>ERZ827458.6-NODE-6-length-430615-cov-20.079661_pt1 | contig 430615 bp, 401 predicted proteins | sample MGYA00519706_ERZ827458 | MGnify/ENA primary metagenome ERZ827458 (study PRJEB31778, sample SAMEA3449309) | human gut metagenome | biome: human gut; feature: human-associated habitat; material: faeces | place: United Kingdom | collected 2010/2012 ... | reverse complement strand
GCTGGGTTCAGAACGTCGTGAGACAGTTCGGTCCCTATCCGGCGCAGGCGGAGGATATTTAAGAGGAGCTGTCCTTAGTACGAGAGGACCGGGATGGACGGACCGCTGGTGTACCTGTTGGCTTGCCAGAGCCATGGCAGGGTAGCCAAGTCCGGCAGGGATAAACGCTGAAGGCATCTAAGCGTGAAGCCCCCCTCAAGATGAGATATCCCATGACGGAAGTCAGTAAGACCCCTTAGAGAGTATGAGGTAGATAGGCTTAAGGTGTAAGTGCAGTAATGCATTCAGCTGATAAGTACTAATCGGTCGAGGGCTTATCCAGAAATTGCTTAAAGATATGAGATTTGATGTTCGGTTTTGAAGGTATGAAAACCGAAAAGAGTTAAGCGTTTGCTTGACTCTTTTTCTTTATATTGTAGTTGTTTCAGAAAACTATTTATGTTATAATCAAATATATGGTAATCATTACCGTAAAATGGCGAGGTGGATGTAAATGGATACAAAGATTCTTTTAGAAAATGGAACGAATGAGTTAGAAGTATTGGAATTTGAACTGGATGGTAATCCATATGGTATTAATGTAGCAAAGATTAAAGAGATTATTCCTTATCAGAGAGTTACACCGGTACCAAATGCGCATCCCAGTATAGAAGGTATCTTTATGCCGAGAGATACGATGATCACAGCAATTGATCTGAAAAACTGTCTTCAGAGAGGTGTATCAAAGGAAGGCGGACTCTTTATTATTACAAGCTTTAATAAGCTGGATATTGCTTTTCATGTAGATCAGGTGAGAGGAATTCACAGAGTTTCCTGGGAAAATATCATTAAGCCTGGAGCTACCGTTTCTTCAGCTGAGGAAAGTATTTCGACAGGTGTTGTCAAGATTGATGACAGACTGATCATCATTCTTGACTTTGAAAAGATTGTTGCAGATATTAATCCGGAGACAGGTCTTAAGATGAGTGAAATTAGTGAACTTGGAAGCAGATCGAGGAGCAGCGTTCCAATCCTGATTGCAGAGGATTCTATTTTGCTGAATAAGCTGATTGTTGACTCTCTGAGGAAAGCAGGTTATGATAATCTTATACATACCTGTGATGGACAGGAGGCATGGGATGTTATCTGCGAATGTAAGAAGAAAGGAACATTGAAGGATCATGTTCAATGTGTGATCACAGATATTGAGATGCCGAGGATGGATGGTCACCGCCTTACGAAGCTGATTAAGGGTGATGATGAAACAAAGGATATTCCTGTTGTCATTTTCTCTTCTCTTGTAAATGATGAAATGAAGAAAAAGGGCGATGCTCTAGGAGCTGATGCACAGTTATCCAAGCCGGAAATCGGAAATCTTGTTAAGGTTATTGATGAACTAGTTGGTTAATTTTCATACGGGAGCAAAGGAGCCGGATTAAATCCGGCTCTTGTTATGTCAGGGATAGGAAAATGAAAAATGGTGTCAGAGCAGAAGTACAGAAAGTCAGAGAAAATATAAAAGAGGCTGAACTGGTTCTTGTGGGAATCGGGGAGGAATTCATCTTAAAGGAAGCGCATGGCAGGTTTAAAAGGGAAGAATATGATGCAAGAAGGGCAGCCTATCAAGAATTACAAACATTACTTCAGAATAAGAATTATTTTGTGATTACATTATGCACAGATGGAATGATCAGGGAGGCCGGACTAAAGGACGAAAGGATTGTTGAACCATGTGGAAGCTGCTACCGTCTGCAATGTGTTGATAAATGCACAGATACTATTATTGTTCCAGAGGATGATCTGAAGAAAAGGATAAAAAGTATGTTTCAGGGGGCAGAAGATAAAAAAGATATAGAAAAGAGTTTTCCTGCCTGCATGAAATGTGGAAAAAAACTGATTTGGAACACGGTAGAAACAGAGAATTATGCTGAAAAGGGCTATCTGGATCAGTGGAATGTATATACAAAATGGCTGCAGGGAACAGTGAATCACAAAGTATGTCTGCTAGAACTGGGTGTTGGCATGAAGTTTCCTACAGTGATCAGGTGGCCCTTTGAGAAGGTTACTTATTTTAATAATAAAGCTGTTCTGGTCAGGATTCATAGCAGGCTGTTCCAGACGGCAGAAGAAATTAAAGACAGGAGTATAGGAATTGAATATAATTCGGCAGACTTTGTAAAAGAATTGTCTATTGAAGTGTAATATGTTACACTTAAACAAGAATTTTGATGGGGAGAACAGATATGTCAACAGATGAAGAATATTTAGATAACCTGCTTAAAACAATGTCAACAGATGATAGTGAAGAAAATGATGATAACAAGATAATGTCATTGATGAATGAAACGGATCCGATGAAGGGCAGGACAGCTCCGATGAGAAAAGAGGTATTTTCGGATATCAGACCGGAGAATGAAAATAAGCCAGCAGAAGATGAAAGTTGGAAGGCTGAGCTTGATGAAATGCTGGCTAAAGCTGATAAAGCAGAGACAGAAACACCGATAGAAGAGGCTCCGAAATCTGAGACTGAGAGCACGGAAAAAAATAAAGATAGCGCGGAAGAATCAGGATTAGAAATGGAAACCGTTCCCGAGATACCAGAGAGAAGGAAAAAAGAAAAAAAGAGAAGGCATTTTCTGTTTAAAAAAAAGAAAAAAGAAGAAAATACAGAAGAAAAGGAAACAACCGATGCTCCGATTGAGGGAGTAGACAGCCCTGAATGGACAAGTATCTCTGGTGATGGCAATGATGATCAGGCTGAACAGGAAAATGTGCAGACTTTTGAAGAGCCTGACTGGGCTGACGAAATCCGAGAGAAGGATACGGAAAAGAAAAAAGGGTTCTTTGGAAAAGTATTGGATACACTGTTTCAGGAAGAGCCTGATGCAGAGGAAGAGGCAGGGGAAAAAAAGGAGTCAGGAAAAAAGGAAAAGAAAAAGAAAAAGAAAGAAAAAGCAAATGCCGGAAATCCGGAAGCTGAAGGCGGTGAAGCACCGGACGGCAAAGAGGATAGAGGTAAAAAAGCCGAAAAGAAAAAAGCAAAACAACAGAAAAAAGAAGAAAAGAAACGTAAGAAGGAACTCGAACCGAAGCAGCCGAAGGTACTGAACAGAAAATCTTTGTCTACACTGATCGCCTTTGATGCAACGGTGATTGCTGCAGTTTTACTGCTTGGCATTTTTCTGCCGGATTATATTGACAGAAGAGAAGCCAAAGATGCCTTTTATAATGGGGATTATATGACTGTTTATCAGAATCTGCACGGAAAAGACCTTGGGGAGAGTGATACAGTTCTTTTAAACAGGGCTGCTGCGGTAGAGAAGCTCCAGAGAAAACTGGATTCTTACCAGATTAATATGAGAATAGAAAATCAGGCGCAGGCACTGGATGCACTTTTATCTGGAGTCGCTGTATATAATGATATTATGGCGGCTGGAAATACTTATGGTGCAGAGAGTGAACTTTCTACACTTTATCAGCAGATCATTGACACACTCCAAAGCCAGTTCCAGCTTGATGAAGTGACTGCTAGAGAAGTGAATTCCTATGAAAGTGATGATTATAGCGAGGCAGTTTACAGCCTGATACATGATGGAAAGCTTCCAGCTTCAGAAGAAACAGAAGAGACAGAGAATGGAGCTGACAAGCTGCCGGATCTTCTTCCTGAGGAAGAGGGGTTGATGGAAGTGAATACAGACAGTTCTTTTTAGCGGACAGCAGGAGGATTTGCAGATGACAGCAATCATCGATTATGATGCCGGAAATATCAAAAGTGTGGAAAAAGCATTGCTATTTCTTGGAGAAGATACGGTTGTTACCCGCGATGAAAAGATCATTGTACAGGCAGACAGAGTGATTTTACCAGGGGTAGGTGCATTTGGTGATGCCATGGAAAAGCTTCACAGATACGGTCTTGTTGAAGTAATCAGAAAAGTAGTTGATGCGGGGATCCCTTTCCTTGGAATATGTCTTGGGATGCAGCTGATGTTTGAAAGAAGTGATGAAAGTGATGGTGTCAGAGGGCTTGCTCTGCTGGATGGAGAAATCCGGAAGATACCGTATGAACCAGACATCAAGATTCCGCATATTGGATGGAATTCCTTGACCTATCCAAATCCGGGAAGACTGTTTGCTGGTATTCCTGAAAATTCTTATGTTTATTTTGTACATTCCTATTATCTGAAGGCAAAGGATCAGAATATCGTGACGGCAGAGGCAGATTATGGAAGTACCAGAATCCATGCCTCTATTGAAAAGGGAAATCTACTTGGATGTCAGTTCCATCCGGAGAAAAGTTCCACCGTTGGGCTTACCATACTGAAGCGTTTTCTTTCACTGCAGAGGGAGGGCTGATAGAATGCATACAAAACGAATCATTCCCTGTCTGGATGTCAATAACGGACGTGTGGTGAAAGGAACTAATTTTGTGAATTTAAGAGATGCCGGGGATCCGGTAGAGGTAGCCAGAATCTATGATAAGGCAGGCGCAGATGAACTGGTATTTCTTGATATTACTGCGTCTTCTGATGCCAGAAATATCAAAGCAGAAATGGTAAGACGCGTGGCTGAAACTGTGTTTATCCCATTTACAGTAGGCGGAGGGATAAGAAGCGTGGATGACTTCAGGATGATTCTCAGGGAGGGGGCAGATAAAGTAGCCGTTAATTCAGCTGCGATCGTGAACCCGTCACTGATTATGGAAGCGGCAGAAAAGTTTGGAAGCCAGTGTGTTGTTGTAGCAATTGATGCCAAGAGATGTCTGGATGGAAGCTGGCATATTTTTAAAAATGGCGGACGGATCGATATGGGAATCGATGCTGTTGAATGGGCTATACAGGCAGAAAAGCTTGGCGCAGGGGAAATCCTTCTTACCAGTATGGACTGTGATGGCACCAAGACTGGCTATGATATTGAACTGACGAGAATGGTAGCAGAAAGCGTGTCGATTCCAGTCATTGCTTCTGGAGGCGCGGGAACAATAGAGCATTTTTATGAGGCTCTGACAGAAGGAAAGGCAGAGGCGGCATTGGCAGCTTCTCTGTTCCATTACAAGGAACTGGAAATTGAAGAAGTCAAAAAATATCTGCATGACAAGGGAGTATCTGTTCGATTATGGCAATGATAGATAATGACTGGCTGTCCTGTATTAAACAGGAATTTGCCAAGCCATATTATAAAGAACTTTATACATTCGTGAAGCATGAGTATGATACAAGGGTCATTTATCCTCCGGCAGAGGATATTTTTAGTGCATTTCATTTTACACCATTAAGTAAAGTGAAGGTCATGATCCTTGGACAGGATCCTTATCATAATGAAAATCAGGCACATGGACTATCCTTTTCTGTACTTCCGACACAGAAGGATATTCCACCATCATTAGTCAATATTTATCAAGAGCTGCACGATGATCTTGGATGTTACATTCCCAATAATGGCTATCTCAAAAAGTGGGCAGATCAGGGAGTGCTGCTTTTGAACACGGTACTGACTGTACGGGCACATCAGGCCAATTCCCATCAGGGAAAGGGCTGGGAAAAGTTTACTGATGCTGTGATCGAGGCAGTCAATGCACAGGACAGACCAATTGTTTATCTGCTTTGGGGAAGACCAGCGCAGAGTAAGATACCAATGCTGACAAACAGCAAACATCTGATTTTAAAAGCACCTCATCCAAGTCCGTTATCTGCATACAGAGGTTTTTTTGGATGCAGGCACTTCAGTCAGGCTAATGCATTTCTTGAAAAGAATAGGATTGAACCTATTGACTGGCAAATAGAAAATATCTGACACAGAACAGCTTACGGAAGGAGAAAACTAAAGTAACATGAAAAAGGCACCATTTATTACAAAACAACAGGCAGAGGAGATTTCAAAGAAATATCCAACACCGTTTTATCTCTATGATGAAAAGGGAATCCGTGAAAATGCCAGAGCTGTTCAGGAGGCTTTTTCATGGAATAAAGGTTTCAAAGAGTATTTTGCGGTGAAGGCAACACCAAATCCGGCACTGATCCAGATCCTGCGGGAATATGGCTGTGGCTGTGACTGTTCCTCCCTGACGGAGCTGATGCTCAGTAAAGCAATGGGACTGTCAGGAAGCGATATCATGTTTTCTTCCAATGATACTCCAGCAGAAGAATATGCTTACGCAGATAAGATCGGGGCTGTTATTAATCTGGATGATATCACGCATATTGAGTTTGTAGAAGAAATTCTTGGAAAACTGCCGGAAACCATGAGCTGTCGGTATAATCCTGGTGGAGTATTTAAGATGAGCAACGGTATTATGGACAATCCGGGGGATGCAAAGTATGGCTTTACCACAGAGCAGATGTTTGAGGGATTCCGGATTCTAAAGGAAAAGGGAGTAAAGCACTTTGGTATACATGCATTTCTTGCCAGTAATACAGTAACCAATGAATATTACTCACAGCTTGCTGGAGAGCTTTTTGAGCTTGCTGTAAAACTGGAAAAGGAAACCGGGGCAGATATCCAGTTTATCAACCTTTCCGGAGGGGTAGGGATTCCCTACAGACCGGAGCAGACACCTAATGATATCCGGGTGATAGGGGAGGGTGTCAGAAAAGTCTATGAAGAGATCCTTGTTCCGGCTGGGATGGGAGATGTGGCAATTTATACTGAAATGGGACGTTTTATGATGGGACCTTACGGACAGGTTGTGACAAAGGCGATCCATGAGAAGCATACCCATAAGGAATATATTGGTGTAGATGCCTGCGCGGTTAACCTGATGCGTCCTGCCATGTATGGAGCCTATCATCATATCACTGTTCTTGGCAAGGAAAATGCCCCTTGTGATCATATGTATGATGTGACGGGTTCTCTTTGTGAAAATAATGATAAATTTGCAATAGACAGAATGCTTCCAAGGATAGATATGGGAGATTATCTGGTATTGCATGATGCAGGTGCACATGGTTATGCTATGGGTTATAATTATAATGGCAAGCTGAAATGTGCAGAGCTTCTTTTAAGGGAAAATGGTGAGGTGGACATGATCCGCAGGGCAGAAACCCCAAGGGATTATTTTGCAACGCTGGATGTCCTTCCGATATACAAAAAAATTGATTTCGATATGGCAGAGCAGGAAATCTGGCAATAATTTTAATCTTGTAAATGACAGCCGGATATGTTATTATAGTATTCGGCTGTGAATACAGGCATTTTCTTAATTGCCGGCATGTCGGAATGGCAGACGAGGCAGACTCAAAATCTGTTGTGGGCAACCACGTGTGGGTTCAAGTCCCACTGCCGGCACGAATCAGGATTTCTGACTGACCATCAGAAGTCCTTTTTTTATCAGATCTGAGAGGAAAGGAAGGTAAAAGGTCATGATCTGCAAAGAAATAGAAAAAATGATCCCTTCTTTTCTAGAGGACGATCTGGATACGGACGATCTTCGGGAGTTCATGGAACATGTGGAGAGGTGTAATGACTGTATGGAAGAGCTTTCCATTCAGTTCCTGGTAACAGAAGGTATGGCAAGACTGGAATCAGGAAATGTTTTTGATCTTCAGAACGAACTGCTTGAAAGACTGGAGAATGCGGAGCATACGTTGAAGGTTCGTGAGAATATGAAATGGCTGCTTTTTATGCTTCAGGGATTTGTCACAGTAGAGATCATAGCATTAGTATTGTTATTTATCGTATTGTATTAGAAAAAGGCTGAGGTATTGATGGAAAAACTTGTTTTAATTGATGGACACAGCATATTGAATAGAGCCTTTTATGGCGTTCCGGATCTGACAAACAGCAGTGGATTGCATACGAATGCAATCTATGGGTTCCTGAACATTCTGTTTAAGATACTGGAGGAAGAGAAGCCGGATTATTTGACAGTGGCATTTGATGTTCATGCGCCTACTTTCAGGCACGGGATCTACAAGGAATATAAGGGAACCAGAAAACCCATGCCAGAGGAACTGAAGGAACAGGTACCTGTAATGAAGAAGGTTCTTTCTGCAATGGGAATTGCAATTACGGAGAAAGCAGGACTTGAGGCTGATGATATCCTTGGAACTCTGGCTAAAAAATCAGAAAAACAGGGTATGGCTGTGTCGCTGGTATCTGGTGACAGGGATCTTTTACAGATTGCAACAGACAGGATCAAGATCAGGATCCCGAAGACCAAGGGGGGAAGGACAGAGATTGAAGATTATTATACGGCAGATGTAGTGGCGCACTATCAGGTGACACCTACAGAGTTTATAGATCTGAAGGCTCTGATGGGAGATACTGCAGATAATATCCCAGGAGTACCAAAAGTTGGTGAAAAAACTGCCACAGAGCTGATCAAAACCTATCATTCTGTAGAAAATCTGTACAATCACATAGATGAGATTACCAAAAAAGCAATTAAGGAATCATTGATCAATAACAGGCAACTGGCAGATCTGAGCAAGGATCTGGCTACGATCCGGACGGACAGTGATGTAGAGCTTGATAAGGAAAAGGCAAGGATCCACGATTTTTATACAGAGGATGCTTACAAGATTTTTAAGACATTGGAATTTAAAAATCTGCTTTCTCGGTTTGAAAAGAGGATTTCGCATGATGAGATCACAGAGAAGTTCCATACAATAACAGATCTGTCAGAAGCAGAAGCACTGTTTGAAAAAGCCGGAAAGGAAGAAGCGACCGGTCTGTATCTTCTTCTTGGTGAAAAAAAGAATCTGCTTGCAGTCTGTCTGTCTTTTCCAGATGGAGAGACATTTTTCTGCAGAAAAGAGGAGGTTCTGACAGAAGATTATCTGACAGATAAGGTCAGGAAACTGTCGGAGACAGGAAAAACAGTTTGTGCCAATATCAAGGAATATTATGATTTCCTGCAGACATACACTACAGATTGTTATTTTGATATTATTCTGGCAGCATATCTGTTAAATCCATTGAAAAATGACTATACGATTCAGGACGTAGCCAATGAACATCTTGGACTGATGCTGCAGGATAAGACAGAGATGTTTGGGAAGAAAAGCCTTTCGGCAGCTTATGCGGAGAAGGAAGAGGAAGTGATCTCCTATGTCAGCTTTCTTGTCTATGCCTGTGTAAAGGCTGCACCAGTATTAAAAAAGAAGCTGATGGCAACAGGCATGGACAGACTTATGACGGAGATTGAGATGCCGCTCACCTGTGTCCTTTATGATATGGAAAAAGAAGGTATCCGGGTGAACCCTGAAAAACTGAAAGTATATGGAGAGACACTGACAGGAAGGATTCAGGAGCTGGAACAGGAAATCTACCGGAAGGCTGGATGTGAATTCAATATCAATTCGCCAAAGCAGCTTGGAGAAATTTTATTTGAAAAGATGAAGCTGCGTGGTGGGAAAAAGACAAAGACAGGTTATTCCACAGCGGCAGATGTGCTTGAAAAGCTTTCAGGAGAAGCACCGGTGGTTGCAGATATTCTGGAGTACAGGGGACTTGCGAAGCTGAAGAGTACTTATGCAGATGGACTGGCGGCCTATATCGGAGCCGGGGACAGAATCCATTCTACTTTTAATCAGACGATCACAGCTACCGGACGGATCAGCTCTACAGAGCCTAATCTCCAGAATATACCAATGAGAATGGAGCTCGGAAGACAGATCCGGAAGGTATTTATCCCAAGGGATGGATATCTATTTACAGATGCGGATTATTCTCAGATCGAGCTGCGTGTACTGGCACATATGTCCGGAGACAAGCAGTTGATAGAGTCTTACAAAACAGATGCGGATATTCACAGGATCACAGCCTCAAAGGTGTTCCATACTCCGTTTGAGGAAGTGACAGACCTGCAGAGAAGAAATGCAAAGGCTGTCAATTTTGGTATTGTGTATGGGATCAGTTCTTTTGGATTAAGTCAGGATCTGAGCATTTCCAGAAAAGAGGCAGCGGAATATATCGAACAGTATTTTGCAACCTATCCTGGAATCAAGGCATTTCTTGACGGAGCGGTGGTTCATGCAAAGGAAAACGGATATGTGACAACCATGTATGGAAGGAGACGTCCGGTACCGGAGCTATCCTCTAGCAACTTTATGCAGCGTTCTTTTGGAGAAAGAGTTGCCATGAATTCTCCTATCCAGGGAACGGCAGCTGATATCATAAAAATTGCCATGATCCGGGTACATCAGAGACTAAAGGATGAAAAGCTATCGTCAAAACTGATCCTGCAGGTTCATGATGAACTTCTGATCGAAACAAAAGAAGAAGAAAAGGACAAGGTCAGAGAGATCCTGGAAGAAGAGATGAAGGGTGCAGCAAAGCTTGCTGTTGAGCTGGAGATTGATCTTCATACAGGCTACGACTGGTATGAGGCGAAATAAATGAAGGTAATCGGAATCACGGGTGGCGTGGGTGCCGGAAAAAGTGAGATCCTTTCTTACATCAAAAAACATTATAACTGCCGCATTCTTCTGGCAGATGAGGCTGCTCACAGGGTAAAGGAAAAGGGGCAGCCATGCTATGAAAAGCTGGTAACACTTTTGTCGGATGAAATTCTGGATGAAACAGGAAATATAAACAAGGTAAAAATGTCGGAGAAGATTTTTTCGAGCAGGGAGCTTCTTGCAGAGGTTAACGGGATCATTCATCCGGCAGTAAAGGAACTGATACTCTCTGCGATCCAGAAGGAAAGAGAAAGAAGGATACATGATTTCTTTTTTATAGAAGCTGCGCTTCTGATCGAAGAAGGATATTTGGACTACGTGGATGAAATGTGGTATATTTATGCAAGAGAAGAGGTCAGAAGAAAGCGTCTGAAGGAATCCAGAGGATATTCGGATGAAAAAATAAATCAGATCATGAGCAGCCAGCTGAAAGAAGCTGATTTTCGGAGGTACTGCAGCGTGGTGATCGATAACAGCGACAGTCTTACAGAGAGCAGACGTCAGATTGATGAAAAATTGGGGGAATATCTGTGACAGAAAAGAACAGTTATATGGGACAGCTTGTTTTTGGACTGGATATTGGTACAAGAAGCATAGTAGGAACTGTAGGGTATAAGGAAGATAATCGTTTCGTTGTGGTGGCACAGAGAGTCAGGGAGCATGAGACAAGAGCCATGCTGGATGGACAGATTCACGACATAGGTAAGGTAAGTGAAACGATCATGCAGGTAAAGGAAGATCTGGAAGAGGCAACAGGACGAAATCTGACAGATGTCTGTATCGCAGCGGCAGGTCGTGTGCTCCGAACGGTGAACAGCCATGTGGAATATCCTTTCGGCTCGGATAAGGAAATTACAAGTGAAGATATTTATGCCCTGACTTCCTCCGCAGTGGAAAAGGCCTATGAAGAATTTCTGAAGCAGCAGACAGAAGAAGACATGAAGTTTTATTGTGTAGGATATTCTGTGGTACGGTTTTACTTAAATGGTTATCCAATGGGAAATCTGGAGGGGCATAAGGCAAGGACAGTAGGAGTTGACCTGATTGCCACCTTCCTGCCGGAGGACGTTGTAGATGGACTATACCGTGCAGTTGAACTTGCAGACTTAAAGGTGGCAAATATGACGCTGGAGCCTATTGCAGCGATTCAGGTAGCGATCCCGGAACGCTTCCGTATGTTGAACATAGCACTGATTGATGTAGGAGCCGGAACCAGTGATATATCCATTACCAATGATGGCTGTATTATTGCTTATGGCATGATCCCCCTTGCAGGAGATGCTTTGACGGAGGTAATAGCAAGACACTGTCTTGTTGATTTTGCAACAGCGGAAAAAATCAAAAAACAGGTCGGCGAAACCGATGAGATCACCTATGAAGATATCATGTTCCTGCCACAGAAGATCAAAAGCAAAGATGTGCTATCGGTAACGGCACCAGTTGTAGAAGATATGGCCAGACAGGTGGCGGATAAGATCAAAGAGCTGAATGGTGGAAAAAGTGTAAGCGCAGTATTTATCGTAGGAGGAGGCGGCAAGATTCCGGGCTATACGGAAGCTGTAGCAAGAGATCTGGATATTGTTTCAGAACGTGTTGCTCTCAGGGGTGAAGAAGTGATGCAGCAGATTGCCTTTGAAGAGGATATTACAAAAGACAGTCTGCTTGTAACACCGATCGGAATCTGTCTGAATTTTTATGAGCAGAATAATAGTTTCATTTTTGTAAGTTTTAATGACCGCAAGGTGAAGATTTATGATAATAGCAGACTGACAGTGGCAGATGCTGCCATGCAGGCCGGGTTTCCAAATGACGGATTGTTCCCGGGAAGAGGAAAGGCACTTCAGTTTACTGTCAACGGGAAGCAGCGCATTGTCAGAGGAGAAGTGGGAGAAGCTGCCATCATTACTGTTAATGGTCAGCCAGCGGATATTACCACACCGATCCATGAAAATGATATTATCCGTGTGGAGCATTCCACCGCAGGAAAGCAGGCAGAGATATTGCTTTCTGAGGTCGCCAGCAGAGAAGAAAATCTGATTTTGCAGATCAATGGAAATAAGGTGGAGCTGCCAAGACTGATTATGGTAAATGATGTTTTCAGGACATCAGATTATTCTGTTGCAGAAGGAGATACAGTAGAGATCCTGAATTATTATCCGCTGCAAAAACTGCTGCAGTATACGGATCTTGCTGCGGCTGGCATGAGTAATATTTATGTTAATCATGTGCTGGCAGATGCAGATACAAAGATATATGAGAATTTTACTGTAGAGATTGCAGAAGAAGGTATAGCAAACGTAATAGAAAACGATGTAGAGGATGAGACGGAAAAGGAGACTATTGTAGTGCTTGTGAACAGACAGCCGGTGACGTTATCGGAAAAGAGCAGTTATGTTTACATAGATGTATTTGATAAGATTGATTTTGACAGGTCCATGCAAAAAGGAAGGACGATCATAACGAAGCTGAATGGAAGACCGGCTCAGTATATGGAGCCTATCCATGATGGCGATGCAATCGAAATATATTGGCAGGAGAATTAGGATATGAGACTTTGCAGCATTGCCAGCGGAAGCAGCGGTAATTGTATTTATATAGGCTCTGAATCCACGCATATTCTGGTGGATGTCGGGATCAGTGGAAAAAGGACGGAAGCGGGACTTAAGGAACTGGAGCTTTCTATGAGAGATATTGATGGAATTTTTATCACCCACGAGCATACAGATCATATTGCCGGACTGGGTGTTCTTTCAAGAAAATATGAGGTTCCGATTTATGCCACAGGGGGAACGATAGAAGCTATTCAGAAAATATCGAGTGTTGGAAAGATACCAGAAGATCTGTTTCATACAGTTTTTCCGGATGAAAAACTGATGATCAAGGATATCTGCTGCAATCCCATGCGGATTTCCCATGATGCGGCGGATCCCGTGGCTTACCGGTTTGCTCATGGCAGGAAAAAGGCTGCGATCGTAACAGACCTTGGCAATTACAATGATTATACAGTAGATTCCCTGAAGGGGATGGACGTTCTTTTGCTGGAAGCAAACCATGATATTAACATGCTGCAGGTCGGACCATATCCTTATTATCTGAAACAGAGGATACTGGGAGATAAAGGTCACCTTTCCAATGAACGGGCAGGACAGCTTCTGACAAGACTGATCCATGATGATCTGCAGGCGGTACTCCTTGGACATCTGAGCAAGGAAAATAATATGCCGGAGCTTGCCTATGAAGCAGTAAGGGTGGAGATGACCATGGCAGATGAGGGTATTGCTGTCAGGGATCTGCCCATGCATGTTGCAAGGAGAAATGAAGTCACACCGGTAATACATATTGCATAGTAAAGTATTTGGTACTATACTGACAAAAAAGCACTGGAGGAAAATTATGAAAAACACAATTATCACCGTAGTTGGAAAAGACACTGTAGGAATCATAGCTAGAGTATGCACTTATCTGGCAGAAAATCAGATCAATATTGAAGATATTTCCCAGACGATCGTACAAGGATATTTCAATATGATGATGATCGTTGATACCAGTGCATCAGAGAAGCATTTCGGAACCATTGCTGAGGATCTGCACAGATTAGGGGAAGAGATCGGTGTGGAGATCAAGGCACAGAAGGAAGAAATTTTTGACAAAATGCATAGAATCTAGGAGATAAAAGATCATGATTAATTTACGTGAGGTCGTTGAGACCAATGAAATGATTTCCAAGGAAAATCTGGATGTCCGTACCATCACTCTTGGCATCAGTCTTCTTGACTGTATTGATTCTGATCTGAAAAGACTGAATGAAAAGATTTATCAGAAGATCTATGAAGCATCTAAGGATCTGGTGGAAACCGGCGAGAAAATTGCAAGAGATTTTGGTATTCCTATTGTAAATAAAAGAATTTCGGTAACTCCTATTGCACTGATCGGAGGGGCGGCCTGCAAGTCAGAAGAAGATTTTGTTGCGATTGCAAAGACTCTTGATAAGGTTGCCCATGAGGTTGGTGTAAACTTTATCGGTGGTTATTCTGCGCTTGTAAGTAAAGGAATGACACCGGCAGATGAGCTGCTGATCCGTTCGATTCCGAAGGCACTTTCTGTGACAGAAAGAGTTTGCAGCTCTATCAATCTTGGCTCCACAAGGACAGGCATCAATATGGATGCTGTAAAGCTGATGGGGGAGATCGTAAAGGAAACAGCTGAGTATACAAAAGATGATGATTCTCTCGGATGTGCCAAGCTGGTAGTGTTCTGCAATGCACCTGATGATAATCCTTTTATGGCTGGAGCGTTCCACGGGGTAACAGAAGCTGACAAGATCATCAACGTTGGTGTCAGTGGTCCTGGTGTTGTAAAGACAGCTTTAAGTAAGGTGCGTGGAGAAAACTTTGAGGTTCTCTGTGAGACGATCAAGAAGACAGCATTTAAGGTAACGAGAGTGGGCCAGCTGGTTGCTCAGGAAGCATCCAGAAGACTTGGAGTTCCCTTTGGTATCGTGGATCTTTCGCTGGCGCCTACACCGGCAATCGGTGACAGTGTGGCAGATATTCTTTGTGAGATCGGTCTTGAATACGCCGGCGCACCGGGAACCACAGCAGCACTCGCACTTCTGAATGACCAGGTAAAGAAGGGTGGTGTGATGGCATCTTCCTATGTAGGGGGCTTAAGCGGAGCTTTTATCCCGGTCAGTGAAGATCAGGGAATGATCAATGCGGTAGAAGCCGGTGCACTTACTCTGGAAAAGCTGGAGGCCATGACATGTGTATGTTCTGTCGGTCTTGATATGGTGGTTGTGCCTGGAGATACTTCTGCGGCAACACTGTCCGGCATGATCGCAGATGAAATGGCTATCGGTATGGTCAATCAGAAAACAACGGCAGTCCGTGTGATCCCTGCCATCGGCAAGAAGGTAGGAGACAGAGTGGAGTTTGGAGGACTTCTCGGCCATGCCCCTGTTATGGCGATAAATCCCTATTCCTGTGAAGCCTTTGTAAACCGTGGAGGAAGGATCCCGGCACCGATCCACAGTTTTAAAAACTAAGGAAAAACTAAGACAGAAAAGATTGTTTAGCCTCATATACTATGCTATAGTTTTAACAGATAAAATGAAGCATGTATATGAGGTGTTTTTATGAAAAAATTTATGACAAAACAGGGAAAAAGAATTCTGGCATTTCTGTGTACAGGCCTGATGGTGGCTTCTCTTGTGGGCTGTGGTAAGAATAAGACACAGACAGATTCTGAACAGAAGGAATTTTACTATGTACCAACGTATAAGGACTTTAAAGCTGATGCCGAATATTTCTCGGCGATTCTCCAGAATGGAGATAAACTTCTGATGGTAGGAAATAAGTGGGATCAGGCTGCTGAAACGAGCAGCAATGCTTTATTCCAGTATGATTTTTCAACAGAAGAGCTTCAGGAAAGATATCTGGAGCTGCCGGAAAATGCATCTGTGCGGCAGAGCTTCCTAAATGAAGAAGGAAATCTGATAGCTGTTGTGGACTGGTATGAAGGTTCACAGACCGCAGCTGATAGTGATGAAGCAGTTGGTTTGGTAGATACTGAGGAAGCGGTTCTGCCAGATGAACCTATAGATCCCGGATTTACTGCAGGATCTGAAGCAGAGTATACTTATCATACAGATCTTTATGTGCTTTCCACAGAGGATGGATCTGTGATCAGCACAGAAAATTTTGATGTGCTGGATGAAAACAACTATATTCAGTATATGCTGACAGATGGAGAAGGTCTGATCTATCTGATAACAGACCAGTCGATCGAAGTGATCAGTACGCAGGGAGAGAAGAAAACAAGTATCGATCTTTCAGGTAACTGGGTCAACAGTGCATTTACAGCAGGTGGAAAGATATATGTCTGCATGTGGGGTGGCGAAGGCTTTGAAATCTATCCGGTTGACAGCACGATGAAGACAATTGGAAGTCCCATAAAGAGTGATTCCCTGAATAAAAATTACGGACTTAATTTTTATGAAAATGATGGTACACAGGTGCTGGTAAGTGATGGAACTACGGTATATTCCTATGATCCTGCAGAAGATAAATCGGAAGCACTGTTTGACTGGCTTGACGCGGATATCAATTCAGATGATGTACAGGATATCGGGAAACTGTCAGATGGCAGATATTATGTGTTGACACGGGCTTATTCCGGTGATTCTTCTTATGATGCCAGCTATTCACTGGTACTTCTCACGAAGACCCCTGCTTCTGAGGTACAGCAGAAGGAGGAGATCACTGTTGGTGCACTGTATATCAATCAGGATCTTCGAAAAAATATCATTGATTTTAATAAGAGCAGTAATAAATATCACATTACAGTGAAATCCTATAATACAGATGATTATACGACAGGCGTGACTCAGTTCAATAATGATATTGTAAGCGGTACAGGTCCGGATATCATAGATATTACCAATATTGATTATAACCAGTATGCCAGCATGGGTGTATTTGAGGATCTATATCCATATATGGACAAGACCGGGATAAATCGTTCTGATTATCTTGAAAACGTATTTAAGGCTTATGAAATAGATGGAAAACTTTATGCGGTCATTCCACAGTTTGTGATCAGCACGACCATGGTAAAAGCAAGTAAGTTCAGCAGTCCGGGATGGACCTTAAGCGAAATGCTGGATTTTGTAGAGAAGAATAATGTGGAGAATATCTTTGATTATGGAAGCAGGTCAATGGTGTTCTATTACTGCATATATAATAATATGAATGAATTCATGAACTGGGAGACTGGAGAAAGCTCTTTTGATGGGGAAGATTTTGCAAGAGTACTGGAGTTTGCAGCAAAATTCCCGGATGATGAGGACATCAATTATTCTACTGAGGGTGATGGCATCAGTGCAAAGATCCGTGGAGATAAGGTGCTTCTGATGCAGACCTCCTTTGCTTCTGTGCAGGAATATCAGATGTATAATGGTTTGTTTGGAGAAAAAGTAAACTTTATCGGATATCCTGATGTGGACAGAAAGGGAAATATGATCACTAGTACCAGTGGCAGCGTGGCCATCAACGCATCCTCAAAGCATAAAGATGGTGCATGGGCATTTGTGAGCACACTGCTTTCTGATGAATATCAGGAGGGACTGGTAGCTGAGAACAGTATGTCTTGGGGATTCCCGGTAAAGCAGTCTGCGCTGGAAAAGCAGTTTGCAAAGGACATGGAAAAGGAATATACGACCGATGCCAATGGTAATCAGGTAGAGCAGATGAAGACGAGCTGGGGGTATGATGACTATGAAATAGATATTTATGCAGCAACACAGGAAGAGATTGATGCAGTCAGGACTATTATTGAGTCGGCAGAGAAAGCATCCACATCTGTAAACGAGGAACTGATCAACATTATTACAGAAGAAACCGGTGCCTTCTTCAAGGGACAAAAGTCAGCGAAGGAAACAGCTGATATTATCCAGAACCGGGTTCAGATCTATATGAAGGAGCATAGCTAAATGCTGCACGGGCAGAAGGCAGAAAATAAGTCAAAAAAGAAGCATAATAAGCTGACACAGAGGGCAAGGCATGGCACACTGATCAGCTGGGGGTATCTTTCCCCCAGCCTGACCGGTGTATTACTGTTTTTTGTATTACCTTTTTTTGTTGTCATTTATTATTCCATGGTGGACAATCCTATTAATCATGAGTTTGTATTTCTGGATAATTTCATAAAAGTGGCAACCAACAAGGCATTTCAGCAGGCAGCAGCCAATACCATGAAATTTTCTCTGGTGGCAGTGCCGCTTGCTGTAATCCTTTCCCTGCTCCTTGCCATGATACTGGACTTTAAGATTCCTTTCAGGAGCCAGTTCAGGACTTTTTTCTTAAGTCCCATGATGGTGCCTGTGGCATCGGTTATCCTGATCTGGCAGGTGCTGTTTCATTATAACGGCATTGCCAACGACTTTATTGGGCTGTTTGGAGCAGACAAGATAGACTGGCTGAAATCTTCCCATGCGCAGGTGGTTATCGTCATCCTGTTTCTTTGGAAAAATCTTGGCTATAATATGATCCTGTTTATGGCAGCTCTTTCCAGTATCCCAAAGGATATCCTGGAGGTAGCAGTGCTGGAGAGTGCCACGCAAAGGCAGATATTTTGGTATATCAAGATACGGTATCTGTCTTCCACGATTTTATTTGTAACGATTATGTCCCTGATAAATTCCTTCAAGGTTTTCAGGGAAATCTATCTGCTGACAGGAAACTATCCTTATGACACGATTTATATGATGCAGCATTTTATGAACAATGCGTTCAGCCAGCTTGATTATCAGAAGCTGTCGGCTGCAGCGATATTGATGTCAATTGTCATGGTTATTATCATAGGAGTATTGTTTCTGACGGAAAATTATTTTGGAAAGGATGTGGAGGGCTGATGAATAGTAACAGACACTCATCCAGAGTATGGAATCCGGCAGAAAGAAGAGCCAGAAGGAACAACAGAAAAAAGCGGAGGAGACTGATCGTCAAGACAGCGCTGATCACCATGTTTGCTGCCTGCTTTGCTGTCCTTTTCCTGATGCCGATCGTATTGACAGTGGCCAATTCCTTTATGTCTGCTTCTGAGATATCAGCCAATTATGGACAGGTCTTTGCCACATCGGATACAGGCGGTAAAACCTATATAGCCAGCAAGGTAAACCTGAAATTTATTCCGGATATGGTATCCTTCAGCCAGTATATCACAGTGCTGTTCAAGAGTCCGGAATATCTGTTCAAGTTTTGGAATTCAGTGATTCTTGTAGTACCGATCGTGATCTTCCAGCTGCTGGTAGCAGCAGGAGCCTCCTATGGATTTGCCAGATACAGAGGCAGGCTGAAGGAAATCATTTTTTTTGTTTATATTATCCTGATGCTGATGCCGTATCAGGTAACGCTGGTACCAAACTATCTGGTCAGTGAATGGCTGGATATACTGGATACCAGGTGGGCTATCTGGCTGCCGGGTATTTTTTCTCCCTTTGCGGTATTCCTTCTGACCAAGTATATGAGAAGGATCCCGGAATCGGTGATGGAGGCAGCGCAGATCGACGGAGCAGGAGAATGGCAGATTTTTAAAAGCATATGTATGCCTCTCTGTAAAGGATCGCTGTGCTCGGTAGCAATCCTGATCTTTATTGATTACTGGAATATGGTAGAGCAGCCGCTGATCCTTCTGTCGGATACAGAAATGCACCCACTGTCCGTATTCCTGTCGAAGATCAATGAGGGAGAAGTAGGACTGGCCTTTGCTGTTGCAACGATTTATATGGTACCGCCAATCCTGGTATTTCTGTATGGTGAAGATTATCTTGTAGAGGGAATCACTTATCAGGGTGGAATTAAGGGATAATAAATAATATTTCAGATAGATGCCGTTTAATGCGGCAGAATGTGAGGATAAAATGGACGAAAAAACAGCTTCCAAACGAAGAGACTGGGTGAAGAATGCCGCGATCATTTTTCTCGCGGTAATGCTTGTACTTACCTTTTTTTCTAATACGATCATGAATTATTCACTGCCGGAGGTCGCTACCCAGTATGTACAGAGAGGGACTATCACAGCCAAGGTACGTGGAACCGGTACGGTAGAAGCCACAGATCCCTATAATGTAATGGTCAAGGAGTCCCGTGTCATCAGCAGTGTAGCGGTAAAACAGGGAGATACGGTAGAGAAGGATCAGGTCATTTATTATCTGGAGGATGCAGAGAGTGACGAGCTGAAAAAAGCAGAGGATGAGCTGGAGGATCTGGAGCTTGCTTATATGAAGGGACTTTTTGGAGGAACGATTTCTCCGGAGATCATCAATAAGGTGGCAAGCGGCAGGACGGATACCTTTGCAACCTATCAGGCAAAGGTGACAGATATGGTAAATCGTCTGGAGGCGGCTAAGGCAAGGGTGGATGAGTGCCAGAAAAATGTGGATGCACTCACGCTGCAGAGTACCAAGGACACCAACAATGCCACGGTCAATACCAAGCCGGATGAATTGAACCGGGATCAGGCAACCACCGATCTGGCAAGTGCACAGGAACGCTTTGAAAGGGATAAGGCAGAGACGATTGCAGAGCTGAATGCACAGATCTCAGAGCTGACATCCCAAATTTCAGATTTAGAAAAACTGATTTCAAATGCACAGAGCAGCACTTCAGGAAGTGGAACAACAGCGACTAACAGTTACACAGATCAGAGAAATAGAGCAATTGAGAACCTAAGGGCAAAAGTGAAAGCACTTGGAACTGCAGATGCGGAGGGAAGTGCTTATACTGGAATAGATAATTCATCCAGCCTTGATGATATTAAAAATGAATATAAGCGATTATATGATAAGCGAAAAAATGATTCAAACTATCAGACTTTATTTGCCGATTACAACGCGGCACTCTTAGTACTTCAGAATATTGAAGATAATGCGTCAGATCTTAATAAAAATTACGGAAATAATCAGACATCACTAGCCGATAAGAAAGCAAAGCTTGCGAAGCTTCAGCAGGAGCTTGCAGAAGTCCAGGCGATCACAGCCTCCTCAGATGGTGGCGTGCAGGATGCACAGAATCGTTTAATTCAGGCAAACAAAAATATCTCTGAGATTACGGCAGCCAACAGTCAGGCAAGCGTGGCTTGGCAGAACAGGCTGGCAGATTCCAATGCAGCTTTGAAAGCGGCACAGTCGGTTTATGATCTGTTAAAGCAGGAACAGACTGAGCTTGCGGCAGATATTAATGCAGAACTGGATCTGTCCAAGGCAAGTAAGGATATTCAGGAGAAAAAGGATGAAATTGCGAAGCTGAAGGAGAAGTCAGAGGGCAGTGCTATTGTAGCACCGGTAGCCGGTACGATTTCAAATCTTGCCTATGTGGCAGGAGAGACGACAAAGCCGGAGGAGGCTGCAGCGGTTATCCAGGTAGACGGTAAGGGCTATACGGTAAGCTTTTCTGTCACAAACGAGCAGTCCAAGAAGGTACAGGTGGGGGATGTGGGAGAGCTGCAGAACGCCTGGTATTATGAGGATGCTATGGTGACATTATCTGCTATCAAGCCGGATCCGGAAAGCAACGGACAGAAGAAGCTGCTTGTCTTTAATGTGACAGGAAGCAGTATTCAGGCCGGACAGTCCTTAAATATTTCTGTAGGACAGAGAAGTGCGGAATATGAACTGACTGTACCTAACAGTGCTATCAGAGAAGATAAGAATGGTAAATTTATTCTGATCGTTGAGTCAAAGAGCGGACCGATCAGTAACCGTTATATAGCAACGAGAGTAGATGTGGAGGTGTTGGCTTCCGATGATAACAACACAGCGATCTCAGCCGGACTTTATGGCTATGAATATGTGATCACCACATCCACAAAGCCTGTTGAGGCAGGCAAGCAGGTACGTCTGAACGAAAATAACAGTTAAAAAGGAGAATACAGTGGCAGGCTTGAAAAATTTTCTGAAGCGTTTGTCAGCAGCACAGATCATCTTTTCCCTGATCGCGGTGATTTCACTGATCCTGTATCTGATCCTGACGCTGTGGTGGAGGGGGCAGGAAAAAAAACTGACAGACCAGCAGGCAGCGGACAGATGGGGCGGCAGGGAATATGCACAGGTGAGCTGCTTTGTGACAAGAGATGTAACGCTTGATGACTTCAGCATCCGTAATTTTGAAAATCAGCTTACGAAGGCTCTTGCGGATGCAGCAGTGACACTGGATGAGGAAGAGGGAAGCGAACAGGGAAACCAGCAGGAAACAGAGGAATCAAAAAGACTGTTTATTGATGCCTACAGTGCACCGGGAAAGATCACACTGGTCAGTGAGCAGGCAACACTGGAAGCAGATGCGATCGGCATAGGAAATGATTTCTTTTATTTTCATCCACTGCAGCTTGTGGATGGACGGTATTTCTCGGAAAATGAATTGATGACAGATTATGTGATCATTGATGAGGATGCTGCGTGGCAGCTTTTTGGTTCCAATGAGATCTCAGGAATGACAGTAACTATCGGTGGGGTACCACATACCATTGCCGGTGTGGTGAAACGGGATGAAAGCCGGATGGCAAAGAATGCCGGATTGACAAAAACGCTTGTTTATGTTTCAGCAGAAACACTGGAAGATCATGGAACCAGTGAAGGTGTGAACTGCTATGAGGTAGTAGCACCGAATCCGGTAAAGGGATTTCTGGCAAAGACTGTACGGGAAAAGTTTGGACCTAAGGAGGGACAGATGAAGGTAGTGGAGAATTCCTCCAGATATACAGTGGAAGCCATGATTCCGGTGATCCTTGATTTCGGTACAAGATCCATGCAGAATGCGGCGATGCATTATCCTTATTTTGAGAATATAGCAAGGGGCTATGAGGATATCAGGGCAGTTGTTCTGATCTTCCAGTTTCTGTTGCTGCTGATTCCCGGGGGCATTCTTCTAGTATTTCTGATCATAAAATGGAAACACAGAAAATATACTACCAGGGATCTGATCTATTTTCTGATGGATAAAAAAGACAGAGTGCTGGAAAAAGGAAAGATTTTTAAACGATAAGGAGGGAGAATTATGAAGAGGAGAATTGTAGCAGCAGGAATGGCAGCTGTCATGGTGCTGGTGGCACTCAGCGGTTGTGGAAAGAGTAAGGATGACAGTAACAGTGAGGCGGCGGCATCCAGCAAGAATTATGTATACAAAGTGACGGATGTAAATGTTGATTTTGGAAATGACAGTATTCCGACACTGTTTGGTCAAGATAATACACTGATGGCATATGGTTATGAGTATGGAAAAGAAGGCGAAATGACTGTACATTTTGCCAGTCTTGATGAAAATGGTGACATGATAAAGAAGATGGCACTGGATATAGAGGATAATGTCAGTATCAATAATCCGGCCTGTGATAAAGAGGGAAATATTTACTATGTGAAGGATGTTTATGCAACAGAGCCGGATGAAAATGATAAATATATGGATACGTATTATCTTGAGAAGATCAATATGGATGGAGAACAGCTTTTCAGCATCTGTATTAATGAGCTGCCGGATGTACAAAAACAGATAGCGGAAAATGGCGGCTGGTTTTCTGTGGGCAGAATTATGCTCTATCAGGATATGATTTATGCACAGATCATGAATAATATCTGTCTGTTCGATCTGAATGGTAATTATCAGAAAATGATTGTAACAGGTGACAAGGAAGATGCGGTTGATGTTAGTAATATATATGCTCTTGAAAGCGGTAAGGTGGCAGGGATCAGCTGGGATGATAATGGAGTAAATATCGGCTATGTTGACATGAATACCGGAACGCTGACAGATACGACCAAGCTTCCGGGTTATTCCTATGACTATTCTATTTATCCGGGCAATAGCAAATATGAACTGTATCTTGTAAATTCGATCGGATTATACGGATACAATATGGGCAATACGGATACACAGCTTCTGATGAATTTTGTTGATTCCGACATAGCCGGTTATTCTGTCTACAATGTGATCAGTATCAATGATGAAGAATTTTTTGCCATGTATGATGCAGAGGATGGAAATGCACTGGGAAGATTTACCAAGGTGCCTCCGTCAGAGGTTAAGGACAAAAAGACGCTGGTTCTTGCCTGCAATGGAATCGCTTATGAGGTAAGAAATAATATCGTGAAATTCAACAAGAACAATGATGAGTACCGCATTACAATCCAGGATTATGCAGTATTGTACAATACGGAAGATGACTATCAGGCTGGTATTAACCGTCTGAATGCAGATATCGTTTCCGGGAAAATCCCCGATATTCTGGTTATTGATGATAATATGCCAGTGGAAAGCTATGTTTCCAAAGGCTTGTTTGAGGATCTGAAGCCTTATATCGAAAAAGATGAGGGACTTGACGTCAATAATTTCATGCCCAATATTTTAGATGCCTTTTCTGTAGATGGTAAGCTGTACCGTCTGGTGCCTTCTTATATGATCAGTACACTGATCGCAAAAACTTCTCTGGTTGGGGAAGAGAGAGGCTGGACAATCGGGGAGGTAAATCAGCTTATGAGCGGAATGCCTGCCGATACCAGCTTCCTTCCGAATATGGACAGGGAAAGAATGCTTCTTAACTGCATGACTATGGCAGGAAATCAGTTCCTTGATTTTGATGCTGGTACCTGTAATTTTGATTCAGATGCCTTCATAGAGATGCTGGAATTCTTAAAGCAGTTTCCAGAGCAGACAGATGATACGGTTTATGATGATTCTTACTGGGAAAGCTTTGACACTATGTGGAGAGAAAACAGGGCAATTGCCATGTCCTACAATCTGAGCGGATTCAAAGATTATAATTATACCAAGAAGGGAACCTTCGGAGAAGATATTACACTGATCGGTTTTCCTTCCAGCAATGAGGACGGATCCTCTATTATGCCGGCCATGCAGCTTGCCATGTCTTCCAAATCAGCTAATAAAGAGGGAGCCTGGCAGTTTATGAGAGGGTATCTGACAGATGAATATCAGGATGAAATTATCTATGGATTTCCGGTAAGCATCAAGGCACTGGATGCCATGGGGGAGAAGGCAATGAAGGTGGATACCTATATTGATGAAAATGGAAATGAAGTGGAAAGCCCTGATTATTATTACATGAATGGTGTTGATGTGGAAATTAAGCCAATGACACAGGAAGAAGTAGAGAATCTGAAACAGATGTTGTATACTTTTAATCAGGTATATACGTATGATCAGGAACTTATGAATATTATTTCTGAAGAGTCAGCAGCATTTTTCAGCGGACAGAAGAACGCAAAGGATGTGGCATCAATCATCCAGAGCCGTGTGCAGATCTATGTAAATGAAAACCGTTAACAGAAGATGTCTGACTAACCTTGCAGGAAAGAGGACTGTCTATGGAACAGGATAAAGCAAAGAATAAACTTTACCATCAGCTGCTTAAGATCACACTGCTTCCTATCTTTCTCCTGACGGCTGTCATTATCACGATCAGCATCAGAAGCTACGCGAACGCCATGAATAATGAAGTCAGACAGGGACTTATGAACCAGAACTTTACGATCATTACCATGTACGATAAGCTGTATCCCGGCGACTATAAGGCAATTGAGGGAGATGATGGACTTTATCTGCTGAAGGGGGATCATCTGATCAATGGAGATTTTTCCATTATTGATACCCTGAAGGAAAATACTGGCGTAGATATTACTGTTTTTTATCAGGATGTACGTGTGATCACTACAGTCTGTGGAGAAGACGGGGAGCGTATCATTGGTACGAAGGTAAGTGCAGTTGTTGTAAAGGATGTTCTTGAAGGCGGCAGGGCTGCTTTTTATCCAAATGTATCGATCGGGGATAAAGATTATTTTGCCTATTATTCACCTCTTTTAAACGAGGACGGAGCCTGTATCGGTATGCTCTTTGTGGCAAAACCGGTAGAAACAGTGATGAATGATCTGTTCCGCGTGATCCTGCCGATCGTTTTCCTTGGAATTCTTGCAGTTATGATCGCTGCGCTGCTTACAATCAGGTATTCCTGCAGGCTGACAGAGGCGATCGGAGAAATAGAAAAATTCCTTGGAAAGGTAGCAAATGGTGAACTTAATGAGCAGCTTGCCTATCCTGTAGGAAAGAGAAAGGATGAGGTAGGGGAGCTGGGCAGACATGCGGTAGATATGCAGCGTTCCCTGCGTGAGCTTGTGGAGAAGGATGCGCTGACAGGACTTTATAATCGCAGGTATGGAGAGAAGCGTCTGAAACAGGTGCAGAAGGACGCTGACAGCTATGGCATGCCGTTTTGCATTGCAATCGGGGATATTGATTACTTTAAACATGTAAATGATACCTATGGCCATGAATGGGGTGACAGAGTGCTTACACAGATTGCAAGGATCATGGCAGAACGGATGAGAAGAGAAGGATATGCAGCCAGATGGGGTGGAGAAGAATTTCTCCTTGTATTTATAGATCAGGAATTGCAGGATGCAGCGGAAACACTAAGGAAGCTGCAGAATGAGATACGGGATACGGAATTTACATACAATGAAAAGGAAAAGATCCGTGTAACAATGACCTTTGGAATCTGTGAAGGCACCGGTGAAAGCACGGATGAGCTGATCAGGTGTGTAGATAACAGACTTTATGCCGGAAAAAAGGGCGGCAGAGACAGAGTCATACAGGAATAAAAAGAATCTGGACAGATACCGGAAGGAAGAGCTTACAGGATGACCGGGGATTGCTGATATTCATTCAGCAGTCCCTTTTTCATATCCACGGCACAGAATGACTCGCTGACAGCGGACTTTTGTTCTATGGATGCATATTTGAGGAAGATCGCAGATTCATATAGAGTAGATGCCATAATATCCCTGGAGAGCATCTGGTAATCCTCTTCTGAAAGTATGGCCTTGGCATCTGCCAGTTTGGAGACCAGAGGGATATCGCTATGCTTCTTGATAGAAGAAAGAAGAGCTGCTGAAGCCTTACGGAAGCCAAGGAGTCTTACATAGGGTGTCTTTAGATGGCGTTCAGTGAAAGAAGGCTTAAAAGCGCCCGGTGTCTTCTGATTCAGCAGAATATGGAGCAGAGTGCGGCTGATTCTGGTATAGGTAAATTCACGGCTTTTCAACAGGGTACAGAAATCTGTATAACCGGTAAAGGATGACAGGTAATTGCAGATCCGGTCAGAAAGAGCTGTGCTGCAGTCAAGGTAATCGGAAAAACCACAGTCTTTTTCCGTGAGCAGCTTATAGAAGAGCTGGGGAGACAGATCGTCTGCAGTCAGAAACTGGCTGGAGGTATTGGCAGTGATCAGGGAACGCAGGGCAGAAGCCGATGGATAAACAGAAGAATCCTCTGGCAAAAAAGGATCATGATAACCACAGCCTTTTCGTAGCAGGGTAAAGGGCTTTATGGAGCTTTTCAGCTTCTGGAGGGTTTTGCAGTATTCCAGGGCGAGGATGTTGTTAGGTGAAGAAAAGAAAGCAGCATCTGCTGGAGAATACTCAGGAAAGAGAAGAGAAACAGCTCTGCTTCTGGCCTTTGGATAGGATAATCCCTGACGCAGCAGATTATTTACTGTACTGAGAACCGTAGCTTCCTTTCTGTTAAGCAGCTCAGCAAGAGGAAGGAAATTTTCCAGCTTTCCGGATTCGCTGCCAAAGGAAAGAAAATCGACCATATGCAGATGGTCGAGCAGCGTTACAGCACCTTCTGCGAAAAACTCAGCGCTGGAGACAGCATAAAGAACCGGAAGCTCAAGGACTGCATCAGCACCCCCAAGGAGTGCCATTCGGGTTCTTGCATATTTATTATAAATGGCAGGTTCTCCACGCTGCACAAAGTCACCGCTCATAAGGACAAGAATATAGTCTGCACCGGTTGCTTTCCTGGTTTCTTCAATCTGATATTTGTGGCCTTTATGGAAAGGATTGTATTCGGCAATAATAGCTGCTGTTTTCATAGGATCTCCTGATATTTTCTCTTTCGCTCATGATAGCATATTGTTTATCATTTTGCACAATTTTTTTGCGTTTTCCACTTGTGGGAAAAACAGGGATGCGTTAAACTTTTTATGTACGTATGTATCGCATATGATCTGCGAAAGGAGAAAATAACATGTCTTATATCGATATTATAAAGGATAAGGCGAGAATGGACAGGAAGACCATTGTTTTGCCGGAGACAACAGACAAGCGAACATTGATTGCAGCAGCACATATCCTCAAGGAGGGGATTGCCAATATTATTATGATTGGTAATGAAGAAAAGATCATGGATGGTGCGACATGGCTGGAGATTGAACTGGATGGTGTTAAGATCATAGACCCTGAAAATTGCGAAAAACTGGACGAATATGTGGAGCTATTATATGAAATAAGAAAAACAAAGGGAATGACCATTGAGAAGGCAAGAGATATTCTGCACAAGGATCCCCTTACCTTTGGTGTTATCATGGTTAAGGCAAATGATGCAGATGGTATGGTAGCAGGTGCCTGCCACGCAACGGCAGATACATTGCGTCCTGCACTGCAGATCCTAAAGACGGCACCAGGAGTTAAGCTGGTATCGGGGTTCTTTCTGATGTGTGTACCGGATTGTGAATTTGGTGACAATGGAACTTTTCTGTTTGCAGACTGCGGTCTGAATCAGGACCCTACTGCAGAAGAATTGGCAGCTATCGCAGATTCTTCAGCCAAGAGCTTTAAGAGTCTTGTAGGCTCAAAGCCGATCATTGCCATGCTGTCACACTCCACCAAAGGAAGTGCGAAGCATGCACTGGTCGATAAGGTAGTTGAGGCTACGGAAATTGCCCATGAACAGTATCCTGGACTTTGCATTGATGGAGAATTGCAGCTGGACGCAGCACTTGTTCCTGCAGTTGCTAAGTCAAAGGCACCTGGAAGTGAGGTAGCTGGTAAGGCCAACGTGCTGATCTTCCCGAATCTGGATGCAGGAAACATCGGTTATAAGCTTGTACAGAGACTTGCCAAAGCAGAGGCTTATGGACCCATGCTTCAGGGAATTGCAAAGCCGGTAAATGATCTGTCAAGAGGGTGCTCCTGGCAGGATATTGTCGGTGTAGTGGCATTGACAGCAGTACAGGCACAGCTTGTGTAGAAGGAGGCTTATCATGAATATTTTAGTTATCAACTGTGGAAGCTCATCACTCAAATTCCAGCTGATTGATGCAGCATCAGAAAAACTGATCGCCAAGGGACTCTGCGAGAGGATCGGAATTGATGGCAGTCAGATTTCCTATACACCGGCGGGGGGACAGAAGGAGACGACCGTTACCCCCATGAAGGATCATACAGATGCCATCCGGCTTGTACTGGATGCACTGACAGGAGAAAAGACCGGTGTCGTGAAGGATCTGAAGGAGATCGGAGCAGTCGGACACCGTATAGTTCATGGTGGAGAGAGATTTGCAGCCTCTACCGTTATTACAGATGAGGTCATTGAAGCGATCACGGAATGCAATGATCTGGCACCTTTACATAATCCGGCTAACCTCATTGGTATTGATGCCTGCAGAAAGCTGATGCCGGGTACTCCTATGGTAGCTGTTTTTGATACTGCATTCCATCAGACTATGCCAAAGGAGGCATATCTATACGGAATCCCTTATGAATATTATGAAAAGTACAAGATAAGAAGATATGGCTTCCATGGAACAAGCCATTCCTATGTATCACACAGGGCTGCAGAGATTCTTCAGAAGGATTACAAGGAACTTAAACTGATCGTCTGTCATCTTGGCAATGGAGCCAGTGTTTCTGCTGTAGAGAATGGAAAATGTGTAGATACCTCCATGGGACTTACACCGTTAGAGGGACTGATCATGGGAACCAGAAGCGGTGACATTGATCCTGCTATTATTGAATTTCTCTGCAATAAGGAGAATAAGAGTGTGTCTGAGATTCTGAACGAGTTGAACAAGAAATCAGGCGTCCTTGGTCTTTCCGGCGGTTTTTCTTCCGATTTCAGAGATCTTGAAGATGCCTGCGAAAAGGGAGAAGAGTTTGCCATAAGAACGATGGATGCCTTTGCATACAGGGCTGCTAAATATGTCGGCGCCTATGTGGCAGCCATGAACGGTGTGGATGCAATCTGCTTTACCGCAGGACTTGGTGAGAACAGCGGATTTATCCGTGAGAAGATCTGCGCATATCTGGGGTATCTGGGGATTACACTGGATCCGGATCTGAATGCCAGAAGAGGAGAGGATCTTGTGATCACTACGAAGGACAGCAGAACAAAAGTACTGATGGTTCCAACCAATGAGGAGCTTGCAATCGCAAGAGAAACCTTTGCTCTTGTAAAATAAAAATATTTCAGGAGAGGTATTGACAAATAAAAATCTCTTCTGTATACTTAATCAAGTGTGCAGGGAGTTCTCTGTGCATATTGGGAGTTTATTATGTTATTGAATCTGACTGATGTATTTACATCTGAGGGAAAAGTGAAAGAGCTGTCTGCTCCGTATGAAGAGAAGACTTTTTCCTATATGGGAAATGAGTACGAAATCAAAGGGGACACAGTGGCAGACATGAAGCTGTCGAATATTGGGACAGGAACTGTTCTGGTGGAGGGCAGTGTTACTGCAGAGATGATCATCCCCTGTGACAGATGTCTGAAGGATGTAAAGGTTTCCGTATCTGCGGATTTTGCACATCAGGTTACATCTCCTGATCAGGAGAAAGGTGCCACAGAGGAAGCATCAGATGATACATCTGATGAAGAACAGAATTTTGTATCTGGCTATGAACTGGATACAGATGCTCTCATAAGCAACGAAATCTTAATTCATATGCCAGTCAAGGTATTATGTAAGGATGACTGCAAAGGAATTTGCTCTGTTTGCGGACACGACCTGAATGAAGGGGAATGTGGATGTGACAGATTTGTCCCGGATCCGCGAATGGCAGCAATTAAAGATATCTTTAACGCGAATAAGGAGGTGTAACGATGTCTATTTGTCCTAAGAATAAATCTTCCAAAGCAAGAAGAGATAAGAGAAGAGCAAACTGGAAAATGAGTGCTCCTACATTGGTAAAGTGCAGCAAATGCGGCGCCCTGATGATGCCTCATAGAGTATGCAAGAAGTGCGGCTCCTATAACAAAAAAGAGATCATCAGTGTAGACTAATTCCAGAAAGCAGAAAAGCAGTCAGAGGTTGCTTTTCGAAATGAATGACAGAGAATTAAGGGTTGGGCAGATTAGCTTAACCCTTATTTTTTCGCACAATTTGTCCTTGATTTTTGCAATATGGTCTAGTATAGTTAAATGGGTATCAAATACGGAGGTGGAATATGGCAGACTTTGTTAAAGTAGCAGTAGACGCCATGGGTGGTGATAATGCACCGGTTGAGATCGTCAAAGGTGCGGTCGAAGCAGTGAAGGAAGATCACCGTGTTAAGGTTTTTCTTGTTGGACAGGAAGAAGTGGTAAAAGCGGAACTGATGAAATATACTTATCCTGAAGAACAGGTAGAGGTGGTGAATGCAACTGAGATAATTGAAACAGCAGAACCTCCTGTTATGGCTATCCGGAAAAAGAAGGATTCTTCTCTTGTGAAGGCACTTTATCTGGTAAAGGATGGTACCTGTGATGCTTATGTATCTGCAGGCAGTACCGGGGCAACTCTGGTAGGCGGTCAGGTGATCGTAGGCAGGATCAGGGGGGTAGAGAGACCTCCGTTGGCACCGCTTATCCCGACAGCAAAGGGATGCTCCCTTCTGATCGACTGTGGAGCAAATGTAGATGCCAGGGCTTCCCATCTGATCCAGTTTGCCAGGATGGGATCCGTCTATATGGAATATGTCATGGGAGTGAAGAACCCGAAGGTAGCGATCGTTAATATTGGAGCTGAGGAAGACAAGGGAAATGCACTTGTGAAGGAAACCTATCCACTCCTGAAAAACTGTCCTGATATTAATTTTGTAGGAAATATAGAAGCGAGAGATATTCCGGAAGGCAAGGCGGATGTTATTGTATGTGAAGCTTTTGTGGGAAATGTGATCCTTAAGATGTATGAAGGGGTTGGCGGTGTTTTGATCAAAAAAGTCAAGGAAGGTATGATGACCTCACTCAGAAGCAAGATCGGTGCATTGTTGGTAAAGCCGGCTCTGAAGAGTACACTGAAGGCATTTGATCTTGAACAATATGGCGGTGCACCAATGCTTGGACTCAACGGTCTTGTAGTGAAGACACATGGAAGCAGTAAAGCGGTAGAAATTAAGAATTCTGTTTTACAATGTATTACATTTAAAGAACAGAATATTAATGAAAAAATAAAAGAAAAAATTACTATGGAAGAAAGTTAGGAAAGGAATCAGCAGGAAATGGAATTTGAAAAATTAAAAAAAGTAATTGCCGATGTTCTTAATGTCGACCCGGAAGAAATCACTTTGGAGAGTACATTTGTTGATGATCTGGGAGCAGATTCACTTGACGTATTTCAGATTATTATGGGTCTTGAGGAAGTATTTGACATCGAGATTCCGGCAGAAGAAGCAGAGAAGATTACTACCGTAGAAGAGGCAGTTAATCTGATCAAAAATGCAGTAAATCAGTAAAGTGCCGAGAAATTAAAACGGCTTATGAGAAGTTTGAAAAGCCCTTTGTATAAAGGGCTTTTTATATATCAGATAAAGACAGGTAAAAATATGCTTTCACAAAACAGTAAAGAATTAGAAGAGAGAATAGGGTATCATTTCAAAGACAAGGCTCTTTTGAAGCAGGCACTGACACACAGTTCTTTTTCAAATGAACAGAAGGTCAACAAGCAGAAAAATTACGAGAGGCTTGAGTTCCTTGGAGATGCTGTACTGGAACTGGCTTCCAGCAAGTTCTTTTATCAGCAGCATCCGGAAATGGCAGAAGGACAGCTGACGAAACTGAGATCCTCTATGGTCTGCGAACCTGCACTGGCTTTCTGTGCCAGAGATATTGAGCTTGGAAAGTATATTCTTCTTGGTAAGGGGGAAGAGGCTACCGGAGGAAGAGAAAGGGATTCCATCACTTCAGATGTCATGGAAGCAGTGATTGGGGCTGTTTATCTGGATGGTGGTTTTGAAGAAGCAGAAAAATTTATCCTGAAGTATATTCTTTCTGATCTGGAAAACAAAAAGCTCTTTTATGATAGCAAGACAATATTGCAGGAGAGAGTGCAGAAGGATGGAAGGGAACTCCATTATGTACTGGTGGAGGAAAGCGGTCCGGATCATGACAAGCTGTTTACTGTAGAAGCTGTTATCGGCGATGAAACAGTGGGCAGCGGAACTGGAAGAACTAAAAAATCAGCAGAACAGCAGGCAGCCTATGCCGTTTTGCTTAAGTGGGGGAAACAGTAGTTTTATGTATCTGAAAAGTATTGAAATTCATGGATTTAAGTCCTTTGCCAACAAAATCGTATTTCAGTTTCACAATGGAATTACTGGTATTGTAGGACCAAACGGAAGCGGTAAGAGCAATGTTGCAGATGCTGTGCGCTGGGTACTTGGTGAGCAGAGGATCAAACAGCTCCGTGGTGCTTCCATGCAGGATGTTATCTTTTCTGGTACAGAATTGAGGAAGCCTCTCGGTTATGCGTATGTGGCGATCACACTGGATAATTCCGATCATCAGCTTGCTATAGACTATAATGAAGTTACTGTAGCGAGAAGAATTTACAGATCCGGTGAAAGTGAATATCTTCTGAATGGCACACCCTGCCGTTTAAAGGATGTAAATGAACTTTTTTATGATACTGGTATCGGTAAGGAAGGATATTCCATTATCGGACAGGGACAGATCGATAAGATCCTGAGCGGTAAACCGGAAGAGAGACGTGAGCTGTTTGATGAGGCAGCTGGTATCGTCAAGTTTAAAAGAAGAAAACTGGCAGCCCAAAAAAAGCTGGAAGATGAGCAGCAGAATCTGATACGTGTAAACGATATATTATGCGAGCTGGAGAAACAAATCGATCCGCTGGAGAAACAGTCAGAAACAGCAAAGATTTATCTGAAAAAAAAGGAAGAATTGAAAGCTCTGGACGTCAACATGTTCCTTCTTGAGAATCAGAGGCTGCAGGAGCAGTTAAGGGGCGCACAGGAAAAATATGATATTGCCAGTGAAGATCTGAAAAATACTTCGGAACAATATGAAAACATAAAAGAGGAGTATGAAAAAATAGAAGGACAGATCACACTTCTTGATGAAACTATTGAGAAGAACCGTTCAGCACTTACGGATACCAGTGTGCTTCGAGGGAAGCTGGAAGGTGAGATCAATGTCCTGAAAGAGCAGATCCATTCTGCTAGAAATAATGAAGAGCATCTGAAACAACGCAGGGAAGCTGTTTTAAAGGAGATCGAGGCAAAGAATCAGGATAAGGATGGTATTCTGTCTGACAAGGGACAGATCGATGAACAGGTTGCAGAGATCGAAAAAAAACGGGATGAGGCAAAAGCTGCTCTGACAGTAGTCCAGAGTCATATTGAAGAGCTGAATGATCAGATCGAAGGCGGTAAAAATGCAATCATTGAGGCGTTGAATGTCAGGGCAACGATAAAGTCCAAGCTTGGCCGGTATGATACCATGACAGAGCAGGTAAATATCCGGAAAGCAGAGCTGACATCAAGGCTTCTACGCATGAAATCTGATGAAGCACAGCAGGAAGAGGCTCTGAAAGCACTTAATGATGAGTTTGAGAAGATCAATGAAGAGATTCGTGCTTTAAATAATGCAGTGGAATCCAAAGAGGAGAATCTGACCCTTCTTCGGGAAACACTGGCTGACAAGGACAAGATACTCAGGGATACTCAGGTAAGTTATCATCAGGAAAAGTCCAGACTGGAAGCACTCTCCAATCTGACAGAACGCTATGACGGATACGGCGGCAGTGTCAAGAAAGTCATGGAACGCAAGGAGCAGGAAAAGGGTATCATTGGTGTTGTTGCGGATATCATTAAAGTAGAAAAAAAATATGAGACAGCCATCGAAACAGCACTTGGCGGCAATATCCAGAATATTGTTACGGATGATGAGGAGACAGCCAAGCGTATGATAGGCTACCTGAAACAGACGAAGGCAGGAAGGGCAACTTTTCTTCCCCTCACCAGTATTATCCACCCGCAGGAGTTCAAGAATCCGGAGTCCCTGAAGGAAAAAGGAGTTCTTGGCATGGCAGATGAACTGGTGCACGTTGATGGGAAGTACCGTAATGTGGCAAAGGCCATGCTGGGCAGAATCGTTGTTGTAGATCAGGTGGATAATGCGGTTAAGATTGCCCGCAAGTTTGATTACGGGATTCGTATGGTCACGTTAGAAGGAGAACTGCTCGTTCCTGGTGGCGCTATCAGTGGTGGCGCATTTAAAAACAACAGCAATCTCCTTGGAAGAAGAAGAGAGATGGAAGAAATGGAGGCCAGGGTTAAAAAGTACCTGAAAGAGGTAGATACCCTGCTTCAGGAAATTGAAGATACCAAGGCAGAAAGAAATAAAGTCCGGTTAAGCCTGGAGGAGGACAAGGCTTCCCTGCAAAAAAAATTTATCGAGCAGAATACGGCTCGTTTGAACGTTATTAAAGCAAAAGAACGGAAGGAAGAGGCTTCGGAAAGCTCACTCGAACTGAAAAATGAAGAGAGAGAGATTGAAAGCCAGATTCAGGAGATCCGTTTAAGTAAGGAAGAGATCAGCAGGGAGCTGCAGGATTCAGAAGTCCTGGAAAAGCAGACGGAAGGGAAAATCAAAGAATGCCAGACGCTTCTGGATGAAAAAAGAAGGGAAGAGTCTGAAAATCTTGCCAGTGTAAATGCTCTGGACGTGGAAGTGGAAAAGATGCTCCAGCAGCAGGGCTTCCATCAGCAGAATGTAGACCGTATCAATGCCGAACTGGAACATTCCGAGGCAGAGCTCTCAGAGATTGAGGAAGGACTCCTTGGCAATACAGGAGAGATTGAACAGAAGGAAAACAGTATCAGACAGATAGAGGAAACGATACAGGCTTCCCATACGACCCAGAATGATACAGAGAGACAGCTGCAGGAGGATATCTCAAGAAAAGAAGAGCTTTCTGCAAAGCAGAAAAATTTCTTTAAGGACAGAGAAGCACTTTCTGAAAAGATGACAGGGCTTGACAAGGAAGTTTACCGTCTGAATGCTCAGAGTGAAAAGCTGCAGGATATGACTGAATCCCAGATTAATTATATGTGGGATGAGTATGAGATTACCCTTTCTGATGCTGCAGGCATGAGAAATGAAGAACTGAATGATCTGCCTACCATGAAGCGGGACATTTCTTCTTTAAAGGATCAGATCAGAAAACTTGGTGATGTCAATGTCAATGCGATCGAAGATTACAAGAATCTGATGGAACGTTACAGCTTCCTAAAGACGCAGCATGATGATCTGATCGAAGCGGAGAAAACGCTGGAGGGTATCATTACGGAGCTTGATACAGCTATGAGAAGGCAGTTCCATGAAAAGTTCGGTGAGATCAGCCGGGAGTTTGACAAGGTATTCAAGGAAATGTTTGGCGGCGGTAAGGGTACACTGGAGCTGATGGAGGATGAGGATATTCTGGAAGCAGGCATCCGGATCATTGCACAGCCTCCGGGAAAAAAGCTACAGAATATGATGCAGCTTTCTGGTGGAGAGAAGGCACTGACAGCAATCGCTCTGTTATTTGCCATCCAGAACCTGAAGCCTTCTCCGTTCTGTCTTCTGGATGAAATTGAGGCAGCACTGGATGAAAGTAATGTATCCAGATTTGCAAAATATTTACATAAGCTTACCAGGCATACCCAGTTTATTGTTATTACACACAGACGTGGAACTATGGAGCAGGTAGACAGGCTGTATGGTATTACCATGCAGGAGAAGGGCGTTTCCACTCTGGTAAGTGTAAATCTGATTGACAAGGAGTTAGATGACTAATGGCAGGTTTTTTCAGCAGATTAAAAGAAGGTCTGACCAAGACGAGAAATAATATTGTCAGTGGTATAGATGCTGTATTTGGCGGATTCTCTACTATTGATGAAGACTTTTATGAGGAATTGGAAGAGATCCTGATCATGGGAGATATCGGTGTAAATGCTGCCGAAAAGATCCTTGAGAGACTGCAGGAACAGGTAAAGGAAAAGCATATAAAGGAACCGGCTGCCTGTAAGGAACTTCTGATTGAAAGTATCAGGGAGCAGATGCAGGTCGGGGAAACAGCGTATGATTTTGAAAATGAACAGTCAGTAGTACTTGTGATCGGTGTAAATGGTGTTGGTAAGACGACTTCCGTTGGTAAGCTGGCAGGGATCCTGAAGGATCAAGGCAAAAACGTCCTGATCGCTGCAGCGGATACTTATCGTGCAGCTGCCGGAGAACAGCTCCTGACATGGGCTAACAGAGCTGGTGTTCCTATGATCGGTGGTAAAGAGGGAGCAGATCCTGCAAGTGTAGTATATGATGCGGTAAATGCAGCAAAAGCCAGAGGAGTGGATGTGCTTCTCTGTGATACGGCAGGAAGACTTCACAATAAGAAAAATCTGATGGAAGAACTGAAGAAGATCAATCGGATCATAGAAAGGGAATTCCCTGATGTCCACAGAGAAAATCTGGTAGTCCTTGATGGAACAACAGGTCAGAATGCCTTAAATCAGGCAAGAGAGTTTGGACAGGTGGCGGATCTGACAGGTATCATTCTGACAAAGATGGATGGAACTGCCAAGGGTGGTATTGCTGTTGCTATTCAGTCAGAGCTTAACATACCGGTGAAATATATTGGTGTTGGAGAACATATAGAAGATTTGCAGAAATTTGACCCGGGGCAGTTTGTGAATGCATTGTTTGATGTGAAGGAAGAAGATCTGGCAGAAGAGATGACAGGAGGGAACGAAGATGGAGAATAAGATGCTGACTCTTGAAAAATTCGAAGAGGCTTCAGAGGTCGTTAAGCGGGTTACCCAGGAAACCAAGCTGGTTTACAGTGATTTTTACAGCTCACAGACCGGAAATAAGGTATATCTGAAGCCGGAAAATATGCAGTTCACGGGAGCTTATAAGCTTCGAGGGGCTTATTATAAGCTTAGTACGCTGACTAACGAAGAAAGGGAAAAGGGACTTATCACAGCTTCTGCAGGAAATCATGCACAGGGAGTCGCATATGCAGCAAAGAGCTATGGAGCAAAGGCTGTTATTGTTATGCCTACAACCACTCCGCTCATTAAGGTCAATAGAACCAAGAACTATGGCGCTGAGGTTATTCTTTACGGAGATGTTTATGATGAAGCCTGTGAGCATGCCTATGAGCTTGCAAAGGAGCATGGTTATACCTTTATCCATCCGTTTGACGATCCGGTAGTTGCAACCGGCCAGGGTACGATTGCCATGGAGATCTTCAAGGAGCTGCCTCTTGTAGATTATATCCTTGTGCCCATTGGAGGTGGAGGGCTGGCTACCGGTGTTTCTACACTGGCAAAGCTCCTGAATCCGAAGATACAGGTGATCGGTGTAGAACCTGCCGGAGCTAACTGCCTGCAGGAGTCTTTGAAGGCAGGGAAGGTAGTGACACTGCCAAAGGTAAGCACGATCGCAGATGGTACAGCAGTTAAGACACCTGGAAGTAAGATTTTTCCATATCTTGCTAAAAATCTGGATGATATTATCACTATTGAGGATGAAGAGCTGGTAGTTGCTTTCCTTGATATGGTTGAGAACCACAAGATGGTTGTAGAGAATTCGGGGCTGCTTACAGTAGCAGCATTGAAGCATATGGATGTAAAGGGCAGAAAAATCGTTTCTATTTTAAGCGGCGGTAATATGGATGTGATCACGATGTCTTCGGTGGTACAGCAGGGATTGATCCTGCGTGACAGGATCTTTACTGTATCTGTGCTTCTGCCGGATAAACCGGGTGAACTGTCCAGAGTGGCAGATGTGATCGCAAAGCAGAACGGTAATGTTATCAAACTGGAGCATAACCAGTTTATTTCCATTAACAGAAGTGCAGCGGTAGAACTTCGGATCACACTGGAAGCCTTCGGATCGGAGCATAAAGAACAGATCATTCAAGCACTTGAGCATGAAAACTACAAGCCGAGACTGGTTCGTACAAATATTTAGTAATTGTCTTTAATTTTCCGGGAAAAGCCGTATACTATAGGTAGTATATGGCTTTTTGATTGAAAAGAAAGCAGTCAGAGCATGGCTGTTTGAAGTGGGAGGTTTTCGGTGAGGGAAAATGGAATCAAATATATAAAAAAATACAGTATGCTGACCATTGCCTGCGGTATCTTTGGCATAGGAGTGGCTCTGTTCGTAGACCCCAATGATCTGGCGCCGGGTGGCTTTACAGGACTAGCCATCATGATCAACCGGCTGATCCCGGTGAGCACCGGTATGCTGTATCTGATCTTAAATATTCCGGTCATTCTGCTTGGAATTCGAAAGTTTGGATGGAAGTTTACAGTTTCTACCCTGTATTCCATTCTTGCAGTATCTTTTTTTACAGATCTATTTCATCTGATGGCACCAGTGACCTATGATCCGCTTCTTGGTGCGATATTCGGCGGAGCACTGATCGGTGTGGGGATTGGACTCGTAATGAGAAATGGAGGAACAACAGGAGGGGCAGATATTGTGATCAAATGTCTGAAGATCAGGATCCCACATATGAAAACTGGGACACTGATGTTGATGCTCGATGCTGCGATCATTGGAATGTCTGGGATCGTATTTGGCAATTTTAATGCAGTGCTTTATGGAATCTTATCCTCGGTAGCTACTTCAGCCACTTTGGATTTTGTACTGTACGGAGGTGATGAAGCGAGACTGATCTATATCATCAGTGATAAAGCAGAAGGAATCGCTGAAAAGCTGCTGGAAGATGTGGATATCGGTGTAACCTATCTGAACGGAAGCGGTGCCTATCACAATACGGAGAAAAAAGTGATCATGTGTGTGGTAAAGAAGCAGCTGGCACCACGGGTAGAAGAAGTGGTGGAAAATGATGACCAGAGAGCATTTATGATCATTACCAATGCATCTGAAATTTACGGAGAAGGCTACAAAAGCTTTTTTACAGATAAAGGAAGATAGCTGTGAAGAATACGGGGGTTTTTCGTTTTTAATTAATGTGATAAAATAGAACAAAAAGATAAAGGATAACAGGAATACAGGTATGGATAACAACAATAGAGTACGTAGAAGAAGAAAACAGCAGAGAAAGAGTATGATCACCAATATCGTCATGTGCCTGATCACACTTTCCGCACTGACCGCATGTATCGTGCTTATGCTGAAGAATTATGACCTGAAGAGCCAAAGTGAAGAAGCAATGACACAGCTTAAGAGCTTTAAAGAGGAATCTGAGCATTATATTTATACTCAGGCAGATCTTGAAGCATATCTGGAAGAAGCAAGGGCTGATGCACAGGAAGCAGGAGAAAATGAGATCCTGGCCGAACTGAAAAGCAGAATGGACGGTGGCTCCAATACAGCCGCTGTCCTCAGAGATTTTTTCCCTGAGGATGTGGTTGTTTATGCAGATGGCAGCTATCACTTTTTTCCGATTGACGAGAAGCTGAAGAAACACAGCTATGTTTATGATAATTTCAAACAGCTTGAAAATGGGCAGATCGAATATGTGGATGATACTGATGTGGTACTTTCAAAGAAAGGGATTGATGTTTCCAGATTTCAGGAATCTATTGACTGGAAAAAGGTGGCAGATGATGGTGTCAGCTACGCTTTTATAAGGGCTGGTGTCAGGGGCAGTACAGAAGGGCGCATGATGGCCGACGAACGATTTAAGGAAAATATGGAAGGGGCGCTTGACAATGATATTCAGGTAGGAGCATACTTCTTTACCCAGGCAATCACAGAGGAAGAGGCTATAGAGGAAGCAGAGTTTGTACTGGAGCTGCTGGAGCCATATGATGTTACTTATCCGGTAGTATATGATCTTGAGGAAGTGACAAGCAAGAATGCGAGAACTGAGGATCTTACGAAGGAACAGTATACAAAGAACTGTATTGCTTTCTGTGAAACGATCAAAAAGGCCGGTTATACACCAATGATCTATGGAAACCTGAAAACATTTCTGATCATGCTGGATATGTCCCGGCTTGAGGAATATCATAAATGGTTTGCATACTACAATACACCAGTATATTTCCCTTACGAATTTGATGTCTGGCAGTACAGTTCAAAGGGCAGAATCAGCGGGATCAAGGGAGATGTGGATCTGAATGTCTGTATGACGGATTTTGGAGATGAGCAGGAGTAAAAGGATGAAAGAGCTTTTTCAGGAAGCAGAGACCATAAAAACAGGATATCTGCTGGAGGATTTCCGGCTGTTTCATTTAAAGGATAAGAAACCGATCGATTATCCATATCACTACCATGATTTTTACAAACTGATCTGGTTTCGGGAAGGAAATGTGGAGTATCATATTGAAGGAAAAGCGTATCAGCTGAAGCCCTATGATATCTTGCTTGTTGGGAAGGGGCAGATCCATAAGCCTTTTATAGGAACGGATGTATCTTATGAACGTTATAATTTTTATATTTCAGAGCAGTTTTTAAAGGAGTATTCGTCAGAAGACTGTGATCTGAAACAGTGTTTTGCACTGGCAGACAGAGAAGGAAGCTGTGTGATACGGTTATCACCCGGTGACAGCAGCAGGATATTTGAAAACAGCAGGCTGATTGAAACTGCAGAAGAAAATAAGGAGTATGCATACAATACCTATAAAAGACTGCTTCTTATGAAATTATTGATCGAACTCGCCAGATGCTGCATGGACAATCCGGATGTTTTTCATAAGATGGCAACCTATGATCATAAGACTGTGGAGATCCTTCATTATATCAATGGGCATCTGAAGGCACCGCTGTCCATTGATGAACTTGCAGAACAGTTTTATATCAGTAAATATCACATGATGCGTAAATTTAAAGAAGAAACCGGATATTCCATGCACCAGTATATTTTGGAGAAAAGAATCCTGCTCGCAAAGGAAATGATGCAGGCAGGTGTTCCGGCTACGACGGCATGTCTTGAAAGTGGATTTCATGATTATTCCACTTTTCACAGAGCCTGCAAAAAAATACTTGGGAAGCAGCCATCGGCATTCTGAGAAGCGGGATGAAAAATATAATCATATTGTCAAGTAAAAATGCTTGACAGTGTGATTTTTTTGTTGTATTCTAGCAAAGGTGATTGCATGGAAAGAATTGTTGAACAGGGGCTTTTGTATGATTTTTACGGAGAGCTTCTGACAGAGCATCAGAAAAAAATATATGAGGATGTGGTGTACAATGATCTTTCCTTAAGTGAGATCGCACAGGAAAATGGAATTTCCAGGCAGGGAGTCCATGATATGGTGAGACGGTGCAATCACATGCTTACAGAGTATGAAAATAAGCTGCATCTTGTTGAGCGTTTCCTGAAGATCAGAAACGGGGTAAATGAGATGAAGCATCTGTCGGAAAATACCGAACTGACAAAGGAAGAAATTCTTGGCAGAGTAAACAGCCTGTGCTGTGAAATCTTAAAGGAGCTTTAGGAATGGCATTTGAAAGTTTAACAGATAAACTCCAGAATGTATTTAAGAACCTTCGCAGTAAGGGAAGGCTTACAGAGGATGACGTCAAGGCAGCATTGAAGGAAGTCAAGCTGGCTCTGTTAGAAGCGGATGTTAATTTCAAGGTAGTAAAGCAGTTTATCAAGGCAGTAGAAGAAAGAGCCATCGGCGCAGATGTGATGAGCGGTCTGAATCCAGGACAGATGGTGATCAAGATCGTAAATGAAGAAATGGTTGCACTGATGGGATCGGAAACCACAGAGATCGCATTCCAGCCGGGAAAGGCCATTACTGTGATCATGATGTGTGGTCTGCAGGGTGCAGGTAAAACAACTACTACGGCCAAGATTGCCGGTAAGCTGAAGCTGAAGGGAAAAAACCCACTCCTTGCAGCCTGTGATGTGTACAGACCGGCGGCAATCAAACAGCTGCAGATCAATGGTGAGAAGCAGAAGGTAGCAGTTTTCTCCATGGGAGAAAATCAGAAGCCTGCCAATATCGCAAAGGCTGCTATTGAGCATGCGAAGAAGAATGGAAATAACGTAGTGATCCTTGATACGGCCGGACGTCTTCATATAGATGAAGAGATGATGGAAGAACTTCAGGAGATCAAGAAGGCAGTTGAAGTCCATCAGACGCTGCTTGTTGTAGATGCCATGACAGGTCAGGATGCCGTTACGGTAGCCAAGGCCTTTAACGATCAGATAGGAATTGATGGTGTCATCCTTTCCAAGATGGATGGTGATACTAGAGGTGGTGCGGCACTGTCCGTCAAGGCAGTGACTGGTAAGCCGATCCTGTACGTTGGTATGGGAGAGAAGCTTTCTGATCTGGAGCAGTTTTATCCGGATCGTATGGCTTCAAGGATTCTCGGCATGGGAGATGTACTTTCCCTGATCGAGAAAGCACAGGAAAATATCTCCATTGATGAGAACAAAGAGAAAGAAATGGCTTCCCGTATGAAGAAGGGAAAGTTTGATTTCGATGATTATCTGGAAAGCATGAAGCAGATGCGGAATATGGGTGGTCTTGCCAGTATCCTGAAGATGCTTCCCGGCACAGGTGGTAAGGGTATGGATCTGGAATCCATGATCGATGAGAAGCAGCTAGCCAGAACAGAGGCCATTATTTTCAGCATGACTCCTGCAGAGAGAAAGAACCCGAAGCTTTTGAATCCGAGCAGAAAGCACAGGATCGCTAGAGGAGCGGGCGTTGATATTGCAGTGGTAAACAGGTTTATCAAGCAGTTTGAGCAGTCTCAGAAGATGATGAAGCAGATGCCGGGACTTATGGGCGGCAAGCGTGGCCGTGGCGGTTTCGGCGGCATGAGATTCCCTTTTTAGGGATATGACAGTGTTTTGAATTTCAATTCAAATATAAACAAAATTTTTCGGAGGTGAAAAACATGGCAGTAAAAATCAGATTAAGAAGAATGGGTCAGAAGAAAGCTCCTTTTTATAGAATCGTAGTAGCAGACTCCAGATCCCCCAGAGATGGAAGATGTATCGAGGAGATCGGTACTTATGATCCTAACACAGACCCCAGTACCTTCAAGGTAAATGAAGAGCTTGCAAAGAAGTGGCTTGCAAACGGAGCACAGCCTACAGAAGTTGTCAGCAGAATTTTCAAGCAGGCAGGTATTGAAAAGTAGGAATTGTTGGCGGCCTTTGGAGGTAGACTATGAAAGAATTAGTTGAAGTAATTGCAAAAGCGCTTGTTGAACATCCGGAAGAGGTTACAGTAACAGAGAAGGAAGAGGGTAAGCATGTTACACTTGAGCTTCACGTAGCTGCAGCTGATATGGGAAAGGTGATCGGTAAGCAGGGAAGGATCGCAAAGGCTATCCGTTCTGTTGTGAAAGCTGCATCATCTAAGGAAAACAAGAAGGTTGACGTGGAAATCGTCTAATGTGTATGAGAAGGGGAGCCCGCATAGGACTCCCTTTTTTATAAAGGATAGGAGACATGATGGAAAATATTCTGCAGGTCGGCATTATTTCCTCCACTCACGGAATCCGTGGAGAAGTGAAAGTATTTCCGACAACAGATGATGTGAATAGATTTAAAAAGCTGAAGGAAGTGCTGCTGGATACTGGTAAGGAGACGTTTCCTCTTACCATAGAAGGAGTGAAATTCTTCAAACAGTTTGTAATTTTGAAATTTAAGGGGATTGACAATATCAACGATATCGAAAGCTACCGGGGGAAAAGTCTCTATGTGACGAGAGAAAACGCGGTCAAGCTGAGAAAGGATGAGTATTTTATTGCTGATCTCATCGGCCTTTCTGTAGAGAATGAGGACGGATCCTTTCAGGGAACATTGAAGGATGTACTGGAAACCGGTGCCAATGATGTCTATATTGTAACAGATCAGAATACAGGAAAAGAAGTGCTGATCCCGGCGATCAAAGACTGCATTTTACAGGTAGATGTGGAACAGGGCATTATGAAGGTACATCTGTTAGATGGACTTCTTTCAGAAAAGTGAGGCAGCTATGTTTTTTCATGTACTGACATTATTTCCGGATATGATCCGTGACGGGTTTACAACCAGTATCCTCGGACGAGCCGCTGAAAAGGGAATATTGTCCCTAGAAGCAGTGAATATCCGGGATTATACAAAGAGTAGACATAAAAAAGTAGATGATTATCCGTACGGAGGCGGTGCAGGTATGCTGATGCAGGCGCAGCCTGTTTATGATGCCTGTCAGACGGTAATGGAAGGGATACAGACAAGAAAGAAAACTGTAGTAGAGGAAAAAGTCAGAGTCATCTATTTAACCCCTACAGGGCAGGTTTTCTCCCAGCAGCTGGCAAGAGAGCTTGCCAGAGAAGAGGATCTGATCTTTCTATGTGGACATTATGAAGGGATCGATGAAAGAGTCCTTCAAAGGATAGTGACAGATTACGTTTCTATTGGTGATTATGTGCTGACTGGCGGAGAGCTGCCGGCTATGGTAATGATGGATGCGATCGCCAGAAACGTGCCTGGTGTTCTTGGCAATGAAGAATCTGCACAAACAGAGAGCTTTGATGATGGGCTCCTTGAATATCCCCAGTATACAAGACCGGAGATCTGGGAAGGGGAAAGGGTACCTGAAGTACTGCTGTCAGGAGATCATGGAAAGGTAGAAGAATGGCGGCTTGAAAAATCCCTTGCAAAAACAAAAGAGGTCAGACCAGAGCTTTATGAAAATTGGGCAGAGTCCCATCAGGAGTATTTCGTGAAAAAGGCAAAAAAGGAAGAACGGCTCAGAAGAAAGCTTCTGAAGGAAGGTAGAAAAAAAGCTGCAGAGGAGCATTTTTGAAAAAATGGTGAAAAACACTTGCTTTTATATAGGTTATATGATAAATTATTAACGTTGCAAAAATGAGATGGTCCTCTGTTACAAAGGTATTAAGAACATCCAGTTGATTCAAGGAGGCAAATATGAACGAAATCATTAAGAACATTGAAGATGCTCAGTTAAAGGCTGAAGTAGCAGAATTCAACGTAGGTGATACCGTAAGAGTACACGGTAAGATCAGAGAAGGTAACCACGAAAGAATCCAGATCTTCGAAGGAACTGTCCTGAAGAGACAGGGAACCGGCGCAAGAGAGACCTTCACCGTAAGAAAGTCTTCCAATGGTGTAGGCGTAGAGAAGACATGGCCTGTACATTCCCCTAACGTAGAGAAAATCGAAGTTGTTCGTAAGGGTAAAGTAAGAAGAGCTAAGCTGAACTACTTAAGAGATCGTGTTGGTAAGAAGGCAAAGGTTAAAGAGATCGTTAAATAAGAAGAGCTTTCAGAAAGACAGCTGCTGCATGGTGGCTGTCTTTTTTTACTCTTTCTTTATCTTTTGATGTATGTTAGAATAATCTGTAATGGCCAGGGAGGAAAATGGCATGGCAAGGAAAAAGGGATTGACCTTTTATGAAAAGGAAAAGAAAATTAACAAATCTACGATCCATGAGATCCTTTTCACACTGTTTTATTGCGGAGTGGCAGTTTTTCTTGCCTTTGTGCTGGTATTTTCTGTTGGCATGAAGATCAGTATGGTAGGAGTTTCCATGGAGCCTGCCCTGTATAATGGCCAGGAAGTACTGATTAACCGTTTTATTTATAAAATCACATCACCGAAGCGGGGAGATGTGATAGCATTTCTGCCAAACGGCAATCAGAACTCCCATTATTATCTGAAACGGATCGTGGGATTGCCTGGGGAAAGCATACAGATCATAGACGGGTACGTATACATCAATGGAGAGAGACTTCCAGAGGATGAATATGATAAAATGGCAGATTATGGAATTGTCGGGAATGAGATACAGCTTGGCAGTGATGAATATTTTGTTCTTGGTGACAACCGGAATATGAGTGAAGACAGCAGATCCGGTAATATTGGAGCAGTAAAGAAGGATACGATCGCAGGAAAAGCATGGTTCCATCTTTCCTGTGATGAGGAAGGGACAGGGTTTGTAAATTAATGAATTATCAGTGGTATCCGGGGCATATGACGAAGGCTGTCCGGATGATGCAGGAAAATATAAAGCTGATCGATCTTGTGATTGAGTTAGTGGATGCCAGAACCCCTATGAGCAGTAAGAACCCGGATATTGATTCTTTGGCAGGTAATAAAGCAAGGGTGATCCTGCTGAATAAGGCAGATCTTGCTGATCCTGCAGGAAATGCGGCATGGACGGAATGTTTTAAGAAAAAGGGCTTTCATGTTCTTGAGATCAACGCAAGGACAGGAGCCGGTGTGCGTGCTGTACAGGGGCTTGTGCAGGAGGCCTGTAAGGAGAAGATCGAAAGAGACAGAAGAAGAGGTATTAAGAACAGGCCTATCAGGGCTATGGTGGTCGGTATCCCCAATGTGGGGAAATCAACCTTTATCAATGCTTTTGCCGGGAAAGGGTGTACCAAGACCGGTAATAAGCCAGGTGTAACCAAGGGAAAGCAGTGGATCAGACTGAATCAGAATCTGGAACTTCTGGACACACCGGGGATTCTCTGGCCAAGATTTGAAAATCAGCAGGTAGGTGAAAGGCTTGCCATGATCGGCTCCATCAATGATGAGATACTTCATGCGGATGAGCTGGCAGCTGCCATCCTTATCTATCTGCAGAAGCATTATCAGGGGAAGATCCGTGAACGATATGAAACAGAGGAATCCGGGGATGCTTATGCTATGTTAAAGGAGATCAGTATTCAGAGAAAGTGCTTTCTGAAGGGAGAGGAACCGGATCTTCTAAGGACTTCCCGTATCATCGTAGATGATTTCAGAGGTGGCAGACTTGGCAGGATCACGCTGGAGAGTCCGGAGGAGTGGAAGTGAAAAACAATACATTAAAAGAGATACTCAGTACCAGTATTTATTTACTGATCGTTCTTGTCCTTACATTTCTTGTAGTTACTTATGTTGGACAGCGGACGAAGGTCAGCGGTGCTTCCATGGAGCCGACACTTCATGATGGGAACAATCTGATCGTAGATAAAATTTCCTACAGGTTTTCTGATCCGGAGAGATTCGACATTATAGTATTTCCATTCCGCTATGAGGATAAGACATATTATATCAAGCGTATCATAGGTCTTCCGGGTGAGACAGTTTATATTGATGAGAATGGTACGATCTTCATTGACGGTGAGGAGCTTGAGGAACACTATGGAAAAGAGGTTATCCTTGATTCTGGCCGGGCTTATGAAACGATCACACTTGGGAAAGATGAATATTTTGTCATGGGTGATAACAGGAATAACAGTTCTGACAGCCGGGATCCTGTAGTGGGGAATATCCACCGCAGTGAGATCATAGGAAAAGCATGGATGCGGATCTGGCCACTGGATCAGATAGGAATGATCCGGCATCAGTAAAGGAGCAGAAAATGAGTGATAGCATTGCAGAGATAAAGAAACAATTACAGGCAGCCAGTTTACCGGGGCTGCCTGATTTTTTAAAGGATCACGAAACGTTTATCAGAACTTATGAAACAGATGAGAGAAGCGGTGTAAAAAAGCTGGTAGAACAGGCCGGAAAGCAGATAGATGCCTATGAAAAGGAACTGGAACGGACGGAGTCAATGAAACGCTTTGAAAAGGAATATGACAGTTATTCCTATATCTGTGGAATTGATGAGGTAGGAAGAGGACCACTGGCAGGACCTGTGGTAGCAGGGGCTGTGATCCTGCCAAAGAACTGTGATATTTTATATCTAAATGATTCCAAGCAGTTATCCGAAAAAAAGAGAGAAGAGCTCTATGAGGTGATCATGGAAAAGGCGGTCAGTACGGGACTTGGCTTTGTAATGCCGGAGAGGATTGATGAGATCAATATTCTGCAGGCTACCTATGAAGCTATGCGTATGGCCATAGGAGAACTTGATCCTGTGCCGGATCTTCTTCTGAATGATGCGGTTACCATACCTGAGGTAATGATCAGACAGGTACCGATCATCAAGGGAGATGCCAAGAGTATTTCCATAGCGGCAGCAAGCATTATTGCCAAGGTGACAAGAGACCGGCTGATGACTGAATATGAGAAGACGTATCCGGGCTATGCCTTTGCAGCCAACAAGGGCTATGGATCCGCAGAGCATATTGCAGCAATCCGGGAACTTGGTCCGACACCAATCCACCGGAGGAGCTTTATCAGGAACTTTCTATAGGAGGTGTTATGAGGCTTTCTTCTTTATTTACACAGGGAAATCAGCAGATACAGGAGAACAGTCGTGATATGTCCTTTTCCACGCTGGAAAAGGGTCTGAGAAACGGCATGAAGGAGATGGAGGGCAAGATGCCCGGGCAGTCTGTGACAGGAGAGGTCATAGAAGCAGATGGACAGGATATCCTGCTTGCAATAGGGAAAAACCAGCTCATTCGAGCCAGACTTTCACTTGCCATGGATGTGGAGGCAGGACAGCAGCTGACCTTTGGAATTAAATCCATAGGTGGGATGAAGGTGGTCTTAAGTCCTCTTTTTGAAAATATGACATCCGGTTCAGGAGCAGAGAAAGCACTTGAGCTTGCAGGACTTCCTAGAAATGAAGAAACCATGAAGATGGTGGAAGCTATGATGAAGGAAGGAATGAAGCTGGATCCGGATTCTCTTTCTTCCATGTACAGGACTGTGAATGCTCATATGGATGCTGATATTACCACACTGGTACAGCTTAGCAGGATGGGACTTCCGGTGACGGAAGAGAATATCACGCAGCTTCAGTCCTACAAAAATTATGAAAGCCAGATAACAGAGGGGGTAAAAATCCTGATGGGAGAGGTGGCAGAGCAGCTTTCTTTCCTTGCTGCTTCAGATAATCCGGAGGATGTATTTACATTTTTGAAAGCAGTCCTTGGTGAGCCTTCCGGGACAGATGATGTCCAGACAGAGGAAAATATGGCAGGAGATGACAATGTCATTCAGACTTTCAAAAATGCTGTAATGACAGAAGCTCCAGAAGAAACTGCAGGGAAGGAAAGGCTCCCGTTTATACCGGGCATGGCAGAACAGGCAGGAGAGAAAGGCTTAGGAATGGCGCTTTCAGATGTCTTGCGGAAAGCCGGATTTTCTGAAGAAACGGTAAATGCCTGTCTGAAAGGAGAACTGCCGGCAAAGGAGCTTCTTACAGAGCTTAGCAGGCTGGTGAAGGCTGGGAGGATGTCAACAGAACAGAAGAATGGTATCCTGGAACTGCTTAAGGATAATGGATTCCTTGAAAATCTGAAAAAGGGTCTGACAGAGAAATTCCTTCTGACACCGGACGAGGTTGGAGAGGATGGTCAGGTGGAAAAGTTCTATGAGAGACTGGACAGTCAGCTTTCACGGATGAATCAGGCACTGCAGGGAATGGCAAAGGAAAATCCTGCACTATCCCAGTCACTTCAGAATCTTTCTTCTAATGTAGAGTTTATGAATCAGCTGAACCAGATGTTTACCTATGTACAGCTTCCTCTGAAGCTGTCAGGTCAGGAAGCTGCCGGGGAGCTCTATGTTTATACCAATAAAAAGAATCTTGCAAAGAAGGATGGGCAGGTCAGTGCACTCCTGCACCTTGACCTGAAGCATCTTGGTGAGATAGATATCCATGTCAGCCTGAGAGACAGCCATGTATCAACGAAGTTCTGCCTTTCAGATGAAAAGGCACTTGATCTGGTGGCAGCCAATATTGAAACACTGAACCAGAGACTGATGAAGAGAGGATATTCCATGGACGCTTCTTTTGAACAGAAGGACAAGGCACAGCATCCAATCGATGAAATGCTGGACAGGGATAAAAAGGTATCATCAAAGGAAAAGGTTCTGATATCCAGCAGCTCCTTTGATGCCAGAGCATAGGAGGCAGGCTATGAAAGAAAAGAAAGAAAAGGTAAAACAGGCCATTGCCCTCTCCTATGACCCTGTAGAAGAAGCACCGAAGGTCATTGCGTCCGGAAAAGGCATTCTGGCAGAAAGGATCATAGAGAGAGCACAGGAGTCCAAGGTACCGGTACACAGGGATGATTCTCTGGCAGAAACGCTGTCAAGATTGGAAATCGGAGAAATGATCCCGCCGGAGCTTTATGAGGTGGTAGCGGAGATCCTTGTTTTTGTGGATGCCATGGATAAGATCAAGACTAAAATGGATAAGGTACGATAGGAGAAGGATTGAACAAAAGAGAAAAGGGAGCGGTTTACGAGGAAAGAGCCGCAGCTTATCTGATACAGCATGGGTTTCAGATACTTGAAAAGAATTTTTACTGCAGACAGGGAGAGATTGACCTTGTTGGTATCCACGGGGAATATCTTGTATTTGTGGAAGTAAAATATAGAAAGAGCAAAGGAAAGGGACTTCCGGAGGAAGCAGTAACTGCAGCCAAACAGAAAAAGATATGCAGGGCATCTGATTTTTACCGAAGCAGGAACCGCCACTTTTTCAGATACCAGGTCAGGTATGATGTGGTGGCTATACTTGGAGAAGAAATCAGCTGGTATCAGAACGCATTCCCCTATACAGGGGCATGTGTCTGGTAGATTAAGACCGGATTCCAGAAAGGGTATAGGTTATGTTATTAGAGGAAGCAGCTTCCTGTTATCCGGTTATAAGGATTGGGGAAGCGGAGATATTACAGCAGAAAAAATATGGTGAACTGGAATATTTATGTTTTCCGCAGCTTGCAAAAACCGGTATTGCAGACCATCTGTTTACAACAAGAATGGGCGGTGTCAGTACCGGCATTTTTTCATCCTTAAATCTCAGTTATACAAGAGGGGATGAAGCGGGAGCTGTAGATGAAAATTTCAGGAGAGTGGCAGCCATTTTCGATGAGACACCGGACAGGATTGTATGCTCCCATCAGACTCATACGACAAATGTACGGCTGGTAACAGAGGAAGATGCGGGGAAGGGTGTCACAAGGGAAAGAGAGTTTACGGATGTGGACGGACTGATCACGGATACACCTGGGCTTTTACTTGCCACCTTTTATGCTGACTGCGTGCCGCTGTTCTTTGTGGATGTCAGACATAAGGCAATCGGACTTTCCCATTCCGGCTGGCGGGGCACGGTAGAAAGAATGGGGGAAAAGACGCTGCTTGCCATGAAAAACGCTTTTGGAACAAGACCGGAGGATGTGTATGCTGCCATAGGCCCGTCAATCTGTGCAGCCTGTTATGAGATTGGCTTTGATGTGGCAGAACCCTTCTTAAAGGAATTCCCGAAGCAGAAGGGAATTGTTCTTCCGAGGAAAAAAGAAGGAAAATACCAGCTTGATCTCTGGAAGGCGAATGAAACGGTACTTCTGGATGCCGGGATCTTAAAAGAGCATCTGGAAATGACTGATATCTGTACCTGTCATAATCCGGATTATCTGTTTTCACACCGGGCAAGTCATGGAAAACGGGGGAATCTGGCTGCTTTTATGGAATTAAGAAAATCTTAAAGAAATTCCCTGATAATACTTAACAATCCTGTGTTTTACTATAAACACAGGAAGCAAAAGAATGCCCTGCGGGGCAGAAGGAGAAAAAGATGATGAATATTCTTGTCTGCGACGATGACAGGGAGATTGTGGATGCCATTGAAATTTATCTGAACCAGGAAGGATATCGTGTGCTGAAGGCCTATGACGGAGAGCAGGCTCTTGAGGTACTGAAAACAGAAAGCGTACAGCTTGTGATCATTGATATCATGATGCCAAAGCTGGATGGGATCAGAGCTACCATTAAAATCCGGGAATCCAACTGTGTGCCGGTTATCTTCCTTTCAGCCAAGTCAGAGGATACTGACAAGATCCTCGGACTGAATGTAGGGGCAGATGATTATGTGACTAAGCCCTTTAATCCGCTGGAGCTGGTGGCAAGGGTCAAGTCCAATTTGAGACGGTATACCAGTCTTGGCAGCCTGAATGTGACGAATAATGCTCTCTTTGTTGCTGGGGGTCTTTGCATGAACGATGATACCAAGGAAGTAACGGTGGATGGGGAACCGGTGAAGCTGACACCGATCGAGTATAACATTCTGCTGCTTCTTGTAAAAAATCAGGGAAGGGTATTTTCCATTGATCAGATCTATGAAAATATCTGGAATGAAGAAGCAATCGGCGCTGATAACACGGTTGCGGTACATATCCGGCATATCAGGGAGAAGATCGAGATCAATCCCAAGGAACCACGTTATCTGAAGGTAGTCTGGGGTGTTGGCTATAAGGTGGAAAAGCATTAGATCCCCTGCGGTAGAAGAGGGAGTGTAAATGAAAAAAGAAAACGAAGAAAAAAAGGATAAAAAGGTCAGAAAGAAAAAGAAGGGTGCTTTAGGCACGCTGCATCTTCTTCAGCATATCTGTTTTGCAGGAGCAGCCTGTCTTGCAGCGGTGGTGCTTCTTTCCTCCTTTGTTACGGTGGAAGGCAGGAAAGATACAGAAACCTTCTTTTTTGATATGGGGGATACCAATACGGAGTTTGAGGATTCCATGGTATTCAATAAGCTTCTTGGCAGGGGCATATCAGATATCATCTGCTATGGGGCGATCCGTTCGCAGATGGAAACTGACGGAAAGTTTGATCCGAAGAAGGTCATTGATGTAACTGCCTTTGATAACAGGTATTCCGGAATCAATGGAGAATATATCACAGCAAGGTATTATCTGGAGGATCTGCTGAAGTGGGCACAGTATGGATTTGAAACAGAAGAAACCTATATGACAGGGGAAGAAGCAGATCAGTTTCTGAGCCGTACCAGAGAAGTCACTTATGTAGAAGGAAATGTGGATGGTGGCAGCTATCTGAATACGAATCTGGAGCAAAAGGTAAGAGTGGTAGATGTATCTGGCAATGTGCTTTCTGACCCGGAGAATCCAATCCGGGATAATGTGACGGTTAATATACTGAAGAACCGTTATCATACAGTGGATGGTAAGAATATTGAAGATTACGTTTCTTCCTGGGAGGAATATACAGCTCTCCGGGATCATGTACAGTCAGCCGCGGAGGATCTGCTGATCAACTATAATGAATATCTGACCTATCAGGATTATTATGATAGTGGCAACAGCAATTTTGTTTACTTTGTCCGCAGAACCACAGGAGATCGGACTGTTGTCTACAGCAATGAAAATATAAAGAATAAAAGCATGGATGCACTGACAGCGCAGCTTCAGGAGGAATGCAGCAGGTATCTGATCTATGATCCACAGAATATGTCCTTTATTACTAATACCAAGGTACAGGAAAAGACACCACGTTATGTGTTGAATGGCTATTCGTATGCTTATCCGGATGATACCCAGATTCTGGTTGGCGTGAAAGCCGGATATAAGGAGGCAGATGCGTTCCAGACTGCGAAAAACGCATACAGCCAGTATTCCCCTTATCTGTGGCAGTATCTGATCGGGATTGTACTATTTGGCGGATTATATCTCCTGCTTATGGTGATACTGACTGCAGCAGAAGGAAAAGCAGTCATGCTGGAAAACGGAGAAAAGAAGGTGCTGCTGAAATGGGAGGATAAGATTCCTACAGAGATCATGCTGGTATTGGCAGTTGTGACAGGAGAGCTTCTTGTGATCCTCGGATATCAGGGAATCAGACTTCTTAAGACAGTGACAGATGAATTTGCAGAAGGCAGACCACTGACCTGCGGTCTTGCCCTGTTATATGCGTTGCTTGTAAGCGGTGGTTTCTCCTTCTTTTATTTCAGCCTGCTCAGGAGGATCAAGGCAGGAACACTGTGGAAAGACAGTCTCCTTGCAGAGCTGGTAAGGATAAGCCGGAGAGCAGGCAGCTATCTGTACGGGCATGCAAATACAACACTACGGGTGCTGATCCCATCAGGTATGCTCCTTATGGCAGTACTGATTTCCATACTGATTGCCTACAGGGCAACTGCCGGTACGACGGCGGTGCTCATCCTGATGCTTATCCTGATTGGTACTTTGGTAATTATTTCTCTGCTGCGTGCAGCGGTTGGCAGGGATAGAATCCTGACAGGGATCAAAAAAATGAACGAAGGGGATATGAATTATCAGATTCCAGAGGAAGGGCTTACCGGAGACAATCTGGTTCTTGCCAGAGAGGTGAACCATATTGGAGACGGGATCCGGGAGGCAGTAGCGATCAGCATGAAGGATGAAAGACTGAAAGCGGATCTGATCACTAACGTATCCCATGATATCAAAACACCGCTGACTTCGATCATCAATTATGTTGACCTGCTGAAGCGTGAGAATATAGAAGATAAAAAGGTGAAGGAATATATTGCTGTTCTGGATGCCAAATCGCAGCGGCTCAAGCAGCTGACAGATGATCTGGTGGAGGCTTCCAAGATTTCTTCAGGAAATATTATACTCCACTTTGAAAGGATCGATCTGATCGAACTGCTGCATCAGTCGATCGGGGAATTTTCGGAGAAGTTTGATGGCAGAGGGCTGATCCCCGTACTCCGTACCGAAAATGGAAGTGCCTGCATTGAGGCAGATTCCAGAAGGATCTTCAGGGTCATTGAAAATCTGTTTAGCAATGTAATCAAGTACGCTCTGCCAGGTACAAGGGTTTATATTGATGTAGAAGATAAGAACAGTGAGAGTGGAACACTGGTACAGGTAGCTGTTAAGAACATTTCAGAAAACCCGGTATCTGTCAGTGGGGATGAATTGACAGAACGCTTTATCCGTGGAGATGAATCAAGGACTACAGAAGGAAGCGGACTTGGACTTTCCATTGCGAAGAATCTGACGGTTGCCATGAAAGGACAGCTGGATGTGAAGGTAGATGGTGATCTGTTCAAGGTGATACTACAGTTCCCGAAGCTGGAAGAGCAGAAGGAGACAGAACAATAACGGGAAGCGAAAGAAAAGGACGGACTCCGAAAGGAACCCGTCCTTGGTTTTTATAGTATTTTTACAGATGATGCTGACTTAAATCTTCCCGGCGGTTATAGGCATCCAGGATCTGATGGATCTTTTCTGTGGATGTATAAACGTTCGACATGGATGAGTCATGGTTCATAAAGTCAACAATAGAGGCAATCAGCTTACTCATATCGGCTTCTACATAGTAAGGTCTTTCTTTTAGTTCAGGAAGCTGGTAGGTAAGGTTTGTGGTAACAATCTTGTCAAAATAGCACTTTTCATAGGCTTCATCGAATTTTGCGAGCCCATCGGTAAACAGACCAAAGGTTGCACAGATGAAAACACGGTTTGCATTCATTTCCTTAAGCTGTCTTGCGGTATCGATCATGCTGCCTCCGGAAGAGATCATATCATCCATAATGATGACATCCTTACCGTCAATATTGTCACCAAGGAATTCGTGGGCAACGATCGGGTTCTTGCCATTGATAATTTTGGAATAGTCCCTGCGCTTGTAGAACATGCCGGTATCGACACCAAGAACATTGGCGAAGTAAACCGCTCTGTCAAGTGCCCCTTCATCTGGACTGATGACGATCAGATGATCCTTGTCAATGATCAGATCTTCTTTGGCTCGAAGCAGAGCTTTTATGAACTGAACCGGAGGGGTGATATTATCGAAGCCCCGTAAGGGCTCTGCATTCTGCACACGGGGGTCGTGGGCATCGAAGGTAATGAAGTTGCTGACACCCATACTGGCAAGCTCTTCAATGGCGTAGGCACAGTCAAGGGATTCCCGTCCGCTTCGCTTATGCTGCCTGCCTTCATAAAGGAAGGGCATGATGACATTGACACGGTGTGCCTTACCGTTTACAGCGGCGATCACTCGTTTTAAGTCCTGATAATGGTCATCGGGGGATTTGTAATTGGTATAGCCGTTCATGGTATAGGAAATACTGTGGTTACATACATCAACAAGAATAAAGAGATCTTTACCTCTAACGGATTCAGAGATGACAGCCTTGGCTTCTCCGGTACCGAAACGATAGCAGGTGGAGTCGACAATGTAATTATCGGATACATAGCCTTCAAAGGCGGGATCATTTTTAGCAATATTCTTAATGTCTCTGCGGAAACCTACAAGATAGTTGTTGATCTGATTGCCGAGTCTGGCGGCAGAATCCAGTACGATAAGCTTTAAGGGAGCAACAGGAATGGCTGCTTCCAGTTCATGTAAATTAGGCATGATAACCCTCCAGCGTGAAAAAATATGATAAAACTTCATTTAATTTATATCATTCTGCTAGTGACACGTCAAGAAATTTATAATAGAATAAGAGATAGCGGAGTAAAATAACATGAACAAAAGTAAGGGACATTTGATCAAAAAGATCCTTCCGGGAAGTATCGCAGAGGAATTTGAACTGGCACCGGGAGACAGACTGATCTCAATAAATGGGCATGAGATCGAGGATATTTTTGATTACCAGTTTTATGCAGAAGATACTTATATAGAAATATTAATAGAGAAACCAGATGGAGAGCAGTGGATCCTGGAGGTAGACAAGGAAGAGGACGAGGATCTTGGAATCGAATTTGATAATGGTCTGATGGATGAATACAGATCATGCCATAATAAATGTATTTTCTGCTTCATTGACCAGATGCCAAAGGGAATGAGGGACACCCTGTATTTTAAGGATGATGATTCCCGGCTGTCTTTTCTGCAGGGAAATTATGTGACTCTGACGAATATGTCTGATCATGACCTTGACAGAATCATCCAGTATCATCTTTCACCCATCAATATTTCCTTTCAGACCATGAATCCGGAGCTGAGATGTAAAATGCTGAATAACAGATTTGCCGGAGAAGCACTTAAAAAGGTTGACAGATTAAATAAAGCAGGAATTGAGATGAATGGGCAGATCGTACTGTGTAAGGGGGTCAACGATGGGAAAGAACTTGCATTCAGTATCCGTGAGATGATGAGATATATTCCCAATCTGCAGAGTGTATCTGTGGTGCCGGTCGGGCTTTCGAAATACAGGGACGGGCTGTTCCCATTGGAACCATTCACAAGGGAAGATGCCAGAGAGGTACTTTCTACGATCCATCATTATCAGAATGAGAGCTATCAAAAATTTGGAAATCATTTTATTCATGCCAGTGATGAATGGTATATTCTGGCAGGAGAAGAACTGCCACAGGAAGAAAATTATGACGGCTATCTGCAGCTCGAAAATGGTGTAGGCATGATGCGGCTTTTGCTTAATGAGTTTGAAGAAGCGATGAAGGAGATGCAGGAGAAGATCAGTGCAGATGATCTGGATTTTGTACCAAGAGAAATATCCATGGCAACAGCCAGACTGGCATATCCCTTTATCCGTGATATGGCAGCACGTATGATGGAGATGGTTCCCGGACTTATGATCCATGTCTATGAGATCAGAAATGATTTCTTCGGGGAGATGATCACAGTATCCGGACTTCTGACGGGACAGGATCTGATCGCCCAGCTTACTGGCAAGGAACTGGGAGAAACCCTGTATCTACCACAGAATGTCTTAAGGAGCGGCGAAGAGGTGTTTCTGGATGACGTATCTGTTACAGAGATGGAAAAGGCTTTACAAGTGAAGGTAGATATTATAAAATCAAGCGGACGTGATTTTGTAAATGCAGTGCTTGACAGAGCATAAAATAATGGAGGTACTACATGAGTAAAAGAAAGGGAAAGCCTGTTGTGGCAGTAGTAGGCAGACCTAATGTGGGTAAATCGACCCTGTTCAATATGCTGGCAGGGCAGAGAATATCAATTGTAAAAGATACACCAGGTATCACAAGAGACAGGATCTATGCCGATGTCAGCTGGCTTGACCGTTCCTTTACCCTGATTGATACCGGCGGTATCGAACCGGACAGCAGTGATGTGATCCTGTCCCAGATGAGAGAGCAGGCTGAGATTGCTATCAATACGGCAGATGTGATCCTGTTTATGGTTGACGTGAAGCAGGGGCTTGTGGGTTCAGATGCCAAGGTGGCAGATATGCTGCGTCGTTCCCGCAAGCCAGTGGTGCTCGTAGTAAATAAAGTAGATAATTTTGAAAAGTATATGGCAGATGTCTATGAATTCTATAACCTTGGGATCGGGGAGCCGATTCCTATATCGGCAGCCAATCAGATGGGAATTGGTGATATGCTGGACGAGGTTATCAAGTATTTTGATGAGGACAGTACAGAAGAGGAAGAGGATGACAGGATACGTGTGGCCATTGTTGGAAAGCCAAATGTAGGAAAATCTTCCCTGATCAACAGACTGCTTGGGGAGAACAGACTGATCGTATCTGACATTGCCGGTACGACAAGAGATGCGGTGGATACACCGGTCACCCACAATGGTAAGGATTATGTGTTTATTGATACAGCGGGGCTGCGCCGGAAAAACAAGATCAAGGAAGAGCTGGAGCATTTCATGATCCTGCGTACAGTCAGCGCTGTAGAGCGGGCAGATATTGTTGTACTTGTGATTGATGCGGTCGAAGGTGTGACTGAACAGGATGCCAAGATCGCAGGAATTGCCCACGACAGAGGCAAGGCGACGATCATTGCCGTGAATAAATGGGATGCTATTGAGAAGACAGAAAAGACGGTAAGAGAATATGAAAACAGGATCCGTGAGGTACTGTCCTTTATGCCTTATGCCAAGATTACCTTTATTTCTGCCAAGAGCGGGCAGCGTCTGGTGAAGCTGTATGACCTGATCGACACGGTTGCAGAGAATCATGCCATGAGAGTTGCAACCGGTGTACTGAATGAGATCATGGCAGAAGCCGTTGCCATGCAGCAGCCGCCTTCAGACAAGGGAAGAAGACTCAAGCTTTTCTATATTACACAGGCGTCTGTGAAGCCGCCTACCTTTGTTATTTTTGTGAATGATAAGAACCTGATGCATTTTTCTTATACCAGATATATTGAAAATAAGATCAGGGAGGCCTTTGATTTCCAGGGGACACCTTTGAAATTCATTATAAGAGAAAGGAAGGAAAACAAATAAAGTGGAACGTCTGTATTGTATTTTGATCGGCTATGTATTTGGTCTGTTCCAGACAGCCTTTATATATGGAAAGCTGCATGGGATCGACATCAGAAACTATGGAAGTGGAAATGCAGGAACCACCAATACCTTACGTGTATTTGGCACAAAGGCGGGGCTGCTTGTTCTGTTTGGTGACATAATAAAAACCATTCTGGCGGTTGTACTGTGTGGTGCCCTGTTTGGCAAGGCATATCCGGAGGAGCTGTATCTGCTTAAGCTGTATGCGGCAACTGGAGCAATCCTTGGACATAATTTCCCTTTTTATCTTCATTTTAAAGGAGGTAAGGGAATTGCAGCAACGGCAGGACTGGTACTTTCTTTCCATCCGACCTTTATTCCTGTAGGTGTGGTTCTGTTTTTTGGTGCATTTTTGCTAACGCATTATGTTTCCCTTGGATCACTGCTTGTATATGCTGGTGTTATGATCCAGATGGTAGTAAGCGGACAGATGGGACTGTTCCATACATCGCAGGGGATACTGAATGAAATGTATATCATCACAGCGTTTCTTACGATCATGGCTTATTATAAGCATAGAGAGAATATTAAACGTCTTCTTAATGGAGAGGAAAGAAAGACTTATCTGACGAAGAAGAATAAAGAAGCGATAAAATAGTTTATTACATAGAAAGGGTAGGAACCGGAGATATGGCTGAAGTAGGAATCATAGGGGCAGGAAGCTGGGGAACAGCGCTATCCCTGCTTTTGTATAAAAACGGAAATCAGGTAACTATCTGGTCAGCACTGGAAAATGAGATTCAGATGCTGAAGGAGGAACGGGAGCAGAAGGATAAGCTTCCAGGAGTGAAGCTGCCGGAGGATATGATTTTTACAACCAATCTGGAGGAAGCAATAAAGGGGAAGGATGTGCTTGTGCTTGCAGTACCATCGCCCTTCACCAGAAGTACTTCTGCAAAAATGAAGCCTTATGTAAAGGATGGACAGATCATTGTGAACGTGGCCAAGGGAATCGAGGAGACCACACTGATGACGCTTTCCGAGATCATAGAAGAAGAGATTCCACAGGCAAATGTGGCAGTGCTTTCAGGACCTTCCCATGCGGAAGAGGTAGGAAGAGGACTGCCGACAACGATCGTGGCAGGATCCAAGGATAAGGCGACAGCAGAGTATCTGCAGAATCTGTTTATGAGTGAGGTTTTCCGTGTTTATATAAGCTCAGATGTGCTTGGCATAGAGCTTGGTGCAGCACTTAAAAATGTTGTGGCTCTGGCTGCGGGTATTGCAGATGGACTTGGCTATGGTGATAATACCAAGGCTGCACTGATCACCCGGGGTATCGCTGAGATCGCAAGGCTTGGTATCGTAATGGGCGGAAGGATTGAAACCTTTTACGGGCTGACAGGAATAGGAGATCTGATCGTAACCTGTGCTTCCATGCATTCCAGAAACAGAAGAGCCGGTATCCTGATCGGTAAGGGGGCAACTATGGAAGAAGCCATGGCAGAGGTCAAGATGGTCGTGGAAGGGGTATATTCCGCCAAGGCCGGTTATGCACTTTCTAAAAAGTATCAGGTAAGCATGCCGATCATTGAACAGGTAAACAAGGTACTCTTTGAAGGCGCAAGTGCAGCTGATGCAGTAAAGGAGCTGATGCTCCGTGACAAGAAGGTAGAAAATATTGATCTCAGGAATCTGTATCAGAACAGTGCAGAAATATCCTGGTAAGATAGTGATAACAGGGGGAGGAACCTGCAGGTGAGTGACGAACAGAAAAATGATTTTTGGAGTTCATCATCCAATGATGATTTCTGGAATAAGCCGGTCGGTGATGACTGGTTAAAAAGGGATGAGCCAAAGCCTGAAACAAATGAGCCTTCCTGGAATGAAAACCCGTATTACCAAAGCCATGTCCATGAGGATGAGGTAAAGGGCAGTGTGTTTCATGAGGAAAACACAGACAGTACTTACTGGGGAGAGGCAGGGAGGACAGAGGAAGGGCGTAAGGTGCATATACATACCATTATCTGTCTGGTCAGTATAGTTATTATGGTATTTGTCGTTCTGGCGATTGCTGCTGCAACAGCTCTTACCAAAAATGCGCAGAAAAAAGAAGCCTGTGTAGTATCCTACAAGGAGGAAAACCTTACATCACCGATATTTGATTACTATGATAATAATACGGTAACACTGGAGAATAACTGTTATACGATTGTAAATCATGATATTTATGCAGGCTTTCCGGAAGACTTTTCCCTGATTGCCATTAGGGTAGATGTGGAGAGCAGTGCTTATGTCCAAAATGCTTATGCCATGAAAAACTGTTACATCGGTTACGAAGAGAACGAAACAGTGGAATATAAACAGTCGCTTGGAAGGGACGTTTATTATCCCTATGTGGCTGGATATGGATTTGACAGCAGCAGCTTTCTTTCGGATTATGGATGCGGCAATGGAGCTGATATTACCGGTTATTTTTTCTTCCTGATTCCGGCAGATGTACAGGAAATTACACTGTATATGGAAAAATATGATCTGCAGCATGATACGATAGACAAAATAGAGACGGTTATGTCATGGAACATGGGTGTTCTTCCTTATGATGAAGAAATCCCAGGCAGACTTGCAAAAGAGGGAGGGTATCATTATGAGTAAGGTATTGAAAAACGGGATCACTGTACTGGTTGTGGCAGTCTGTGGCTTTGTCTGCCTGATCGCACTTCTTCTTTATGCATCGGGAGAACTGAAATATGCATCCTACGAGCTTGAGTCTGCTGTGAAGCCGGAGCTGGTTTCTGCTACAGCAGAGCGTATAGACAGTGGGACGCTGAAAAATGTGCGCGATGACAGGGACTATTATAAAGTAAAGCTGATGCTGAAAAATAACAGTAATTATGGATACTGGGACAGCTCACTATATTTCACATATAAGAAGCCAGATAACAGTAACGCCTATATTCAGGAGATGGAGCATACATCAGCTTTTGACAGATGGCAGGATGGACGATACTTCCCGGCAGGGAAGGCGGCTGTCAGTGAACGGATCATAGAAGTGGATAAGGATTGCAGGGAAGTTAAGATTTCCCAACGTGGAGATGATACAGACCCTGTAACAGTACAATTAGAAAAATAAAAGGGAGCAGATAAAACGATGACGATTTTTGATGAATTAAAAGCAAGGGGACTTCTTGCACAGCTTACAGATGAAGAGGAGATCAAGGAGCTGATCAACAATGGAAAGGCCACCTTTTATATCGGGTTTGATCCTACCGCAGATTCTCTTCATGTTGGACATTTCATGGCACTCTGCCTGATGAAGAGACTGCAGATGGCAGGGAATAAGCCAATCGCGCTGATCGGCGGTGGTACCGGTATGATCGGAGATCCTTCCGGAAGAAGTGATATGCGTACTATGATGACACCGGAGACGATCCAGCATAACTGTGACTGCTTCAAGAAGCAGATGAGCCGTTTTATTGATTTCTCAGAGGGCAAGGCCCTGATGGTCAATAATGCAGAATGGCTGATGGATCTGAATTATATTGAATTTTTAAGAGAGGTAGGACCTCACTTCTCAGTTAACAATATGCTGAGAGCGGAGTGCTACAAGCAGAGAATGGAAAAGGGTCTTTCTTTCCTTGAGTTTAACTATATGCTGATGCAGAGCTATGATTTCTATGAGCTGTTCCAGAAATATGGCTGCAATATGCAGTTTGGCGGTGATGACCAGTGGAGCAATATGCTTGGCGGAACTGAACTGATCAGAAGAAAGCTTGGTAAGGATGCCTATGCCATGACCATTACCCTGCTTCTGAATTCTGAGGGCAAGAAGATGGGTAAGACACAGAAGGGGGCTGTATGGCTTGATCCAGAGAAGACTTCTCCATTTGAATTCTATCAGTACTGGAGAAATGTGGCAGATGCAGATGTACTTAAGTGTCTGCGTATGCTTACCTTCCTGCCTCTTGAGCAGATTGATGAGATGGATCACTGGGAAGGCAGCCAGCTCAATCAGGCGAAGGAGATCCTGGCTTATGAGCTGACAAACCTTGTACATGGTGAGGAAGAAGCAAAGAAAGCGCAGGAAAGTGCAAGAGCATTGTTCAGTACTGGTGTGGCAGCACAGATGCCCACCTGTGAGCTGACAGATGAGGATATGGAAGATGGAAGCATTGATCTGATCTCTGTACTGTGCAAGGCAGGACTGGTAAATACCAGATCTGAAGGCAGACGTGCTATCGAGCAGGGCGGCGTAACAGTAGGTGAGGACAAGGTGACTGATGTAAAGGCAGCTTATGCAAAGGATGCTTTTGCAGGAGAAGGACTTGTTGTAAAACGTGGAAAGAAGAACTTCCGCAAGATTATTGTGAAATAAGGACAGTATGCAGTATCAGTTAATCAAAAGCAAACGAAAAACGATTGCCATCTCTTTTGACAGGGGTGGCAATCTTGTTGTGAAAGCGCCCTGGTTTGTCAGCGACAGGGAGGTAGAAAGATTTGTGCAGAGCAAGGAGGAATGGATCCTTGCGACAGCAAAACGGCTTGCCATGCAGGAAAAGAAAAAAGAAGCAGTGCGGCTGCAGCTTGTGAACGGAGATCAGCTTCCTTTCCTTGACGAGCATCTGACACTGTCAGTTTTCCGGGAGGAAAGTAGCAGATGCCGGGTAAAGAAGGCAGGAGACAGACTTCTTTTATTTGTTCCCTATGAAGCAGACTTTGAGATCAGGAGAATGACCATAGAAAAATGGTACCGGAAGATGGCTGCGCAGTGGATCAGGGAAAGGGCCATGCTTTATGCCGGAATTATGCAGGTAAGCTTTTCTGAGATCCATATCAAGGATCAGAGAAGCAGGTGGGGAAGCTGCAGTGGTCTTTCTAACCTGAATTTTTCTTTCCGCCTCATGCTGGCACCTGCAGCCGTGGCAGAGTATGTGGTGATCCATGAGCTGTGCCACCTGCGGTATATGGATCACTCGCATAATTTCTGGCAGATGGTCGAAGCCTTCTGTCCGGAATATAAAGTTAGGAAGAAATGGCTGGCAGAACACGGAAATGAACTGTATCTGTTCTGAGCTTCAGCCGGGGAAATGAATTATGGGTATAATGCAAAATACAGACGGTTACAGACCGGGAGAGGAGTGCAGTCACTGTAAGGGGCGCTGCTGCCGGCTGTATATTATCAGAAGAGGACAGACCAAAGGGCGGCAGGTATCTGGAAAGCAGAAAAGAGTAAAAACGGACGATAAAGGTCCGTTTTTTAATTGAATCACCTATGAATTCAATTATATCAAATTGGATTGAAAAGATATAATTGAATTGACAATGATATAATTGAATAATATAATTATTTATGTTAGAAAGTATTAAATTAACATATTCATATGATTTATGAGGTATTGAATGAGACACATTAATTATATAGATCAATGGGGGAAAATGCTCACTCCAGAGATAGTAGGCATGTTAACAAAAATCCACGAATTTAAAGGAGAACAGAATTTATTTATTGAATCTCATGCAGATGAACTTACGGAGTTTATGGAAATAGCCAGGATTCAGAGTACAGAGGCTTCTAACAGAATTGAAGGTATATTTACTTCTGATGATAGATTAAAGAAATTAGTAATGGATAAAACAACACCTAAGAGCCGGGCAGAGCAGGAAATAGCAGGTTACAGAGATGTGCTGAATACGATTCATGAAAACTATGATTACGTACAGGTAAAGTCAGGGATTATTCTTCAGCTGCATAGAGATTTATATCGGTTTATGGGGGTGGAAGCTGGTGGCTATTTCAAGACAGCAGACAATGTTATTGCTGAGATGGACAATAATGGAAATAAGAAAGTCAGATTTAATCCAGTGCCTGTATGGGAAACACCGGCTGCAATTGAAAAAATATGTGAGGCTTTGGATGAGGTATTTAAAGATGAAAATATTGATCCGTTAATTGTGATTCCGATGTTTGTATTGGATTTTCTTTGTATACACCCATTTAATGATGGAAACGGAAGAATGAGCCGTTTGCTGACATTGCTTTTGCTGTATCGTAGTGGATATATCGTCGGAAAATATATCAGTATAGAAAAGATGATTGAGTCATCAAAAGAAACATATTATGAGGCATTACAGGCAAGCTCTACAGGGTGGCATGAGGAGAATAATGATTATATTCCATTTATTATTTATATGCTGGGAATTGTACTTGCCTCGTACAGGGAGTTCTCTTCGAGGGTGAGGATGTTGACAACGTCCGGTTTTACAAAAGGAGAGCGAATTGGAGAAATCATTAAACAAACAGTTGGTACGATCACCAAAACTGAAATTATGAAGAAATGTCCAGATATAAGTCAGATTACAATACAAAGAGCGTTGATTGATCTACAGGAACAGGGAAAGATTTCCAAAGTTGGAGGTGGACGTTACACAAAGTATATATGGAACTGGGATAAGGAGAAGTAGAAAATGATAACAGGAGAATTAAAAAACAGAATTGACAGCTTATGGGAGATTTTCTGGACAGGAGGACTTACCAATCCGTTAGATGTCATTGAACAGATGACGTATCTTATGTTTATTCATGATCTGGATGTTTCAGATAATACACATGCAAAAGAAAGTGCGATGCTTGGACTTCCTTATGAAAGTGTCTTTGCAAAAGAGGTAAAAATTGGAGAAAGAACAATCGACGGGACACAGCTTAAGTGGTCTGTGTTCAGAGATTATCCTGCAGACAGAATGTATTCTGTAATGCAGGAGATGGTATTTCCATTTATCAAAAATCTTCATGCGAATAAGGACAGTGCTTTTTCAAAGTATATGGATGATGCAATTTTCAAGTTGCCAACTCCGCTTATGCTTTCAAAAGTGGTTGATGCGATGGATGAGCTGTATACACAGATAGCTAAGTTAAATGATTCTGATGCCAGGGGAGATGTATATGAGTACCTTCTTTCCAAACTGGCTACTGCTGGTGTAAATGGACAGTTTAGAACTCCACGTCATATAATCAGGATGATGGTAGAGTTAATGGATCCAAAGGCTGATGATGTGATCTGTGATCCAAGCTGCGGAACCGCAGGATTTCTTGTAGAAGCTGGAGAATATTTATGGCATAACAAAAAAGAAGAAATTTTCTATGACAAACAGAAAAAAGATCACTTTATGAATCATATGTTTCATGGATATGATATGGACAGGACGATGCTCCGTATTGGCGCTATGAATATGATGAATCACAGAGTTGAAAGCCCATTTATTGAATATAGGGACAGTTTGTCAGACCAGAATCCTGATAAGGATAAGTATTCTTTGATCCTGGCGAATCCTCCTTTTAAGGGCAGTCTGGATGCTGATATTGTATCAACAGATCTTCTGAAAGTCTGTAGTACAAAAAAGACAGAATTACTTTTTCTGGCATTATTTGTCCGTATGCTAAAAATTGGCGGAAGATGTGCCTGTATTGTTCCTGATGGGGTATTATTTGGTTCATCAAAAGCACATAAGGATATCCGAAAGGAAATTGTTGAAAATCAGAGACTGGAAGCAGTGATTTCCATGCCATCTGGAGTGTTTAAACCATATGCCGGCGTATCTACAGCAATTCTGATCTTTACTAAGACAGAACATGGTGGAACAGATAATGTGTGGTTTTATGATATGACTACAGATGGTTTCAGCCTGGATGATAAACGAGCTGTGGTAGCAGATAATGATATTCCTGACATTATACAGAGATTTAGGAATCTTGAAGAGGAAAAGGACAGAAAGCGCACGGATAAATCATTCATGGTTCCTAAAAAAGAAATAGCGGATAATGACTATGATCTCAGCATCAATAAGTATAAAGAAGTAGAATACGTGGCAGTAGAGTACCCACCTACATCAGAAATTATGGCAAATATCCGGGAAATTGAGATAGAAATCGGTAAGGAAATGGAAGAACTGGATAGGCTATTGGGAATATAGCTTCATATATGGCAAAAGTGGAAGAACAGGGGAATGAATCAGTAATTTGATACTTCAACTGTCGTAAATTTTGCAACAGTTCAAAAACATAAATCTAAAAGAATATTGAAAGGTATGACAATTTGTCGATGTAATGAGCAGTGCATGGACAAGATGAAAACAGACGCTGGGAGCTTGCTCACAAGCGGATGATTTTCAGATTGGACATATAGTGCGATAGCACGCATGAGCGAAGGCGTAGCCGTAGCGAATGTAGCACTGCGAATGTATCGAGTAAGCCGGTAAAGAAAGATTTGTAGGGATGATGCAGATGAAATTAACAGATATATGTGATTTTCAAGGTGGTTCACAACCACCCAAAGAAGAGTGGTCATTTGATGAGCAGGAGGGATATATTCGTATGCTTCAAATACGAGATTTTACTCAAGGCGAAAGAGTGACACCAGAATATATAAAAATAAGTAATACTACAAAAACATGTGAGGCAAATGATATTTTAATTGCCAGATATGGAGCGTCTATTGGAAAAATTCTTACAGGACTTGCTGGAGCGTACAATGTAGCAATCATGCGAACGATTCCGGATACGAGTAGAATAAAAAAGCAATATTTATATTATTATTTGAAGTCATCATATTTTCAGAATGCAATATTGAATGTTGGTTCAAGAGCAGCACAGGCTGGATTCAATAAAGAAGATTTATCAAAATTAGATATTGAATGTCCAGAGCTAATAAAGCAAGATAAAATTATAGCTGTCTTAGAAAAAATTGAGGATATTATAGAAAAAAGGAAAATTGAACTTTCTGACTTGGATACCCTCATCAAAGCCCGATTTGTTGAGATGTTTGGTGACAGATATGTCAATGATAAGAAATGGAATACTACGAAGTTAGGTGAAAGTATTTCTTTTAATAATGGTAAAGCTCATGAACAAGTGGTTGATGAGAATGGCGATTATATTTTGGTTACTTCAAGAGCTATTGCTTCTGATTTTGAGGATGTGAGAAGAACAAATACTTTACTCTTTCCATTACATAAGAATGATATTGTTATGGTGATGAGTGATGTGCCTAATGGAAAAGCTTTAGCTAAGTGTCAACTCATTGATTCAGATGATAAGTATACGCTGAATCAGCGTATTTGTAGCTTTGATAACTATGAGTATAATACAATATTTCTTTTGCACCTTTTAAATAGACATCCATATTTCTTATCATTTAATGATGGGAATGGTCAGACTAACCTTAGAAAGAACGATATCTTGGAGTGTGAATTAATTGTTCCACCATTTGAACTTCAAAACCAGTTCGCCGATTGCGTCAAACAAGTCAACAAATCAAAAGTTGCTGTTCAGAAGGCACTTACAGAGACTCAATTATTATTTGATAGTTTGATGCAGCAATATTTTGGGTAATCGATATTTAATTGAATGAACCAAAGGAGCTAAAATATGGCATTGATGACAGTGTATCACGGTGGATATCAGGCAGTTGAAAAACCAGAGATACGAATAAATAAAAATACAAAAGATTTTGGTACTGGCTTTTATTGTGCTGTTATTAAGGAACAGGCTCAGAGATGGGCAAGAAGGTATAATACAAAAATAGTATCGATATATGATGTAAAGCTTTCAACTGAGTTGAAAGTTTTGGAATTTAAAGAAATGACCGAAGAATGGCTGGATTTTATTGTTTCATGTCGAAGTGGGAAAAAACATGACTATGACGTAGTGCTCGGTGCTATGGCGGATGACCAGATTTACTCATATGTGTCTGATTATATCGATGGCACTATTACGAGAGAACAGTTCTGGGTTTTGGCAAAGTTTAAATATCCAACTCATCAAATTGTTTTTTGTATGGATGAAGCATTAAAGTGTTTGACTTATAGAGGATGTGAGGAGGTGCAATAGTGGTTGGTGCTGGCAGAGAAACACAAAAGGATAATGATCTTTTCTTTACATGTGGATTAATTGATTATATTTCCAGGAAAACAAAAAATACACGTGCAGATGTAGTAAATCAATTAGGAAGGGATAATATTTGTAAGATTTATAATCTTGCGGATGTTTACCACTGCGATAATATAGACAGAGTAAGTGATGATTTCATTGAAGTGGCTCATGTTAAGACGGGAAATTTTGATAATGTAGCAGATTGTGGATATGGTGTACCGTCTCATTGGGATATTGGGAAAGTATATAAGCGTCTGATAAAAATGGTTGTTGAAAATGAACAAATAGATGTTATTGATGCATTGATAGAGGTATACAATTCGTTTATCAGTCCAAAAATTGATGATTATAACAGTAGTTTTTATTATGAAAATCCGAACTATATTTTCGAATGTTATAAAGAAAAAAAGATATTGTAGTTCATAATTGGTTGAAGGATGCTGGTATTTATGGAGGAACCAGCGTGGAAGAAAAATTAGTAAAAATATTGAATGAAATGGCAGAATATCTGAATATTTCACAAATGAAGAAACTTCAGGAAGTTTTGTTAAAAAATATGCAGGAACAAGAGGAGCCCATTTCAGAAACTACTAATTATGATTATTTGAATATGTTTATTGCAGCAAAGAAAATAGAGGGATGTTCAGATAGAACGGTGTCTTATTACAAATCAACAGTGGAGCATCTTTTGAAATGTATTGATACGCCTATAAGAAAAATCACTACAGATGAAATACGTTGTTATCTTGCAAAATACCAAGAAAACGGTAGGTGTAGTAAAACTACCGTTGATAATATCAGACGAAATATTTCCAGTTTCTTTTCCTGGCTTGAGGAAGAAGATTATATTCTTAAGAGTCCAATGAAAAGAATACATAAGATAAAAACAGTACAGCCTGTTAAGGAAACAATATCGGATGAGATGATAGAGAGATTACGTGATGCCTGTTTATGTAAACGAGATCTGGCTATAGTTGATTTACTGTATTCTACAGGAATAAGGGGTGGAGTTTAGGACATTCTCAAATTGATACAACCATGCAGTACGCTATGGTTAATCAAATAAATCATATGAATAAACAAAGGAGGCTGGCACATGACTAACTTTGATTTTTTGAAGAAGGAACCCAAATTTCATAGTTTTGCAGATGTTGCGATAGCAGCAGAAAGAGTTTTAAAGATTGATGTTGCTTCCAGTGTGATTAACTGCCGTCGTGCTATGGAATTTGCTATTAAATGGATGTATTCCGTAGATAAATCACTGGAGAAACCATATCAGGATAATCTGGTCAGCCTTATGAGTACGGAAGACTTTCATGATCTGGTAGATGATGATTTGTGGAAACGTCTTGATTTAATTCGGAAGATAGGGAATCGTGCAGCTCATAATGGCAGAAAGATTATAGAGGATGAGGCAATTCTCTGTCTGCAGAATCTTTTTATTTTCATGGATTATATCTCCTACTGCTATTCTGCTTTTTACGAAGAAAGACAATATGATGTAAAATTGCTTTCTGCTATACAGGAAGAACCGACAGTAAAGTCGGCAGATAATGATGTGGACTTGGAGAAATTAATTGCTGAGAATAAAGCACTGAAAGAAGAACTGACGGCAAGGCGTAAAGAACAACAGCAGACCTATGTACCAAAGCCGCTTGATTTATCTGAATATAAAACGAGAAAAATTTATATTGATTCAATGCTATTAGATGCCGGCTGGACAGAAGGAAAGGACTGGCTTAATGAAGTTGAGCTTGAGGGAATGTCCAATAAGTCTGAAACAGGATACGCAGATTATGTGCTATATGACGATAGCCATAAGCCATTGGCAGTGATTGAGGCAAAACGGACTTGTGTAGGTGTAGATAAAGGAAGACAGCAGGCAAAGCTATATGCAGATTTATTGGAAAAGGAATTTAACAGAAGACCGGTAGTGTTCCTTACAAATGGTTTTGAAACACGAATTGTAGATAATCAATATCCTGAACGAAAAGTTGCAGCGATTTATTCTAAGAGAGATCTGGAAAAATTATATAATCTTCAGATGATGAGGACAAGCTTAGATCATGTTTCAGTAGATAAGGACATAGCTGGACGCTACTATCAGGAAGGTGCCGTTAAGGCTGTGTGTGACAGCTTTGGCAGACGAAACCGTAGAAAAGCCCTTCTTGTTATGGCTACAGGATCCGGAAAAACACGAACTGTGATTGCACTATGTAAGGTGTTGTTAGAGGCAGGATGGGTTAAGAATATATTATTCCTGGCAGATCGTAATTCGCTTGTTACACAGGCAAAAAGAAGCTTTTCAGCGCTGCTGCCGGATTTATCGAGTTCTAATCTGGTGGATGAAAAAAATAATTATACAGCACGCTGTATTTTTTCAACCTATCAAACCATGATAAATTGCATTGATTCTGTGAAAGATGATGATGGCAAGTTGTTTACCTGTGGTCATTTTGATCTGGTAATCTGTGATGAGGCGCACAGATCTATCTATAATAAGTATAAAGATATATTCAATTATTTTGATGCACCACTGATTGGACTGACAGCAACACCTAAAGATGAAATTGATAAGAATACATATGAAATTTTTGATCTGGAAAAAGGTGTTCCTACATATGGTTATGAACTTGCACAGGCTGTAAAGGATGGATATCTCGTAGACTTTATGACTGTAGAAACTAAGCTTAAGTTTATAGAAGAAGGCATAGTCTATGATGAACTTTCAGAAGAAGATAAGTCTGCTTATGAAGATACTTTTGAATTTGAGGATGGAAAGCTGCCGGAAAGAATCAATTCTTCTGCACTTAACACATGGATTTTTAATGAAGATACGATCAAACAGGTATTGTATATACTTATGAGTGATGGTCTTAAGGTAGATTATGGACAGAAAATCGGTAAAACAATTATCTTTGCAAAAAATCACGACCATGCAAAAAAGATATTTGAAATATTTAATAAGCAATATCCTGAATTAAGTAAGAACGGACAGCATTTTGCAGAGGTAATTGATAATTATATGACTTATGTGCAAAGTGCTATAGATGATTTTTCGGATTCAAAGAAAATGCCGCAGATTGCTATTTCGGTTGATATGTTAGATACAGGAATTGATGTTCCGGAAGTGTTGAATCTTGTATTTTTCAAGAAGGTTATGAGTAAAGCGAAATTTTGGCAGATGATAGGGCGTGGGACCAGATTGTGCGCTGATCTTATGGATGGAGAGGATAAGAATAAGTTTTATATTTTTGATTTCTGCGGAAATTTTGAATTTTTCCGTATGAATCAGGGAAGACCTACTGCGAATATGATGGCACTGCAAGGAGCAGTTTTCACGTTAGAGTTTGAGATAGCATATACGCTTCAGAATCTTGAGTATCAGGTGGAACGATTAATTGCTTATAGAAACAAACTTGTTGGAACAATGACTGGAAAAGTGCAGGAGCTGAATCGTGAAAATTTTGCTGTAAGACAGCATTTGAAATATGTGGATACATATTCTATAGTGAGCAATTATAATTCCATTACATTTGAAGATACGTTAATGGTTCGTCAGGAACTGGCACCATTGATTCAGCCGGATGGGGATGAAGCAAGTGCTATTCGTTTTGATGCACTTATTTATGCGATGGAACTGGCATTTCTGTCAGGTAAAGGATATGGCCGCCATAGAAGCGATTTGTTTAAGAAAGTGGAAGGGATTGCGAGCGTTGCCAATATTCCAGAAATACAGATGCAGTCAGAACTGATTAATAAGATACTGCATACCAATTATGTAGAAAATGCCGGTATTGATGAACTGGAACATATCAGGATATCACTTCGGGGATTGATGAGATATCTTCCAAAAGAAATTGTAAAGTATGATACCAATTTTACAGATGAAATTCTTTCGACAGAATGGAATGAATCAGAACTCGAAAATGATGAATTGAAGAATTACAAGGCAAAAGCAGAATTCTATGTCCGTCAGCATCAGGATAATATAGTGATTGCAAAGCTTAAAACAAATAAACCATTGACTGAAACAGATGTAGAAAGTCTGGAGCATATTCTTTGGAATGAAATTGGTTCTAAAAACGACTATGAAAAGGAATATGGTCATAAGCCATTAGGCGAATTTGTACGTGAAATTGTGGGACTCGATATGAATGCTGCAAAGGAAGCGTTTTCTGAGTTCTTAAATGATACCAATCTTGACTGCAGACAGATTTATTTTGTGAACCAGATTGTTGAATACATTATTCATAATGGGATGATGAAGGATCTGTCAGTGCTTCAGGAATCACCATTCACAGATAAAGGCAGTGTCGTGGAGATATTTACAGATATGAATATGTGGATGAGAATTAAGAAGACTATTGACCAGATAAATGCAAATGCAGTAGCCTAAAAGCACAAAGAATAAAGCTGAATATTCTGTTCATAAAACAAACACCCCTTTCATACATTTAAATAAATATGGAAGGGGTTTATCATATGGATAATCAAAGGGATTATGATTTATACAGGGACATACAGACGAGATGCAACGGGGAGATTTACATAGGTGTTGTGGGACCTGTGCGGACGGGAAAATCAACCTTTATCAAGCGGTTCATGGATCTGCTTGTCCTGCCTCATATAGAGGATGAATTTGAACGGGAACGGGCAAATGATGAATTGCCACAGAGCGCTGGAGGCAAGACGATCACAACAACGGAACCAAAATTTATCCCAAAGGAGGCAGCAAGTATTTCCCTTGGGGAAGGGGCACAGGCCAGGGTACGCCTGATCGACTGCGTGGGATATATGGTAGAAGGTGCTGCAGGCCATATGGAAAATGGGGAAGAGAGGATGGTGAAGACACCATGGAGTGAGGAAGAGATCCCCTTTACGCAGGCGGCTGAAACGGGTACAAGAAAGGTAATCGCAGATCATTCCAGTGTTGGGATCGTGGTGACCTGTGACGGCAGCTTTACTGAGATCGGAAGACAGCAGTATGAACCGGCAGAGGAACGTACGGTACGGGAACTGAAGAAGCTGAACAAACCCTTTATCGTACTTTTGAATACCACAAAGCCTTATAGCGAAGAAACAGGGAAGCTGGCAGAAGTTCTTTCTGAAAAGTATCAGGTATCTGTGCTGCCTGTAAATTGTGAACAGTTAAAAAAAGAAGATATCCGGCAGATTCTTGAAAAGCTGCTCTGTGAATTTCCACTTACCGTTATGGAATTTTATATGCCGAAGTGGGTGGAAATGCTGGAGAGGGATCACCCCCTTAAGGTACAGCTTGTAGAAAAGGTTCGAGAAGTCATGAAGGAATACACCTGTATCCGGGATGTGCTGCAGAGACCGGTTTCCATTAACGGAGATTTTATCAGAAAATGTAAGATGGATCAGATAGGAATGGCAGACGGCTGCGTAAGAATCTATATTGATGTGGACGATGCCTGCTATTTTGAGATGCTGAGCAGCCTGGTAGGAGAAGACATTCACAATGAATACCAGCTTTTATCGACATTAAAAGAAATGGCGGCTATGAAAAAAGAGTATTCCAGGGTTCTGAGTGCGGTGATGTCGGTGAGACAAAAAGGATATGGTGTTGTTATGCCGCAGAGAGAAGAAATCCTGTTAGATAAACCGGAACTGATACGTCATGGCAACAAGTTCGGTGTGAAGATCCGGGCAGAAAGTCCCAGTATACACATGATCCGTGCCAATATTGAAACAGAGATCTCCCCGATCGTAGGAAGTGAAGAGCAGGCAAAAGATCTGATACGATATATTTCCGAGTCTGAAACCGGAAAGGAAGGCATCTGGGAAACCAATATCTTTGGAAAAACAGTAGAACAGCTTGTGAATGACGGTATTACTGGTAAGCTGACAATGATCGGTGAGGAAAGTCAGGTAAAACTGCAGGAGACCATGCAGAAGATCGTGAATGATTCCAACGGAGGCATGGTGTGCATTATTATATGAGAAGAACAGGGACTGCCCAGAACAGCAGTCCCTGTTTTTGCAAACATCATTCGATATTTTTTCGGTAAATCAGACAGAATATAGTACTTTTTTGCTAGTGTTAAGAAGATGTAAAGACCTGTTAAAAGGCGTTCCATTGGTTGAAGCAAATGTCATTTTATGATAAAATAAACAACTAATTAGAAAATGAATGGAGGGTTCCTTTATGAATCAGACATACCAGAAACTCCTTGACTGTTACGAAAGTGTACGGGCAAGGATTCCTTTTATTCCAAGGGTTGCACTTGTTCTTGGATCAGGTCTTGGCAATTATGCAGATGTAATTGATGTCAAAGGTGAGATCAGATATTGTGAGATTAAAGATTTTCCTGTTTCCACAGTACCCGGACATGAGGGAAAGTTTATTTTCGGTTATGTAGGACAGGTTCCAATTGTCTGCATGAAGGGAAGGATTCATTATTATGAAGGATATCCGATTTCAGATGTGGTGCTCCCAGCCCGATTGATGAAGATGATGGGCGCTGAAATCTTGTTCCTTACCAATGCATCCGGTGGAATTAATCCTTCTTTTGGGGCAGGGGATTTTATGCTGATCAAAGATCATATTTCCTGTTTTGCACCTAATCCTCTTATAGGTCCTAATATTGATGAGCTGGGACTCAGATTTCCAGATATGAGTACGATTTACAATAAAAAGCTGCAGCAGAAGATCAGAGAAGCTGCAGGTATACATAATATAGCACTGAAGGAAGGTGTTTACGCACAGCTTACTGGACCTTCCTTTGAGTCACCTGCAGAGATCCGGATGCTGAGGGCACTTGGGGCAGATGCAGTTGGCATGAGTACAGCAGTAGAAGCAATCGCAGGAAATCATATGGGAATGAAGGTATGTGGGATTTCCTGCATCTCCAATCTTGCAGCCGGTATGACAGACCAGCCTCTGACTCATGAAGAAGTTCAGGAAGCTGCAGATATTGCGGCACCCCTGTTCAAAAAGCTGATCACGGAATCATTGATGCTGTTTTAAGGATAGGATGAAAATAGAAAAAATACAGTCTAAAAACCTTAATCAGAACAGGCTTCCTGTGGAGGAATTGATAGAGAAGGCACTTGCAGCCAGAAAAAATGCGTATACACCTTATTCTCACTTTCAGGTAGGAGCAGCACTTCTGACAGAAAGTGGACAGATATATACAGGATGCAACATTGAAAATGCAGCTTATGGATCAACCGTCTGTGCAGAACGTTGTGCCATCTTTAAGGCAGTAAGTGAAGGGGCTCTTTCTCTGAAAGCGATTGCTATTGCAGGCGGCAGTGAAAAAGAAACAGATATCCTGAGTGGGTATGCATTTCCGTGTGGTGTCTGCAGACAGGTTATGCGTGAATTTGCAAAGGATGCTGTATTTAAGGTGGTCGTAGCAAGGAGTATAACAGATTTTCAGATTTTCAGTCTGAAGGAGCTTTTGCCAAACAGCTTTGGACCGGAGAATCTGTCTGTTAAAGAATTGGAGGGAGGCACGGAATGAACATTCGTTTTTTTAATGCCAGAATCCTCACCATGGAAGAAGGAAGGAAAATCTTTTCCGGAGAGGTATGGGTGAGTGGTGATCGTATCCTGTATGTGGGCGAGGGCAGAAGCAACGATGATATCTTTCAGGAGCTTAAGATGCCTGTGATTATCTGGGATCGCAAAATTGACTGTAATGGTAAGCTGCTGATGCCGGGATTCAAGGATGCACATACGCATTCAGGAATGACCCTGTTGAGATCCTTTGCAGATGACCTGCCGCTTGAGCAGTGGCTGAATCAACAGATCTTTCCGGTGGAAGCACTTTTGACAGGAGATGAGATTGGTGAGCTTACGAAGCTTGCCGTACTGGAATACCTGACAAGCGGTATTACAGCGGTTTTTGATATGTATCTGACACCGGATACGATATTTGAAGCCTTTGATACCATGGGAATGAGAGGCGTACAGGTTGGTGGCGTTAACAATTTCAGTCAGTCAGCGGAGGCACTGGAGGACTGGTATGTAAGACTGAATAATAAAAGTCCGCTGCAGTCCTTTAAGCTTGGATTTCATGCTGAGTATACCTGTTCAAAAGAGCTGTTGCTGAAGATCGCAGAGCTTTCCCATAAATATCAGGCACCAGTGTATACCCATTTATGTGAAACAAAGGCTGAGGTAGAGGGATGCAAGGATCGGTATGGGATGACACCGGTTAGTTTTCTGGATTCTATTGGTATGTTTGATTACGGTGGAGGCGGTTACCATCTGGTACATGTGTCAGAAGAAGATATTGAGGTTTTGAAAAAACGAAAGCTGTATGCGATATCCAATCCGGGTTCCAATACTAAGCTTGCCAGCGGAATAGCACCCATCAGCAGATATTTGGATGAGGGGATACAGGTTGCACTTGGAACAGATGGTCCGGCAAGCAATAACTGTCTTGATATGTTCAGGGAGATGTTTCTGGTAACGGGGCTTGCCAAGCTGAAGGAGGAAGATGCAGCAGCCGTTGATGCGATGGAGGTTCTGAAAATGGCGACAGTGAACGGGGCTTATGCCATGGGACTTCCGGATGCAGATGTGCTTGCCAGAGGGAAACTGGCAGATATGATACTGATCGATCTGGATCAGCCTAATATGAGACCATTTAACAATATTGCCAAGAATATAGTTTACAGTGGGAGCAAGATAAATGTAAAATTAACTATGATCGGCGGAAAGATCCTCTATGAAAATGGAGTGTTTCATACAGCGGATGGTCCGGCTGCCATCTATGAGAGAGCAGAAGAGATCATAAAGGACAAGAAACAGATAATCTCAAAAAATGTGTTGTGATATAAGGAGGGGAAAGCTATGAGTAGTCAGGGAATAAACAAAACACAGGGAAAAAGAGTAAATGCGATGCATTCATTAAAAATGAAAATCTTTTTACTGGTTTTTATTGCCATCATATTTGCGATAGGTCTTTGCCTGCTGATAATCATTCCAAAATCAAAGAGTAATCTGGAGACGGTTATTGAGAATTACATGAAGGATATTACCATTATTGAAGGGAAAAATCTGGACAGGAATCTGGCAAGTGAAGGAGCTGATACAGTTCTCTCCGTAGAAGCACTACAGGACGATCTCAAAGACATTTCGATCAGTGGGATGCCATCAAGCTACGCTTATATTTTTTCGGGAACAGATGGAACCATGCTGTATCATCCGACAGCAGACAAGATTGGTCTTCCTGTAGAGAATGCAGCTGCAAAGCAGCTTCTTACAGAAATCGGAGAGGGAAGGAAACCAGAGCCTTCCGTGATTGCGTATGAGTTTAAGGGAAAACAGAAATATGCAGCTTATTATATAGGCAAAGAAGCAGCGTTTGTCCTGATCATTACAGCAGATGGAGATGAAGTATTTGCAAGTCTGAATGAAACCACAAATTACAGTCTGATAGGAGCACTTATACTGATCCTCGTCTACAGTGTATTTACCTTTGTCATAACTTCACTGATATTCAGACCGATTGGTGTGATTACCAGAGTGATAAACAAAATTTCAGATATGGATTTCAGGGAAAATGATGATCAGAGGCATATGCTGAAGCAGAAAGATGAGACAGGCATAATGGGACAGGCAGTTAATACACTGCGTCTGGAACTGATTGATATTGCGAAACAAATCAAAGGAAAAAGTCAGGAATTATATGAGTCTTCTGAAGCACTCAGCACAGGGACAAGTGAAACGGTTACAGCAGTAGAACAGGTAGAAAATGCAATCACAGAAATTGCCAAGGGCGCAACCTCTCAGGCGCAGGAAACGCAGTCAGCATCTGAAAATGTGGTTTTAATGGGGAATATGATCGAAGAAGCCAATACAGAGGTTGAAAATCTACGTACCAATGCAAGAGCCATGCGTGATGCCGGGAATTCCGCAGTTAGCATTTTGGAAGAGCTTGGACAGATCAACCAGCAGACAAAGGCTGCTATGGAAGTGATCTATAAACAGACAAATGTAACCAATGAATCTGCACAGAAGATCAAAGAGGCGACAGAGATCATTACGGATATTGCAGAAGAAACAAATCTGCTTTCCTTAAATGCCTCTATTGAAGCTGCAAGAGCCGGTGAACAGGGACGGGGCTTTGCTGTAGTGGCAGCACAAATACAGAAGCTGGCAGAGCAGTCCAATGAGTCTGCAAGGCAGATCGAAACGATCATCAATACGCTGATCGAAGAATCAGAAAAGTCCGTAGACACGATGGAGAACGTAAAAGAAGTTATTGATAAGCAGGATGTCAATGTAACAAATACACAGGATGCATTCAATAAGGTTAAGGACGGGATAGACCGTTCTGTAGAAGGAATCCGTGAGATAGCGAAACGGACAGCCGGACTTGATGAAGCAAGGATCAAGGTTGTGGATATTGTCCAGAATCTGACGGCCATTGCAGAGGAAAACGCTGCAAGTACAGAGGAAACATCAGCATCTGCAGAGGAGGTCAATGCTGTTATCAGTAATATCGCAGCAAATGCCAATAATCTGCATGAAATTGCTGTCAGTCTGGAAGATTGTGTAAAAATGTTTATCATTGAATAATGTAAGGTAAAAAATATGGGTTATCTTTTGTTTCTGGCAGCAATTATTTTGTTTTTTCTGCTTCTGATCACCAGAATATATCTGCAGAGCCGTAGTAAAGAAAAAGAATATAAGGATTGTATATTATATCATTTTGGTGAACAGCCCCCGGAAAAGATCAGTGCTGCCAGAAAGCAGAAAATAGCAGATGACTATAAACGAAGAAGCCGGGAGATTTATATAGACGATATTACCTGGAAAGATCTTCAGATGGATGAGGTCTATGACCGGCTTGCTTTTGTGGAAACACAGGCAGGTGAAGAGTCTCTTTATGAAATTTTGAGAACACCACTGACAGATCCTGAGCTTCTCGTGCAGAGGGAAATGCAGATCCGGTACTTTCAGGAACATCCAAGTGAAAGGGCAGCTTGTCAGATAGTATTTCACAGGCTGTCAGTAAAGAAAAGTTCCCGTTCTCTATATGAACAGCTGGAGCTGCTTGAGAAAGCACCGGAGCAGAAAGCGGTATCCGCTTATCTGGCAATTTTGCTTGTGTTTTTTTCTGTGATTATGATTCTCTGGAATTTCCCGATTGGAATCTGCATAATGGTTGTAGTCTGCATCTATAATATTTTGTCTTATTTTAAAAGGAAAGCAGAGATCACGCCTTATATCAGCTGCTTTTCGTATCTGATTTTATTTGTGAAGCAGGCAGAAAAATTTCCACAGCTTACAGGACCGTGGCAGATAGACAGAAAGAAGATTACAGATATTCTAAATAAGCTGCAGAAGCTGAAAAGAGGAGCCTTTCTTCTGCCTGAAGGAAATATCAGAAGTTCATCTGATCCCTTTTCTGTTTTGCTTGATTACATAAATATGCTGCTGCATATGGATCTGCTGTTTTTTTATCACAGAAAAAAACTGATTCTTATGTATAGTGAAGAAGCTGCAGAGCTGATCCGTATTACAGGAAAGCTAGAAGCATTCATAGCAATTGTGGCATTTCGGGCAGGCAACAGTGAAAATTGTATTCCAGAGTACCGGGAGAAAGGGATCAGGGCAGAGGGACTATATCATCCACTGCTGAAAAAACCGGTAGCAAATGACATGAATACCACTGACTGCATGCTTATCACAGGATCCAATGCTTCAGGAAAATCTACTTTTTTAAGAACAGTTGCAATCAATATCCTGCTGGCACAGACAGTTCATACCTGCATGGCCAAAGCATTTGCAGCCCCCTGTTACAGACTGTATACCTCGATTTCTATCAGTGATGATCTTCTGAACGGGGAAAGTGCTTATGTTGCGGAGATCAGAGCCTTGAAAAGAATAATAGATGCAGCAGAAGCAAAGGGGACACCCGTTATTGCATTTACAGATGAGATTTTGAGAGGGACAAATACTGTGGAGAGGATAGCAGCAGCTGCCCAGATCCTGAAATATCTGAAGGAAGAGGGTGTATTTTGCTTTGCCGCAACACATGATGTAGAGCTGACTGCGCTTCTGCAGAAGGAATATCATAATTATCATTTCACAGAAGAGGTAGAAAATGGAGAAGTGATCTTTCCATATCAGCTAAAGGAAGGACGTGTCAGATCAAGAAATGCGATCAGATTGCTGGCAGAAATGGGATATGACAAAAAAATAACGGAAACAGCTGAAAAGATGGCTTCTGATTTTCTTGAAAAAGGAGTCTGGTCATGCTAAAATAAAAAGCAGTTGAGAAAGGCGGTAGACATGAATAATCTGATTTTATTTTTTAATTCCTTTATGTCATATTTTTTATTACTGCTTCTGATAGCAGCAATCGTAGGAGTGGCAGTCTTCATCGGCATTAAACTCCGCAAAAGCAAAAATGAAAAAGGAAAGGATGTACAGGATAACGTACAAATCCCTTAAAAGTGTTCAGCCAATGAACACTTTTTCTATACTATACGTGCGTAAATAAGACGGAAAGGATAGCTTGCCGGCAGAAATATGCACAGAAAAAGAGGAAAGATATGCTTGACTTACAGGTAGCAGACAGAATGAAGGAATATGAGGAAGGAATCTTCCAGCTTCTGGATGAAAAGAGGGCTGAGGTAGAAAGGATGGGAAAAAAGGTATATAACCTTTCCGTTGGGACACCGGATTTCCCACCGTCAGAACGCATTATGAAAGCGGTAGAAGAAGCAGCCAGAAAGCCGGAAAACTACAAATATTCCCTAAAAGAGATCCCGGAACTGAAGCAGGCACTGATAGAGCGTTACTGGACAAGATATCAGGTTGAACTGAAGGAATCTGAATTTACAGCTGTTTACGGATCTCAGGAAGGAATTGCCCATATTGCGCTGGCATACTGTAATCCGGGAGATGTTGTGCTGGTTCCGGATCCGGGATATCCGATCTTTTCCATAGGACCATCCCTTGCCATGGCAGATGTAAGAACCTATCCTCTGCTGAAAGAGAATGATTATCTGCCAGATCTGAAAGGAATGGATCCTGAATTATTAAAGAAGACAAAGATGATGATCGTTTCCTATCCTTTAAACCCAATCTGCAAGATCGCACCGGACAGCTTTTACGATGAGCTGATTCTCTGGGCAAAGGAGAATAATATCATTATTGTTCATGATAATGCTTATTCTGATATTGTATATGATGGACATGTTGGTAAGTCTATCCTTTCTCATGAAGGGGCAAAGGCTATCTGTGTAGAATTTTACTCTCTGTCAAAGAGCTTTAATTATACAGGCGCAAGAATGGGATTCCTTGTGGGAAATGAATTTCTGGTACAAACATTTAAGAAGCTCAGGTCACAGATCGATTATGGGGCATTTCTTCCGGTACAGTATGGTGCGGTAGCGGCCCTTACTGGCAGTGATGAAGAAGTAAAGGCACAGTGTGCCGAGTATCAGAAGAGAAGAGATGCTCTCTGCAGCGGGCTTCGTTCGATAGGCTGGTATATCGAGGACAGTGAGGGCAGTATGTTTGCCTGGGCAGCCATTCCGGAAGGCTATACGGATGATGTCAGCTTTGTTATGGAGCTGCTTGAAAGGGCAGGTGTCTTATGTACACCGGGAAGCAGCTTTGGAAAGAGGGGGGCAGGGCATGTGCGCTTTGCACTGACCATGCCTGTTGAAAGAATACAGGAGGCAGTAAAAGCAATTGAAAACAGCGGAATGATCAGAAATCAGTATACAAAGGGGGATGAGGATAAATGATGAGTATCGAAACAGAAGAAAAACTGGAAGCTTCCGAACTGGATGAAGCTTACAAGCCAAAGAGAGATGTAATGGTCATCAAAAAGGATGGCAGTCTGGAAGCATTTCATGTACAGAAGGTCATAGACGCGGTAGGAAAAAGTGCTTACCGTGCACTGACTAAATTTACAGAAGAAGAAAAAAAGCATATCTGCCAGTATGTGATCGACAAGGTAGATGAGTTGGAAGAGGACAGGATCCCCATTCCGATCATGCACAACATTGTAGAAAGTGCTCTGGAGGATGTGAAGCCCATTGTTGCCAAAAGCTACCGGGATTACCGGAACTACAAACAGGATTTCGTCAGGATGATGGATGATGTCTATAAGAAGAGCCAGTCTATCATGTATGTCGGTGACAAGGAAAATGCCAATACAGACAGTGCGCTGGTTTCCACCAAGCGAAGCCTGATCTTCAATCAATTTAACAAAGAGCTGTATCAGAAATTCTTTATGACCACAGAAGAGATTCAGGCCTGCAGGGATGGCTACATCTATGTCCATGATATGTCTGCAAGAAGAGATACCATGAACTGTTGTCTGTTTGATGTGGCAAGTGTACTGACAGGCGGCTTTGAAATGGGAAATATATGGTATAATGAGCCAAAAACACTGGATGTTGCCTTTGATGTGATCGGTGATATCGTCTTAAGTGCAGCCAGCCAGCAGTATGGTGGTTTCACAGTTCCGGAAGTAGATAAGATCCTGGAACCGTATGCAGAGAAGACGTATCATAAGAGTCTTGAAAAGTATAAAAGACTGGGAATTGATGAAGAAAGTGCAGAAGCAGAAGCTTATGCCGATGTAAAAAGAGAGTTTGAACAGGGATTCCAAGGCTGGGAGTATAAGTTTAATACGGTAGCCAGCAGCCGTGGAGATTATCCATTTATTACAGTAACTGCAGGAATTGGTACAGGCAGATTTGCAAAGCTTGCTACGATTTCTCTGTTAAATGTCCGCAGAAAAGGACAGGGAAAGAAGGACTGTAAGAAGCCGGTGCTTTTCCCGAAAATTGTATTCCTTTATGATGAAAATCTTCATGGACCCGGAAAAGAACTTGAGGATGTGTTTGATGCAGGGGTGAAATGTTCTGCCAAAACCATGTATCCTGACTGGCTTTCTCTTACTGGAAAAGGTTATATTGCCAGTATGTATAAACAGTACGGAAAGGTTATTTCTCCCATGGGATGTCGTGCTTTTCTGTCTCCCTGGTATGAGAGAGGCGGTATGCATCCGGCAGATGAAAATGATGTGCCTATATTTGTGGGAAGATTCAATATTGGTGCCGTATCATTGCATCTTCCGATGATCCTTGCCAAATCCAGACAGGAAGGAAGGGACTTTTACGAGGTTCTTGATTATTATCTGAACCTGATCAGACAGCTTCATATCAGGACATACGCCTATCTTGGAGAAATGAGGGCGTCTACCAATCCGCTTGCTTACTGTGAGGGTGGATTCCTTGATGGACATCTGAAGCTGACAGACAAGATCAAACCGATTCTGAAAACAGCGACAGCAAGCTTTGGTATTACTGCGTTTAATGAACTGCAGGAGCTTTATAATGGGAAATCACTGGTAGAGGACGGAGCATTTGCACTGGAGGTGCTGGAGCATATCAATGAAAAGATCAATGAATTTAAAGAAGAGGATGGTAATCTCTATGCCATCTACGGGACGCCGGCAGAGAGTCTCTGTGGTCTGCAGGTAAAGCAGTTCCGTGCCAAGTATGGGATCATAGAAGGCGTTTCTGACAGGGAATATGTTTCTAACAGCTTTCACTGCCATGTGACTGAAGATATTACCCCAATCCAGAAGCAGGATCTGGAATACCGTTTTTGGGAATTATCCAATGGTGGCAAGATCCAGTATGTGAAGTATCCCATTGATTACAATATAGAAGCGATCAAAACCTTGATCCGCAGAGCAATGGAAATGGGATTTTATGAAGGAGTAAATCTTTCCCTTGCATACTGTGATGATTGCGGGCATCAGGAGCTTGAAATGGATGTATGTCCTAAATGCGGTAGCAAGAATCTGACAAAAATAGAGAGAATGAATGGTTATCTTTCTTATTCCAGAGTACATGGGGACACCAGACTGAATGAGGCAAAAATGGCAGAAATTTCAGAAAGGAAGAGCATGTAGGGAATGAGATATCACAATATTACGAAAGACGATATGCTGAATGGTGACGGCCTGCGTGTTGTATTGTGGGTAGCGGGCTGTTCCCATTGCTGCAAGGATTGTCAGAATCCGATCACTTGGGATCCAAACGGTGGAATCCCGTTTGATGAGGCAGCAAAGCGAGAGATCTTTGAGCAGCTTGATAAGCCCTATATTTCTGGGATTACCTTTTCCGGAGGAGATCCGCTGCATTCAGCAAACCGGCTTGAGGTAAGGAATCTTATGGCCGAGATCAGAGAGAAATATCCGGATAAGACGATATGGCTTTATACCGGAGAACTGTGGGAAAATGTGCTTCATTATGCCATGATGCAATATATTGATATTCTGGTAGATGGAGAATTTATGGCAGATAAGAAGGATGTGAAGCTTCTCTGGAAAGGAAGCAGTAATCAGAGAGTGATTGATGTACAGAAAAGTTTAAAACAGACAGATCCGGTGATTCCGGTTCTGCATTGTGGAGATTACAGATATGGAAACCATTAAAATCAAATATTTTACGGACAAAATAGAAAAACTGACCTACATTGACGGCAAATCTGACTGGATCGATCTTCGGGCAGCGGAGTCGGTGGATCTGAAAAAGGGAGAATTTAAACTGATCCCTCTTGGTGTTGCCATGGAGTTGCCAAAGGGTTATGAGGCACATATTGTGCCAAGAAGCTCTACCTTTAAAAATTTCGGGATTATCCAGACTAATCATCAGGGTGTGATTGACAGTTCTTATTGTGGGGACAGTGATGAATGGAAAATGCCAGTTTATGCTGTGAGAGATACACATATTGAACTGAATGACAGGATCTGCCAGTTCCGTATTATGGAAAATCAGCCAAAGATCCTGTTTGAAGAGGTAAAAGCACTTACCGGTGCGGACAGAGGCGGCTTTGGCACAACAGGAAAGCAATAAAAAATGAAAAATGAGTATAAAAGGACTTCTTTTACCACATAATGGTGAGGTAATCAGTATGTGCGTAAAAGGAGTCTTTTTATTATGGATGTTAATGGAATTGATAATCTGAGACAGCAAAAGGATGCCATGACAGCTTCACTGAAAGAAAACATGGATTTTCTGAACCGGAAGCTTGATATTGATAAAAACTTTGATCTCGTATACCGTGTGATACAGATCGGAGGAAGGGAAGCCTGTATGTACTTTGTAGATGGTTTCTGTAAAGACGCGCTGATGCAGAAAATACTGCAACACTTTATGGATATCCAGCCGGAAGAACTTCCTGAAAATGCCCATGAAATGTCAAAAAAATGTGTCCCCTATGTTGAAGTGGATCTGCAATCTGATTTCAGTCAGATCATTTATTTTATTATGTCCGGGGTATTTGCTCTTTTTATTGATGGATATGACCAGTGTATTCTGATCGACTCCAGAACCTATCCTGCAAGAAGTGTTTCAGAGCCGGAGAAGGATAAAGCACTCCGTGGATCTAAGGACGGATTTGTGGAAACTATCGTATTTAATACAGCGCTGATACGCAGGAGGATCCGCAGTACCAATCTCAGAATGGAAATGTTCCATGCTGGCAACAGCTCCCAGACAGATATTGTGCTCTGTTATATGGAAAACAGAGTAGACCAGAAATTTCTGGAACAGATCAGGAAGCGGATCCAGAATATCAAGGTGGATGCCCTGACTATGAATCAGGAAAGTCTGGCAGAGTGTCTGTATCAGAAAAAATGGTATAATCCTTTTCCAAAGTTTAAGTTTACTGAACGTCCGGATACAGCATCGGCACAGATTCTGGAGGGGGATATCGTTATACTTGTTGATAATTCCCCTTCAGCCATGATCACACCGACCTCTGTCTTTGATGTGATTGAGGAGGCAGATGATTATTATTTTCCTCCCATCACTGGAACGTACTTGCGTCTGACCAGATTTCTGATCGCCATTCTGACATATCTTCTGACACCAACTTTCCTTCTGTTAACACAGCATTTGGAATGGATTCCTGCAGGTTTTACCTTTATTGAGGTCAAAGATACGGTCAATATTCCACTTATCTGGCAGTTCCTGCTTCTGGAGCTTGCCATTGACGGTCTGCGGCTGGCGGCGGTCAATACCCCTAATATGCTGAGTACACCACTAAGTGTCATGGCGGCATTGGTGCTTGGGGAGTTTTCTGTGAATAGCGGCTGGTTTAATTCAGAGGTTATGCTATACATGGCTTTCGTAGCGATCGCCAATTATACACAGGCAAGCTACGAACTCGGATATGCGATCAAGTTTATGAGGATCCTGGCTTTGATCCTGACAGCGCTTTTCGGTGTATGGGGGTATATAGCTGCACTGCTCGTTATGGTCATTGCGCTTGTATCTAATAAAACAATTTCCGGGAAGAGCTATATTTATCCGCTGTTTCCGCTGAATCTGAAACGACTTGCCAGAAGATTTATCCGTTATAGACTCCCAGGTGCAAGAGAATAAAGCAACAAAAAACAGAAAACTGCAAAGGACAGGGAAATATATTCCCTGTTCGTGCAAATGTTACATATATAAAAAGACGAAAGTTTACTAAAAAATAAAAAATGCATAGGAAAGCGAATAAAAACATGCGTAAAATGTTTAGAGTGCATAAAAAACCCCCTATAATAAGAAAAAACTACCCCTTACCTGGGTAAAACTGCTTTGCTATACTCATATCATAACAAATCGAGAGAAAGGAAAGCTAAGATATGAGTGAAAAGGAAATAATCGTATCCATGAAGGATATATGTAAAAGCTTTCCGGGAGTAAAAGCACTTGATCATGTTCAGTTTGAGCTTTGCTCCGGTGAGGTAATGGCGCTTCTTGGTGAAAATGGAGCAGGCAAAAGTACACTGATGAAAATACTGAGTGGTGTATATACGAGAGATGAAGGATCTCTTACCATATTTGGAAAAGAATATGGGGATCTGAATCCGAAGCTGGCACAGGAAGTTGGCGTTGCGATTATCCATCAGGAACTGAATATGTGCAGGCACTTATCTGTTGCAGAAAATATTTTCCTTGGTAGAGAAAAGAAGAACGGGATCGTTCTTGCTAATTCTGAAATGGAAAAGGAAGCGGCAGCTATCCTGAAGGAATTAAAGATCAATCTTGATCCGAGACAGGTTGTAGGAGAGCTTCCGGTATCTAAACAGCAGATGGTAGAAATTGCCAAGGCATTGTCTGCCAATGCAAGAATTCTGATCATGGATGAACCTACTTCAGCTCTGACGGCAAAAGAAATTGATGACCTGTTCCGTATTATCCGGGATCTGAGGGCGAGGGACTGCGGAATCGTTTACATATCGCACAGACTGGAAGAACTGCAATATATCGTTGACCGTGTTACAATTATGAGAGATGGTCAGTATATTACATCTATGGACTTCAAAGATATGACAATGGATCAGATCATTGCCAACATGGTTGGACGTGAGATAAAGGAGAAGTTTCCAAGAGTTGCCTGCGAAAAGGGAAAGAAGATATTTGAAGTAAAGCATTTGAATGCCGGACGAATGGTGAGAGATATCAATTTTTCACTGTATGAAGGAGAAATTGTTGGATTTGCTGGTCTTATGGGTGCTGGGCGGACAGAAACCACGAGAGCGATATTTGGTGTAGACCCAAAGGAAAGTGGCGAGATCATTCTGGATGGAGAAACACTTCATATAACAAATCCAAAGGATGCGATTCAGGCAGGAATTGTTCTTGCTCCGGAAGATAGAAAGAAGGATGGGCTTTGTACCAAGCTGAGTATAAGGCATAATATAGCGCTTCCCAATTTAGATATCCTGTGCAATAAGCTTGGAGTTGTAAGCAGGAAGAAAGAAAACGACATGTGTGCCGATGCAGTTGAAAATTTGAAGATCAAAACACCGGATGCAGAGATCAATGCCGGAAATCTTTCTGGTGGAAATCAGCAGAAGGTGGTTATCGGTAAATGGCTTGCAAGAAATTCCAAAGTGGTTATTTTTGATGAGCCTACAAGAGGTATTGATGTAGCTGCCAAGGTAGAGATCTACAATCTGATGAATGAGCTGAAAAAACAGGGGATCGCAGTTATGTTCGTATCTTCTGAAATGCCGGAAGTTATGGGAATTGCAGACAGGATCATCGTAATGTGTGATGGAAGGATCACCGGAGAACTGGATGCAAGAGGCGTAGAACAGAGCGAGATTTTGACACTGGCAACTAGATTTGAAAATAAAATGGCAAGTGCTGAGTAGGGGATACATATATAAGAAAGGTGAAGATGAAAGAGCATGAAAAAGCAAAATCCAATTAAAAGGTTATTTGGAATCAGGGGCATGGGAGGCGCCATGACAGCCTTTGCCGGACTGATTATTATTTACATAGCATTTGGTATTATCAACCCGACGGTATTTTCCGGACAGAACATCATGAATCTGCTCCGATCCATGTCAAAGTATCTGATCATCGGTATCGGACAGAGTTATGTACTGATCACAGGAAACATCGACCTGTCAATCGGATCTGTTGTAGGTATGAGTGCAATGATCGCTGCCACACTGATGACAATGGGAGTCAGCCCGGTTGCAGCGATTCTGATCACCTTTTTATGCTGTATGGTGATCGGTGTACTGAATGGTATTCTGGTAGGAAAGTGGAAGCTTCCTCCGTTTATCGCAACACTGGGAACCATGTTCGTCGCAAGAGGTATTGCCTATATGGTAAACGGTAACAGAAATACAGATGCCATTGCATCTGGTGTGGGAAAAGAAGCTGGTGAAACCTTTCAGAATGTGTTTTATTATGGAAAGACACTTGGTATTTATAATACCTTCTGGATCGCAATCATTATCTTTATTGTTTTCTTTTTCCTGCTTTCCAAAACAAGAACTGGTAGACATATTTATGCAATCGGTTCTAATGTAGATGCAGCAAAGCTTTCGGGTGTAAGCGTTGTGGCAACTACGACTAAAACTTATCTGGTAAGTGCATTCTGTTCTTTCATAGTAGGTCTGATTCTGTGTGGACAGGCGGGCATGGGAAATATGGAAGCTGGAAACATGTATGAAATGTATGCAGTTGCAGCGGGTGTTATCGGTGGCATCTCACCTCTTGGCGGTACCGGAATCTTGCTTGGTACACTGGCAGGTGCATCTGTATGGCAGACACTTGAGAACGGTCTTAACATGATTGGGGCGCAGGTAGGTATCCAGAGACTTGTGATTGGTATTATCGTAGTATTTGCAGTACTTCTGGATGTAGTAGTTAGAAATGGTGTATTCAAGAAGAAAGCACCTTCTAAATAGAACAGGTCAGAAATGACCAAAAGCGGCACAGGGGAATGAAACACAAAAATCAGAATTAGACATCAGATAACTGATGCTAAGATAAAAAACAGGAGGGATTTTACAATGAAGAAGCTATTATCAATTTTATGTACAGCAGGTATGACTGCTGCACTACTGGCAGGATGCGGAAAGGCTGAGCAGACAACTACAGAACAGCCGGCTACAGACACAGCGCAGGAGACAGAGGCTGCTACGGAAACTGCTGAGGTTACTGATACTGCAGATTCTGCAGAACAGCCAGCAGATGGAACATTGATTGCATTGATTACCATGGATTCCCTGGATCAGCACTGGGTGACCTTAAATGAAGGTGCACAGAAGGCAGCTGGCGAACTTGGCGTTACTGTTAAGTTCATGGCTCCCAATACCAAGGATGACGCTCAGCAGATTGAATGTGTAAACAATGCAGTCAGCGCAGGTGCAAAAGCTATTATCGTAGCTGCAAATGGTCCTGATGCTATTTCTTCTGCACTGAAGGAAGCAGCTGATGCAGGCGTAAAGCTTGTTTATGTTGACTCACCTGCAAATGTTCCTGCAGAAGCAACCTTCTCTACAGATAATAAGGCTGCTGGAAAAACAGCAGGTGAGGAAATGAAAAAAGCTTTGGAAGCTGCAGGCGTAACAAGCGGAAGCATTGGTATCATCAATGTAAACGCTGCAACAGATTCCTGTGTAGCTAGAGAAGAAGGATTCCGTTCTGCATTTGATGGAACTGACTTTGAACTGCTTGAGACACAGTATGGCGAGGGTGACGCTGCAAAATCTCAAAGTATTGCTGAAAACTATATTACACAGGGTGTTGTAGGCATCTTCGGGTGTAATGAAGGTTCCACAACAGGTGCCGGCAATGCGATCAAGGCTTCGGGCAACAGCAGTGTGATCGGCGTTGGTTTTGATAAGTCTGATGCGATCATGGGGCTTATTGATGACGGATATCTGCTCTGCACCATGGCTCAGAATCCTGATGTTATGGGATATGAAGGTGTAAAGGCAGCCGTAGCAGCTATTAATGGTGAAGATCTTGGTGGTGCTGTAACAGATACAGGTGTATCCGTTCTTACAAAATAGTAACAGTTTTCTCCCCTTTGCATATAGTTTTTAAGACAGGAATACCCTTGCGGGTATTCCTGTTGAATTGTCTAAATTCAGATGATACTATGATAGTATTATAATCGAAAAAGAGGCTGATACCATGTGGAAAGTAATGATTGTTGACGATGAAAAATTGATCTGCAGGCTTGTAAAAGCGTTGGTGAAGTGGGATGAACTGGGGATGGAATCTGTTGCAACTGCAGATAATGCCCTTGAGGCACTTGAACTGCTTGAAGAGGTAAGACCTGATATTCTGATCACAGATATCAGAATGCCAGGAATGGACGGACTTGAACTGATCCGTGAGGTAAAAAAGCACTGTCCGGAAATAGAGATCATCATTATCAGTGGTTATGCACATTTTGAATATGCCAAAAATGCGATTGCCCTTGGTGTTGGAAATTATATTTTAAAACCGATCAACCAAGAGGAGTTGAATAAGACGCTATTAAAAATAGGTGAGCGGTTAAAGGAAAAAAAGTATGTCAGGAAACTGGAAACATTAAACAGACAGGCTACAGACGGTAACAAAAACAGACTGCGGAAAACACTTCTTGAAGATCTGATTTCGGGGCATGGCAGCTTTTCCGTGGAACAGCTTACAAAGTCTTACTATTTTGACTGTAAACCTGGGGTGTTCCGGACATTTATACTGCAGATGGATTATGATCCGGAAGAGTATTCAAATGCATCTATGACCGTGATACAGGAAAAGGTTCAGGAAATATTTAACGGGTGCCTGTCGGGAAGTGATCTGGAAAGCGTTTTTGATTTTGTGAGGGAATCCGGATATGGCGTATTGAATTATCAGAAACAGGATCGGGAATATGTTAGGCATCAGATGCGGGAATTTATAAAGCAGATGGATGCTAATAAAGAAGTCCTTGGGAATGTCGAATTTTCACTGGCACTTGGAGAAGAGGTCATGGAGCCGTCACTGCTTGCAAAATCAGTACAGACGGCGGAAATGATCATCTGTGAAAGACTGGTAGAAGGATGTGGCAGGATGCTGGAGGTATTGCCTGCAGGGTCATCGCTGAGAATACAGGAAGTGATCGATAAGTTCTGTAAGGCATCGGAGCATGCAATTGATACACTTTCCTTAGAGGAAGCAGAGCAGGCTACAGAGGCTCTGAAGGAGTCGATTCTTTCGGTTAATGATGTATGTGGGCGGGAGATCCAGAAGGTGGTACTTGCAGCAGGAAGATTTTATATTCTTAGGGTCAGAGCCGCAAAACCGGAAATCTTTGAGGAAAAATGCAGGCACTGTGGAACAGTGAAGAAACTTTTTCAGGAACTTCTGAAGCTGCAGAAGGCACTTTTGGAAGAGGCAGCTTCGGAGAGGCAGGGGGAAGCGTCCAGACCGATCCGTCTTGCCAAGCAGTATGTACATAAAAATTTTGCAAACAATATTACACTGGAGGAAGTCAGTGAGTATGTCGGTTTCAGTGTTGCCTATTTCAGCGCGCTGTTTAAGAAGGAGACAGGAGAAGGCTTTGCCAAATATCTGACAAGGATCCGTATGGAGGAAGCGAAAAATCTGCTGCGTGAAACAGGGGTACCGGTGTCGGAGATCTGTGAAAAGGTAGGTTACAATGACCGGAAGCATTTTACCCATACCTTTCATAAACTGACCGGGGTCAATCCGGCAGAATACAGAAAGCTGTATGGTTAGGATAAGGAGCATTAATGATGATGAAACAGGGAAAACTTCGTTTTTTATCTGCTCGTATACTGTGTGTGATTATTGGCCTGATTGTAGTGATCGGTATACTAAGTCTGTTACTGCTGTTCGATTCCTTTAAAGAAAGCAGTGTAAATGTGGTTATTCTTGCGTTCTGCATTGGACTGACGCTTCTTTTATGCTGTTTTTTCTGGAAAATGATTGTAAGACCATTTAATCAGATGGAAAAGAACCTCGGACTCTTTCTGGATGGATATACCACAAGTCATCTGATGGGAGAGGATAATATCTTTTATATTTCGCCAGCATACGAAGGAGTGATCACCAAGATCCAGTATATGCTGCAGTCCCAGGAGCTGCTGAATCTGAATAAGCGCCAGGCACAGTATCTGGCACTGCAGAATCAGATCAATCCCCATTTTCTTTATAATACACTGGAAAGTATAAGAAGTGAGGCATTGATTGCAGGGCTGATGGACGTGGCAGATATGACAGAATCGCTGGCTGCATTTTTCCGATATACGATCAGCAAGGTGGAAAATCTTGTTTCCGTGGAAGAGGAGCTTCAAAACTGTATGACTTATTTCAAGATCCAGCGATACCGGTTCGGAGACAGACTGCAGCTTGCAATTGAATGTGATGAAGAGGAAAAAAATGAGATCTATCAATGCCGGATCCCGAAACTAACGTTGCAGCCCATACTTGAGAACAGCATCATCCATGGCACAGAATGTAAACTCGGAACGGGACATATCAGGATCAGGCTGGAAAAAACGGCAGACTGCGTGCTCCTTTGGATCTCTGATGACGGCAGTGGCATGGATGAAAGTAAGGTTGCAGAGATCAACGAAAAACTGCAGAAAAGTGCGGGCATGATCTCGGCTAAGGAAACAGAGAGTCAGGGCGGTATAGCGCTTGTTAATGTAAATAATAGAATCCACCTTTTATTTGGTGAAGAATACGGGCTGCATGTTTATTCCATGCCGGATGTTGGAACGGACGTGGAGATACGGCTCCCGGCAGTTTACAGTGAACGAGAGTACCGCCAGTACAGTAAAAAAGAAAGCTGTTCTTTTGAATAGCTGTAAATGAGAACGGATGGGAGAAATATAAAAGGTGATCAGGGAAGTGCTGCGCATGGAAAGAGTAACCTATAAAGAACAGGGACAGATCTGCCTGGATAATTTTAATATTACTGTGCAGAGAGGGGAAATTTTCGGGCTTGTTCCTGTCAATTATTACGGGATAGATGCGCTTTTTAAGCTTCTTGTGCATAATCTTCCTCTTCATTATGGTTATGTATATTATCAGGAAAGACTAGTCAATCAGTGGCAGCATCCAAGGGAGAGTTCCAACAGGATCAGTATTATACAGAATAAAAGTAGCCTGGCAAATGATCTTAGAGTAACCGATAATGTTTTTGTTCTCAGAAAAGGTTTTCAAAAGCGGATCCTGTTCTCATCCATGCTGAGGAAACAACTGCAGCCATTTCTGGATGAAATAGGGATAAATATTCCGGCAGACCGTTATGTCAGCGAATTATCAGCCTTTGAAAAATTTGTGGTGGAGCTTTTGAAGGCAATTGTTGCCGGAAATCATCTGATCGTTCTTGAGGATATTGGATCATTTATCAGTGAAAGTGAGCTGGAAAGATTACATGGGATCATCCGGTATTATGCAGAAAAAGGCTTTTCCTTTCTCTACATTGTCCCCCACTTTGAAGAGGCAAATCAGCTTTGTGACAGAATGGCATTAATGGTAAATGGAAAGATCATAAAATTTTTCAGGACAGGAGATACGATACCGGTTACTTTTCCGGTGAGAAGTGTGGAAGACTATGATAACTGGGTGCGTACCCAGCTTACACTCAGGCAGAAGGAACGGGAAATGCAAGCGGTACTGACTATGGAGGGGGTTTGTTACGATAAGCTTAGGGGGTTCAACCTGCGGATTGCCCCAGGAGAATGTGTAGTATTACAGGATCTTGATAATGCGATCGTGTCAGATTTTATAGATCTGTTTCAGGGAGAAACGCCAGAAAGAGGAACTTTTATTCTGGATGGTGGTAAACAGCTCAGAAAGAGGAACAGGGATCTGGCAGTGATACAGGAGCTTCCTACGGAGACCATGATTTATGAAGGAATGAGTTATTTTGATAACCTTTGCATGAACATGGATCACAGAGTTAACGGTGTCTGGTATCAGAAGGGCATCCGGAAAAGCATTAAGCATGAGTATAAAGATTTGCTTGGAGAGGATGTTTTTGACAGTAACGTAAAATATCTTTCAGCCAAACAGAAGTATGATCTGGTCTATACAAGAATTTATTTACAGCAGCCCAAGGTGGTTCTCTGTATACAGCCGTTTAAAAATGCGGAAGTATCTCTGCGAAGCCATATCTGGGAGCTGCTTGAGAGATTTTTAAGTAGAAAGATAGCTGTTATCATCATGGCGGTCAATCTGGCTGATTCACTGGCTCTAGCCGACCGTCTGATCAGGATAAAGCATGGCAGTGTACAGGAAGTATATGATAAGGAAGATTTCCTGAAGCTGCCGATTCACACACCTTGGCTTCATTTATATCAGGAGAGATATGCGATGAAAAAGGAAATATCGAAGAAAGAGTATCCATACCAACAAAAACACCAGAGGAAACGATTCCTCTTCTGATCGATTTCTTTTAGCAGAGAAATATTGATGCACTTGGAATCGGCTGTTTTGGCTCGCTGGAACTGAATAAAAAGGCAGAAAAATATGGTTATATTACAACAACTACCAAGGTGGCATGGAGAAATTTTGATTTTCTTGGCAGTATGAAGAAGGTGCTGCAGTGTCCGGTTGGTTTTGATACAGACGTAAATGGATCAGTACTTGGAGAAGTGACCTTTGGACAGGCAAAGGGCAAAAGCTGTGCACTATATCTGACAATCGGCACCGGTATTGGTGCAGGTATTTATATTGAGGGAAAGCTGCTTCATGGAATGCTTCATCCAGAGGCAGGACACGTACTGATCACAAGAAGAGAAACAGATACCTATGGGGGGAAGTGTCCCTATCATAAAAACTGTCTGGAGGGACTTGCGGCTGGACCGGCTATTGAAGGAAGATACGGGAAAAAGGTAACAGAATATCTTGGAGGATATGTTAATACAGAGGAATTAAGTGATATGGAGCATTACATTGTTCCTGCTTCCCTGCATGATGATCAGGGAAGCATGGGATGTCTTGAACTGGGCAGAAAAGCACTGGAGGACTAAGGATGGCAATATGGGGAAAACGGAAAACAACAAAAAAGGAAGAATTACAGTATACACAGGCTGATGATATTATCCAGATACAGAAATCCTTTGAAAGGGTTGCACTGGCATGTGAACAGTATGACGGGATCACAAAAGGAGTACTTCAGTCATCTGATCAGGTCAGACATGGTGTGAAAGTGCTTGCAGAAGGAGCTGCAAGGCAGGCGGAGGATGCCGTTAAGTGCCAGCATGTGGCAGAAGTCCTGACGGATAAAATTGATGATATGCATCAGGAAACAGAAAAAATGCTGATACAGGTACAGTCTGTGAAAAAGCAGAGTGATGATGGACGGAGTAATGTGGAGGATCTTTCTGCAACACAGGGCAATCTGAAGGAAACGCTGGATACGATCTCAAACGGCATCTATGATTTGGTGGAAAAGAATGAGAAGATAGAATCCATTACCGGGATGTTATATGGTATCGCAAAGCAGACCAATCTTTTATCTCTAAATGCATCCATTGAAGCAGCAAGGGCAGGAGAAGCAGGAAAAGGATTTGCCTATGTGGCTTACGAGGTCAGGAAGCTGTCTGAGGAGTGCCATGAAGCCAGTGGAAATATTAATTCCTCTATCAAGGAGATCCTTGCCTCCCTTGACAGCCTGAAACAGATTATGGAGAAAGCAGAGAATGCTTTTTCGGCTCAGAAGGAAGCTGCCGGTAAGACAATCAGTTCTTTTGAGGGAATAGATCATAGTGTCAGTGAACTTGTAGAAGCACAGGCACATTTATCTGAACAGGTGAATGAGGTCAATCATAACAAGGATGAAATGCTTGCCATTATGGAGTCTATTTCAGATACTTCCAGAAAGGCATCCGCATCTGCTGAAAACGTGGCAGAAATTACCAGAATGCAGCAGGAAAACGAAAAGCAGACCGACCAGATCGCAGAAAAAATGGAAATAAATGTTGCCGATATGCAGAAGGTTCTTTCTGGGTTTGCTACAGGATATACACCGGAAAAGAAAAAGAAGATCGCCATGGTATGGGATCTTGACGACCCTTTCTGGTATCCGGCAACCAAAGAAGCTTATCGCATGGGAAAAGTGCTGAATTATGATATTACAGTTTTTGCTCCGAAGGGAAGAGGCGAAATGGGAACACTGGAGATGGTACATTTTCTGGAGAAAGCAGAGGTAGATCATTATGATGGTATCTGTATTTCGCCGATCACAGATGCACGTGTTGAAGCGGCATTAAAACGGATGGCAAATGCGGGAACAGAAGTAATTTTTATCTTGTCTGAAATGAAAAATGTCAGACATAAAATGCTGATCGGCACAGACAGTTACCAGTGTGGAAGAAGCACAGGTATAGCGGTCGCAGATATCATGAATGGACAGGGAAGCGCAGGAATCATTAAATGGAAGGATAATCTGATTGAAACTGTAGAGGATAGATATTTCGGGGCTGTTGATGTTTTTAAGGAGAAAGGGATTCCTTTTTATAATTTAAGTGGTCCGGGAGAGCCTTCCGAAGCAGAGGCTGACAGACTGATTGATCAGCTCCTCTCAAATCATCCGGATGTTTCTATTCTTTGCGCCACCAATGTAGGCTGGGGGCTTGCCTTTGCCAGATATCTGAAGAAACATAAACTTTCCATTCCTCTTGTAACGGTTGATTTTACGGAGGATATCTCAAAGCTGATGAAGGAAGGCTATGTAGCAGCAGCCATTGCACAGCGTCCGGAAAGCTGGGGTGCCATGACGCTTCGTAAAATGCAGGATATTCTGGATGGAAAGTCCGTGGAGAGCGTCATTGATACCGGCACCTATCAGGTAACACCGGCTAACCGGAGTATCTATGTCAGCGATTAAAAAGCGTTGGAGGAATAGACTATGGAAGTGATTATTTTTGCAAAAAAAGAAGTGCAGTATCTGGATGAAAAGCTGCATCTCATACCGGTAGCAGATGGAGAAGAAAAGGAAATCCATGGAAGAAAGGTTACCTTTTTCGATATCCAGTCCACCAAGGCGAAGCAGTTTGGGTTCTGCATGAGGCTTTTTGTCTGTATGGACAGGCGGATATCTTCAAACCTTATGAGAAGCATCATTCTACGGTAAAGGATGCCTGTGAACTGGCAGAAAAGCTGCAGGTGAAAAATCTCGTCCTGTATCATACCGAGGATAAAAATATAGCCTGCCGGAAAGAAAAGTATCTGGAAGAGGGGAAAAGCTATTACAAGGGGAACTTGCTCGTGCCAGATGACCTGGAAGTAATTCATTTATAGTAAAAGTGATACAGGGAAAGCCGCTGAAACAGGCTTCCCCTGCACTATTTTATGGCATCAGAAATGCTTCTGTGTCATATGCGAATATCAGGATTTACATTTATCAAATTCCGGGTTAAAGGCATAGAAGTTTTTGGAGTCCAGCTTATCCTGGACAATACGGAGAGCTTCGCCAAAACGCTGGAAATGTACGACTTCCCTGGCGCGAAGGAACTTTATGGGTTCATAGACATCCGGATCATCCCTGACAAGGCGGAGGATATTGTCATAGGTGGAGCGGGCTTTTTGCTCGGCTGCCATATCTTCAAAAAGATCCGTAATGGCATCGCCCTTTGACTGGAATTCACAGCTGTTAAAGGGAATGCCGCCTGCTGCCATAGGCCAGATACCGACAGTGTGATCCACATAATAATTGGCGAAGCCGGATTTCTCGATTTCTTCCATGGAAAGGTTTCTTGTAAGCTGGTGGACGATGGTAGAAACCATTTCGAGATGTGCCAATTCTTCCGTTCCAACATCAGTCAGTACCCCTGCCACTTCGTTATAAGGCATTGAGTAACGCTGTGAAAGATAACGCATAGAAGCGCCAAGCTCACCGTCTGGTCCACCATATTGGCTGAGTATTGCCTGTGCAAGCATGGCATTTGGGGTTTTGATATTTACCGGAAATTGTAATCGTTTTTCATAATTCCACATAGTCAGCAGCCTCCTTCCCAGGGCCATGGGGTTGTCGCCCATTTCCATTCACCTTTTTTACAGAACTGTGCATCAGATATGCGCAATGGTGTGTATTTCATGGCATACTCCTGCATGGCCTGATTTTTCATTCTGACGTAATGATTCAGATACTCCATGGCTTCGCGGTCAGTCGGGTGGGTATCCAGATATTCTGTCATTTCCACAACAACAAAATCAATCACACCTATGTCGTGATAAAGCTGCTGCTGATCTGTCATTTTACTACGGTTATTCATGGATTCACACATCTCCTTCCTGTAAATGGTTTGGTCAGCTCAGGAAAGATAGTGCCATTACAATAGCCTTCTTCAAGATCCTCATAAATGCTTGTAAGATGCTGCCAAGGAACATATGCCATGGCAATAGGAAATCGTTCAAAATATTCGTTGAAGCTGTAATCCTGCATAAAATCCTCTCATATTTTTCTGTCTATTTAATATATTGTATGAAAGGGCTATTTTGATGTTCCATACTATTCCCTGAACAGGCGGATCAGAGATGACATTGCAGGAGTCAGATTCAGCTGCTTTCGAAAAATTCATGTATTCAGCGGCTGTAACAAACGTTTTCAGTTCACGTATTCCCATAAGTCCTCCTATATAGTGAAAATTTATATATAATATAAAATTATTTAAAGTATGCCGGAATACCTCCAAAGAGTGCTGAGCCTATATTCCCAACTCCCTGAGCAATCAGCTCAGTATTGGAGCGGTGCTTGGAGTTTGTCATGCCGTCAGCAACCACACAGCCTGTTACTTACAGTATAAAGATCTCCAATGGTATTGACAGGCAGATGCAGACCTTTGTGTAGCCCTTCAGACAGGTAAATAACATAGGTTTTAATTCTTTCATAATTTTTCTCTCCCTCATAATAAAAACAAACGGCTTGATTATATTATCGAAAGAATGATTCTGCAATCATTTTTGTGTGAGATGCTTCATTTACTGTATTTTCAGAGAGACCGAAAGAGGGAACACACAATGTTCACAATTTTTCCCATATTCAAACACAATTATGCTTTACAGTAGTAGAGAATAAAAACAACCCGGTAAATAAGAATTTCCAAAAGGGTTAAAAAGGAGGAGCTTATTTTGATAGAAGTTGAGAATCTTGTCAAACGATACGGAAGTCACCTTGCTGTCGATCACCTGACATTTCAGGTGAAGTCTGGAAAAATCTATGGTTTTCTTGGACCGAACGGTGCCGGAAAAAGTACCACGATGAATATGATGACGGGGTATATTGCACCTACAGAGGGAACTGTCAGGATAAATGGCTTTGATATCCAGAAAAATGCAGAGGAGGCAAAGCGGTGTATTGGTTATCTTCCGGAAATTCCTCCGCTTTATCAGGATATGACGGTGCTTGAGTACCTGCGCTTCGCAGCAGCCCTGAAGAAGATTCCAAAGAAGGAAGTGGAAACGCAGCTTGTGGATATTATGGAAATGACCATGACAACTGATGTCAGTGAAAGGCTGATCAAAAACCTGTCCAAAGGCTATAAGCAGCGAGTTGGTCTTGCACAGGCAATCCTAGGTTATCCGGAAGTGATTATCCTGGATGAGCCTACGGTTGGTCTTGATCCCAAACAGATCATTGAGATCAGGGAGCTGATCAGGAGTCTTTCAGAAAAGCATACTGTGATCTTAAGCTCCCATATTCTTTCAGAAGTGCAGGCAGTCTGTGATGAGATCATGATCCTGTCAAAGGGAAAACTTGCTGCCTGCGATACACCGCAAGGACTCACCAGTCTAATGAAAGGAAATGCAACACTGGAGGTACATATTCTCGGAAATGAAGAGTCATTACGGAGAATTTTGCCGTTTATTGCCGGAATTGCAGAGTTTTCCATAGAAAATGCACCGGAGAAGGGTGCAGTGAAAGCAGTGATCAGGACAGAAGCAGATGAGGATATCAGAGAAGAGCTTTTTTATGCGCTTGCAGAAAATAAAATGCCGATCCTTTCCATGAACCGGGTAGAAAAATCACTGGAGGATATTTTCCTGAAACTGACAGAGGATCAAAGCAGCATACCTGATACGGACACAGCAGAACAGATGAGTGAAAATATAGGAGGAAATGAAGATGAAGGCAATTTATAAAAAGGAGTTACAGTCTTATTTTCATTCGTTCCTTGGACCTTTATTTATAGGGGCATTTTTATTGCTGCTTGGCATTTACTTTGCGGTATATGATCTGTTCATGGGCTATCCTTATATCGGATATGCTCTTTCCTCCGTAACCTTTTTGTTTCTGATCGCCATACCGGTTCTTTGCATGAAGATCCTGGCAGAAGAGCGGCACCAGAAAACGGATCAGCTTATATTAACCTCACCTGTCAGTGTCACGGGAATTGTGCTTGGCAAGTTTTTTGCCCTTGCTACGATCTTTGCTATACCAGTAGCGATTGTTTCCCTGTATCCTGTTGTAATGAGCTTTTTTGGCACCGTGGATATTGGAAAATCCTATCTGGCCGTATTCGGCTTTTTGCTGTATGGACTTGCCAGCATTGCCGTATGCGTATTTATCTCGTCCCTGACAGAAAGCCAGGTGATCGCAGCAGTGGTTTCCTTTGGTGTGCTGTTTTTTGGTTATATCGTAAGCGGTCTTTGCAGCATGATCTCTTCCACGGGCAATCTGTTCACGAGATTTCTGTCAGTCTTTGATATGTCAGGAAGATTCAGCGATCTGTTGAATGGCTCCTTCCATTTGACCAGTGTGCTGTATTATCTTTCTGTGATCGTACTGGCACTGATCCTTACGGTACAGTCCATTCAGAAGAGAAGGTATCAGTTATCCAGAAAAACACTGAGCCTTGGAACCTACAGCAGCTCTGTGGTTGTGCTTTCCCTTGCCGTTATCGTGGTACTGAATCTGCTTGTGGCACAGCTTCCTGAGAAATATACTGTAATTGATGTGACGTCAGATCAGCTGTATTCCCTGACAACGGAAACAAAGGAGATTGCGGATGGTATTACAGATGATATCCAGATTTATGTACTGGCAAATGAGGACAATGCAGATATCACACTGGATGAGACTCTGAAAAAGTATGAAGGACTCAATTCCCATATTAAGGTTTATTATGTGGATCCCGCGGTTAATCCAAAGTTTTATCTGCAGTATACGGATGGCAGTGTTTCTTCAAACAGCCTGATCGTGGAGAGTGGAAAGAGAAGCCGTGTCATTGATTACAGTGATATTTATGAATACAGCTATGACTATACCAATTATACACAGAGCGTGACCGGTTATGACGGAGAAGGACAGCTTACCAGTGCCCTTGCCTATGTGACCAGTGATGAAATGCCGAAGATTTACCTGCTGGAAGGTCATGGGGAGTCTTTCTTTGACAGTACCTTCAGCAATGCGATTGAAAAGGAAAATCTGGATTATGAAACCATTAATCTGATGGATTATGATGAAGTACCAGAGGATGCCTCCTGCGTGGTGATCAATGCACCGACATCAGATTTTTCGGCGGATGATACAGAAAAGATGATTTCTTATATGGAAAAGGGCGGTGATATTTTCTTTGTTTCCTGTTATACAGGAGAAGCTCATGAAAATATTGACAGACTGCTGGATTATTATGGAGTAAACGTAAAGGAAGGACTCATCATTGAAACTGACAGAGGGCATTATTATCAGGATCCCTTCTACATCCTGCCTGAGATCAGCTATGATGATATTACATCTGGCATTTATAATAATGGAAGCTATGTATTTGCACCTTATGCTCAGGGAATCACAACAGAAGAGAAGGAGGATGTGACAATAACAGAGCTGCTCAGCTCTTCTGACAATAGCTATTTAAGAAATGATATTTCCGGTGTGGACAGCTATGAGAAACAGGACAGCGATAAGGACGGACCGTTCCTGATCGGTGTTAAGTGTGAAAAGACTGCAGGAGAGGAAACCTCAACAGCCATCATTTATACAAGCAGTAATATGTTCACAAATGATGCCAATATGATCGTATCAGGAACCAATGTAAAGCTTTTCACAGCATCGCTTGGAACCTTCGCCTCTCATGAGACCAGTGTTTCTATTCCTGTCAAGAGTATGGAAGCAGACTATCTGACAGTACCGCAGGGCACGATCATGATCATTGCCCTTGTTACCGTAGTATTACTTCCGGTTCTCTTCATTGTGGGTGGTTTCATCGTATGGTTCAGACGGAGAAAGAAATAAAAAAGGAGTAAAAAAGGAAATGAATAAAAAGAAAAAGAGAAATCTGATTCTCCTTATTGTGTTATTTCTGGCATTGATGGCCGGTTATCTGGGATATGGATACTATAAAGAAAACCATCAGGCGGAAGAAGAGCCAGTAACAGTAAAGGTACTGGAGATTGATTCATCCAAAGTAACAGAAATCGGGATCACGCAGGGAGAAACCAGTGTTAATCTGAAAAAAGAGGGAGACGTATGGACTTCAGAAGATGATGACAGTATTACCATAGACAATGACAAGGTGGAAAGCTTTCTTGCAGATGCCTGTGAAATAACGGCAGATCTTGTGATTCCGGATGTGACAGATTTTGACCAGTATGGTCTGACAGATTCGGAGAATACTATATCCCTGCAGTGGGATGATGATCTGTATGTGATCACCATTGGAGACCAGAACAGTAATGCCGGCGGGTTTTTCTATGTCAGGGTTAATGACGAAGATACTGTTTATACAATAGAAAGCTCTGTACGTTATGGCCTTAAGAAGACAACGGATGATTTTGCTGCATCTGAAACTGATTCAAAAACGGGGACAGAAACAGGAACCGAAACAGGAACCGAAACAGAATAGTGCTTGATTTCCTTGCAGGTTTGTGCAAAAATAAAATGATGATGCAGAAAGGATGTAGATCATTAGTATGAGTATGCGGGGAATTGACACACAGGTTCGTAAAAACAGAAGACGAATCTTCAAGGAAGTAGCTTCACTTGCCTATGAATCCAGTAATCTGAAGGATGATGTAGAAGCGCTTCCCTATAAAATAGTAGATTATGACGAATCCGAATCAGGAAATATTTACAGAGAAAGGGCCATTGTCAGAGAGAGTATCCGTCTGGCAATGGGTCTTTCCCTGCGTCCTGAGGATCAGCCGGTGCATGTGACACAGGGACTAGAGGAAAGTAATATTGATGAAAAGTATTATGAGCCGCCCCTGATGCAGGTAATACCATCAGCCTGCAACGCCTGTCCGGAGAATCGTTATGAAGTAACCGATAAATGTATGGGCTGTGTTGCGCATCCCTGCCGTGAGGTATGTCCAAGAGGAGCCATTTCCATGAAAAATGGCAAATCCATCATTGATCAGGAAAAATGCGTCAAATGTGGTAAATGTAAGTCTGTATGTCCCTATGATGCCATTTCCCATCAGGTAAGGCCATGTCTTGCCAACTGTGGTGTGAATGCCATTAAAAGTGATAAAAAGGGTAAAGCATATATTGATACTGACATCTGTGTATCCTGTGGCCAGTGTATGGTAAGCTGTCCTTTTGGTGCGATTGCAGACAAGTCCCAGATCTTCCAGCTGATACGTGCGATCCAGTCAGGCAGAAAGATCATTGCACAGGTTGCGCCTTCCTTTGTTGGACAGTTTGGAAGCAGGGTGACACCGGATATGATCAAGGAGGCTTTAAAGGAGCTTGGCTTCTATGACGTATACGAAACAGCAATCGGAGCCGATTATGGTGCCATGGAAGAGGCAGAGCATTATGCAAAGGAAGTCGCCACCGGAAAAGTACCCTTTCTTCTGACCTCCTGTTGCCCATCCTGGGCAATGCTGGCCAAGAAGTTCTTCCCGGAAACGATTGACAATATATCCAATGCGCTGACGCCTATGGTTGCCACTGCAAGAGAAATAAAAAAAGAACATCCTGATGCCAGTGTGGTATTTATAGGTCCCTGTGCCTCTAAAAAACTAGAGGCTTCCCGGAGAACTGTACGTTCTGATGTGGACTTCGTCATTACTTTTGAAGAGCTTCAGGGAATGTTTGAAGCAAAAGGGCTTCTGCTTGATGATGTGCAGCCAGGAGAGCCTTTAAATGATGCAACCGGAGCCGGAAGAGGATATGGTGTAGCAGGCGGAGTGGCCAGTGCGATCGAAGAATGTATCAGGGAATATTACCCGGATATTGATGTGCATGTTGAACATGCGGAAAGTCTGACGGAATGCAAGAAGATCCTGATGCTTGCGAAAGCCGGAAAGAAAAACGGCTGCCTGATCGAAGGTATGGCATGTCCTGGCGGATGTGTTGCCGGTGCCGGAACCAACATTGCCATTCCACAGGCTATGAAAGAAGTGGCAGGCTTTAAGGCAGCAGCAGATAAGAAGATCCCTGACAGGGATAAAACAGAATAAAGAGGGACAGGAGAGAACAGAAAATCATGACAAAGATCAGAACAAGATTTGCACCAAGTCCGACAGGAAGGATGCACGTAGGAAATCTGCGTTCCGCCCTGTATGAGTTTTTAATTGCCAAGCATGCTGGTGGAGATTTTATGCTCAGGATCGAAGATACCGATCAGGAGCGTTTTGTAGAAGGTGCTGTAGATATCATTTATGATACGCTTGCCAAAGCCGGTATTACACATGATGAAGGACCAGATAAGGATGGCGGTTACGGTCCCTATGTACAGAGCGAACGTATGAAAACTGGCATCTACATGGAATATGCCAAGGAACTCATTGAAAAGGGAGAGGCATATTATTGCTTCTGTGATAAGGAACGTCTTTCCACACTGAAGACAGAAGTAGTAGAAGGCAAAGAGATCATGATCTATGACAAGCACTGCCTGCATCTTGGCAAGGAGGAAGTAGAGAAGAATCTGGCAGAGGGCAGGCCCTTCGTAATCAGACAGAATATCCCCATGGAAGGAACCACTACATTCCATGATGAATTATATGGAGACATTACTGTAGAAAATGCAGAGCTGGATGATATGATACTGATCAAGTCAGACGGCTACCCGACTTACAATTTTGCCAATGTAGTGGATGATCATACCATGAATATCACCCATGTGGTACGTGGAAATGAATATTTGTCATCCTCACCGAAATATCAGCGTCTCTATGATGCATTTGGCTGGAAATCTCCGGTTTATATCCATCTGCCGCTGATCACGGATGAAAATCACAAGAAGCTGTCCAAGAGAAGCGGACATTCTTCCTTTGAGGATCTGCTTGAGCAGGGATTTCTTCCTGAGGCAGTTGTGAACTACATTGCACTGCTTGGCTGGAGTCCGGAAGATAATCGTGAGATCTTTTCTCTGGATGAACTGATCAAAGAATTTGATTATCATAGAATCAATAAGTCTCCTTCTGTTTTTGACTATATGAAGCTGAAATGGATGAATGGGGAATATATCAAGGCCATGGCTGATGAGACTTTCTATACCATGGCAGAGCCTTATTTAAAGAGTGTCATTAAAAAGGATCTGGATCTTCACAAGATCGCAGCCATGGTGAAAACAAGAATTGAAGTTTTCCCGGATATCTGTGATCTGATAGACTTCTTTGAGACACTGCCGGAATATGATCCGGAAATGTATACACATAAGAAAATGAAGACCAATAAGGAAACATCTCTTGCCGTACTTCAGGAATTATGTCCAGTATTCGAACAGCAGGAGGATTATTCCAATGATGCCCTGTATCAGCTTCTGACAACCTTTGCAGCAGAACATGAGTACAAGAACGGTTATGTACTCTGGCCGGTAAGAACAGCGGTATCCGGTAAGCAGATGACACCTGCGGGGGCAACAGAGATCATGGAGATCCTCGGTAAAGAGGAATCTATTAACCGAATCAGAAAAGGAATTGAATTACTTCAAAATGCAGCAGCCAAGTAAAATCCAGCTGGAAGCAATTATGCACGGAGAAGGACCTGCAAGAGTCGTTGCAGGTCCGGGCTCCGGCAAGACCTTTACGATCATTCAGAGAATCTTTTATCTTATATTCAACCGTCAGATCAATCCTGACAGCATACTCACAATTACTTATACAAAAGCAGCCGCCGGGGAAATGCAAAGCAGATTCCTTGCAGATGAAAGAAGCCAGTGCCTTACTAAGGGATTGGGAAATGTGGCACACTTTGGTACGATCCACGGTATTTGCTATTCTATTCTGAAAGAGCGGAGGGGCTATCATGCTTCCCTTACAAGTGAAAATAAACGAATCAGGATCATGGAAGAGCTTCTGAAAAACAGAGGTTTTGAACGTATGTGTTCAGCCGGATTTGCAGCAGAGCTTCTGTCTGAGATCAGCCGTATAAAGAATGGCATTTCTTTTTCCGGGAAGGACTTCGGAATTCCGCAGGGAAGCCTGCAGCTTCTCTTAAATGATTACACTGCCTTCATGAATGAGCGGGGGCTTTGCGATTTCGATGACCTGATCCTGCAAAGTCTTGTTTTACTACAGGAGAATGCAGCTTACAGAGAAAAATGGCAGCATCGCATCCGCTATCTTCTGGTGGATGAATTTCAGGATGTTAACCTGACACAGTATGAACTGATAAAACTTCTTGCCGGTAAAGAGAAAAATATCTTTGTGGTGGGAGATGATGACCAGTCCATTTATGGATTCCGGGGTTCCGTTCCAGGGATCATGAAACGGTTTTCACAGGATTATCCGGAAGAAAAGGTATTATTTCTGACAGATAACTACCGGAGTGGTGAAAGGATCGTCCATTTTGCAACAGAAGTTGTAAAGAAAAATAAAGATCGGATCCGGAAGGAGATACATGCCGGCAAGGCCGGTGGCAAAATAAAAGGATACTGCTGTGAAACAAGAATGCTGGAGGAAGAAAAGCTTCTTGATGATATCAGGAGTCTTGACAAAAAGGAGCTTTACGAGAGTGCTGTGATCCTCAGAACAAACCGGGAAGCAATTTTATATGAAGAATTACTTACGAAACATAAAATACCGGTGAAAAGAAAAGGGAAAAAAGCTCAAAATGTTTTTGAAGGAGAAATGGCAGAGGATATCCGTTCCTTTCTCAGGTTCTGTAAGGAAGGAGAAAAACGAAGTGATTTTCTGCGGTTCATGAATAAACCAGACAGATATCTTTCCAGTAAAGCACTTCTTTCAGAGCATGTTTCCAGGAAAGAGATACTCTCTTATTACAGACAGAACAAAGAAATGTGTGCAAGGATAGAAAACCTTTTTACCGGACTTCTGCTTGCAGAAAAACTGTCTTTTTCACAGGCAGTCCGCTGCTTTCGGAAGCAGCTTGGCTATGAAAACTATCTTCTTTCAAAATATCCCAGGGATAAAGCAGGAACCATGAAAATACTGGATGAATTACAGGAAGGATGCCGGCTGGCTGAAAGAGGCGAGAGTGTGGATGATTTCTTTGATAAGATGAGAAAGAAAACGCCATGTGAAGAAGAGCAGACAGAAGAAGGCATAACCGTGCTTACCATGCATGCAGCCAAAGGGCTTGAATTTCAAAGTGTGTTTTTACCGGATCTGAATGAAGGAGTTATCCCTGACAGGAAGGTAAAGGAAGAAAAAGAGCTTGAAGAAGAAAGAAGGCTCCTGTATGTTGCCATAACAAGAGCCAGAGAACAACTGTTTCTGTATTATACAGGAGAACGGAACCGGAAACTGACCCGCTTCCTGTGTGATATCAGTCTTCCGTGGAATCGTCCATGATCTCATCAAATTCTGCATTATCCAGATATTCATCAAAGGCCTCTGCAACCTGATCATATTCCTCATCACTGTCGATATAGTCAAGAACAGGCTCAGCATTGGGATCATTTTCATCTTCGCTGTAACGGTAAAACCAGACTTCTCCATCATGGTTTTCCCCATCCTCTTCCAGAGGAAGCAGGACGATATAGTCCCGATTATTTACTGTCAGGATCGTAACGATCGCACAGGTAACACTGGTGCCATCATCAAGATCCAGGGTGACGGTCATTTCCTCATCGTTTTCTTCCGGTGTTTCGTAATTTTCTTGTCTGCCCATTTTTCCTTCCATTCTGAAGCTTCAGCTTCTGTATGTTATTGGTTACCGCCTCTATTGTACAGAATAACAGGATGAGATACAACTGTTTTCTTTTAAAAGGCTTTATTGCCCCTTTTACGACTTCATGCTATAATAAATCCATGAATAAAAATTTGAAAATCACATATTTTAAACCGACAAAGCAGGGCGTATATCCCATTAAGAATGGATTCTCTTTTGCAGAGGAAGTTTTGGATGATGGGAACAGCGGCCTGATTTTATATGCAGAAAATGGAGAACAGAAAAAGATCCCCTTTCAGAAAGAAGGAAAAAGAGGATCTCTTTGTGGTATTATGGTAGAAGCTGTTTCCGGAGAATTCCCTTATCTGGAGTACAATTATTATCATAAAAATACTGTATATACAGATGCATTTGCCAGAAAGGTCAACGGATTGTCGAAATTCGGACATGGCCTGACTGCCAAAAGAAAAACTCGGGGTTCTCTTACTTATAAGGAATTTGACTGGGGTGAGGATGGACCACTCCTGATCCCGTACAGCAACAGCGTGATCTATGGCCTGAACGTCAGGGCGTTTACCATGCATAAGAGTTCCCATGTGAAAAACAGGGGAACCTATGAAGGCGTTGCAGAAAAAGCCTCCTATCTGAACGGACTTGGTATTACGGCAGTAGAACTGATGCCCTGCTATGAATATGATGAGTGTATCTACCCGGCTTCCGGAGCTGTCAGTGATAAACCGGTTAAAGAAGAAATCGCAAGGGAAGTAAAAAATCTTCCGGAAGCTTTTAAGGAGAAGGTAAGATTGAACTGCTGGGGATATCAGGAGGGATTTTATTTTGCGCCTAAGGCTTCTTATAGTGCCGGTGGGGATCCTGAGGTTTCCTTCAAAAATATGGTAAAGGAGCTGCATGCAAATGGCATAGAGGTGATGATGCAGTTTTATTTTCCGCCAGAAATGAATCAGTCTGTGATTCTGGATATCCTGAAATACTGGGTCATTGAGTATCATATTGATGGTGTGCGCCTCAGTGGCTTTCAGATCCCGTATCTGATCATTGCCAAAGAACCAGTTCTGCAGGAAACCAAGATCAGAAGCAGTTATTTCCCGTTAGAAGAGATCTATGGTGATAAGATACCTTATTACCGAAATCTTGCAGCTGATAACGGTAATTACAGGAATGATATGCGCAGATTCCTGAAGGGGGATGAGAATCTGGTCGGACAGGTGATCTTTGACCAGCGGAATAATCCAAGAGACTGTGCTGTTGTTAATTATCTGGCAGATTATGACGGATTTTCCCTGTATGACATGGTTTCCTATGACCGGAAGCACAATGAAGCAAATGGAGAATACAACCGTGATGGTACTGACCATAACTATTCCTGGAACTGCGGCTTTGAAGGAGAGTGTCGTAAGAAATCGGTTCTGGAGCTTCGAAAGAAGCAGATAAAAAATGCTCTTGCCTTTTTATTTCTTTCCCAGGGGGTACCATATCTGTTCAGTGGAGATGAATTTGGCAATACCAGATATGGAAATAACAATGCTTACTGTCAGGACAATGATACCGGCTATATAAAGTGGAAGACCGGAAAGCTTCAGGATGAGATCCTTGGCTTTGCGAAGGCGCTGATCCATTTCCGCAAGAAACACTCCATTCTGCACAGCCAGAAGGAATTAAAAATACTTGATACGCTTGGATGCGGCTACCCGGATATTTCTTACCACGGGACAGAAGCCTGGAGACCGGATCTGTCCTATATCAGCCGTATGATCGGTATTATGCTTTGTGGAAATTATGCTGAAAAACAGGATGAACCATCTATCTATATTGCGTATAATATGCACTGGATAGAGCATGAGCTGGCACTTCCAAAGCTGCCAAAGGGTGAAAAATTTGTCCCGGTTCTCTGGTCTGAAGAAATTATGAGACCGGTTTCTGATGACTCTGTGGGAAAAAATGAGGCTGCAGAAAAAGAAGATTCTTCTGGGGAAAAAGCGGAAAATAAGATTGTGATACCCGGAAGAAGCATTGCTGTGTATGTCAGTCAGAAGGAGAATGTATGAAAGCCTTTTCCCACTTTAAAACCATAACCCATCATAAGATACTGGTCATGCAGGGATGCTTTAAGGTCGGGCTTTACAGACAGGGGCTTCTTCATGATATGTCCAAATACAGCCCGGCGGAGTTTCTGGTAGGAGCGAGATATTATCAGGGTGACAGAAGCCCGAATAATGCGGAACGGGAAGCTATCGGCTATTCCAGTGCATGGCTGCACCATAAGGGGCGGAACAAGCACCATTATGAATACTGGATTGATTACAGCGCTTCCGATATCAAGGGTGGTATGGCACCGGCCAGAATGCCGGAAAAATATGTTGTGGAAATGCTGATGGATCGGATCGCAGCCTGCAAAACCTATCATGGCAGCAGTTATACGGACGGAGATCCTCTAGCCTACTTCAGCAAAGGAAAAACAAATGCCATGATCCATCCGAAAACGAAGGCTCTTCTGGAAAATCTGCTTACCATGTTGGCGCAGGAGGGGGAGGATAAAACCTTTTCCTATATCCGCAGAGAAATTTTTCACAAGAAACGATGACGGTTCACTCTTTGCTTCTTTACTGCATAGGATACAATATAAAATAAAGGAGTGAAGAGAATATGGATTGTCTTATTATTTTATTATTGCTTTGCTGCTTCCAGAATCACCAGTGTCCATCCAGAACTGGAAACAGACCATGTCAGGGAAATGGAAACAATAACGGAAACAGTAATGGCAGCAGCTGTTCTTCCAGCAGAAGAACTTCCTGCGGCTGTGAAGCGGAGCGGAGGGAACCCTCTTCCTGCAGTGATCCAACCAGGAACTTTATCTCTTTCCAGAGCCAGTCATCCTGTGGCTGTGAAAATTCTTCAAACTAAAAATAAGAAAAAGCATCAAATAAATGCAAAAATAATGTGTCTCAAATATAAAATGTCATGTTATAATAGCCTGTGTGCCTTTTAACATGGCATTTTGTTGTTAAATGATACAGCAGCAAATGAAAAGAAAGGAATTTTTAAAAATGAAAAAACTGATAGAACAGATCCTGAAATTTGGTGTGGTTGGATTTTTTTGCTTTCTGATCGATTTCGGTATCACCAGTGGATTTTACAACTGGTTTGGTATCCACTATCTGATATCCAAGTTCCTGGGGTTTGTGGTTTCAGCAGTCGTCAATTATATCCTCAGTATTAAGTTTGTATTTACTGATAAAAAGGAAATGGACAGGAAGAAGGAATTTACCGTATTCCTGATCCTGTCAGCCTTCGGCCTTCTGATCAATGAGATCGTGATGTATCTCTGTATAGATGTAATTTATGACCACAATGCTTTCCTGAAGGATATGATAGCAGACGGTCTGATGGTATCCATCAGTTCTGTAGTGGCTACCGGTATTGTTATGGTATACAATTTTATCTCTAGAAAGCTGTTTCTTGAAAGGAAATAACAAGGATGCTTCCAAAAGTCTGAAAATAATAAATACAGAATGAGAGACTGATATGACAGAACAGAAAACAATTACACAAATCACAGAAAAGATAGATGGCTCCAGAGAAACAGAAAGACAGCTCGTCTTCATGGAAAAGGCAGCCGGTTATGTACAGGAGCTTTCGAATGAGCTTGGAAGGAAACCGACCTGCTGTGTAGTCACCTTCGGGTGCCAGATGAATGCCAGAGATTCCGAGAAGCTTTCCGGAATTCTGGAAAAGGTTGGATATGAACTGGTAGAGAGAGAAGAGGCTGATTTCGTTATCTACAATACCTGTACCGTCAGGGACAATGCCAATCAGAGAGTCTATGGAAGACTTGGCTATCTGAATGGACTGAAAAAGAAAAATCCCCATATGAAGATCGCTCTGTGCGGCTGTATGATGCAGGAACCGGCAGTGATTGAAAAGATAAGAAAAAGCTACCGCTTTGTGGATCTGATCTTCGGAACCCACAATATCTATAAATTTGCAGAGCTTCTGACCGCCATGTTTGAGTCAGACGGCATGATCGTTGATATCTGGAAGGATACTGACCAGATCGTGGAAGATCTTCCGGTAGAGAGGAAATATCCTTTTAAATCTGGAATCAATATTATGTTTGGATGTAATAATTTCTGCAGCTATTGCATCGTACCCTATGTAAGGGGAAGAGAAAGAAGCCGAAACCCAAAGGACATCATCAGAGAAATTGAGAAGCTTTCCGAGGATGGTGTGAAGGAGATCATGCTCCTTGGACAGAATGTCAATTCTTATGGAAAGAATCTGGATACGTCCATTACCTTTGCACAGCTTCTTCAGGAAGTGGAAGAAATTAAAGGTATTGAAAGGATCCGGTTCATGACCTCCCATCCCAAGGATCTTTCGGATGAACTGATCCAGGTAATGAAGGAATCAAAAAAAATATGCAGACATCTGCATCTACCTCTGCAGTCGGGCTCTACAGATATCCTGACTAAAATGAACCGCAGGTATACGAAGGAGCAATATCTGACACTGGCAGAAAAGATCCGGAAGGAGATCCCAGATATGGCCATTACCACAGATATTATCGTGGGCTTTCCTGGAGAAACTGTGGCAGATGTGGAAGAAACGATTGATGTAATCAACAAGGTACAGTATGACAATGCTTTTACCTTTATTTACTCAAAAAGAACAGGGACACCCGCTGCGGCTATGGAACAGGTACCTGAGGATGAGGTAAAGGAGAATTTTTCAAAAGTTCTGGAAACCGTACAGCAGACCGCAAAGAAACGTGCTGCTCTCCTGCAGGGTCAGACGCTTAAAGCGCTTATTGAGGATGTCAATGATCAGGATCCTGAACTTTTAACAGGAAGACTGTCCAATAATATGATCGTACATTTCAAAGGAGAAAAGAATCTGATCGGACAGATCGTGCCGGTATATCTGAAGGAATGTCACGGATTTTATTATCTGGGAGAACGAGTATAGAAATCGGATGGTAAACAAATGGCTGAAGTAACACCAATGATGAAACAGTATCTGGAAACAAAGAAGGATTATCAGGATTGCATTCTTTTTTACAGGCTTGGTGACTTTTATGAAATGTTTTATGAGGATGCCCTGACAGCATCCAGAGAACTGGAAATTACACTGACTGGCAAAAGCTGCGGACAGGAAGAAAGAGCTCCCATGTGTGGGATTCCCTATCATGCGGTAGAAGGATATCTGAACAAGCTGATCCAGAAGGGCTACAAGGTGGCAATCTGTGAACAGGTAGAGGATCCGAAGCTTTCCAAAGGAATCGTTAAGCGTGAAGTGGTAAGGATCGTCACACCCGGTACCAATATGGATATTCAGGCTATGGATGCAGGTAAAAATAATTATCTCATGAGTATAGCCTATTTTCAAGGCAAAAGCGGAATTTCCGTAGCGGATGTGACAACTGGTGATTATTACCTGACAGAGGTGGAGGACAACCGGAAGCTTCTGGATGAGATCAATAAATATGTACCAAGTGAGATTATCTGTAATGATGCGTTTTTTGTCAGTGGGCTCAATATTGAGGATCTGAAAGGAAGACTTGGTATTATCTGTAATACACTGGATTCCCATTATTATGACGAAGACCGCTGCAGGAAATGCATGATGAAGCATTTTCATGTCAGTACACTGAAGGGGATGGGAGTCGAGGATTTTCCGTCCGGACTGATCGCAGCCGGGGCGCTGATGCAATATCTTTATGATACACAGAAGAATGATCTTTCCCATTTTACCCATTTATATCCGTATCTGACAAGCCGCTATATGCTTCTTGACAGTGCTACCAGAAGGAATCTGGAGCTCACAGAAACCTTACGAGAAAAACAGAAGAGAGGCTCTCTTCTCTGGGTGCTTGATAAGACAAAAACAGCTATGGGAGCAAGATGTATGCGTCAGTACGTAGAACAGCCGCTGATCGATAAGGCTTCCATTGAGAAAAGACTGGATACAGTAGAAGCGCTTTCAAAGAAACCCATGCTCAGGGATGAGGTTCGTGAATATTTGAATCCAGTCTATGACCTTGAGCGTCTTCTTGGGAAGGTTAGCTTTAAAACAGCAAACCCCAGGGATCTTATCGCCTTTGGCAATTCCCTGAAGATGCTGCCGCATATCAAGACAATTCTGAATGATTTTGAAACAGGTCTTCTGCCGGAGATTGATCAGGACATTGATCCTCTGACGGATATCTGTAATCTGATTGACAACGCGATCATTGATGAGCCGCCCATTTCCATCAGGGAAGGTGATATTATTAAAGAAGGCTTTGATGAAAATGTAGATACCCTGCGTCATGCAAAAACAGAGGGAAAAAACTGGCTGGCACAGCTTGAGGAAGAAGACCGGAATCGGACAGGAATCAAAAATCTGAAGATCAAATACAATAAGGTATTCGGCTATTATTTTGAAGTGACCAATTCCTATCAGGATCAGGTGCCTGCGGATTATATCAGGAAGCAGACACTGGCCAATGCCGAACGTTATACCAATCAGAAGCTGAAAGAGCTGGAAGACACTATCCTGAATGCAGAAGATAAACTGACAGCTATGGAATATGAGCTGTTCTGCCGTGTCAGGGATACCATAGCGGGAGAAATCCTGAGAATCCAGAAGACAGCCAAAGCAATTGCCAGACTGGATGTATTTACGTCCTTTTCCTTTGTGGCAGAACGCAATCATTATGTCAGACCCGCTATCAATGAAAAGGGTGTGATCCAGATCCGTGCAGGACGGCATCCGGTTGTAGAACAGATGACAGACGATGATATGTTTATTGCCAATGATACCTTCCTTGACAATCACAAGAATTGTGTAGCTGTGATCACCGGCCCTAATATGGCAGGTAAATCTACTTATATGCGCCAGACAGCATTGATTGTCCTGATGGCCCAGGTTGGCTGCTTTGTACCGGCAGACAGTGCTAATATCGGTATTGTGGACAGGATCTTTACAAGAGTCGGTGCCTCGGATGATCTTGCCAGCGGTCAGAGTACCTTTATGGTAGAAATGAACGAGGTCGCCAATATCCTGCGTAACGCAACAAAAGACAGCCTGCTTGTACTGGATGAGATCGGAAGGGGCACCTCCACCTTTGACGGACTTTCCATTGCCTGGGCAGTGATCGAACATATCAGCAATAAAAAGCTTCTTGGAGCCAAAACATTGTTTGCTACTCATTATCATGAGCTGACAGAGCTGGAGGGCAAGATGAATAATGTCACCAACTATTGTATTGCTGTCAAGGAAAAGGGAGATGACATTGTATTCCTGCGCAAGATCATAAAGGGTGGTGCTGACAGAAGCTACGGTATTCAGGTAGCCAGACTGGCAGGTGTTCCGGATATGGTCATTGACAGGGCAAAGGAGATTGCCAGACAGCTTTCTGACAATGATATTCTTGAAAAAGTACAGAGCATCACTGTGGATCAGAAGGAATGCAGACATAAGCCTGTCAAATATGATGAGGTGGATCTGTCCCAGATGTCATTATTTGATACGGTGAAGGATGAGGATGTGATAAAGGAATTGAAAGAGATCGATATTTCAACCTTAACACCACTGGATGCACTGAATACGCTATATAAATTACAGAACAAACTGAATAACAGATGGCAGATATAGAGAAGGGAGTCTTATATGCCGGAAATTCATCTTTTAAGTCAGAGCACGATTGATCAGATTGCAGCCGGTGAAGTGGTTGAACGGCCTGCCAGTGTAGTAAAGGAGCTTGTGGAAAATGCTATAGATGCCGGTGCAAATGCTGTTACAGTGGAGATCAAAGATGGTGGTCTTTCACTGATCAGGGTAACAGATAATGGTTGTGGCATTGATAAAGCACAGATAAAGAGGGCATTTCTCCGCCATGCAACAAGCAAGATCAGTTCCATCGATGATTTAAGTTTTGTAGAGAGTCTTGGCTTTCGCGGAGAGGCTCTTTCGAGTATTGCTGCAGTGGCGCAGGTCGAAGCGATCACTAAAACAGAGGAAGAGCTGACCGGTATCCGCTACGCTATTGCAGGCGGCATGGAAGAGGACGTGGAAGAGATCGGAGCGCCAAAAGGAACAACGTTCCTTGTACATAATTTATTTTATAATACACCGGCAAGACGGAAATTTATGAAGCAGCCCAAAACAGAAGGCGGCTACGTATCAGATCTGATGGAGCATATTGCATTATCCAGACCGGATATTTCCTTTAAATTTGTAAATGGCGGTGCTGTCAGATTCCATACTTCCGGAAACGGGGATCTGAAGGAAGTGATCTACCGGATCTATGGAAGGGAAATGGCAGATAGTGTGATCCCGTTTGAAGAAGAAGGAGATCTCTGCCATATCAGCGGCTACATTGGAAAGCCGGAGATCAACCGTTCCAGCAGAGCCTATGAGCTGTTCTTTGTGAATGGAAGATTTGTAAGGGATGATCTGTTGTCCAAGGCACTGGAAGAAGGCTACAGACAGTATGTGATGCAACATAAGTTTCCTTTTGCCGTGCTGCACATTTCCATAGTTCCAAAGGAGATTGATGTGAATGTGCATCCCTCCAAAATGCAGATCAGGATCCAGCGCGGAAATGAAATGTTTGCCTTTCTTTCGGAGAATATAAAGAAAAGACTGCACGAGCTGGAGATGATACCAAAGGTTCTTCTGACAGAGGAAAAAGAAGAAGCACCGCAGAAGGTAAAGACACCGGAGCCCTTCGAAACCAGACGGATTGAAAATCTGGTACAGGAGGAAAAAAAGACTTACCTTACAGGTCCAGAAACAGGGCAAGGTGCTCCGGTTGACCGGACGGATCGCAAATTGACCAGTACAGTACTAGGTGCAGCTGCACATAAAATCGGGACTCCTTTAGTCAATGGTGAAATCCGATCCAATGTGATCAAAGCGGCTGATCACATATTTGTGGAAAAGCCAGCACAGATGAATCTGTTTGAAGAGAAGATCCTGACCAGAGAAGTCAGGAATGAATATAAGATCCTCGGACAGATCTTTGATACCTATTGGCTGATGGAATACCGGGACAAGCTTCTGATCATTGACCAGCACGCTGCCCATGAAAAAGTAAAATATGAACGTCTGGTAAATCAGCTTAAGGAAAAACAGACAGCTTCCCAGCTTTTAAGCCCACCGGTGATCCTGAATCTTTCCGGAAAGGAAGAAACTGTGTTTAAGCAATACAGGGAATACTTTGAGAGGCTGGGATTTGAAGCTGAAGAATTCGGAACCGGTGCCTATGCCATCAGGAGTGTTCCGACTGATCTTTATGGCTGTGATGAAAAGGAGCTGTTCTTCCAGATACTGGATGAGCTTTCTGAAGTGCCTACTATGGGAGAACCAGATGTGATCCTTCAGAAGCTGGCATCCATGGCCTGCAAGTCTGCAGTAAAGGGAAATAATTCCATGGACAGAAAAGAAATGGAAACGCTGATTGATGAACTGCTGACGCTGGAAAACCCTTATCATTGTCCACATGGCAGACCAACGATCATTACCATGAGCAAATATGAAATAGAAAAGAAATTTAAGAGGATCGTGACGTGACAGAAACGAAACCATTGGTCATTCTGACCGGACCGACAGCTGTTGGGAAAACAGCGCTTTCCATTAAGCTTGCGGCAGAAATTGGCGGAGAGGTCATCTCCGCTGATTCTATGCAGGTCTACCGGCAGATGGATATAGGCTCTGCCAAAATAAAGCCGGAAGAAATGGGTGGAATTCCCCATCATCTGATTGATATACTGGAGCCGGAGGAAGAATTCAATGTCTGTCTTTTTGAAAAGCTTGCACTGGAAGCCATGGAACAGATTTATGAACGAGGACATATTCCTGTTGTGGTCGGAGGAACTGGCTTTTATATCCAGGCTCTTTTATATCAGATCGATTTTACAGAAGAAGAAACAGATACTGCCTACCGCGATAAACTCTGGCAGCTCGGAGAAGAAAAGGGGAACCATTATCTCCACGAGCTGCTGCGTAAGGTAGATCCGGAGTCCGCAGAAGAGATCCATGAAAATAACAGGAAAAGGGTGATACGTGCCCTGGAGTTTTATGAGAACTGCGGTAAGCCTATTTCGACCCATAATAAGGAACAGCGGCAGAAGACGTCAGCCTATAACTCCTGCTATTTTGTCCTGACGGATGACAGAAAAAAGCTTTATGAAAGGATTGAGAGCAGGGTTGACCAGATGCTTTCTAATGGGCTGGTTGACGAGGTGAGAACTCTGAAGGAGCTGGGCTGCAATGCCTCCATGGTATCCATGCAGGGACTTGGATATAAGGAAATTCTGGAATATCTGGAAGGAAAATGTACTCTTCAGGCAGCAGTGGAAAAGATTAAAAAAGAAACCAGACACTTTGCCAAGCGGCAGCTTACCTGGTTCCGCAGGGAAAAGGATGTGATCTGGATTGATAAGCAGGCGTTTGCTTATGATGAAGATGCCGTTCTTTCCTGCATACTGGAAAACTTAAGAAAGAAGGAAATTATAAAATGAGTGCAGCAGAAATGATGTACAGACAGCTTGGCATCAGCCAGAAAGTATATGAATATGGAGAAAAGATCTGGGAAGCTCTTTCAGGACGTTTTCAGGAGATTGACCGGATATCAGAGTATAATCAGATCAAGATCATTGCAGCCATGCAGAACCAGAAGGTGAGTGAGGCCTGCCTTCTTGGTACGACCGGTTATGGATATAATGATCTTGGAAGGGATACCCTGGAAAAGGTCTATGCAGATATTTTTCATACAGAGGATGCACTGGTGCGCCCCCAGATCACCTGTGGAACCCATGCTCTTGCCTTGGCACTTTTAAGTAATCTCCGTCCTGGAGATGAACTGCTTTCTCCGGTAGGAAAACCATATGACACTCTGGAAGAGGTGATCGGAATCCGTCCTTCCAGAGGCTCCTTAAAGGAATATGACATCAGCTACAGTCAGGTGGATCTGCTGCCAGATGGTTCCTTTGACTATGAAAATATTAGAAAGGCCATAAAACCCTGTACGAAGCTGGTTACGATCCAACGTTCAAAAGGATATCAGACAAGACCTACCTTGTCAGTTGAACGGATTGGGGAACTGATCCGTTTTATTAAAGAAATCCGTTCTGATATTATCTGTATGGTTGATAACTGCTATGGAGAATTTACAGAAGCGATCGAGCCCTCTGATGTCGGTGCTGATCTAGTAGTAGGTTCCCTGATCAAGAATCCCGGCGGTGGACTTGCGCCTATCGGCGGTTATCTTGCCGGCAGAAAAGAATGTATCGAGAACGCAGCCTGCCGCTTAACAACACCCGGGCTTGGAAAGGAAGTAGGGGCATCCCTGCAGGCTCTTCCGTCTTTTTATCAGGGACTCTTTCTGGCACCCTCTGTTACGGCAAATGCCATGAAGAATGCCATTTTTGCTGCAAACATTTATGAAAAGCTCGGATTTTCTGTCGTACCGGACAGTACCGAACCACGGTATGATATCATTCAGGCAGTAACCTTTGGAAAACCGGAGGGTGTGATCGCTTTTTGCCGGGGAATCCAGCAGGCAGCGCCTGTGGATGGACATGTAACACCTGAACCATGGGATATGCCAGGCTATGACAGCCCTGTGATCATGGCTGCAGGTGCCTTTGTTTCAGGCTCATCGATCGAACTTTCTGCAGACGGTCCGATCAAACCGCCCTATACAGTTTATTTTCAGGGAGGCCTGACCTGGCAGCACGGGAAATTCGGTATTATGAAAAGTCTGCAAAGTCTTGTCGAACAGGGGATGATCCCTTCGGATTTTGGCAGAACAGGGTCATAAATTACATCTGTAAATCATAAAAATTCCATGAAAGCGGTATACATTGATTTTTTTCTATGTTAGAATAATGACATTGCGAACTAGCAAAAGAGAAGCCGGAGGTAACGATTTATGCGAAAGAATAACTGGGCCTGCTTTCTGCTGATCCTGGCAGGAATTGTAATAGGTGGCTTCATAGGAAGTCTTTTTCCGGTACAGTGGTTAAACTATGGACAGACATTTGGACTTTCCAGTCCGGTTGTTCTGGACTTTGGTATCATGTGCCTGACATTTGGACTTTCCATTAAGATCACTGTAGCCAGTATTCTCGGAATTATAATCGGTATCATTGTTTACCGCTTTCTTTAAAACATTACTTTCTGCACAACCGGATACCGGAGTGTCTCTGTGATGGGAGAAGGGCAGAAAGGAAACTATGGAAATTATCACGGAAACAGAGAATCAGGAACAGCCCTATGAAAAATTTATGCATTTTGGGGCTGAAGCACTGACAGAAGCAGAGCTGCTTGCCATTATCCTTCGGACAGGCACCAGAAACTGTTCGGCACTTGCACTGGCAGAAAAGGTATTTTCACTTGCCAGAGGAAGGGAAAAGGGATTAAATGCATTGCACCATATATCCATAAGGGAACTGATGCAGATTCCGGGGATCGGTGAAGTCAAGGCGGTGAAGCTGAAGAGCCTTGCGGAGCTGTCGAAACGCATGGCAAGAGAACAGGCTGCCTCAACACTTTCCTTTGATTCACCGGATACAGTAGCCCGTTATTTTATGGAAGAGCTGCGGCATGAGGAAAGAGAAAAGGTATTATTATTATCCTTGGATTCCAGACTCAACCTGATCGAAAAGGATGTACTTTCCATTGGAACAGTGAATTATTCCCTGCTTTCTGCTAGGGAAATTTTCGTATTGGCATTTCAGAATCAGGCAACATCTGTTATGCTGCTCCATAATCATCCGAGTGGAGATGCAACACCAAGCAGACAGGATGTCTGTATTACAGAAAAGATAAAAGAAGCCGGAGAACTGCTTGGCATCCCGCTGACAGACCATATCGTTATAGGGAGTAATGCTTATACAAGCTTTAAAAAATGCGGCTTATTATAGAAAGGGGTATCTATTTTGTCTTCAAATTTTTTTGGTATAGATCTTGGTACAAGCAATATTAAAATTTATAACAGAGCGGATGACACGATCCTTGTAGAAAAAAACATGATCGCCATCGAAAATAAGCGCACTTTGTTTGCCTATGGGGATTCCGCTTTTGAAATGTATGAGAAGGCACCTGCCAATATTCATATTTCCTATCCGCTGTCTAATGGTGTGATCGCTGATATCAAGAACATGGAGCTTCTTGTCAAATATTTTATCAATGATCTGTCAAGAGGTAATGTACGTCCTGCAGATTATTATATTGCAGTTCCCTTTGACATCACCGAGGTGGAAAAACGGGCTTTTTATGATCTGATCAAAGAATCCGGTGTGAAGGCAAGGAAGATCCTTGTCGTTGAAAAAGCAGTTGCTGACGGCCTTGGAATGGATATTGATGTCAAGAATTCCCAAGGGGTACTTACCGTTAATGTAGGATATGATACCACAGAAATTTCCATTCTGTCACTTGGCGGGATCGTGCTCAGTAAGCTGATCAAGGTCGGCGGGCTTAAATTCGATGATGCGATCCGAAGCGCTGTCCGTAAGGAGTTCAGCCTGATCATTGGCGGTAAAACGGCAGAGAATGTCAAAATGTCCTTAAAGGAGCTTGAGAAGGAAGGAAGAGGTGCTGTTGTTTACGGACGTGATATTGTAACAGGACTTCCTGTAGAAAGAGAACTTCCTACTTCCATGATTGATGAATGCCTAATGGAACTGTTCTATACGATCATTGACAGTATTAAAGTCATTCTGGAGAGAACCCCTCCGGAGCTGGCTGCAGATATTTACCGTCATGGTATTTATCTGACCGGTGGTGCGTCCCAGGTTAATCATCTGCCTGAACTGATCCACAAGGGAACCGGACTTAAGGTAAATCTTTCTGAAAACCCGGTTACCAGTGTTGCACTCGGACTTGCCAAGATCATCAAAGATGATAACTACAAGTCTGTAGCTTATGCTATTGAAGGAATGAGTAAATGAGTCCTGTCGTAAAAAGAAAAGGAGAGAAATTTACGTTACCCAGTAAATATCTCCTTTTTATTTTAACAATTGTATGTACCGCACTGATCATTCTGACTTTTTATACCGGTTTTTTAAGCACTCCTTTAAGTGCTGTTGGGGGATTCCTGATCGTTCCCATGCAGGACGGGATCAGCAAAGCCGGTTCATGGCTTTCGACACGGTCAGAAGAGCTGGTTGAGATCCGATCCCTGATTGAGGAAAATGAAGAACTGAAGCAGAAGGTAGATGAACTGACAATGGAAAATATCAGTCTTCAGCAGGATCGGTACGAGCTGACCAATTTAAGGCAGCTCTATGAGTTGGATTCCCAATATGATGAATATCAGAAGATCGGGGCAAGAATCATCGCCAAGGATTCCGGCAACTGGTTTCATTCCTTTACGGTCAATAAAGGAACGAACGATGGACTGACCGTAGATATGAATGTCATAGCAGGAAGCGGTCTTGTCGGACGGATCATAGATGTCGGTCCTGACTGGGCAAAGGTAATGGCGATCATTTCTGATAATTCCAATGTCAGTGGCATGGTACTTTCCACATCCGATAATCTTATCGTAACAGGAGATCTGGAGCTGTACGCAGATGGTCTGATCAGCTTTGAAAAGCTGGTTGACAGTGCTGACAGAGTGGTAGAGGGGGATAAGATCGTCACCTCCAATGTCAGTGACAAATATCTGCCAGGAATTCTGATCGGTTACATATCAGCCATTAATGTGGATTCCAATAATCTGACCAAATCAGGAGTGCTGACACCGGCAGTGGACTTTGAGCATCTGGAAGAGGTTCTTGTGATCACACAGACAAAGCAGACTGTTGCGGAAGGAGACTGATCCATGCTTAGATTTCTGGTTTCATTTTTTCTGACAATATGCTGCTTTGTACTGCAGAGCACGGTTTTTCCTGCGATCTCCTTTGGCGGGATCGTGCCAAATCTTATGATTGTCCTGACTGCTTCCTTTGGATTTATGCGTGGAGAAAAATCAGGTCTTTTATTTGGTTTTTTCTGCGGACTTCTGGCAGATATTTTCTTTGGAAGCTTTATTGGACTGTATGCATTGATCTATATGTATATTGGTTATTTAAATGGCAAATTCAACAGGATTTTTTATCCGGAGGATATCAAGCTTCCCCTTGCCCTGATCCTATGCAGTGATCTGGCATATGGACTGCTTTGCTATCTTCTGTTTTTCCTTATGAGGGGAAAATTCCACTTCGGATATTATCTGCTTCATATTATTCTGCCTGAGGCTGTTTATACCATCGTGGTAACCCTGCTGTTATATCCGCTGATCCTCTGGATCAACAAAAAGCTGGAGAGCAGAGAACAAAGGAGTGCAAGGAAATTTGTTTGAGGACTTTAAAGAAAATCTGATTAATACCATAACATCCCGTACGTTTGTACTGACAATCACAATGATCCTGATCGCGGTGGTTATCATTGAACGCATTTTTGATCTGCAGATAGTACACGGAGAAGAATACCTCGATTCTTTTGAGACAAAGATTATGAAGGAAAGAACTATTTCTGGAAGCCGTGGCTGTATTTATGACAGAAACGGAAATCTGTTGGCTTACAATGAACTGGCTCATTCGGTTACCATAGAAGATGTTTATGAAACCGGCAAGATGAAAAATTACAATCTGAACAGTACGATCGCCACGCTGATCAAGATGCTGGAAAAGAACGGGGACAGTACCGTCCGGGATTTCAAGATCGATCTTGATGATAATGGCAGATACGCATTTACGGTGGAAGGTACGCAGCTCCTGCGTTTTCTTGCAGATGTGTATGGCTGTCTTTCTATTGATCATCTGAAGGAACAGGAAAGGACTGCAACAGCGGAAGAAGTCGTAAACTATCTTTGCGGCTGGAGCCGTTTCCGTATAGGGGAATATACCTCCGAAGATACCAAGGATACCTTTATCCCGGGTAATGGCTATACCAAGGAGGAGGTACTGAAGATCCTGACCATCCGTTATGATATGAATAACAATTCCTTTCAGAAATATATTGCGACCACAGTGGCAACGGCTGTAAGTGAAGAGACCGTAGCTGTGATCATGGAGAACTGTAATGAACTGGATGGGGTTTCTATTGTAGAAGATACCGTTCGTAAATATGTAGACAGTATTTATTTTGCACCGATCATTGGCTATACAGGTAAGGTAGACCAGAATGAACTAAAAGAACTCCAGACGCAGAACAGCGCCTATGATCTGAATGATACTGTGGGAAAGCTTGGTATTGAAAAATCTATGGAATCCTGGCTGCAGGGTAAAAAGGGAAGTGAAACAGTATTTGTTAACAATGTAGGTAAAGTGATCGAAACAAGTAACTACGTGGAGCCAGCTGCCGGAAATGATATTTATCTGACACTTGACAAGGATCTGCAGATTGCATGTTATAAGATTCTGGAAGAAAAGCTTGCAGGTATCCTGTATTCAAATATCATTAACACTAAAGAGTTCAATACGGAAAATGTTGCTAGTAGTAAGATCAAAATTCCTATTTATGATGTTTATTTTGCGTTGATTAATAATAATATTATCAATCTTTCTCATTTTGAAGAAACAACTGCAGCCGAAAATGAAAAAGCTGTATATGAAAGCTTTCTTACCAGAAAAGAAAATGTATTTGCTACTCTCAAGGATGAGCTGTTTAATATGAAAACACCATACGAGAATCTGAAAACAGAATATCAGGTTTACGAAAGCTATATCGTCAGAATGCTTTACAATAATGGTGTGATCGACAAAGAAAAGGTAGATACGGAAGATCAGACTTATATTGTCTGGACAACCGATGAGGTGATCAGTCTGAATGAATATCTGAATTACTGCATTGCACAGAACTGGGTAGATGTATCAAAGCTCTCTCTCGACAGCCAGTATTCAGATACAGAAGAAATTTACAGGAAACTGTCCGATTACATTTTCGGTCAGCTGGAAAATAACCTTGATTTTACCAAGAGTATTTATAAATATATGATCAAGGATGATGTGATATCCAGCAGGCAGATCTGCATGATCCTGCTGGAACAGAATCTCATCGATATTCCGGAAGAAGAACAGAACAGGCTGATCAGTGGTGCAGTTTCTTCCTATACCTTCATGATGGATCTAATCAGGAATCTGGATATTACTCCGGCACAGCTGGCACTGGATCCCTGCAATGCATCCATGGTGATCACAGATGTTAATACCGGCGATGTACTGGCACTGGTTTCCTACCCGGGATATGACAACAATAAGATGGCAAATGGTGTAGATGCGGAATACTTTGCGCAGCTGAGAAGTGATCTTTCATCACCGATGCTGAATTATGCAACCCAGCAGAGAACAGCACCAGGCTCCACCTTTAAAATGGTTTCTGCAACTGCTGGCTTCAAGGAAGGTATCATCAATACAACTACAACATTTGTATGTAATGGCCAGTTTAACGAAATAGATCCGCCTCCCCGCTGCTGGATCTATGGAAGAGGCAGCCATGGAGCTTTGAATGTTACAGGAGCTATCAAAAATTCCTGTAATGTGTTCTTCTATGAAATGGCATACCGGCTTGGTATGGTAGATGGTGTCTATTCCTCAGAAGCCGGTCTTGAAAAGCTTCAGAAATATGCTGATATGTATGGGCTAACAGAAACCTCTGGGGTAGAGATTGAAGAATATTCACCTCAGGTATCGAATACAGATGCTGTCCGTTCTGCTATTGGGCAGGGTACTAATAACTATACGACTGTCAGCCTGGCAAGATATATTTCGACAGTAGCAAACAGCGGAACCTGCTATGATCTGACACTGATCGACAAGGTGACAGACAGAAGCGGCAACCTTCTGATGGAGCAGGCACCACGGGTAAGGAATCAGGTAGAGCTGAGCAGCGGTGAGTGGAATGCCATCCATACTGGTATGCGTCAGGTAGTAGAAGGAAAATCCTATTATTCTGATCTGAAGGTGCGGGTAGCCGGTAAGACAGGTACGGCAGAAGAGAATAAAAACAGGGCAAATCATGCATTGTTTGTGTGCTATGCACCTTATGATGATCCTGAAATAGCAGTAGTAACCCGGATCGCCTATGGCTATTCTTCTGATTATGCAGCAAGAACAACCAAGGATGTCATCAGTTATTATTTTGATCTTGCGGATGAAGAGGATCTGATCACTGATACAGCCTCCGAGCTTGGAGCGAGCACAGCACAGACTGACTAAAAGAAAGGGGTCGCATACATTGAAACAATCTGTCATTATAAAAAGCTTTCCAAATGGTATTGTACTTCATCTCTCCGGATCGGATACCTTTGAAGAGATCCTTCAAGAAACTGCAATACGTTTCCGGGAATCCAGAGATTTTTTCAAGGATGCCAGAATGGCGCTGTCCATTAAGGGACGAAGGCTGACGGAAGAGGAAGAAAATGCTCTTTTAAACATCATATCAGAAAATTCTGATATTCATATCCTGTGTCTTGTAAGTGATGATGAAGACACGGACAGGAGGTTTGTAAAAGCCATCTCTGAAACAGATTTTTCAGAAGATGGAAATGGTAACAGTGCCGGACAGTTTTATAAAGGTACTTTGAAAAACGGTGAAGTACTGGAAACCGAATCAAGCATAGTGATCCTTGGAGATGTTTATCCAGGATCAGCCATTATATCTGCTCGGGATATCATTGTTCTTGGCGGACTATATGGCGAAGCCTATGCTGGTGGTAACGGCAGTAATGGTCATTATGTAGCAGCGCTTGAAATGTCGCCGGAAAAATTAAAGATCGGTGATTTCAAATATCATGCCAAAGAGAAATCAAAATGGTGCATTAAGCCAAAGATACAACCGAAAATCGCATACGTAAAAAACAGAAAAATCGTTATGGATTCCCTTACCAAAGAATTACTGAGTGATATACCTCTTTAAACAGGATATGCCTCAGGGGACGGAATTGATTCACAACAGTTTGAGGAGGATAAACTATGAGTGAAGTAATTGTCGTCACATCAGGGAAAGGCGGGGTAGGAAAGACCACTACTTCCGCAAACGTAGGAACAGGTCTTGCAGCAATGGGAAAAAGAGTGGTCCTGATCGATACGGATATCGGCCTGCGCAATCTGGACGTAGTCATGGGACTGGAAAACCGGATTGTTTACAACCTTGTCGATGTGGTAGAGAATAAATGCCGTATCAAGCAGGCACTGATCAAGGACAAACGACATCCAAGTCTCTATCTGATGCCGTCAGCCCAGACAAAGGATAAAACAGCAGTAACGCCGGAACAGATGGTACGTATGATCAATCAGCTCCGTGAACAGTTTGATTTTATCATTCTGGATTGTCCGGCAGGTATTGAACAGGGTTTTAAGAATGCCATTGCCGGAGCTGACAGAGCGCTTGTAGTAACAACACCCGAAGTATCTGCAATCCGCGATGCGGATCGTATTATTGGTCTGCTGGAGGCCAATGACTTCAAGCAGATTGACCTTGTGCTCAACAGACTGCGTCCGGATATGGTAAAGCGTGGGGAAATGATGAGTGCATCCGATGTGATCGATATTCTTTCTGTTCCACTGATCGGTATCGTACCGGATGATGAAAATGTGGTGATTGCCACAAATCAGGGTGAACCTCTTGTAGGAAATAATACACTGGCTGGGAGAGCATATCAGAACATATGCTACCGGGTAGCAGGAAAGGAAATGCCTTTTCTTGAATTCGAAAAAAGCTTTTCCTTTTGGACCAGAGTATCAGGAATATTTCGGAAGAACTAGGAGGTGGCTGATATGAGATTCAAACATTTTTTTTCACGAAAAAAATCCAGAGAAATTGCAAAAGACAGACTTAAGATCCTTCTGATCTCCGACAGAGTAAACTGCTCACCGGAAATGATGGAAATGATAAAAACAGATATTGCAAAGGTGATATCAAAATATATGCAGATAGATACAAAATCCATGGAGATCCAGATCAGCAAAACAGGTGCTAAAGGGCATGATAGTAAAATGCCGACTCTGTATGCCAATATTCCAATTCTGGATCTTCACAGTAAATGATAGAAGAGGTTAAGGATTTACTTATATGCTGAGACAGTATAAATTACGGAATTATAATTTCAAACTGGTATTTTTTGTGCTTGCCATATCGGTGATAGGGATTATTGCCGTAGGAAGTGCACAGGAAAGTCTGCAGTCGAGACAGATTACCGGATTTGTAGCAGGTGTTGCTATTATGATCGCACTGTCCCTGTTTGACTATTCGATCATACTGAAGCTCTACTGGCTCAGTTATACAGCAAATGTAATATTGCTTGCCCTGGTTATCTTTATCGGTGATGAGGGTGGCGGCGCACAGAGATGGCTGGATATCGGTGGTTTCCGATTCCAGCCGTCTGAGATCGCCAAAATATTCATGATCCTGTTCTTTGCCGGATTCCTGCAAAAGAACAGGGAAAGGCTGAATACACTAAAATATATTATGCTGTCAGTCATTTTATTCGGTATTCTGGCATTTCTTATCGTTTCACAGCCAGATCTTTCCACAACCATTGTATTCTGCCTTATTTTTGCATCCATTATGTTTGTGGCAGGTATCAGCTGGAAGCTGGTAGCCGGTGTTCTGGCAGTAGCGATTCCAGCTGCTGTGATCCTGATCTTTCTGATCCTGCAGCCAGACCAGAAGATATTCAGTGGGGATACCACGTATCAGGGAAACCGTATTATTGCTTTTTTTAACAAGGAAGAATATGCCAATACTCTTGGTTATCAGCAGGAATACTCGGTAATGGCCATCGGCTCCGGACAGCTTACTGGAAAAGGCTATAAAACTAATCAGATCAGCTCTGTAAAAAATGCAAACTTTATCTCTGAACAGGAAACAGATTTCATTTATGCAGTCATCGGAGAAGAATTTGGGTTTATAGGCTCTTCAACTGTTGTGATCCTGATTCTCCTGATCAGCCTGGAATGCTTTGCAGTAGCAAGAAAAGCCAGAGATACGGCAGGCACGGTGATTGCTGCAGGAATTGGTGCCATGATCGGCTTCCAGAGTTTTATCAATATTGGTGTCGTTACCTATCTGCTGCCAAATACCGGTCTTCCTCTGCCATTTATCAGTTATGGTCTGACATCTCTGATCAGTTCCTTTATCGGAATTGGATTAGTTTTAAATGTGGGGTTACAATGTAAACAGAAATAGTGTATACTAAGAGAGTAAATCTGTGAGAAGGGAAGGGCAAATTACTTATGAACATTGCATTAATTGCCCATGATGCCAAAAAGAAGCTGATGCAGAATTTCTGCATTGCCTATCGGGGCATATTGAGCAAAAACGAACTCTATGCTACAGGAACAACAGGACGTCTTGTGGAAGAAGTAACCAATCTGACGATCCATAAATATCTGGCAGGGCATCTGGGTGGAGAACAACAGCTCTGCGCACAGATCGAACATAACCAGCTTGATCTTGTTATTTTTTTACGAGATCCACTGACACAGAAGCATCATGAACCGGACGTAAACAATGTAGTCAAATTCTGTGACGTATATAATATTCCGCTGGCAACCAATCTTGCTACAGCTGAACTTTTGATCAAGTCTCTGGACAGAGGAGATATGGAGTGGCGTGAGAATTACAAATAAGCAGAAAACTCAGATAAAGCGCAGCGTATCAGCTTTTTGTTTCTGTCTGATGCTTTTACTGACTGGCTGTGGCCAGAGCAGATATGATATAGCATATGCTGTTAATTCAGATGTCAGCAGTCTGCGTCTTGTTAATATCGAAGAAAAAAACTTGAGTGCAGAGCCATTTGCCTCCGGTCTATGTGTAGTATCCTCAGATATATCCATTCCCGGAATAAATACTTCCAAGGCCGATGGTGTCGGTTTGTTCGATGTGAATAGCAAAAACACTTTGTATGCCAAAAATGCACATGAAAAGCTGTATCCTGCCAGTCTGACCAAAATCATGACTGCACTAGTAGCGCTGAAATTCGGTTCTATGGATACTACGCTGACTGCATCTGCCAATGTCCGAAATCTGGAATCCGGAGCACAGACCTGTGGTCTGAAGGAGGGGGATCAGATGACACTGGATCAGGCGCTTCATGTACTGCTGATCAATTCAGCAAATGATGCTGCCATTATGATAGCAGAAGGGATTGCCGGATCAGTAGAAGCATTTGCAGACATGATGAATCAGCAGGCACTGGAGATCGGTGCTACCAATTCTCATTTTGTAAATCCACACGGTCTTTCTGATAACGATCATTATACAACGATATATGATATGTATCTGATCACCAATGCTGCGATCCAGTATGACCGGTTCAATGAGATCATACATATGAAAGAATATCAGACAGTGTACTATGATAAGAACAGGAATGCCAGGGATTTGTCGGTCAGCAGTACCAACTATTATCTGCTTGGAAATGCATCTGCACCTTCCGGGATCACAGTACTTGGTGGAAAAACCGGTACAACCAATGCAGCCGGACATTGTCTTGTGCTCGTGTCAAGAGATACATCCGGAAATCCTTATATTTCTGTGATCATGAGAGCCGAAAGCCGGGAAGATCTTTATGATGAGATGAGCGGTCTCCTTTCCGGAATTAACAAATAACGGTTGTCATTTGGCACTTTCTATCTTATAATAAAAACAGGGTTATTTCTTGAAGGTGCTATCAAAAGCGGCACTAAATCATACTACAGGAGGGTTTACCGATGGTTCAGTTAATTGTAGGAAAAAAGGGAAAAGGCAAAACAAAACAGCTTCTTGACAGAGTAAATAGTGAAGTACAGTCTGTATCTGGAAATATTGTATATCTGGATAAAAGCACCAAACATATGTATGAATTAAATAATAAGATCAGATTGATCGATGTTTCCTCTTATCTGATCACCAGTCCGGAGGAATTTCTTGGTTTTGTCTGCGGTATTGTTTCACAGGATCATGATCTGCAGCAAATGTATTTTGACAGCTTCTTAAAGATCGCATGCGCCGAAGAAGTTGAAATCGAGCCTGTCTTAAAAAAACTGGATACTATTGGAGAAAAGTTTGGAATCGATTTTGTACTTAGTGTTTCCCGTGACGAAGCGGAACTTCCTGCTTCACTGAAAGAAAAGATCATCGTTTCATTATAATCAGCAGTAAAAAGATAACAGCAGGAACCCCGGAAAATATCTGGGGTTCTTATTCTGAAAAGGAAAAGATAGGAGTCTGACCATTGAGTGCATCCCAGAACAATGTGGTAAAATACAGAAAACCCCTGAATATCAATATTGGAATGGTCATTTTCGCTGTTATCCTGATCTATATTATCATTTGTGTGTTTGGATACCTCACAGCCAAACATGTGGTTCCTTATGAGGTAAAGGAGGGGTCTCTCTCAGCCAATAATATTTATCAGGGAATTGCCGTACGGAATGAACAGATCATCACAGCAGATCAGGCAGGATATATTAATTACTATGCCAGGGAAGGCGAACGTGTCGGCGTTGGAAATCTTGTTTATACACTGGATGAATCTGGTAAGCTTTCCGATTATGTTTCTGCCGAAAACAGCGGGGAAACAACACTGTCTGATAAAGATCTGGCAGAGCTGAAATCAGAGATTCTGGGTTTTGTTTCTGGTTTTGATGTAACAAACTTCTCAACTGTGTATGAATTCAAATATGACGTTAAAGGAACTGTGCTGAAGCTGGCTAATGCCAATATCCTGAAAAATATTGATAAGCTCAATGCCGGAACGACAAGCCTTGTTTCTTTCTGCAATGCACCTGACACCGGTATTGTGATCTATTCTGTAGACGGTTATGAAACTTTAAAGCTTGAAGACTTTACGAAAGATCTGTTTGATAACAGGGATTATGAAAAAACACAGCTCATCAGTAATGACCTTATCGCCCGTGGTGATCCTGTATATAAACTGTCTGAGGATGAGGACTGGTCTATTGTGATCCAGACAGACGAAGCAAAGGCACAGGAGCTTGTTGAGCTTGAATATGTCAAAGTCAGATTTCTGAAAAATCAGGATACTTCCTGGGCTGCGATAAAGAGCTATACAAATCCTGATGGCGATACCTTTGTATCACTTACCTTTACCAATTCAATGGTTACCTTCTGTACAGACCGTTTTATAGAGATTGAGCTGATTACAGAAGATGAGAAGGGTTTAAAGATCCCGGTTTCCTCCATTATACAGAAAGACTTTTTCATTGTTCCCAGCGAATATATGATACAGGGCGGTGAATATGGCCGTGATGGTGTCATGCGGGAAAGCTATACGGAAGAAGGTACTGCAACGACAGAGTTTGTAGAAACAACTATCTATAATGCAACAGATACGGAATACTATCTGGATGACAGTACCTTAAGGAGCGGCGACTATCTGATCAAACCGGATTCTACAGAAAAGTATGCTGTCAGCAAAAAGGGCAGTCTGATGGGAGTTTATAATATCAATAAGGGGTATGCCGATTTCAAACAGATCGATATTTTATACCAGAACGAGGAATATGCCATTGTAAAATCCAATACGCAGTACGGTCTCAGTGTATATGATTATATTGCATTGGATGCCACTGCAGTAGAGGATAATGAAATTATTAATGAATAGAGGAAGTGTACAGGGATGATCGCAGAAAATCTGAACTATGTAAATGAAAGAATACATAAATCCTGTCAGAAGGCCGGCCGGTCTGAAAAGGAAGTAACACTGATCGCTGTCAGTAAAACCAAGCCGATTCCGGAGCTGTATGAAGCTTATCAGAAAGGCTGTCGTGAATTTGGAGAAAACAAGGTGCAGGAGCTTGTTGATAAATACGAAATCATGCCCAAGGATATCCACTGGCATATGATCGGGCACCTGCAGACCAATAAGGTAAAGTATATCGTTGATAAAGTAGCTATGATCCACAGCGTGGATTCGCTTAAGCTTGCCAGAGAGATCAGCAAGGAGGCTAAGAAAAAACAGGTTATTGTTTCTGTCCTGATCGAAGTGAATGTAGCCGGAGAGGAATCTAAGTTTGGTGTACACATGGAAGAGGCAGAACCACTGATCCGTGAGATTGCATTGCTTGATGGGATAAAGATATGCGGTCTTATGACAATAGCACCATATGTAGCGGATGAAGAAAAAAATCGTCAATATTTTGCTGATTTAAAGCAATTATCTGTTGACATTGCAAGGAAAAACATTGATAATGTTAATATGAATGTTTTGTCAATGGGCATGACAGGAGATTACGCAGTTGCCATAGAAGAAGGTGCCACATATGTGCGTGTAGGTACAGGTATCTTTGGTGAAAGGCATTATGCAGTATAAAAAGGGGTGCTTAAAATGGGAGTAATGGATAAATTCCTCAATGCGATGAAACTAAATGATGACGAAGATGATTACTACGATGATGATTATTATGATGAGGAACCAGTAGAATCCAAACCAAAGAAGATTTCTTCCATTACAAAAGAAAATAATCCAGAGCCGGAAGATGAGAAGGCTATACCTAAAAAAGTGACACAAAAGGTAACACCCATGCGCCAGAGCAAGAAAACAGGTAATGGTATGGAGGTATGTGTAATTAAGCCAACATCCATTGAAGATGCAAGGGAGATTACAGAAACACTTCTGGCGAACCGAACCGTTGTTTTGAATCTGGAAGGTCTTGATATGGATATTGCACAGCGTATTATCGATTTTACATCTGGATCATGCTTTGCGATCAGTGGAAATCTGCAGAAGATATCTCATTATATATTTATCATAACACCAGCTATTGTAGATATTTCCGGTGATTTTCAGGAGATTTTATCAGGTTCCTTTGATGTACCGATCAATAATGGATTATAAAAGCAAGCTTTCTGGTGATGCCGGGAAGCTTTTTTGTATTACTTGTTTATAAAGGAGATTATGATGTCTGAACGAATGACGATCAATTATGAAAAAAAACCATGCTATGATATTTTGTTTACGGATTCCTTTGATGCGCTTCCTGCTGAGCTTCTGAAACTGGGTTCTAAAGACCGTAAGATATGTATCATTACGGATTCCCATGTAGAATCTCTTTACGGTGCTGAACTTTTAGCACATATCATGCCGGTCTGCCTAAAATCAGTTATATATGCCTTTCCTGCCGGAGAAGAAAATAAAACACTGGATACTGTCAGAGATATTTATCGTTTTCTGATCAAAGAGAAATTTAACCGTAAGGATCTTCTGATCGCCTTTGGAGGTGGTGTTACCGGTGATATTACTGGATATGCGGCAGCAACCTATCTCCGTGGAGTGGATTTTATCCAGATTCCCACAACTCTGCTGGCTCAGTGTGATTCCAGTATTGGCGGTAAAACAGGTGTTGATTTTGATGGTTATAAGAATATGGTTGGTGCATTCTATATGCCAGAACTGGTTTATATGAATGTTTCTGTTCTCGGCACATTGGACGACAGACAGTTTTATGGTGGATTTGCAGAGGTTATGAAGCATGGACTGATCAAAAACTGCAATTTTTATGAATGGCTTCTTGATAAAATGTACGAGATCCATGAAAGAGATTCCGAAACCCTGTTAGAAATGATCCAGAAAAGCTGTCTGATCAAAAAGCTTATAGTAGAAAAGGATCCTACAGAAAAAGGCGACAGAGCCCTTTTAAATTTTGGACATACGATCGGTCATGCTATTGAAAAATCAAAAAATTTCAATATGACGCATGGAGAATGCGTTGCTCTTGGCTGTGTAGCAGCTGCTTATATCTCCTGGAAGCATGAATGGCTTTCCATGGAGGAATATTATGAGATCCGTGATATGTTTGTTCCATTTAATCTTCCTATCACAGTAGATGATGTTGATCCTGAAGAAATTCTCGCCCTGACAAAGTCAGATAAAAAAGCAGAGAATGACAGTATCCAGTTTGTACTCCTTAAGAAGGTTGGAAAAGCTGTGATCGATAGAAATGTTACTGATGATGATATCATAAATGCCGTAAAAGAAATTCTTTATATGGAGGATGAAAACACAACGGAATGAAGAAAACATTGAACAAAGAAAAAGTAAAACTATTATGTACGGATCTGATCATACTTGTCATACTTGTTCTGCTTGATTACTATACAAAATATCTGGCTGTGATCAAATTGAAAAATCAGGCAGCATTTAACATCATTGATGGTGTACTAGAATTTAACTATCTGGAAAATAGGGGCGCTGCATTTGGTATGCTTCAGAACCAGAAAATATTCTTTGTTTTTATTGCTGTGATATTTTTAAGTGTTATCATATTCGTATTGTTCCGTACTCCGGATGATCAGAAATACAAAAAGCTGCATATTCTGCTGACCATGATCGCTGCTGGTGCCATTGGCAATATGATTGACAGGCTTCGGTTTGACTATGTTGTAGATTTTATTTATATTGTCCTCATTAATTTTCCGATCTTCAATGTAGCAGATATGTATGTAACATTTGCCACAGTGATACTGATCATTCAGGTACTGTTTGTATATAAAGACAATGATTTTAATTTTTTAAGCTTTAATCAGAAAAAATTCAGGGAACTTAAATAAAGATATATGGACAAAGAATTAAGGGAGTATGAATTTATTGTTTCAGATGAATCAGAGGGTGAGAGAGTCGATAAGTATCTTACAATGCTCATGGACTCTCTTTCCCGTTCTTATTTGCAAAAGCTTTTAAAGGAGGCTCACGTCACTGCAGACGGGCAGCCAGTAAAGGCCAATTACAGGATCAAAGCTGATGATTCAATAAGGGTATTATTACCCCCACTGATCACACCGGATATCCTTCCGGAAAACATTCCGCTTGATGTTCTTTATGAAGACGAAGATGTTATTGTAGTCAATAAACCAAAGGGAATGGTCGTTCACCCGGCTCCTGGACATTACAGTGGCACTCTTGTCAATGCACTCTTATATCACTGTCATAATTTAAGTGGTATTAACGGTGTTTTACGTCCCGGAATTGTACATCGTATTGATAAGGATACTACCGGCAGTATCATTGGCTGTAAAAATAATGCTGCCCATGCCTCCATAGCTGAACAGTTGAAAAGCCACAGTATTACAAGAAAGTATCATGCCATTGTATGTGGCAGGCTTCTTGATCAGGAAGGAACGATCCACACAAGGATCGGGCGACATCCCACAGACCGTAAGAAAATGGCAGTGGTGAAAGAGGGGGGCAAGGATGCCATCACTCATTATCGAGTGCTGCAGCAGTTTGAGAAATATACCTATGTGGAATGCATACTGGAAACAGGCCGAACCCATCAGATCCGTGTACACATGGCAAGTATTGGCCATCCGCTTCTTGGTGATGAGATTTATGGAATTCCTTCAAAACAGTTTAAGCTGCAGGGTCAATGTCTGCACGCAAAAATCCTCGGATTTTCACATCCTTCCACCGGAAAGTATATTGAAACAGATGCATCACTTCCTGAATATTTTGAGCATTTACTCACAATCCTTGTATGATCTATCAGACAATAAACTGGATTTTTTTCAATTTTTTGGTATAATAGAGATAACACTGACATTGAAAAAGGAGGATTCCATATGAATACAGTTATTACAATCGGAAGACAGTTTGGTTCTGCCGGTCGCGAGATCGGTGAAAAGGTTGCGGCATATTTTGGAATTAAATGTTATGATAAGGAATTACTTAGCAGAGCAGCGAAGGAAAGTGGTTTTTGTGAAGAAATGCTGGAAAATCATGACGAAAGACCAACCAGCTCATTTCTTTATAATCTAGTTATGGATACGTATTCCTTTGGTTATAATGCATCCCATTTCGTAGATATGCCTATCAGCCATAAGGTATTTCTGGCGCAGTTTGATGCTATTAAAAAAATTGCAAGCGAAGGTCCCTGCGTCATTGTCGGACGTTGTGCTGATTACGCGTTGAACGATCTGAAGAATTGTGTTCATATTTTTATCTACGGAGATGAAGAAACCAAAACCAAGCGCATTATGGGTAAATACAATGTAGATGCTGGCAAGGCAAAGGATATGTGCATAAAAAAGGATAAACAGAGACAGAGCTATTATAATTATTATTCCTCCAAGAAGTGGGGACGTGCTGACAGTTATGATCTCTGCATTAACAGCAGTGTTCTTGGTGTAGAAGGAACCAAAAAGCTTCTTGTTCAATATATTGAAGACCTTGAATGGCGCAAAAAACTATTCGCAAAACACAAGTTTAACGAATAATAGTAATTGATCATCATATCAGTTGCCGTTTTTGTCCTCAGCCAGATCTTCCCTAGTAATATAATCTACAACACTATTGTAACGGCTACTCTGGTTAGCACGATTGGATTTACTACGAACACGATCATATTTCTGATGAAAACTTTGAACAGCATCCGGTGTTTTGTTTTTCCTTTTCTTTCTGATCTTCAGAAAGGTATAGATATATACAATCGCCAGAAACACAACGATCAGACCAATTAATATCTTCATACAAACTGCCTTTCAATATTATTCGCATGGAACTATTTAATAATTTCATCTGAATCAAGCACTATGGTAAAGGGACCGTCATTGATCAGGGAAACCATCATATGAGCACCAAAAGTACCGTGTTCAACAACAGGAATTTCCTTCCTGCACTGTGACAGAAAATACTCATACAAAACATTTGCCTGATCAGGTGTTCCTGCACTGATAAATGAGGGTCGGTTTCCATGTCTGCAATCTGCATATAACGTAAATTGTGAAATAATTAATAATCCGCCATTTACAGATTTAATATCCAGATTTGTTTTCCCATTTTCATCTTCAAAAATACGAAGCTTCAAAAGTTTTTGGAACATTTTATCTGCAATTTCTTCTGTATCAGTCTGACTGACCCCCAGCAAAACCATAAATCCGTGACCAATATTACCAACAACTTTCTGATCCACACTAACGGAGGCTTCCTGAACACGTTGAATGACTAATTTCATAATTTACTACTCTCCTTCTTCTTTCTTATCACTATTGTTATCATGAGTTGGTTTCTTCTTAAAGGAAAATTTAAAGAATGGCTTCTCAAGGCTGTCATCTTTGGGAATCATATTCCTATTTTCATCAATATAGTTCAGATTAATATAATCTGTCGTTTTCATAGAAAGCTCCCGCTTACGCAGCACTTTTTCAACCAGACGCTTAATAAAGGCATAAACAACAGCAAAAAAAGGTACACCAATGATCATGCCTAGTACACCAAATAATCCTCCGAAAATAGTGATAGAAAAAATAACCCAGAATCCTGTCAATCCTGTTGACTGTCCAAGGATCTTTGGCCCGATAAAATTACCATCCAGCTGCTGCAGGATCAAAATAAAGATCAGGAATGTCAGACATTTCATGGGACTGATCATAAGGACTAACAGTGCACTTGGAATAGCACCAAAGTAAGGACCAAAGAATGGGATCACATTGGTAACACCTACAATTACACTAACCAGCAATGCATAGGGAATATTCAAAAGCGTGTTTCCAATAAAACATAATAAACCAATAATGATAGAATCTACAATCTTTCCACTGATAAATCCAATAAAAGTGTCACTGACAAAACGCATATCATGGATCAGTCCATTGGCACTTGATGTAGAAAAAATGCTGTAGATAATTTTTTTTGTCTGTGCAGAAAAAGTTTCTTTGCTGAACAGAACGTAAATGGAAATGATCAGACCAATGATCAGGTTCCACATAGCCTTCAAAACGCTGATCAGACTTAAAGAAACTGTGCGCAACAAAGATTCTATCTGTGGAAGTACGTTACTGTTGACATAACGGTTAAAATCGGCAGAGTATGTGGTCATAAGCTGCTCTACTATGCTTTCAATATCCGGATTTGCTTCAAAGTACTTATCCATGAATTTCATCAGATTATTTACGTAATTAGGAAAGGCAAGGGAAATACTCTGGATACTGTTGAGCAGATTAGGGATCATAATGGAAAAGAATCCGTAAATAACCAAAATAACTATAATGATGGTCATTGTAACTGAAAGAAAACGAATCCCTTTTTTCTTTTCAGGTGTAATTTCTGATCTTCTGGTAAATGCCGGAATCAAAAATTTCCTTTCCAGTGTATTCACCAATGGTGTCAGCAGATAAGCCAGAATCATACCATAAAGAACAGGACTTGCTATCTTTACAATAGAATCTATTCTAGCTGAAAAACGATCCCAATGAAATAATAAATAATAAAAACAGATGGAAGCTGCAATTACAAGGAATGCAGTAATTCCAAAGCAGATGTATTTTTTTTCAAATTTCAATTTCATTATATCCTGTTCCTTCCTCAATATGTTAACTCATATGAGTTTATCATAACATTATTTCTGAAAATATACTATGGATTCTTATTGATTTATGATAATATTATCATAGTTTATTGCAACTGGAGGACTGAACATTGGAAAACAGTAGAAATTATCATGACGAGCAAAGCATGATCAATATAACCCATATGAGAGAAGTTCTTGCTACACTACCGGGCTTCTGTAAAAGTTTTTTCCGCGGTATCCAGGAATATACTTCTTCACGGACACGCCTTGCTTATGCCTATGATCTCCGGATATTTTTTGAATTTCTGCATGATAATAACAGTGTATGTAAAAAGCTGGAGATTACAGAATATCCTCTTTCTATCTTGGACAGTATCTGTAAGGAGGACATTGAGGAATATATGGATTATCTGAGTCTGTACAAAAAGGATGGCAAGGAATATACCAATAATGAACGTGGAAAAAAACGAAAGCTATCTGCCTTAAAGAGCTTTTATAATTATTATTTCTGTGCAGAACAGATACAGACAAACCCAGCAGCCCTCGTACCTCTTCCCAAACAGCATGAAAAGGAAATCATCCGACTAGATGCAGACGAAGTTGCCACGCTTCTTGATCAGGTCGAAGATGGAACAAAGCTGAGTAAGACCCAGCAGATCTATCATAAGAAAACAGCTATACGGGATGTGGCGATTCTTACTCTTCTGCTGGGAACCGGGATACGTGTTTCTGAATGTGTGGGACTGGACATCAATGATGTGGATTTTAAAAATAACGGAATTAAGATCAGACGAAAAGGCGGCTATGAAACTGTAGTTTACTTCGGAGATGAAGTGGCAGATGCACTACACGATTATCTGGAAAAAAGGTATCATATGATACCGATTGAAGGTCATGAAAATGCACTGTTCTTATCCTTGCAGAACAGACGGATCACTGTCCGCGCTGTAGAAAATCTTGTAAAAAAATACGCTTCTACAGTAACGACACTGAAAAAAATTACTCCCCACAAATTGAGAAGCACCTATGGCACTGCCCTCTACCAGGAAACCGGTGATATTTATCTGGTAGCAGATGTTCTTGGGCACAAGGATGTAAATACTACCCGAAAGCACTATGCAGCCCAGTCTGATATGCGTAAACGGAAGGCTGCCAATGCTGTACGCCTCAGAGAACCATAATCTTTACTCTACAAATACATCACTGTAATAGGGAAGAATGATATGCTGTCCATAAATAAGAGTATCTTTCCTCATATGATTAATATTCATCACCTCTTTAATATAATCATCATGGGAATCATAGAACTCACTGTCAGCATACTGATCGGCATAATTCCAGAGAGTATCTCCACTGTCTACAGTGATACTTTTATAATACTTATAACTGATGTTATGGTCTCCTGCCGCCTGGGCTCTGGAACCGATACTGAAGAAAGCACCGGAAATACCAATTGTTAAAAATAGTGTTATAACAGTGATCATAAGATGTCGTCTGAGCTGACGGCATCTTTTTTTCTTATTATTTCGGATCCTTCTTTCACTGATCTGATTATTCATGATTCTGCCTCCCTGATAAACATCCTTACGCAAATATCGAACATACGCTCCAAACGTTTGTTCTTTTTTGAATTATATCGAACATATATTCCTGTGTCAATAGATTATGCGAAAATAATCGAACGAATATTCGGAATATATGTTTGCTTTCAGAATGGTTATATGATATACTTTGTTTATCAACTACTGAATCAAAATTGAAAGAACTGATACTGGCAGGTTATCGGTCAGTGATATGGGAGGAACAAACATGGCATATGGTAAGATTTCTGCGAAGCAACAGGAAATACTGGATTATATTAAGGAAGAAATATTAAAGAGAGGTTATCCGCCGGCTGTTCGTGAGATCTGCGAAGCTGTGAATCTGAAATCCACCTCTTCTGTCCATTCCCATCTTGAGACACTTGAAAAGAATGGGTATATCAAAAGGGATCCTACGAAGCCACGTGCTATTGAAATCTGTGATGACAATTTTCAGATGGTACGTACTGAGATGGTAAGTCTTCCCGTGATCGGACAGGTGGCAGCCGGACAGCCGATTCTGGCTGAAGAGAATGTTGAAAGCTACTTCCCTGTTCCAGCAGATGTGGTACCCCCTGGAGAATCCTTCATACTGAACGTAAAGGGAGATTCCATGATTAATGCAGGTATTTTTAGCGGAGATCAGATATTTGTCAATGCTTGTAATACTGCCAGAAATGGTGAGATTGTGGTTGCCCTGATCGATGATTCTGCTACCGTCAAGACATTTTACAAAGAAGATGGACATATCCGGCTCCAGCCGGAAAATGATACCATGGATCCGATTATTGTCAATGACTGTCAGATTCTTGGAAGGGTATTTGGAATTTTCCGTATTTTATAACGGTTCCAAGTTCTATTTTTGAAAAGGATGGGTCACTTTTGAAAAGGATGGGTCACAGTTCATAGATTTATCTGTGGACTGTAACCCATCCTTTTTTCTCATATATTAAATATTATACCACTTAATTTCATTTGCCTCCATCTCCAAAGAGAAGCTGCTGCCATCACCACGGTAAACCACGGTTTTCTGGTTTTCATAGGTGTTATTTACAACACAGAATTTACCGTTTTTAACATAAGCATGAACCTCCACATTGAAATTGGAGCTGAACCACTGATGCAGTTCCTCTTCACCGTGAGTACTCCAGAGAATGCTTCGGTACAGGGTGCGGCTATTTTCAAAACTGTAAGGCAGACCACTGATATAAACACAGCGTCCCCTTCCAAACTCATGGACTGCCATCTGAACCTCCTTCTCCTGCTGTACCAGAATTTCCGTACCTTCATAAGCAAAAATGTTCTTTTTCCCCTCGCCAAAATCCATGGTTTTTGTGGTATCTGCCAGAATGAAGTGATCTGGATGCTCATCCCAGTTATATTTATCGTAGTTTAATGTAAATCCAGTTTCTTTTTCCACGCCAAGCATGTCTGCAAGCTGGATGTAATGTCCCTGATACTGGTGTCCGGAAGGCTCCCCAACACCGATAAAGCCACCGCCGCTATATACAAACGCTCTGATTGCAGAAGAAATATCAGGATTTTCCCATATGCAGCCGCCAGTGTGAGCGGTATCTCCATCCCCTACATTGATGATCACATCCAGATCTTTTAGGATTTCCCTGTCTGCCAGAATATCATCAAAGGAAATAAAGCTCACATCAAAGGGTGCCCCACTCAATGCCTCAATAATTCCTGCATAGCTGTAATTCTGTTTCTGATACAGTGCATGATGTACCATATGGCATCCCCAGCTTCTCATTTTTCCCCAACTGTTCAGAACAGCTACCTTTTTCACACAATACGGGATGGTATCCTTTGTATTCTCATACAACTCCCGGAACTCATTGCACACACTCTCCACGTAGTCCAGAAATTCAGGGAAATCCATAGTCAGCTTCAGATACCCGCCATAACCAATTCTGTCAATTGGCTTTCTCAGGATGGCACGTCTTGCAGTAATCCAGTTCTCCTTTGCCTCCTTCACAGGGTCACCGCCCTCATGAAATGTATCAGGAAAGAAATAAGGCAAAAATCTGCCCTCCGTGTATTTCACCCCTTCAATATCAGAGATGAGGCGAAGGGTGCTTCCATTTCCAACACTTCCTACTACTGCATCCAGACCAATAGTGGCAAATTCTTCCATGAATGGTTCAGTTCCAATCCAGTGGTCACCCAGAAACATCATTGCCTCCTTGCCACACTCATGGGTAATATCCACCATCTCTTTGGCAAGTCTGGCAACCTCTCTGCGCTGGAATGCCTGGAAATCCTTGAATTCCTTACTTGGTACACGATACTGATTATTGTAGTAACCCTGGTCAATGATATATTCGGGCCGGAACGCATAGCCAGCCTCCTTTTCAAATTGTTCTAAGATATAGGGACTGACAGAAGCAGAATAACCATACCAGTCCACATATTTTTCCCTTTTTAGCTCATCAAACATCAGAGTAAACTGATGGAAAAAGGTGGTGTATCGGATTACATTCACATAAGGATGTGCGGCACAATAATTGCGAAGACGCTCCATGGAATATTTATGAGTCTTCGGCTGTCTCACATCAAACGTAATCTGATGCTCAAAGTTTTTCCAATTATTAGTGACTGCATTGTACATATGTACCGGATCCCAGATAATATAAGCCAGAAAGCTGACGGTATATTCATGGAAAGGGATAGCATCGTGAATAATCACGCACCCCTTTTCCTCATCATATTCCCAGTGATCTACGGACACAACCTCTCCATTCGAACGGTCAATAACCTCCCACCATCGTTTTCTGTCATCTCTGGTATTGACTATCATCAGTTCTTTGGAAATACCCTTCATAAGAGGAATCATCAGCTCAGACTCCACTGCGGTATAAAAAGCAGTCATCACATAGCATTGCTGTACCTCATCCGGGTTTGCCTTTGCCCACTCATTATCCTTTCGTGTGGTATAATAAGTAGCATATATTTTTGCCCCAGTCTTAATCAGTTCCTCCGGGAACTCTGTACCATCACAGTCACGGATGGCATCAGCTCCCCAGCGGTTCATCAATTCTATCGTTTCAGGCACAACATCTAGATTAGTTGGAATGGTTACCCGTCCCTTTGTTATACTCATCGGTATTTTCCTCCTGTAATAAATTAAGTCATTGCGGCAGCAGCTTACAACGGGATAATCGTATTATCCTCCTCGGTGTAGCTCCCACCTCCCATCTTGTTACGGATGAAGGGCACACCTTCTCTCACATAAAAGATATTATGGGCAAGTAAAGCGTCTGGATTCTCCGCCGGGCTCACCGTGCCACCCAGGTCGTCAAAGCTCACATTATATCGAAAGGTATTGTGAATTGCCTCCTGTAAGCAAAACATAATGCATCCACCTTCGTTCTGTCTGCTGTAATTATATTCGTAAATGGTGCCATCACCAGAATCTGCATCATAAGCCATCCCATCCTGATTCAGTCTGGTATCTGCAACCTCATTGTAACGAAACAAAGCATCCTTGCACTTCCAGGACCAGATCCCTGCTGCTACTTTCCCAGCACGGTTCTCCGGCTTGTTGTAAATCCTGTCATTGATCTCACAGGCAACAGAGTCTGCTGTATTGTGTTCGATCAAAGGACGTAAAGCGTACATCGCAGTAATCCCATCGCCTCCGGCAGCTTTCACATAATTGTCCCGGATGACAATATTCTCGTGTCCATATTTCAGGAAGGCATCATCAGGCAACTCTGCACCCTTGAACTTGTCATGGGAATAGGTATAACCAACGGCGATCCCCCAGCGGCTAACTCTGTATACAAAGCATCCTGTCACAGTAATATCCTTAAAACGTGCCACACCGGTGGCTTTTTCATTGGCAGGCTTTAAAGCTGTCATATAAATGCCGCCATTGTTCATATGTTTGTCATAGACGTTACCATTGACATCATGGATAGAAAGATTCTGCAGGATGATGCCGCTGCGTATTCCTTTATCCTTTGCCACTACAGCCACACCTGTACGGTTCATTTTATGAGGAGCACTATAGCTTTCTCCCGGAATTTCCAAAGCCCGGTTGCTGATCTCAATATCGTGGATGATTATATGCTCTGCATCGTACAAAAGTACTGCTGAGGATACATAGCCCTGATACACGTGATTAGGGGAATCCAGAGGGGTTCCATAGTCCTGATACCAAATGCCCTGTCCATCGGCTGCGATCAGGGGCATATTTCCCTCTTCCCCATCCGTTGAATAAGCTCCAATTTCAATAGGATGTTCCTTCGTTCCACTGTCCTTAATCTGTAAAAATTGCCCTGTAAAAATGGAATTTTGGGCTAATAACACTTTGTCGCCAGGTTTCAGTGTCAATCTGTTTATTGAAAAAAGGCTGGCAAAAGGGGAAGCCATGGTCAATCCGTCATTGGTATCACACCCCGTTTTCTGATTGACATAAAATGTCCTGTATGAGCTTGTCATAGACATCCTCCCTCAGTCTTTTTTCGATGATCTGCCGGACATCTTCATAATCGAACAGATCCCCATGGTAGCGTCCGAACAGATCCCGGTTGTTTTCATAAAATGCCCGTTTTTCTTTCTCTCTAAAGTCAGGACAATACCCCTGCTTTTTTATCTTTTCCGAGGGCTGCACGAAATCCAGCTTAAAACGGGTGAGTTCATATTGAAGATACATGGCCGGAGTATAAAAACGAGAGCCGTAAACAATTTCCCCGGCTTTTTCTGCCTGCCTGTTTTTCTCATTTTTCTCTACACGCCTTTTCTCCAAAGCCTCAATGCCTGCATCTTCAATAAGTCCTAATTGTTTTGCAAGAAGAAGGGCTGCCTGCGCTTCCTTCCATTCCTTTTTATCCATACAGTATTTCCGATTCATTATTTCACTGCTCCTGCAATTCCGTTGGCAAAGCTCTTTTGTAAGCACAGGAAGATAATTGCGGTAGGAAGGGTACAAATCAATACACCCAGCATTAACATTCCGTAGTCTACGCTGTAACCACTCTTTAAATTAGCTACCAGCATAGGCATCGTTATCTGATTGCTGTCCTGCAGGATGATAGTTGGCCATAGGTAATTATTCCAGGCATTCATGAAGGTTACAGTCATAGCAGCACCGTAGGTAGACTTCATAACAGGCAGGAACATGGTAAAGAAAATTTTAATCTCACTAAGTCCTTCCAGACGTGATGCCTCGATAATATCGTGAGGGAAGGAACGGGCTGCCTGCCGGAACATCATGATAAGAAAAGGCGTGGAAATGGAAGGCAGTGCCAGTGCGATCCAGGTGTTGACCATTTTCCAGGAAGAAAACATTTTAAACAAAGGAATCATAATAGCCACAAAGGGGAGCATCATGGCAAGAAGCAGGATGTTCATCAAAAGGTCTTTTCCTTTATCATGATAGATCTCAAAGCCATATCCTGCAATGGAGCAGATCAGCAGTGCAACTACAGTGATCACAATGGCATTGCGGAAGGAATTAAATATGGCACGCCCCAGATTCTGGTTGGCAATGAGACTCCGATAGTTTTCCAATAGATAAGTACCAGGCACGAGCTTCCCACGGACAATAGCAATACTGGAATTGGTTGCTCCACAAATCATATAGTACAGGGGAAACGCTGACAGAAAACTGGCAACGATTAAAATAATATAAGTAATAGCCGTCTTTACTTTAGTCACGTTTGTCACCTACTTTCATCTGGATCGCAGAAAGAATTGCCACGCTCACTAGGATAAACACAGAAATTGCTGCTGCATAATTAAACTTAGGTGTTTCCACGAAAGAGATATTATAAACATAATGTGCCAGTGTCATAGTAGACTTACCGGGACCGCCGGAAGTCAGATTGACAGACTCATCAAATAACTGTAGCGTACCGGAGGTTGACATAATAGCTGTCAGCAAAATAGTAGGCTTCAATAATGGAATGGTAATCTTCATAAACTGTTGGAAAGGGGTAGCTCCATCAATATAACTTGCCTCATATACGGAATAGTCAATATTCTGTAAGCCTGCCAGATAGAAAACCATATTGTATCCTGTCCATCTCCAGATCAACGCTATAATAATAACAAAACGGGCTGCCCATGCGTTCTGAAACCAGTCCACTCTGACAAAGCCAAGCGTTGTGATGATGTTGTTTACCAGACCATCCTGAGCAAATAAAGATTTGAAAATCATGGAATATGATACCAGTGATGTTGCACAGGGCAGAAAGATGAGAGTACGGAAAATACTCTTTCCTTTAATCTTCGGGCTGTTCAAAAGCTGTGCCAGACCCAGTGCCAGGATCAACATGATCGGAACCTGAATAATAAAGTAAAATACCGTATTAAACAGACACTGCTGGAAGGTCTTATCTTTTAATATCCTCTGGTAGTTTGCCAATCCTACAAAGCCTGAATTCTTTTTTGAAAAGGACAGGATGATCGCCTGCACCATAGGATAAAAGCAAAAGATAAAGATAAGAAGTGCAGCCGGAATCAAGAATACCCATCCAGTCAGGTTATGCTTTTTTTCCAAACTCATTTTTGCTTTCTTCTGTTTCATATAAATTCTCCTGCTTTAACAAATACCGGGAACACAATACACTGCATTCCCGGTACTGGCTCATTTTTTACTTACTTATTCACTAATGTTAAATTCAACAGTATCCTGTGCGTTCTGGATTTCTCCGTCAATATCAGCACCATTCTGTACTACGTTAGTGATTGCATCAGTCAGTGCACTTCTAATATCATTATAGTATGCACCATAGTTGATCGCGGGTACTTTACCTGCGAACTCAACAATATCCTTATATACAGCCTGTCCACCGTAGAAATCAGAATTCTGGTTGTAAACATCAGACTGTGCTGCTGGCAGATAGCTGGAAATCACACCAGCGTTAGGAAGCAGTTCGTCGTATAATTCAACACTTCCGCCGAAGGTTGTCTTTAAGAAATCAAATGCAAGCTCGGTGTTCTGGCAGTTAGAAGATACTGCCCAGCTTGCACCACCACAGTTCGCAAAGTTAGTAGCACCATTAACGTCATCCAGAGCAGGCATATTTACGATAGCCCATTTACCGGACTGGTCTTCTGCTGCCTGAATGGAGGACATGATCCAGCATCCCTGGATAACACCAGCAGCGTCTCCCTTGTTCATGGATGCGATATACTGATCCCAGTCAGTGTAGTCAACCATGATGCCCTCATCGATCAGCATTTTATAAACACTGATTGCTTCTTTCAGCGCTGCATTGTCAACAAGATGGACTTTACCATCAACGATAGGAGATGCACCTGCGGACTGCAGCATCTCGATAACGATTTCAGAACCGCCTGAGCTTGTCAGCATCGGAACACCATTTGCATCAACAACCTTTTTTGCTAAATCCATAAACTCAGACCAGGTTGTATCCTTGAAATCCTCAACAGTAAGGCCTGCAGCCTCTACCATGTCAGAACGGATTGCCATAATAGTTGCTCCATTATCAAAAGGAATACCGTAGTGTTTGCCATCTGCAGTAGAATCTCCTAATTTACCACCTGAGAAATCATCAAAGCTGATACCAGAGTTAGATAACTCTGTGAAAACTTCAGGATAATTTGCTATGTTCTTCTGGAAAGAATTGTCCTGCATCAAGAAGATGTCAGGCAGCGTATCATAGTTGCCAGCCTCAGCAGCGGTAATGATACTCTGCTCAATGTCGGTGTAAACCTTCTCCTGAATGTCCAGTTTGAAGTTCGGATGATCCTTCTGGTAAATTGCCTCAGCCTGTTTCATTGCATATACGTTGAAAGTGGGATCCCAACACCATACAGTGAGAACTTCTTCGCCATCAGCCGCCTCAGCTTCTGTGCTTTCCTCTTCTGTAACAGAAGCTGCTGCACTTTCTGAGGTTTCTGCTGCATCAGTGGAGGCAGGAGCGCTTGCTGTATCATTGCTGCTGCCACAGCCTCCCAGCATAGTAGCCATCATTGCTGTAATGAGCAGTGCACCTACTAATTTTTTTTTCATATTAAATCCTCCTTTGAAACAATATATTGTTTGTTGATGGTCTCATTATATCTTTGTCTATTTTGTATTTCAATTTCTATGTTGTTCTATTTTATCAATATATTGCTGTTTTTATTAAATAAATATATTTTCGGATTTTTACACTTCTTTTTAGTACTTATTTTTCGTCATTTTATTCCATTTTTATTTTTTAAGTTCTGTTTTGATGTACAAATTGATGATTTATTCTTTTTTGTTTCGCTATATTGTTCAGCAATATATTTATATTTTATAGCAATTTATCACATTACATCACAGTTTTTTCGTAGTATAATGAAGAAAATGGTTTTTCAGGAGGCTTTTATGAGAAATGAGCGTTACGACTTCTCTGCTTCAAAAGAATATTTAACAAAAGTTAAAACAAAGCTTTTATATGTTTCCTCTGCAACCTATGGCGGGGACTGGCTCAGTACACCTCACACCCACTACTGCTCCGAACTTTTCTATGTCATTGACGGCATGGGACAATTTCAGGTGGAGGATCATATTTTTCCAGTTTCAGCCAATGATCTTGTGGTTATCAATCCTAACGTTTCCCACACGGAGCTTGGTTTCAATGCCAATCCTTTAAAATATATCGTCCTTGGAATTGAGGGACTGGAGCTTTCCGTGGAAAATCACAATGCCAACTTCTGTATTGTTAATTTTAAGGAAATCAAGGATACCATCAACTTCTATTTAAAGATGATGCTCAGAGAAATCGAAAACCGCTCTCCCGGTCATGAAACCATCTGTCAGGATCTGATGGAGATTCTTATCGTTCTTTTCGGACGCCAGACAAATTTTTCTACCATTCTTAGTCCGGCAAATAAAAAAACGTCCCACCTCTGTGATTCAGTGCGACGCTATATTGACCAGAACTGCGGGGACGATCTCTCTCTAGAGCAGCTGGCAAAATTTTCTCATGTAAACAAATATTATCTGGTACATACCTTTACCGATGAGTATGGGATCTCTCCTATCAGCTATCTCATGCGTGCCCGTGTAAAAAAGGCGGAAAAGCTGCTGGCAACCACGGATTACTCTCTTTCCGTCATCAGCCGCACCTGCGGCTTTTCCTCCTCCAGCTACTTTTCCCAGACCTTTAAAAAAATAACAGGTGTATCTCCCAGCTGCTACCGCAGGAGAAGCAAATCGGATCAGGATCAGGACAAAGAAGCGTCCTGCTGACACATTCAGGATCTCCACCCAGTAAGGTCAATCTTCCTGCCATCACTCCAGATTCTTTCAAGATCATAGAATAAACGGTTCTCATTATCAAAAATATGAACAATGATATCTCCAAAATCCAGAAGGATCCAGTTGGCACTGCCATAGCCCTCTGACTGCTTAAGCGGCATGCCTGCCCGGCCAAGCTTTTCTTCTACAGAATCACTCATTGCCTGAATCTGACTTTTGTTGGAACCGCCTGCAATGATAAAGCAGTCTGCAATGACAGAAACTTCACTGATGTCAATAACGGTAATATCCTCACCCTTTTTATCCTCCAGTGCATCCACTGCAAGAAGTGCCATTTCTTTTATATTCTGTTCGATCATAATTGTTCCTTTCCGACAGGATGTAATTAGAATCCCGCATAATAATCATAGGTTTTCTGTGTCATGGGATCTGTTTCATTTCCCTTTTCCCGCAGATAAAAAAGAGTATCCTTTAATATCCGGACAAGAGTCAGATCAAGATCCTGAAAAGCCAGTCTTCGGACATCAGGAAGATCCTCTGCCTGTTTCCTTGAAGGCTCCATATAATCAGCAATGTAAATGATTTTTTCCAGCCTAGACATATCAGGTCGCCCGGTTGTATGATACAGGATGGCGTTCAGGATATCCTCATCCCGCACACCAAACTTGTCACGTGCAAGACAGACACCAGCCTTTGCATGAAGAAGAAATGGATTTCGAAGCTCAACATCTGTAATTTCCATATGAGCCTTCTGGCAGAGCTTTATCTTCTTTTCATCACTGATACACTTGGCGCAATCATGAAGGAGTCCTGCTATCTTGGCCTTTTCAATATCCTCACCATGGCACATGGCAAGAACAGCTGCCGTATAGGCAACACCTAGTGTATGTTCAAAGCGTTTTTCATCCTGTGTTTTTTCCATTTCTTTCCGTAAATCTTTCAGACTGATTTCCTTCACAATAACCTCTGTCCCTTTCCCTGCTTTTAAGATTTATGTCTTTTGGTACAATCCATGTTCTGTGATATAGTTTCTCACCGGTTCAGTTACCATATAACGGATGGATTTTCTTTCCGTGATCCGTTGTCTGATCTCTGTGGAGGAAATATCTATCCTGCGTTTTGGAAGAAGAATAATTTCTGCCTGATATTTATGATACAGATCTTCTGCTTTTTCTTCCAGTGCACTTCTGGCTTCATCACCGCGAAATGCCGCGACCAGTGTACATCTTCTGAAGATCTCTGCAGGATTTTTCCACTTTTCAATAGAAAAAAGATTGTCTGCACCGACAATGAAATAGAATCCGGTATCCACATATTCCTTTGACAGAGTAAGAAGCGTCTCACAGGTATAGCTTTCTCCCGGCCTGTCTGTTTCCACAGAAGAAACATGAAAGTCTGGATGATTTTCTGTTGCCAGCCTGACCATCTGCAGACGATCTTCTGCACTGGCAATTTCTCTCACATTTTTCATATAGGAAATGCCACTTGGTATAAAGAGTACCTGATCCAGATGACAGTATTCCATCGCCTGTTCTGCCAGAAAAAGGTGACCATAATGAACAGGATTAAAGGTTCCGCCTATGAGGCCTGTTTTTCTATTTGTCATATAAGGAATACTCCATGATTCTGAATATTATAAAGGCAGATTAATCTTCTTGTGGTCCTTATTTTCCTTATACAAAACGATTTTCTTGCCAATCACCTGGACAACCTGTGAATGGGTTCTTTCAGCGATCACTGCTGCAATTTCTTTTGGGTCTTCCAGACAGTTTTTCAGAACAGCAAGCTTGATCAGCTCTCTTGTATTAAAAGCCTCAAGAACAGCTTCTGTGATTTCCGGTGTAAGGCCTGATTTGCCGACCTGAAATACCGGCTCAATATTCATGGCAAGTCCTTTTAAATAGGCACGCTGTTTACTTGTCATATTCGTCTCCTCCGTTATTTGTAATAGTCAAAAGAAAGACCATACATTCTTACAGTATCTCCCTCTGAAATACCAAGTGCTTCCAGCTCACCCAGAATACCATTGTCCTTCAGGAAATTCTGGAAGAAGGTAAATCCCTTTTCGGAGTCAAGATTGGTATAACCAAGCATTTTTTCAATACGGGGTCCTTCTACAACATATTCATTCGCATCTTCATCATAAGTAACCAAGTAAGGCTCATCGGATACCGGCAGCATGTATTCGGGGAAGAATTCCTGTTCAAAAACAACAGGCTCCTGATCCTCCTTCGAAAGCAGTTCACTTACATGATATAAAAGCTCTTTCAGGCCTTTCCCACTAATGGCAGAAATTGGATACACCGGGATGCCTTTTGGCTCAAATTCCCTTTTCAGTCGTTCTACAGGATCCTCTGTCTCCCCGTCATCAAAGATCATGTCAGTTTTATTGGCTGCAATCACCTGCGGCCTTCTTGCAATCTCAGGATTATAGGCTTCCAGTTCTTCGTTGATGGCATAAATGTCCGCAACCGGATCTCTTCCCTCCGTGGATGCAGCATCTACCATATGGATGATCACCTTGGTACGTTCAATATGACGCAGGAATTCAAACCCAAGGCCAACACCCTGGGATGCACCTTCGATAAGTCCCGGAATATCTGCCATGACAAATCCCTTTGCACCATCCAGATCTACCACGCCAAGATGGGGTGTGATGGTGGTGAAATGATAATTGGCAATTTCCGGTCTGGCATTGCTGACCTTGGAAAGCAGTGTTGATTTCCCGACATTAGGAAATCCCACAAGTCCTACATCAGCAATTACCTTCAGTTCAAGCTGCAGGGTAAGCTCCCTTGCCGGCTGGCCGGGCTGCGCATATTTGGGAACCTGCATGGTACTGGTGGCATAGTGCTGGTTCCCCTTCCCGCCTCTGCCGCCCTGTAAAAGAACAAAACGTCTGTTATCGCCAGAGAGATCCGTAATGATCTTGCCGCTTTCAAATTCTTTAATAACAGTTCCAGCAGGCATTTTCAGGATCAGGTCATAACCGTTTTTTCCACGGCAGTTCCGCTTTTTTCCATTTTCGCCGTCCATTGCCTGATATTTACGGACATGACGGTAATCACTTAAAGTATTCATTCCATCATCAACTTCCAGAATAACACTGCCTCCATCACCGCCATCTCCTCCGTCTGGTCCGCCATTCGCCACATATTTTTCACGTCGGAAGGACACATGGCCATCGCCGCCCTTGCCGCTTCTGACATATATTTTCGCTCTGTCTGCAAACATAACGTTTTCCTTTCAAAAAAATGGGCTTCAAACGTAAAGTTGTTTGAAGCCCGATCCATCGTACTATTTCTCTACAGGATATACAGAAGCCTGTTTCTTGTCTCTTCCTTTTCTTTCGAATTTAAGTACACCGTCAACTAATGCGAACAAAGTATCATCTCCGCCGATACCAACATTGATACCAGGATGAATCTTGGTTCCACGCTGTCTGTATAAAATGTTTCCTGCTTTTACGAATTGTCCGTCAGCTCTTTTCGCGCCTAATCTCTTGGATTCGGAATCTCTACCGTTCTTAGTAGAACCAACTCCCTTTTTATGAGCGAAAAATTGAAGGTTCATCTTTAACATGGTTTACACCTCCTTGAATTTTAGTTCCAAATACTTCTTACCGTAATCGCTTACGATATTCTGTAATCCAAGAATAAGAGAATCCATGAGAAGCTTTCCCTGATCGGAAAGACTTTCAAACCTGCAGTCGATATAGCCCTGCTCTTCCTCTGTAGTAATCTCCATTTTCTCATGGACTAATTCATCCAGTGCGTTGATTGTGTTGATCACCAGACAGGATATGGAAGCACATACGATATCCTTACCGTAATCTGCATAGCCCGCATGACCCTTACAGGTCAGTCTCTGATATTCTCCCTTATTGGATTGATAAATCATAATGGTCGTCATAACTAAGCATTAATCTTTTCGATCTTAACCTGAGTGTATGCTTGTCTATGACCATTCTTCTTATGGTAACCGGTTTTTCTCTTATACTTGTAAACGATAACCTTCTTACCTCTGCCCTGTTCCATAACTGTTGCAGTAACATTAGCGTTAGCTACGTCTCCGGCAACCTTAAGCTCCTTGTCACTTACAGCGACAACCTGATCAAATGTAACAGTAGCTCCGGGTTCAGCATCAAGCTTTTCAACCTTGATCACATCACCTTCGGAAACCTTATACTGCTTTCCGCCTGTTGCTATGATTGCGTACATAATGGATAATCCTCCTTCTAATCAGCCGAAACTGATTTTACTCGCTAGCTTCGGTGGCACCGTAAGGCACACTTCTACCCCGCCATGCGGCATACTCATAAAATATAACATCCAGACCCATGTATGTCAAGAGTTTTTCTGCATTTCTTCAAATAACGGACGATTGATTTTTTTTCTTGTAATTTCTACAATTCCAAGTGCTGTCATATCAACCAATCTTGTCCGTACCTGATCCTTTTTCAGGAGCTGGTCCAGCAGGGAAAGCAGCTCTTTCTGATCTTTTTCACTTTCCATATTAATAAAGTCAACCATGATCATGCCAGAATAATTCCGAAGCTGCAGCTGTCTTGCAATTTCGGCTGCTGCTTCCCGGTTGACCTTCCGGTAATAGTCCTGACTGGAGCGGCCTTTATGGACAGCCTTGCCAGAATTGACGTCAATGACAACCATGGCTTCTGTCGGTTCTATCACCAGATAACCGCCGCAGGACAGCCATACTTTTCTTGACAGGGCTTCCTGCAGAAAGAAATCCAGCCGGTAAAGCCTGGAAAGGCTTAAGGAAGGATCCTGATACAGCCTGACAGTCTTTTCAGGAAAGGTATCCTTCAAAAGCTGCCATACTTCCGATTCATCCGTAACGATCTCTTCATATGCTGTAAGAGGGATATCCTGAATCTGACGGATCAGTTCTGGCAGCGGTCTGTGCAGACAGGAAGGACAGCTTCTGTGCCGGTAAATTTCAGTAAGCTCCTGAAAAAAGCAGATAAATTCCTGCATTTCCTGAAAAAGAGGTGTCAGCTCCTTCAGGGTATCTGCATTGGTGCGGACAGTGAACTGAAAGTTTTTCCTGCCTTCGATACCAGCCTCTGCAATGGCAGTCTTTAACTCTTTTTGTCTTTCCGGTGCAAGCTTTCTGGAAACATGGATACCATGTCCAAAAAGGGAACAGACACAGTATTGTCCTGTCAGTACAGGCATTGCACTGGCAAGAGGCGGCTTGGTCTTTACCGCTTCTCCAGTGATCTGGACAACAATCTCATCTCCCTGATGAAGCTCAGATAAGGAAGAAAAGCTTCTGTTTGCACACAGGAAATCACCGGACTCTGAAAGCGGCAGATAGACAGTCCTTCCTTCAGGAACCGTAAGAAATGCACCTTTCATAGCAGGGATAACATCCTTCACTCTGGCAAGGCAGATCTGTGAAAGCATCCCCTCCTCCTGCAAGAGAGGACTGCAATGCATCCGGGAAGGCCGTCCCTCTGTGAAAAGGACTGACAGATATCGGTTGTTCTGACGGGTAATTACAATATTATTCATGGTATTAAAGGAACAAGCTTTCCTTCTCCGGTTCTTTTATAGGTTTCCAGACGGCGTACCCTGAAAGGATATTCCGGCAGGGAAATATTCTCAGCAGTGCAGAAGGTTTCCAGTACAAAGCCAGGCTTCATATTGCTTCCGCTTCCAGCATCCAGTAGCATATAGACCTGATCCTCCCGTATCTCAAGCTGATAAATGGTCTCCATCAGATTTAATTCTCTTTCCCCTTTTTTGGTCTTTTTTATGACAGGGATCTTATCCTTTTCGTAGAAAGCTGTCAGCTTTTCTTTCCAGTCATCCGGAAGGGAAACACTGTCCCGGAAAGAGATCAGATAATCAGCAGCGGCAACGCTTGCCATGGCATTTCCTTCCGTTTCGTCAAGAACAGCCACCTGCAGGATCTGGATTCCTTCTGCCATGGTCTGATTCAGGCGCACCTTAATATCCTCCGTATCCGTTATGGAATTTAGTTCCACATCGAAATATTCACCGCAGCTTTCATGCCCTACTGACAGAGGAGATGCAAAGGATATGATCTGATGAGGGGAAAAGCCGGTGGAATAGGCAATATCAATTCCGGCTCTCCGGATTGCTTTCTGGAAATAACGCATAATATCCAGATGCCCGATAAAACGGACAGGCCCCTCTTTGGAAAATTTAATCCGTACCTTCATTTCCGTTTCCCTCCGTTTCTGTCTGAAATTCTGTGACACAGGTATTCTTATCAAAGCAGACGCCTGTCCCAAACCTGACAGCGCCGCAGCCCTGACACTGCATCCGGCAGTTGGGGGTGACAACAGCTTCTGCAGCCCTTTTCCATTCGCGGAGAAGGAATGCTTTGGTCACACCGCAGTCAATAAAGTCCCAGGGGAAAATTTCATCCTCACTCCGCTCCCTGACTGTGTAGAAGTCAGGATCCACACCACATTCCTCAAAGGTTTCAAGCCACACATCATGTTTATAGTATTCGCTCCAGGCATCATAGAAGCAGCCCTTTTCATAGGCTCTTAAAATAACCTGATTCACCTTTCTGTCACCTCTGGCAAGAATGCCTTCCATCACACTGGCATCTGCTTCATGCCAGTTGTACTTGATGCTCTTCTGATTTAACTGGCTCATAATAGCTGTCCTTGTCAGATAGGCTTTATTCAGGAAATCTTCCTTTCTGCACTGCGGTGCCCACTGAAAAGGGGTAAAGGGCTTTGGGATAAAGAAAGAGGTACTGGCAACGATCTGTACTCTTCCATTTCGTTTTTCCTTGGGAACCGTATCATAAAATTCAGCAGCAATCTTATTACAGAGCTCTGCGATGCCCTGAATATCCTCTTCTGTTTCAAAGGGGATTCCAAGCATAAAATACAGCTTGACCCTTGTCCAGCCGCCTTCAAAGGCAAGCTTTGCCCCCTGCAGGATCACTTCCTCGGTAAGCCCCTTATTGATCACGTTACGAAGGCGCTGGCTGCCGGCTTCCGGTGCAAAGGTTAGACTGCTCTTTTTTACATCCTGTACCTTGTTCATGACATCCAGGGAAAAGGCATCAATTCGAAGGGACGGCAGGGAAATATTGACTTTCCGCCTGCTGCACTCCTCGATCAGGAAATCGATCAGCTCAGGAAGCTTCTGATAGTCACTGGAGCTTAAGGAGCTTAAGGATATTTCTTCGTGACCGGTATTTTCCAGCATGGCTATAGCATATTTCTTTAAGAATTCCACATCCCTTTCGCGGACAGGACGATAGAGCTGGCCGGCCTGGCAGAAACGGCAGCCTCTGATACAGCCACGCATGATCTCAAGCACAACACGGTCCTGTGTCACCTTGATAAAGGGAACCACTGGCTTATCCGGATAATAGGTATCAGATACCTCGGTCACCAATTCCTTGAAGATTCTTTCAGGGATTCCTTCTTCCAGAGGCTTTATTTCCTTTATAGTGCCGTCTTCATGGTAGTTTACCTCATATAGGGAAGGTACATAAATTCCTGAAATACAGGCAGCCTTCTTCAGAAAGTCCTGTCTGGAAAGTCCTCTGCTCCGGCAGTCCTCATAAAGATCGATCAGTTCACGGTATCTGGTCTCTCCTTCTCCAATATAAAAGAGATCAAAGAAATCACAGACCGGCTCCGGATTGTATGTGCAGGGACCGCCACCGATCACAATGGGATCTTCTTCTGTACGGTTCTTGGAAAGCAGTGGAATGCCGGACAGATCAAGTACCTGCAAAATGTTGGTATAACACATTTCATACTGGATAGTGATGCCGAGAAAATCAAATGTTCTGATCGGATCCTGAGATTCCAGTGCAAACAGAGGGATCTGTTCCTTCCGCATGATGGCATCCAGATCGACCCAGGGAGAATAGACCCTTTCACACCAGACATCTTCATAGCTATTCAGCATACCATAAAGAATCTGGATCCCAAGGTGGGACATACCAATTTCGTAAACATCCGGAAAGCACATGGCAAAACGTACCTTTACTGCCTCCGGATCCTTCATGACGGCATTGATCTCGCCACCGATATATCTGGCAGGTTTTTCTACCTGCATAAGAATTTCATCACTTAATGCTAATGTTCTCATATTTTTTCCTTGTCTGTTGTTTTTCCTGTCTTTTCAGTATAACGAATAACAGATCAGAAATCAAATAGATTCAGACTCTGAAAGACCCGGTCAAAAATGGCATCCTCTTCTGTCAGCTTTTCACAGTAAGACCGCAGGGGTTCTCCGAGAACCAAGATCTTCTGCTGATCCATGTAAATAAAAGCAGCAGACAGGCAGACCGCCAGAAAGAACCGGAAGCGGAATCCGGAAAGAAGTCCTTTTCCGGTGGATGGCCGGGGAGCGTCTGACGAAGGAGGTGAAGTGCCATCCATGCTTCCATAGCTGCTTCCCATACCACCATATCCATCCATATGTACTGCCTCTGCTCCATAAAGCAGTTTTTCCCGTTCTCTGCATTTCATACGGTTATACTGATTTTCTGTCCGGATGGACTGTATCAGTTTCAGCTTCTGATCTGCACTGACTTTTTCCATATCATTCTCTTTTCAGACAAACCTTACTAAAAAATATGCACTGCATTTTTAATCTATGCAGTGCATGTCACCATTCTTATCTGTTTCAGATTATTTTTTCAAAAAAGCAGCTATAGCTTCCGGTATGACAGGCATTTCCAACCTGATCCACCTTGGCAAGGAGAGTATCTTTATCACAGTCGGCATAAAGCTCCTTCACATACTGGAAATGACCGCTTGTCTCACCCTTGATCCAAAGCTCATTCCGGCTCCGGCTGAAATAGGTCATCCTGCCGGTGGCAAGGGTCTTTTCGTAGGCTTCTTCGTTCATATAGGCTACCATCAGTACCTGCAGTGTCTCTTCGTCCTGGACCACTACCGTAACATGGCCATCCGTATTCTTCTTAAGCTCGCTCCATGGAATATGATTTACGACAGATACCGGTGTATAAGTCATTTTTTTCATATTATAAGCTCCCCTTGGTACTGAGTACATCCTGGATCCTCGGATCCTTTTCAACGGCCATATCCAGTGCTTTGGCAAAGGCCTTGAACATGGCTTCAATGATATGATGGTTATTGCTGCCATCCAGAAGCTTGATATGAAGGTTCATGCCCACGCTGTAGGAAATGGCATAGAAAAACTCTCTTACAAGCTCGGTATCCAGTTCTCCGACCCTGTCTACTGTAAAGTTACAATCAAAGTTCAGATAGGGTCTGCCACACAGATCTACCGCACAGAGAACGAGCGTTTCGTCCATGGGAAGAATGCAGGAGCCATACCGGCGGATTCCTGCCTTGTCACCAAGGGCCTTTTTGATCACAGAACCGATTACAATACCAGTGTCTTCTACGGTATGGTGTCCGTCTACCTGCAGATCCCCTTCCACCTCCAGGATCAGGTCAAAGAATCCGTGTCTGGAAAATCCCTCCAGCATATGATCAAAAAATCCGATACCGGTATCAATGTTAGAATTGCCGGTACCGTCCAGCTCCAGCGTTGCAGTAATATCAGTTTCTTTTGTTTTGCGTGTTACAGAAGCGTTTCGGCTCATAACAGATTCCTTTCTTACTCTTCTTCAAATCGTACTTTAATGGAATTGGCGTGGGCAGTCAGACCCTCTTCTTTTGCAAACAGTTCGATGTCCTTATGAACACGGGCAAGTGCATCTTTTGAATAGGAAATGATGCTTATCTTCTTCATAAAATCATCTACATTTAAGGGCGAGAAGAATTTTGCCGTGCCATTGGTTGGCAGAATGTGGTTCGGTCCTGCAAAATAATCACCAAGCGGCTCTGATGAGTATTCTCCAAGGAAAATTGCCCCTGCATTTTTGATCTTGGTCATGGTTTCAAACGGATTTTTCGTCAGGATCTCCAGATGCTCGCTGGCGATCTCATTGGCAGCATAGATCGCATCCTCCATGGAATCTGCAAGGAAAATGGTGCCGTAATTATCAAGTGAGGCCTGAATGATAGCCTTTCTCTCCAGTTTTTCTGTAAACTGTCCAATTTCTGTAACAACCTGATCAGCCAGTTCTCTGCTTGTGGTAATCAGGATCGCACTTGCCAGTTCATCATGCTCTGCCTGGGAAAGAAGATCCGCTGCTACATATTTGGGATTTGCACTTTCATCGGCAAGCACCAGGATCTCACTGGGGCCTGCGATAGAGTCAATACTTACAAAACCAAAGCATGCCTTCTTGGCAAGGGCTACGAAAATATTTCCGGGTCCTGTGATCTTGTCTACCTTGGGAATGCTTTCTGTACCAAACGCCATGGCTGCGATTGCCTGTGCACCACCTACCTTATAGATCTCATCTACCCCTGCAATATCTGCAGCAACCAGTGTGCCTGGATTTACCTTTCCGTCCTTTCCGGGAGGGGTTGTCATGATAATACGGCTAACACCTGCTACTTTGGCAGGGAGCACATTCATCAGAACACTGGAGGGATAAGCTGCCTTACCACCGGGAACGTAAACACCGGAAACTGCAATAGGCAGGATCTTCTGTCCAAGGATCGTTCCGTCTTCTTTGGGGATGATCCAGCTTGCATGAAGCTGCTTCTCATGAAAAGCCCTGATGTTTTCTGCTGACTTTTTCATAACAGCTACAAATTCAGGGCTGATCTTTGTATAGGCCTCTTCAACCTCTTCCCGTGTGATCTGCACTGTATCTGCACTCAGGCTGCAGTGATCAAATTTCTCCGTATAATCAAACAGGGCTTTGTCACCATGCTGTCTTACATTTTCAATGATCTCATTGACCGTCTGTTCATAACCGCCATAGCTTGAAGGACTTCTTTTCTGCAGCTGCAAAAGCAGTTCTTTTCTTGTATTTTCATTCAGATTGATGATCTTCATGAGGCTTCCTCCTGTTGGTATGCTTTCTGTATATTCTTATAGTTCATCATTACCTGTTTCATACTGATTCTCAGGCTTCACACAGAGGATTCAGCTTCTGGATCAGGCTTCGGATCCGCTCTGTTTCCATCTGCATGCTGACCTGATTGACGATCATTCTTGCAGACAGGGTACAGATCTCCTCAAGCACCTCAAGACCATTCTCCCTTAAGGTGGAACCGGTCTCTACGATATCTACGATCACATCTGAAAGCCCGACGATAGGTCCAAGTTCTACAGAACCGTTCAGCTTAATGATATCTACTGTCTGATGCTTCTTGTTGAAGAAATAGTCTTTGGCAATATTTGGATATTTGCTGGCTACACGGATTCTTTCGTGATGCTTTAACAGCTCTCTTGCCTGTGCAGGACCACAGACGCACATCCGGCATTTTCCAAAGCCAAGATCCAGCACTTCATAAACACGTCTGTTTTCTTCCATGATGGTATCGCTTCCAACCACACCAATATCAGCCGCACCATATTCCACATAGGTTGGGACATCAGGTCCTTTAGCAAGAAAAAAACGAAGCTTCAGCTCCTCATTGACAAAGATCAGTTTTCTGGAATTCTTATCCTTCATCTCTTCACAGGTGATTCCTATTTTTTCAAGAAGCTCCAATGTTTTATTGGCAAGTCTTCCCTTACCGAGGGCAAAGGTAAGATATCTGTCACTGTTCATGCTACTCTCCTCTTTCCTGCATATTCTTTTCCGGAACAAGTGCTACCCGGATGCCTTCCTGCCGGAGTTTTTTCGCTTCTCTAAGGGCTGCCCTGAAGCTGTCCTTTGCATAGATAATGGTCCTGACAGATTCCTTTTCAGGCAGCTGTATATTCTGATGGAAAAGAGCCTGCATCAGATCATCAATCACAACCATAAAACCAACAGCCGGTGCTTCCTTTCCGAAACGGGATAACAGATTGTCATAGCGGCCGCCTTTCAGGATCGCATCTCCGACACCGTAGGCATAGGCCTTGAAAATCACACCGGTATAATAATTGTATTTGCTTAACATGCCAAAGTCAAAGGAGATATATTTCTCCACACCGTATTCACAAAGCACCTGATGCAATGCAAACAGTCTTTCTACGGCACTTCTGGATCTGTCATTATCGACAATCGCAGCTGCTTCCTTCAGCATCTCTGCACTTCCAAAGAAATCTGTAGTTTTCAGAAGCATTTCCCTGTGCTTTTCGTCAATACCCTTTTCAAGGAGAAGGGCTTCGGCACCGAAAATGTTCTTGCCGGAAATATAATCACGAAGAGAAAGCTCTGTGTCTTCATCCAGTCCTACTTCCTCACAGATTCCCTTAAAATATTCGATCTCACCAATGCTAAGCTGAAATTCCTGAAGTCCCGCTGCAAGCAGGGAGGAAACAGCAAGGGCAATGATCTCTCCGTCAGCTTCCACACTGCCATCCCCCATCAGCTCTGCACCCATCTGGGTGACTTCCTTTAACTTACCCTGCAGATTGCTGGTGTTTGTGAAAGTATTTCCTAGATAACAGAAACGGATCGGTACATCTTCATCCATATAATATTTGGCAGCACAGCGTGCCATGGAAGGCGTGAAATCTGGTCTAAGGACAAGGGTATTACCCTCCTTGTCAAAAAATTTGTACAGTTCTCTGGAAGGTGTAGTCCCGATATCCTTGGAAAAAACATCAAAAAATTCAAAAGTCGGTGTCTGGATATCTTCATAGCCGTAGCTGTTTAACTGTCCATGGATATGTTCTTCTATGGCCAGCTTGACTGCGTATTCCTTTCCATAGATATCCCTGACGCCCTCAGGTGTATGTACCGGCTTCTTATTCATGGTGATAAAATCCTTTCTGGTGCAGTATGGTCTTTTATGTATCGTCAAGTACTTTAGTGAATCGCAGTATTAATATGCTACCATAGCAGTGTTCAAAACTATTGTCAGTATAACGAAAAGAGAAATACTTGTCAAATAGTTTATGTATAATCTCGATCCTCAAGATCTTTCTGCAGGATGTCAAGATACGGAACAAGGATACCATTATGCTTTGGCAGATAATAGTCCGGATTTAGTTCTTCCCTGCGAAAGCTCTTCCGTCCTCCTTCCTTTGCCCGGCTCCAGAAAAACATCAGCATATCAAAGGGCAGATAATAAAACAGATCCAGATGAGTGTAATAGATCAGAAAAAAAGCGATCCCCCTCTGCTTTTCGAAGGCATCCATAAAGGTCACCTGATGTTCATGGATATTCTGAAGACTGAATGTATCCACAGCACATTCTTTGGCATCAAAACAGACAGGGATCCCCTGTACGGCACCAATATAGTCAACGGTACTTTTCTTATCAAAATAAGCCAGTGTGATATGCCTGCTTGTCTGATCAATATTGATCGGTGTGATCGGTGTTGGAATCTTCTGGATCAGAGCCAGTCCCTTTTCCAGATATTTTTCGTTGGTTCTGTTGATCAGTTCCTCAAGCCCGGATCCCCTAAGGCCTCTGGAATTCCATGTTGTCATCAATATTCTCCTTACCTTTTATCTGCAGAAGCTTTTGAAAGGCATCCGGCTCCGGTGCCGTAAAGCGGTGGATCTCTTCTTCTGCCAAAAGACGGCAGGGTGGAAATTCCAACCGGTAAGCATGCAGAAGCTGTCCCCTTCCAGAAATCAGCTTTTCGTAGCGGTGATTAAAAGCGGCTTCCCCGTATTTATAGTCCATCAGCAACGGATGTCCGATGGAGGCCATATGTGCACGGATCTGATGGGTCTTTCCGGTGATCAGCTCCACCTCAAGATAAGTGATATCAGAAAATACCTGAAGCGGATAAAAGCGCGTCTCAATATAAGAACTGTTTTCAATAGGCTTGTCAATAACACTTACCCGGTTTGTTTTTTCGTCCTTGACAAGATATCCCTTTAAAGACAATTCTTTTTTCAGCCGCCCTTTTACAAAAAGCCGGTAATATTTCCGTACAGCTCTTGTCTTTATCATTTCATTCAGCTTCTGACTTCCCATAAGGGTTTTGGCACAGATCACAAGTCCACTGGTATTCCGGTCAAGACGGTTGCAGACAGATGGTTTAAAGGTCTGCAGGGACTGTTCTGAAATAACTTTCTGATAAAGCAGATAGCCGATCATCCATTCATTCAGGGAAAGATCGGAATCACTGGCCTTTTGGGTCAGAATGCCTTCCGGTTTATTTAGAAGGAGCATATGTTCATTTTCATAAATAACAGAAATACCCTTCAGGGATTGAAAGGCTTTTTCATAGGAAGAGCTTCTGGCTTCCTGTCCACCGGCAGCCTTAAATTTCAGAAAGGTCTCTTCTGAAAAGAAAAGCCTTACGGTATCCCCGCTTTTCAGTACCTCGTTTCCGGCAGCCTTTTTACCGTTTAGTTCAATATTATTTTTGCGCAGCATTTTATAGAGAAAAGAAGAAGATGCTGCAGGAAGAAGCTTTTGAAGGTATTTGTTAAAACGCTGTCCTGCTTCTGACTCTTTGATCGTAAACTGGTACATAACAGCCTCTCTTACAGGGAAATATCATAAAGGATGACACGGATCTCATCATCCCTCCCAGGTGTTTTGCCATGCTCTGATTTATTAAGACTCACCAGTCTGTTACAGTATTTGCCGGTATCACGGAAGATCTTGATGGTCATGTCTTTGAAACCGCCCTGTTTTAACATATCAGCCAGATGCGTTTCGCAGGCCTGTAGATCACATTTGTCATCTTCAGTAAGACCACAGATTGTTTTGCCGTCAACTACCATATGACTGATGGCAAAATTTTTCTTATAGGAGGTAAAATACATGTCAAACATACCAACCAGATCACCGGTCACAGCTTCTGCCTGTTCCTTTACTGCTTCACTGCAGCCTTTAGCCCGGCAGAACATGACATAATTCACAAGGCTTTTGGCAGCCGGTAGGCAGCCAAGCACTGCTACAACCGTAAGCAGGTTTTTTCGTGATCCGGTAGAAATAATACCGGCAAACAGAAGCGCCAGGGAAATAACGAAATAAAGAATCGTACGCAGCAGAACAAAAGTCCGCTTTGTTTTAATATAACCATAAGTACCCTTAACTGCTTTTTTCATCTGCTATCCTCTCTATTCTGTGATCTCTGTGAAATCTTCAATATAATAATCAGCAAGCTTACGCTTTTCTTTTTCCTGATAAACCGAATAGGCATCTGCCACGGCACATACCTTCATACCTGCATTTCTGCCCGCCTGAATACCTGGGACAATATCTTCGAAAACCAGACAGTGTTCTGGTGAAGCACCACATCTTCTGGCAGTTTCCAGATAAACATCCGGCCACGGCTTCCCACGGTTTACCTCGCATCCTGTCACGATACCGTCAAAGTATTCTGTAAGGCCATGTGAAGCAATGATCACATCCACAAGCTGTCTGGAATTACTGGTAGCGATACCAAGACGGATTCCTTTCTTCCGGCAGAGCGCAAGAAATTCAGAAACCCCCTTTTTCAGGGGCACCTCGTTCACGTACTTGTCAAAGGCCATGGCATTCCAGTCTTCCTTCATCTTTTCGATGGGATCCGGAATGGAAAACTTCTGTTTGATATAAACAGCCGTTTCCGTAAAGCTCATTCCTTCAATCTCCTTCTGCAGGGTTTCTGGAAGCGACAGACCAAATCGTCCCAGATATTCAACATCAATATCATTCCATACCCACATGGAATCTACCAGCGTACCGTCCAGATCAAACAGGACCGCCTTTATATGTTCGAGCATAAGCTGTTTACCTCTTCTTCTGTTAATTCACGGATGCGTCCTTCAGGCAGATCTTCATCCAGCACAAGGCTTCCCATGGAAACCCGCTTCAGATACGTGACGGTAAGACCGATGGTCTGGAACATCCGTTTTACCTGATGGAACTTTCCCTCTGTAATGGTCAGAAGGCAGCTCTTTTCAGATAGCAGCTTAGTTTCCGCTCCCTTTGTCAGTGCCTTTTCTCCGATATCCACACCGATTTCAAGCTTTTTGAGCTCTTCTGGAACAATGGTCAGATCCGTTTCCACATAATAGCATTTTTTTACATGCTTTGCAGGAGAAAGCAGTCTGTGGGAAAGCGCACCGTCATTGGTCAGAAGCAAAAGTCCAACCGTATCCTTATCCAGTCTCCCAACAGGAAAGATATCATCTGAAGGAATGCCATACAGGTCTTTATTGTCATGCTGGGAAAGCTGTTCCTTCAAAAGATCCAGTACGGTTTTATCTCTTAAATCTTCTGTAGCGCTGACAACACCTGCAGGCTTGTTCATCATATAATAAACATAAGGCCGGTAGCGGAATTCCTTACCCCTATAGCTGACAACCGCTGTCAGTTCATCCACCTTGTCATCCGGCTTAAGCCCTTTCTTTCCATTGATGAGGATCTCTCCCTTCTTTAGGATCTCCTTCACTTCTCTTCTGGAACCTATATTCAGTTCGCATAAAAACCTGTCAATTCTCATAGCTATAATAATAACACAAACGGGGAAAAGAACCACTCATTTTGTTAAAAAAGAATTCATTTCCAGTAACACTGATATGTCTTTTTCTGTTTATGGGAACGCTCCTTCTGTTCCCGGGGCAATGTCTGTCCTTTGCACTCACAGGCTTAAACCTCTGGTTCCAGAAGATGATTCCATCCTTATTCCCCTTTATGGTACTGTCAGGCATATTGATCCGCATGGATCTGACAGACCGGTTTGTTTCACTGCTCCGCCCCCTGCTCACCCCAGTATTCAGGGTAAATACTGACTGCCTTTATGTGATCATCATAGGGTTTCTGTGTGGATTCCCCATGGGTGCTGTGGCAGTTACAGATCTTTATAAAAAAGGACGGCTTTCTGTTACAGAAGGCGAATTTCTGCTTTCCTTCTGTAATAATATCGGACCGGTTTATTTCATCAGCTTCGCCCTTCCCATCATGGGAAATCCACCGCTCCTGCCCTGCCTCTTTGGCATGTATGGCATACCACTGCTTTATGGGATAGTTCTCCGCCATACAAGATACCGCTACCATTTGTCTGCTTCCACAAGAAAAACGCCAGATCTCTGTCAGGCTTCTTATGAAAAAGAAGCTTCGCTTCTGGCTGTCCTTGATGAATCAGTAACAGCCTCCCTGTACAGCATCACAAAGCTTGGTGGTTATATGATCCTGTTCCAGATCCTGAATGTGTATCCATCCCTGTTCTTCAGACAGGGTTTGTACCCTGGTATCGCGCAGGGGCTTCTGGAAATATCAGGAGGTCTGTCCATGCTTCAGGATACCTCTCCCTGTATCTCCCTGATTCTGCTTGTATTCTGCGGTCTCTGCTGTCTTGCCCAGACAGGGAGCGTCCTTGCAGGAAGTCCGTTTTCTCTTGTACGTTATTTTAATAACCGGTTCTTTCTTACCGGCCTTTGTGCCTTTTATTACGTTGTTTTCTTTTCTGTAACAGCCTGATGACAAAATAAAAGATTCCAGTCAGGATCAGACTGACACAGAGGATCAGAAGAATCAGTGAGCCTTTTTCAGCCTGAATTTCAGAAGCCGACATGGAAAGATCCAGTGGAATTCTGGAAAGTGTTTCTGTTTCACCGGTAATTTCCTCCGTTTTCTCTTCCTGTAATGGAATGGAAATGGTGATTGTATTGCTTTCCGTTTTCAGATCATAACCATTGTAAACGCATACCTGCAGATCTACCGTTTCTTCCTCCGGAAGTGCAACGGTAAATTCATGCTCTGGCAGGGAGCTGTCCCAATTTTCTCTTGGCCATGGATATAGCTCACTGTATTCTCCCTGGTCAAAGTGATAACAGTAATACTGGATATAGCCATCAGAATCAGAAGCCTTTATTTTCACAGTTGCTTCCCGTTCATAAGGATCAACCGAAAAAAGCTCAATCTGGCAGATTTCCGCTTCTGTCTGATCTGGCCTGTTGATTTCCTTTATGGGAAAGTCCTGGTTCACATGAGCGCTGAAATCTTCTCCTGTTTTGGGAGATTTCAGCCCGAAATATTCGGCGGCAGCCTTGCCATCCTCCCGTCCGAACGTTACAAGCTGTTCTTCACTCTGCTGGTAAAAAACCTTGTCACGGGACTGATCCAGATGGCAATGCTCGATCAATGCCGCTGGAATCTCAAGGTCTGTACTGGCTCGTAAGATTCCATAATAATTATCTCCACGGGAATTCAGTCTGGTTTTGATCCCTCTGGAAAACAGACCCATATCTTCAAACCTTCTCATATTGATCTCAGCAAAGCTGCGTCCCTTGCTGTAATATTCTCCAAAAGCAGATACCCAGACTTCAGAACCATATAACTTATGGTTAACAGAACTGTTAAAGTGAAGACAGAACAAAAAATCGGCATTTCTGTCTTTGGCAAACTGCGCACGCTCTTCTAATGACAATTCCTGATCTGACTCCCTTGTCAGATAGACAACCACATTGTCGTAGGTTTCCAGTTCTTCTTTCATAGCCCTGGCAACAATCAGCGTCATTTCTTTTTCTGTATATCCATCTATCTGGGCACCTAGATTTTCTCCGCCATGCCCAGGATCAATCACAATAATGGTATTTCCCTTTAAATCCGGCATAAACCGCTGTCTCCTTTTACAAAAAAACCGGCCTGCCCTGTGGCAAACCGGCTTATGCTATTCCTGTTCTAGATCATATCCAGATTGAGGTCTTCGGAGGAAGACTGTGCTGCCCCACGATCCTCTACGATGGTATCCGGTTCCGGCGGATTCAGCTCCACACGGTTAGCGTTGACCACGTCATTATACTGATTCAGGGAACTGATAAAGCTGTCATAATGATCCTGTGTGGTTTTCATCGTCTGTGTCAGCAGATTCTCTACATTGGCGAGAATGCCGTCTGTATACTGCATGGCAGCGCTTCGCATATTGTTGGCTTCAATCGTAGCATTATCCAGAATATCCTGTGCCTGCTTGGTCGCCATGGTGACCACTTCATTGGCCTGTGCATATGCCTGCTGCATGATCTCGTGTTCATTGATCAGCTCATTGGTATGGATCGTAGCATCATTGATCAGTGCCTCAGCCTTGGCTCTTGCATCATTTAAGATTGCTTCTTTGTTACTGATGATCTTCTGATAACGCTTGATCTCATCAGGAGTTTTCATACGAAGCTCTCTTAAAAGCTCATCGATCTCTTCTTTGTCGACAATGATCTTGGTATTGGAAAAAGGCTGGTATTTGCAATTATCAATATAAGTTTCGATTTCGTCGATTAATTGCTCGATTCTGCTGCTCATGGAAGAACCTCCCTATTTGTCTATATGATATCCAAATTTCTTATATACCCGCTCAGCCACAAAATCCGGTACTGACATGGAAATATCACCATGAAAGCTTGCAATTTCCTTGACTGTTGATGAGCTTAAGTAGGCATACTCCAGTTTCGTAGTCAGGAAAACCGTATCAAGCGCTCCTTTGGACAACAGTGCATTGGTCTGTGCATTCTGTAATTCATATTCAAAGTCTGTAATAGCACGAAGTCCTCGGATCACGACATGAACATCTCTGGCTTTCGCATAATCAACTAAAAGTCCGCTGAAAGATTCCACCTTTACATTCGGGATATCCTTCGTTGCTTCTTTCAATATAGTAACACGTTCCTCTACAGAAAACAATGGAGTTTTTTGCGTGTTATTCAGTACACTGACAGTCAGCTCTTCAAAGATTTCTGCTGCCCTTCTTATAATATCCAGATGCCCGTAAGTTACGGGATCAAAGCTTCCAGGATAGATTGCTCTTTTCATTGTGCCGCCTTTCTGCAGAACACGTGTTTATTCGTCTTATATCTTTTTTCACGGACTATGGTAAATCCAAGTTCTTCTACAAAGGAAAAATCACGGTCAAGAGCGGTTTCAGTTATGATGCGTGTATCCTCTGTAATATATTTCTGCTGTTTTAATGCAGAAAACACATTTTTTTCAACCTGAAGCTGATAAGGAGGATCCATGAATACAATATCAACTTCTTTTTCGGAGATCAGGGACAGTGCACTGACAGCATCCTGCTTTAACAGTGTTGCCTTATCCTCGAATCTGGTTGTAGAAAGATTCGCCTGGATACAGGCTATGGCATCCTTCGCATTTTCTGCAAAATAAGCATGTCTGGCACCACGGCTCAAGGCTTCGATCCCGATGCCTCCGCTTCCGGAAAACAGATCCACAAATATACTTCCCGGAATATCACCCTGTATCATATTAAACAATGTTTCCTTGATTCTGTCTGTTGTTGGCCTTGTATCCATTCCTTCCGGCGTTTTCAACAAAAGACGTCTTGCTGTTCCTGCAATTACCCTCATAATGATCTCCTTTATACTCTGGGTTTCGTTCCTTTCGAATCCCGTCTGCCGGTTTTGATTCTGGACAGATCAAACTGTTTTTCCTTAAATTCTATGACAGGATCTGCCATGCCCGGTCTTGTATAATAAACGTTTTCAACCTGATCCGTACCTGTCAGCTTCATGCCTCTGACACCAACGGCTCCCTTTTTCTTCTCCGGTATTTCTTCCAGGGGAAATTTCAGGAAATATCCTTCTTTCGTCTGCAGTATAATATCCTTCTGCTCCTTCAGTACAGATACATCCACAATCTCATCTCCCTCCTGCAGCTTGGTGGATGCGACCATTCTCTTGGATACATCGAATTCACCGCCATCGACGATCTTCATCATGGAAAGCTTCGTAACGAAGATCACACGATACAGATTCAGTGACGTCTGACTGGTAACGGCAATAATATGTTCCTTATCCGAACTGAAGTTACTGATATTATCGATCGGAACACCCTTGTCACGGAATTTCCCGTAGGGAATATCGACTACCTTTACGGTATGGAGCTGGCCTGTATTGGTAAATACACAGACCTTGCCCGTATTCTTACAGGTAAATACATACCGGGATTCACTGTCTGCCGCTTCCTTATTTCTCTCATAGGTCGCAGTATCCACGCATCTGGCATAGCCAAAGCGATCCATCAGGAAGACAACATCCATCTCTTCCGGTTTCTTTTCTTCATAAACAGCTTCTGCAAGATTTTCAATCTGTGTTTTCCTTGCATGCCCAAAGCTTTTCTTAATGGCATCCAGTTCATTCATAATAACCTGTGCCATGGCATCCCTACGGGAAAGGATGTCCTCATAACGGTAAATATTGGCCATGGTTTCTTCGTGCTCATTGATCAGTGCCTCCAGTTCCAGGCCGATCAGCTTATAAAGGCGCATTTCCAGGATAGCATTTGCCTGCTTCTCCGTAAACATAAGCTGTGATGCCATGATTTTTGACTCTTTAAACTTGAATTTGATACCCTCTGTCTTACCTTCCACAAGGCATGCCTTTGCCATGCCCCTGTCTTTGGAGCCACGCAGGATCTCAATGATCAGATCAATGACGTTGCAGGCCTTGATGAGACCTTCCTGTATTTCCTTCTTCTCCTGTTCTCTTGCAAGCAGTGTGGTATATTTTCTGGTATTGACCTCATACTGGAAATCCACATTACATTTGATGATTCCCTTAAGGCCCATCGTTTCCGGACGACCTCCGGCAATCGCCAGCATATTGACCCCAAATGTATCTTCCAGTCTGGTCTTTTTGTAAAGCATATTTACAAAGTTTTCCACGTCCGCATCTTTTTTCAGCTCTATAACGATACGGATTCCTTCTTTAGAAGACTGATTGGTGATATCCATGATATCCATAGTCTTCTTCTGCTCGGAAAGAGCTGCCACATCCATCAGGAACTTGGCAATATTGGCACCGATCATGGGATAGGGTATTTCGGAAATGACCACATTGGTTCTGCCGGCTTTTCCCTTCTCGATATCCACCTTTCCACGAACCTTGATCTTACCGGTTCCCGTCTCATAAATGGACAGAAGCTCGTCTTTATTGATAACGATTCCTCCGGTCGGAAAATCAGGTCCCTTTATGTACTTCATAAGTTCTGCTGTAGAAACGGATTCATCTTTCATATATGCCTTCACAGCATCAATGACTTCTGAAAGATTATGAGGCGGGATACTGGTCGCCATACCAACAGCAATACCTTCAGAACCGTTTACCAGAAGATTTGGGAACTTTGCTGGCAGAACAGACGGTTCTTTCTCTGTCTCATCAAAGTTTGGCACAAAATCAACAACATCCTTATCGAGATCAGAAAGAAACGCTTCCTGTGTCACCCTCTCAAGCCTTGCTTCTGTATAACGCATGGCTGCGGCACCGTCTCCTTCGATATTGCCAAAGTTGCCATGTCCATCGATAAGGGGCAGTCCCTTCTTAAAATCCTGACTCATGACAACCAGTGCATCATAAATGGAGCTGTCTCCGTGCGGGTGATATTTACCCATGGTATCACCTACGATACGGGCACTCTTACGATAAGGCCTGTCATAGCGGATACCCAGCTCATGCATATCATAAAGTGTTCTTCTCTGAACCGGCTTCAGACCATCTCTGGCATCCGGCAGGGCTCTTGCAATGATAACACTCATGGCATAATCAATATAAGATTTCTGCATCAGTTCAGAATATTCTGTTTTTATGATTTTCTCGTCCATTTACAGTAAAATGCCTTTCTTAAACATCCAGCTCTGCATCAGTTGCATGATCGTAAATAAATGCCTTTCTGGGAGGAACATCAGTCCCCATCAGCATCTCTGTGACTTCAGATGCCATCCTGGCATCCTCGATCTCTACAAGCTTCAGCATTCTCGTATCCGGATTCAGCGTGGTTTCCCAGAGCTGATCCGCATCCATTTCACCAAGTCCTTTGTACCGCTGCAGAGTAAAAGGACCTTTATGACGCTTTCTGTATTTTTCCAGTGCCTTATCATCATACAGGTACTCTTCTTCTCCTCTTGACGGCATAGCCTTATAAAGAGGCGGCATGGCAATATATACATGCCCCTCAAAGATCAGCTCTGGCATGAACCGGTAAAACAGAGTCAGAAGAAGAGTGGATATATGGGCACCATCCACATCGGCATCGGCCATGATAATGATCTTGTCATAACGGAGCTTCGTGATATCGAAATCATTTCCGTAGCCCTCGGAAAAACCACATCCAAAGGCATTGATCATGGTCTTGATCTCAGCATTGGCGAGCACCTTGTCAATACTTGCCTTCTCTACATTCAGGATCTTACCTCTGATCGGCAGGATTGCCTGATAAGCTCTGTTACGGGCTGTTTTTGCACTGCCACCCGCAGAATCTCCCTCTACGATAAAAATTTCACATTTGGAAGCATCCCTGGATTCACAGTTTGCCAGCTTTCCATTGGAATCAAAGGAAAATTTCTGCTTCGTCAGCAGATTAGTCTTTGCCTTTTCCTCTGTCTTACGGATCTTGGCCGCCTTTTCTGCACAGCCGATAATGCTTTTCAGTGTTTCCAGATTCCTATCAAAATAACGGATCAGTTCATCATTTGTCACCTTGCTGACTACCTTTGCCGCATCCTGATTGTCAAGCTTGGTCTTGGTCTGTCCTTCAAATCTGGGATCCGGATGCTTGATGCTGATCACTGCAGTCATACCGTTTCTGACATCTGCACCGGTAAAATTCACATCCTTTTCCTTCAGGATATTCAGTTCTCTCGCATAAGTATTAATGATATTGGTAAAGGCTGTCTTAAAGCCTGTCAGGTGGGTTCCGCCCTCTGCATTGTAAATATTATTGCAGAAACCGAGAACATTTTCATGAAATTCATTCACATACTGAAATGCACCCTCCACCGTGATCTTATCCACCTCGCCCTTAAAATAGATCACATCATGGAGAACCTCTTTGGATTTGTTCATATCCTTGATAAAACCAACAATACCATCTGGTTCATGATAGGAGATTATTTCAGGGATCTCTTTTCTCTTATCCTCAAAACGAATGGTCAGCCCCGGGTTCAGATAAGCAGTCTCATGAAGCCTGCTCTTGATCTCGTCCTCCTTGAACCTTGTCTTGTCAAAGATTGTATCATCCGGCAGGAAATTAATGCTGGTTCCGGTTCCCTTTGCCCTGCCAACCACAGGTAAAAGACCATTCTCTAACGTGATAACCGGATTTCCTCTTTCGTATTTATCTTCATAAATATTACCGCCATTTTTTACCCTGACCGTCAGATAGGTTGAAAGAGCATTTACGACAGAAGAACCAACACCATGGAGACCACCACTTGTCTTATAGGCAGAATCATCAAACTTACCACCTGCATGAAGCGTTGTAAACACAAGACGTTCCGCACTGACTCCTTTTTCATGCATGCCTACCGGGATTCCACGGCCATTATCCTCTACAGTAGCAGAACCGTCAGCCTCCAGGGTAACAGAAATTGCATCACAGTATCCAGCAAGATGTTCATCTACTGCATTGTCTACAATTTCATATACGAGATGATTCAGTCCTTTGGTAGATACGCTTCCGATATACATACCGGGTCTTTTTCTGACTGCCTCAAGTCCTTCCAGTACAGTAATACTGGAGGCATCATATCTGGCTTCCTTTTCCATTTTAAAAACCTCTTTCTGTTTCTATGGCTGCAGCTTTTTGCAGCAGGCTACCGCAAGTGCACCGGGGCCAATATGGCAAGAAACACTTAGGGAAAGCGGATCTGGCTCTACATCGAACCCGTGGAACTCCTTTTTCAGTTCTTCACAGAAGTGAAGTGCATTTTCCCGGTTCTTGGTATAAGCAACCTGCAGATAAATATTATCCGGTGCTGCCCCTCCAAAGCGGTTTTCCATATCTGTACGGATGGCATTGACCATCAGTGCCTTCCCCTGTCCTGTTGTCCTCGCCTTTGCAAAGGCATCCAGCTTCTCGCCCTGGATCTGCAATACAGGCTTTAATTTCAGAAGCGTTCCGATCGCCGCCGCAGCCGGTGTGATACGCCCACCCTTTTTCAGATAAAACAGGGTATCCAGCATAATATAAATACTGGAGTTAAATTTATCGTTTTCAAGGATCTCCCTGATCTCAGCTGCATTCCGTCCTTGCCCGGCAAGCATCAGAGCATCCATACAGGACTGTTTCTGGGTAACAGAAATACGCTGATTATTTACAACCTGTACTCTGCCGTCAAATTCTTCAGACAGCATCATGGCACTCTGGCAGGAGCCAGAAAGACCGCTGCTCATGGGAATATGCACAATTTCATCATAATCTGTAAGAATTTCCTTCCACAGGTTCATAACAGCTTCTGGAGACGGCTGGCTTGTGACCACGTTTGCACCGGCTTCCAGTTTCTCATAGAACTGCTCCTGTGTCAGGTTCACATCTTCAAAGAACTGTTCTTCATCAATCATAAAAGGCATAGGCAGAACAAAGATTCCAAGCTCTGTTCCCTGTGCCTGCGTAATACCACTGTTACTGTCTGTGACGACTGCCACTTTTCCCATGATTCCATCCCTTTCTTCTAATAAAAAGTACAACATCTAGTGCTTTTTAGAAAAACACACACAAATATATCTTACCGTCAGATACTTCTAAAGTCAACCAGATTTCCAAAGTTAAGGGACAGCCATCCCCTTATACTCTCATGCTCTTTTGCCGTAAGATCAGGATCGTCCATAAGCAGATCCTCTACCAGTTTTCTGACCTGCATCAGCAAGGAACTGTCCTGATAGATATCAGCAACCTTAAAATTCATAATACCACTCTGACGGATTCCGAAAAGATCACCGGGTCCCCGCATTTTCAGATCTTCTTCTGCAATATAAAATCCATCATTGGATTTATTCAATATCTGCAGTCGCTCAGAAGGACTCTCCTTCCCGCTTCCATCTACAAAGATGCAGTAGGCCTGTGCTGCCCCTCTTCCGATCCGCCCCCGGAGCTGATGAAGCTGTGCCAGTCCAAAGCGTTCTGCATTTTCTATCAGCATAACGGTAGCATTTGGCACATTGATCCCTACTTCAATAACTGTTGTAGATACCAGTACGTCAATGTCACGGTTCAGATAAGCTTCCATGATCCGGTCTTTTTCAGATGACCGCATCCTGCCATGAAGATATGACACACGGATCTGTTCCGGCAGCTCCTTTTTTAAAGCTGCTGTATAGGAGATCACATCTGCCACACCTTCCATATCCTCATTTTCTTCTACCATTGGGCAGATCACGTAGACCTGATGTCCGGCCTGCGTTTCCTTCAGCAGAAAAGAAATGGCTTTTTTGTGATCTTTTCTGGTTACTACACAGTTTTTGACAGGCAGTCTGTCCGCAGGCTTCTCATCAACAAGTGACAGATGCATATCACCGTAGAGAATAATAGCAAGCGTTCTTGGAATTGGTGTGGCACTCATAACAAGAACATGTGCCTGCACTCCTTTACCCAGAAAGGCTTCCCTCTGGCGGACTCCAAACCGGTGCTGCTCATCCGTAATTACAAGAACCAGATTCTGATAAACCACCTTTTCCTGAATCAGGGCACTGGTACCGATCACAGCATTATAATCACCATTTTTAATTCCTGCATATCGTTTTTTCTTTTCGGCAGCGGAAATAGAACCGGTAAGAAGTACCGGTCTCACCGGCAGATGATAAGTTTCTGACATATGGCACAACTCTTCATAATGCTGTCTTGCCAGAATTTCCGTAGGAGCCATCATGGCTCCCTGATAGCCATTAGCCGCCACAAGGAGAAGCGAAAGAAACGCAAGGATCGTTTTCCCACTTCCCACATCTCCCTGTACAAGTCTGTTCATAACCATTCCACCTGTCAGATCATTTGTAATTTCCTGCCAGGTACGCAGCTGAGCTTTTGTCAGCTTATAGGGAAGAGCTTCTATCAATCTGCCTGTATCAGCTGTTTCCAGAAGAAAAAACTCTGAAGGTGTTTCCTTTGCGATCTCTTTCTGAATGTGGAGCTGCATAAAAAAAGAAAACAGTTCATCAAAGGCCAGACGTTTTCGGGCAGAGAGCATACTCTCATAATTTTCTGGAAAATGGATCTGACGGTAGGCTTTTCCAATGTCATACAGCTGATATTCCATGCGGATATCTTCTGGAAGATACTCCGCAAAAGACAATCCATCAAGAGCCCTGGAAACAGTCTTAGTTATCATGTGGGAAGAAAGTCCCTTAGTCAGAGCATATCTTGGTTGCATAGATTTCATCAGAATCTGATACTGTTCCTCTGTGTAAAGTTTTGGTTGATCCATCCTCATCTGATTCTTTTCCATGTGGATCCTGCCGCGGACATAATAGGATGTGCCTCTTTTCAGTGTATTTTTCAGGTATGGTGCATTGTAGTAGGTAAGGACAAGCTGTCCACTTTTATCCGCCGCAATTATGGTTCCTACACCAAGAGCTGCAAACTTACGGTATTTATAATCCCCCGTCAGTGTAAGCTTCAGCGTAACAGGATCTTGCCCGGTCACCTGACTGATAAGGATACTTTCCCCAAACTGTTCATAATCCCTCGGGAAAAAAGTGATCAGGTCATACAAGGTCATAATATTCAGTTTATGGAAAAGTCTGGCTGTCTTATCACCAATTCCCTTCAGGCTGGTGATACTGTCCGTACACTGCATAGGCAAATTCCTCTGACAGGAAAAGGACGGCTTTCACCGTCCCTTTTGTAAGCTGGTTTTGTATTTCTGTCCCTTATTCTCCTGAAACAATATAATAGTAAATCGGCTGTCCACCATACTGAAGTTCTACATCACAGGAAGGATAAGCCGCTTCCACCTTGTCACGAAGTTCCTGAGCAGTCTGTTCATCCACATCTGATCCATAGTAAATACTGATCAGCTCCAGAGAATCATCCATCATGTTCTTGATCATCTCAAAAGCAACTGCATCCATTTCTGTGCCAACAGAAAGAATTCCGTGATCACCAATTCCCATATAATCACCCTGTTTGATCTCCTTGTCATCAATCATGGTGTCTCTGACAGCATACGTTACCTGTCCGGTTCTGACATTGTCGATCTCTGCATTCATGTTTTCTTCATTTTCTGATGCTGAAAGATCCGGTACATAATTGATCACAGCTGTAATTCCCTGCGGAACCGTCTTGGTCGGGATCACAATAATATTCTTATTCTTCACCATAGCCTTAGCCTGATTTGCAGCAAGAATAATATTTTTATTATTTGGAAGGATAAAAACATGATCCGCATTGACCTTATCTATGGCATTCAGCATGTCCTCTGTACTTGGATTCATAGTCTGTCCGCCTTCAATAATATAATCAACACCAAGTCCTCTAAAAATTTCATCCATTCCCCTGCCAACTGAAACCGCAATAAATCCAGTATCCTTGTGAGGCATCTGCACCTCTTCCTGTGCGGCCTTTTTCATTTCTTCCTTAAACAGCTTTTCCTGATGCTCCAGACGCATATTATCGATCTTCAGGTTGGAAAGAGCACCATATTTCAAAGCCTTCTGGATCGCAAGCCCCGGGTCATTCGTGTGTACATGCACCTTTACAACATCATCATCTGCTACCACTACGATAGAATCACCAATAGACTCGAGATAAGCTTTAAAATCAATCTCATGCTTTATATTAAAGGTCTTATTCAGAAGAATAATAAACTCCGTACAATAACCAAATTTAATTTCCTTCTCTTCCTTTTGGGATGCTTCTGCCTGCGGCTTCGCCTGTGTATTCTCCGGGATCGTCAGATCCAGCTCCTTGCCAAGGAACGCATCATAGGCACCCTTCAGTACCTGCATAAGTCCCTGTCCACCGGAATCTACAACACCAGCCTGTTTCAGCACTGGAAGCATCTCGGGAGTCTTCTCAAGAACCTCATCTGCATATTTGATAATTTCATCAATAAATACGGAAAGATCATCACATCCGTTTTCTGCAAGCTCTCTTGCCTTATCAGCACCGCCTTTGGCAACAGTCAGGATCGTTCCTTCCTTTGGCTTCATAACTGCTTTGTAAGCAGTTTCCACTGCCTTATCAAATGCTTCTGAAAGGATCGGAATCGTAAGTGTTTCTTCCCCTTTGATCCGTTTGGTAAAACCTCTGAACAGCTGTGAAAGGATAACCCCTGAATTTCCTCTTGCGCCGCGCAGGGAACCTGATGAGATTGCCTTACACAGGGTTGCCATGTCCGGATCTTCCATAGCAGCCACTTCCTTGGCTGCAGACATGATCGTCAGTGTCATATTGGTTCCTGTATCACCGTCAGGTACTGGAAAAACATTAAGTTCGTTGATCCACTCCTTTTTTGCTTCCAGATTTTTGGCTCCAGCTAAGAACATCTTTGCAAGTAACTTAGCGTCAATCGTATTAACCACGAATGTATCCTCCTCTTAGTCAATCACTCTAACACCTTCAACAAAGATGTTTATTTTTTCAATTTCTATACCGGTAAATTCCTCAACCTTATATTTCACATTGCTGATCAGATTGTCTGTAACAGCAAGGATGCTGACCCCATATGCCACGATCACATGAAAATTCAATGTCAGCTTGTTGTTCTTTATGGAAACATTAATTCCCCTTGTCATACTGTCCATTTTTAACAGCTTCACAAGTCCATCCTTTACATTTATGCCTGCCATCCCGACAATACCAAAACATTCCATGGCTACACTGCCAGCATACTGGGCGATTACTTCGTTATCAATTGAAACATTTCCCATGTGGGTATTCATTGAAGAAGATTTCATAGGCTGCCTCCTTATTTCTTTCCATATATTTTGATTATAACCTGTATCTTCCAAAAAAGAAACTATAAAATAAATTTTAATTTCTTCTTGCATTATTCATGTTTTTCTGATATTATACAACTGTTGTGGATGTATTCCGCTATTTTGAAGCACGCAGATAATAATATGTTAGGAGGTGCAATGATGGCTAAATGTGATATTTGTGGTAAGGGCGTTCATTTTGGTAACAACGTAAGCCATTCTCATAGAAGATCTAACAGAATCTGGAATTCCAACATTAAAAGTGTTAAATGTAAAGTAAACGGAGCTCCTAAAAGAATGCACGTTTGTACAAACTGCTTAAAGTCCGGTAAAGTTGAGAGAGCTTAATGTTCAAGAATGCGTAACAAAAAACTTCACTATACAGTGAAGTTTTTTTATGCTCTTTTTCCAATCTCATACTCTTCTTTCAGCTCTTCATAAACCTCATTGATCAGAAGCACCATTTCATGATCTCCCGCTATATTATCCGGATGGAACATTTTGATCAGATCCCGGTATCTCTTTTTGAGAGCAAGCTGGCTCCGTACCCCCTGAAACAGAAGCTTAGCCGTCACCTGACTGTATTCCATACGGCGTACCTTTTCTTCTCCCTCCTTCTTCCCGGCAAATTCCTGTTTTTCACGGTTTAATTGTTTCCGTTCTGCATCAAGCTGCAAAAATCCGCTTTTCAGGATTTCCATTTTTTTGTCAAAAAACTGCTCGTCCTGTTTCAGCCGCTTTCTTTCAACAACAAACCTTCTGTTGACTTCATCCATTTCCCTTTGAAACTGCTGTTTTTCTTTCAGGAACTCCTCCTGCCTGTGCTTCAGGTCTTTTTTTTCCGTTTCCACACGGATATTTTCCCGGAACAGCCAGGCCTTCAGTTCATTCAGTTCCTCTTCCCTTCCATCTACCAGTTTCTTTTCGAAATCTGGCAGATAGTCATTTTTTTCTTTAAACATATCCATGAATCATTCCCGGCGGCCTGATTGAGTGCCGCTTTTACTTTTAATCACAGTAAAAATTATATCCCACCAGCAAAAGAAGTCCGATAATGATCAGTGCGGTCAGATAGTGATGGGCAAGAAAAAGCATAAAAAGCATGCCTACCGCAATCCAAAAAGCAATAAAGCCGATCATTTTTTTCATTCTGCTGCTCTCTTTCACATACACCTTTCTTTATTGTATGCAGAAATCTCTTATTTTTTCCTGATCCCGCTAAATAGGTCAGTTATTTTCTTCCTCCGGAAAAGCCACATCTACAGCCTGTTCATCATCGATCATCTCTTCCTTCGGTGCAGTAAATTTATCTACAATATCAGGGATCATATCCAGAACCTTTGTCATGGTATCCTGATTCTTGATATTGACAAGCTTGGTACTGCCATTCTTAATCACAAGAACTGCACTCGGTGACATCTTCCCACTGAAGCCCCCGGCTCCTCCATTCTTCTTATCTCCCACATTTGCACCGGCACCAACACCGAAGCTTACATCCACAAGTGGTACGATCACCGTATCATCTGGAAGCTTTGTTGGTTCTCCGACAACCGTTTTGGTGGAAAGCACCGTATTCATTCCTTTCATCAGTGACTCGATCACACCGGTAAAATTATTCTCTGCCATTTTGCACTGCCTCCTTCTTAAATAAACGGATCACTCTTTTTAGATCCTTATCAAAATAAAACCTCGCTGCTATCCTGATCAGGATAAACACAGTTATCTTTCCTTTAAATCTAAAGCTTCCCTCTATCACCGGCTTTTCAAAATCAGGAATCACGGTGATGCTTTCTCCGATCAGAGGGTACAGTATCCCGAATATGGAAAGGATCTGTCCTGTAGCTGCAGGATCCTCCATGCCGATCGTAAAAGTGCCGGATACCTTCCTTGGAAGAACTGTTTTCAGGAGTCTGAAAAGCTGTTCTCTACATAATATAAATGCTCTTTTAAAGCTTTCTGTCTGTAGAATGTTTATATAATATCTGATGTTACGGATGATATGCCTTATCTTATCATATATTTTCCGGATTGTGTACTTAATATTTCTGATAGCAGAAAAGAGCTTTCTGATAAAGTCCGGAAGGGTACTGCTTTCTTCTCCCCTATCGGTATCTCTATCCAGATCTGTGTCTTCTGCATTTGAAGCTGCACATTCTGCATCTGGTTTTTGATCAGGAATATTTTCTGTGTCAGGATCTCGCTGTCCGGAAGTTTTCCCTGCTTCCGGACCTGCACATCCCTTGTTATCTTTCTTTTTTATTGACTCTCTTTTCTTCTTTTTCCCCACAGGGAGGATCTGGAAAAACAGCACCCTCACCTTTAGAAAAGCTTCCTCAGGGTAAATAAAGGATACTCTGACAATCCGTAGCAGCCAGGTTGCCTTAAGCTGCACATACACCGGTACAGGATCGCCTTCCTTCTTACTTCCGCTTCCCTGATATCTGACCGGAACAAAAAGAACGATCAGCAAAAGAACCAGCAGAATTCCTAAAAGGATAAGAAGGGTCATACCAAAGATCTTTAATATAAGCAGGAGTACTGTCAGTATCTTAATCCCCATAAGCAGCTCCTTTTTCCGTTCTCTTTCTCAGGTAGGCCTTGATGTTGCAACAGCCGGTGTAATTAAGGCTTTCTTTAGTCATCTGCATAACGAGAGTTACTGCCTCGTCATAGCTTCCAGCCAGTCCAACCACTACCGGTGGATGGAACCGGTAATATTTCTGCTTCAGATAAGCACAGTGATAGATTTCAAGCTGATTCATGCCACCTGCCAGACAGATCACATAAACAGAAAGCTGCCCGATATGATTTTTCAGTTTCCGTTTGACCTTAGCCGGATTTGTCACAGACTCTCCGACATAAAGATATCTGTAAAACCTCATATATGTTTCCTCATTTATATTTCTTTATCCCAATCCGCTCCGGATCAGTAGATTGCTTCTACTCCAAAATAAGCATCAAAAATCCGTTTGGCGATCGGTACGGCATAATCACCCCCGGCACCAGCTCCCTCAATAATAATAGTAACACAGATTTCCGGATCCTCTGCCGGGGCAAACCCAGTAAACCATGCGTGACTGTCCCCCTTTACTGTACCATATTCTGCAGAGCCTGTCTTTCCGGCTGCTGTATAGGATAGCCCCTTTAATCTGGAAGCGGTTCCCTCTTCCACGACATCTGTCATAAGACCTGCCAGTGTGGAGGCTTCCTCCTCTGTCATCAGGTTCCCATAAGCAGCAGCGTTAAAGTTTTTTATGCTGGTTCCCGCACTGTTCTCTACATGATCAACAATATAGGGTTTCATCAGTTCCCCGTCATTGGCAATGGCACTGGTAATCATATTCAGATGAATGGGGGACATGGCTGTCGTTCCCTGTCCGATAGATACCTGCATCATATCTGCATCTGAAATCGTATCATTCATATCCACCCGGCTCTGACTGTAATTCATGGACAGTGGCAGCTTCTGGTTAAACAGCAGCCGATCCAGTGTATCTTCAAAATGGTTCCTATCAAAGGTAAGTCCCATATTTGCAAATGAGGAATTGCAGGATTTGGCAAAGGATCTAGTAAAGCCAATTTGTCCATGTACAGAGCCATGATAACACTGGATCCTGCCATCTCCCCTTGAAATAGAACCATTACACTGGTAAGTATATTGCTGATAAGTATCCGGGTTCTCCCTGATATATTCCAGTGCTGTTACTATCTTAAATGTAGATCCTGGTGGGTACAATCCCTGTGTCACCCTGTTTAAAAGAACCCCCTTCTGGCTGTCACTTCGAAGCTCATCCCAGTTCGCAGCTACTGTTCCTGGGTCAAAATCCGGTTTACTTACCATGGCAAGGATTCTGCCGCTGGACGGCTGAGTGACTACGATAGCACCACGGTAAACACCTAGCGCTGTAGACGCAACCTGCTGAAGCTCTGTATCCAAAGTAGTATAAACATCATCTCCCGGATACTTTTCACCACTGGCTTCCAATGCAGCCTTCTTGGAAAGAGGTGCATTCGAATTGATCAGATAGTAATTTGCCTGAGCTTCCACACCCATACGTCCATTAGTCGCATAACCAACAGCATGGGAAAACAGATTCCCATAAGGATATTCCCTGACATCATCTCCATTTTCATTCGTCACTGTCTGTGCCAGTATCTTTCCATCCGCAGAATAAATACTGCCTCTCCGGTTCTGGGATAAAAGCATCTGTTGTCTGCCGTTATAGCTGTTATTGATCAGCTCCTGCTTGTGTGTCACAGAATAATAAGTAATATACCCGATCATGGACAGGAACAGCAACGTAAAGCTAACCGTTATGACCATGATTTGTGGGGAGTTTTTCTTTTCTTTATTCTTCTTCCTATTCAAAGGCTTCTCCGTCCTCTTCAAAATCCAAATCCTCATATTCATAGACAGGTCTGTCTTTCCTTCTGCCCGCCTGCTTCTTTTTCTTCTGCCTGATACGTTTCCTGCGGTGTTTCTCCTCCTCTGCTTCTTCTGCCTGGATCATGGAAAGACCTTCTGTAACAGAAAACATGATCAGTGTAGTAAGGACAGAGCTTCCTCCATAGCTGATAAAGGGAAGCGTAACTCCGGTCAGCGGAATAAATTTACAGCCACCGCCAATGGTGAGAAAAACCTGGAAAATATAAGTAACGCCAAGTCCAAAGGCTGTTAACTGATAAAACTTATCCTTCAGGTTCATGGAAATATTCATAAACATGACAAAGCTGCTGACACAGATCAGTATGACACACAGAGCAAACAGAAGACCAAGCTCTTCCGTGATCGCCGAAAAAATAAAATCCGCCTCCACAAAGGGAATGGATTCCGGTGTGCCTTTAAAAAGTCCAAGTCCAAACCAGCCCCCGCTCGTAATCGCAAACAGAGACTGGGTAATCTGATAACCAGTAGAATCAATCACGCTCCAGGGATCCTTAAAGGCCTGTACCCGCACCTGAATATGTGGGAACACACGATAAGCAAGATAGGCAGCCACACTGCCGCCGGATACACCCGCCAACAGATAAAGCCAGTTTCTGCTGGCCACCACTACCATAAGTACATACACCACGAAAAAGATCAGGGCACTTCCAAGATCCTTACTGCAGACCAGAATAATGACATGGGCTGCTGCTATCACTGCTGTTGTAAATACCTCAAAGAATCCGGCTGCCTTATATAAAGCACTGGCCACAAAAAAGACAAAGATGATCTTCACAAATTCTGATGGCTGAAAGGTCAGCCCGGCTATGGTGTATGAAAGCTTGCTGCCATAGGTTGTCTGTCCAAGAACAAGCACAATGCCAAGTGCCACAATACCTGCCGCTGCATAGATCCATTTCCATTCCTTCAGAAACCTGAAACGACTTACAAAGAAAGGAATCACAAGTGCTATCACCAGAGAGAGCATGACTATGATAAACTGTCTGATCGCCTTACCAAGGGAAAGTCTTGTCAGGATCACAAATCCAACTGTCAGAAGCATACACATATTATTGACAAGAAGCCTGTTTGTTTTAGGATAAAGCATCCGAAACAGAACCACAGCCGCATACAGTACGATCTGTTGAAAGGCATAAAAAAACAGATAAGTGATATCCTCTGTTTCAAAGCAGATCACAATAAAGCAGCTGAAATGCAGACCAAACATAAGAATATTCTGTCTTGTGTATATGCCATTTCTTTCACTTTCCTGTTTTTTTCTGAAAACCGCAAAGCTTTCATAGGTATAAAATGCAATCAGCAGCGTTATAACATATTTGGAAAACTCGCTGACGTATAATTCCATTTATTCAACTCCCCGTTTGTAATGACCTGTTGTAAAATCCTGATAAAACGGCTGCCGGCTTTCTCCCCTGACAAGTGCTGTAAAATAAGAAAAAATTTTCCCTGTTTCCTCTGCTGTTTCTGTCGTAAAATCCAGCCTCCCAATCGCTACAGGAAATGCTTTATTCATCAGGAGTGAATGCAGCGACAGCGGTACAGAATTATAGAGGATATTGTAGCAGGAACTGCATTCACGATAAACCGGAAATATCTTCCGGTACCGATCCGTCAATGTAAGATACCCCGATATATGGGTACACCTTCCGAAAGTCTTCTGCACACACCCGGCACTGATCATCATGGGAAAACGTCCATATATCTGCAGAGAAGGCATTCTGATGTCAGCTTTCTGTATCAAAGTGTGCAGTTCCCTTCCATTCAGTTCAAGCGGCAGGTAGCTTTCCTCTGCATATTCCTGAAAAAAGGCAGAAGATCTGCTGTTCCACATATAAAGCCCACTATCTGTTACTATACGACCGGCATAACCCATGTCAAGAAGGCAGGAAAGACTTTCCAGATTCCTGACAAGACAGCCCCCGACAAGCCCCTGTGCTGTAAGCTCAAGAAGCTGCCTGCATTCGCTGTCACAGGATCGCCTGCTGACATAAGGGAGTATCAGATATACTTCACCTCCGCTTACCCTTCTATACCTGAAAAGCTGTTCTGTCACAGAGTGATCCTCCATAAGTGCAGACTTCACATAAAGTCTTTCTGCCATTCCTTCTTTTTCGTGACAGCTGCGGCACACCGCCTGAAGCTGCTCCTTCTGTGTTACAAGGACATGAAGCTGCGTCCTTTTTGAAGAAAACGCATCTCCCTGTATCTTCCTGCCCCTTTGCCCCTTCCCTGCAACGGCTCCGTCTAATAAAATTTCCTCTTCATATGGCAATGGATGTCTTGCTTTTGCAGGATCTCCCTTTGAAAGAAATCCTGCAAATTCCTGCAATGACTTCCGTCTTAACTGGTTCAATCTGCCGATTGGCATAAAAACATCCGGATCCATATTGATCTCAGCACCTGTAACTTTAAAAGATGTACCTCCGCATTTTCGAAGCTGCTCAGCAATCTGCTCCCCTGTCAGTGGCCTGCTTTTTGCTTTATCTACAGAATCACCTTCAGTGACTGTAGTCACAATACCATCTGATACGGTAAGAACTGCCTTCTGCCCCACACGGAAATCAGCTGAGAGAGAAACCTCTTTCAATGCTGGGTTTTCAATATATTGCTTCCGGATCTCTTGCAGAAGCATTTCATCAGTACCATTATAGGAAGGCGAAGCGATCGTGATCATCTCCCGCCCGTTATGTTTTTCATAGTAGCCTTCTGACAGACCACTCCGTAAATACAATTCTTTCAGCTTCTGAATGTCTTCAGCTTCCACAGCATACTGCGCTTCTTTCCCCTCCTGTTTCAAAGAAACATAAAAATCCATATATTTCCGGTAGATCGCCGTCACACCAGCGGCATATTCCGGCTTCTTCATCCTTCCTTCTATCTTAAAAGAATCAATACCGGCATCCATAAGTTTTGGGATCAGAGGGATCGTGCACATATCTTTCATGCTTAAGGGATACTCTTCCCTGCCGCCACTGATCTGAAAAGGAAGTCTGCAGGGTTGCGCACACCGACCTCTGTTGCCGCTCCTGCCTCCGAGAATGCTGCTGAACAGACACTGTCCAGAATAGCAGTAACACATAGCCCCGTGGATAAAGGTTTCAACCTCAATATCTGCATCCTGTCTCATAGCAACAATTTCCTCTAAAGACAGCTCTCTGGCAGGAACTATACGGGATGCACCTAGCGATTTCAACAGTTTCGCCCCATAAGATCCGGTGATGGTCATCTGGGTACTGACATGCAGGGAAAGACCCGGAAAATGATCCCTGATGAAAAGAAAGGCACCCAGATCCTGTACGATCACAGCATCCAGTCCAGTTTCATAAAAGGGTATCAGAAACTGATAAAGTGCTGGGAATTCCCATTCCTTTACCAGTGTATTGACAGTAAGATATATTTTCTTCTGCAGGGTATGTGCATACCTTATCCCTTCGCAGATTTCTTCACAGGAAAAGTTATCAGCATATGCTCTTGCCCCAAAGGCATTGCCACCAAGATAGATCGCATCTGCCCCGGCTGAAAGAGCACCTGTCAGTGCCTCATAATTTCCTGCAGGTGCCAGTAATTCTGTATGATTCATAGCCGCCTCAACGATACGGATCTTCAAGGTTCACGGAATCATCTTCATGTAAAGTTCCGGTATCCTCTCATAATGTGACAAAAGCTGTCTTCAAGAGACAGCTTTCTTTCGTAAATCCGTACTTTTATTTATATTATTGCTGTTTTTTTAATTCTGTTTCTAGTCTGACAATCTTTCTCGCACTGTCATTGACTTCTGTCTGAAGACTCTTGATATTCTTCTCTGTATTTTCCAGCTTGATCTGGGAAGCAATAAGTTCATGCTTCAGATTATACAGCTCCTTTTCCTTACTTTGAAGTTCTTCCTCCAACAAAGAAATCTGTTTCTTTGCCTTAAAATAATCATCAGCCAGATTAAGCTGCATCAGTACATTCTGTGTATCCTGGGGCTGACGTCTGAAGGATTCTACTTTGTTGTACTCGGACAGCTTGTTATTGATATAGGAGGCCACCTTCTGCAAATATTCTTCACTCTCATAACCACTCAGAGTAAATACCTTACCACCGATGATAACCTCTGTATCTGTCTTCACTGACATCCCCTTCACCCCTTTGTATATACTGAGTTAATTATACGCATATTATCCGGGAATTTCAAGTCCAAAATGGTGATAAACAAGGTCTGTCACTACACGTCCTCTGGGAGTTCTGTTCAGAAAGCCGTTTTTAATCAGATAAGGTTCATAAACATCCTCTATGGTACCGGCATCCTCCCCAATGGCTGCAGCCAGTGTATCAAGTCCTACCGGTCCTCCCTGGAATTTATTAACCATGGTAAGCAACAGATTCCTGTCAATATGATCAAGCCCCATAGGATCCACATCCATCAGATTTAAGGCTGTTACTGCTACGTCCTTTGTGATCACACCGTCATATTTTACCTGCGCAAAATCCCTGACTCTCTTCAGTATCCGGTTGGCTAGACGCGGTGTTCCCCGACTCCTTCTGGCCATCTCCATTGCTCCATCAAGATCCACTGGAGCTTCCAATATCCTTGCAGAATGCAGAATGATCTGCTGCAATTCTTCCGGCGTATAGAATTCAAGCCGATGAATGATCCCAAACCGGTCACGGAGAGGTGCAGTTAAAAGACCTGCTCTGGTAGTTGCTCCGATCAATGTAAACTTCGGAAGATCAAGACGAATTGATCTGGCTGCCTGCCCCTTACCGATCATAATATCAATGGCATAATCCTCCATAGCCGGATACAGAACTTCTTCCACCTGTCTGTTCAGCCTGTGGATCTCATCCACAAAAAGGACATCCCCTTCTTTCAGATTGTTCAGGATGGCAGCCATTTCCCCTGACTTCTCAATGGCTGGTCCACTGGTCACCTTCATATTGACCTGCATTTCATTGGCAATAATACCTGCCAGCGTCGTCTTACCAAGCCCAGGCGGTCCATAAAAAAGAACGTGATCCAGTGGATCCTGTCGTTTCTTTGCCGCTTCAATATAGATCTTCAGATTTTCTTTGATCTTGGACTGTCCAATATAATCATCCAACTGCTTGGGACGGAGAGATCCTTCTACACGGATATCTTCCTCCTTCAGGCTGGTTTCTATCATTCTTCCTGCCATGCTTCATTTCCTTTTCAGAATTTAGAACATATTCTTCAGAGCCAGTTTCAGGATCAGCTCTGTATCTGCATCCTCTGGAATCTCTGCCTTCTGAATCGCCTTAAGGGCATCTGCCGGGCTGTAGCCAAGTGCCGTCAATGCCTCTACAGCCTCGTTCCGCGCACTGTTTCCACCCGTTTCCATACTATCAGAATAAGCAGTTTCCTCTCTGCCGATAGCAGTGTCCTTCGTGGTGATCTTGTCTTTCAGGTCAAGGATCACCCTTCCTGCTGTCTTGATGCCGATTCCAGGCGCTTTGGCAATTGCTTTGGCATCTCCAGAAAGAACAGCAAACCTCAGATCATCTGCACTCATCACAGACAGGATTGCAAGACCTCCTTTAGGTCCGATCCCTCCTACCGTAATAAGCTGCTTATAAATAGACAGTTCGTCCCTTGTAAGAAACCCATACAGCCAGATCGCATCTTCACGTACACTGGTATAGGTAAAAAGCTTAGCTTCCTTTCCAACTCCCGGAAGTTCACTGGCTGTTTTCCCGGAAATACGGATATTGTAACCCATACTTCCGGTATCTATCACAACACTTTCTTCTGTAATTTCATCAATGATCCCTCTGATAAAAGCAATCATCCTCTGTTTCCTCCGTTCATACCCTTTCTGGCTGCCGGCAGCACAAGTACTGCCACACTGCCGATCACCATGCCGGTAGCAAGACCTGCGATCATTAAAAAGGGAACATAATATATGACACCATATGTGCTCACGATCATACATGCGATCAGAAGTTGTCCGACATTATGCATCACTCCTCCAACAGCGCTGATCACCGGAAGGTGGAATCTTTCTGATTTTTTCATCAGTGCCATAGCAAAAAAGCTGATCAGGGCTCCCGAAAGATTATACATGATCACTGTGAGATTTCCAAATAACAGACCACTCAAAACTGCCTTGGATATCGTAAGTAGAAGTGCATTCCTCTCCCCAACCAGATACATGGCAAGTACAATTGCCAGATTGGCAAGTCCGATCTTGATCCCCGGAATTCCAACCGGAAGCGGGATCAAACTCTCCACATAGGATAAAATTAAAGCAAGGGCAAGTAAAAGACCCATTTCTGCCGTTCTCTTCATGTTTATTTAACCAGCGACCGCATCCATGTCACGTTCCCTTCCTGAGTGAACGGAGAGAACCAGCCTGTGCGGCAGACAGATGATACTCTCCCCTTCTCTCGATATGGCTCTTGAGCGGACACAAATCTTGTCCGGGCAGTTGGCATCAGAAATTTCTGCTCTCCCATCCCTGATCATCAACAGATTATAATGGATACGCTCTTCATCCCACAAGGTAATGGTGATGTCCTCAGAAAGTGGATAAGCCTCTACAGTTCTGCCATCCCTGATCACAAATACACTTCCTTCTTCCGAAGCCTGGCTGTCCCTGATCTGATTGATCAGAAAAAAGACAGCTGCCAGAAATATAATGATTCCAATAATGATCAAATCACCCTTCAATTTCTGAAATGATGTCTGCCCTTTCATATTCGGCACCAGTATCTCCTGTTCATATTCTTGCAAAATCATATTGTTATGATATCATAATCGAACATACGTTTCAAGTTTTTCAAGTATTTATTTTCTTCTTTTTCTGTGCTAAACTGATCAAGAATACAAAACCGTTTTTAAGAAAGGGAAAACAACAGATGAAATTAATATTCGTTCGACATGGGGATCCTGACTATGCACTGGATTCCCTGACAGAAAAAGGCTGGCGTGAGGCAGAAATACTGGCAGAACGGATCAGCCGCTTTGACGTGGATGACTTCTACTGTTCTCCTCTTGGCCGTGCAAGAGATACTGCTTACTGTACACTGAAAAAAATGAACCGTAAGGCAAAGATCCTGCGCTGGACACAGGAATTTAATTATCCGATTGATGACCCTGTTACCGGCAGGCATGGTGTTCCATGGGATCTTGTTCCTTCTTCCTGGTGTAATGATATCCTTATGCTGTCCAAAGACAGCTGGGTTCAATCGGATATCATGAGCCAGAATCCCGATATTGCAGTCCATTATCAGGATGTATGTAAGCAGCTGGATCAGTTTCTTGAAAAATACGGCTATGTACGGGAGGATAATTTTTACAGAGTTCCCCGTAAAAAGGAAGTATTCATTTCCAGAACCGTTTCTCCTGACAATCAGGCCAATATCAGCAAACAGCTGCAGCAAAGCCAGGAAAAAGTTGTGGTTATCTTCTGTCACCTGGGTGCAATCTGCATTATGCTGTCCCATTTGCTGAACATCCCCTTCCCCCTTCTGGCACACGGCTTCTTCCTGCCAACCACTTCCCTGACCATTCTCGGCACTGAGGAACGCTGGAGCAACGAAGCATATTTCCGTGTGCAGTCCATGGGTGATGTATCCCATCTTTTGCTTGCAGGAGAACCCGTTTCCGATGCCGGTTCCTTTACACCTGTTTTTCAGCAATAACCAAAAGGCTGCGGGTAATCCCACAGCCTTTTAAATCTTTCTATTCTTCCGCTGTATCTTCTGTGCCGTCCATCTCATCAGACTCTGCTGTGCCAGTATCACTGGTCTCATCTGTATTGTCAGAATCATCTGCTGCAGAACTGTCTGTAGCGGTCAGATAATTCAGATGTCCTTTGGGATCTGATACCTCAAACTTCTCTGTCAGAGAAGAGAGATGTGCTGCTGTTGTATCCGAAGCCATAGAATCGGAGATTTCACTGTCTACTGTTTCAGCATCATAGTATCTCTTGATAAATTCAACTACATAATACTGATGATTGTCAGTATCCTCGATAACTTCGATATCCCCCTCTGCTCTTGTATCATCAAACAGAAAATCCTGAATAACAGAAGGAGCATAGGATTTACGCTGACCTTCCTTCAACGAATAATCAGACTCAGTATCTTCATAATTCGCTTTATCATCTTCAGAAGCATTCTCAGCACACAGTGCATTGAAATCTCCACCGGCCTTGCGCTCTGTCAGAAAAGCATCTGCTTTTGCTTTCAGGTCATCCATTGCTGCTGCAATATCATCCTCTGTAGCATCATCTGCAAGATCAGCCTTGAAAACAAAGCTTCTGTAATCCACATCATCATAAGACGCCGGGTCAGCCTCGTAAGTTGTCTTGATCTCTTCCTCTGAAGGCGCATTCTTTGCAAGCAGTTCCTGATAATATGCATTGGTAAGAAGCGCATCCTCAAGGAAAGGCTTGATATTCTTCTCAGTAGCATAATCACCAAAGGTTTCTCTGTAATAAACAGAAAGTGTCTCAGCAGCCGAATCGGCAGCCGATCTGAACTGTTCTATCTGACTTTCGTATTCCTCCGTACTGTCATAGGTAAAACCATTTGCCTGTGCATCCGCTTTCATCGCATAAGTGGAAACAATCTGCTGTACAGCCATCTCCTCAAACAGATCCTTCCAGGTCAGGTTCTTGTCCTGATCATAGATCTGCTCTGCCAGATCCCTGGATGTATCAAGACCCATATAAGAAGCAATGGAACCATATGTGGAAAGATAACTATTTACAACGGAATGATAATAATAATCAAATTCCAGCTTGCTGATATTCTCTTCTCCTACCTGGATATAGGTTCCGTGAAGTGCTGTCTGTTTCTTAACGATACTGGATCCAAAACCAATTACAATTGCCAGTACAATAGCGATACCGATCACAGCTGTAACTGTTTTGAAGATCTTCTCGTCACGTCTGTCCCTTTCTTCTTTCGCCTTTCTGGCTGCCATTTTTTTGTCATAACGGGTCTGAACCTTCTGCTCTGTTACCTCAGGTTCATTTTTTTTTGCCATTTGTAGAGCTCCTCCTTAATTCTTTCTCAATAACTACAGAACCTATTTTACTTCTGATTGATATAATTAACAAGTCCCTCTGCAGCAATTATTTTTTGCATGAATTCAGGGAATGCCTGTCCCTGATAAGTTGTGTTCTTTGTGATATCAGTAATCACACCGGTATCAAAGTTAACGGAAACCTCATCCCCGTTCTCAATCTCTCTGGCTGCTTCCTTACATTCAATAATGGGAAGTCCGATATTGATCGCATTGCGGTAGAAAATTCTGGCAAAGGTTTCCGCGATGACGCAGCTTACACCTGCAGCCTTAATGGCAATAGGGGCATGCTCTCTGGAAGAACCGCAGCCGAAATTTTTATCTGCCACGATAATATCTCCCTTTTTTACATTTTTAATAAAATCCTTATCAATATCCTCCATACAATGTGCAGCCAATTCCGCAGGATCTGAGGAATTCAGATATCTTGCAGGAATGATCACATCTGTATCTACGTTATCTCCGAATTTAAATACGATTCCTTTTGCTGCCTTCATAGTTTTCGTCCTTTCCTTCTCTACGCATCTAACTTTCTGGGATCTGCGATCTTACCTGCAACGGCACTTGCAGCAGCTACTGCAGGGCTTGCCAGATAAATTTCACTCTTTACATGTCCCATACGGCCTACAAAGTTACGGTTTGTGGTAGAAACGCATCTTTCATTCTCTGCCAGGATACCCATATAACCACCAAGGCAGGGTCCGCAGGTGGGTGTACTGACTACGGCGCCGGCTTCGATAAAGGTCTTTAACAGACCCTCTTCCATGGCCTGCAGATAAACAGCCTGGGTAGCAGGGATCACGATACAGCGCATTCCCTTTGCAACATGTCTGCCCTTAAGGATGGATGCTGCAATTCTCATATCATCAATCCGTCCATTGGTACAGGAGCCGATCACTACCTGATCGATGGCGATATCTTCTGTAATCTCATCTACTGTCTTTGTATTCTCCGGAAGATGAGGAAATGCCACGGTAGGCTTTAACTTAGAAAGGTCAATGGTGTACTCCTCATCATAAACAGCATCCTCATCTGCTTCATATACTGTAAAGGATCTGGTTGCATGCTCTTTCATATAAGTGATCGTCAGATCGTCTACCGGGAAAATACCATTCTTGCCGCCGGCTTCGATCGCCATATTGGCAATGGTAAATCTGTCATCCATGGTAAGATTTCTGATACCATCTCCCACAAACTCCATGGACTTGTATAAGGCACCGTCCACACCGATCATGCCGATAATATGCAGGATCACATCTTTTCCGGAAATCCATTTGGAAGGCTTACCTGTCAGATTGAACTTAATAGCTCCCGGCACCTTGAACCATGCCTTACCCGTTGCCATTCCGGCAGCCATATCGGTACTTCCAACACCCGTCGAGAATGCACCAAGTGCACCATAGGTACAGGTATGGGAATCTGCCCCGATGATCACATCACCAGCTACTGTCAGTCCCTTTTCAGGAAGCAGGGCATGCTCAATTCCCATTTCTCCTACTTCAAAATAATTGGTAATTTCATTACGCCTTGCAAACTCTCTGACACATTTGCAGTGTTCCGCAGATTTGATATCCTTATTGGGAACAAAGTGATCAGGAACAAGTGCGATCTTGTCCTTATCAAATACTCCCTCGGTATTCATCTTTGCCATTTCTTTAATGGCTACCGGACTGGTAATATCATTTCCAAGCACCAGATCCAGATCTGCTTCGATCAGCTGTCCGGCTTCTACCTTCTCAAGTCCGGCATTTGCTGCCAGAATTTTCTGGGTCATTGTCATTCCCATGCTTATTTCCTCCTGATAGAAAGAACCCTGTGCCAGAAGTTCGGCACAAGGTTCATGTCATTTTTATAGAACTGTCATACCTTTAGTTATTGATCAGTTTGTCGCTTTCGTTGTTCCAGCTGTAAAGCTTACGGATCTCCTTGCCAACCTGCTCTGAAGGATGCTCTGCAGCAAGCTTTCTCATGGCCTTGAAATGAGCCTGTCCGCCCGCAGGAGACATATCAAGCAGGAAGTCCTTTGCAAAAGTACCATCCTGAATATCCTTCAGGATCTTCTTCATGGTCTTCTTGGTTTCATCTGTAATAATCTTGGGACCTGTAATATAATCACCATACTCTGCTGTGTTGGAGATGGAATATCTCATTCCCTCGAAGCCTGACTGATAGATCAGATCTACGATCAGCTTCATTTCATGGATACACTCAAAGTATGCATTTCTCGGATCATAACCAGCCTCGCAGAGAGTTTCAAAGCCAGCCTGCATCAGTGCACATACACCACCACAGAGAACTGCCTGCTCACCAAAGAGGTCTGTCTCTGTTTCTGTACGGAAGGTTGTCTCAAGAACGCCTGCTCTTGCACCACCGATAGCAAGTGCATAAGCCAGTGCCATCTCAAGTGCCTTGCCTGTAGCATCCTGATGAACAGCAACCAGACAGGGAACACCTTTACCAGCCTGATACTCGCTTCTTACAGTATGTCCAGGTCCCTTGGGAGCGATCATGGTAACATCAACATCCTTAGGCGGAACGATCTGTCCAAAATGAATATTGAAACCATGTGCGAACATCAGCATGTTGCCTGCTTCCAGGTTGGGCTCGATATCCTTCTTATACATTGCTGCCTGCAGCTCATCATTGATGAGGATCATAATGATATCAGCCTTCTTTGCTGCCTCCGCTGCAGTATATACTTCAAATCCCTGTGCCTCAGCCTTTGCCCAGGACTTGGATCCTTCATAAAGACCGATAACTACGTGACAGCCGGACTCCTTTGCATTCAGTGCATGGGCATGTCCCTGACTGCCATAGCCGATAACTGCGATTGTTTTTCCTTCAAGAAGGGAAAGATTACAATCTTCCTGATAATAAATATTTGCCATTTTCATGACTCCTTTCTTATAAATAGGTAACATTCTCTGAACCTCTGCCAAGTCCGGCGATACCGGTTCTGGCTAGTTCCAGGATTTCATATCCATCAAGGAGATTGATAAAAGCATCAATCTTATCCTGATTACCTGTCAGCTCAACGATCAGACTGTCAGAAGCCACATCAATGATCTTCGCACGGAAAATATCTGCAATAGAGATCACTCCCTGCCTCTGGTCACATCCTGCCTTTACCTTGATCAGTGCCAGTTCCCTGTAAACACTGCTGTCCGGCTTCAGCTCCTTCACATCGCGGACATCCACGAGTTTGGAGACCTGCTTTTCAATCTGATCCAGAATCTCATCATCTCCCGAAGCGACGATGGTGATCCTTGTAAAACGAGGGTCCGCAGTTACACCTGCAGTAATACTCTCAATGTTATAGCCTCTTCTCGAAAACAGACCTGAAATACGGCTTAAAACACCTGATGTATTGTCAACAAGAAGCTGAAATACTTTCTTATGCACGTAAGACTCCTCCTTAACTTTTATCCAATATTTTAGCAATTGACGTTATAAAAGTCAATTGTACCATTTTATCTAATTTTATTGATCTATTTTATTGTTTCAGATCTGTTTCATTGCATTTCTGCAGCGCCAATGTACCAGTACGTGCCACCTCCACGATGCTGACTGACTGGAACATGTCGATCAGGAGCTGTGTTCTTTCCGGCAGATCACACATCTGGATCAGCATGAGATTTTTAGACATATCCACGATCTTTGCATGCATGATCTCACAGATCTCCATGATGTCCCTCCTGTTCGTCTTGTTGTACTTGACCTTGATCAGCATCAGTTCACGGCTGATACTGCTTTCCTTATCAAAGGTTTTTACCTTGATGACATCCAATTTTTTATTCAGCTGTTTTTCAATCTGTTCTATAGTTCTCTTGTCCCCGCTGCTCACGATCGTCATACAGGAAATATCCTTTGTATCCGTTTCTCCTACAGCAAGTGAATCAATATTAAAGCATCTCCTTGAGAAAAGGCCTGCCACCTTGCACAGTACACCGGATCTGTTTTCTACCAGTACAGAATATATTTTCTTCATGATACTTCTCCTCCTACTTTACAAGATCCATCGGATTGATCAGACACTCAAGAAGCATGGACTTATCTTCCTTCAGAAAAGCATCGACCGTTTCCTGTGCATGATCCATATTCTCAAGTCTTGCAAAGTCCATGCCATAAGCCGCGGAAAGCTTCTCAAGATCCGGACTTCCTGACAGTTCCACAACAGAATAATGATCCTTATAGGTATAATGCTGATATTCACGTACCATACCAAGATAATTATTCTTAAGGATAACAATCTTGACAGGAATATGATGCTGGTTCATGGTCGCAAGCTCCATCATGGACATCTGGAAGGATCCATCACCGCAAACTGCAACGACCTGTTTCTTTTTATCTGCCAGCTTGGCTCCCATAGCAGCCGGAATGGAATACCCCATCGTCCCCATACCGCCAGAAGTCAGGAACTTTCCATCTCTTACTATATGGTATCCGCAGGACCAGATCTGATTCTGCCCTACATCTGCCACATAAATGCCATCTGCTTGCATTTTCTCTGACAACAGCGTTATAAAGGCTGCCGGATCTACATAGGATGGATCCGGATGTCTCTTTGGAACCATGGTTCTGCGGTAGGTATCCAGTGTAGTAAGCCATTCCTGATGTTCACAGTCAATAGTAAGCTCAAGAAGATCTCTGAAGATATGCTTTGCATCTCCGACAAGTGGAATGGCAGCTCCAACATTTTTACCGATTTCTGCAGGATCTACATCAATATGGATCAGCACCTTGTTTTCCGTGATCAGATCCGGCTGGCTGACTGCCCTGTCTGCTACTCTTGCACCCACCATGATCAGAAGGTCAGATTCATTCATTGCACGATTAGCATAAGGCTTTCCATTATTTCCAACCATCCCAAAGTAAAGAGGATCCTCCGTTGGCATAACACCAATCCCCATCATGGTAGAAACTACAGGGATCCCATACTTCTTTGCAAAGCTTCTGAGTTCTGTTTCCGCATCGGATAAAAGAACACCACCCCCTGCACAGATGATCGGTTTCTTTGCTTTTTCAAGCTGGGATGCTACCTTCTTGATCTGTACCATATTTCCCTTTACTGTAGGCTTATAGGTTCTCATGGATACACGTTCCGGATAGGTAAATTTTTTTATCTCCGTATTCTGGATATCAATGGGAACATCGATCAGTACAGGCCCTTTTCTGCCGGTACTGGCAATATGAAAGGCTTCCTTGATAATTCTCGGGATATCATTGACATCCTTTACCAGATAACTGTATTTTACAAAAGATTCCACAGCACCTGTGATATCTGCCTCCTGAAACACATCACTTCCAAGAAGCTCTGAATTTACCTGTCCTGTAATACAGATCAGAGGGATGCTGTCAGCAAAGGCTGTGGCGATCCCGGTGATCACATTGGTTGCACCCGGACCAGAAGTAACTGCACAGACTCCTGGTCTTCCTGTCACTCTGGCAAGTCCGCTTGCCGCATGGGCTGCATTCTGCTCTGTTCTGACAAGTATGGTTTCTATAGAAGAATCCAGAATGCTGTTATAAAACGGACAGATCGCCACACCAGGATATCCAAATACATATTTTACTTTTTCTTCTTCCAGACATTTAACGATTGCATCTGCACCTATCATGTTCGTTTGTTCCTTTCCCATTTCTGTATCATTACCCTGCAAGAAGGGCTTTCTTGTTATTTCTTAAACTTCCCAAAAAATTTAGCCATGGGTTCCACTACATCACCAAGATCCTTGATGGCACCGTTCAGTCCTTCAAAATCAATAGCCTCCAGTTTTTTCATGACCTGTTCAATGGATACAGCATTTTCGGTAACAAAGGTATCCATATTTTCACTCATACTGGTCACAGCATCTGTCATCTCATCCACTCCTGCAAGAGCATCCCGTGCCTGTACTAAAGTCTCCTCTGCCTTTGCAGCTACTCCGTTTACCTGGTGGATAGTCTTCAGCAGTGACGGAACCAGTATAAGAAGTGCAATCACGACAGCCATTGCCAGTATTCCTCCGCATATAGCACTGATCCTGGCATAAAAAACCTGTTTTTTCGTCTGCTCTGCAATCCTTTGCAGCAGTTCATCCCTTGTTTCGTCCATATTTCCTCCTATTCCTGTATCCCCAAAAGCCTTTTTGCTACAACAACCGCTTCTGCCGCATCCTTGGAATAAGCATCTGCTCCGATCTCTTTTGCATATTCCGGTGTGATGACAGCCCCGCCGATCATAATCCTGACCGGAATCCCTTTCTCATGGACATAATCAACCACATGTTTCATTTCCTGCATGGTTGTCGTCATCAGTGCTGATAATCCGATGATTGCCGCATGACTAGTCAGTGCCGCTTCAGCGATCGCTTCTTTTGAAACATCCTTTCCAAGATCGATCACATGAAAGCCATGGTTTTTTAACATAAGTCCTACCAGATTCTTGCCAATATCATGAATGTCTCCCTGCACCGTAGCAATAACGACCGTTGGCATATCGCCTTCTGGCCTCGTTCCTGCAAGAAGGGGCTCCAGATACTCAATGGACAGCTTCATGGCCTCTGCACTGGCTATAAGCTGGGGAAGGAAATATTTCCCTTGATCGAACAGCTTTCCCACTTCATCGATTGCCGGCAGCAGCATTTCATTTAAAAGAACAGACGGCTCTTTACCTGCCTCTATTTCTTCTTTGGTATGGGAAAGGATCATCTTCCTGTTTCCTTTTAATACATCCTGATATAAAATACCGGTCTGTTCTTTTTCTTCCTTCCTGGCCGGCTGGTCTGTTTTACTGACAGCTACCCTGAGAAGTGTCGGATCCACCTTCGGGTTTCTTGCCTGATAATCAGCCATATGTTCAATATAACGGATATCGCTTTCTTCCTTGTTCATGAGAAGATCAGAAGCAAAAGCCGCATTGACCAGCATCTCCTGGGAAGGGTTGGCGATTGCCATCGTAAGTCCTTCCTTGATCGCCATAGTCAAAAATGCCGTATTTACAAAGCTTCTCTCCGGCAAGCCAAAGGAAATATTGGAAAGACCACAGATCGTGGCAAGCCCATTTTCCTTACAATAACGGATTGTTTCCAGTACTTCCCGTCCTGCATTTTTATTAGCACCTATTGTAGCCACAAGACCGTCTACCACAATATCTTCTTTTCTCATACCCAGTTCAGAAGCTTTCTGAACGATCATTTCAATGAGTGCAATTTTTTCATCAAGATTTGCAGGAAGTCCTTCATCCGACAAAGGAAGTAATATGAACATAGCCCCATACTTCCTGACAATTGGCAAAAGCCTTTCCAGCTTGACCCGTTCAGCCGATACGGAATTGACCAGAGCTCTTCCAGGATATTTCCGGAGGGCTGCCTCCAGTACATCAACATGGCTGGAATCCAGTGAAAGTGGCAGGGAGGATGCAAGCGTGACCTCATCCAGGATCTTAAGCATCATAGCCTTTTCATCAATACCGCTCATGCCTACGTTAATATCCAGTAAAGATGCTCCCCTTGCTTCCTGCTCCTCCGCAAAGTCAAGTACCATGGACAGGCTTCCGCTGCGCAGCTCTTCCTGAAGCTTTTTCTTCCCAGTAGGATTGATCCTTTCACCCACGATCATAAACGGTGAATCCAGATTAAAGGCAAGGGTCTTTCTTTCGGATGTCAGGAAACGTCGCGGCAATCTGTGATCTGTCTTCTGCAGCTGCTCTTTCCTGACCATCTGCTCCTTTCCATGACAGGAATCTGAAAGTGCTCTTATATAAGAGGGTGAAGTTCCACAACAACCTCCAAGAATAGACGCGCCGGCTTCTATCAGCTCCTGCATGCCTGCAACAAAGTCCTCTTCCCCCATATTATAGACAGTCTCTCCATGCTCGTTTAGCGCGGGAAGGCCGGCATTTGGCTTGGCTATGACCGGAATGGATACCGCTTCTGCGATCTCACGGATGATCGACATCATCTTATCCGGTCCTGTGGAACAGTTGGCACCGATCGCGCAGGCACCAAGACTTTCAAGAACGACTGCCGCTGTAGTAGCATCGGTGCCATACAGTGTCTTACCATCACTTTCAAACGTCATAGTAACCATAACCGGAAGATCACAGACCTCACCTGCGGCAATTAATGCGGCTCTTGATTCCTGAAGGCTCATCATAGTTTCCACAACGATCAGATCGGCTCCCGCCTGCGCAACAGCTGTGATCTGTTCCTTATAAACCGAAATCAGGGTTTCAAAATCCATGGTTCCCATAGGAGCAAGCTGCTCTCCTGTCATGGTGATATCTGCAGCAACAAGCGCCCTCCCCTCTGCTGCTTCCAGAGAAAGCCTGATCAGCTCCCTGTTCATGGACCTGATTTCCTTCTCAAGGCTATACTCCTTCAATTTGATCCGGTTTGCAGTAAAGGTAGGCGCATAAATAATATTACTTCCGGCTTCTATGTATTCCCGTTGCAGACCGATCATGATCTCTCTATGATCTAAGATCCACTTCTCCGGGCATACTCCTGCAGGCATGCCACGCTTGATCAGATTAGATCCGGTCGCACCATCCAGATACAGGACTCTTTCTCTGGAAAGCCGGTTAAATTCTGCTTTATTCATGAAAAATCTCCATCTGTCGTACTGCTTATATTTCCTCATCATGTTAGCATAATTACTCAAAAACTACAATTGAATAATTTAATCATCTATGCTATTTTATATGTATGCATTTAGATCAAGTTTAAAAGGGAGGACATTATCTTGTACCATAAGTTCCACAGAAAATACTCTGTTTTGACCATTTTTTCCATCATGCTCCTTTCATTTTCCCTGCTTTTCACAGGCTGTGGTAAGAAAAACCAGGAACTTGAAAATTATAAGGCAAACATGAACCAGTTCTTTGAAAACATAAAGGTTTACAATGATTCTATCAACAGCATTGATCCCCAGTCCGATACAGCAGTTTCCGATCTGCTTGCCCTGCTCGACTCCATGGATACTTCCTTTTCCCAGATGGCATCTCTCACAGTCCCTGATGGTTTTCCCGGTGTAGATCAGCTTGCCGCAGAGGCCAGTGAGAACATGTCTCAGGCTGTTTCCTATTATCATCAGGCTTTTGAAGGGGAAGAATATGATGCCTCTCTTGCAGACGTTGCCAAGCAATATTACGACAGAGCCAATGTCAGACTCCAGTATATCGTTTCCATTCTCCACGGAGACATTCCGGAAGAGATTTATACCTATGAGGATGATCTCTCAACAGAAACCGAATAACAGCTTACAGATCCACTGTGCCAGAATCACACCGATCAGTATATAGGCATACACAGGAACAGCTATTTCTTTTGATGGCTGTTCTTTTTTTATAAAATTACGGAAAATATAACGAACGGTAAAATGGATGCTGGCAAGTGCCAGATACAGAATGGCCGGATGGTACAGAAAGCTTTCCACAAAACGCCCTGTCAGAAAGGCATATAGTGCCCTTGTACCACCACATCCTGGACACGGCAGGCTGGTGATCCTTTTAAATGTACAGAAAAAAAAGTCTGCATGTTCAGGATAAATCCCTCTGACAAACCAATACCCTGCCGCTATGCAGGGCACAGCAAGCAGGGCTTCTGTTTTGAACAATAAAGTATCCAGTCTGAATTTTTTAGTATTCATTAAGCGTATCTACCAGATTAGTGAATGCATCAGCAGAGCCGGCAACAAGTAAAACAATAAGGAAAAGTAACAGACCAACCCCTCCGGTGATGATGCCGGCGATTGCCATACCCTTTCCCTCATATTTCTGTGTCAGTGTAATCACACCAAGAACAATGCCTGCAATGCCAAGAATTAACGCAAGCCATACCAAACAACAGCACAAAATGGAAAGGATTCCACAGATCAGGGAAGCAATGGCAAAACCGATATTGCCGTTCCCTTCTTTGACTGTCGTCTGTGCAGGTACCGGATCACCAGCTGCACGTTCATAATTGATATGAATCTCTTCCTGCGGTTTATATGTACCTGTTGTATCCTGAGATGAGAATGCACCACCGCTTACCACTTCACCTTCTACCTGCTCAAATGCGGACGTTTCTGCAGAAGACTGCTCTGCTTCAGTTCCCCATGCTGCAGAAGGATCCTGTACCGGTGTCTGTACAGCATCTTCAGCAACAGATGTTTCCTGAATTGGTGCCTCATCTTTCTTCTCGTCCAGTCTCTCTCCACAGTTACTACAGAAACGGAAGGTGGACGGATTCTGGCTTCCACAATGGGAGCATGTGATCAGATCATTATTTTCGCTCATAATATCCTCTTTCCTATACCTGTATCACAGGCTTATTATCTGTTTTTATTGTAAGCTATCTTTTGTAAATTGTCCATTCTTTCTATAGTCTATTTTCTCAAAAAATGGTATAAAAGTCCTGTGGTGCTTGATCCCCGAGACCAGCAGGATATCCTCTCCTTTATAAAGGTGAAATGTCATAACCGCAGCCTTGACAGGAAGCGATAATATACTTACAATGCCTTGACCCGTTTCCTGTCATTTTTGTCTGCATAGACCTGTACACCCTCCATTCCCTGTATAAATTTAGAGAATTGACTGTAACCAAAGTCTTTTACATTAAAGTGACTGTATTTTCCATGGACACGGTTACTGAGTTCATTGATCCCAATCCCTTTACCTCCAGCCTTATGGATGATCTCCATCACATAGGTTCTGATCTCTTCCTTGGACTGTTCATTTTCTTTCAACGAAATCGTAATCACATTATCCCTTTTGTCAAGCAGGAACAGGCCGGATTCCTGTAAAAATCTGGAAAGCAGACTATAACCATAATTTCTGACATCAAAATCCGGATACATATTCACCAGACGGTTTCCTACCGATGCCAGTTCCACATTCTTTCCCTTATTCTCATTCTCAGTGATAATATTGGTGATCGCATTATAGATCACTTCACGGCTGACTGTATTATCCTGCTGTTTCTTCTCCTCACTGTCTTCCTGATTTCCAAGATTTTCCAGATTAACGAATCTTGTACAGGCCACACGGAAGGATCTGGGTGTCTTCTCTTCTCCCATGCCGATAACTTCCATGCCGGATTCTCTGAGTCTGCTTGCCAGCCTGGTAAAATCACTGTCACTTGAGACAATACAGAATCCTTCTACATTTCCTGTATAAAGAATATCCATGGCATCAATGATCAAAGTTGAATCGGTAGCATTTTTTCCTACTGTATTACTGAACTGCTGTACAGGGATCACCGAGTTTTCAAGAAGCTGGTTCTTCCATTTGGAAGCCTGGGTACTTGTCCAGTCCCCATAAATCCTTTTATAGGTCGTGATCCCGTAGGTAGAAAGTTCCTCCAGTATCACACTGATATATTTTGCTGAAATGTTATCTGCATCAATCAGCAGTGCGAATCTTTTATTTTCCATAAGCTTCTCCTTATGCTCTGGAAAGTTCCGCTGTATAGCTTCTGCCTTCCTTTACCTGATAGGTATCCCGGAAGGAACCCATATTTAATCCAAGTTCAATATAATTAGTAGAAGAATTGAACAGGATCGGCGCTCCTTTTTCTACAAAGCCAAAGGATTTTTCGTACAGAACATCCTGCTCAAAGTAGGTTCCTCCATCCTTCTTCAGAATAACATGCACCATATCCCCCTGTGTATAACCAGCCTTTGCAAAGTCTGAACTCTTAATATTAAAGGCAATGCTTCCAAAGGGATCACTGACACTCCCCACTATCGCTTTGATGTCACTGCCATCTACCTGCGCTTCGATCACATCTCTGTCAAAGCGTACAATCTCTTCTACCGGATAAGCTGATCCAACACCTTCAAAGCTGATCTTCCCGGAAGCCAGCTTTGCAGCCGTATACGCAAACAGATCTCTTCCATGGAATACACTGACAGCTTCTGTTCCATGATAACGGTTCACTGTTTCATCAATTTCACGAACCTCATCAATACCTACTTCATAATAAAGATGAGTCAGTGTACCATTGTCCGGCGTAACAATATAATTTCCATCATGGAGCTTCGCCACACAGGCTCTTCTGTCTGTTCCGACACCAGGATCCACTACCGATACAAATACTGTCCCCTTCGGCCAGAAAGGCTCCACATAAATAATTTCCCTGGACGCTGCCAGGATATTATAGGCTTCAATCTCATGTGTGATATCAATACATTCCAGTTCCGGGTCGACCTGCTTGCATACGCCAACCATGGAAGCAACCGCTCCCCAGGAAAGTCCAAAATCCGTCTGCCAAACAATACAAGGTTTCATTTTATTTTCCTTTCTTTTACCATGGCTTCCACATCTTATATTCGGGTGGTGCCACAATTCTTCCAATCATAATTGCAAGTATTCCGGCTGCTGTCAGAAGATAGCAGACCTTCATAATTTTATCCTGTTTTGTTTCCTCATGCTCTGAATAATAGGTTCTCTTTTTTCCTTTTCCAAATCCTCTCAGATCCATGGCATTGGCAATATTTCCGATTCTGTCAAAGGAAGAAATAATAAGAGGCATCAGAATCAGTATATTCTGTTTTAATCTGGCGAAAAAGCCGACTTTTTTACTGTCAAGCTCCATTCCTCTTGCCTGCATGGAGATCTTGATATTTTCAAAATCCCTGGCAATATCCGGAATATACCGGAAAGCCAGTGACACTACGGTACATACCTTATAGGGCACCTTGATGGAATAAAGTCCGGCTGCCATCTCACTTGGTGTAATACACTGGATAAAGCACAGTGAGATCAGAAAGGTTGACATAAATTTCATAAAGCGCACAAACAGGGCAAACAATGTTTCTGCTGAAACGAAATAATGCTTTGACAGTACCAGAAGAACTGTACAGCCACCTGTCAGATCCGCTCCGTAATTTGGATTGGTCAGCCAAATCAGGAACAGGTTAAACAGGTTCGTAAGCAGCATGAATATCGTAAGTCCCCGTATCAGCGGCCAGTTTGGCTTCACGGATATCATTCCGATAACACCCAGTACCGATACTGCAAGAAGCACCCGGAGATCCCAGCTTACGATCAAAAGCAATATCAGAAGCAGAAAAAATCTGACTTTTGTAGTTCCGCTCAATTTATCAAGGAAAGTCTTTCCGGGAATAATTTTAATGAACAGTCGTTTCGTCAGTCCCATGTGCCCTCTCCTCTCTTTCTGTTTCAATAAAATGTCTGATATAGCTCTCCGGATCAATCCCTGCCTGCTTGGCAAGAAGTACCAGTGACGTCTGCTTTAAATTGGCCTGCTCAATTACACCTTCATTGGAAAGCACTGTAAATACAGGTGCATCAGCAATACATTTTCCATCTGCAAAAACAATGGCTCTGTCCGTATACTCGATAGCAAGGTGCATATCATGGGTAATAAACAGTATCGTAATATGATATTCCCTGTTTAACGTTTCCAAAAATCCCATGATCTCAGAATATCTCTGATAATCCTGTCCGGCAGTAGGCTCATCCAAAATGATAACTTCCGGCTCCAGTGCCAGAATGGAAGCAATCGTCACACGTTTCCTCTGTCCGTAGCTGAGTACACTGACAGGCCAGTTACGCATACTGTACAGGTCACACATCCGAAGCGTTTTTTCCACCCTTCTGTCGATTTCTTCTACAGAAAACCCATTCAGAACAAGAGCCAGTTCCACTTCATCCCGGATCATATCCTTTACCAGCATCTGATTAGGATCCTGCATGACATATCCGATCTTTCTGCCAATTTCCTTAATAGTAAGAGGTAGATAATTTACTCCCTGTATCGTGATGCTGCCAGCCACAGGCCGTATGATTCCGCACAAGAGCTTTGCCATTGTAGACTTTCCTGCACCATTCTTTCCTATGATAGCGATTTTTTCCCCTCTGCATACCGTAAAAGAAACATCAGAAAGCACTTGTCTTTCCTCATATGCAAAATCAACATGCTCTGCCTTCAGAAGTTCTTCGCCCTTTTCTGCCGGAACATAAGGTCTTGCCACCTTCATCTCCTGATGTATCTTTTCTTTATATCTGTCTATGGCAAGTTCGTTGATATTATCCAGATGCTCATCTTTTCCAAACCGAATCCCCGCATGCTTCAGTGCTGCTATATACAGGGGTTCCCGGATACCATTCTTTTTAAGCACATCACTGCGGAGCAGTTCATCCGGAGTGGTATCCATCTGTATGGTTCCTTCGTTTACCAGAATGATCCTGTCAATATGACGGTAAAGAACATCCTCCAACCTGTGCTCAATAATAATGACAGTTGCATTTTCCTTTTTATGGATCTGGTCAATCAGATCTACCGTCGTCATACCCATGGCAGGATCCAGTGCCGCAAGCGGTTCATCAAACAGAAGGATCTCTGCATGGTCATGCAGGATACCTGCAAGCGCCACCTTCTGCTTCTGACCACCCGAAAGATTAAACGGGGGTTCCATCAAATAATCCTCCATGCCGACAGTTTTTGCCGCTTCCAGTACCATGGGAAGCATATCTTTCCTTGGAACCTCATCATTCTCCAGGGAAAAAGCAATATCCTCTCCTACAGAAAGACCTACAAACTGTGCATCGGAATCCTGCTGGACCGTACCTACATGCTTGCTTAGCTGGAATATACTGGATTCTTTCGTCTCTATGCCAGCCACCTTACAGGATCCTGAGATCTCCCCTTCATAAGAAAAGGGAATCAGTCCATTGATGCAGTTGGCAAGGGTAGACTTTCCACTTCCGCTTGGTCCAAGGATCAATACCTTCTCTCCCTGATAAATAGTCAGATTCACATCATGCAGGGTCTGTTCTATCTGTGACTGATAACGAAAGCCGAAATCATGAAATTCAATAATCGGAAGTGCCATTTTTCTCTCTCATTCAAAAAGTTTGTTTGTAGTGTAAAACCCAAGGAAAGCAGGATACCAGATTCTTACAGGATCTCTGATATCCCGCCTTCTTCAGTAAAAGCTCTGACACTGGCTGTCAGCATCAATCTTCTTTCTTCAGGTTGGTCTTGCTTGCATTTCTTTTTGCAAGAAGGAACAGGAAAGGAATACCGATCACGATCAGTACGACACCATTTGATACGATAGCAGATGCTGCCTGCAACCATGTGATGGCCAGCTCCTGAGAATAGAAAAGGCTGGTCAGAAGCGGTGTTACCAGACCGAATGCAACAATATTACCTACAATACAGGTAATTACATAAATAATAGCATGCTTTACTGTAAAGATTCCTTCTGAAATCTTGGCACCATATAAGGGGAGCAGTCCTACAAACAAACCAAGAACAAGGTTACCTAATGACCAGTCAAACCAAAAACCCCAGCCTCCGATCAGATCAGCGATCACATTGCCGATACCTGCTGTCAATGCTGCCGGAACAGGTCCGAACAGAGCTGCTACAACAACTACTACTACCATGGCAGATGTCAGAGAAGTGTTGGAAAAGATCTTGATTCCTCCGAATACCATCAGTACGCCAAACAGTGCTGCTCCGATCGCCACACCTACAATTGTCTTGGTATTCCATACACCAAGAAACTGTTTCCATTTACTTTCTTTCATATCTCTTTCCTCCTAAGAAGTGTTTTTATGCGCTTTTCTATAAGAAAGGGCTTTGAGTCATTCTCAAAACCCTTTCATTAAATACTGTCTTATTAGAATTTTCCTGCGTCAGCTGCTTCCTGAACAGCAACAGCTACAGCTACGGTTGCACCAACCATCGGGTTGTTGCCCATACCGATCAGACCCATCATTTCAACGTGTGCCGGAACGGATGAAGAACCTGCGAACTGTGCATCGGAATGCATACGTCCTAATGTATCCGTGAAGCCATAGGATGCAGGACCTGCAGCCATGTTATCAGGATGAAGTGTACGTCCTGTACCACCACCGGATGCTACGGAGAAGTACTTCTTTCCTGCTTCAATTCTTTCCTTCTTGTAAGTACCTGCAACAGGATGCTGGAATCTGGTAGGGTTGGTAGAGTTACCGGTAATGGATACGTCTACGTTCTCCTTCCACATGATAGCAACACCTTCCGGAACGGAATTTGCACCATAGCAGTTAACCTTGGCACGAAGTCCTTCGGAGTATGCCTTACGATATACTTCCTTAACAGTATTTGTGTAAGGATCATATTCTGTTTCTACAAATGTAAATCCATTGATTCTGGAAATGATCTTTGCAGCATCCTTTCCAAGACCGTTTAGGATAACACGAAGAGGTTTCTGACGAACCTTGTTTGCCTTCTCAGCGATACCGATTGCACCTTCTGCTGCTGCGAATGACTCATGTCCTGCAAGGAAAGCGAAGCAGTCAGTATCCTCTTCCAGAAGCATCTTACCAAGGTTACCATGTCCAAGACCAACCTTACGGGTATCAGCTACAGATCCGGGAATACAGAAAGCCTGAAGTCCTTCACCGATTGCTGCTGCAGCTTCAGAAGCCTTTCTGCAGTTCTTCTTGATTGCAATTGCTGCACCTACTGTGTATGCCCAGCATGCGTTCTCAAAGCAGATAGGCTGGATCTTCTTAACCTGGTCATATACGTTAAGTCCAGCGTCCTTTGTGATCTTCTCAGCCTCTTCAATAGAAGAAATGCCGTAAGAGTTTAATACAGAAGTGATTTTATCAATTCTTCTTTCATATGATTCAAATAAAGCCATTTTCTCATTCCTCCTATGAATTATTCTTTTCTGGGATCGATAATCTTAACAGCGTCATCAACACGTCCGTACTGTCCGCAGGATTTCTCATAAGCGGTAGTCGGATCGTCACCCTTCTTGATGAAGTCTGTCATCTTACCAAGGTTAACGAACTTGTAACCAATGATCTCATTATCTGCATCAAGGGCGATTCCGGTTACATAACCTTCTGCCATTTCCAGATAACGGGGACCTTTCTTCAGAGTACCATACATAGTACCAACCTGGCTTCTCAGTCCCTTACCAAGGTCTTCAAGACCAGCACCGATCGGAAGTCCATCTTCAGAGAATGCACTCTGGGAACGACCGTAAACGATCTGTAAGAATAATTCTCTCATAGCGGTGTTGATTGCATCGCATACGAGGTCAGTGTTTAAAGCTTCCATAACGGTTAATCCGGGAAGGATTTCTGCAGCCATAGCTGCGGAGTGTGTCATACCTGAGCATCCGATCGTCTCAACCAGTGCTTCCTGGATAATGCCTTCCTTAACGTTCAGTGTCAGCTTGCAGGCACCCTGCTGAGGTGCACACCAGCCTACACCATGTGTCAAACCGGAAATGTCTTCCACTTTTTTAGCCTGTACCCATTTTGCTTCTTCGGGAATTGGCGCACAGCCATGATGAACGCCCTGTGCTACTGTACACATTTCTTCAACTTCTTTTGAATAAATCATGTGAAAACTCCTTTCAACATATAGATGTATTTTTCTAACAAAACACCCACTATTTGTGAATATTTTGTCATAATCACAACACATATTTTCTCATAAGTCTGGTAAAAAATCCAGTACTTTTGATAATTTTTTATCTCCTGGCAACAATTTCTCCGGTCTTTTTGAAAATGCTGTGCGCGGGAACGCAGCCCCTTACCATGGAGGTCGGATATATGTTGCTTTCTCTTCCGATCACAGTACCGGGATTCAGTACACTGTTGCAGCCAACCTCTACATGATCCCCCAGCATGGCACCAAATTTCTTCAGTCCTGTCTCCACTCTTTCCTCCTGGTTTTTCACAACAACCAATGTCTTGTCACTCTTGACATTGGAGGTAATGGAGCCGGCTCCCATATGCGCCTTAAATCCAAGGACACTATCCCCTACATAGTTATAATGCGGTACCTGTACCTTGTTAAACAGGATGACATTTTTAAGCTCTGTGGAATTACCCACTACAGCACCCTTTCCCACAATGGCATTTCCTCTGATAAAGGCACAGTGTCTTACTTCTGCATCCTCATCAATAATAGCAGGTCCGTTAATACACGCTGTAGGTGCGATGGTAGCACTGTCTGCCACCCATACATGCTCTTTGATCTCCGTATAGGTATCCTTTGGAAGCTTTGCTCCAAGCTCCAGGATAAACGCACTGATCTTCGGCAGAATCTCCCATGGATACTCTGCCGAATGAAGCAGCTCTGCTGCGATTGTTTCATTCAGGTCATAAAGATTACTGATTTTAAATTCTTCCATTTATTTTCCTTTCTGTGTGCTTCCCTTTGATGGATAATTTCTGGCCACCTCCTGATACCGTCTTGTCAGGGATGACTGGTTATTCAGCTGTTTCACCACATTTGTCCTTCTACGGACAAAATCATCAAGCTTTTTCATGTACTCTTCTTCTGTTATAGTACCTTCTGCCACCATAGTCAAACCTTTTTCCCAGCTTGCAGTCAGTGCAGGATCAAGGAGCGGTCTTATGGAATTGCCAACCACCTCATAGATCATTTCTCCCATCTGGGTCGGCGTAATGATCTGTGTCTTCTTGTTCAGTGACAGGTAGTTGATGTTAAACAATTTTTTCAGAATCTCGGCTCTCGTGGCAGAGGTTCCGATCCCGCTTCCCTTGATCTGGGAACGCAGCTCTTCATCTTCAATAAACTGGCCTGCATTTTCCATGGTCAGGATCATACTTCCTGAATTATAGCGCTTGGGAGGAGAGGTTTCCCCTTCCTTCACTTCGAGCGGTCCTGCCGGCAGATGATCTCCCTTTTTCAGATCATGAAGTACTTTCAAAAATCCGATATCAAAATCCTCATTTTCCTGTTCGTCGTTTTCCCTTTTATCCTCTTCTTCATTCTCGCCCTGTTTCTTCTTTGTATTAAAAAAAGAAGCCCTGACAGCTTTCAGATAGCCTTCCTCTTCCAGCACCTTGAAGCTTGCAAAGAACTGTTCTCCCTTCAGGTTCAGTGCTAGGGATACCTTACGGTAAATGGCCGGCGGATAAAAAATGCTTAAGAACCGCCTTACAATGATCTCATATACCTTCTGCGTTGTAGGGTTCAGGGAACGAAGTGCTGAAAGTCCCTGTCCGGTAGGAATAATGGCATAGTGGTCAGTGATCTGCTTGTCATTCACATAGCGGCTCTTTACAATCCCTGCGATCCGGTTTGAAGAAAGGACTTCCGCCGCAAGCTGGCTGCAGACCTCATAATTCTGGATCCCACGGATATTTTTGTGGATCTCCCTGGCAACCGCACTGGAAAGCACTCTGGCATCCGTTCTCGGATATGTCGTCATCTTCTTTTCATAAAGCTCCTGCGCGATCCGAAGCGTTTCGTCCGGACTGATCTTGAAAAGCTTGGAGCAGTCATTCTGCAGCTCTGCCAGATTATAAAGGAGGGGCGGATTCTTCGTTTCCTTTTTCTTTTCCACCGCATCCACAGTCATATCTTCTACCGGATCTTCTGTCAGGAAATGAATCAGCTCCCTGGCATCCTTCTCTTCTTTGAAGCCATTTTCCTTATACAGAAGCGGTGAATTAAAATAGCGGCTCTTTTCAGTCGCTTTCCAGTCACAGACAAGGCTTCTTCCCTGAATCTCTGCTTCCATCACCACACGATAAAATGGTGTTTTCACAAAATCCCGGATCTCACGTTCCCGTTTGACTACCATCCCAAGGACGCATGTCATAACACGCCCTACAGAAACCACTGCACGGTCGGCTTTCAGGAAGCCTTTGATCCCATTTCCATATTTCAATGTCAGCGCCCTGGAAAAATTGATACCCATCAGGTAATCTTCCTTGGCACGCAGATAAGCTGCTGCTCCAAGGGCATCATAGGCTGAAAGATCTCTGGCTTCTCGGATGCCACGCTTTATCTCCTCCTCTGTCTGGGAATCGATCCATACACGCTTCCGGACTTTTCCCGTCACATGGGCTTCCTGCTCTACCAGCCTGTATATGTATTCTCCCTCACGTCCGGAGTCTGTACAGACATAAATGGTATCCACATCTGCCCGGTTCAACAGACCACTTACAATATGAAACTGTTTCTTTACACTGTCTATGATCTCATATTTAAACCGGTCAGGGATAAAAGGGATCGTGTCAAATGACCATCTTTTATATTTCTCATCATATACTTCCGGATAGCTCATAGTAACAAGGTGCCCAACGCACCAGGTAACAATGGCACTGTCCGATTCCATATACCCATCCCGGCTGCTGGTATTTAATTGCAGTACTCTTGCAAATTCCCTTGCTACACTTGGTTTCTCCGCAATAAATAAATTTTTCCCCATTATATCTCATCCAGCGTCACCAGACGCAAATGTTCCTTCTGTTTTGCTTCTGTGTTCAATGCATCCTCAAAATCTGTTACTGAAAACAGATATACATAATCGGCTGAGAGCTGTGCCTTCTTTGCACAGAACAGCAGCCATTCATAATCATCATATCTGAAAGCTTTATTTTCATAATTACACAGTCCGATCAGAGTCTGTCCCTCTCCTCTGGCGATCAGATCAATGTTTCCAAACTTGCCGACCCATTCCCCGAATTCTTCCGCCTGAAAGGGGAGCATGTCATGCTCTGACATTTCCTGCAGCTTCTGCATACAGATCTTTTTAAAATATTCTGCAGTATAACTCTTTAGAGCAGGTGCAATATATCTCTCATAAAATGTGTCTGCCGGAAGTCTCTGCAGACTGCTTGCATTCTGATAAATAAACTTATAATAAAAATGCAGGAAATGATTGGAGATCCGGTAGATTCCTTTCTGTACCGCTGCTTTTCCTTCTGTATCATAGGAAAACACCTTTTCTGCAATTTCCAGTTCCATGAGATTCTTCAGATAAACGCTGATCTTGGCCCTTGAAAACCCGGTATGCCGGTAGAGGTCGTTCAGTTTCTTTTTCCCGGATGAAAGAGCTGACAAAATGGTATCATAAACTCCAGTTTCCCGGAGCTGTTCTTCCATTTCTCTTCTCCCTTCCGTATACAGACCACTTTCAGGATTCAGGATCGTTCTACATATATTTTCTTTGACTGACAGGGTATCGTTGAAATATTTCCATAGCCCTGGCATGCCTCCGAGAACAGCATAAGTTTATATACAATCCCGTTTGGAAAATGCAGGGAAACGTTCCCTCATACAAGAAAAAGGCAGGTCTTTGATTTTCATAAAACCTGTGATCTCATAAGCTGCAATCCCTATCCGGGAAATCAGACTGTTTTCCACAAAACCAACCTGGGAGCTGCACAGAATTACCATAACCCCCTCTTCCCGCTCTTTTTTATGTAAATAGTGAATAAGCTCTTCCATAAAAGAGCCATTTTCACGGATCATAAACTGAAACTCATCTATGATCACTACCATTTTTTCTTTTGTTTTTTCAAAGAGGGAATTCAATAGCTCAAAAAAAGAAATGCAATCTTTTGAAATACCGGACTGCTCCTGGAGCTCCCTGTTCCACTGGATCAGCTGTTCTCTTAAGGATGCGGGTCTGGCTCTGTAATAATGAAAAGGCTTTCCGTCTGCAAATGCCATAAGGAGAGCAAGCTTATCTGTTCCATGCTCTCCATAGGCAATCATCAGCTGGCTTCCTGCCTTATCAAAATAAGTATTCAGATAATTCAGTTCAACAGTACGTCCTAAAACCATGCTCTTGCCGTCCTCTGAATCAGCTTCTTAGCAGAAGCCTTTCTACCTCATCTTTCGGTATCGGTTTTCCAAGAAGGAATCCCTGGATACAGTCACATTCCTTGCATTGTCGTCAACCAGCATGGCATCCGCAAAGCTTTTATCAATTTTCAAGGAAATTATCAATCAATACACTTTCTGTGATCTCCAGTTCAATATCATGAGAATCCACATCATATTTATGGTTGATCTGCATCACAATATCTACTAAATCCTTTTTCTTATATTGGATTGCAGAAATATTCAGTGACAGGACAAAATGCCCTGTATATTTTTTCTTCCAGTCTGCAAAGCAGCGGATGCTCTCCTCCAGAACCCATGTTCCAATCGGAACAATGGCTCCATTTTTCTCAGCGATCGGAATATTGAATAGATGTTTTTCCTGGTTCTTTGGCCTTAAACATCACGATCTCAGCACAGTTGATCAGTTCAAGAGTAGATTTCGCCGCTTCCGGATACTCAGCAACACCAATTCATAGATCACAGAAACCTCACATTCAACCCAGATTTTCTATCCTTTAACCTTACAAACGTAACTCATCCATGAATGATAATTTCCTTTTAACCCCTCATAAACAATAATCTTTATCTCTTTGTGATATACCCCTGTGCCTTCAACAGCTCCGCGCAAAGAACTGCACCGCCTGCTGCACCTCTGACTGTATTGTGGGAAAGCCCTACAAACTTCCAGTCGTAAACGCTGTCTTCCCTGATACGTCCAACACTTATGCCCATACCATTTTCATAATCAACATCAAGACTTACCTGCGGTCTGTTGTCCTCTTCCAGATACTGGATAAAATGATCCGGTGCACTCGGAAGCTTCAGCTCCTGAGGAAGTCCACTGAAGTTCTTTAATTTCTCAATAAGCTGTTCCTTGGTCGGTTTCTTTCTGAATTTTACGAACACAGCTGCTGTATGTCCATTCAGTACGGGAACGCGGATACACTGACATGTGATAACAGGGCTTGTGGCCGGCTCGATCACACCATCTTTGATCTCACCCCAGATTCGTAAAGGCTCCTTTTCACTCTTCTCTTCTTCACCGCCGATATAGGGAATGATATTTCCTACCATTTCTGGCCAGTCCTTAAAGGTCTTGCCTGCTCCTGAGATTGCCTGATAGGTTGTTGCTACTACTTCATAAGGCTCAAATTCCTTCCACGCAGTCAGAACCGGTGCATAGCTCTGGATAGAGCAGTTCGGCTTTACGGCAACAAATCCTCTCCTGGTTCCTAGTCTTTTCTTCTGGAACTCGATCACCTTGAAATGCTCCGGATTGATCTCCGGCACTACCATGGGAACATCCGGTGTCCAGCGGTGGGCTGAATTATTGGAAACAACAGGCGTCTCTGTTTTAGCATATTCTTCTTCGATCTTTTTGATCTCTTCCTTTGTCATATCCACAGCACTGAACACAAAATCTACAGATGAAGCAACCTTCTCTACTTCGTTGACATTCATGACCACGATCTTTTTAACCGCTTCCGGCATCGGAGTCGTCATTTTCCATCTGTCCCCAACTGCTTCCTCATAGGTTCTGCCAGCTGACCTTTCACTTGCTGCAATGGTTGTCACTTCAAACCATGGATGGTTCTCAAGCAAAGATATAAATCTCTGTCCAACCATTCCTGTTCCACCCAAAATACCTGCTTTTAATTTGTCACTCATGATAAATTCCTTCCTCTCCTCATAGTGTATTGAGATATGCTTTCTGCATTTCAATCGTATCGAGCATGGCCTGCCTTCCCGGTCCCCCTGTGGTAAGTCTCTTTTCCACGCAGGTCTTTAAGCTGATGGCATCATACACATCTGCTTCAAACACAGGACTGATCTTCTGAAGCTCCTCTATAGACAGTTCATCAATCGCACAGCCCTTATTCAGGCAGTGCAGCACAAGCTTTCCGATGATACCATGGGCATCCCGGAAGGGAACGCCTTTGCTGACCAGATAATCTGCTGCGTCTGTAGCATTGGTAAATCCCTTCATGGCACTTTTTTCCATAATTTCATGATTAAACTTCATGGTGGAAAGCATACCGTCAAATAAACGCAGACAATCCTTAACTGTATCGATTGCATCAAAGGTAACTTCCTTATCCTCCTGCATATCTTTATTATAGGCAAGCGGGAGTCCCTTCATCGTTGTCAGTATGCTGACAAGCGCCCCATAAACACGTCCTGTCTTTCCTCTGACAAGCTCTGCTATGTCAGGATTCTTTTTCTGCGGCATAATGCTGCTTCCGGTAGAGAAGGCATCATCAATCTCCACAAAACGGTACTCATTGGAATTCCAGATAATGATCTCCTCTGAGAAACGGCTAAGGTGCATCATGATCGTAGCAAGTGCACTCAAAAGTTCTATCACATAATCTCTGTCTGATACCGAATCCATACTGTTCAGTGTAGGACCCTCAAATCCAAGCAGGGATGCTGTATAGGTACGATCAAGCGGATAGGTGGTTCCGGCAAATGCACCTGCCCCAAGCGGACAGTAATTCATTCTTCTATAAATATCCTGAAGCCTCAGTGTATCCCTCTTGAACATTTCAAAATAAGCCCCCATATGGTGAGCAAGTGTAGTCGGCTGTGCCTTCTGCAGATGAGTAAAACCCGGCATATAGGTTTCCAGATTTTCCTCCATAAGACGCAGCAATGTGTTAAGTAACTCCTTCAGCTCCTCCTGAATGGTCAGTACCTCTCCCCGCACATAAAGCTTCATATCAAGGGCAACCTGGTCATTTCTGCTTCTTCCGGTATGCATTTTCTTGCCGGCATCTCCAATCCTGTCGATCAGGATAGCTTCCACAAAGCTGTGCACATCCTCATACTGCGTGGAAACGTCAAGCCTGCCTGCCTCCACATCCTCTCTGATCCCTGTCAGTCCCTTTACAATCGCATCCTTTTCCTCGCAGGTCAGAATACCCTGTTTCTCCAGCATAACCACATGGGCAATGCTGCCTTCTATGTCCTGCTGTAAAAGGCGTTTGTCAAAACGGATGGAAGCATTAAAATCATATACCATCTGATCCGTCTGCTTGGTAAAGCGTCCACCCCATAACTGTGCCATAAAAGCCTCCTTGTAACATTTGAATTATCACTCATTAACATATCCATTTTATTAAATCTGAATTTGATGCTATCACATTTTTTGTATATTTTCAATCTTTTTATCCCTCATTGCTTTCACAAATAGCCTTACCTTTCATAAACTATTACTATAATCATGGAGGGAATCTGTATGAATCAGCCAATTTTAGACTGTCGCAATGTCTGTTATTCCTATCACAATCTCAGCGGCGAAACTCTGGCTTTATCCAAGCTCTCCTTTCAGGTACAGACTGGAGAATTTTTAGCCATTGTCGGTCCAAGCGGCTGCGGCAAGTCTACACTCCTGTCACTGATCGCCGGCTTAAGCCGCCCGGAAAAAGGAGAAATTATAATCAATATAGAAGACAAAAGCAGGATCGGTTATATGCTTCAGCAGGATCATCTTTTTGAATGGCGAAGCATCCGCAAAAATGTACTCTTGGGACCTGAGATCAACCATATCCTCACGTCCGAACACCAGCAACTGGCTGACAGGCTTATGAAGGACTATGGGCTTGATAAATTCCAGCATAAAAAACCCTGTGAGCTTTCCGGCGGCATGAAACAACGTGCTGCTCTGATCCGGACCATGCTGATGCACCCAAAGCTTCTGCTGTTAGATGAACCCTTCAGTGCCCTTGACTACCAGACGCGTCTGATGGTATCTGCGGATATTGGTCGGATCATCAAAAGCAGCAAGATCACAACTCTTCTGATCACACATGACCTTTCAGAAGCTATTTCCCTTGCTGACCGTATCATCGTTCTTTCAAAGCGTCCGGCCCAGGTCAAAAAAGATCTTCCCATTCATCTGACAGTAACGGATCAGTCGCCGCTTGCCGCCCGAAATGCACCGGAATTCAATTCTTATTTTTCAATTCTCTGGAAGGAGATTGCCGATGAATATCAAAAAACAAATTAAAAATGGGATCAGCCAGAATCAGGCTGATTTTTTAAAAAGGCACAGACATCATCACCACATAGTATCCTTTTCACGTTTTCTTATCCTGTGTCTTTTTCTTACCGCCTGGGAATCTGCTTCCAGCTGCCATCTGATCGATCCCTTCTTTTTTTCAAGCCCCTCCATGATCCTCTCCTGCTTTGCTGATATGGTAAAGAATGGTTCGTTTTTTTTTAATACAGGGATCACTCTGTTTGAAACCCTGATCAGTTTTCTGCTTGTAACTCTCCTTGGGCTGATCAGTGCCACTCTTCTGTGGTACTTTAAAACACTCTCCGAAATTGCCGAGCCTTATCTCGTTGTCCTGAACAGCCTGCCAAAATCTGCCCTGGCGCCTCTCCTGATCGTATGGCTTGGCAGTGGGATGACAACCATTATCGTGGCCGGGATCTCAGTTGCCCTGTTTGGATCCATCATCAGTCTGTATACAGCGTTCCGGCATACAGACTCTGAAAAGCTGAAGCTCATAGAAACTCTTGGAGGTACCCGCTTTACTGCCCTTTTAAAAGTGGTGCTCCCTTCCTCCATACCGGCTATATTAAGCAACATGAAGGTCAATGTGGGGCTTTCTCTCGTAGGAGTGATCATAGGCGAATTTCTGGCTGCCAGACAAGGACTTGGATATCTGATCATTTATGGAACACAGGTATTTCAGCTGAACATGGTTATTACCTCTATTCTGATCCTCTGCGTTATCGCCATGGGACTGTATCAGTTCGTTCAGTTTCTGGAACATCTTTATAAGAAAAAAGAGGCCGGATAACTTCCGACCTCTTAAGCTGGAAAAGGGACTCGAACCCTCGACCTACTGATTACGAATCAGTTGCGCTACCAACTGCGCCATTCCAGCCTGTCAACACAACAAAACTATTATAACGGCAAGACCTTCTTTTGGCAAGAGTTATTTTGTATGAATATCAAGTTGAGGAAAAGGTATGGTAATACCGGCATTATCCAGCGCATACTTGGCGTTTTCTGTCAATCTCCATTTCACCGGCCAGTAGTTCTCAGACTTACACCAGCAATGGATCACAAGTTTTACACTGCTGTCAGCAAGACTATCCACAACTACCCGCATTGTCTCCTTTTTCAGCACATCTTCATCCCCTTTGATCATGGTCATCAAAACTTCACGGGCTTTTCTAATATCCTCTTCATATGCAATCCCTACAGGAATATCCACCCGCCTCTTCTCACTTTTGGTATAATTGATGATGCTTCCGTTTGCCAGTGTACCATTTGGAAGTACGATCACCTTATCATCAAAGGTATGCAGACGGGTATAGAAAACATCAATGGCAGTCACGGTGCCTTCCATCCCCTGCGAATCCATGATATAGTCGCCAACAACAAAGGGTTTCAGGCAGAGCAGCAGGATCCCTCCTGCCAGATTACTCAGGCTTCCCTGCAGGGCAAGGCCGATAGCCACGCTGGCAGAACCAAGGATTGCAACAATGCTTGTCGCATCAACCCCCATCCACGAGGCTATAAAAATGATCAACACAAAACACAGTGAATATTTCACAAAGGAATCAATAAAGTGAATTGCATTTTCTTCTACCTTTCCTCGTCTGAGTCCCCGTTTCATAACACTGCGGACAAGTCTGATCATCTGCATGCCGATCAACAATGCAAGAATGGCAAGTACGATCCGAAGACCCAAATGAAATGCCTTTTCAGGCAGCTCCTGCAGGAATTTCTCGATCACTCCGGGATCCATATTTTCAATATCAAGCTGTTCTATCTGTTGAATTTCATCCATCTATGCCTTTTCCTTCTCCTGCGCTTCCTTATCGGCAGCCCTTGCCTTTTCCATGGCTACTTTTGCTCTTTCTTCTGCAGCCTCTGCCTTCTTCTGTGCCTGCATGGCCTCTTCCTTTGCAAGATCAGCCTCTTTTCTGGCTTCTTCAGCCTCCTGCATGGCCTCTTTCGCTTTTCTTCTTGCTGCCGTTGCCTCTTTCTTTCTTTCGATCTCCGCAAGCTCCTTCTGGGTATATGGTGTATAGGAATACATTACCAGAGAAAGAGCCGGTACCATCACTTGAATGGAATTATCCCTTCCGTCTGCTTCTTCTTCTGTTGTTGACTGTGCCCTTGTAACCCTGCTGCTGTTTCCACCATATATCTTATCATCCGTGGTAAAGAGTTCCTTATATTTTCCGGCTGCAGGTACACCCACAGTAAATTCCTGTTCAATCCCTGCAAAATTAGCCACTACCAGTATCATATCCTGCAGTTTATCTGCTTTCCTCACAAAAGCAAGCATACATTTATCACCGGAAATACAGTTGATCCATTCAAATCCTTCAGGATCTGTATCCTTCTTATATAAAGCAGGCTTGTTTTTATACAGAAAATTCAGATCCCTTACCAGTTTTGAGATTCCCTTATGTTCAGGATGCTGCACAAGGCTCCATTCCGTCTGCCTTGTTTCATCGAATTCCTTATATTCAGCAATATCCTGCCCCATAAATAAGAGCTTCTTCCCTGGGTGTGTCATCATATAAGCATAAGAAAGCCTGAGATTGGCAAATTTATCTTCTTTATTTCCCGGCATCTTACCAATCATGGTGGATTTCCCATGTACCACTTCATCATGGGAAAATACACTCATAAAATTCTCACTGTACTGATACACCATGCTGAAAGTCAGTTCGTTATGGTGATGCGCCCGGAAATAAGGATCATAGCTGATATAAGAAAGATAATCATTCATAAATCCCATGTTCCACTTCATTGAAAAGCCAAGTCCATCTTCCCCTGCCTCACCGGTTACCTTAGGCCATGCTGTGGATTCTTCTGCGATCATGTACACATCGGGATTTTTCTTTTTCATAATGGAATTCAGATGCTTTAAAAATTCCACAGCATCCAGATTTTCATTGCCACCGTAAATATTGGGAATCCATTCCCCTTCCTTCCTTCCATAATCCAGATACAGCATGGAAGCCACAGCATCCATGCGGATTCCATCTGCATGATATTCATCCACCCAGTACAGGGCATTAGAAATCAGATAATTGGATACCTGCGGACGGGCATAATTGTAAAGTAATGTACCCCAGTGTGGATGTGCCCCTTTTCTAGGATCTTCATGCTCATAAACGCATGTGCCATCAAATCTGCCAAGCCCATAAGTATCTCTAGGAAAATGTGCCGGTACCCAGTCAAGGATCACCCCGATCCCTTCTTTGTGAAGCGTATCTACAAAATATTTAAAATCAGCAGCCGTGCCATATCTTGCCGTAGGTGCATAATATCCGATCACCTGATATCCCCATGATGCATCCAGTGGATGTTCCATTACCGGCATCAGTTCCACATGGGTATATCCCATATCCTTGGCATAGGAAGCAACAAGCGGTGCCAGCACCCGGTAATTCAGATATTCCCCGCCTTCCCCTCTTTTAAAGCTTCCAAGATAAAGCTCGTATACATTGACTGGAGCATCCTTCTGCTGAAGCTTCTTTCTCTCCTTCATCCACCCATCGTCTGACCATTCGTAAGAGATATTTCTGACAATGGAAGCCGTATCCGGGCGCAGCTGCTGTCCGAAAGCATAGGGATCTGCCTTCAGGACAACTGTGTTTCCTTTGGATTTGATCTCATATTTATAGCAGTCCCCTGCCTTTACATCCGGGATAAACAGTTCATATACACCACTTTCCCGGCAAAGCTGCATCTGATGCACCCGTCCATCCCAATAGTTAAAATCACCTACTACACTGACACGGATGGCATTTGGTGCATAAACTGCAAAAAAAGTACCATGGCACCCGTCGATCTCCATGGGGTGTGCGCCAAGAAACTCATAGGAATCATACAGAATTCCTGCATTCAGCTTATCGATCTGCTGCTTTGTCAATCCATGCTGATAACGGTAAGCATCCTTCACAGACTTTATACCTCTTTCATCATCATAGTGCACTTCATACCGATAGTCTGCCATGTCCCTTCCGCTGACCAGACAGGCAAAGAAACCGGCCTCATCAGCCATTTCCATCTGCTTTTTTTTCGTCCCTGAAACAAGAAAAACCTCTGCTGCTTCCGGCCAGAAGGCCTGAACCAGTGTATTTCGTCCCGCAGGATGCGGTCCCAGTATATCAAACGGGCTGTTCTCCTCTGAATAAATGATCCCCTCTATTCTTGGCCAGTTCATCAGCTTATATAATTTATTGTCCATTATGATCCCCCTGTTTTCCATTTCGGAAATTTCCATCCAACCTGTTCTTACAGTGTATCAAAAATGGGTGTACAGTACAAGGGTCAAGTGGTACAATATACAGTGTCCATTACTTATTATATATGCAAAAAGGAAGTGAAATTATGTACGATCCGATTACCCCTGAAGACTTTGATTTTCTGACTGGAGATGATAAGGAACTGATGCAGAAGATCACCGCTTACTCCGAAAAAGTCATCGGAGATGTGAAGCCGGAAGATATGAAAATGTCAGAGCGTCTTGATAAGTTAAAGCCCATTATGCGTAAGCTTGCCCTTAAGCGGGGCGTTGCCCTGGAGGACATCTTTGTCAGATATATGGATCTCTCCAGTGAAGTCCTTGCCCGTAAGGCTTCAAAATCATGACTAACAGCAAAATAAAACTGTTGTTGTTTCGTGCAGCGAAGCAACAACAGTTTATTTTGCCTATTTTACTACCCGGACCCTGAATACTCCATCAATGTCCTGCAGCTTATCAATGATCTTCTGCTCTGCAGGGCTCTCCAGATCAAACATGGTATAAGCAACCTCTCCTCTGGATTTATTCATCATATCTGTGATATTGATTCCCTCATCACCAAAGCATGCTGCAAACTTTGTGATCATATTGGCGATATTTTTATGGAAAATTGCCACACGTCCTGCCTGTGTGCAGACACCCATGTCTAGAGAAGGATAATTCACACTGTTTACAATGTTACCATTCTCCAGATAGTTCATCATCTCTTTCACAGCCATCTTCGCACAGTTATCTTCTGACTCTTCTGTGGAAGCGCCAAGATGAGGAATTACAATACAGCCTTCCTGACCTGCTGTAGTCGGATTCGGGAAGTCAGATACATACTTTCTGATCTTTCCTGCTTTGATCCCTGCCAGTACATCTTCTTCGTTTGCAAGAAGATCTCTTGCAAAATTTAACAGGATCACACCATCCTTCATTTTGGAAATGGATTCCGTATTGATCATACCCCTGGTAGAATCAAGAAGCGGCACATGAATCGTAATGATATCACAGTTCTCGTAAATATCTTCCACATTCAGCACATGCTTTACGTCACGGCTCAGATTCCATGCTGCATCTACAGAAACATAAGGATCATATCCATAAACCTCCATTCCAAGATGCTTCGCTGCATTTGCAACTTTGACGCCGATCGCACCAAGTCCGATGATACCAAGCTTCTTTCCCTCAATCTCTGTACCGGCAAATTTCTTCTTTTCCTTCTCGGCAGCCTTTGCGATATTTTCATCATCCTTATCAGAGATAACCCAGTTAATACCGCCTATGATATCTCTAGATGCTAGCAGCATACCTGCAAATACCAGTTCCTTCACACCATTGGCATTCGCGCCAGGGGTATTGAATACCACGATCCCCTTTTCTGCACAGCGGTCAAGAGGAATATTATTGACACCGGCCCCTGCTCTTGCTACACAAAGCAGCTTATCCGAGAACTCCATATCGTGCATGGCAGCACTTCTTACAAGGATTCCTTCTGCCTCGTTAGCATTTTCTGTTCTTGCGTAGCAATCTAAAAATTTTTCAAGACCAACCTTTGAAATGGGATTTAAACAATAATACTGAAACATCCTGATCTAGTCCTCTTTTCCGTTATTTTTTTCAAATTCACGCATAAATTCCACGAGCTTCTCAACGCCCTCGATCGGCATTGCATTGTAAATGCTGGCACGCATACCGCCTACTGTTCTATGTCCCTTAAGATTTTCAAGTCCTGCTTCCTTTGCTTCCCTGACAAATTTGGCATCCAGATCAGCATCGCCTGTTACGAAAGGCACATTCATCAGGGAACGGTCTTCTTTTCTTACTGTTCCCTTAAAGAGTTTGCTCTCGTCCAGAAAATCATACAGAATCCTTGCCTTCTTTTCATTATGCTCCTTCATCACTGCTAGGCCGCCCTGCTTTTTCAGCCACTTGAATACCTTGCCGCAGATGTAAATGCCATAAGCCGGAGGTGTATTATAAAGAGATCCAGCATCAGCATGGATCTTATATCTCAGCATGGTAGGTGTTCCTGGGAGAACGTCCTCTGTGATCAGGTCTTCCCTGATGATAACAATGACAACACCGGCAGGTCCAATATTCTTCTGCACACCACCATAGATTATGCCATACTTTGTTACATCAACAGGCTCTGACAAAAAGCATGATGATACATCAGAAACAAGAATATGCCCCTTGGTATCCGGAAGCGTATTGTATTTGGTTCCATAAATGGTATTGTTTTCGCAGATATAAACATAATCTGCGTCCTCCGGGATCGGAAGATCAGAGCAATCCGGAATATAAGAAAAGGTCTTATCTGCTGAAGATGCAACCTCTACGGCATCGCCATAGATCTTTGCCTCCTGAAAAGCCTTTTTAGCCCACTGACCGGTAATAAGATAAGCAGCCTTTCTGTTCTTCATCAGATTCATAGGGATCATTGCGAACTGCTGACTTGCTCCTCCCTGTAAGAACAGCACCTTATAATTATCAGGGATATTCATCAGTTCTCTCAGATCAGCCTCGGCTTCGTTAATGATAGTTTCAAAGGCCTTTGATCTGTGACTCATCTCCATCACGGACATACCGGTTCCTCTGTAATCTAACATTTCATCTGCAGCTTCTTTTAATACTTCTTCAGGTAAAACTGCCGGACCTGCTGAAAAGTTATACACTCTGGCCACTTTTTCTTCCTCCTGTCACGGGTTATCCCCTCATATATGAAAATCTTAAAATATTATAAAATATTTCACTTATTGTAAACCGATTTAACGCTTTAGTCAACTGCTTTAGTAAAACATCACGCACGGTGTACCAATCTCTACAAGCTCATAAAGCTTTGCAACCTCTTCGAAAGGCGTATTGATACAACCGTGCGAACCGGACTTTTTGTAGATTTCTCCTCCATATTCCGACCGCCAGGACGCATCGTGGATTCCGATCGCTCCCTTTACCGGGATCCAGTATCTGACAAAGCTTTCATAGTCCGCCCCTCGAAGAGTCCTGTTCTTCTGCTTGGCATAGACATAATTGGTTCCACATGGGGTTCCTCTCCGGAGAGATGTATTTCCCGTCACCACCGGTGTATCGATCAGGAGCTTTCCATCCTCATAATAATACAGCTTCTGTTCTGTCATATCCACTTCAATATAGGTATCCCCAATATCATCAAGTCCCTGTTTTCTGGCCATCTGGGAATAAACCGGCATATGTACCTCTGCCCTTTTCTGAAGAAAAGCGTCAAACAGATATTCCTTCTCCGCTTCTCTATCGATCAGGTTTCCATAGATCCCGCCTTCTACCTTCACAGTTTCCCCACGTGTGGCATGAAAGATCCGTTCTGTCCCTACTGTATCATAGGTAGCAGAAAGCCAGTCTACGAAAGCAAAGATCTTCTCCTCATCCGCACAGAGGTTTCCCTCTTCATCCAGTACAAAATCCCCGTTTTCATCCAATTTTATGAAATCACAGGCTCTGGACGCATCTACCGGCACCTGTTCGTCCCCCATCTGGTAAATGATCCTGCAGTCCTGAAAATCAGAGATTTTCTTAAACAGAGCAATTGTCTCCTGCATTTCCTCTGTCAATGAAAGATCCATATAACATCCATTTTCTGCCAGATCTGTCTCTGAATCGCCGTTTTTTAGTGCATCCTTTATCAGCAGGCATGCCTTCTGACCATCCAGAAGTCCTGTTCTTTCATTCACAAGAGTATATCCTTCCTGTGTTTTCCTGATCAGGACTTTGCCGTCTGTCTTTAACGGAGCATTGGGAATTCCGGCATCCATCAGGATCTGCTCCAATATATCCGCATCATACTCCACTTGTGGCTTCAGTTCCTTTTTCCCGCCAGAGCCGATCAGATTGTCGATCCAGAGATACGGATTCTGTCTGTCCAGATACAGTCTGAGAGGCTCTGTATAGGAAACTGTAAGTGAAATATCCTGTGCCTCTATCCTGAAGGACTCCCCATCCTTTTTCAGAACAGTAAGTCCTCCGTATTCCTTTTCTGCAAGGAGCTCCTCATTAATCTCATTAATACTTTTGCCGGTGCAGTAAACACCATTAATCCAGGTTCCGTAATTGAAGCCGTCTTTATAATAATTGGACAGCCACAGATAAAATCCAATAGTGGATGCTGCCACAACGGAAAACCCAATAGCACATCCCTTTACTAATGCAGAAATTTTCATTATAATTCCATATCAGAAGCATCAAAGGCTTCACTGATCGGTGCACCCGCCGGAACCATAGGGAATACCTTGTCATCCTCCCTGATCACACAGTCAAGCACTACCGGTTTTTTCAGTTCAATTGCCCTTCTGATCGCTTCATCAAATTCCTCCTTCGTGGTAACACGGAAGGCTTCGCAGCCAAGTCCCCTCGCAACCATGCAGAAATCCACACCGTCATTCAGAACTGTCTGTGAATATCTCTTTTCATAGAACAGTGTCTGCCACTGCCTCACCATGCCAAGTACATGGTTGTTGATAACCACCTGGATGATCGGAATCTGATAACGGCTTGCTGTTGCAAGTTCATTCATATTCATACGGAAACATCCATCTCCACCAATATTGATGCAGATCTTTTCAGGTCTGCCGCATTTGGCTCCGATGCAGGCACCAAGACCATAACCCATGGTTCCAAGTCCTCCTGAGGAAAGAAAGGTTCTTGGTTCGGAATATTTATAATACTGAGCTGCCCACATCTGATGCTGTCCCACATCCGTGGTAATGATGGCTTTTCCTTCTGTTGCCTTATCAATTTCCTCCATGATATAAGGACAGGATAATACACTGTGATCATAGGAAAGAGGATATTTTTCCTTTAATTCCTTTATATGAGCGATCCATTCCGGATGTTCCTGCTTTGGCAGTTTTTCATTGATCTGCGCCAGTACTTCTTTCAGATCACCAACCACAAAGGCATCACTGTGGATATTCTTGTTGATCTCCGCCGCATCAATATCAATATGCAATACCTTCGCATTCTTTGCGAAGGCAGATGCGTTCCCAACGACCCTGTCTGAGAATCTGGCACCAAGTGCGATCAGAAGATCACATTCACTGACGCCGAAATTGGAGGTTTTGGTTCCGTGCATACCGATCATGCCGGTATAATAATCGCTGTGCCCATCCATAACACCCTTCGCCATAAGGGTATCACATACCGGCGCATCAAGCAGCTCAGACAACTTCCTTACTTCCTGGTAAGCTCCTGAGATCACAGCACCGCCACCTACATAAATATAAGGCTTTTTCGCTTCCTTCATCAGGGCTGCTGCATGTTCAATATCATCATCTGTGTATTTTTTCTTTGTTAAAAGCACATCCGGCTTTTTCTCCTGATAATCAAACTGTGCTGCTGTTACATCCTTGGTGATATCCACAAGAACCGGTCCAGGGCGGCCGTTTCTAGCAATCGCAAATGCCTTTCTGATCGTATCTGCCAGAATGCTGACATCCTTTACAATATACCCATGCTTTGTGATCGGCATGGTGACACCTGCAATATCTACTTCCTGGAAGGAATCCTTTCCAAGGAGCGGAAGATTTACATTACAGGTGATTGCTACCATAGGTACAGAATCCATGTAGGCCGTTGCAATACCGGTAACAAGATTCGTGGCACCGGGTCCACTGGTTGCCAGACAGACACCAACCTTTCCGGTGGCTCTGGCATAACCGTCTGCTGCATGGGCTGCACCCTGCTCATGGGAGGTCAGAATATGTCTGATCTCATCACTGTGTTTATATAATGCATCATATACATTCAGGATCGTACCACCCGGATACCCAAAAACAGTATCTACCTCCTGCTCTTTCAGGCAGGCAACTACGATCTCAGCTCCTGTTAACTTCATAGCTTTTGCCTCCGTGCTCACATTATTCTTTCCTTGGATTTTCCAGAATAGCCCCTCTGTTCCCGCTGGTTACCATCTCTCTGTATCTTGCCAGGTATCCGGTCGTTACCTTTGGTTCTCTTTCCTTCCAGTCTGCTTTTCTTCTTGCCAGTTCTTCATCAGAAACCTTAACTTCCAGCTTCAGCGCCGGAATGTCAATACTGATGATATCTCCTTCTTCTACCAGTGCGATAGGACCGCCGACAGCAGCTTCCGGAGAAACATGTCCGATAGACGCTCCTCTGGATGCTCCTGAAAAACGTCCATCTGTGATCAGAGCTACAGATGAGCCAAGCCCCATACCAGCAATAGCTGAGGTTGGATTCAGCATTTCCCTCATGCCAGGACCGCCCTTCGGTCCCTCATAACGGATCACAACTACATCCCCCGCTGCGATCTTGCCACCCTTGATAGCTGCGATTGCATCTTCTTCACAATCAAATACTCTGGCAGGTCCTTCATGAACCATCATTTCTTCTACAACAGCAGATCTCTTGACAACACTGCCGTCCGGTGCCAGATTTCCCTTTAATACAGCAAGTCCTCCGGTTTTAGAATACGGATTGTCTACCGGTCTGATTACTTCGGGGTTCTTATTGACAGCATCCTTGATATTCTCTGCTACAGTCTTGCCGGTTACAGTGATGCAGTCTGTATGAAGCAGTCCAAGATCTGCCAGTTCCTTCATAACAGCAGAAACGCCGCCTGCTTCATTCAGATCTTCCATATAGGTCGATCCCGCTGGTGCCAGATGACAGAGGTTCGGTGTTTTCTCACTGATTTCATTAGCAAAGGCAATATCAAAATCAAAGCCAACCTCATGGGCAATAGCAGGCAGATGCAGCATGGAATTAGTAGAGCATCCAAGCGCCATATCTACGGTCAGTGCATTTAAGATGGCGTCCTTTGTCATGATATCTCTTGGTCTGATATCTCGCTTCAGCATTTCCATAACAGCCATGCCGGCATGCTTTGCCAACTTGATTCTCTCGGAATATACTGCAGGGATGGTTCCATTTCCTTTAAGTCCCATTCCAAGAGCTTCTGTCAGGCAGTTCATAGAATTGGCTGTGTACATACCTGAACAGGAACCGCAGGTAGGACAGACCTTTTCCTCAAATTCACGGACTTCTTCTGCAGTCATGGTTCCAGCTGCATTGGCGCCTACTGCCTCAAACATGGAAGACAGACTTCTCTTCTTTCCTCTTACATGCCCCGCCAGCATAGGCCCACCGGAAACAAATACGGTCGGAATATTGACCCTGGCAGCAGCCATCAGGAGTCCCGGCACATTCTTGTCACAGTTCGGAACCATAACAAGAGCATCAAACTGATGGGCAAGCGCCATACATTCTGTAGAGTCAGCGATCAGATCTCTGGTTACCAGGGAATATTTCATACCAACATGTCCCATGGCGATCCCATCACAGACAGCAATCGCGGGAAATACAACTGGTACACCGCCTGCTTCTGCCACACCAAGCTTGACGGCATTTACGATCTTGTCAAGATTCATATGTCCCGGAACGATCTCATTATAAGAGCTGACAATACCGATCATAGGCTTTTGCATTTCCTCCTCGGTAAAGCCAAGTGCATTGAACAGACTTCTGTGAGGCGCCTGCTGCATTCCCTTTTTTACGTTATCACTTCTCATTTTGTTTCCTCCCTTATACCAGTATATAAAATAAAGTTCTGGTTTTCATATATCTTTTCCATTTTTGTATTTACATAATTCCAGGGGATCGTGTTGTAATAATGATAAAACTCCCATTCCATTTCTGTAAAGTCCGGATCTGTCATTCTCTTATCAAGAAGCAGGAAATCAGCTCCTTCTATCTGCTGGTTTTCGCAGGTGATCCCATAGAGAAAACGGATCAGGTACTGCTGTGTACAGTCTGTCACGCAGATATTTTCTGCATCCCTGATTCTGCCTGCCGCCAGTGCTTCCTGCATGCTGTACTCTCTGTAACTGTACTGGTTCTGATACCCCCTGGTCACAAAGCACCATATTCCAAAGACTGCTACCACCAAAAACGCTGCATATCCGGTTCTTTTTCTGCTATAGGTTACTATCCTATCAAGCAGAAAACCAAGCAATAAAGCGATCAGAACACCTCCATACATAAATACTCTGTAATAAGGCAGTTTATGCTGTATTAACAAAAGCAAAGGTATGGCAAGCGTACAGACCACTGTAAGAAGGGGAAGTATCCCCTGCTCTTTATTTTCTTCTATCCGCTTCTTTGCTCTTTTCCTATTTACTGCCCCGATCCCTAAAGCAAGAATACTACCAATAATGATCACTGGAATCAGCATAAAGCTTCCATCCATATACTGGATAAAAAGATTTTGGAGCCATGTTCCAAGCTTTGTCAAAAAGCCATCACTGGGTACGCTCTGTATATAGGGTGTTGCAAGCATATACTTGATCCCCGTACTGACACACGCGAAAGGGTGTACTAAGATCATCTGTACATGTCCCATTCCCTGAAATGACGGCTCCTCCTTGATCAGAATATTGGATCCTATTGCAAGCCAGATAATCCCATACAGACATACCGTCACAAAAGCTGCCAGAAGAGAAACAAGGATCAGCCGGACAAGCTTGTGAAAGGCAGTGGTCTCCATTATCTGCTCCTGATGATCCTTTTTCTCTGAAAATGCCTGCAAAAACAGATATGTTCCACCTGAAAAGCACACTGGGATCACCCAATAGACATCACTGGGAACGGTATACAGTCCAAGCACAAGTGCCAGTGAAAAAAAAATATATTCTTTCTTCTGCACCTGTTTTTTCTCACAGATCCTATCCAGCATACTTACTGCTGTCAGAAAGCAGGTCACGGAAAGCGTATATCCTCTTCCCTGTACGGAAAGCTGGTTCACCAGATTTAAAAGGCAGTACCCTGAAACCACAGCAAGCGGAATCCCTGCCTTAAAATAACGTCTTCCTAGTAAAAACAGAAGCACCATATTAATCAGGGCACACAGATAACTGATCCCACGCAGCCCGATATATGGATTCCCAAAGAGATCAAGAAAGGCTGACAGTACTGAATACCCTACATGATTATTTGGCACCGGCCAGTGGATTGCCGCATAAACAGGTCCCCGGCTGATAAAATAATAGTAGGTGTACAATTCATCATACCAGGGTGTCAGTGCAAACATCCGATAGCCATAATAAACGGTCATTCCTGCCAGCATAAGCAAAAATATCATGACCTCCGGATCCCTTTTTTTATATGTATTAACATGAAATTTCATCAGCTAACAAATCACCCATTCTGCTGCAGCCAACCTTTTCACAGCCTTCTGCCATGATATCAGCTGTGCGGTAGCCCTTCTTCAATATACTTCTTACCGCTGTTTCGATCGCATCCGCTTCCTTATCAAGATCAAAAGAATAGCGGAGCATCATCGCCGCAGAAAGAACTGTTGCAATTGGGTTTGCAATGTCCATACCTGCAATATCTGGTGCAGAGCCATGGCTTGGTTCATATAATCCGAATCTGGAATCATTCAATGAGGCACTTGCCAGCATACCGATGGATCCGGTTACCATGCTTGCCTCATCGGAAAGAATATCTCCAAACATATTCTCTGTCAGGATTACATCAAACTGGGCAGGATCCCTTACAAGCTGCATGGCACAGTTATCAACCAGCATATGGGTAAGCTCCACATCCTGATAATCCTTTGCCACTTCTTCCACAACCTTTCTCCAGAGTCTGGAGGAATCCAGTACATTAGCCTTGTCAACGCTCGTTACAATCCCCCTTCTCTTTCTAGCAATATCAAAAGCCTTTATGGCGATTCTCCGAATTTCATTTTCATTATATGTCAGGGTATCTACCGCTGTAAGTACACCGTCAATTTCTGTGGTATGTCTTTCACCGAAATAGAGTCCGCCTGTCAATTCTCTCATGATCAGCAGGTCAAACCCCTGATCACTGATATCCTTCCGCAAAGGACAGGCATCTGAGAGCTCCTGATACAGTACTGCCGGTCTTAAGTTTGCAAACAGATTGAGTGCCTTACGGATCTTTAACAGTCCGGCTTCCGGTCTCTTCTCCGGTGGAAGCTGATACCAGGGTGATGTACTGGTATTACCGCCAATAGACCCCATCAGGACAGCATCTGCGACTTTGGCATCTTCAATCGCCTCATCAGTCAGTGGTACACCATACACATCAATGGAAGCGCCTCCCATCAAAATATCCTTATAGGTAATCTCATGTCCGTAAACATCAGATACCTTGTCCAAAACCTTCTTTGCTTCTGCAACGATCTCCGGTCCGATTCCATCTCCCGGGATACAGGTAATGTTCAGATTCATAGTTTTCGGTCTCCTTTTTTATATTCCTGTAAACAAAATGAGACGCCATAAGCGCCTCATTTCCAATTACGTTCTGCTTTATTCATTGTCTGCTTTTTCTACTTGTGCAATGGCAGCTTTCTGCATGGGAATGCGGCAGTTCTTATTATTTCCAAATTCAACGATCACAGTGTCATCTGTAATGTCAATGATGATTCCATAAAAACCGCTGTTTGTCAGTACACAGTCACCTATCGCAAGCTGAGACAGCATTGCTGCCTGTTTCTTCTGTTCCTTCTTCTGTGGACGGATCATAAAGAAATAAATAAACACAAAGATTAAAACAATGTAAACGATCATGATAAGACCGCCCCCGGCTGCAGATCCAGCTGCATCGGTACTACTCAGTAATGTATTACCCATTAAATTTCCTCCTGAAAAATTGGTCTGCGGTCCTATTCAGGCAAATGACCGCAAATTTTATGCCTTAGAAAATATAATACACAATCCCCTGTTTAAAAACAAGACCTTTTTATTTTTCCTTCTGATCCGGATCCTGTGCCATTCCTTCAAGTTTTCTCTTCTTATAGGCGGCAAACTCACCAGCATCCAGAGCATTCCGGATCTCTGTCATCATTGTATTATAGAAATAAAGATTATGCAGCACACAGAGCCTCATACCGAGCATCTCCTTGGCTTTCAGCAGATGACGGATATAGCTTCTTGAATATCTTCTGCAGGCGGGGCACTGGCAGCCTTCTTCAATTGGCCTGGCATCCAGCTCATACTTTGCATTAAAAAGGTTGATCTTGCCCTGGTTCGTATACAGATGTCCGTGTCTCCCGTTTCGAGACGGATATACGCAGTCAAAGAAATCGATTCCTCTTTCCACTCCCTCCAGTATATTGGCCGGTGTTCCTACCCCCATCAGATAAGTCGGCTTATCTGTCGGCAGATATGGAACGGTTTCTTCTATAATATGGTACATTTCCTCATGGCTTTCTCCGACAGCAAGACCTCCGATGGCATAACCGTCAAGCTCAAGTTCAGAAATACGCTTTGCATGTTCCCTACGGATATCTGCAAATATGGCTCCCTGATTAATCCCAAAGAGCATCTGTTTCTTGTTGATGGTATCTTCCAGAGCATTAAGTCGTGCCATCTCCTGTTTGCAGCGCACCAGCCATCTGAAAGTTCTGTCCACAGAATTCTGAACGTAGATCCTCTCCGCCAATGCAGAAGGGCATTCATCAAATGCCATTGCAATGGTAGATGCCAGATTGGACTGTATCCGCATGCTTTCCTCCGGTCCCATATAGATCCTATGTCCATCAATGTGTGAGCGGAAGGTAACTCCTTCTTCTTTGATCTTCCGCATGCTTGCCAGGGAAAATACCTGAAATCCACCAGAATCTGTCAGTATCGGTTTATTCCAGGACATAAACCTATGCAGTCCTCCCATCTTCTTTACTATCTCATCTCCCGGCCTGACGTGGAGATGATAGGTATTAGACAACTCTATCTGTGTACCGATTTCCTCCAGATCTTCTGTAGATACGGCTCCCTTGATCGCAGCCACGGTTCCAACATTCATAAAGACCGGGGTCTGTACTACCCCATGTACAGTGGTCAGTTCTCCTCTTTTTGCCCTGCCTTCCTGTTTTAATACTTTATACATACTGACACCTATAAATATTTATCCCAGAATTCCTCTAGGGTAATCCCTTCTTTATTTATTATTTCTGCAGCTTCCCTGCCAACATATCTGAAATGCCACGGTTCAAATTCGATCCCCGTGATATCTTCCTTCCCTTTGGGATAACGAAGAATAAAACCATATTCACAGCTGTGCTCTGAGAGCCACTGTCCGGCTTTTGTCTCTGCAAACCCCTCATCCAGCATCACATAATCATTGGAAATGATATCAAAAGCAAGTCCCGCCTGATGTTCACTGGCTCCCGGCACGGTTACTGCCTGAGAAGCCAGTGTATAAGCTTCCATATAAGACATTCCCTTTTTCATGTAATTTTCTATTTTTCTGTTGAACAAGCCTTCCTGGTAATTCAGATCTCTGTATGGCGAACAGATGGCAAGCGTCACACCCTCCTGCCCGGCATTCTGCATCATGGCAAGAAGATCCTCTATGATTCTTTCATCACATTTCATCGTTCCTTTGATCGTTTTGATATTACCAAGTGACAGTTCATAATCATCAGGAAGCGGGTGCTGCTTGTTGATCAGGATCAGCTTCCAGTCATCTGCAAAAAAACCTCCCGCAGTTTCTGCAGTATTATCGGCTTTTTCTTCTGTCTGCATTTCTGACAGTTCATCCTCATCCAGGATCTCCGACAGGGAATACTGGTATTCTGCATATGTACCATGACTGTCCAGACTTTCCTTCCACTCTTCCTCCGCAAAGAAAGGTCTTCCTTCCTTCTGATCTGCAAAGGATATGGTATCATCTTCATAAACAGCTCCTATCTGTTCCTTTTCCGCCTCTACAAATCCACTGTCCTTCTCAAACACTGGATAAGCAAAGCTGTTTCCCGCCATAAAGCAAAGCAAAATAAACATTACGCAGGTAAATCGTTTGGTACCACCCTTAAAGTATTCAACAGTCACGAAAAATAAGATGCTTACAGCAAGTCCAAGGGTGGCCGGTATTTTCAGCAGCCTGTTTTTTTCCCCTAAAAAAATGAAATAATCTATAACACGTTCTTTTAATGACCTTTTCATTTGTCCACCATGTACTATTCTTTCGTAATTCCATGCTTTTACATACACTTTTTATCATAATACACAACTATGCTGTTTGTACAGGGGTTTTACGAAATAAGTTGCACCTGTTATAAAATTTATTGCAAGAAGCCTGAATTTTCGCTATAATCAATATCGGTTCATTTTTTATTAACAGAACTTTTCAGATTACAGATCAGTGAAAGGATACACACATGGCAGGCTCATCATTCGGAACTTTGTTTAAAATAACAACATTTGGGGAATCACATGGCAAGTCCATCGGTGTCATCGTAGATGGCTGCCCTGCAGGTCTTTCTCTTTCTGAAAATGATATCCAGAGTTTTCTCGACAGAAGAAAGCCCGGACAGACTAAAATTTCCACACCCAGAAAGGAAAATGATCAGGTTGAGATCCTGTCCGGTGTTTTTGAAGGCAAAACCACCGGTACCCCTGTTGCCATGCTGATCCCCAATACTTCCCAACGTTCCTCGGATTATGGTGAAATTGCAGTCAGCTACAGACCAGGTCATGCCGACTTCAGCTTTGACTCCAAATTCGGGTTCCGGGATTACAGAGGGGGTGGAAGATCCTCAGCGAGAGAAACCGCAGCACGTGTGGCAGCTGGCGCCATTGCAAGCAAAATTCTCTTCTCCATGGGAATTCATCTGACAGCCTATACAAGATCCATCGGTTCTGTTTCCATCTCCGATGATCATTTTGATCCGTCAGCAATCTCTGAAACCCAAACCTGCATGCCTGACCGGGATGCAGATGCCAAAGCCAGAATTTTCCTTGCGCAATGTATGGAAGAACACGATTCTGCCGGCGGTATAGTAGAATGTGTGGTAAGTGGTGTTCCTGCTGGAATCGGTGATCCCGTATTTGAAAAGCTCGATGCCATGCTTTCCATGGCTGTAATGTCTATTGGTGCTGTCAAGGCAGTCGAAATTGGTGATGGAATTGCCGTTACCCGTAGAAAAGGATCAGAAAACAATGACGCTTTCTATGCAGATCATGGTCAGCTAAAAAAGAAAACCAATCATGCAGGAGGTATCCTTGGAGGTATCAGTGATGGTTCGGACATTATTCTCCGTGCACACTTCAAACCGACACCTTCCATCTTCCAGAAGCAGCATACCGTAACAAATACCCTGAAAAATACAGAACTTGAAATCAAAGGCCGTCACGATCCCACTGTTGTTCCGAGAGCTGTTGTCGTAGTGGAATGCATGACGGCTCTTACGATCCTGGATGCCTGCATGAAAAACATGACAGCAAGACTTGACTATCTGGTGGATTTCTATCAGTCTTAATCTGCCAGAAGCCTTCTGGCAGATCTACTGTTCTTCCTTATGGTTCTTCTGATATGAGCCTATGAAATATGACACAGTTTGGCTGGTCAACATCTATTTCCTTCCCATTCATCACGATGATATTTTTCTTCAGATCCACGGTAAAGAATGTCATGGTATTGGACTCATGGTTCAATGAAACAAGATGCTTATTGTCTGGGAACAGTGTCGCATCCTTCGGATAATCTCCGCTGATCGGCAGACAAAACAGCTTCTCAAGCATACCATTTCTCTGGTCTATCTCATAAACCACTACACTGTTATCACCGGCATTGGAGCTTACCAGATACCGGAAATCATCAGATATATTCAGTGCACTGGCTGCGGATCCGCCTGCATGATAGTCATTCAGTGTGGAAATGGTCTGTATCTTCTCAAATTCCGGTGAATCATGGTGTTCATCTATGTAATAATGGTATACATCTATATAATTCTTAAGCTCATGTACCACATACATATATCTGCCATCTCTGGAAAATTTCAGATGTCTCGGCGCCGATTCCTGCTCACTTCTGATAATATCAACCTGCTGGAGCTTGCCACTCTCATGATCCAGTTCATAAACAACAATATGATCCATTCCAAGATCCGCTGCACACAGATACCTGTTATCCCTTGTCATCTTCACACAGCTGATATGCGGTCTGAAGTTTCTCTCTGCAATGCTGCCAAGTCCTCTGTGAAAGATCTCATCTGTGATCTCTCCGACAGAGCCATCGGAATTAACCCGGAGTGCTGTCAGCTTGGCATCATGATAACCTGCAACAAACAAAAACTCATCATTATAGTCAGTAGAGAGATAACATCCTCTCATTCCATTGATAGATGCCCGGTTGATCACTTCAAGCGTACCATCCTTCTGGATCTGGTAGGCCTCTACCCCAAAGTCAGTAATAGAATAAAGATACTTCTGGTTATGGGAAATTGTTACATAAGAAGAATTGGTGATCTCCACCCGATCCTTTTCTGTAAACCTTCCATGGTTCATATCCACATCATAAATTCGGATTCCGCAGCTGCTCTGGTTACCAGAGGTATAAGCGGATACATACGCTACATATTTTCCTTTACTCATAGTCGTGTCCTTCCTGCTTCTTTCTGGATATCATCAGACATGAAAGTTTCTTCCTTTCGTCTGGGTTTATTATATCTCCTGTCCTGCCCCAAATCAATCAAAATAAACCTCTTTTTTTATTTTGTAATTTTCCTGTAAAATCTGTTGACTTTCCTTTATCTGTATGTATAATAAATGGCAGTGTAAGTTTAGTAAAAGTAAACTTCAAGTTTATTATTTCTTCATCACTTTTGTGCTGGCAGACTGGAGTATTTATGGAAATTGGAAAAAAATTAAAAGATCTTCGTACCCAGAAAAATCTCACGCAGGAGGAACTTGCTGACCGCTGTGAGCTGTCAAAAGGCTTCATTTCCCAGTTGGAGCGGGACTTAACTTCTCCCTCCATTGCCACACTGATCGATATCCTGCAGTGTCTTGGCACTGACCTGAAGCACTTTTTTAATGACTCTGATGATGACCAGATCAGCTTTAAGGAAACCGATTATTTTGAAAAAACAGATGAAGCCCTCGGTAACCGGATTGAATGGATCATCCCGAATGCACAGAAAAATATGATGGAGCCGATCCGTATTACACTGGAAAAAGGAGGCTCTACTTACCCGGACAACCCTCATGAGGGAGAAGAATTCGGCTATATACTGTCCGGCAGTATCTATCTGATCCTTGGAAACCGTACTATCCGTGTAAGAAAAGGAGAATCCTTTTACTTTACTGCTAATACCACACACTACATCAGAGCCAGCGAAAAAACCGGTGCAACACTGATCTGGGTCAGCACACCCCCCAGTTTTTAAACCATAAATCCAACAAGGAGAACCGTAATGAACAAGAAATTAATTGATCTGCAGCATATTACCAAATCCTTTGACGGCCAGATGATTCTGGATGATTTAAATCTCTATATCCGCGAAAATGAATTTCTGACTCTCCTTGGTCCAAGTGGATGCGGCAAGACCACTACCCTGCGTATCCTGGGCGGTTTTGAAACACCTGATCGGGGTCATGTGATCTTTGATGCTCAGGATATCACAAAGCTTCCGCCAAACAAACGGCAGTTAAACACTGTATTCCAGAAGTATGCCCTTTTTACCCATATGACCATTGCTGAAAATATCGCCTTTGGTCTGAAGATCAAGAATAAATCAAAGTCCTATATCAACGACAAGATCACCTATGCCCTGAAGCTGGTCAATCTGGAAGGCTACGGCAATCGTATGCCAGATTCCTTAAGTGGTGGCCAGCAGCAGCGTATCGCTATCGCAAGAGCTATCGTCAATGAACCGAAGGTCCTTCTTCTTGATGAGCCTCTCGGCGCCCTTGACCTAAAGCTCAGACAGGATATGCAGTATGAGCTGATCCGTCTAAAAAATGAGCTTGGCATTACCTTCATCTATGTCACACATGATCAGGAAGAGGCTCTGACCATGTCTGATACGATCGTTGTCATGAACCAGGGCTATATCCAGCAGATCGGTTCTCCGGAGAAAATCTATAACGAGCCTGAGAATGCCTTTGTTGCTGATTTTATCGGTGACAGTAATATCATCGGTGGCATCATGATCGAGGATAAACTGGTCGAACTCCTTTCTGTCAGATTTCCCTGTGTGGATACCGGCTTTGGCACAAACCGTCCCGTTGACGTTGTGATCCGCCCTGAGGATGTCATTCTCTCTTCTCCTGCAAACGGAAGACTGACCGGTACTGTAACCCATCTGATCTTCAAGGGTGTCCATTATGAAATGGAGGTTACCACCCCAGATGGCTATGAATGGCTTATCCATTCTACCGGTATGTATCCCGTTGGTACACAGGTTGGCATTGATGTGGATCCCTTCAATATCCAGATCATGCACAAGCCAGCATCTGAAGATGAGGAGGCAGTAAAGATCGATGAATAATCTCCGAAAAAAGCTTCTGGGCACTCCCTACTTTTTCTGGTCTGTGCTGTTCATCATCATTCCTTTATGTATGGTGTTTTATTACGGTCTGACAGATAAAAGTGGTGCCTTTACTCTGGAAAATATCATAGCGGTCACAACAAGGGAACACAGTAAGGCGTTATGGCTGTCCCTCCTGCTCTCCCTGATCGCAACGCTGATCTGTCTGCTGCTGTCCTATCCGCTTGCCATCATCCTAAACAGCAGGAAAAGCAGTCAGCACAGTGTGATCGTATTTATCTTCATCCTTCCCATGTGGATGAACTTTCTTCTGCGTATCCTTGCCTGGCAGACACTGCTTGAAAAGACAGGCGTGATCAACAGTATCCTTTCTTTCCTGCATCTGCCAGCCTTAAATATCATCAATACACCGCAAGCCATTGTTCTTGGCATGGTGTATAATTTCCTGCCATTTATGGTGCTGCCCATTTACAATGCGCTCGCCAAGATCGACAGGGATGTAATCAATGCCGCCAGAGACCTTGGTGCAGGTCCGATCCATGTATTTCTCAAAGTGACGCTTCCGCTGACGCTGCCAGGTATTATCAGCGGTATTACCATGGTATTTATCCCCGCACTGACAACCTTCGTGATCAGTAATCTTCTTGGCGGAAGCAAGATCCTTCTGATCGGCAACGTTGTGGAACAGGCATTTACACAGGCATCCAACTGGCATCTTGGCAGTGGTCTTTCCATCGTGCTGATGCTGTTTATCCTGCTGAATATGATCGTTTCTGCAATCTTCGACAAAGATGGGGAGGGCTCTGTATTATGATCAAAGCTGCTGTAAAAAAATTTTATGTATTTCTGATCGTTCTCTTTTTATATGCCCCCATTGCCACACTGATCGTGCTGTCCTTTAATGCCAGTAAAACAAGGTCAAAATGGGGCGGCTTTACCACTAGATGGTACGTTTCGCTGTTCAGGAATGACGCTATTATGAGTGCCCTGCTCAATACGCTTACTATCGCACTCATTGCTTCCCTGACCGCAACAGTCATCGGAACCATTGCATGCATTGCCATTATCAATATGAAAAAAAATTCCAGATCACTCTGGATGGGGATCACCAATATTCCCATGCTGAATGCGGATATTGTAACCGGTATTTCTCTGATGCTGCTATTTTTAAGCCTTGGGCTTAAGTTTGGCTATGGAACAATCCTGTTAAGCCATATCACCTTCTGTATCCCTTACGTGATCTTAAGTGTTATGCCAAGGATGAAGCAGTTTAATACAAGCACCTATGAAGCCGCTCTGGATCTTGGTGCAGGGCCTATATACAGCTTTTTCAAAGTGGTACTGCCGGATATCCTGCCAGGTGTCCTGTCCGGCTTCCTGATGGCATTTACCATGTCACTGGATGATTTTATCATCACCCACTTTACCAAGGGTGCCGGTGTGGATACCCTTTCCACCAAGATCTATACCGAAGTCAAAAAAGGGATCAAGCCGGAAATGTATGCCCTTTCCACACTGATCTTTATAACGGTACTGATCCTGCTCTTACTGATCAATAAAGCGCCTGCTGACAAAAAGCAGAAAGCCTAAGATATATTTTATTTATGATGAAGGAGATACTACAACAATGAAAAAGAAATTACTTGCTGCCATTTGCCTTTCCTTTACCTTTTCCCTGCTGCTGACAGGCTGCGGCGCTGCAAAAAGTGAAAACGGTGAAGTTGTTGTCTACAACTGGGGAGAATATATCGATTCTGATACTCTGACCATGTTTGAGGAAGAAACCGGAATCCATGTGGTTTATGATGAATTTGAGACCAATGAGATCATGTATCCCAAGGTTGAGGCCGGTGCCACTGCCTATGATGTGATCTGCCCCTCCGATTATATGATCCAGAAGATGATCCAGAATGATCTTCTTGCCGAGATCAATTTTGACAATATCCCCAATGTGAAAAATATCGGTGACCAGTACTTTGAACAGTCCAGGGAATTTGACCCGGAAAATAAATATTCCGTTCCATACTGCTTTGGAACTGTTGGCATCCTGTATAACAAGACCATGGTGGATGAGCCGGTAGACAGCTGGTCCATTCTCTGGGATGAAAAATACGCAGACAGCATTCTGATGCAGGATTCTGTCAGAGATGCCTTCATGGTAGCCCTGAAGCTGAACGGCTATTCCATGAATACCCTGAATGAAAGCCAGCTTGCTGCTGCCAGAGATTCTCTGATCACCCAGAAGCCCCTTGTGCAGGCCTATGTGATCGACCAGGTCAGAGATAAAATGATCGGCAATGAAGCTGCCATCGGTGTGATCTATTCCGGGGAAGCTATCTATACGCAGAGAGAAAATCCTGATCTTGAATATGTGATCCCGAAGGAAGGCACCAATGTCTGGATCGACAGCTGGGTGATCCCGAAGAACGCATCCAATAAGGAAAACGCAGAGGCCTTTATCAACTTCATGTGCCGGGAGGATATTGCCCTGATGAATTTTAAATACATCACCTATTCTACCCCCAACATGGCTGCCCGTGAGTTGATCGAGGATGAGGATATCAAAAACTCCTCCATCGCATTCCCAGATTTCTCTGATTACCAGAATCTGGAAACCTTCCAGTATCTTGGTGAAGAGGGTGATGCTCTTTATAACGATTACTGGAAAGAAGTAAAGGCACAGTAGTATACAGGGACGCAGAAGGTCTGACCTGTCTGCGTCCCTGTTCTATTACGGTCTGATCTGACCGTTACCAGTAATTCTGTATTTATAGCTGGTCAGCTCTCTAAGTCCCATTGGGCCTCTTGCATGGAGCTTCTGGGTACTGATCCCGATCTCAGCACCAAAACCGAATTCAAATCCATCCGTAAACCTGGTAGAAGCATTCACATAAACACAGGCCGCATCCACTTCATTCAGGAATTTCTCTGCATGATCCCTGTTTTCTGTAAGGATCGCCTCGGAATGCTTCGTATTATATTTATTGATATGAGCAATAGCCTCGTCTACATTCTTTACCGTCTTCATAGAGATAATGGCATCCAGATATTCTGTGCCGTAGTCCTCTTCTGTGGCCGGTACACAATTGATCACTTCACCGATTTTCTCATCTCCCCGGATCTCCACACTCTTTTCAGAAAGCGCCTTTGCAAGATCTGGAAGCAGCTTTTCCCTGATCTTTTCATGGACTACCAGAGATTCACAGGCATTGCATACGCCAAGGCGCTGGGTCTTGGCATTGATGATAATGGGAATAGCCTTTGCAAGGTCTGCATCCTCATCAATATAAATATGACAGTTTCCGGTACCCGTTTCGATAACCGGTATGGTACTGTTTTCCACCACACTGCGGATCAGTCCGGCTCCGCCTCTCGGGATCAGGACATCCACATATTCCTTCATTTTCATGAATTCCATGGTCACCGCCCGGTCTGTGGCATCAATAAAGGAAATTGCATCCTCTGTCACACCGCTTTTCTTAAGTCCCTCCCGGATCACGGAAACGATCGCCTGATTAGAATAAAGAGCATCACTGCCGCCCTTTAATATCACAGCGTTACCGCTTTTAAAACACAGGGAAAAGGCATCTGCCGTAACATTTGGTCTGGATTCATAAATGATCCCAACAACCCCCAGCGGCACTCTTCTCTTTTCAATCACAAGACCATTGGGTCTGTGAATGGTCTCCAACAGTTCTCCTACAGGATCTGGCAGCTGTGTTACCTTTACGATCCCTTCTGCCATTCCTTTTATTCTCTCTTCTGTCAGTCTGAGACGGTCGATCAGTCCCGCCTTCATTCCCTTTTCTTCTGCTCTTGCAATGTCCTTTTCATTAGCAGAAAGAATCCTGTCTGCTTCCGTAACAAGTGCTTCTGCGATCGTAAGCAATGCCCGGTTCTTCTCCTTTTCAGAAAGCTTCTGTACCTCATATTTTGCATGCACGGCTTTCTGCCCTTTTTCCTGTAAAGCTGTCATATGCTCCCCTTTCTCTCAGATATGTCTGATCACTTCTGATTCCGTGATCACCATATCCACTCTTCTGTCCTGTTCCTCACAGGGCAATGTAACCGGTGCAATCTGTACATCAAAAGCAAGTCCAGCACTTTTTACAGAGGGAAAAGCCTTAAGGAATCTGTCATAGAATCCCTTTCCATATCCCATCCTGTTTCCGGATCTGTCAAATACCGAGCCAGGTACCAGCACAAGCGTCTTCTGCCCAGCCATTTCCTCGGTGAACAGTTTTCCCTTACCCTCCTGTGGTTCTCTGATATCCTGATAGCCCGCATGAAGATCAGACAGAGATCTGATTTCATAAAAAGAAATTGTCATTCCCTCTACCACAGGTGCGAAAACATGCTTTGGCGCTTCCGACAGAAACATCTCCTCAACCAGTCCGGTCGTCATCACCTCACTGCGATAATCCATATAGACAAGTACATTTTCAGCTTCCTGAAACTCGGGCTGTTTTCTGATGTTCTCCCAGATCTGCATACTCTTCTGAAGCCGTACCTCTGCCCCCAGAGCATCGCGACATCCAAGATACTTACTTCTGATACCCTGTTTGTGCATCCTGCTTTTGTTCTCCATAGGCAATCCTCCCTGCAATTTCTTCAGCAACCTTTATTCCATCCATAGCGGCAGAAGTAATACCCCCGGCATAACCAGCTCCCTCTCCACATGGGAATAATCCTCTGATATCAGATTCCAGATGTTCATCCCGAAGGATCCTGACCGGGGATGAGGTTCTGCTCTCCACCCCTTCGATCAGAACACTGCTGTCTGAAAATCCCGGAATCACTCTTGAAAAATCCTCCATGCCACGGACAAAATCCCTGGAAAGCTCCTTTGGAAGTATATCATGTACCTTTCCAAAGGTCCACGCTCCTTTGATACATGGAGAAAAATCTGGTGGAACATGCTCTGTGCATTTCTCTTCCCTGTCCAATTCCTGTGATGTATCTGCCCCTGTCACATCCGTTTTTTCGTAAGCATCCCCCGGCAGGACGGCTTCCCTGAACGTGCCAAGACGCTCTACCGGCACCTTGCCATTCCCTACCAGATACGCCTTTCTTTCCAGCTCCCGCTGAAAAGCCACACCTGACAATGGATCTGTGCCATTTCCATAATCAGAAGGATCAATGGTAATGATCACTGCGCTGTTGGCATTCTGGCTGTCCCGTTTATTATAGCTCATTCCATTCACAGCAAGATGCCTTTCTTCTGAAGAAGCATTTACCACATAGCCTCCCGGACACATACAGAAGGAATATACTCCTCTTCCATCTACAGAGGCCGTCAGCTTATAAGGTGCACTACCAAGGATCTCATTTTCATCTATCCCATACTGGGCATGATTGATCAGCTTCTGTGGATGCTCTACCCGGAATCCCACTGCAAAGGGCTTTGGCTCCATTGGAACCTTCTTTTTCTGCAACGCAGCAAAGGTATCCCTTGCACTGTGTCCGGGTGCCAGTACCACATAGGAAGCATGGAGGAATTCACTGTTATTGATCTCTACTCCGGTGATCCGCTCCTTTTCTATCAGCAGATCCGTCACCTTAGCCTGAAAACGGATCTCTCCCCCGTTTTTTATAATAGTTTTCCGCATATTCCGTATAACATGATACAATATATCAGTTCCTATATGTGGCTTATAATCATATAATATGTCTTCCGGTGCCCCTTCCCTGACAAAGATGGAGAGCACCTTACGATTCCGTCCTGATTTATCCTTTACCAGAGTATTCAGCTTGCCATCTGAAAAGGTCCCTGCACCGCCTTCTCCAAACTGTACGTTGGATTCTGTATCAAGAGCTCCCATCTCCCAGAACTTCTGGACATCGCAGGTACGTTCCTCTACTGATTTGCCGCGTTCTAACAGAACAGGATTAAAACCGGCCTCTGCCAGCATATAACAGCAGAACAATCCCGCAGGTCCTGCTCCGATGATAACCGGTCTCTCCTTTCCCCGATAACCCTGTACCGGGAAATGATATTCTTTTTTTTCGATCCGCATGACCTGTTTCCTGTCACAGTGTTTATAAACCTGATCTTCCTTTTCTGCTTCTACATCTATACTGTACTGAAAGAACAGCTCCGGCTTTTTCCTGGCATCCACAGACCTGCGTAAGATCGTATAAGACGGTGTTTTGGAAAGTCGCAATAGCTTACAGATCCTCTGTTCCAGATCTTCCTTTGTATGAGTAATCGGCAGTTTTAATTGACTGATTCTGAGCATTTCTGGTTCCTTACTGTACTTTCTGTCTATTCTCCTGTTTCTGTAACTGCAGCCTTCGAATTCATATTCTCTTCAGCTGTACCTTCAAGTCATCCCTCTCTTGCTGCATTTCTCCCTGCTATAACACCGCTTGTCCAGGCAAACTGCAGATTATAGCCACCGCACTTCCCATCCACGTCCAAAAGCTCCCCGGCAAGATACAGCCCCTTCTGTTTCAGGGACTCCAGTTTCTCCGATACTTCCTCCAGAGGAATACCACCAGCACAGACCTGCGCATGTTCTATGCCGTTTGGCTGCTCAATATGTACGGTTAGCTCCCTGTAGAATGACATCAGCCTTCTGATCCCGGAAAGTCCGATTTCCCTTACCTTCTGCTCCTTCCTCAGACCCTGAAGATCCAGTATTGCCAGATTCAGCTTACTGTTTGAAAGTCCAAGTACAAAATCCATAAGCCTGTATCCATTCAGCATTTCATAACGGTCACAGATCATTTTTTCAAAAGCTTCCTCTGTAAATTCCGGCAGAAGATTTATCTTTGCTATTACTTTTTTCTTTTCAAGAAGGGCATATCCTGCTATTCTGCTGAACTGGAATACCGGGATCCCGGAAATCCCATAATCAGTAAACTGTAATTCCCCTTCCTCTTCCGCAAGCCTCCTGCCATCTGCAAACAATGCAATGCGTGCTTTTGTCCGGACCCCTGCTGCTTCCTTCAGGAAGGAATCACTGCACCTGAGCTGTACAAGTGCCGGAACTACCGGATTCAAATGGTGTCCGAAGCTTTTAGCCAGACGATAGCCGTAAAAATCCATTCCCCTTTTCAGGGATGCAGGACTTCCGCAGGCAAGGATTAGTCTGTCAAACATCTCTTCCTTATTTTTATTTCTGACAAGAAACTGCTGCTTCCTCTGATGGAAGCAGATCTCTGTTATCTCAGTTTCATACCGGACTCTTACATGATATTTCTCGATGTTTCTCTCAAGCACATCTCTGATCGTTGCTGCCTGTTCCGTGTATGGATAAAGATAACCGTTCCGTTCCCTGATCAGAATTCCGTTTTTCTCCAGGAATCTGATCATATCCTGACAGGAAAATTTATGAAAAAAGTCTTCCAGTTTTGATTTATCCTTACAGTAATACATTCCCATATGAAAATCAAGATTACTGAAGTTACATTTTCCATTACCGGTCGCTAAAATTTTCTTACCGATCCTATTATTCTTTTCAAAGACAGTCACGCCTGCCTTCTGTTCTGCCGCCGCTATCGCGGCCATCAACCCACATGCACCGCCGCCTATAATTGCAATTTTCATTTTTCTCCATTCCCATCAGCTTGAATACGATTCCAGAAAATGATATAATTCACTTTCTGTTCCGATCCATTTTATATGAATGATCTCACTCTGAAGCTCCCACGGAAGATTTTCAAGAAGTATCCCCGTATTGAGATACATATGTGTCAGGCTTCTGTCATATACAACCACCTTATGGTCTTCACAAACAAGATAATAGCCCTCTTTGGCTTTCTCATAATTCTTCCTCACCACAACACGGTCTCCTGAAAAGGATAACAGTTCAACACCGGACAGCCCTTTTTCCTGATCCGTCAGGGAGGGCTTCTTTTCATAAAGCTCCAGCTCCTGCTGCAACTCTTCTCTGGTCAGTCCCACATATTTCTGTGGTGCATTTTCTTCATTTTCTGTCATTTCCCCGGTGAAAGCATCATAGGTCATGACTATATAATCTGTATCAGCTGTCAGGACCGGTGCCTTCTGATACCCGGTTTCTATCACAGCATCTGCCGGTTCTTCTATTTGTTTCTGCTCTTCCTTTACAGGAGTCCTTTCTCCCGGATAAAAAAAATGTTCTGCCATCACTCCCAAAAAAGCACCTGCCACAAACATGACCGCCGGATAGATAAAAAACAGGCTGATACGTTTTACAAATTTCATAGCAATTCACCTTTTACTATTCCTTTTTATAAACAGTATCAGCCAAAATATCCGGTTCTATACTACAGAAGCCTTGTCAGTTTTCCAATAAACAGAATTATTCCCGCAAGAGGGAGCTTCTGGACCTCATCCTCATTTACTGCTTTAAGCAAAAGAAGTAATACTATATAGATCACAAGTCCTATAGGAATACAAATGATCATGGAAATCGTACTTCCCGCAAAAGAACTAAGGAGATTATTGAATACCAGACATACCAGTCCGGCTGCTGCTGCCGTTGCAGCAGGAAATGCCAGTCCTCTCATATAATCTATCCTGTACTGGATCCCCCTGAATACCAGTATAAAAGACAGCACAGCAAAGACCGCAAGCGGTACGATCTGAGCCACCAGAATACTGAACAGGGAATTCCCCATGCTCTGTAGCAAAATAATCAGCAGGATACTGTGGATGACAACAGTGATCCCTTCCAGACTGAGTACATATCGCATTTTTTTCATTCTGATCAGTAATTCTGCACATGCATAGCTTATGGCAAACAGAGGAATCAGGATACTTCCTGATGCTACTATCTGCGCCAGTGGTGCATTGTTTCCCTTAAAAAACAGATTCAGCAGATTTTCGGAAAAAACTGCCGTAAAGACAGCCACCGGAAGTGAGATCAAAACTATGTGCTGCATAAACTCCGCCATCCTTTCCCTTGCCATGCGGAATTCTTCTCTGTCCATATAATAGATGACCCTTCTGCTGTATCCTTCATGAAACAGAATGCAGAAAAGCGCCATGATCCCCAGTACCGGCAGACACCTCCCATAATAATTTCCCCATAAGAGAACTGTATCAGCTGCCTCACTTTTCTGTCTGATAAAAAGAATACAATCCAGTAAAAGGATCCCTCTTCCCAGAAGTGCATACAACATAAATGGAAGTGATGTACCGATCAGCATACGAAGGATATGCTGCCCCTTGTCCTGATTCTTCTGCTGTTCCTTTCTGATACTGCCCTTACGGTAAACCAGAAAGACAAATACTATGTGCAGGAAGCCTGCAACTGAAGAAACCAGAATACCGATACTGATACCAACCGCACCATATGCAGCTGCATAAACGCTGTCCTGAAGCAGTGCGGATACCTTCTGTCCATATCTATACAGAAGTCCTGTACTGATCAGGGATGCTGTGATCATAACTATCGATTTAATAATGATAGAATGAGAGGATGGGATATGAGAACCATTTCCTTCAAAATATCCCTTCCATACACCTGTCATGACTTCAAATACAATTGCCGGTGCCATGATACTGATGCACATACCCGCCACCGGCTGGTGCAGTACACTTTTTGCAAATTCCGATCCCAATAAGGTCAGAAGCACACTGCACAGGATACCGGCAAAGGCTCCTGCAAGCAATGCATCCTTCAGGACTCTTCCGGCATTTCCATACTGCTCTCTTCTGACCCGGTACCTGACAAGGGACGCTGTTGCTGATGAAAGCCCATACGCAAAAAAGCAGCCCGCTGCTACATATAATTCTATGGCAAAGCTGCCAAATGCAACTCCCTTTTCCCCTGTCATATGAACCAGCGGAACCCGGAGCATCAGACTGGCAATACAAGTAAGAATCAAAGCTGTCCCATAGCTTTCCCTTCTTCTACCCTTTGCCCTTTTTCCTTTTCTGCTCATAAGTACTCCTTATTTATCAAATATCTCTTGTTATTCCCAGTTTTTCAAGCACAGCTTCCTGCTTTTTTTCCATTACTGCCGCCTCTTCCGGCACCATATGGTCATACCCACACAGGTGAAGCAGACTGTGGGCTGTAAGAAAGGCAAATTCTCTTTTGGGCGAATGTCCAAAGCTCTCCGCCTGCTGAAATACCCGCTCTGCCGAAATAATGATATCTCCAAGAATAAGCTCCCCGCTGTCCGGATCAAAATAATCTGCCTCTTCCTCTTCTATAACAGAAAAATCTGCTTCCGCCCTGAAGGGGATCATCGGGAAGGACAGGACATCTGTCGGCATATCCTTGTCCCTGAACTGTCTGTTATATTCCTGTATTCCTTTATTATCTGTGATCAGCAGACTGACCTCTGCTTCATAGGGACAGTTTTCTCCTGTAAGAACCTCATCCATGATTGTTTCCAGAATTTCCCTGCAATCAAAGGGGAATGTGATTTCAGTTTCATTTTCAACGTAAGAAGTCATAGTATAGCTGTTCTCCCGCTAATATTTTTTTCATTTGTTCCAGATCTCCTATGGAGATCTCACTCTGGTTCAGGATACCGCTGCTTATTTTTTTCTGAAACACCGTCTCAACCAGTTTTTCATAGTCAAGTGCCGCATTTTTGTTTTTTTTAAAAAGATAGCTGATGGATGATATCATGGTATCCGCAAACAGAAGTACTACTGTTTCTCTGGAGCGTATTGGTATATCAGGCTGCAGATATTCCTTCAATATCTGCAGTGCCTGTCCCGGCATATGATATTCAACCAGAATACCTTCCACTGCTTCAAAGGAATTATCATTCTGTAATATACCTATTTTGTGATAATACCCTCCTGCTTTAGCCGCAGCTGCATTCATATGGAGCCTCGATGCAATACGCTCACACAGATATGCCGTATGGATAGCATGAAAGTATTCCTCTTTGGACTGCTCCTTCAATCTGACAAGGAGCGGACATTCCGGGTCATTCACATCCATATAAGCATCTCTGGTGCGATATATGATTGAAAAGCTGAACAGCTTCAGCAGAATCACTATAAGAATCAGGCTGACCAGTGTATTATATGCGGGCACGATCAGCATTTCCAGCGAAAAGCCTTCATTAGCCAGCAGGATCTCCCATACACTCAGACATACAAACTGCAGCAGTAATGAACAAAGCAGCGGCCTTCCCACCTGAAAGCTTTCATCCAGTCCGTAGAAAAGATAAACTCCCACCATGCCGATCACAAAGTACATGATGAACAGTACCGCATCTCCATCCCCACAAAGCAGAACGCTGATAAGAAGCAATGTACTTCCGGCACTCATAGCAGTCATGCGGTCTGAAAAAAGCATCAGACCCGTAAAAACAGCCAGATAAGGCCATCCCCCTTCGGGGATCAGCGGAAAAAATACACTAAATACCAGAAACAGCAGATATAGTAAAAGGAACCGTCCGCTATTTCCCGTATGTTCCTTCTCTGCCATCTGAAATAGTATCCCGCCTGCTGAAATTGCTGTAAAAACAGCTATTCCGGTCATTTCATATACAGTCTTCTGATAAAGATACGCCGCAAATGCTGCCAAAAGCACTGTCAGAAAAAGCAGCAACAGCCTTCTGATATTTTCAATTATCTTTTCTTTTGCCATAACCTGATTTTCTACTTCTGTTTCCTGCTCTGCCTTTTGCACTGTCCTTTTCCTTTGCTTCATATACTTCATAAGCTTTAACGATCTTCTGTACAAGAGGATGTCTTACCACATCCTTGCTTGTCATGTTACAGAACGCAATATCATCAATTCCTTTTAGTACACGTACTGCGATATCTAGTCCAGAAACTGAAGACGGCGCAAGATCCTTCTGTGACGCATCTCCCGTGATGATCACCTTGGAGCCGAAACCGATCCTCGTCAGAAACATCTTCATCTGTGCCGGTGTTGTATTCTGGGCTTCATCAAGGATGATATAGGCATTATCCAGTGTTCTTCCTCTCATATAGGCAAGGGGAGCCACCTCGATCAGACCCTTTTCCATATTTTTCATAAAGGACTCTGCTCCCATGATCTGATACAGGGCATCGTACAGAGGCCGAAGATAGGGATCTACCTTACTCTGCAGGTCTCCCGGCAGAAATCCAAGCTTCTCTCCTGCCTCGATTGCCGGCCTTGTCAGAATGATCCTCTCTACCTCCTGATTTTTGAAGGCTGTGATTGCCATAGCCATGGCAAGATAGGTTTTACCGGTTCCTGCAGGTCCAAGTCCGAACACAAGCATATTCTTACGTATGCTGTCCACATACTGCTTCTGTCCAAGGGTTTTCGGTTTTACAGGCTTACCGGAAACCGTATGGCAGATACAGTCTTTATCTATTTCAAGTAATACATCGCTTTTATTTTCTTCCATACACATGGCAATCGCATAATCAACATTCTGGTCTTCGATGTTGTTTCCTCTCTCTGATAGGGCATTCAGCTCTTCCAGTACATTCTTCGCCATTTCAGCATTCCGGTCTGCTCCGCTTATGATGATCTTTCCATTTCTGTCGGTAATCGAAACGTCAAACTGTCTCTCCAGTTTCTTTACATTTCTATCAAACTGTCCGAACAGATTCTGGATATGTCCAGCCGACACCTGTACTTCTCTCACACCTGTTTCCATTTATTCTCCCTGCACCTCTCCGACCATGCGGATCTCTGTTTTCTGTCGCCCGGAGCATGGTGCCGTTACTTCAAATTCCACTATAAGGTCATAAATCCCCTTATATTTCTTTATTGTAACATCTTTTTTTATATTTTGTACCCCTTTTTCCTCTAAAGTTTCTACAAATTTCTGCATTTTATACTCCATTTGCTTCCGGATCTCTGCCTGTTCATAAATTCTTTCCTCTGTCACATACTCCCTGTTTTTTTCAGAAATCAGGTAAAAGGGAATCAGAAAATTTCCAAACAGCCGCATCTGCTCTGTCTCCATGATACAATCCCCTTCCCGGTATGCTTTCCCCGGGAGCCTCAGATGAAATCCCCTTTTTCCTGCAAGCATCCACAGTCCTTTTTTCTCTCTTCCTGTATATATCCTGTACTCATATTTTTCTGGGAACTTCCATTCCCTGTCAAAAGAAAAAGACAGCCTAACGTCTGCATCAGCCCTGCAGTATTCATATCTCTTTACTTCTCCGTTCTCATTCATGATCGGGACACATCCTTCTACCAGAATATCTCCCTTCTGTACCATATCCCCTTCCTTAACAACAGGGCAGCCACTTCTCGTGATCATGTTCACAATCGTACCATCCCTGTCAGCCACCAGATCATAGCCCTCATCTGGCGTGCCTTCCTCCCCTTCTTTTATTTCCGGGAGTTTTTCATTTTCCCTGATCTGGATCACAAGACTGGTTCCGTCCATTCTTGCAGATGTCCATGTGACGATCGGAAACTCATTCCTGATCTTCTTTTCCACATCTTCCATGGCAAGCTGCTTTTTTTTCATTCCAATTTTAATATTATTTCCTGACAGAAAATCCATAAGTACCTCCTCTGTCACATAATGGTTTCCTATGACCCGGATATTCCATACATAGCCTGACATAAGGATCCAGAAAAGCAGGCTTAAGACAATGCCAGCCAGAAAAATTTTTCGTTTCTGAACCTTTACCATAAGAAAGGGCAGTCCACAACGTTTAGTTATGACTACCCTTGTTCCTGTCTTTCTTGTGATCTTTTTCAGCTGCCAGAATGCCTTCAGGCTGACTGACATCGTATAAAAGCTTCCGTGGTTCTTTATATCCCACAGCAGAATATCATGGCTCCCACATAAATTGATAAACCGCTCCGGAGAATACCCACTAAGACGGATCATCACATATCCTTTCAGGAAACGAATCAACTGCAGCATTCCATACCTCACAACTTAAATTTAGCTCTCTTACAGGAAACTGATGGTTTCGATCATTCCCCTGATCTTCATATCCTCATTAGTATAATAGGAAATCGTAAGCTTCTTTCCCTTCAGTTCTATCTTTCTGTTTTTTCCCTGCAGCAGGATCAGATCATCAGAATACTGCAGTATCCCTTTATAATTTTCCACGAAAATATCATTTTCTCCGGTCACTGTTATGATAGATGCCCCAAGTAGAGAATCCTTTGGAAGCTTTAAAGACTCCACCACCAGCTCCCTTTTTTCCCGGATCTGCATTCTGTGATTCTTTTTTTCTTTTTTCATCATGCTATACTATATGACAGAAAAAGAGCTGGCAGAACTACTTCAGGATCTGATGTACGATCGCACCTTCGTTTTTCTTTTTATCTCCAATATGAAAGGCCTTCTGCAGCCGTTCCTCACAGGCAAGACGTTTTTCTTCCTCGTTGGAATGAATATAGGCCAGTGGTTCTCCTGCCTTTACATGACTCCCCACCTTCTTTGTAAGGACAATTCCTACAGAGAGATCAATCACACTCTCCTTGGTCTCCCTGCCGCCACCAAGGATCAGAGAGCAGATCCCTACCTCATCACACTGGATCTTTTCCACATATCCGTCCTTCTCAGAAAGAAGTGGTGTAATACCAGATGCCTTTGGCAAAAGATCAGGTTCATACACCATCCTCTTATCGCCTCCCTGTGCCTCCACAAGCTCTGCCAGCTTATCAAGTGCCTTTCCGCTGTCAACGGCCTCCTTCAGCATCTCTCTTGCCTGCTGCTCATTCTCTGCAATTTCTGCCACCATAAGCATACAGCTTCCCAGTGTCATGCAAAGCTCTGTGAAATCCGCAGGTCCATGTCCCTTCAGTGTTTCGATCGCTTCCTTTACCTCAAGGGCATTTCCTACAGCATTTCCAAGTGGCTGATCCATATCAGAGATCACAGCCATCATCCTTTTTCCAGCATTTTTCCCAATCGTCATCATCTCACCAGCCAGCAGCATGGCATCTGCCTCTTCCTTCATGAAAGCGCCGCTTCCTGTCTTCACATCAAGGACAATAGCATCCGCTCCAGATGCTAGCTTTTTACTCATGATAGAGGATGCAATCAGCGACATATTATCCACAGTAGCTGTCACGTCCCGCAAAGCATACAGTTTCTTGTCTGCCGGTGCCAGATTCTTTGTCTGTCCGATAATGGAAAATCCGATCCTGTTCACCTGATCAATAAATGCTTCTTCACTTAACGAAGTAGAAAATCCCCTGAAGCTCTCCAGCTTATCAATAGTACCACCGGTATGTCCAAGTCCTCTTCCACTCATCTTGGCTATCTTTACACCACAGGCACTTACCATTGGCGCCAGTGCGAGAGATGTTTTATCCCCTACACCGCCTGTACTGTGTTTATCCACTTTAATTCCCTGAATACCAGACAGGTCAAGCTGATCCCCGCTCTCAGCCATAGCCATGGTAAGGGCAGCAGTTTCCTTTTCATCCATGCCGTTAAAATAGATTGTCATCATCATGGCAGACATCTGGTAATCCGGAATATCACCTTTTGTGTAACCCTCTATCATAAAAAAGATCTCATCCCGTGAAAGTATACCCCCGTTTCTCTTTTTCATGATCAGATCATACATCCGCATAGTTATATTCTCCCTTCTCTTTTACTTATGATAAGGCTCCCCTGACATGATCCGGAAACCCCTGTATATCTGCTCCAGCAGGATGACCCGCATAAGCTGATGAGGAAAGGTCATTCTGGAAAAAGAAATTGCCTCATCTGCCCTCTTTGTCACACTCTCATGCAGTCCAAGCGACCCCCCGATCACAAACTGGATATGGCTTTTCCCCATCGTCATCAGCTTTTCCAGTCTCTCGGATAGTCCTACGGAATCATACTGCTTCCCCATAATTTCAAGCGTAAAAAGAAAAGCATCCTCTCTGATATATTTTAATATCCTGGATGCCTCTTTCCTTTTGATCTGTTCCTCCTGCACTTCTCCTGCACTGTCCGGTGTCTTTTCATCTGCAACCTCGATGATCTCCAGTCTGCAGTAACCGGAAAGCCGCTTACTGAATTCCGTAATGGCTTCCCGGTAAAATTTTTCCTTTACTTTTCCTACACAGATAACTGTTACTTTCATAAATCCGTTTCTTTTTCCTGCCCATTCTTTTCAAAAATGGATGCATAGATCTCATCAGCCAGCCGTTCCAGATAATCCTGATCGAGATTCATAAATTTCCCAGAGATCAGTTCCTTCACCTTCTCCGTTCTGGCAAAATACTTTGCTTCTTCCTCTTCCTGATCAAAGTACAGCGCCTGATCAATATCCTTAGCGGAAAGATTTGTCACACACCACTTTTTGATCTCACTTGTCAGATTGTTCTCACTGCCGGCCTTCTTTTCAAATATTCTGGCACTTCTCAAGGAAACACAGCCCATAATGATGAAAAGAAGAAAAAGCGCCCCCATAACGCCGCTGATCATATACTTGTTCAGCCCTCTGACCGGTATCACATCCAGAAAATAAAGGACAACCAGAATAAATCCAGCTATACCCACGATCAGCAGAGTATAGGCAGAAGACCTGTTATTCTCTGCTTTCTCTGTATTATTTACATACGAAGCCATAAAAACACCTCCCCAGGACGCAGATCACTCTGCTATTTTATACTTCGAAATCAGACACGGTACCCCTATATTTTTATTTACAGACGGCTGCATCCATATAAAGTTCTCTTCATCCCCGATCATCACAAGAATCGTGCGGTTTCCCTTTTTATCCTTATTGGCATTCTGGTAAACCCAGGTTCCATGGTCTGCTGTACCTTCCCATTCCTCCATCTTGTCATTCAGGTCTATTGTTGTCACATAGAAGTCCCCGTTCAGAAGTCCACCACTGTAACTGCCGATCCGGTTTCCCACATAACGTTCCCCCTTCTTGAAATTCGCCGTATTAAAATCAAAATGCTCGGATCCTTCTCCATCCGGCAGATCATTTGCAAATCCGCCCGTGTACTGATGATACGTATACAGATCTGTATTTTTGCTGTCATTATGCACATGATAATGGATAAAGGTTCCCTTGCCATCCCGTTTTCCGTCTTTCCAGGTTCCATAATAATACTGGTTGTCTGCATAAACGGCAATTCCCGTTCCGGAAGGAAGTCCATTGCTGTCCTTATCTCCATAATAGTAGAAATCTGTAGAACCCCGCAGGCTGTAGCTCATGGCCCGGAACCTGTCAAGGGCAGCCAGATCATCCAATGCTTTCTGGTTATTGTCAGCCCAGTACCCCATCATTTCCTTAAGCTGACTATCTTTGTCATAGGTAATCTTGCTGTAGTCCACAGTACCATTCTGCATAATTTCCTGATAGGGGGTCTGTTCCGGAATCGGGGAGGCATCTGCCTTCCCGTCCGTTTTCTCCTCCGCCCCGGTCTGTGCGGGAGTTGCAGCTGCTATTTCCTGCTTCTCACCTGCATTCTGCTCCGGCATATTCTCATCCGCATAATCCATAATGCTTTCCTGCAGATCTTCATCCCGGCTTTCACTGTTATTTTTATTTTTGACAGCAGATACCACAAAAGTGATAAACAAAACCAGTACGATCAGCACAAAAGGAAGGATCGTTACAATAATTTTTGCTTTTTCCTGATCAAATTCTTTTTTCATTTATTTATTTCTCAAATACTCATCAATGCCTTTTGCTCCTGCTTTTCCGGCACCCATTGCCAGAATAACAGTCGCTGCTCCTGTTACCGCATCGCCACCGGCATAAACACCTTCCTTGGATGTCTGTCCGTTCTCTTCTGATGCAACAATACATTTCCTTTTATTGATCTCAAGTCCTTTGGTTGTGGATGAGATCAGTGGGTTAGGAGAAGTTCCAAGGGACATGATCACAGTATCCACATCAATCACAAACTCAGATCCGGGAACCTCCACCGGACGTCTTCTGCCGGATTCATCAGGTTCTCCCAGTTCCATCTTAATGCAGCGGATGCCTTTGACCCAGCCCTTTTCATCTTCAAGAATCTCTACCGGGTTAGTCAGCAGATTAAAGATAATGCCCTCTTCTTTTGCATGATGTACTTCTTCTACTCTGGCGGGCAGCTCTTCCTCGCTTCTTCTGTATACAATATGAACCTCGCTGCCAAGACGGAGTGCTGTTCTTGCTGCATCCATGGCTACGTTACCACCGCCTACAACAGCAACCTTCTTACCTATCATAATAGGAGTATTGGAATCTTCATTAAATGCCTTCATCAGATTGCTTCTTGTCAGGTACTCATTGGCAGAAAATACACCGTTTGCCTGCTCACCAGGAATACCCATGAACTTCGGAAGTCCTGCACCGGACCCGATAAATACAGCATCAAAGCCCTCTTCATTCAGCAGCTCATCAATAGTCACTGACTTACCAACAACAACATTTGTCTCTATCTTTACACCGAGTGATTTGACATTCTCGATTTCCTTTGCTACAACTCTGGTCTTTGGAAGTCTGAATTCAGGGATACCATAAACCAATACACCGCCAGCCTCATGAAGTGCTTCAAAGATAGTAACATCATAGCCCATCTTGGCAAGATCCCCGGCACAGGTAAGTCCTGCTGGACCAGATCCAATCACAGCAACCTTCCTGCCGTTCTTCTCTGAAGCCCCCTGTGGTCTGATTCCGTTTTCGGAAGCCCAGTCTGCTACGAACCGCTCCAGCTTACCGATAGAAACAGGCTCTCCCTTGATACCTCTGATACATCTGCCTTCACACTGGCTCTCCTGAGGACAGACACGTCCACAGACTGCCGGAAGTGCTGAAGACTCGGAAATGATCTGATAAGCACCCTCGTTATCGCCATTCTTTACCTTCTCAATAAATTCTGGAATGTTAATGGATACTGGGCATCCCTTCATACACTGTGCATTCTTGCAGTTGATACATCTGCCGGCTTCTTCTCTTGCTTCTTCTCCATTATAACCAAGGCAGACCTCTTCAAAATTGGCTGCTCTTACCTTCGCGTCCTGTTCTCTGACAGGGGTCTTCTTTAATACGTCCATTAGTCATTACCTCCGCAGTTTCCGCAGCCGCCGTGGTGGGTTGCTCCTTCTTTCGCTGCAAGATAGGCTCTTCCCTCTGCAGTCTTATAAATCTGTTGACGCTGCATAGCTTCATCAAAATTAACCTGAAGCCCGTCAAATTCCGGACCGTCAACACAGGCAAACTTTACCTCTCCGCCTACCGTGACACGACAGGCACCACACATACCGGTTCCATCTACCATAATAGGGTTTAAGCTGACTACAGTAGGAATATTCAGTTCCTTTGTCAGCTTGCATACAAATTTCATCATGATCATAGGTCCAATGGCGATACATACATCATAATGATTGCCTTCATTCACAAGATCAGTAATGGTCTGTGTTACCATACCGCTTCTTCCATAGGAGCCGTCATCTGTTGTAACAAAAAGATGCCCTGCAACTGCTTCCATTTCCTTTTCAAGGATCAGAATACTCTTTGTCTTTGCACCAACAATAACATCAGCAGCAATACCATTCTCATGAAGCCATTTTACCTGCGGATAAACGGGTGCAGTTCCCACACCCCCTGCAACAAAAAGTATCTTTTTCTTCTTCAGTTCTTCCTTATCCTCGTGGATCAGCTCAGAGGGCTGTCCTAATGGTCCTACAAAATCATGGAAAGAATCACCTGTCTTTAAATGGGACATGAATTCTGTTCCGGCACCTACTACCTGGAATACTATGGCAACGGTTCCCATTTCCCTGTCATAATCGCAGATGGTAAGCGGGATTCTTTCTGCATTTTCATCTGTCCTTACGATCACAAACTGCCCAGGCTGGCAGGATGCTGCCACCCTTTTTGCTTCCACCACCATATAATAAATATTGGGTGTCAGTTCTTTTGTTTCTAAAATCTTATACATCTCTATATCCTTTCCTGTTTTATATTAACGGGATCAACCCCATCTGACCGTTTTCATCATAAATCAGCCTGTTCGGGGCTCCCGTATAAACTTCCACAGCATACATTCTTTCTTCCTTTTTCTTATTTCCATTGCTGTCAGTAACATATTCACCAAATATATAATAATAGCTATTTTCTATTTGCACAACAGTTTCATACACAAAGGAGTGAATTCCTGTCTCACCAAAAGCATGTCCCTTTTCATCTGTCAGAATATGCCGGGCCATCAGTGCCCTGACAATAGCTGCAGATGCCGCATTAAGGGAAACGCTGCCATCCATGGTAAATTCATAGCTTCTGCTTGTCACTTCGCTCTTTACGCCTTCCTTTGAAACCACAACAAACTTGTAATTACTCCTTCCAAGGGGCATGGAAATCGGTTCTGTGTAGAGAATACTGTTACTGTCAGGCTCTGATTTATCTGTTGTATAGTAAATACTGCAGCCCACCGGAATATCCATTTCGATCAGGGTCGGCACCTGATATTTCCCACTCTCCGGCAATACTGCCGGTGCCTCCGGCACTGTCAGATTAATGGAATACCAGTTCCTTACTACCTCACTTTCAATACCATATTCGTTGACAAAAACCGCGTTAACCTGATATCTGCCGGCTTCCAGAAAAATTGGGGATGTGTATATCTCTGAGGAAGCTGTAGGAGTTGTCCCATCCAGTGTGTAGTAAATGTGCCCAGTCGTATTGGCCTGCAGCCGCAGGTAAAGGACTTCATCATAATTCCCGCTTTCATAATTATATCCCGGTGGAAGTGCCATATAATGCTGGAATACTGTGGTGATGCTTTCATCCCGACAATCCGAAAGCAGGTCATTGATCTCCTCAAACCGCCCCTGCTTTTCATAAAGCCGGATCACCCTTTCATATAATTTTTCCATTTCTTCCGATGGAAACTGTCCTTTGTTAATTTCCCCTGTCAGTACCCGTTCCGCTTTTTCTGTATCACCGAGCTGCTCATAACATGAAGCTAGGAGCAATGTATTTCTGACCCCATTTTCTTCCTGCTTTCCTGTTTTTTCAAGCAGCTCTGCAGCTTCCCTGTATTTCCCCTGAGCTGCCAGCTTTTCAGCCCTCTGTGTCTGATAGGAGGCAGAATAATGTATATACAGAAGAGGAACAGATATCACTATAGCAAGCAGTACCGCAGCAATGCTGATCACCCTTGACCGGATACGGCTCCTGTCCATTTCCTCAAGGAATAATTCCTCATGCTCCCTGCCGTTTTTTTTGGCTTCCTGTTCTTTTTTCCCTGCTTCTCTTTCCTTAATTTCTTCACCAACAGTTGACAAGGTTTCTGTTATGCTATTTTCTATTTCCGGCTCAAAATCCGGCACAATCCTGATTTCAAGTCCACATGACTCACAATAGAGATGCCCCGGCTCGATCTCATTCCCACACGAAGGACATTTCATATAAAACACTCCCTGCTCTGTTTCCTGTGCTATTCGTTCTGAAGTTCTACAGACTGAATGCAGTTATTTAAAAGCATCGCAATTGTCATTGGTCCGACACCACCCGGAACCGGTGTAATGGCACTGCAGATTCCTGCAGCATCATCAAAATCCACATCACCACACAGCTTATTGTCAGCATCCCTGTTGATACCCACATCAATCACGACAGCACCTTCTTTTATGTATTCCCTTGTGATCATCTTCGGTTTTCCAATCGCTGCGATCAGTATATCTGCCCTTTTTGCTATCTCTTTCAGGTTTGCTGTCCTTGAATGCGCTACTGTGACCGTTGCATTTTCACGCAGCATCAGAAGTGCCATCGGCTTACCTACGATGTTACTTCTTCCAAGGATCACACATTCCTTTCCCTCTATAGTAATACCGGAACGCTTTAAAAGCTCTATCACACCTGCCGGCGTACAGGACACAAAGCCAGACTGTCCAATACAGAGTGCACCGACACTCTCCGGGTGGAATCCATCTACATCCTTCTTGGGATCAATCGCCCGGATCACCTTGTTTTCATCAATATGAAGCGGCAGAGGAAGCTGGACAAGAATACCGTTTACATTCTTTCTGTTATTCAGTTCTTTGATCAGCGAAAGAAGCTCTTCTTCTGTAGTCTCCTCCGGCAGTTCATAAGAAATGGATCCGATACCGATATATTCACAGCCCTTCTTTTTATTTCTTACATACACGGTCGAAGCCGGATTATTGCCAACCTGGATCACAGCCAGCGTCACTTCGGTTCCCTCCGCCTTCAGCTTTGCCGCCTTATCTTTCAGTTCATCTTTAATGGCAAGTGAAATTGCTTTTCCATCGATAATCTGTGTCATACTATCCTCCTTAAAATAAACCGGTGATCATGCCTTCTTCATTAACATCAATATCAAAGGCTGCCGGTTCCTTCGGAAGCCCTGGCATAGTCATAACGGCACCTGTCAATACCACAACAAATCCGGCACCCGCTGATACATAAGCTTCCCTGACACTGATGGAAAAGCCCTCCGGTCTTCCTAGAAGTGCCGGATCATCCGACAGGGAATATTGGGTTTTCGCCATACATACAGGGAGTTTTCCAAAGCCGAGCTCCTCCAGCTGCTTCAGCTGCTTTTCTGCTGCGGATGTATAATTAACGCCATCCGCACCATAAATTTCCATGGCAACTGTCTCTATCTTTTCTTTTAAAGAAAGCTCGTTCTCATACAGAACATGGAAATCACTTTTTTTGTTCTCCAATGTGGCAAGCACCTTTTCAGCAAGGGCAGTACCTCCTTTACCACCCTTTTCCCACACCTCGGACAGGGCAAACTCACAGTTCCTGTCTTCGCAGAATTTCCGGACGTAGGAAATTTCTGCCTCTGTATCTGTCACAAAGCTGTTAAGCGTCACCACGATCGGCACGCCGAACTTCTGCAGATTCTCAATATGCTTCTCCAAATTGACGATTCCCTTATGGAGTGCATCCATATTTTCTGCAGACAGTTCGTTTTTTGGAACACCTCCATTATATTTCAATGCCCGCACAGTCGCAACCAGAACAACAGCATCTGGCTTAAGACCTGCCATACGGCATTTGATATCCATAAACTTTTCTGCGCCAAGGTCTGCTCCGAATCCAGCCTCTGTGATCACATAATCTGCCATTTTAAGTGCCGTCTTAGTCGCTCTGACAGAATTACAGCCATGTGCTATATTGGCAAAGGGTCCACCATGCACAATGGCAGGCGTATGCTCCAGCGTCTGGATCAGATTGGGCTTTAACGCATCCTTTAAAAGAGCTGTCATGGCTCCCACTGCCTTTAAGTCTGCTGCCGTGACCGGCTGTCCCACATAATTATAGGCAACTACCATTCTTCCAAGACGCTGCTTCAAATCCTTCATGTCATCAGCAAGGCACAGAACCGCCATGATCTCAGACGCCACCGTGATCACGAAATGATCCTCTCTGACAAAACCGTCTGTCTTTGCCCCAAGTCCAACCACAACATTACGAAGAACGCGGTCATTCATATCAATACACCGTTTCCATACAACACTTCTTGTATCAATTCCAAGCTCATTCCCCTGCTGGATATGATTGTCCAGCATAGCCGCAAGCAGATTGTTGGCAGAAGTAATGGCATGAAAATCCCCAGTAAAATGAAGGTTCAGATCCTCCATGGGCACCACCTGTGACATGCCGCCTCCGGCTGCACCGCCTTTGATCCCAAAGCACGGTCCAAGGGAAGGCTCTCTTAATGCGATCACTGCCTTCTTTCCAAGTCTGCCAAAGGCCTGCCCAAGACCTACACTTGTGGTTGTCTTACCTTCTCCTGCCGGAGTCGGATTGATTGCTGTCACAAGGATCAGTTTTCCATCCGGCCTTTTGCTTATCCTTTCCATATATTCATCTGAAAGCTTAGCCTTATACTTTCCGTATAGCTCCAGCTCATCCTCTGTAATATCAAGCTTTTCCGCTACCTCTCTGATTGGTAAAAGCTTTGCTTCCTGTGCGATCTGAATATCTGTTTTCATGCCCTGCTTCCTTTCTCTCCCGTATAGTTTATAGCTGTTCCTCTATGTATTGCTCAAACTGTTCCATACTCATCAGTACCTTCCTTGGCTTGGTACCTTCTTCTTCACCTACCACACCGGCTTCACTGAGCTGATCCATGATCCTTGCTGCCCGGTTAAACCCAATCTTGAACATTCTCTGCAGCATACCAATGGATGCCTTATCCTTTTCAATAATGAACTTTCCGGCTTCCATAAAATACTCGTCTTTTTCTGAAGCCATATCTGCACTGCCACCTGCAGAGGCTGCTCCCATATCTGCGATCTTTTCTTCGATATCACTGCTGTAAACATTGCCAAGTCTCTGATTCTTTAAATATTCAACTACGTCTGATACTTCCTTGTCTGATACAAAGGCGCCCTGTACTCTGGCCGGTTTGGTATATCCCTGAGGATAGAAGAGCATATCTCCCTTACCAAGAAGCTTTTCTGCCCCGTTCATGTCAAGGATAGTCCTGGAATCCACCCCACTGGATACACTGAAGGCAATACGGCTTGGCATATTGGCCTTAATCAGACCGGTAATGACATCTACAGAAGGACGCTGCGTAGCAATGATCAGATGGATGCCGGCTGCTCTCGCAAGCTGTGCCAGACGGCAGATGGATTCTTCTACCTCTCCGGGAGCCACCATCATCAGATCAGCAAGTTCATCTACAATGATCACGATCTGCGGCATCTTAGCCGGTATTTCCGTTTCTCCCCTGGCTTTCATTTCTTCCAGCTTTTTATTATACCCCTTCAGGTCACGGACATTGAAATCCGCAAACTTCTGATATCTGTCTGTCATTTCCGCAACACCCCAGTGAAGAGCTGCTGCCGCCTTCTTAGGATCTGTCACTACAGGGATCAGCAGATGTGGAATGCCATTATACACACTCAGCTCCACAACCTTGGGATCCACCATGATCAGCTTCACCTCATCTGGCTTCGCCTTATAAAGAATGCTCATGATCAGCGTATTGATGCAGACAGATTTACCGGATCCTGTCGCTCCGGCAATCAGCATATGCGGCATCTTTGCAATATCTGTTACCACCGTCTTACCGGCAATATCCTTCCCAACTGCAAAGGCAAGTCTTGAGTCAAACTCCTTAAACTCCTTTGTATCCAAAAGATCCCTTAAAGCAACTGCTGTATTCTCTTTATTCGGCACTTCAATACCAATGGCTGCCTTACCGGGGATCGGTGCCTCAATACGGATATCAGTAGCCGCAAGGTTCAGCTTGATATCATCGGAAAGTCCCACGATCTTACTGACCTTAATGCCCTGTTCTGGCTGAAGCTCATATCTTGTAACTGCAGGTCCCTGACTGATGTCCGTGATCGTCACCCTGACCCCGAAGGTCTGCAGTGTCTGACGCAGTCTCTCTGCCGTTTCACGCAATTCTCTGGAAGAATCTCCGCTCTTTTCCTTTCCCTTCTTAAGCAGATCTATTGATGGGAAATGATAATCTCCCTCCACCACCTTCTTCTCATGAAGCTTCTGATACATTTCTCCTGTCACGACCGTGCCTACCGCACCGGAAGAGCTTCTGACCGCATCAGGATCCTTCTTCAGTGCTGCTACCGGTTTTACTGGTGTTTCTTTTCTGACTGGCTGTTCCTGCCTTACCGGTACAGCTGCCGGGGATTCATATACAGGCTCCTCCTGATAAGATGTCGTCTCCTCCGGATAAGGCATCTCCTCATCCTGTACAAAATCTGCCCCGGTAATCTCCATCATGGCATCACTGCCATCCTCTTCTTCATAGTACGAAGAAGCTGCAGGATCTGAGGCTCCTGATGGCAGTTTTTCTATCTCTTCTTCCTCTGCTGTCTCTCTCTGCCCATGATCAGACACGCTCATCAGATTGATCTCATGCATGTCATCCCTTGTTTTCTCTTCTTTCTCATCTCTTGCAAGTGACGTATCCATCATGACACCACTGACCCTTTTATCCATACGGAGAATTTTTTCATTCTCCAGCTCTTCCTCATAAAGCTGCCGCTCTCTTGCGGCTCTTCTTCTTTCCTCTTCCTGCTCTTCCCTGCGGATCCTCGCGCGCTCCTTCCGATATCTGGCATCCTCCCTGGTCCGCTCATACACCTTCTGGCTTCCTTTTCTGACGCCGGTAACAAAAGATCTGTCTGTGATCACAACGATACTGATGACAGCACCAACAAGAATCGCCAGTACTGATCCAACCAGTCCAAGGAAATGATACATCAGATAGGCAAGTGTTCCAGCAAGTACACCCCCACCGTTTTTATCCTCACTGCATTCCATATAGATTTCCTTAATCTGATAACTCTCTGCAGAGGAAGGACGTCCTGTAAACAGATCAAATACGATTCCGGCAAGCAGAAACAGAATGACCCCTGCGATCAGTTTCCTGGTGGCAATACTATTTCCACTGTTTACCATGCCAAATGCGATCATTACAAAAAAAGCAATCGGTACAATATAAGCCAGTAGCCCAAAAATTCCAAACATCACATGGCTGATCTGATCTCCTGCTACACCAATCACTCCAAAATTACACAAAAAGAGAACCACTGCTACCGTCAGTAAACCAATCAGTATAATTTCATTTCTGATCGCAGAATCCATGGGTGCACTGCGTCCTCTCTGTGCACTGTTATTGTATTTTCTTCCCGAAGCTGTCTTTCTCTGACTGTTTCCGGCTGCTTTCCTGCTGTTGTTATAATTGCTTCTGCCGGAATTTTTTTTTGCCTGTGCCATCTAAAAAAACATTTCCTTCCGTACTTCTTTGTTTACAAAGCGTAACAAGATATAGTATATCATTTTCATTCTGTCTTGTCACCCTTTATATTTTTCCACTTCTTAATTTTCTTTTTTTCGATCATTTCATAAAGTTTTTTCATTGCTTCCCTGATACCACCCACTTCATCAATGATCCCCTCTTCCACAGCCGCTTCTCCAACCAGTATTGTTCCCACATCCTTGGTCAGGACTCCGGTTTCCATCATTAATTCTTCAAAACGTTTCTGCGAGATCTCACAATGCTCACAGACAAAGCCTGTGATCCTGTCCTGTATCTGTTTGAAATAATCAAAAGTCTGCGGAACACCAATCACCATTCCATTCATCCGTACCGGATGGATCACCATGGTTCCTGTAGGGACAATAAAAGAATAATCTGTACTGACCGCTATGGGACCACCGATGGAATGACTGCCGCCAAGCACAAGTGATACCGTAGGCTTACTCAGTGATGCGATCATCTCGGCTATGGCAAGCCCTGCTTCCACGTCACCACCCATGGTATTCAGAAGCACGAGCACACCATCAATCTCACTGCTGTCTTCTATTGCTGCAAGCTGTGGCAGGATATGCTCATATTTGGTTGTTTTTGAATTACTTCCCAGATTATCATGTCCTTCTACTTCTCCTATAATAGATAGCAGATGAATGGTTCTGTTTTTATCGTTCCGGTCCAGTGTGGCCTGTCCGAGCTCTTCTATTTTTTCACTTCTATGCTTTTCCGCTTCTATTTTTTCATTTTTCTTATCAGACATTTTCCCTCATATCCTTTCTTTTTCCTTAGTATATGAGTTTTTAAAATGTCTATACCAAACCGTTCCTCCTGAATCAAAAAATCCTGCCGGTGCTATTGCATCTGCAGGATCCTTACAGTCGTATTATGGCTCAGATGTCAAAATCATCACCTTCATCAATATCAATATCGAAATCATCTTTTCGCTTGTCGATCTTAAAGTCAAAGCTTCTCTTTACATGTTTTTTCGGTCCGGGAAGCGGGTTCTCTATATAATTGACCTTCTTCAGCTCTGTTTTTTCTTCCTTTTTTCCTTCCACCGTTTCTATCCCCCCTCTGTTTCCCGGCTGCTCTGCCAATATCCTTTTTTCCTCTTCTGCTTCATCTGACAATGCAGATTCTTTTCTTTCTGAAACCCTGTCGGCCATGAGCTGTATCCCTATTGCACCAAACACGGATCCTGAAAGAATAAGCACAAAGAATGGCTGCATTCCCTGAGACTGCACATCTGTAAAGGAATGAAACCACCAAAAAAACTGCTTTGTAAGGGTATTCCCTGTTATCCCTGTATATTTCAACAGGGTAACAAAACAGCCGATCACAATACCACACAGATAAATAAGCAAATGGGCGGCAAGCCCCATAGCCTCCGGTTCCCCTTTCAGAAGCAGACCCATATTTTTCCGGTTCTGAAAACTCTTCCGCCGTTCCTGGATCTTCTCTGCATTAATAGCTGCCACAAGCAGATAAACAATGATCAGTAAAACCGTCATCAGATGCCAGATCAGAAGAACCCCGCTGACAAAGCCTGTCAGAAGGATCAGGATTTCATCCCTGCTCCTTCTGAAAAAGCCCTCCTTCTTTATTTTCTGCCTGCATAGGCCAGTCAGCAGCAGTAAAAAGCCAAAGCCTGCCAAATAGATATTTTCCGGTCTTGCCGCAAACATAAGCTGCCAGAAAAATGGAAATACAGAAAAAAAGAGTGCCTCCAACAATGCTGCTGTCCTTCCTGATAGGGCAAAGCAGCCAAAGTATAAAAGCACTACAGCAGCACACTGAAGCAGCAGCTGCATCACAGCCACTGCTTCCAGTTTATTTCCCGTAAATTTCAGTACATCTGTCAGGATTTCTGTATAGGCAAAAACGACTCCACTTGTCATCACCGGCTCATTTTTTTCCTCGCGGATCATGGATGCTTCATAAAGAGATGCATCATCCCTGAGTGGAATCTGCCCGTCTGCCAGCAGAAATCCCCTGATCCCTGCACACAATACAAATATCAGGCAAAATAGTATTCCTGCTGTTATTTTGCTTTTTTTATTCATCGTAGTTGTGGTATACGGCCTGTACATCATCATCTTCATCCAGCAGATCCAGAATCCTGTTTAAATTCTTGATCGCTGTTTCATCAGTGAGCTCTACATAGTTCTGCGGGATCATGGTGATCTCTGCAGAAGCAGCCTCTACACCAGCCTCCTGAACAGCCCTTAATACTTCATCAAAAGCTTCCGGATCTGTAATGATCTCGTAGCTGTCCTCTTCCTCAGAGAAATCCTCAGCACCGGCATCCAGCACAAGCATCATCAGTTCATCTGCATCCTTATCGCACTCTTCCTTGTCAATGATGATCTGTCCCTTCTTATCAAACATAAAAGATACACAGCCAGGTGTTCCTACGTTGCCATTTCCTTTGGTAAATGCATTTCTTACATTGGCTGCCGTTCTGTTCTGATTGTCTGTCAGGGCATCTACGATAATAGCAATACCGTTTGGACCATATCCTTCATATGTAATATACTTGTAGTTTACATTGGAAGCATCTCCTGCCGCCTTTTTGATCCCGCGTTCGATAGTATCATTTGGCATATTGTTGGCCTTTGCCTTGGCAATGACCTGTGCAAGCTTGGAGTTATTGCTCGGATCTGAGCCTCCTTCCTTTACAGCTACAGCAATCTCCCTTCCAAGGATCGTAAAGATCTTGCCCTTGGCTGCATCGTTCTTTTCCTTTTTATGCTTAATGTTTGCAAATTTTGAATGTCCTGACATCTCAGTTCTCTCCTTTTTTCTTATCTTCTTTTGACAGCTTCTTCACCAGTACGGTTCTGATCACACGGTTTTCCACTGACAGTATTTTAAATTCATAGCCGTCCACAACAATAGAAAATTTTTCATTCTCTTCAGGAATCTTATCCATTTTGGAGATCAGGAATCCATTCAGCGTTTCAAACTCCTGTTCATCAAAGGAAATACCAAATCTCTCTTCCAGCTCCTTCAGCTTGGTCACACCTTCGATTATGTACTCATCGGTATTTCCGGTCTCACGGATATGCTTTTCCTCTTCGTCATATTCGTCCATGATATTTCCAACGATTTCCTCCAGAATATCTTCCATGGCGATCAGTCCAAGCGTCTGCCCATATTCATCTACCACAATAACCATCTGGGTTTTGGTCTTCTGCATCGTTCTGAACAGATCTGCAATATTCTTTGTTTCCGGAACAAACATAGCTTCCCTGACTAGGCCGTCGATCTCTCCTACAGGCTTTTCAAAATTCTCAGGAATATTATGGAATCGCACCGCATCGCGAAAATGAAGAATCCCTTCTATATGATCTATATTTTCATGATATACAGGAAATCTGCTCTTATTTTCACTGAGCATATAATCAAGTGCCTCAGACAGGGTCATATCCCTGTCTATCGCCAGAATATTTGACCTGTTTGTCATAATATCCTTAGCTTCCTTGTCGCCAAACTCAAAAATATTGGTAATCATTTCCGCTTCTGTCTCATGAAGCACCCCATGCTCATGACCTTCATTCACCATGGAAATAATTTCCTCTTCCACATTGTCAGGAGTCTCTTCCCCGTAGATCCCAAGCTTGCGGAAAAAATTGTTTTTCATGTTTCATCTCCTTTGTACACATCAGACAGAATATCACGATAAAATATATCATTTTCACAGCCGCTAGTCAAGTTTATGTAGCCAGTTCAAGACTGATCATCAGACCACGGTTCACCTTTTTCATAATATCCTCATCCAGATGGCATACTTTATCCTTCAGTCTCTGCTTGTCAATGGTTCGCAGCTGCTCTAGTAAAATGACCGAGTCCTTCATCATATCATACTTTCCTGCCTGCAATTCTATATGCGTTGGAAGGTTCGCCTTGTTCAGGCGCGAAGTGATAGCCGCACAGATGATCGTCGGACTATGCCTGTTTCCAATATCATTCTGTATGATAAGCACCGGGCGGATGCCACCCTGTTCCGATCCGATCACCGGCCGTAAGTCTGCATAATAAATATCTCCTCTTTTCATCTACACACACCCTTCATTCTAAATGTTCTGTAGTACTGATTCTTTCCATTTATATCTGAAGGTATTCATTCCACATGGGAAAATCTCTTATCTATCCTGGATATACCGGATCTTCCCTTCCTTTGTATAGATCCTTGGCACTCTCTTTGAGAGGCAGCAGGCCAGTTCATAATTAAACCGGCCAGAAAGCCCTCCAAGTTCTTCCATAGTAATCTCTTCTCCGGCATCTCTTCCGATCAGCGTCACCTCATCACCCATTTTGACATCCTCTATATCAGAAACATCTGCCATAAACTGATCCATGCAGATCCTGCCTAGGATCCTTACTCTTTTTCCACGAACCAGTACCTCTCCTTTGCCGGAAAGTCCCCTTGGATAGCCATCTCCATATCCTACCGGTATGGTTGCTATCTTCATGGGATGGTCTGCTACAAAGGTACCTCCATAGCTTACCGGTGTTCCTTTCTCTATTTCCTTAATATAAATAATACTGCTATGCAGCGACAGCACCGGCGTCAGCTTCACGATATCCCTTGACACCACATCAGATGGCCATAGTCCGTAAAGAATGATTCCTGCTCTTCCAGCATCCAGATCATCCTGAGGCAATTCAATGATCCCTGCGCTGTTATCACAGTGCCGGATAGCAAAAATATGACCGGTTTCCCTCTCTATCAGTCCGATAAAGTAAGAAAAGCTTTCAAACTGCTTCTCTGTAAAAGCCTTATTCTCCTCATCTGCTCTTGCAAAATGTGTCAGAATCCCCTCTGCTTCAATCTCCTTCACTGAAAGGAGCTTCTGTACAAAGGAAAGTCCTCTCTCATCCGGTGTGATCCCAATCCTGCTCATTCCTGTGTCCACTTTCACATGTACTATCGCTTTCTTGTGTATACCCTCCTTCTCCAGTTCCCTGACGGCCTCTGCAAGCTGCATGAGCGTATCCTCCCGGAATACCGCCATTCTGATATCTTCCCGTATCAATTCCTTATAGCTGTAGGGAAATGTATACCCTAGAATCAGGATCATTTTATGGACACCAGCTTTCCGGAGTGTCAGCGCTTCCTCTGCTGTTGCCACAGCATATCCGCTTACTTCCTTAAGCTGCTCCAGCTCTCTTGCGACCGGCACTGCACCATGTCCGTAGGCATCCGTCTTTATCACACAGATCAGCCTTACCCCCTGCTTCATATTGGCCTTTATATGCTGCACATTCCGGATCAGTGCATCCAGATCGATCTGTGCATATACCCTCTGATATTCTTCCTTCATGATCAGATCCCCTTTTCCCTCTCTGCTTTTTCATCCTTCAGCAGTTCTTTCAGTTCAGCAGAAATGTCAGATGCCAGCATTCCTCTTTTTCCCTGTTTTTCTGCAGCCATATCTCCGGCAAGCCCATGGAGGAATACTCCATAGCATGCTGCCTGAAAATATTCAAGTGAAGCAGACAGTGCCCCGATGACACCGGCAAGCACATCACCACTTCCTGCAGTAGCCATCCCGTTGTTTCCTGTCCTGTTCAGATAAACCATCCTTTCATCCGGCGAAGCTACAAGCGTTACCGCATCCTTGCCTGCTATCACGCAGCCATACTCCTTTGCCAGCTTCCTTAAATAAAATGCCGGATTTTCTTTGTAGGTATTCATGGAAATACCTGCAAGACGGATAAATTCCCCTGGATGAGGTGTCAGGATCACCCTGCCCTTCTGATATTTTAACAGCTTTTCCTGCAGAGAGTCTTTCCTTGCGATCAGGTTCAGCCCATCCGCATCAATAACTGCTCTTTTTTCTCCCTGTTCCAGAAGCATTTCCATCAGCAATTCTGCATTTTCATCTGTGGAGATCCCACATCCTGCCACGATCACATCTGCCCACGCTATACCCTGCCTTACTTTTTCTTCCTCAGGTTTATCCTCATAAGCATAGATCATTGCTTCCGGAAGTTCCCGTAAGATCAGATCCCTGTTTTCAGCAGCTGTAATGATCTTCAGCATACCAGCACCACTTCTTAAAATTGTTTTTCCACACAGTAGCGCTGCTCCAGCCATATCCCTGCTTCCCGCTATAAGCAGTATCCTCCCGAAGGTTCCTTTATTGCCGAATGCTGTTCTCTCTGGCAGAATCCTATGTATATCTTCTTCCCTGTATGAAAAAAACGAAGGCTCCTTTCCTGATTTGAAAGACTCCGGGATACCAATATTATGAACCACGGTATGACCACACAGCATTTTCCCCGGATACAGATAGTGTCCGGCTTTTCCATACTGAAGAGCAACAGTAAGCTCAGCCTTCACTGCGCACCCCAGAATCTTCCCGGAATCTGCACAGACTCCTGAAGGGATATCCACAGCGATCACCCTGCTTCCCTTTTCACCATAACGGTTGATCTCCCTGACAGCTTCTTCATATGTCCCTGTGATTTCTCTTGTCAGCCCTGTTCCAAATAAACAGTCCACTACCATATCATATTCTGCTTTTGCTGATTTGCTATTGACTGTGATTCCAAGCTTTTCCAGAATTGACAGCTGCCTCCCGCACTCCCTGCTCAGCTTCTCTGTATTTCCGGTCAGGAAAATATCAGCACAGATACCTTTCTCTGCCAGCAGCCTTGCAAGTGCAAGACCATCTCCCCCATTATTTCCGCAGCCTGCAAATATTGCAATACGGATCGTTTCAAAGAGATATGCCTTTATCTCAGAGAACACAGAAAGTGCTGCCCTCTCCATCAGTACCATGGCAGGTATCCCACAGTCATTTATGGCTGTCATGTCACATTCTCTCATCTCTTTAGATGTAACGATATACTCCATAAAACCCCCTTTCAAAAAGAAATAGAAAGTATGCCAGAGGGCAGACTTTCTATGATTTCTTTTCTTCCTGTTCTTTTATAACAGGCTTAAAATTCTGAAGATCAAATATATCGACTACTTCCGGTCCGAAGACATTATGCATATAAGTATAAATATTCTGGCTGGTTCCCTGCATCTCCTGCCTTCTCACCAGCTTTTCTTTTAATTCTTCTCTCGTAGAATCAATCCATTCTGTGAGAGTTTCAATTTCCTGCCCATTTTTCTTAAGCAGGTCATAGGAAATCTCCATGGTCTTCAGCATCAGCTTACGATTGATCTCATCCAGTTCTCCCGGCAGACTGATCAGAATATCCTCGCATTCATCAATCTTTCTGTTACATTCTTCTATCAGTGCTTTATTCTCATCCAGCTTCTTTTCAGCCTTCTTATCTGTTCCGTCACATCCGGTCTCAGCCAGTGTAATGATCTCGTCCATCAGTCTTTTTTTCAGTTTTTTCAGCTTCTTCAATTCATTCGCCGCACCAGCCTGCTGTTTTAACAGCTCTGTCTGTTCTGCAGATAGTGTGTGAATCTTCTTCTCTGCCCCTATGTTTACAACCAGCTGGTGCCATTGGTGATCCAATGTCAATGGCGGCAGCTTCCTGCCAGAAAGGACTTGTCTGAATTCTTCGTTTGATTTTGTCATGTTTCCTCACTCCAATCATCAGGCATCATGATGTGTTTCATATCGGTTAATATTATAGGTCAGCTTCATGAGACTGTCTGAAAGGTGTACATTCTCCACCTGTACATCCGGCGGCACATTCAGATCCACATGTGCAAAGTTCCAGATGCCACGGATTCCTTCCTTCACCAGTTCCTCGGCTACTTCTACTGCACAGTTCTTCGGAATGGTAAGCACTGCAATGTCGATCTCATTCTCTCTGACAAAGGATGGCAGCTCCCTCATGGGAAGCACTTCCATATCCCGGATCTTCCTGCCATACAGCGCTGGATTATTGTCAAATATCCCCCGGAATAAAAATCCTCTTCTTTCAAAGTTCATGTAATTGGCCAGCGCCTGACCAAGATTTCCGGCACCTATAATGATCAGATTATGCGTCTGATCAAGACCAAGTATCTTACCGATCTCGCCATAGAGATATTCTACCTTGTATCCATAGCCCTGCTGTCCAAAGCCACCGAAATTGTTGAAATCCTGCCGGATCTGGGAAGCAGTCACCTTCATAATATCACTTAATTCCTGACTAGAAACCCGCTCGATCCCCTGGTCCTTCAGTTCACCAAGATACCGGAAATATCTTGGCAGCCGTCCTATGACGGCTTGTGATATTCCTTTATTTTCCACAATACCAGCTCCCATATGATTAATAATTTTATCATAGCTCAATGTTAAAAAAATGTCAATTCTTCCTGCATTGACAGAAAGACGCCAAAACGCTACACTCTAAGATGACAAAAACAAATACGAAAAGGACATTTTTTATGATTTTATCCTGTCAGAATCTTTCCAAAGCCTTTAATGAAAAATCTATCCTGAAGGATGTTTCCTTCCATATTGAAGAGCACGACAAAGCAGCAATTGTTGGTATCAACGGAGTGGGCAAAACTACTCTGCTGCGTATCATCGTTGGGGAGCTGCCTGCTGATTCCGGTATCGTCACCCTGAAAAAGGAGGTCTCCTTCGGTTATCTGGCGCAGAACCAGAATGTAAACAGTGAAAATTCCATTTATGAAGAATTACTCTCTGTCAAAGCACCTGTCATTGCCATGGAAAAACAGCTCCGTGAAATGGAAGAAAAAATGCATACTGTAAACAGCAGTGAGCTGGACAGCCTCATGGAAAACTATGCCAGACTGAACCATCAGTTCGAACTGGAAAACGGCTATGCCTATCAGAGTGAGATCGGCGGTGTGCTAAAGGGACTTGGCTTTGCCGAAGAGGATTTTGAAAAGCAGATTTCCACTCTCTCCGGCGGGCAGAAAACAAGAGTCGCCCTGTCAAAGCTCCTCCTGAAAAAGCCGGAGCTGATCATCCTCGATGAGCCAACAAACCATCTCGACCTGAATGCAATTGCCTGGCTTGAAAACTATCTTCTGAATTATAAGGGTGCCGTTCTTACTGTTTCCCATGACCGTTATTTTCTGGATCGTTTTGCCGGCAAGATCATTGAGATTGATCAGGCAAAGGCTACCACCTTCCCTGGCAATTACACAGCTTACGCAGCCAAAAAGGAAATATTGCGTACGGCTGCAAGAAATGCCTATTTAAACCAGCAGCAGGAGATCCGCCATCAGGAAGCTGTTATTGAAAAGCTAAAAAGCTTTAACCGAGAAAAATCTATCAAGCGTGCCGAAAGCCGTGAAAAGATGCTGAATAAGATCGAAATTCTGGAAAAACCCACAGAAGCCCGAACTGATATCCATATGACACTGACTCCCCGCTGTCAGAGTGGAAATGATGTTCTTCATATAGAGCATCTTGCCAAATCCTTCGATGACCTTTCCCTGTTTCAGGATATCAGCATGGATATTAAAAGAGGCGAACACGTAGCCATCATCGGGGGTAACGGTACAGGGAAAACCACGATCCTTAAGATCATCAATGACCTTGTTCCTGCCGACAGTGGTACGATCACGCTTGGTACCAATGTACATATCGGCTACTACGATCAGGAGCATCATGTCCTGCATCCGGACAAGACGCTTTTTGACGAAATATCTGATGAGTACCCTTCTCTTACCGGTACCCAGATCCGTAATACACTTGCAGCGTTTCTCTTTACCGGTGATGATGTATTCAAACTGATCCGTGATTTAAGTGGTGGAGAACGAGGCCGCGTTTCTCTGGCTAAGCTCATGCTTTCCGAATCCAACTTCCTGATTCTGGATGAGCCTACAAACCACCTTGATATAGCTTCCAAGGAAATCCTTGAGGATGCGATAAGTGCCTATAAAGGAACTGTCCTGTATGTTTCCCACGACAGATACTTCATCAACCGGACGGCATCTCGGATCCTTGAGCTTTCTGACGGCAGGCTTACCTGTTATCTTGGAAACTATGATTATTATCTGGAAAAGAAAACCGGTGATCTTCCAAACGGAGTTCTTGCTGTAAAAAACACTGTTTCCAAAGCCCCTGCCCCGCCCTCCGAGGGCATGCAGGACTGGAAAAACCAGAAGGAGCTGCAGGCAAAGCAGCGCAAGAAGGAAAATGATATCCGGAAATGTGAAGAAGAAATCGCAAAGCTGGAAGAAAAAGATAAACAGCTTGATAACGAAATGGCACTTCAAGAAAATGCGACCAATGTGGCAAGGCTTCAGGAGCTGACAAAGGAAAAAGAAAGCATCTCTGCAAAGCTGGAAGAATTATATGAAAAATGGGAAACGCTGGAGGCCTTATAAGGCTTCCAGCGTTTTTCTGATTTCTTTGATAAAGCTTTCACTGTTCAGGACAGTTACATTCTGCAGGGAAGTGATCAGGGCAAGATCCTTTGTCATCTTACCATCCTCGATCGTCTTTAAAGTCGCCTTTTCCAGCTTGTCTGCAAATACAGCCAGATCAGCAAGCCCATCCAGCTCGCCTCTTTTCCGGAGTGCTCCGGTCCAGGCAAATATCGTTGCCACAGAGTTTGTGGAAGTTTCCTCCCCCTTCAGGTGCTTATAATAATGTCTCTGTACCGTTCCATGTGCTGCCTCATACTCATAAACACCGGCAGGGGATACCAGCACAGAAGTCATCATGGCAAGGGAGCCAAACGCAGAAGAAACCATATCACTCATCACATCACCATCATAATTCTTGCAGGCCCAGATGAAGCCTCCCTCTGCTTTCATGACTCTGGCTACCGCATCATCGATCAGCGTATAGAAATAGGTGATTCCTGCATCCTTAAACTGCGCTTCAAATTCCTTTTCATATACCTCCTGGAAAATATCCTTAAAGTCATGATCATATTTCTTTGAAATAGTATCCTTAGTTGCAAACCACAGATCCTGCTTTGTTGATAATGCATAGGAGAAGCATGCTCTCGCAAAGCTGGTAATGGATTTGTCTGTATTATGGATTCCCTGGATAATACCGCTTCCCGTAAACTGATGGATCAGTTCTCTTGTCTCTGTTCCGTCCTCTGCTGTAAACACCAGCTCTGCTTTTCCAGGTCCCGGCACCTTGATCTCTGTATTCTTATAGACATCACCATAGGCATGACGTGCCAGTGTGATCGGCTTCTTCCAGTTTCTGACACAGGGCTCGATTCCCTTTACTACGATGGGCGCACGGAATACAGTTCCATCAAGGATCGCACGGATCGTACCATTCGGACTCTTCCACATCTCCTTCAGATTATATTCTGTCATTCTGGCTGCATTTGGTGTAATGGTCGCACATTTAACAGCCACACCATACTTTTTCGTAGCCTCCGCACTCTCCACAGTTACCCTGTCATCAGTCTCATTTCTATGTTCCAACCCAAGATCATAATATTCTGTCTTCAGATCAATATAAGGAATAAGCAGCTCATCCTTGATCATCTTCCAGAGGATCCTGGTCATTTCATCCCCGTCCATTTCCACGAGCGGGGTGGTCATTTTTATCTTCTCAGCCATATGCTCTTTCTCTCCTATTCCTGCTCTTCATTCTTATAAATATCGTACAGGCCATTCTTTACCATGTTATTATAGGCATTATTCATATGCAGGGTTGCCAGTCTTTCTGCTTCATCTGCATTGCCTGCCTTGATAGCCTCCATGATCTGTCTGTGTTCATTATTGGATGCAATTCCTCTTTCCTTCGTGGAAAGCGTCTTCTGTCTGATCCTTGCTACATACTGGTGAAAATCTACAAGCAGTCTTTCCAGCATTTTGGAATGACAGGCATCATACAGGATATGATGAAACCTGTTATCCAGCTCCGTCATCTGTTCCATATGCCCCTTGGACGCATGGAATGCTGCCAGATATACATTCTCTTCCAGTTCTTCAAGCTGCTCCTCTGTGATATTCTCCGTGGCAAGTCTTGCACACATTCCCTCCAGGGAGGAACGGATCATGTAAATGTCCTTTACATCCTTGGCGGTAATACCTGTCACATAGGCACCCTTATTGGGAATGATCTGGATCAGTCCCTCCAGTTCAAGCTGCCTGAAGGCTTCTCTTACAGGCGTTCTGCTGACTCCCAGCTCTTCCCCTATGGCAACCTCCTTCAGCTCCTCATGTTCCTCATACTTTCCACTTAAAATATCTTCCCGGAGTCTGTTAAACACTCTGCCCCTTAAGGAATATTTGTCTGTCACTTCTTTTTTTACATCATAGCTGCTCATTCTGTTATCATTGCCCTCTAACCGATAGTAGTGTCAAGTCTTTTGCAGGCTATTGCGATCTGTTCAATCAGCTCCGCATCCGTTATGACAGTCACACGGCCTTCCTCATATTGTTTGTCCACCCATTTCTTGATCTCAGCCACAACAGGACTAGACTTATCAAGCTGCTTCTCATCCTTCAGCTTGAAATAGGTATTAATCCAGTGCGCAATTCCAGCAACCCCTGAAGTATTGCTAACTGCACAGAGAACGGGACGGTTTAAAAACTTATCTGTATCAAATATATTATAAATCTCTTCATTTTTCAACAGACCATCTGCATGGATTCCTGCACGGGTCACATTAAAGTTCTTTCCTGCGAAAGGTGTCCTCTCCGGAATATGATAGCCGATCTCCTTTTCATAATACTCGGCTAGCTCAGTGATCACAGTGGTATCCATACCATTTAAATTTCCCTTTAACTGGGCATACTCAAATACCATGGCCTCAAGAGGTGTATTACCGGTTCGCTCACCGATACCAAACAGGGACGTGTTGACACCGGAGCATCCATACAGCCATGCTGTTGTGGAATTGACCACTGCTTTATAGAAATCATTATGTCCATGCCATTCGATCATTTCATGCGGTACACCTGCGTGGGTATGCAGTGCATAAATGATACCCTGTACACTTCTGGGAATAACAGCACCCGGATAATTGACACCATAGCCCATGGTATCACAGGCTCTTACCTTGATCGGAATCTTATACTCCTCCATCAGCTTCATTAGCTCCAGACAGAATGGCACGACATAACCGTAAATATCTGCCCTCGTGATGTCCTCCAGATGGCATCTGACGCTGATGCCTTCTTCCAGACAATCTCTGACTATGCTTAAATAATGCTCCAGGGCCTGACGTCTTGTCATTTTCAGCTTTAGGAAAATATGATAATCAGAACAGCTTACCAGAATACCAGTTTCCTTCATACCGATCTCCTTAACAAGCTTAAAATCCTCCTTGCTGGCACGGATCCAGCTTGTCACCTCCGGGAACTGATATCCCCTTTCCATACACTTATATACAGCATCCCTGTCCTTCTTACTGTAAAGGAAAAACTCACTGGCACGGATCATACCATTAGGTCCGCCCAGTCTGTGCAGATAGTCATAAATCCTTACGATCTGCTCTGTGGTATAAGGTGCTCTGGACTGCTGTCCATCACGAAAGGTAGTATCCGTGATCCAGATATCCTTAGGCATATTGTGAGGCACGATCCTGTCATTAAACGGGATCTTAGGTACCTCTGAATAAGGAAACATATTTCTGAATACCTGTGGTTTCTCTACATCATCCAAAATATACATATGCTCTTCTATCTCGAGCAGATTATTCTTGGAGTTCAAAAACACCGGTCTGTCTAAAAAAACATCATTTTCTTCTGCCATAGTACTATCTCCTCCTGAACTATTCCCAAAGTTCATGTATAATTGTATACATTAAAACATCTCATGTCAACAAAGAATTTATCTCTATCATGCCAGCTCCCTGCTTGCTCCACGGCTCATTCAGATCTCTTGCTGTCATTATCAGCTTATGCTTTGCCTGTTCATTTGTCATCTCCGGATATTTTTGCAAAAGAAGTGCCATAGCTCCTGACACGATCGGTGTTGCCATGGAAGTCCCGCTCTTTTTGGTATAGGCATTGCGATAGCGGAACCCTCTTTTTTCAAAGAAAGCATTACAGGAAATAATATCCGTTCCCGGTGCCACAATATCGGGTTTTCTCATATCATAGGGACTTGGTCCCCGGCTGCTGTACTCCTCACAGAGATCTTCCCTCTCCCCAAAATACCCGTCCTCATTGCAGCTTACCGTGATCACCTTTTTGCGGGCTCCAATAGGTGAAATCGTCATTGCTCCAGGTCCTCCGTTTCCGGCTGCACATACCACGATGATCCCCTGATCCCACACCTCATCTACCAGCAAAAGCAGCTCCCGCATCCGTTCCTCGTCTGATGCTTCACCCATACCAATAGAAATATTCAGTATCCTGATCTGAAATTTCTTCCTGTTATCCAATATCCACTCCAAAGCCCTTATCATACTCTGGAGCATGCCGTCTCCTCGATAATCCAAAACCTTTCCTACGATCAGTCTGCATCCGGGAGCAATCCCCCGGTATCTTCCCATAGAAGCCCTGCCGCTTCCACAGATACAGCCTGCTACATGAGTGCCATGTCCGCTGTCATCATAAAAATCCTTACGCCCATTGACAAAATCCCGGAACAGAAGCACCCTGTCTTCAAAATCTGGATGTCTGGCTATCCCTGTATCCAGCATAGCAACTGTAATTCTGTCCCCTCCACATTCTGCAAGCAGTTTATCACTAAACCCCAGCTGTTCTCTGACACGAAACATAAAAAGACTCCCGGCTTTTTAATTATTCTATGCCAGAAGTCTTTCTGATGCGCTTTTATTTCTTTTTCCTTTTCTCGTTTCCCCTGTAGAAAAACAATGCTACCGAAGCAAAAAATAGTCCGACTGCAAATGCCCATTTGGGATGGGAATAATCACCGGTATCCGGAGTATCATCCTTATTCCCGGAAAATCCGATCAGAGCACTGCCATTGACCACTTGTCCCTGTCCTACTGCTTTACTGCCATGATATATTCCATAAGGTGAAAAATGTCTTGCTGTAAACTGGATATAATCACCATCCTCCAGAGAAAGCACCTGAAACTCTGCAGCTTCAAGCTGTCCATCCTCATCCAGAGTCACCAAATGAGGGTCAGCCGCAGAAAATCCGGACGGCAACGGAAGCTGTATTGTCATATACTGTCTTCCCAGCTTCTTTATAGGAATCTGTCCTGTACTGTCCTTCAGGGAAATATCAAATGCTTTCAGGTCAGAGGGTTGTGCACCTCCATACAATTCTCCATAAGCAGCGGTAATCTTTGCTGCTGCATCATCGGAATCATCGACAGTCAGCAGGTAGCTGCCATCATTTCCCGGCATGGTTGCCATGGTGTCTGTCCCGTCATTTCTGATCTGGCTGCTGTTTATCCGGATACTTACCCCTGTTTCTGTGGTCTGTGCCTGCGGTCCTGCCAGCTCAGCCAGTACATTCTGGTTTTCCTGCCTGACACTTCCCTTCATACCAAAGACTCCATTCTCCAAAACTGTTCCTGTCAGATCTGTGATTTGGTCACTCACAACTGCCGTTCTGCAGCCAGAAAATACCAGACTTCTGGACTGTGGCATGGAAAGCCTTTCCGCACTGTTTCCCAGTGTCATGACAGGGAGAGAAGTACCTTCAAAGGTTACCGTATCAGTTCCCCCTTTGCTGTCAAAAGCTGCAATTCCAATACTTTCTACCGATGCCGGGATCACGATCTTTGATAATGGACAGTCCTGAAATGCTCCGGCACCGATCTCTTTACAGTTTTTTCCACCGTTTACTGTTTTTAAATTTCTGCATCCTGCAAAAGCATTTTCACCGATCCCGATCAGACTGTCCGGCAGATTTACTGCTGTAATGCCCATATGATCCCTGAAGCATTCCGGTGTGATCCTTTTTACACCTGCAGGAATATTTACAATACTGTCATTTCCATCATAGGCAAGTAATATCCCATCTCCCACTACCAGATAAGGATAGGACGCCGAAGCTTTCATGGCATTCTGGATCCAGGGTGTCTTCGCAAAGGCATTACCCTCGATCTGTGTCACACTGTCCGGAATTGAAACCTCCGTCAGACTGTCACAGTGATAAAAAGCACCATATCCAATCGTTGTCACCCCATCCGGGAGCTGTATCTCCTTAAGTGCACTTCTTGCAAAGGCAAACTCTCCGATCTCACGGATCCCGTCTTCCATCTCATAGGTATCAATTGTCCCATCCTGATAATAGGCTTTAGAGGCAATCCTATCCCCGACTACTGTATATTTGGGAAAATCCTTTCCTTTTTCTGCATTCTGTGCCAGCAGAGACCCAAGGCTTTCTGTGTCTCCACTGTTACTGTCAGCATTCGCCGCATCCCGCAGATTGATTTTTCCATTACTTCCATCAACTACATCTGACTGCTTATTATCAATAAATACAACTGCCTTTCCTGCTACAATACTGGATTCCCCAAGCAGCCTTTCATTGTTATAGCTTCCCTGTACCACATGAACTTCAGGAGGCACTGTGGCTGACGGTGATGGTGACGCTGATGGCTGCCCATCTGCAGCTTCATGTATTCCTGTACTCTGTGCATCAGCATTTCCTGTAACTACATCCGGTGAAACCACCTGAGTATCCCCGGTCTCTTCATATTCTACAGTATCTGCCTGAGATGCCTTTCTGTCTGCCGCATAGGCAGCCCCATAGGTTCCTGGAACTGTTTCAAACTCCACCTTACTGCAGCCGTCAAAGGCTGTATCGTGAATGTTATTGATAGATTCCGGCAGATTGACCTTCGCCAGATTCACACAGTCCTGAAACGCATCTGCCTCTATGGTTCTTACCGGAAGAGGAATCGAAACCTCCTGAAGATTCATACAATTAGAAAAGGCATATGCCGGAATATTCGTCAGTGCACTGTCCAGCTTCACATAGGACAGATATGGGTTACCCCAGAAGGCATATCCCTTGATCTCCTCTACTGTAGATGGAAGGGTAAAAGCCTCCTTCTCATAGCCGGGAAGAAGTGCATAGATGATCTTCTGTTCATCGTCATAAATGACTCCGTTACTATAGCTTAAATAGGTATTTTCTGCAGAGAGTTCCACACTCTTCAGGCTGCTGCAGCCAGCGAAGGCACCGCTTCCTATCTCCTTCACCTGATCTCCAAGCGATACATTGACAAGCGATATATCGTTGCTGAAGGCACCCATACCGATCTCCTGCATGCCATTTCCACATCTCACAGTCCTAAGACTTCCACAGTCTGCAAAGGCTCTGTAATCAATTTTTTCCACCTGATCTCCAAGATCAACCTGAATCAGATCATCATTCCCTGAGAACGCTTCTTCTCCAATTTCCTTTATCCCATCAGGAACAGACACGGTCTGAGCCGTGCCTGTATACCTTAATAATTTAGTTCCGTCTGTCTGAAAGTCAGAAGATACCACCACACTGGCCTGCGCATCTGACACAGGAATCTGAGTGACTGCCATGGCAAGCGCCAACAGCATGGCACTCAGAAGTTTCGCTATTTTCCTGCTCATAATTTCTCCACTATTCCAATCAGCCTGCCTTTTTTATATACACTCTGTCCTTCTTGAAGAACAGTACCAGTGAAATACATGCCATACCGATTGCCAGGAACCACTTGGGATGGATCGGATCACCTGTCTTCGGCGTCGAATCAATCGTCCCTGAAGCGGTCAGACTGGCTGTATTTACATAAATCGTATACGGAGAGAAATGGGTCGCTGTAAAGTTAATGCAGGGAACTCCATTTACTGTCGTAAACTTCACGCCAAGATTCTCCAGCCTTCCATCTGCTACTGCACCGGCTTTATTATTGCCTGCATACTGTACCAGTTCATCCGGAATCGGCATGGTAATATTGACAGAAATTCCTGTCGTATCTGCTATCTTGGTCCTTCCGGTTGAATCATAAAGACTGATATCCATCGGGAAATACTGGATCCTGCTGATATCACCATATTCCGCCTGCAGTGCTGCTGTTACAGCATCCGTTGCGCTCTGATCCTCCGTGATCTTGACAACAAAATTATCCGTTGCTCCTGTTACAGTTGCTCCGGCCAATCCTGTATTGGATACACCCGGCTTCGTGATCTCTACTACTGTTCCTGAATTATTTCCTGTATTAGCTGCTCCATTGCTGCTGTTGCTGCTTCCGCCATTGCTGCTAGAACCGCCACTACCCGTTGCTGCAGTTCCTTTCCCTGCCTTATAGGTTGCTGTGATCGCAACATTGGCTGCCGGCATCGTAAATGTTGTAGAAGATGCACTGGCATTGGCAAAGCCTACTCCTGCAGTAGATGTTGTCCACTTATCAAAGGTCTGTCCCTCACCCATAAAATATGCGTTGATCGCTACTATTGCCCCGGCTGCATAGCTGCCGCTTCCGCTTCCACCGGATACACTTACGGTATATTTCTTCGTAGAATCTCCTGCTCCTGCTCCTGGACTTGCCGTAGGTGACGGAGATGCGGAGGAATTGGAATCACCTTTCTCATAGGATGCTACTATACTCATATCCTGTGTTACCTTGGAGAAGTTATCCGGTATCCACGCTACAAACTTATAACCACTCCTTGATGGCGGCATTGGCGCCGTTGCTGCACCTTCATGGTCTACATACTGTGTACTTATGACCGTCTTACCATCATATGCATAAAAGGTAACCGTATGTCTGTTGGAAGATCCGGAATTATCCGAATACTGGGCGATCAGTGTTACATTTGATGTTACGTTATTATAACCGTCCTTAGGCATCCATCCGGCAAATGTATATCCAGTCCTTGTCGGATCAGCCGGCGGTTCAGCACTCTTTCCGGCTTCAACATCCTTTACTTCTTTCAGGAGTGTCCCATCATAATCTAGGAATTTTACTGTATACAGGTCAGATAAATACTCTACATTAATATTATAATACTGACCATAATCATCTGCAGAAGTACCCTTATAGGTGTTAATCGTATTGGTTGATACATGCTCAAAGGCATCACTTACAATATGTACTTCTTTGCCTGGAATCGTTACTTCGATTCCTGTGTTCCCACCAAAAGCTTTGGTGTCTATACGGTTTACTGAATCCGGAAGTCCGACTTCATTCAGCATATCACAATCATTAAAGCAGTTCTTAGGAATCACTTTCAGCTTTTTGGCATCATCCAGATACACCTTTACGATATCATCACAGTCTTCAAAGGCTCCAACTTTAATCTCACTGACATTAGAAATAATAGGATCCGTTGATGATGCTACGATAGGACTGCTTCCCGTCTTTCCTCTGGAAGGCAGACATTCTTCTATCGTGTAAGTTCCATCTTTATTCACGGAATATACAATACGGTTTTCTGCTGCAAAATAATCATTACCCGTAATATCCGTTAATGAATCACACCCTCTGAAAGGTGCTGTGCCAATATTGGTACAAGCACTGCCTAAAACAACATTCTGTAATCTTTCACAGCTGTCAAAGGCATAATCCGGCAGTTTTTTTACATCGGACATAGCAACCGATAAAATACGGTCATTTCCTTTTTTGGCTGTTTCGTACTTCTTAGCATCCTCGCTGTCAGGATCATCGTAATCCTGATAATATCCGCTAAACAGACCCGGTACAGAATCATCTTGGCTTTGTGTGCACATTTTATAGCTCTCATATCCCTCATCACCACTTCCAAAATATGTAGCTACGTTTCTTGTGTTTTTCGACTCATTAAAGAATGAAGTGGCATCAATAGATGTTACACCTGCTGGAACTACAATATTCAAACAGGAATTAATCCATTGCATTTCCTCTTCTGTTACTGTCTGATATTCCATCGTTGCAGTGCTGCCACGGTCATAATTTTTCAAAATACTGTACGGATTTTTCTCAAAGTACTTTTTCGGTCTGGTTGCTGGCAGAACAGCTGCAGGATCTACAAAATATCCTTGATTCAGAAGCTGCAGATAAGCATCATCAATCCAGGGACCATAGGAAGAGCTTTCATAAACGCTTTCATCACCATTATTAGCTATCCATAGCTTGGTAAATTCCTTTCTGTCTGAATCATATGCTCCATTTTGATCATATTTTTGATCGCTGGTACCGGGAACCGTGGTATAAGTTCCCTGAATGCCACCATATTTTGCATAATAAAAATCTTCCATCTTCTTGAGATGAGCCTGATTCCGTCTGTCAAGTTCATTGAACTTTGGATAATCCAAAAGCACAACATCCTCTGTCGCATTATCATACATTACTGTCAGGAAATTAGGAGCAAGACTCTTATAACAGATTCTCTTACCAGCATCATCAATCTTCCCCGTATCTTTTCCCATAGCAAATTTAAACGGTGCATATCCGGGAACAATATCTCCATGTATTGTTAATTCGTCACTTCCTGTTTTAAACGCATTATCACCGATCGTAAATCCATCATATCCAACAGACGGCGTATGGAAAGTAATATCAACCAGCTTAGGACAATTGAAAAATGTATTGTTTCCAATGCTGTTTACAGAATTTCCAATTTCTACCTTTTCCAGTTTTGGTAATCCCGCAAAAACAGAATCATCCAATCTTGTCAGGGAATTATCCTGAATCTCAATAGATCTTATCCTGTCTCTCAGATTACTATCTGATAATGCCCCATTTGCAATTGTCTTGATCTCATAGGAACCAACCTTTGCAGGAATAACAAGGTCTATCGGATCCTTGGCATTCTTATCAATTGGACGGCAGGATGTCAATTCATTTTTTTCATTTGCCTGCAGCAGGTAAACGCCATCACTTACCTCGTAGCATTTTACTCCATTTGAATCAATATATACATAAGGCACATAATTGGACACCCCGGTAAAAGACTGCCACGTTGACTGCCTTGGAAATGCTTCCTTACCACTCACATTCTTTTCCGGACCCGTTACATAAAAATTAGGGTTCAGCACATCCAGAAACAAATATTGATACGTAAACTTATCACCGGATTTGTCACTGTCAAATCCTACATTTCCACATACTGTACTGCCTGCTGCAGCTGTAAAGTCCACGCACTCAAGTCCGGTACAATTTCTGAATGTACCACTCGGTATGTTAACAATGCCATTTATTCCAAAGCTTGACGGAAACTTAACTGTTTTTAATCCGTTACGGCCAGCAAACAGAAAATTTCCCAGCTCACTCTTGCCGCTCTCTCCTGTTATCTTCCGTGGCAATGCAACATTCTGCCAGTTTCCGGATTGTACATTCGAAATAGCAAAGGCACCTTCCCCAATTGCTGTTATCCCTGTATTTTCCATTTCTATAGTATCCAATGCATAATCATTATAAAATGCATATTGATTTATAACGCAGTCTGCCTGAATATTGCTTAAATCTACAGTTCTTAAATTATGACACTCCGCAAATGCCCCATCATGGATTTTACTGATCGAGTATGGCAGGGTTATCTGTTCGATTCCACTGTTCTTGAAGGCCTCCACACCAATTTCGCTCGTATTGCTAAGAGACACTTCTCTTAACTCAGAGCATCCTTCAAAAGCATGATTTCCAACATTGGCCACATTAGCAAACACAATTTTTTTAATAAAAGATTCCTTGAATGCTCCATCACCTACGTATTTGATTTCCTTTGGAATATCCAGTGTATTAACATTCTTGATGCCCGCAAACGCCCCATCTGCAATTCCTATGATCTCTGTAGACTTTTCCGTGACCAAAAAGCCATTTGCATCATTGGAGGCCTGCACATTAGCCGGGGTTCCCCCATATGCCAGATAAATCTTTTTTGCTGTTCCATCTGGTTTCTGTACTGGATTGATATTATCTGTAACAGGATATAATCTGTAATCATTTCCCGGCAGATAATCAGGGTCACTCTGGCCTAAGGAACTTGCCAGTTCGCAATAATAGCTTAATTTCTGCTCATTGGTAAAATCCTTTGATGTATCGAATGTAATATCGGAAGGCTTATCAACTACTGTTGGTGCAGGTCCGGGATCCTGATACTTTGTTGGATCTTTATCAAAATTAGCCTTATCTATATCCCACTGTGCTTTCTTTTTAACGTACTCGTCATAAGCATCACAGGCTGCCTTATATTTATCATAATTGTCCTTTGCATACTTCTGGAACCATGATACACTCTCAACTTGCTGACCAATATCTGCTTTTTTTATATCATCATAGGTCAGTGTAACCGTTTTATGTCCTGCTCCTGTAGTATAAAACGCATCCAGCTTGGTCTCCTCTACCATATAGTAGCCCTTATTCGCTGAATTTCCCAAAAGTACCTCTTCTTCCTGATAAAGGTCATTATACTTGCTGATGATCGCACGCTGATTTCCGTCTATAGTAGCAATATAATACTTAAACTGCCAGTTCAGTGAATAGCTTTCATCACTCAGTTTTCTGACAGAATATGCTGTATATTCAGTTTTTCCATTGGGCTTCAGCTCGTCTGAATGGGTAAACTTAACATCTGCGTCAACTTTATACTGGGCATTTGGACGGCTTACTGTTACTCCATTTGCCTTCAGATCCTCGGCCTCTATATCCTGCACAGGTATTGCTGCGACTGCTACTGCAGATGCCAGAAACAGTGCACCGACCGTTTTTCTTATCCTTCTTCTGAGTCTGAGATTTTTTACCTTTGTTTCTTTTGCTTTTGCCATCAGATTTTTCTCCCTGTTTATCTTTGTATCTTTCTATTGATCAAAGATTTTATAAAATCTTTTTTGCCACTACTACAAATCTTCCGTCCTTCTGTGAATTATCACAGGTAGACAGGGTCAACAGACTGTCTCCGTATCCTGCTGTCACTCCTGTATCATATAAGGAAATCTTCTTCATCTCTTCCATATACGACTGAAATTCTGTTCCGGAATTTGCATTAATAAACTGATAATATTTGAAAACCAGATCATCTTCGTTGTACACCTGGGAACGGAATACATACATCACTTCATAGGTTCCCTTTTCATAGATGGTGTCAAACTGAATTACTTTGTGCTTTTCATAATAAGCTTCCTTGGCATATTTCTGAAGCTGCCCGAACATCTGTCCGGACTTCATATGATGTCCGTAAATGATCAGGTTCGTGCTTCTTGGATACACACTGCAGGAGCAGTCCAGAAAAAGACTGCCATTTTTGTCATATTCCTGATTAAAATTATGCTCAAGATAATACTTGTTATCCGATGTCTGCATGACAGGATAATCTATTATTGTATCGTCAATTTTAAGCCATCCAATTAGCTTTTTATTTTTTTCAAATAAAGTTATGTATTCATCAAGTATATCGGGCATATCCTCTGATGTTCTATGTACTGTAACACCATTCCCCACATTTAGCTGGCTCAGCGTCCTGTTTCCCTTTAATTCAGCAAGGTTTTCATAATTCATGCCTGTCCTTGTACTCTGAAAATAATAAAGACCAAAATATCCAAAGCAGACCACCGCGATCCCGGAGGCCAGCACTACGATCAGCTTCCGTCTTCTTTCCCTCCTGATCAGTTCCTTCTGGATCTGTTTTTCCAGTTTTTTTTCAAACTGCGCTGAGTGTACGGTCTGATTCTTTCTCTTTTCTGCGGATTTTTCTTTTCCGCCCGCTTTTCCTGCTTTTTTCTCTTTTATGTGTTTTCTTTTAGTACCTGCATTATCAGCTGTAATTCCCTGTGCTTTAAAAGCCTCTATCTTTTCATATATCTCATCGTCAAAATCAGTACCAACTACTGTTTCAAACTGGAAGCTCCCGCTCTGCAGCTCTGCATATAATTCATACATCTGCTTCGGATTCTCCAGATCCAGTTTCTTTTTGATCTGCTCTATCTTTTTCAGATCCTGCAGAGCCGCTTCATAATCAGCTCTGGTTCTGAAACGTCTGCCGGCTACTGTCAGCATATCTACCGTCATGGCGCTCACTTCTCCTTTATGATATATAATTCATTTTACTATATGTTGAAATTTATTCAAGTCTTTTCAGAATATATCGGAATAAAAAGAGGGAACTGTCGCAAAACAGTTCCTCATAGTAATAAATATCGATCTGACATTGCTTCTTAGAATTCTTTTGCATCTTTCCCCAGATTTCAGTTTTCTTTTCGCCGTCCCGGTATGCCTTAAGTCTGATCGGTGTTCCTTCTGCCAGTTCGGATAATCTAATGGCTGATCTCCTCTGATTTGATTCTTTTCATCCTGCTTATTATCCCTCATCCAGTTCCTAAAGTCAATGTATGCTTCTACCATTCTTGCATAATGTGCAACAGTTCATTTCTTTTCTTTCAGTCTGATACACAATGCAGCAATCACGACTGCCGCTGCAAAAGAAGCGACTCCTGTAAGCACATAGCCCCCGGCATCCTCATGCAGAAGAATAGCGCCATACATTCCCTGTGCTGTGATCTGTGTCTGACCGGTCACAGCACCTGTTGTTCCCACAAGAAGCCTGTATCATACATATTGTCTGAAGCTCCTTTCCTAATACATTGTAAAAAAGATTCTTTATTATCTTAGGTACAGAAAATCAGAAAAATTCTCACCTTTTTTAAATATCAGTTTTCCGGCTGCCAGGATCAGGACAGGCAGGGCATATGCAATATATTGTGCTATGCCTCCATAAGCGATCAGAATATTATATGTCGCGTGAAAGGTAATAGCAGCCCCGAGCAGGCCACAGGTTCCGGCGATTTTCAGCCATGCCCGCTGCCATGCATACGCAAGCCCATCTCCCACGATAGCACTGCATATTACGTGCATCGCTCCCGTTCCAAACCCACGGAAGAAAATGAAAGAAAAATACTCTGCGCCATTTTGTATCAGATAACAGACATTCTCAAAGGTTGCAAAGGAAAGACCAACGATCATGGCAGCCGTCTTGATCTTCCCCGGCTCCGGTTCAAATATAAGAAGAAAAAACAGCAGCGGCAGAAACTTCATCACTTCCTCTACAACCGGAGCAATCTCTGCAGCAGCCACGAATGCATCTGTCCTGTGCAGTGCGGCAAAAAATGTATTGATATAAGCAGAAAGCATACATGCACTCATTCCGGCAAAGCAGAAGAAAAAGAAACGTCTTTTCCGTTTCCCCATGCAAAGAGCTCCGATCAGCAGCGGTGACACCATACAGATGAACACATTTTCTATGTAAGTCATGCTATCACCGCCCTTCTTGTAGCAGGCAGCAGACACAAAATACAGCAGGTCAGCAGAATATCAAACCAGAAATTGGGATTTAAAAAACTGTTGTTCTGCCAGAAGCAGCCTGAAATCCAGAGTGCATACTCTGCAGCCACATAGCATAAGACCACGATGTGAAAATACTTCGCATCTTTTTCACACCCTATCTGTTTTTCTGCATAGACAAGTCCCCTGATGGAGCAGTAAGAAATAATGACCATCATATCGCACCATAGCAGGTTGGACAAAATATCACCATAGCTGCAGAAGAACAAAAACAAGGGAACCCCTATGATCAGCGAAAGCCATGCCGCGTTACATTTGAAAGACCGCTCTTCCCCACTGGACAGCGTATATTGCAGAATGCGAAGGAAAATAACGCTTGAGATCCATCCAAACTCTGATACATAAAAAACCTGAGGCGTCTTTGAAAATAACAGCAGATAGAGTGTCCAATAAAGTGAGCCAAGTGTAAAACAGCCATAAAAGCAGGACAGCAGAAAATAAGCCTGGCTTTGTTTTTTCCAGTACCGGATACCCGCAAGACCAAACCCCAGAAGAGCAGCCAGAAATTGCAAAAGATTATTGATCAGTTCCATCCTCTCTGTCCCTCTTTTTATCTTCTGTATCCTGATCCTGCCCATCCAGAAGGCGGATGCGGAAGCACAAAATGGTAACGCATATGCCAAGTAGAAAGGCAAGCAGCCCTATGGCAATATAGCCAAGCGCTTCACTGTTGCCAAATATGCTGGCTGCCATCTCATAATTGGAATAGCTATTGTTCCGGTTCCGGCTGGCAGCATCAGGTATGAAAAAGGAGAGACAGATGATCAGTGCAAGGAATGTCTCCGTTTGCTCTTATGACGCAATGCCATATGACGCGCTGCTTTATACACGTATGCTTTCAGTCCTCCATCCCGTATGTGGGGTTTTTTCGTAAACAGATAGGAAAAAACCTCTATCATCAGGTTCTCAGCCTCGTGAACATCCTGCAGATACCCGTTTATGTACATAGTCAGCGGATTACCGTATTTTTTCATTAATTCATTAAGTCCCGTTTCATCTCCATTTACGTACCGCCTGTATAATTCTTCATCGGAAACCATGCCGTTCACTTCCTTTCCCCTTGCCAGCCCTGTATAGATAGGATATCTATATCATATGCAAATATCAGTATATTTTCAAGAATGACGTTTTGGCCAGTTTAAAAATTTTTTCTGTCTCCATAGAAACACATACAAGCCTGCCTTCATAAGATATAGCATAAAACAACAAACCCTTTTGGAGGCAATACCATGAGTGATTTAACAGCTACCGGATGTGGATGCACATCCAATACATCTTCTAATTCCGGATGTGGATGCAGCTCCATGACCTGGATCATCATCTTACTGTGCCTGTGTGGCGGATGTGGCAATGGCTGTGGTAATAACAGTCTTTTTAACTCTGGCAACGGCTGCGGATGTGAAAGTATTCTGATCATTCTCTTACTTCTTGGCTGCTATGGCGGCAATGGCTGCGGATGCAACTAACAGCTTCTGATCCTTTTCATCATTTCTGAAGGTAGGTCCTGAAAAGGACCTACTTTTCTGCATAGGATCGGTAGTCAGCTCATACATTTAAGATAGCAGAGAAAACAGCTTCATCCGTCAGGCATTGAAAGGAGGATTCCATGGAGCAGCAGGATGGGAACAAGGTAATGGCATTTGACACATTATTCAGCACAAATCATATTGCCATGCTTAAGATCCTTCTTTCCTGCCTAGACTATCATGCTCAGAAATCCATGGCTGTTTATATTAAATTACTCGAGCTGCAATATACGATCCGTTATTATAAACAGAATCCTCATCCTCTCTGCGGCTGCACAGGCCAGGACGCTTCCCGTGATCTTCCTTCTCTCTGCAAAGAGCTTCTTCCGTACTGTGATGAAGGGGAAAAGAAACAGATCGAGCAGCTCTGCAGTCTTTTCCAAAGCATGGAAATGTACCGTGAATTTTCAAAAACGATGGAAACCATGAAAGATATGATCCCCGGATTTTCTGATATGTCTGATCTGTTTTCATCCGGCGATCCTTCTTCAGGCTCTTCACCGGATATCATGTCGTTATTGATCAATATGCTTACTCCTGAGCAACAGGAAATATTTCAGATGTTTGGAGGTAATCAGAATGACAAATGAATGGATGCAGGATGAATCCCTGCAAAATATCGATCCCTATAAGCTGGAATTTCTTCAGGCACTGGTTTTTGAAAGCAGTAATCTGCGTAAAGAACAGCTCCTCCCGTTTTTGATGGCAGTAGCCAGACGGGGACAGGAAAAGAAGGTCACGTTCTCAGATGAGGAAATCAGCACCATCGCCGGTGTGCTAAAGAAGCACGCCACACCGGAAGAGCTGTCCAAAATGGATAAGATTCTTTCCATGCGGGCACGCTCCTGATCCCGTGTGCAGAAAAAGGGGACTGCAGACTGATATAGCATCATTCTGCAGTCCCTGACATTTATTTCATAACAATATTTACAATTCTTCCCGGTACATAGATTTCTTTTACAATGCTTCCCGTCAGCTTATCAGCGATCACCTTCTTCGCATTCTCAATAACAGCATCCTTCTGGTCATCCTTATGGATCGCCAGCGTCGCTCTTGTCTTACCATTGATCTGGACAGCAATCTCTACTGTAGCTTCCTTTGTTTTCTCTTCATCAAACTCGGGCCATACTGTCTGATAAACTCTTCCATCAAATCCTGCTCTCTGCCAGAGTTCTTCTGTAATATGAGGTGCAACCGGATTCAGCAGTGTAAGCAGTGTCCTGTATTCCCCCTTTGTTACGGAATTCTTCTTATAGAATTCATTGATCAGTGCCATCATGGCTGCGATCGCTGTATTATACTTCAGATTTTCAAAGTCACTGCTGACCTTCTTAATGGTCTGGTGCATCTTTACTTCCATATCAGCAGAGTAACCATCCTCCTCTGTCAGGATATCCTGCAGCTTCCATACTCTTTCAAGGAATCTTCTGCAGCCCTTCACACCATCCTCTGACCAGGATGCGCTTAAGTCAAAGGCACCGATAAACATTTCATAGGTACGTAAGGTGTCAGCACCATAGTCTCTTACAATATCGTCCGGATTGACAACATTACCTCTGGACTTGCTCATCTTCTCTCCGTTGGATCCAAGGATCATGCCGTGGGAGGTTCTCTTCTGATACGGTTCCGGGCAGGGAACAACTCCCTCATCATAAAGGAATCTGTGCCAGAATCTGGAGTACAAAAGATGCAGCGTGGTATGCTCCATACCGCCATTGTACCAGTCAACAGGCATCCAGTATTTCAGTGCTTCCTGGCTTGCCAGTTCTTTATCATTGTGCGGATCAGTATAGCGCAGGAAATACCAGGATGATCCGGCCCACTGGGGCATAGTATCTGTTTCTCTCTTGGCAGGGCCTCCACAGCAGGGACATGTAGTATTTACCCACTCCGTCATGGCTGCAAGAGGTGATTCGCCATTATCTGTCGGCATATAGCTTTCCACATCCGGAAGTTCCAGTGGAAGCTCAGTTTCCGGCAGCGCTACATAGCCGCACTTATCGCAGTGTACGATCGGGATCGGCTCTCCCCAGTAACGCTGTCTGGAGAATACCCAGTCTCTCAGCTTATAATTGGTCTTTGCATGTCCAATTCCCTTTTCGGTCATGAACTCGATGATCTTCTCCTTGGCATCCGCAACGGATAATCCATCAAGGAATCCTGAATTCACCAGTGTTCCTGCTGCTACATCGGTATAAACAGCCTCATTGACATCAACAGGACTTCCTGCTACGACCTCGATGATCGGCATATTGAACTTCTTTGCAAACTCCCAGTCTCTTTCGTCATGGGCAGGTACAGCCATGATGGCACCGGTACCATAGCTCATCAGTACATAATCAGAAACCCAGATCGGAATTTCCTTATCATTCACAGGATCAACCGCAGTCAGACCATCCAGCATGACACCAGTCTTATCTCTGGCAAGCTCTGTACGTTCAAAATCAGATTTCTTTGCTGCCTGCTCTCTGTAGGCAACGACCTCATCATAGTTCTTCAGATCATCCTTATACTTATCGATCATCGGATGCTCTGGGCTGATGACCATGTAGGTTACACCAAAAAGGGTATCCGGTCTTGTGGTATAAACTGTCAGCTTCTCATCCTTGCCCTTAACAGCAAAGTCTACTTCCGCACCGGTTGACTTACCGATCCAGTTCTTCTGGGAAACCTTGACTCTTTCAATATAATCTACCGTATCCAGTCCCTCGATCAGCTTGTCTGCATAAGCAGTGATCTTCAGCATCCACTGGCTCTTTACCTTACGGATAACCTCGCTTCCGCACCTCTCACAGACACCATTGACTACCTCTTCATTGGCAAGTCCGACCTTACAGGAGGTACACCAGTTGATCGGCATCTCTGCCTTATAGGCAAGTCCGGCCTTGAACAGCTTTAAGAAGATCCACTGTGTCCATTTATAATATTTAACGTCAGTCGTATTGATCTCACGATCCCAGTCAAAGGAATAACCAAGGGAATGTAACTGGCTCTTAAATCTCTTCACATTATTCTCGGTAACAATCCTTGGATGGATATGATTCTTGATCGCATAGTTCTCGGTAGGAAGCCCGAATGCATCCCAGCCCATGGGATACAGAACGTTGTAGCCCTGCATTCTCCTCTTTCTGGCTACGATGTCCAATGCCGTATACGGTCTTGGGTGTCCTACATGAAGTCCCTGTCCTGAAGGATAAGGGAACTCAACCAGTGCATAGTATTTCGGTTTGGTAAAGTCATCTGATGTCTTGAAAGCCTTTTCATCGTCCCAGACCTTCTGCCATTTGGTCTCTACTTCCCTGTGATTATATAATTCAGCCATTGTAAACTCTCCTCTCATCATGGCATAATAAACCAATCACAATTTTACTCACTCTCAGAAGCATTGTCAAGAAAAAGAAACGGCACTGCGCCTGTGCGCAGCACCGTTTCTTCAGGATCACATATCCCCATATGTGTCCTCTTTTCCTTCTCTAAAAAGACCCCCGTCTTTTATTCTTCATTTCCTTCTGCTACCTTGGCAGCTCTCGCTGCTACTTCCTTCTCCTGAATATCAGAGGGTGTCTGTTCATAGCGGGCAAATTCATAGGAATAATCTCCTCTTCCTCCCGTCATGGAACGAAGATCCGTACAATATCCAAACAATCCCATCATCGGAACATCTGCCAGGATCTCCTGGCTTCCTCCGGCTACCGGATTCATGCCAAGCACTCTTCCTCTTCTCTTATTCAGATCCCCCATAACATCTCCGGTATAGGAATCCGGTACAGTAACCTTAAGTGACATGATCGGCTCTAAGAGGATCGGTCCAGCTTCCATAAAGCCCTTCTTAAATGCCTGTTTTGCTGCAGTCTTGAATGCCATTTCTGAAGAATCAACCGGATGATAGGATCCATCATAAAGAACTGCCTTTACACCAACAACCGGATAGGCTGCCAGAGGTCCCTTCACAGTCGCTTCCTGGATACCCTTTTCTACAGCCGGGAAGTAGTTCTTCGGCACGGCGCCGCCTACAACCTCCTGCTCAAATACATAAGCCTTCTCCAGATCGCCGGAAGGACCAAAGCGCATCTTAACGTGCCCATACTGTCCGTGCCCTCCTGACTGTTTCTTATATTTGTATTCCACATCCGAGGTTTTCTTAATAGTCTCACGGAAGGCCACCTTAGGCTTACTCAGTTCGATCTCAACCTTATATTCATTCAGAAGCTTGCTTGCAATCACTTCCAGATGAAGATCCCCCATTCCATACAGCAGCATCTGCTTATTTTCAGCATCATTGACATAACGCATGGTCAGGTCTTCATGTGAGATCTTCTGAAGAGCCTGAGAAATCTTGTCAACATCACCTTTATTCTTAGGCTTATATCTCATATATGTATAAGGTACCGGCAGCTCCCATTTACCATACTTGATTGTCGTAACCTTAGTGGATAGGCTGTCACCGGTTCTTGCTGCTGTCAGCTTGGCAAGTGCTCCGATATCCCCCGCATGAAGCTCTTTGATCTCAATCGCCCTGCTTCCCTGCATTACATACAGCTTGCTGATCTTTTCTTCAATATCCTTATCAACATTGTAGATCATATCATCTGCCTTTAATACACCGGAGTTCACCTTGATCAGAGAATACTTTCCAATGAAGGGATCTACGATCGTCTTCCAGATATAAGCAGATTTGGCCTTGGAGAAATCATAGTCCGCATGATAAATATCACTGGTCTTCATATTGATACCTGCTACTACCCTATTCTCCGGACTCGGGAAGTACTTGATGATATCGTCAAGCAGTGTATACATACCCTGACACAGTGTGTTGGAACCCATTGTCATGGGGACGATACTGCCATCACAGACATTGATCCTGAGTGCTGCCCTGATCTCCGCCTCTGAAAATATCTCTCCGTTAAAATAACGCTCCATCATATCTTCACTGGTTTCTGCCACAGATTCCATCAGGGTATCTCTGCAGATCTGAAGATTTGGCTTATTGTAATCCGGCACCTCACATTCTGTAACCTCCTTACCCTGCCAGCGGTTACCTGTCTCTGTAATGACATTGATGTAGCCGACAAATTTCTCATTCTCACGGATAGGCAGATGGAAGGGAGCCATTTTCTTGCCAAACATGGCGGTCATATCTTCTACTACCTGACGGAAGGATGCATTATCCACATCCATATTGCTGACGTAGATCATGCGGGGCAGTTTGTACTTCTCGCAGAGATCCCATGCCTTCTTCGTACCGACCTCTACGCCGGCCTTACCATTGACTACAATGACCGCTGCTCCAGCAGCACTGATGCCCTCTTCTACTTCGCCTGCGAAATCAAAAAAACCAGGGGTATCAATGATATTGATCTTATTGCCTGCCCATTCGATCGGGATCACGGAAGTACTCACTGAAATTTTACGTTTCTGCTCTTCCTTGCCAAAATCGCTCACTGTATTTCCGTCATCTACCTTTCCAAGGCGGGAAGTAATACCTGACAGATATGCCATAGCCTCAACCAGACTGGTCTTGCCGCTGCCGCCGTGTCCCAGCAGAACGACATTACGAATCTTGTCAGTAGTGTAAATATTCATATTGTTTCCTCCGTTTTCTGTTGTTTTGGGCATTTTAACAATACTTAAATTTAAAATCCTTTTCTTCTGGAAAACCCATGAGTACATTTTACTAAAATAATCTGAATTTTTCAATACTTTTTGTTAATTAAGTACACATTCCAGCATTGTCCATATCATTTTCCATCTCTTATACATTCCAGTTGAATTTCATGCTTTAAAGTGCTATATTACCCTTAGTATTTTGTACCCGGAAAGGAAGAAAAATCATCATGGAACATCAGATTACCTGTGGCTTTATCGGTCTTGGCCTGATCGGAGGTTCAATCGCAAGGGCTCTTCGGCAGTATCACCCGGATTACCGGCTGATCGGTTACGATGTCAACCGGGAAGCAACTGCACTTGCTGCTTCAGAGGGTGTCCTTGATCTGTCACTTTCCTGTATCAGCAGTGAATTTTCTTCCTGTGACTATATTTTCTTATGCGCACCGGTATCCTTTAATGACAAAAACCTTCTGACACTTAAAGCATACCTCTCAAAGGATTGTCTGCTTACCGATGTCGGCAGTGTCAAATCCGATATCCACAGACATATTAAAGAACTCTCTTTGGAGGATCAGTTTATCGGAGGCCACCCAATGGCTGGCAGTGAACGGACAGGCTTTGCCAACTCCAAGGCACTTCTTCTGCAGAATGCCTACTATATCCTCACCCCTACCGCTTCCGTAAGAAAGGAATGGGTCGAAAAATACAGGGAGCTTGTCACCTCCCTGAAGGCCATCCCTCTTGTGATCACCTGTGAAAAGCATGACTACATCACCGCTGCCATCAGCCATCTGCCTCATGTGATCGCTGCTTCCCTTGTCAATCTGGTAAAGGATGAGGACGGCAGTGAGGGACTGATGAAGATGATCGCTGCCGGGGGCTTTAAGGACATCACAAGGATCGCTTCCTCATCCTCAGATATGTGGCAGCAGATCTGCCTGACGAACAGGGATAATATCCTTACTCTGCTTGACCATTATATGGAAGCCCTTTCTGAGATCCGCACGGAGATTGCCGATGCCGATGGTGAGCGGATCTATGACTTTTTCCGCAGTGCCAGAGAATACAGGGATTCCTTCATCAATGCTTCCAGCGGTCCTATTAAGACCTCTTATACACTCAGCATTGATATTGCCGACAGAACCGGTTCCATCGCAAATGTTGCTGCCATTCTGGCCGATCATAATATCAGTATCAAGAATATTGGTATCCTCCATAACAGGGAACAGCAGGAGGGTGCCCTGAATATTGAATTTTATGCTGAAGAAAGCATAGAAAAGGCAGCCGCTATCCTCTCTGAAAGCGGCTACCCCATCCACGAAAAATAATACAACAAAATGCAGGCCAGACAGCCTGCATTTTCTTTATGATTCCCAGCTTTAATGTTCTGCAAATTTTTCCGATTCCCTGATCCTTGCAAGTGCTCTTGCCATGGCAGCCCGCGTCATATGATACTCCCGGATGCTCTGCTCCTGGCGCAGCCGTTCATTTGCTCTTTCCAGTGCTTCCCTTGCCCGGTTTTCATCAATATCCTCCGGTCTTTCTATCGTGTCCGCCAAAAGAACAACTCTGTTATTCGCAACCTGACAGTAACCACGTCCTACTGCCACACTGGTAAACGCCTCTCCTTCTTTCTTCCGGAATCTGGCTTCTCCTTCTGCCACAGCGATCATAAGCTCTTCATGGTGTGCCATAACAGCCCTTTCCCCATCTGGTGCCGGAATGATCAATGAATTACAGAGTCCTTCATAAAAGACTCCATTACTGGATATCATTTTCAAATAAAAATCTGACATCACAAGCTCCTTTCAAGACCGTCTGCCAGCCTGTGCCTATATACTGCCCTCCATTGCCTTCGCCTTTTCTGCCACATCCTCGATCGTTCCAACATTAAAGAATGCTGCTTCCGGATAAGCATCTGCTTCTCCATTAATGATCGCCTGGAAACCACGGATCGTATCCTTAAGCGGTACATACTTTCCGGGAATACCGGTAAAGTTCTCAGCCACATGGAAGGGCTGTGAAAGGAATCTCTGGATCTTTCTTGCACGGCTTACGGTCAGCTTATCCTCCTCAGACAGCTCCTCCATACCAAGAATGGCAATGATATCCTGCAGCTCCTTATATTTCTGGAGCATCTCCTGTACCCTTCTTGCTGTCTCGTAATGCTCCTGTCCTACCACATCTACTTCCAATATACGGGAAGAGGATTCCAGTGGATCTACTGCAGGATAAATTCCCTGTTCTACGATCTTTCTGGACAGAACGGTAGTTGCATCCAGATGGGCAAAGGTGGTTGCCGGTGCCGGGTCAGTCAGATCATCTGCCGGCACATAAACTGCCTGCACAGAAGTAACTGATCCCTTTCTGGTAGAAGCGATCCTCTCCTGAAGCTCTCCCATTTCAGTAGCCAGTGTGGGCTGATAGCCTACTGCTGACGGCATACGACCAAGCAGTGCAGATACCTCGCTTCCGGCCTGTACATAACGGAAAATATTATCTATGAACAAAAGTACATTCTGATTCATTTCGTCACGGAAATACTCTGCCATGGTCAGACCTGTTTCTGCTACTCTCATACGGGCTCCGGGGGGCTCATTCATCTGTCCAAACACTAGGGCTGTCTTTTCCAGAACTCCGGATGCCTTCATTTCCGTCCATAAATCATTTCCTTCTCTGGAGCGCTCACCGACACCGGTAAAAATAGAATATCCACCATGCTCTGTCGCAATATTCCGGATCAGCTCCTGGATCAGGACGGTCTTTCCTACACCGGCACCGCCAAACAATCCAATCTTGCCACCCTTTGCATAGGGAGCAAGCAGATCAATGACCTTGATCCCGGTCTCCAATATTTCAACCACCGGACTCTGTTCCTCGAAGGTTGGCGGTTTTCGGTGGATACACCACTTTTCACTGTCCGTAACTGCATCTCCTCCGTCTATGGTTTCTCCAAGGACATTGAACAGTCTTCCCAGCGTTTTTTCTCCCACAGGAACCGTAATTCCGGCTCCTGTGGGGGTTACCTCCATGTCTCTGCAAAGCCCTTCACTGGCTGACAGCATGATACACCGTATCACATTATTGCCAAGCTGCTTTGCCACCTCCATGACACATTTTTTTCCCTGATTTTCTACTGTCAGTGCCTCTTTAATATGGGGGAGCGGTCCCTTTTCAAACTGTACGTCAACTACAGGTCCCGATATCTGTATGATTTTTCCTTTTTCCATCACACATTCACCTCTTTTATTCTTTGCTGCAGCCTCGCAGCCCGTTTCTTTTTCGCTTCTCTCTTCTTACGCTGTGCCCGTGCACCACTAGAGACCTCTGTGATCTCCTGCGTGATCTGTGCCTGCCTCGCCCGGTTATACATGATGTTCAGATCATGCAATAGCTTATCTGCATTATCTGTGGCAGCTTCCATTGCCATCATCCTGTCATTCTGCTCGCTGCAGAAGGCTTCTACCAGTGCTCCGTAAATAAAGCCGGCAAGATAATTGGGGACGATCATATCTACTGCGTCCTTTGCTGAAGGTTCCAGCTTAAACTCTTCCTGATACACATCTGTCGGCGGAGGAGGAAGCTGCTTTCCTGACAAGGGCAGCAGTTGTTTATCCTCTGCCTGGCACAGCATGCTGTTTTCCATACGGGTATAGATCACATGCAGCTCTTCAATCTCTCCCGTCATATACTTTTCTCTCAGGATCTCGCTGATCCATCTGGCTCTGTCAAAGGTAGGATCCTGTACCGTATAGGTAAAATTCTCTGCAATGGGAATATGTTTTCCGGCAAAATACTGCCTTCCAAGCTCACCCACCACAAAAAGACTGATCTGCTTTTCTGACTGATCCAGAAACTGCTGTGCCAGCTTCAGTATATTATGGTTATAGGCTCCGGCAAGTCCCTTGTCTCCTGTGATCACAAGCAGTCCGATCCTTGCACAATTCCCAGAAGGATCCCCGAAGTAGGGATGCTCCATTTCCGGCAGGTGCCGCATGATACGTTCAATCGTGGACTGCAGCATATAGAAATATGGTTCTGTCTTTTCCAGATCTCTTTTTGCTTTTTTTAACTTCGTGGATGAGATCATGTACATGGCTCCCGTGATCTTACGGGTATCCGCTATGCTTCTGATCCGGCTCTGAATCTCTCTTAAGCCTGCCATGTCAGCTCACCACCTGACTTTTATATTCCTTTACAACTGAAACGATCCTCTTTATCAGGTCATCATCCAGCGTTTTCATCTGTTCAATCTCATTCCCGATCTCCGGATGCTTTTCATCCATATAGGCAAGCATATTTCCCTGAAATTCCTTCAGCTTCGGAACCGGAATGTCCAAAAACAGCTTGTTCGTTGCACTGCACAGAGTGATCACCTGTTCATGCAGTGACATCGGATGCTCCAGCGGCTGCTTTAACAGCTCCATCAGCCCTTTTCCATATTGCAGCTGCTGCATAGTAACAGCATCCAGGTCTGAGCTGAACTGGGTAAAGACTTCCATTTCACGGTACTGGGCAAGATCGATACGGATACTTCCTGCCGCCTTTTTCATGGCCTTGGTCTGTGCTGCACCACCTACACGGGATACAGAAAGACCTACATTGACAGCCGGACGCATTCCTGAGAAAAACAGATCACTTTCGAGAAAGATCTGTCCGTCTGTAATGGAAATCACGTTGGTCGGGATATAGGCAGATACATCACCTGCCTGTGTTTCAATGATCGGCAGTGCCGTAATGGAACCGCCTCCCATGGCATCACTGAGCTTGCTTGATCTCTCCAAAAGTCTTGAATGCAGATAAAAGACATCGCCGGGATAAGCCTCACGTCCGGGGGATCTCTCAAGCAGCAGAGAAAGTGCGCGATAGGCAACGGCATGCTTGGAAAGATCATCATAAACAATCAGAACATCCTGCCCTCTGTACATAAAGTACTCTGCAAGTGCTGTTCCTGAATAAGGCGCGATATACTGGAGCGGTGCCGGATCACTGGCTGTAGAAGATACCACGATCGTATACTCCATCGCCCCATGCTTTTCCAGTGTATGTACCAGTTTGGAAACTGTTGATGCCTTCTGTCCGATCGCCACATAAATGCAGATCACATTTTTTCCCTTCTGGTTCAGGATCGTATCCACTGCGATTGAGGTTTTTCCTGTCTGTCTGTCTCCGATGATCAGTTCTCTCTGTCCACGTCCAATCGGGAACATGGAATCGATGGAAAGAATACCGGTCTCAAGCGGTGTATCCACAGACTTTCTGTCAACAATACCGGGCGCAGGCTGTTCGATTGGTCTGTAATCTGAGGCACTGATCCCGCCCTTGCCGTCAATCGGGGCTCCGAGAGCATTCACAACTCTTCCAATAAATTCATCTCCTGCCGGAATGCCTGCCATACGTCCGCTTCGCACAGCCTTTGTGCCCTCTTCTATTTCTTCCTCATCATCAAACAGGATACAGCCAACCTCGTCTTCCCTGATATCCTGTACCATGGCCTTCTGTCCATTTTCGAAGATCACAACTTCTCCATACATGGCATGGTCAATTCCATCCACGTAGACGATCCCATCACCTACGCTGTTGACAATACCTACTTCATTTCCGGATACATCAATATTTTCAAGGCTGTCCCTGAGAATACTTATAATTCCCTTCTGAACCAGAAGAGAATCTTTTCCGGACAGCTCCATGGAATCAATCTTTTTTTTCAGAAGCGCTTCCCGGCCTTTTGTACTCCAGTCGTATTCCTGACTTCCGGCCCGGAGGATAAATCCACTTCCCAGATTTTCATTCTGTTTTCTGGTCAGGTTCAGGACTCTTCCCGGGTATTTTTCCTCCAAAAAGCTGACAATGCCTTTAAGCTGTCTGTCACTTGGCTCTGTTACATATTCAAGAACACAGTCAAGCGGCTGCTTTTCTTCTGCTGACAGAGTATGATATTCCTCCTTCAGCATTTCAAGCTCGGAAACCTGACAATGGGCAGCCAGAAGCTTTAAAAGTCCTCTGCTCTGCAGCGGGAAGATCTTCTGGATGATTTTTTCTTTATTTTCTGGTGAGGCAGTCGGATCATCCAGCTGTTTCTGGATCTCCGGTACGATCTGCAGCAGGTCAAGTGCCTCATCTATCTCCCGGTCTGTAATCTGCTCACCTATCATTTTTTCCAGATAAATATTAAGATTCTGCATGCTCACTCTCACCTGCTTTTGTCAAAAATTTGTCATATAGCTCACTGTTATCTTCTTCCTTCTGCATTCCTTCTGACACAGCTGAGAATAACAGGGAACGGATTTCCTTTTCCGCACGGCTGACCATTTTGGTATGCTCCAGCTCAGCAGTTTTTTTGGAATCCTCAATGATCTGTCCGGCTTTCCTGTTTGCTTCTCCCACGATCTGCCGATAAGCTGCCCTGGCATCTTCCTGTGCCTTCTTCATTACCTGATCCTTTTCATCCTGGATGCCGTTTTGCAGTGCCTCATATTTTTCCTTCTGCTGTCCCGCCTCAAGCTTCTCCTGCTCTGCTTCTTTGTAACGGCCTTCAATCGCCTCTTCTCTTTTGGCGATGATATTATTCACTGGCTTAAAAAGGAATTTCTTAATCAGGAGATACCAGATCAGTAGGTTGATTATGGTAAAAAGCAGATTGATATCTAGTCTTAACATATGCTTCTCATTCCTTTCCTGTCTGATCAGCTAAGCAGAATAATGATCAAAAGACCAATAACAAAGCCATAAATAGCGGTTGCCTCTGCAAGCGCTGAACCAAGCAGAAGAAGCTTTGTGATCTTACCCTCTGCCTCAGGCTGTCTTGCAACCGCCTCTGTTGCCTTGGAGGTTGCTATACCAATGCCAACGCCGGCACCTATACCGGTCAAAACTGCGATACCTGCGCCAATTGCAATAAGTGTTGTGTTCATAATCTTTTCTCCTCTTCTTTACTTTACTCTTTCTTTATTCCATTGCTTCCTTCATGAACAGACCTGTCAGAAATACAAATACATATGCCTGTATCAGTCCGTCAAAAATATCAAAATACATACTGAATACTACCGGCACGCCAACCGGTACTATGTATTCGATCAGTTCCATAATGACAAATGCGCCAAGAACATTTCCAAACAGCCGCATGCAGAGTGACAGCGGTTTGATGACCAGTTCAAGAACATTGATCGGTGCGATCAATGCGATCGGTTCTGCAAAGCTCTTAAACCAGCGTTTTACACCCTTTCTGTGAATACCTGCATACTCTATAAGGATAATGCTCATGAGTGCAAGCGCTGCTGTCACGTTCATATCCTTCGTTGGTGGTTTAAAGCCAAAAATACCGATCAGGTTTGCAATACCGAGATACATCAGTACGGATGCCAGATATGCTGCATACTGCTTTCCCTCATGTCCAAGGATCCCTTCGGTGATCCCCTCCAGCGAGGTGACGGCCTGTTCCAGAAGAAGCTGTCTTCTGCCGGGATGCTCCACCTTAAGATTTCTGGTCAGGAGCAATGACAGGACAAGTACTGCCGCCATTATGATCCAGGTGACAACTACAGATTCGGAAATACCGATCCCACCGATCGTAAAAGCACTTTCACAGTTCAGCTCTTCCCTAAGTGCTTCACCTAAATTACCCATCTTCGCACTTCCTTTCTTTTTTAGTTCAGTGCCATTATAATACAAAAAAATATAATTCCATAATTCACTTTTTTTGTAATATCCATAGATATTTTGAATGGACTGTATTATAATAAAAAATATTTTATCAATGGTAAACAGGAGATCTATTATGCAGAATTTTATGGAGATCAGTTTTGACTACTATAAAGTATTTTATGAAGTGGCAAGAAGCCATAGTATCACGCTTGCTGCCAGTCATCTCTGTCTGACACAGCCTACCGTAACAAAGTATATCCAGAACCTGGAAGCTGCCCTTGGCTGTCAGCTGTTTGTACGTTCACAGAAGGGTGTATCCATGACAGAAGAAGGCCAGCGCCTTTTCCGGCAGATCAGTCACCCCTGCCAGCAGATGGGACAGGCTCAGGAAATCATCAGAGAGTATACCACAAATCAGAACGGGAAAGTCACGATCAGTGCCACCGAGCTGACCATGCGTTATTTCCTGCTTCCCTTTCTGGAACGCTTCCAGCACCGTTTTCCCAATGTAAAGCTTCAGATCCACGCGCACTCTTTTCCTGCTATGATGGCCTCTCTGAACGACGAAACAGCCGATTTTGCCCTGAGTATCACACCCCTTGAAAGCTTCAGTGATTTTGAGATCACATCTGTCTCTGATTTTCAGGATATACTGATCGCCGGCAGTCGTTATTCCTATCTGGAAGACAAGCTGCTTTCCATGGAGGATATCCTTTCCTTCCCGATCATTTCCATGGAACATGGCACCGCGAGCCGCAGATTCTGGGATTCTCTGTTTGAGGAGCATGGCTTTGAGCTCAGTCCCAATATCGAGCTCAATTCCAATGACCTGATCGCCCCTGCCGCCGTCCACAATCTGGGAATAGGTCTTGTCCCCTATAAATTTGCGCGTCACTATTTGATTAATTATGGAATTATCCAGTTGAAAACAGACTTTTTGGTACCAAAAAGACAGATCTGTCTGATCCGGAATCCTCTGCACCCGCAGAATACTCCGGCGAAGATCCTTATTGATATGTTAAAGGGATCGGCTACCGATCCCCTGTTCTCCTATTCCACAGACAGCGGCATCAGCTTTTAGTGCTTTTTCTGATACACAGGCTGACCAGAAAGACAATCAGCATCCCGGTCAGACCGCCCGCCGTATCGATCAGCACATCTCTGATACTGGCATATCTGCCCGGCACGAAATACTGGTGAAACTCATCCAGTGAAGCAGAGATCACAAGCTGTACCAGCACAAATGCACCGCAGCGCAGTCTCTTATCATTCCACAGAAACCATATCCACAGGGAAAGCAGGCCTACTGACATGTATTCTGTGAAATGTGCCAGCTTCCGGATCACTGCTTCTGCTTCGTCCACTTCTCCTGCCGGGATCACCACGCTCAGCCCCCCTGTATTTCCCTGCAGCTTATAATAGAGATGCAAAAGCCACTTCGTCACCTTCTGGCTGACGCCGGAAGAGGCAGTCGCATCCTCCGCCGAAAAATTAAAAATCATCACATATATCAGAAACAGCAGTACGATAAGTACTGCTGTCATTCCAATCTTCCATTTTTTATTACCGGTCATGGTCAATTATTCTTACCCAGGGTTTCCACTGTATCGTATACTTCTATTCTTGCACCGTCTACAGCAGGCATTCCGATAAAAATACCACCATAGAAAAATCCCTGTTCTTTCTTTTCCATTCTTACAATTTCAATAAAGGCATAAAGTATTTCCTGTGTCCATATTCTTAAGTGTGCCTCATATATAGCACCGATCTCCAGTGCTTTGCTGCAGGCAAACCCGATCCCTGTCCTTGATACATCCAGAATATTGATTTCTGCTAATTCATCCGGCTTCTCTTCATCGATCCTTTTGATCACGATCTCGGAAATCAGTTTCATCCGGTTGCATTTTCTTCTTTCTTCCATAAGGATCCTCCCACAATTATCACCTTATGACTATCATAAACTAATCTTCACCTTTTGTAAAGCTGTCTGTAAAAAAGCAGGCATCTCCAAATGAGAAAAACCGATATTTTTGACGGATTGCTTCCTCATATGCTGCAAGCACATGTTTCTTTCCTGCCAGTGCTGATACCAGCATGACAAGGGTCGATTCCGGCAGGTGAAAATTGGTGATCAGACAGTCAAGCACCTTAAACTGATATCCCGGATAAATAAAGATCTCGGTATTACCGCAGCACTCTTCCAGATGACCGTTTTCATCTGCAGCACTTTCTATTGTCCGGCAGCTTGTGGTTCCCACGCAGATCACACGTTTTCCCTCTGCCTTTGTCTGATTGATCAGCTCTGCCGCCTCCTGTGTGATCTGATAGTATTCAGAATGCATATGATGCTCCAGAATATTGTCAGCCTTTACTGGGCGGAATGTCCCAAGACCTACATGCAGCGTTACATAGGCAAGTCTTACACCCTTCTCTTCTATCTGTTTCAGCAGCTCTCTCGTAAAATGAAGACCTGCTGTCGGTGCCGCAGCAGAACCATCATACTTCGCATAAACCGTCTGATAGCGGTTCTTATCCTGCAGCTTGTGTGTGATATAAGGAGGCAGCGGCATTTCGCCAAGCTGATCCAGCACCTCTTCAAAGATCCCGTCATAGTGGAACTGCACCAGACGGTTTCCCTCTTCCACGATCTCAAGAATCTCTGCCTTCAGAAGACCGTCCCCAAAGACAAGTCTTGCCCCCGGCTTCATTTTCTTACCCGGCTTTACCAGAGTTTCCCAGATGTCATTTTCACGTCGTTTCAGAAGAAGCACCTCTACCGCTGCCCCGGTATCTTCCTTTATACCAAGCAGTCTTGCCGGAATCACCTTGGTATTATTCAGGACAAGACAGTCACCCGGATGAAGATAATCTGCGATATTGTGAAAGATCTCGTGCTTCCATTCCCCGGTCTTTTTATCCACCATCAGAAGCCTTGATGCACTCCGGTCTTCCAGCGGATCCTGTGCGATCAGCTCCTTGGGAAGGTCGAAATTAAAATCAGAAGTCCTTAATACCTCTGTCATCAGATTCCTGCTCCTTTTAAGAAAGCCTCATATCCCCTTCTTGTCTCATATACATCAGCCTTGCTGGTCGCTTCATAAGGTGCATGCATATTTAAAACGGCTACACCGCTGTCGATCACATTCATGCCATACAGTGCCAGAATATAAGCAATCGTTCCGCCGCCGCCAAGATCAACTCTTCCAAGCTCTGCTGTCTGGAAGTGGATCTTTTCTTCTGCAAAAATACTGCGCAGATATGCCAGATATTCTGCATTGGCATCATTGGAGCCTGATTTTCCCCTGGCGCCTGTAAATTTGTTAAATACCATACCGCCGCCAAGATAAGCTACATTCTTCTTATCAAAGCTTGATGCGTAAGACGGATCATAAGCGCTGCTGACATCAGAGGAAAGCATACAGGATGCAGAAAGGCACCTGCGTACATTCAGTTCGGAATATTCACTGAGCAGATTCATCACCTCTGCCACCATATTTTCGAAGAAATGTGACTGCATACCGGTAGCTCCCACACTGCCGATCTCTTCCTTATCAACTAACAGGCAGCAGGATGTCCGCTTCACACTCTTCATCTCCAGCATGGCCTTCAGGGAGGTAAAGGCACATACTCTGTCATCCTGTCCATAGCTTAAGATCATACTACGGTCAAATCCCGCTTCTCTAGCCTTTCCGGCTGGAACCACCTCAAGCTCTGCAGAAATGAAATCCTCCTCATCCATATCATAGGTATCCTTCAGAATAGAAAGAATTCCCTTCTTTACCGCATCCTTACCAGCACCCTCTTCCTTCTTCTCATCCTTTTTGAAGGTAAGCGGCCTGTTTCCGATGATAATATCGAGTGCTTCGCCCTCGATCACCTTGGCAGCCTTTTTCTCAAGCTGCTCCTGTGCCAGATGGATCAGCAGATCAGAGATAAAGAACACCGGATCATCCTCGTTCTCACCGATATTCAATTCAATGGTTGTACCATCCTTTTTTACTACCACACCATGAATGGCAAGCGGGATCGTTACCCACTGGTATTTCTTGACACCACCGTAATAATGGGTGTCAAGATAAGCAAAGCCTCCATCCTCATAAAGGGGATTCTGCTTGATATCGAGTCTCGGAGAATCGATATGGGCACCAAGGATATTCATGCCCTTTTCCATTTTTTCCTCACCGATATGAAACAGGGCAACGGATTTGTTCATCCATACAGAATAAACCTTATCACCCTTTTTTAGGCTGCCGCCCTCTTTGATGATTTCCTGCAGCTCCTTATATCCTGCTGCTTCTGCTGCGTTTACAATATAATCTACGCATTCTCTCTCTGTCTTACAGTCAGAAAGGAATTCACGGTACTCTTTATTCAGTTTTTCCAATTCCTTCAGCTGTTTTTCACTATAAGTTTCCCATACATTTTTCTGTTCCATTTTCCACACTCCTTCTTTATGCTCTCAGATCAATATCCAAATCATTTTTTAATGTTCTGCAGATCTTATCTACAAATTTCTGAACCGTTTCTGCATCCAAAGCCTCATCCTTTGGGGCAAAGGTAATGGTGTAGGCCATACTCTTTTTTCCCTCCGGGATCTGTCCGCCTTCATATACGTCAAAGAGTCTGACCTCCTTGATATACTTATTCGCCCTGTTAATACATTCTTCCACCTGGCCGAAGGTAATATCCTTATTCATGACAAATGCCAGATCACGTTTTTCTTCAGAGAATCTGGATAATGCTTTAAATACTCTCTTTTTGTCATACCATTTGGAAAGTCTCTCAAGATCCATTTCTAGGACAAAGGCACCTGTCCTCATATTCAGTTCGTTCTGAATATCATAAGCAAGCTTTCCAAAATATCCAAGCTCTTCCCCTTCGCAGAAAATTTTTACCGTCTGATAGGGATGGAGGAAGGTTTTCTGTGCCTGTTCATAGGTGAATGTGATATCCAGACTTTCTGCTATCGTTGCAGCAATACTCTTCATGGTGTAGAAGCTTTCCTCTGCGCCGAAGATACCAATACAGAGAGTATCCTTTTCTTCCGGATATTCTGTCAGCGGCAGGCTCTTTGGAATAAATCTCTTGGCTGCTTCAAACAGCCTTCCTGCAAGGATACCGTTCTTCTCATTTCTGGCAATAGCATTGACCATGGAAGGTACCAGTGTAGTCCTCATCAGGGAAAGATCCTGATTGATTGGGTTCAGAATCCTGATCGCATTTCTTTCCTCAGCATCCGGTGCAAGGCGAAGCAGGTCCAGATCCGCCGGAGAGAAGAACGAATAGTGCATACATTCGTTAATGCCCATGGCACAGAGCGTCTTCTTTAATGCCAGCTCTCCCTTCTGCTTTCTGCTTAGGCCTCCCATGGTAACCTGTGCGGTAGAAAGGAAGGTCGGAACGATATGGTCATAGCCATACATACGGATCACTTCCTCTGCCACGTCGGGATAACGTTCCACATCCCCCGCGCCACTTGGCAGCATGTCTTCTCTGTATGCCGGTACATGAATGGTCAACTCATCATCCTGTACGCTTGGATCAAAATCCAGATTCTTCATAATGCGGACGATCTCTGCCTCCGGCACTTCAATACCAAGGACACCGTTGACCTTGGAAATACTTACCTTCATTTCTGCAGGCTCTATGGAATTACCAGTGTTGATATCCACATGGGTAGAGGATACTTTACCGCAGCCAAGTTCTTCGATCAGATGCAGGGCACGCTTCATGCCAAGGACAGTGGAATACTCATCCACACCCTTTTCGTAACGGGCACTGGCATCCGTACTCTTGCCAAGGCTTCTTGCCGTCTTTCTGACGCTGTCTCTTGCGAACTTGGCAGACTCGAACATAACGCTTTCTGTGGTATCACGGATCTCAGAATTCAGTCCTCCCATAACGCCTGCAAGGGCTACCGGCTTCACGCCGTCACAGATCACCAGATTATCCGGTGTCATCTCATATTCCTGCTCATCCAGGGTAATGATCTTCTCTGCCTCTTTTGCTCTTCTGACACAGATCGCATTGCCCTCCAGATACGAGCAGTCAAACGCATGCATAGGCTGTCCGATCTCTTTTAATACATAATTGGTAATATCTACGATATTGGAAATAGAGGACATGCCGACAAGGGCAAGTCTTCTCTTCATCCAGAGCGGGGATTCCCCGATCTTTACATCATAAACATAGTGTGCACTGTAACGAGGACAGAGCTCCGGTGCCTCCACAGTCACCTGAAAGCCATCCTTCTTCACCTCCGTCTCAGTATAATCGCAGGCAGGCATCTTAAGCGGCTTACCCAGCATGGCAGCAACCTCTCTTGCCATGCCGAGAATACTCTGGCAGTCCGGTCTGTTTGCTGTCAGGGCGATATCGAAGATCACATCATCAAGTCCTGTCAGCTTCTTTACATCATCTCCTGACTGTGCATCCTCAGGCAGCACAAGCAGTCCGTTATACTCTGCTCCCGGATACAGATCCTCTGTCAGTCCGAGTTCCACACCCGAACACAGCATACCGTTGGATTCATAGCCACGCAGCTTGCCATTCTTGATCGTCATAACACCTTCTACTGTCTTGTGATCCTTTGCTGTTGCATAAACAGAGGCTCCCGGTAATGCAAGAGGGAATTTTCCTCCTGTACATACATTGTCTGCACCGCAGCATACCTGCATGGTTCCATGGATACCGGCATTTACCTGACATATGTGAAGGTGGGTATCTGGAATCGGCTCACAGGATTCTACCAGTCCGACAACGATATTGCTGATATCCTTACCTGCCTCATATTTCTCTTCTACCTCAAAACCGGCATCAAACAGCTTCTTTTCCAGCTCATCCGGTGTTACATCTACATCTACATATTCTTTCAACCAGCTTAATGGTAATATCATGATCCTTTTTCCTCCCGCTTATTTCTCGTTGATCTGCTCTAACACGCGCAAATCGGAATTGAATAACAGCTTGATATTGTTAATTCCGTATTTCAGCATGGCAATACGCTCAAGACCGATACCAAAAGCAAATCCGCTGTACTCTTCGGAATCAATGCCGCAGTTTTCAAGAACACGTTTATTGACCACGCCGGCACCAAGTACCTCGATCCAGCCGGTTCCCTTACAAAGGCTGCATCCCTTGCCTCCGCATTCAAAGCAGCTTACATCTACTTCTACAGAAGGCTCTGTGAACGGGAAATAGGAAGGACGGAGTCTTGTGGTAACACCTTCTCCGAAAATTTTCTGTACAAACACATCCAGCATCCCCTTTAAATCACCAAGGGTAATCCCCTTATCCACTACAAGTCCTTCCATCTGGGAGAACATGGGAGAATGAGTTGCATCATCATCTGAGCGGAATACCTTGCCAGGAGACAAAATCTTGATCGGCGGCTGCTTCTTTTCCATGACATGGATCTGTCCTGCGGATGTCTGGGTGCGGAGCAGAAACTCCGGGGAAAGATAAAAGGTATCCTGCATATCCCTTGCCGGATGATCCTGCGGTGTATTCAGAGCGGTGAAGTTATAATAATCCGTTTCGATCTCACTTCCCTCAAATACCTCAAAGCCCATTCCAGCGAAAATATCGATCAGCTGGTTGCGCACCAGTGTTACAGGATGAAGATTGCCGATCTTTGCCGGCTGCGCCGGAACGGTGAGGTCGATCCGCTCTCTCTCATATCTGTGCTGAAGCTCCAGCTTCTTCATCTTTTCTTCCATATCGGCGAAACGGTCAAAGGCCCATGTCTTCAGCTCGTTGACAGACTTGCCATAGCCTGCCCTCTCCTCCGGTGCAAGCTTCCCCATTTCCTTCATCAGTTCACTGATCTTACTCTTCTTGCCTTCCAGATAAAGATTCTTAAATTCATATAATTCCTTGGAGTTTTTCATCTCCTTAAGCTCGCCCTCGATCTTTTCCTTCAGGGAAGACAGCTTGTCTGATAATACCTGATCCTGCATATGTTTTACCTCTCTTTGTTATTTTACTGAATGTGGTCTGTAATAAAAAATCCCCTGTATTCCAATGAATACAAGGGACGAATCAAATCCGCGGTACCACCCAGATTCCCATCATAAATAATGGGCTCTCTATTCACGTAACGTGTGACAACGTCCGGATCTACTTGTTAAATCTGTTCGACCCAAAAGCTCCGGTGGGAAATTCATCTGCTTATCTGAACATAAGGAAGCTTACAGCCGGCGGCCTCCTCTCTCTGGATGAAGATAACTGACTACTGATACACCTTCAACGCCTTATCTCATAAATCTGCTATTATTGTAGCCGCCATGCTTCTGCTTGTCAAGCATTATACATCTTTTTCCTTTCTCCTCTTCCCGACAAAAAACTGGAATGCCGGCTTGAAATATCGGTTCAGGAAGGCTCCCGTCATGACAAGATACATACAGGCATACAGCCACAACATAAGTACAATGATCGTTGTCAGGCTTCCATAGGCACTAAAGCCGTTAAACTCATCCACATAAATAGAAAAGACAAATGTGATCACGCTCCAGCCAACAGCCGCTACTGCAGCTCCCGGGAGCTGCATCTTGAAACCATATTTGCCGCCCGGTACATAGGTATACATCAGTGCTATAAACAAAGTAAGGATACACCAGGTAAACAGCAGTCTGAAATTCATCAGCAGCCCAAAAAGATAAGAACTCTGCGGGATCTGTCCCTCGATAATGGATACCAGTGTATTTCCAAAGACCATGACGATCAGGGAAACAAGCATCAGGATCAGCGTCAGAATCGTATACAGACATGCCACACACCGAAGCAGAATATAATTTCTCGTTTCCTCCACATCATTAATGGCATTCAGCCCACGCATCATGGCTAACATTCCCTTTCCTGCCGACCACAGTGTCACTATGGCGGTCACAGAAATGATCCCGACAGACTTATCATAAACCTCAGCGATCATCCCCGTCAGCAATGCATCCATATTATCCGGTGCTATTGCCGTCACCACAGTCATCAGATTGGCTTCTGTCAGTGGGGTATAGGGAATCAGGGCACAAAGCAGCATCAGCATGGGGATCAGGGACAGGAACAGAAAGAAAGCTGTACTGGCAGCAAATGCGCTGATATTCTTTTTTCCCATATGTTTACTGAAATCATAGCAGATAAATATTAATCTTCTGATCACGATATCCTGCTCCAATCCTGTTTAATACATTTTTACGAGGTCTGCCCCCTCATAGAAAAAAGAAAGGATCTCCTCTCTCTTCCTTCCGGCACGTGCCATATCGGCAGCCCCATTCTGGCTCATGCCGACACCATGACCGTATCCGCCGCCAAATATAGTATATCCTATCACACTTCCCCTCTTTTTTTCAACAGAAATGATCAGATACGCACTGGGAAGCAGCTTCCCGGTGGTTACCGCAGAGCCATCTGCCCGGATCACTTCCCCGCCCTGAGATAATACCTGCCGGATCTGATACTCTCCCTTTACCTCATAATCACCTGTATCTGTTTTCACGGAAAGTACTGTGGCAAGACCGCTCTCAAGCCGCTTCTCAACAGAAATATCATAGATTTCTGAAAAAGCTTCTTTCATGATCTCTGCCATCTTTGCAGCATCTATCTCCTGTACCTCATACTGCCAGCGATACCAGGCCTCCTCTTTTTCATAATCCCCGGGGTGCTCCTCCTTCAGGAAATCCTGAAACACACTTTCCTCCCTGAGGCTTTCTTCCTCTTCTTCATGTGAAATCCGTCTGGTATTCAGATAGGGCAGGTCTTCTGTGCTCCCAAAGGCTCTTTCATCACTGCCGCTCCCACAGGAGGTAGAATAATAATATGCATGGATCGGTACTCCATCATAGAAAAGCATTTCTCCAGCAGTCTCTCCCACCGCTCTTCTGGCATTTCTGCTCTCCTCGATATTGTTATAAACCTGATACCGTACACTGTCATCCACATGGGCGCCCTCCTCCGGGAGCCCGGATTTCAGAAGATACCGGTAGGCATAGGTTCTTGCACAGACAGCCTGCGCCTCAAGTGCCTCTGCCGGATAAGAGGAAGGCATCTCACTTGGAACTACTGAATAAAGATACTCTTCCAGCAAAAGCTCATTGATCAGCAAAAGTCCCTGTTCCTTCTTTACGATCTCCATCCTGCCCCTATAGGACGGAATGCCATAAGCCCTTTGCAGGGAGAGAACCTGAATCCTGGAAGAGGCTGCTGAAGGTTCGATCATAAGCCGGTCTCCCTGGACAAGCATGCTGTCACTATCTATCGTTACTTCTTCTCCTGCCAGGATCCTTCTGCTTTGTCTCTCCCCATAGCTTCCGTAGATAAGGTTCAGCTCACAGTCCGCCTTCAGCTTTATCTCCTCATGATAAATCCCATCATAAGCCTGATTGCTGACAGCCACCCGTATGTTTTCCATATTCTGATCCTTTACAAGAAGAACTGCACAGACCTTCCCCTTATCCATAACATAATCAGCAAAGTCATATCCGATCTTAAGCTCCGTCCTGTCTGATTCTTTACAGGAACCATATAGCTGATATACTCTGTAATCCTCTGCAAATGGCAAAAAGCCCCTGTCCTCCAGTTCAATGCCTTCTTCTGCCACTCCAAGGAGAACACCGCCCACCTTTTCATTCTTTATTTTTCTGTCAAGAGCTTTTCCCTCTGCAAAGATAAGATCCGCAACCTTCTCCTGAAAAATCTCATTATTTTTCAAAGGGCAGTACATTTCCTCTCCGGACCACAGGAAATAAAATCCATCTGCGTCATTCACAGTGATCAGTACATTTTTCAGGGTAAAGGAATTCTTCTTTCTTTCTGTCAGGACAAGGATCCTGTCATCCTCTCCTTCATTCCTTTCCACATAGGCTTCTGCCACGCAGTACACAGGTGCCTCCATATTTTCATATCCGTATGTATTCCCTCTGCTGTCTATGATACTGGCATCTGATCCCTTTCCAAGAAGCTCCAGTGTTTCCCTTACGATCTGATCCTGGATCTGAAAGGCTTCCAGCCTTTTCTGAAACCCCTCTGCAAAATCCTGAAACAGAAGCAGATCTTCTTTTCTGTATTTCTGATCCAGCTCCTTTCCCGGAGCCACCTCTGTATTTTCTGTCTCCCTGTCCTGATCCCATATAGCTGTCAGTTCTATGTATTCTCCATAAGTCAGAAGACTGCTTTCACCTTCTCCATGAGCTTCACTCACCTGAAGGCTCCAGTTTTCCAGTTTTTCTCTCTGCTCTTCTGAAAGAGATGCCTTTCTCCCAAAGGCCATGACAAGGCTGATGGCATCCTTTATCTGTGTCTTTTCACCCTCCGGTACCAACATTCCCCGCTCCTGTCTGTCTTTCTTTATAAGAATACAAAATAGTAATAACAGCAGCAGGATCATTCCTGCTTTTGCCGCCAGCTTTCCCCGTTTTTTCATTATACTTTTCCTTACTCTTTTATCCAGCAATGTCCTGCCGGATTTTCTTTCACCCTTTGACATCCTGTGCTGCAGACCTTAAAGCCAAAAGAAGAGCAGCCAGTCTGGCTGCTCTTCTTTCGTATCCCCAAAATGCCGGTTCCTGCCTTTTGACTCCTAGCAATGCTAGGTGGGTGACCGCAATCTGCGCTTTTGCCTTCCCTTCCAATCCTCACCGGGCTGGTGAGTGAGGGCTTGACAGCCACCAGATGATATAGGAATCCCGTTTAAAGTATCTGTAGGTTCAAAAACAGCAGGAGTTGTCGCACATCTTAGGTTGTTTTTATTATATCCAATCCAGTCTCAAATTACAACTCTAACTTTCTCTCATTATCAATTTCACAGCCTTACGCGTTCTGTGCTCTTACTGGACTACGCCATTGCCGCCTCTGGTCCAGATAATATTTTTACTGATCATTTCATCAATATCCATACCGATGATCTCAGATGCCCTTGCTTTGGCTGCCGCCTCATTCGCCGTTCCGAGATTCTTATAGATCTCATAGGACGGCTTTTTATTTCCAGAAAGATCATATAGTCCAAGATCCAGATGACTTTCCATCTCGGAAGCCTCATCTGTCTGACGGAAGAGCATAAATGCATCTATATCCGGCAGGGAGGCTGCTTTCAGATAGCCGTAGGCAATAGATGCCTCCTGTGCTTCTGATCCAAAGGCAGAGGTATAGCCGATCTCCGCAAGGGAAATACTTCTTACTTCTCCGGAAGGACTTAAAAAATGCTTCTGATGCATATAATTGATCAGAATATCTATATTCTGCATGGTAATATACGGTGTGGAAATGCTCTCCTTCACCCATACTGCCGGTCCGTTCCATGCATAAGGGTCATACAGCGGTGAATTATAAGGATGATAGGAAAGCCCCCAGTCAATATTTCCTTCCCTGTTCATATAATAATTAAACTGATCCAGATATCCCTTTGCCAGAAAGCTGCCGGGGTTGGACTTTCTGCCCCATTCCTGGTCAATAGAATTATAAATCCTGACATTGGCATTCTGTGCCTTCAGTTCATTATACAGAATACGGAACGCCTTCACATAAATATTCACATTCAGATCCATATTGGAAGAATTGGTATACCACCAGGAGGTTCTGGCATTGACCTCATTTCCGATGATCCAGTTATCTACCTGTCCTGCTCCCATATGTCCGGAATAATGCTGTCCAAGGAAAGCACCGATTGCCTTCAGATGTCCGGCTCCTGCTTCATCTGCTACATTCAGGGCATAGCCGGGGCAGTCACCGCCGGCTGCCAGCGGATGGATCAGATCCTTGCCAAAATCCCCCTCTCCTCCATTCAGAAGCACCAGTGTCACCTGAACCCCAAACCGGTTGATACTCCGGATCGTGGAATCATAACGAGAAAGGACTTCCCCGTTAAAATAAAAGGTCTTTCCATTGTAGGAAAAGGCAATGGCATCCGGCTGTCCTTCTGCGGAACAGAGCTCTCCAAGATCCATATTGTAAACGATCTGCTGGATACCAAGATCCTGTAGCTGTCCATCAGAGATTCTGGTCACATCCGGAAGGATTCCCTTGATACCATGATCATTCCTTGCTGCACTGTAGACTGCGATCGCTTCCGGATTGGTGATGTAATGCTCATCACTGACCTGTACCATCTGCCCGCCACGCTTTACAGCTACCAAAAATTTACGGCTCAGATTGGAGCTGTCTGTATTATAATTCAGTGGAAAGCTCACAGAAACCGATCTCCCCGCCAAAGCTCTGGCTACTGCCTGTCCTTTTGGACCATCCTGCCATACTTCATCCGCATAAATATAATAATTGCCATCATCTCCGTAAGGAACACTACCTGCTGAAAGCTGGCAGACAACCTGATCCTCGCTGATCATACAGGAAGTAATGGACACCGGCCTGCCTTCTGCCGATACCTCCATGGGCTTTGCAAAGAATACAAGACCTGTCAGTATTGCGGCTGCGATCCCCATCACGATTTTATTGGAACGATAGTTGTTTTTTTTGATTTCCACCTGTCTTCCCCACTTTTTCTTTTGTTTTATTACCTTTACCATTATAAACGGAAACAGCTGTATTTGGCAACATACACTTGCCCTTCCTGTCGTTCTTTTCCCTTCTGCCTTTTACCGCCGCTATCTTCCTCCTGAAAAATGTAAAAAAAATATAAACTCAAAATTTTTACTTGTTTTCGTTCTTTTCACATGATATCATAGTTTATATAGACTTTTTTCTGACATATTCTGATACATGTCAATATTCATTCACAATTGTAACTGTCCTGACCATCGCAGAAAGGAGACAATCCATGGATCATAATGTATACTCTGAGGTTACACCCGATATCGTCCGTCTATCTTCGCTTGCACAGAACGCTGACGTGATAGATACAGAACTTTTTACCAGATATAACGTCAAACGTGGTCTCCGTGACCTGAATGGAAAGGGTGTCCTTGCCGGACTGACCAACATTTCCGATGTCCGTGCCAAGGAAATCATAAACGGGGAAGAGGTTCCTGCGCATGGACAGCTTTTCTACCGTGGCTACAATGTAAAGGATCTGGTAAGCGGCTTTACCTCTGATAACCGGTTCGGCTTTGAAGAGATCACCTATCTGCTTCTCTTCTCCAAGCTGCCGAATACAGAAGAGCTTGCTTCCTTCCGTAAACTCCTCGCCTTTTACCGTACTCTGCCTACCAGCTTTGTACGCGATATCATCATGAAAGCACCCAGCAAGGATATGATGAACACTCTGTCAAGAAGTGTTCTGACTCTGTATTCCTATGATGACAGGGCTGATGATGTTTCCCTTCCCAATGTGCTGCGCCAGTGCCTACAGCTGATCAGCCTGTTTCCCCTGCTGTCTATTTATGGCTATCAGGCTTACTGCCACTACCATGATGGCAAAAGCCTTTTCATCCACCAACCGGATCCAGAGCTTTCTGCTGCGGAGAATATCCTACATATCCTGAGACCTGACAGCTCCTATACACCACTGGAAGCCAGACTACTTGATATTGCACTTGTCCTCCATATGGAACACGGCGGTGGAAACAACTCCACCTTCACGACTCACGTTGTGACCTCTTCCCTGACCGATACCTACTCCGTTATTGCTGCGGCTATCGGTTCCCTGAAGGGTCCAAGACATGGCGGTGCCAATATCAAGGTAGTACAGATGTTCGAAGACATGAAGCAGTCTGTTTCCGACTGGACGGATGAGGATGAGGTAGCTGGCTACTTAAGGGGTCTCCTACATAGGGAAGCCTTCGACCATGCCGGTCTGATCTACGGTGTCGGCCACGCGATCTATTCCAAATCAGACCCGAGAGCTGTCATCCTCAAGTCCTTCGTAGAGAAGCTTTCCGAGGAAAAGGGACTTCAGAAGGAATTTGCTCTTTATTCCATGGTGGAACGTCTTGCCCCCGAGGTCATTGCGAGGGAGCGTAAAATGTATAAGGGTGTCAGTATCAACGTGGACTTTTACTCCGGCTTTGTTTACAATATGCTTTCGCTTCCTCTGGAGCTTTATACCCCCATCTTTGCGATGGCACGTATCTCCGGCTGGAGCGCCCACAGAATGGAAGAGCTTGCCAATAACGGCAAGATCATCCGCCCGGCTTATAAACCAATCTGTGAAGACAAGGACTATGTTCCTATTGAAAAAAGGAGCTGATGCAAATCTGCATCAGCTCCTTTTCTTCACAATTTTAATTTAGAGTCTCAGTACTGTTACGGAACCAAAAATACGGTCAGATCCCAAGAAACTCCAGAACTGTCTGCTTCATTTCTGTCTTATCACAGACATGGTCGTGAAGCACTGGTGCCGTCCTGATCTCCTCAATAGCTCTGGGTACGGCAGTTCTTGAGATTTCAGAAAGCCTGTCCACCAGATCGAAATCGCTCATATGATCATACCTCTCATCAATAGCCTTCATCACGCTTCTTGTAAACTTATACGGACTTGCCGTGGATGCAATGACAGAAACACTTGCATCACCGGTATCCTTCAGATATTTCTTATAAACGCAGGAGGCCACAGCTGTATGGGTATCAATCACATAGCCTGTCTTGTCATACAGGTCATGGATCGCCCTTGCTGTCTCCTCCTCACTTGCATAATTACCATAAAAGTCAGCAAGCTTTGCCTTCATCTCTTCTGTAATAGTATACCTGCCATCCCGCTTCAGTTCACCCATCAGCTCCCTGTTCTTATCCGGATCATCTCCGGCGATCCTGTAGATGAGGCGCTCCAGATTGCTGGATACCAAAATATCCATGGACGGTGAGCTTGTCAGCATAAACTCCCTGTTTCTGTCATAGGTACCTGTGGTAAAGAAATCATACAGAACCTTATTCTCATTGGACGCACAGATCAGCTTATGAATCGGAAGTCCCATCTGCTTTGCATAGAATGCTGCCAGAATATTGCCAAAGTTACCGGTTGGAACTACAAAGTTAACAGCCTCCCCGGCTTTCATCTTCTCTTCCTCAAGAAGCTTCACATAAGCATAAACATAATAGGCAACCTGGGGGATCAGCCTTCCAATGTTAATAGAATTGGCGGATGAAAACTGGAAGCCTTTCTCTGCCATATAAGCAGCCAGCTCCTTGTCAGCAAACATCTGCTTGACTCCGGTCTGTGCATCATCAAAATTGCCATGAATCCCTACCACATATGTATTTTTACCCTTCTGGGTCACCATCTGCTTTTCCTGGATCGGACTGACACCATTCTTTGGGTAGAATACAATGATCCTTGTGCCGTCAACATCAGCAAAACCAGAAAGTGCTGCCTTGCCGGTATCTCCTGAGGTTGCTGTCAGGATCACGATCTCTTTTGTCACGTGATTCTTTCTGGCAGAGGTTGTCAGAAGATGTGGCAGGATAGACAGTGCCATATCCTTGAAGGCGATGGTCGCACCATGGAACAGTTCGAGATAATAAGCGCCATCAGCTTCCACAAGCGGAGCGATCACTTCTGTATCAAACTTGGAATCGTACGCTCTTGCTATACAGCCTTTCAGCTCTTCTTCTGTAAAATCCGTAAAATAAAGCTTCATAACCTCATAGGCAACTTCACCATATGTCATATGAGACAGCTCTTCCAGTGATCTATCAAGTGCCGGTATCCTCTCCGGCACGAATAATCCGCCATCATCAGCCAGTCCCTTCAGAATTGCTTTTGATGCTGTAACCGGATTTCCTTCAGTTCTCGTGCTATGATACAAGATTTCCATGTTTTTCTTCCTTCCGTGTCCGTTCCTTTGTAATCTGGATTTATAATTTTTTATCATTCTAGCATAAACGGAATTGCTTGACAAGCAATACGCTCTTTATCCTGCCTTAAAAAACTCATGTCCTCCATAGGAAAAGAGGCGTATCAGGCAATTATCAAACCACTTCATTTTTCCTTCTTCCGCATATTTTCTGGCTGCAAAATACAGTGCCCCTTCTGTGACATCCTCCCCTTCAAGCACCCTGTCCACTGCTCTCCTGGTTTCTTCTGTTGCCACTGCGCTCTGATAGGTTCCATTGGCTACGGGCGAAAACTGATAAACGCCATTTTCATTTTGAAACACAACCTCTTCCACTGTATCCGGGAACTTATTGCTTTCCACGCGGTTCATCACAACTCCGGCCACAAGCATTTTCCCTTTTTCGTCTTCACTCCCGGCCTCAGCCTGTACAATCTTAAGCAGGATCTCATAATCTTTATCTGACAGCTTACTGTATTCCGGCTTTTCCATTACCTCATAATCCACAATACGCTGTCCTGAGGAAGCTCTTTTCAGATAACCAAAGAAATGCTCCTTAACAGGCCTGCTTTCCTGTACACTGGTAAGCTGAAATGCCGGTGATGCAGCAAACAGGTTTGCCCTGACTCCTGTCACGCAGAACCACCCTGCAAGAAAAAGCGTATTACACAGAAATAACCGAATAATAAAATTTTTATACATCCTTTTTTACCTGTTCCTTTCTGTCCACTAACTATTCTATACATGGATGCCTGAAAATATTTCTAAAATTTCATTTTTCTGTAATTTATTTCAAAATTATTAACTCTATGCTATACTATTTCTATGAAAAAAAAGCTTCCCGGTGTATATGAAACAACAAAAAAAGACGGCAGCGTTTACTACCGTTCTTCTATTACCTATCATCAGAAACATATCAGCCTTGGCAGTTATGACACCTCTGTCAGGGCTTTTGGGGCATACCTGGAAGCAGACTCCCTTCTAAAGGATCCATCACTGTCTTTTAAAGAACACTCGGATCTCCGGATTCTGTCCTTTGAAAAGTGGGTATGTCTGATCAATTTCAGGGATAACGGCATCTATATTGCCAATCCGATCTATCTTCATCCAAGATACTTTGAATACTTCCTTAGCGCCCATGAAATCCTGAAGTTTGATATTGATGACCTCTTTTATTATTCCAGTCACAAGATCATGCAGCGGGGACGTCATTTCTTTGTCTCAGATTATGGCATGCAGACCAATATTGCCGGACGCTATGGCATCAAGAACTATGCCGTTTCCGGCCGGGATTACCGCTTTGTCAATGGGGACTGTAACGATTTCCGATATGAAAACATAGAGATCCTGAACCGTTACCACGGTGTCAGGGAGAAAAAGGAAAAGAATACGGTCCGTTACACAGCGCGGATCCATATCAACGGGAATTATACGATCGGCACCTATGACAGTGCCATAGAAGCAGCCATTGCCTACAATAAGGCTGCCGATATTCTCCACAGGTCAGGTGTACGCAGGCAATTTGTCGTAAATTACATTGAAGAGCTTTCTCCATCTGCCTACGCAGAGCTGTATAGAAAGCTCCCCATTTCCTCCAGGATCATGCACTATAAACCATAATCCTGCCCTTTTACTTGTTCGCATAATCGGTAAAGCTGATCACATATGATGCCGGCTTTTCCACACCATTTATATTTTCCTGCGCGGCATATTCCCACATCTTATACTGATAGGGATAGGTAGGTATTGCCCCTTCATCCTCCAGAAATACATCATAATCCTTGAGCATTTCAGAGGGCATGACATCAGTCAGCAGAAAATTGGTGTCTCCATAAAGAATACCCTGATATCCGGCATCCTCTATATCCTTCAGGAAAGCCTGTGCAATCTCTGTTCTGTCCTTTTCATCCAGGATATCTGTTCTTGCCGTATCTGTTTCAATGCTTTCCATCTGCAATGCGACAGGATAACTGATCTTATACGGAAGAAGCTGGTTTTTTACAAAGGCTGCTTCCTCCACTGCCTCTTCCACAGTAACTGCCTGGGAAGAAAAATAGCATCCAACAGAAAGTCCTGCTTTCTGTGCTGCCTCGATCCTTGTTGTGAAATCAGGATCAAGAGAGATCAGTCCGGTTCCGTATCCTCTGCCGCCTACCTTCAGCATCACAAAATCTATTCCGTTTTCACTCAGCCTGTCAAAATCCACAGTACCGTTCTCACTGGAAATCATCACGCCAAGCCTTGACAGCTTTTTATTTCCGCTGTAATAAGCCATCTTCCCATTGGTGATCTTCAGCTTCGTAAAATCGTAATCTGCCTTTGGAAGCTTATCATTGATTTCGATCCACTCTTCTGTCCCGTCCTTATAGGTAACCTGAATATGCCTGCCATCCGCTGCCAGCTCCTCCTCCGTTGGTGAAGGGGTCGGCATCGGATCCGGTGTTGCCGATGGTGACGGACTTGCCTCTTCCTCTACCACTGTTCCTGTTCCGTCATACATATCCCAAAAATCCAGATCTTCTGCCCGGAGCTTATGCTCCCGGTACAGCTTTTCTATGCTGGTATCTCCATAACCCTCTTCCGTTTCTTCCTCCGACTGAGGTGCTGCCGTAGCTGATGCCGCTGCAAGCGCCTCTGCTCTTTTTTTTGCCCCGGATCTGCTTTGACTGTTGCTAACAAGCACCACCGCTAATATAATAAAGATCAGGGCTGAAATTGCCGCTATCGTATAGATCACCGGCGCACTGACCTTACGGTCTTCCGGTTCTTCTGGTAAATACATACATTCACTCCATTTCTGAAAGGTGTTTACCACCTGTGAAATGAGTATACAATATTCTGCCCTGGTTTTACAACTCCAAAAGCATAAACTCTCAAATCAATATCAGGCGGATTCTCCTGTACTGCCTACAGCAGAGGATCCCATACAGGACTTTGACCATGAAAAAAAACAGCTTTTTATTTTATCTTATACTATTTCCCCACTGTCTCTTTTTTCTGACAGGCTGTCAGAGAAATGCTGCAGAAACGACCCGAACAGGCTTTTACCTGAATACAGTTGTTTCCATCACCCTATATGACAGACCAGGTGAGGATCCCCTCTTTGACGAAGCCATGTCTCTGATCGGGGAATATGACAGTCTCCTCAGCAAGACAGCAGAGGGAAGCGATATTTACCGCATCAACCATGCAGATGGTTCTCCGGTAGAAGTAGATGCCCGGACAGCAGAGCTTCTGTCCATTGCCCTGTCCTATGCTTCTCTTTCAGACGGTCTTGTAGATCCTACGATTGGCACCCTCTCTGATCTCTGGAGCTTTGGAGATACCAATGAGGAAATTGTCCCTTCCAGAGAAGATATAGAAGAAGCACTCTCCCACATTGATTACACAAAGGTGAAGATCTCCGGCAATACCGTTACCCTTCTTGACCCTGATGCCAAACTGGATCTCGGTTTCATTGCCAAAGGCTATATTGCCGACAAACTGAAAGAATTCCTGACAAAAAATGGCGTAGCAAACGGTATCATCAATCTTGGTGGAAATGTACTGACAATCGGTACGAAACCGGATGGTTCTGATTATCATATCGGTGTGCAGAAGCCCTTTGCTGAAACCGGCACTGCCCTGACAACACTGACTGTGCGTGACGGATCCCTTGTTTCCTCCGGAAACTATGAACGTTATTTCGAAAAGGATGGTATCCTCTATCATCACATTCTTTCTACGAGAGATGGATATCCTGTAAACAGTGGTCTAAATAGTGTTACTATCATCAGCGAGAACTCTGTTGACGGAGATGCTCTCTCCACGCTCTGCTTTATTCTCGGCTATGAAAAAGGGTGTAAATTAATAGACAGCCTCCCTGATACAGAGGCTGTCTTCATAAGCGATACCGGCGAACTGATCACCGGCTGATTCCTTATCCGATCAGGATACAGATACTTTTCCGGCAAGAACCTCTTCATAGTCCGTGAGGTTCTTCCGCAAAAGCGCCGGTGTATCCAGTCCATACGGACATTTGCTCTTACATTTATTACAGTGCAGGCAGTTTTTGATCTTGTTCATCTTCGCCTGTACTTCTTCTGTAAGCTGCAGCTTTGACGGAGATCTCCGAAGCAGCAGCGACATTCTGGCGCAGTTATTGATCTCAATCCCTGCCGGACACGGCATACAATAACCACAGCCCCTGCAGAAATCTCCTGACAGCTCTTCTCTGTCCCTTCTGATCAGCTCTGCGATCTCCTCTGTCATTTCGGGAGGATTTTCTATATAGGAAAGGAATTCATCCAGCTCCGATTCTCTCTGCACACCCCAGATCGGCAGTACATTTTCATACTGCGCCGCATGCGCATAAGCCGCTGCCGAACTAGTAATAAGTCCTCCGGACAGTGCTTTCATGGCAATAAAGCCCATATCCTTTTCCCTGCAGGCTTCTACCAGCTCCAGATCCTTCTCTGTCGCCAGATAGCAGAAGGGGAACTGCAGAGTTTCATATAAGCCGCTCTCTATGGCTTCTTTTGCCACATGCAGTCTATGATTGGTGATTCCGATATGGCGGAGCTTTCCTTCCTTCTTTGCTTCCAATGCTGCATCATACAGTCCACTTTCATCTCCCGGTCTTGGACAGAACGCCGGATTATGGAACTGATAGATATCAATATAATCACAGCGAAGGTTCTCAAGGCTCTTTCTCAGATCCTCCCGCAGTCCCTCTCCGGTCTGTGCCCCTGTTTTGGTAGCGATATAAAGACTCTCTCTTTTCTTTTCAAATGCAAGACCCACCTTATGTTCACTGTCACTGTAGGCTCTTGCCGTATCAAAGAAACGGATCCCGCCATCATAGGCTTTGTTCAGAAGGGCTGCTGCAGCCCCGTCACTGATCCTCTGGATCGGAAGCGCTCCGAATCCATTCTTGTTTACCACTATTTCTGTTTTTCCAAGCCTGACCTGTACCATGATATTCTCCCCTTTATTCATGTGCCACGATGGATTTTCTGGGGCACTTCTGTGCACAGATACCGCATCCTTTACACTGGTCATAGAGGATCGTTGCGTTGAAATTCTCAACGCTTACAGCCTCTGCCGGACAGTTCTTCTTGCAGATCTGACAGCCAATGCAGGACACCGTACAATCCTTCATTGCTACCGGTCCCTTATCCTGTGAGCTGCAGGCAACTGCATATTTTGCATCATAAGGGATCAGGCTGATCAGGTGCTTCGGACAGACCTCCACACATTTACCGCATGCCTTGCAGGCTTCCTTATCTACCTTTGCTACTCCGTTCGCTACATGGATCGCATCAAAGGGACAGACACTGACGCAGGAGCCATATCCAAGACATCCATAGTTGCAGCTTTTTGCACCTCCATTTGGCACAAAAGAAAGCATACGGCAGTCATGGATCCCCGTATATTCATAATCTGAAGAGGTCTTGTCGCAGTCACCCTGACACTGTACAAAGGCAACCATTCTCTTCTTTTCTTCTGCCGTCACTCCCATAATACCAGCGATCACCCTTCCTACAGGCTCTCCGCCTACCGGGCAGGCATTGACCGGAGCCTCCCCTTTGGCAATAGCAGCCGCGAGACCGCTGCAGCCGGGGAATCCGCATCCGCCACAGTTATTTCCGGGAAGCGCCTCCAATACGGCTGCTTCTCTTTCATCTACCTCTACCTTAAATTTGATTGCCGCAATCCCGAGGAATACTCCTACGAAAAGTCCAACGCCTCCTACCGCAGCAACTGCCAGTAAAATTCCTGTTATATCCACCTGTCATACCTCCTATAAGAGTCCTGAAAATCCACAGAAGGCAATCGCCATCAGACCTGCTGTCACAAGCACGATGGGCATACCACGGAAGGATTTCGGGATATCATTATACTGCATTTTTTCTCTGATTCCTGCAAGGATCACAATGGAAATGGTGAATCCGGCTGCTGTAGCAAATCCGTTCACGATACCCTGTAGGATACCGTAGTTCTTCTGCACATTGGTAAGGGCTACCCCAAGTACTGCACAGTTGGTTGTGATCAGAGGCAGATATACGCCAAGTGCCTTATATAATGCCGGCATAAACTTTTTCAGGAACATTTCCACAAACTGTACCAGTGCCGCAATGACCAGAATGAAAACAATGGTCTGCAGATAGGTCAGATCTAAGGGAACCAGAATAAACTTGTAAATAACGCCCGCCACTGCGGATGCCAGTGTAATGACAAAGATAACTGCAGTTCCCATTCCTGCCGCTGTATTCATCTTCCTGGATACTCCAAGGAATGGACAAAGTCCAAGGAACTGGCTCAATACAACATTACTGATCAGCGATGAGGAGACCAGTATAATCAGAAGATCCTTAACAGTTTCCATGTTCTGCTTCCTCCTTATTGCAATTCATACAGTCGCCACCACATCCGGACTGGATCTTTGACATATCCTTGCCCTTCTTCTCTCCGTTTATCTTAATCTTATTCTGGATGGCGGTCAGGACTGCCAGTACGAAAAAGGCGCCGGGTGCCAGTACGAAAATACTGCAGGGTACATAGCTGTCAGGCATCACCTGCCTATTAAAGAGCTGTCCTGCCCCCAGCAGTTCCCTGACAGCGCCGATGATCGTAAGTGCCAGGGTAAATCCAAGTCCCATGCCGATTCCATCAAACAGGGAAGGGATCACCTTATTCTTAGAAGCATAGGCCTCCGCTCTTCCAAGGATGATACAATTTACAACGATCAGAGGAATATATAAGCCAAGGGCATCATACAGAGATGGAATAAAAGCCTTCAGTAAAAGCTCCACTACTGTAACAAAGGAGGCAATGATCACAATAAAGGCCGGGATTCTCACCTTATCAGGGATCACCTTTCTGAGCATGGAAATAAACATATTGCTCAGTGCCAGTACCGCCATGGTGGTCAGTCCCATACCAAGACCATTGACTGCCGATGTGGTAACGGCCAGTGTCGGACACATACCGAGTGTCAGCACAAAGGTCGGGTTTTCTGTAATAATACCGTTTTTCAGCCGCTCAAGAGCACTGTTCTCTTTCATCACCTGTCACCTCCCAGCTGCGTTTCAAAAATATAAAGGCCGGCATTCACCGCCGTTGTTACTGCATTCGTTGTGATCGTTGCACCGCTGATGGCATCGATCTGGCTGTCCATCGTAGATCCTGTTTTCGTATAGGTAAACTGCGATACCTGTTTCCCTGCAAACTGGGGAACCAGTACGGTACCGGCCTTCATGCCAAGTCCGGCTGTCTCCGAAATGCTCAGAAGTGAAATCCCATTTAATGTACCATCGTTCTGGATCCCCATGGTAAAGGTAATATCCCCACCATAGCCCTCATGACTCGTCATCGTCAGTACATACCCAAGGCAGACTCCCTCAGCATCTGTCGCCCACAGAACATTGTCAAGATCAACTCCTGCATAATTCTGTTCCCAGGTGCTGTCACCTTCCGGCACTGCCAGCTCCAGCTTATCAGAAAATCCAGCCGCCTCCGGGAATACCTCCTGATAGGCTGCTTTGGCCGCTTTTTCTTCTGCAGCCGCTATCGGTTCCTTTGTGATCTGATATACAAATCCAAGGATCAGGCCTGCCACTACCGTAATGAGAAGCAGGATCGCTGCATCCTTTATCATTCCTTTTTTATCATTCATGACCTTTCCCCTCCTTTTCCAAATGCTTTGGGAAGTGTCACCTTTTCAATCAGCGGCACGATCAGGTTGCCTATGATAATGGCATAGGAAACTCCTTCTGCGGAAGGTCCGAAAATACGGAAGATTCCGGTTAAGACACCAAGGAAAACACCATACAGATACTGTCCCTTCTTGGTAATGGGGCTCGTCACATAGTCTGTTGCCATAAAGAAAACACCCAGCATCAGACCTCCGCCTGCCAGATGGGCACTGATAAAGGCAGGATCAAAGCCGTGTCCTCCAAAGAGGATCAGGAATATCACGAAGCTTACCAGATAAGTGCCGGGGATCCGGAGATCAATAACACCAAGTAGGATCAAGAAGCATGCACCGATCACAATGGCGATCATGGAGGTTTCACCAATAGTTCCGGCTGTTCTTCCGATCACCATATCAAGGATATTCACATCCTCCCCCGCCTTCAGTGCAGCAAGAGGAGTCGCCCCTGTGTATGTATCTGTCTGGAAATTACACATAATAGATGTATAGGAGATCAAAAGAAAGCATCTGGCACCCAGAGCCGGGTTCATGAAGTTCTGTCCAAGACCCCCAAACAGCATCTTTACGACCAGAATGGCAAATACACCACCGATCACAGCGATCCACCAGGGCGCTGTGGAAGGCAGGTTCAATGCCAGCAAAAGTCCCGTTACTACCGCCGAGAAATCCCCGATCGTCACAGGCTTACGCATGGCCTTTTCATAAAGATACTCTGTTAATACAGTTGTTGCTATCGTTACTAAAATTAAAATCAGTGAATCCAGTCCGAAATTGTAAATACCAAAGCCAGCAGCAGGAAGCAGTGCTACTACGACAGCCAGCATAATGCTCTTTGTCGTCACCTTAGACCTGATATGCGGATTAGATGACACCTTCATCAAATCACTCATTTTCTGTTCCTCCTACTTCTTCTTTTTCTTGGCAAGCTGCATTTTGCGCATGGACTTGATCACCTGAGTCAACGGACGCCTGGCCGGACAGACATAGCTGCAGCAACCGCATTCACAGCATTCCATACCATCGTTTTTCAGGAATCCTTCTTCATCATAGTGCTCAGCACAGTCAGCAAGAAGCCTTGGCACCACTCTTCCCGGGCAGGCCTCCACACATTTGCCACAGTTGATACAGGCAGAAGGCTCCATGGAGGATACATCATCCTTCGTCATGCAAAGCAGTGCAGATGAGGTTTTGGTTGTTGGTACATCCAGATCAAAAATCCCAAAGCCCATCATAGGTCCGCCGGAAACAATTTTAACCGGAGGAATCTTAAAGCCGCCAGCCTCTTCTATCAGCTCGTGATAATTGGTTCCGATCCTTACCTTAAAATTGCAGGGCTCTGCGACCGCATCTCCTGTCACGGTAACGATCCTGTGCATCAGGGGGCGGCCTTTCATCACTGCATTGTAAATGGCGATCACCGTATCCACGTTATTCACTACACAGCCTGCATCGGCAGGAAGCTGTGAGCTATTGATAGCTCTGCCTGTTACCGCATAGATCAAATGACGCTCTGACCCCTGTGGGTATTTGGTCTTCAGTGCCTTCACTGCAATCTTCGGTTCATCCTTTGTCATCTCACGAAGACGTTCAATACAGTCGGGCTTATTATCCTCTACTGCCAGAATACCTCTTGCATTCCCGAAAAGGCTTAAGGATACCTTCAGTCCTCCGATCAGCTTATCCGGCTCTTCCAGCATTTTCCGGTAATCAGAGGTCAGGTACGGTTCGCACTCTGCACAGTTTACGATCACATATTCTATTTTCTCCGGCTCTTTGGGAGAAAGCTTGATAAAGGTTGGGAATCCGGCACCACCCATTCCTACAATACCAGCTTCTTTAATGATATTGATCTTATCTTCTCTTGTCAGTTCTTCAAATGGTTTTACCTCTGGCCACTCTACTTCTTCATACAGTCCATCGTTCTCTATGACGATACTCATGACATTATCACCAGTCACCACCCGCCTTGGCTCAATCGCCTTGACAGTTCCTGATACGGTAGCATAAATCGGTGAGGAAACAAACCCTGATGCCTCTGCAATTTTCTGTCCTGTCAGAACCCTGTCACCTTTTTTCACTACAGGAGCTGCCGGTGCCCCGATATGTTGGGACAAGGGGTAAACCAGATCCCCCTTTGGGAGAACCTCACGTATCGGTTTATCCTTTGACAAATCCTTGCCGTCATAGGGATGGATTCCTCCAATAAACGTTAGTTTTGCCATAACTTTCCTTCTTTCCCTTGATTTTTCTTCCATCAAGCTGATGAAAATTCTCATTCTTATCTTTTAAATATACTATTTTTTTGTCGAAAATACTACTGCATTTTTGAAAAATATGCTACACTTAAGATGTGATTTTGTGAAGGAGAACATTCTATGAAAACCGAAGAAATTATCTTAAATAATTTCACTTTAAAATACCCGATAGAGCGGCTTGCCCCGCTTGACAAGATCCTGTTTTTGGACATCGAAACTACCGGACTTTCTGCAGACAATTCCCAGCTTTATCTGATCGGATGTGCCTTCCACAAAGAAGGGAACTGGCAGATCCGGCAGTGGTTTGCCCAGTCCGCTGAAGAAGAACCCGAGCTGTTAAAATCATTCTTCACATTTGCAGCAGACTATTCATTTCTGATCCACTATAACGGTAACTCCTTTGATCTGCCCTATCTCCGAAAGAAGCTGCTCCACTATCAGCTTCCTTATGATTTCAGTCAGTTTGAAGGCATTGATATTTACAAGCGGATCTATCCTTACAGAGGTTTCCTGAAGCTTCCTAACTGTAAGCAGAAAACAGTGGAATCCTTCCTGAATATCAGACGCGAGGACAGATATACCGGTGGCGAACTGATCCATGTATACAGAGATTATCTCTCTTCCCATGATTTTAGCCTGTATCACATCCTGCTCCTGCACAACTCAGATGATATGAAGGGCATGCTGGAAATCCTTCCCATCCTGTCCTATTATGATCTGTTCAATAACAGTCTGAAGGCTCGCAAGGTGCAGGCAAATTATTATAATGATATTCATGGCATTCTGCGCAAAGAGCTGATGATGAAGCTGATCTTTGCTTCCCCTCTGCCTGTATCCGTCAGTGCTATGGCTAGGGGCTGTCATTTCAAGGGTGAGAGACATGAAGGCACTCTGATCGTACCTATTTATGAAGAGGAACTGAAATATTTCTATGCCAATTACAAGGATTATTATTATCTACCCACAGAGGATACTGCGATCCATAAGTCCATCGCTTCCTTTGTAGACAAAGAATATAGGGAACAGGCATCAGCCTCCACCTGCTATACAAGAAAGTTTTCCAGCTACCTTCCCCAGTGGGAGATTCTGGTAGAGCCTTTCTTCAAACGGGATTATAAAAGTCGTGAGCTGTTCTTCGAGCTGACTGATGAAATCAAAAAAGATCGACAGCTTTTTTCAAATTATGCCAGCCACATCCTAAATATCATGGCAGTACAGCCATAACAGCCAGACAGGCGGAACTTCTTGTAAAAGAAGTTCCGCCTGTCTTCACTTTAATGCTTTGGATGTTCATAGAAAAAGGAATTCTTCCGTTCATATCCCATTTCTTTGTGGTTAATGATCTGCTCTGTGCTTCCTATGAAAAGTACTCCACCAGGAGCCAATGACGAATAGAATTTTCTAAACACTTCATCCTTGGCCTCTTCTGTAAAGTAGATCAGAACATTCCGGCAGACGATCAGGTGACACCCCGATGGATAATTATTATCTAACAGATTCTGCTCCTTAAATTCCACTCTTGCTTTGATTTCATCGGAAATCTTATAAGACGGACCTACCTTCGTAAAATACTTTTTTTTAAAATCATCCGGTACGGAAGCAATACTTTTCTCTCCATACAGTCCGACCTTCGCCTTGGCAATGACCTGCTTATCCAGATCCGTTGCATAGATGCGGATCATATTCAACGGTATATGTCTGGAAAGCGCCATAACCAGAGAGTAAGGCTCATCACCGGTAGAGCAGGCTGCACTCCAAACCTTCAGGTTCTTACCAAATTTTGCAACCAGATCCGGTATGATTGTTTCATCAAGCAACTTCCACTGCTCCGGATTCCGGTAAAATTCAGATACATTAATCGTCAAATAAGCAACAAATTCCTCAAATTTTTCACGATCTGTTTTCAGAGCCTTTATATATTCCTCATACCCTTTAATTTCATTCTTGGTAATAAGCGAATCGATTCTTCTCTTCATCTGTCTTTCCTTATATGCGTTCAGATCGATCTTCGTTAACTGAAACACTGCCGTTTTAAAATTTTCATAATCGTATGCCATCAGCCTTCACCATCTTTCCCATCTTGAGAAATTCCATTCAACAATAACAGGAAGTACGTTCCCACATACTCCCTGTATACCATTCATAATATATCTGTTCAATAATTAATTTTCTTCACCTGCGATCACTGCATCGATATCTACAGAAACAATATCTTCATCTCCCTTTTCTGCTTCCTTAGCCGGTTCCGGTGCAAGTAATGCCTTAACGCTTAAACTGATCTTCTTATCTTCCTCATTGAAGTCAACAACCTTAGCAGTAACCTCGTCACCAACCTTTAAAACATCAGAAGGTTTTTCAATGTGCTCCTTGGAAATCTGTGATACATGAAGCAGTGCATCCACACCGGGTTCAAGCTCTACAAATGCACCAAAATCTGTCATTCTGGCAACCCTGCCTGTTACAACATTTCCCACCGCATATTTCTCTGCTGCATCTTTCCATGGATTTGCATCTTCAAATTTAAGACTCAGCGCAATCTTGGTACCATTGATATCCTTGATAAATACCTTAACCTTATCACCAACCTTAAATACCTTCTTCGGGTTCTCTACACGTCCCCAGCTCATCTCAGAAATATGAAGCAGACCATCTGCGCCGCCGATATCGACAAATGCACCAAAGTCTGTTACATTCTTAACAGTTCCTTCAACTACATCTCCTACATGAATGCTCTCAAGAAGCTGCTGCTGCTTCTCTGCCTTCTCAGCAGTAAGAAGCTGCCGGCGATCGCCGATATATCTTCTTCTCTTAGGATTGTACTCACTGATCACAAACTGGATCTCCTGTCCGGCATACTTGGAAAGATCCTTCTCATAGGTATCAGATACGAGACTTGCCGGTATAAAGATTCTTACCTCATCCACAATAACGCTTAATCCGCCTTCCAGTACCTGAGATACCTTGGCAGTAAGGACTTCCTTATTGTTGAATGCTTCTTCGATACGCTTATTTCCTCTGTCAGCCGCCAGTCTCTTATAGGTTAAGAGAACCTGTCCTTCCCCATCATTTACCTTCAGGACTTTTACTTCCATGGTATCTCCAGGCTTAACTACAGTAGTCAGATCTACATTGGGCTCATTGGTATATTCATTTCTTGTCAATATACCATCTGACTTGTAGCCGATATTAAGGATGATCTCTTCTGGCTTAACATCGATGACTGTACCTTCAACTACCTCTCCTGTATGTATTGTTTTTAATGATTCTTCCAACATTTGTTCAAAAGTTAATTCTGACATAATTTTGAACCTCCTCAATTATATTGTTGGGGGTGGAAGCCCCCGCAGTAATACCCACCAGAGCAGCAGTTTCAGGCAATTCCATATGCAAATCATCCAGTGTCTGTATAAGATAGGTAGACTTGCATCTCTCCCTGCAGATCTCATAGAGCTTTCTGGTATTAGAGCTATGCTTCCCACCTATTACTATCATTGCATCGACCTTGTCCGCTATTTCACGTGCCTCAGTTTGTCGTTCTTCCGTTGCATTACAGATAGTATTAACAATGCTAATATTGTAACCTTTTTTTTGAAAAATTTCAACTAATTCTTTAAATTTGTTGTAGTTAAATGTCGTTTGGGATACGAGGCACAGTTTCTCATCCGTCAGACAGGTGAATTTTTCTGCTTCTTCTGCTGATTCTATGACAGTTGCCGGCGTATGTGACCATCCCATGATCCCCTCTACCTCAGGGTGTCCAGGATTTCCGATAATGATGATTCTTCTGCCTTCCCCGCTTTCTTTTTCAACGATCCTGTGGATCCTTTTTACAAAGGGGCATGTTGCATCCACACAGGTCAGTCCCTTCTTTTCTATCATCTCACAGATCTCTCTTGATACTCCATGGGACCGGATCACTACAGTTCCCTTATTCAGCTTCTTTAGATCCTCTTCTCCCTCCAGTACAGTAACACCCTTACTTTCAAGATCCTTCACCACTTCTTCATTATGGATAATAGGTCCATAGGTATAGATCCGGTTTTCCATTCCAGACTGTTCATACACTGTTTCCACAGCCCGTTTTACACCGAAGCAAAAGCCTGCGCTCTTTGCCAGAATCACTTCCATCCGCTCACCTTCCTTGCTCTTCCGTTAGGGAAAGTATCTTTTTTACCACTTCATCGATACTCATGTCAGAGGAATCTACAAGAACCGCATCCTCTGCCTGCTTTAACGGTGCGATCTCTCTTTTCATATCCTGCTCATCTCTTTTTTTGATATCGTCTTCTATCTTCCCTATGTCACAGGTCTCCCCTTTTGCAGTCAGTTCATCAAATCTGCGCTTTGCACGTACTGCCACACTTGCAGTCAGATATACCTTTACATTGGCTCCCGGAAGGACACAGGTTCCAATATCCCTGCCATCCATAACAACACTGTTCTTTTCTGCCAGTTCCTTCTGCAGCTGGGTCAGTCTCTCCCTCACCCTTTTATTCCTGCTGGTAGCTGAAGCCATATTTCCTACTTCCTCTGTCCTGAGTACAGGATTCACATTTTTTCCATTGAGGAGAACAACCTGTTCCCCTTCCTGATACTCAATCGTGATATGTGCTTTCATACATTTCTCAGAAATTTCTTCTTCATTGGAAGGATCTGCCTTTTCCTGCAGCAGATAATACGCCATGGCACGATACATGGCCCCCGTATCTACATATATAAAGCCCTTCTCTTTGGCAACCCTTCTGGCTATGGTACTCTTACCGGCACCTGCCGGTCCATCTATTGCAATCTGGTAACTCATCTTGTGATCCTTTCTGCTTCGCAGCCGCTTGATTTTCCATTGTGCTCATTATTTCGCTCATTATATCATAAAACTCCAGCTGTGTTAAATCAAAATCAGTTTCATTACTGACAGAAAAGCTATAGCCGTCAAATAGCATGGTTCCAAAAAAACACCGTTCCTCCGGTGATGTTCCAAGTATGAATCCATTTTCTGTCCGAACGATTTCAAAGGAGTCAAGAGAAAGGCTCATTCCCTTTCCTGTCATTTTCATATAGCTTTCCTTGAGTGTCCAGAGTGTAAAAAAAGCTTTGTCCATCTCCTGCTCAGATTGTATGTACTCAGCTTCCTTTTTTTTAAAATACTGTTCTGCAATTTTAAATGGTGCCTTCACAATTTTCTCAATATCACATCCGACTTTACAGTCTGACTGTACGCCGACAACATAATCTCCGGCATGGGACACATTAAAAAAAAGGCCGTCTACAACAGGTTTCCCATTTTCAGAGTATTTCAGCCTGCTTTCAGGAAGTCCGTTTTCATCCAGAATTTTCCTGATGATAATTCCTGCACCAAGACTTCTTTTACGGTCATCCGGCATATGATACCGGATGACCTTTTTTCTCCGTTCTGAACCCACCAGCTCAAGAAGCCTTTTGTTCTCCAGTGGATCATCAAGCATATTAATATTTATTCTGTATAATTTCATCATTTTTACTTTTTTGAAGATTCCAGGCTGAGAGTGTTTTTTATTTCTCAATCTGGATCTTCTGGTCAAATCCGGTAAGTCTGAAGACATCAAGCACTTCATCAGAAACATGGATGATCTTAAAGCCATCTTTGCCTGCCATCTTCTTGTATGCAGAGATCACCTGTCGTAATCCTGCAGAAGAAATATATTCCAGCTTTGGCGCTGTCTGTGTATCCAGCCAGCCACTGATCTCCATGGTTACCTTACTTCCTTCAGTTCTACTTGTAATTTCCATTCTTATTCTCTCCTTTTTCAGTTATCAGTCAAAAAATGCAAGTCTGTCAAGTGCTCCGATCGCGCTTTCCAAATATCGGTCATCTGTAACAGGCCATTTATATTCCAGCCGGTAAAGCGCCTGCGCTGTAAACCGGTTGCTGTATTCCATCGCGTAAATCTCGTTCTCATTGTGTGAGGTATAGGCGATCAGTCCGGAAACGGCATCGGAATCATTGCTGTTCTTTGCAAATTCCTTAACTGCTTCCTCAAATTCCTCATCCTTTACAATGTCCAGCTTAAAGCCATATTTACGCATTGCATAGATCAGATCCGCCATATAGATATGGTGGCTGTTGCAGGCATGGAATACAGTAAATCTTCTGTCTGTCTGTACCAGCTTCAAAACAGCAAGTGCAGTCGAGTCAATCGGAGAAAGCTCTGCAATTTCATGCATGCTGCCCATCGGGAATTTGCCAACCGCCTTATAGCCTCTGAGGCTCCGCAGGAATCCGTTTGTAATAAAGTTAATCTGGAATTTATAGGCCGCAAAGCTTTCCACCTGCTCCTTTGAAGTAATATCCCCGTCCACGCAGACAATACGATCTTTGAACAGCTCCTCACATGGATTATCGAAATAATACATCAGCATGTGCATCATCCGTTTTTCCATGGATTCATAGGCCCCCTTACGCACCAGACAATAAACCTTACCATCATAATTGTCAAGGTATGCCTTCAGGATATGGATTCTCAGGAAACCGGTCGCGCCTGTGATCATAATATCTCCCAGCTTTTCTCTGGTGATCCTGTCCATATTTTCTTCCACATTTCCGCTGATAACACTCTGGATCTTATTATAATTGTAACCAGCAAACTCATTATTGCTCTGTCCACTCTGATCGGATGCCTGATCACCTACGATCGCTGCCAGTTCACGGACTGTAGGATATTTAAATACATCCGCATATACAATGGAAATATTCTGTGTAATAAGTAGTGATATACTTGTTTCCACCCTTCTCAACCACGGTAACAGCAGCATTTTTCACCAGTTCATGCTTCAGGACAGCGCCTTCGATCTCACCAAGTTCCACACGGTAGCCTCTGATCTTAACCTGGGAATCAATTCTGCCAATATACTCGATATTTCCATCACCCTTCATTCTTACCATATCACCGGTTCTGTAAAGACGTCTGTCATCTTCACATACAGAATACGGATTCTCCACAAATACTGATGCCTCTTTAAGTCTTCACTGACAATGTAGCTGCGTACATTCTATACAGTAATGCACCTGCGGTAAGCGGAGCAAACAGGTCGATCACGGATGCATCAAAGCAGAAGCTTGCAAATTCAGCCACAATATCATCCGGCGTTGTTTTTCTGGTCAGTCTGACATATTCGATCAGATTCATCAGATTTCTGTGTTCCGGCATAACACCCTTTGGCTTTCCGGTAGAACCTGATGTATAAATCATACAATGTCATTTAGATAAGGTTTTTTATGATGAAAACAGTATATCATATGCGGTCATGCATTGAAAATACTGTTCAGTTAAGAAATGCTGTATTTTTTAGGTGCACTAATGCGTAGAAAGCAGGTGTATGATGAGTTCACGGAAGCTTGTTTCCTCGCTCCAACGCATCCGGTAAAGTTTATTGATTTCTTCCAGAGGAAATTCTTCTTCTGAAAGATTGGTGGCAATACAGATATAGGTTCCATTATCAAGGCGAATACGAACAATCCGGAATTCAATATCGTAATACATGCAGTTTTCATCAAGAAAATCAAAATCGGTAGAAGGCTAAAGTATGGTATAGGTGTTAGGATTCCCCAGTGTTTCTTTCGTATGGCGTTTGGTAAGTGTTGTTCTTATATGAGTATCAAATTCGCTGTCAGGCAAATCATAAGAGGAAAGTATTTACATACCCATCTTCCTGATTTTGGGTAAAAGAAAACACCGATCATTTCTGACCGATGCTTCTCAAAAATTTATGTTGTTATTCTTCTTACTTCAATTCCTGAATCCTATCGTTCATCTTCTTTGCCTCGGCACGATAATATCTCATAAAAAGGAACCAGATAAGAAACGCAACCGCAAGTTGAATCACTGCTATTATAATTCCCTGAGTGATGGTTGCGGATCCACCTATCCATCCGACTGCATAAGCAACGATTGTATAAATCACGCAACCAATACCCATGTGTATCAACACTCTAATCGGCATTGGAAGATTTTCCTTCCTGTACACAATGGTCGGAACTCCAAATCCAAGGCCAACCAAAACGCAACCAACAACCATCTTTGTAAATCTGTAATTCTCAAGGCTGAAATTCCCTTTGTATCCTATATCAAATACGATTCCAACCAAACAGAAAATAGCCATTGCAATTCCAATACTAATTACCATGCTCTTTGTTAAATCTTTTATCGTCTCTTTCATTGCTTTCGCCTCCTATAATCCAAGATATTTTTTGAACTCCGGCAGATATGTTCTCGAAACGTAATCTTTGCATCCATTCTTCAGCTTCAGCAAAAGCGTTCCGCTGAATCCCGGCTCAATGCTGTCCATATAAGACAGATTGATCAGTGTGGATTTTGATATCTGCATGAACTGTTTTCCTAACTGCTTGCCAATTTCATAGAGCCTTTTCCGCGAACGATATTTTTGTTTTTCACCATAAATAATCGTATCTCTGTCCTCTACTCTTACCATGTATATTTCCTTAGGCTGCAGAACGATAATATCTTCTTCATTCTGCAGGGCAGTTATTGGAGTTTTGTTTGTACTGAATATATCGAGCATTCGCTGTATCTCATCTGTCACCTTGTCGGTGTAGATTACTGCATATGTTTCTTTATATTCAGCAGAAATATCAACACTTACCTTCATGCCCTGGCCTCCTTTCTCTTTGATGATGCAATCATACAATATATCGAAAGTTCTGTCCTGACATTTGATGTAAGTGGCAAAAAACAGAAAGTGAAATGCAAAATAAGCTGTCAAACAGCATCAGAACCGGTCAAAATCATCCGGATGCTCCACCTTTTTTCCCATATAATGCATCAGATAATGCCTGTTCCACAGCCTCGTCAGCGTGTCTGTATTGGCTGCCTGCTGGAGTCCACTGTCCCATCCGATCAATGTTACATTAAAGCAGACTACTCCCAGCATAGCGATATTATAAAGAATCAGTGCTGTCCTTGTATGATTCTCATAGGTTACATACAGCAGATAGATCATCATGACCAGTACACTGATCCGAAGTGTGATCGGACCATCTGCACTTTCATTTGGATTTTCCACATCCTGAAACAGAATATTTTTAAATTTCCCCATTTTCTATAGTTTCCTTATCCCCTGCTTTTCTCTTTTAACCCTCCATCAGATAGGAAAAAATCAGAAAAGCTGTTTTCAATGCATTGTGCCTGATTTTTTCATTCTCAACGCAGAAAATATCATCTTCTATGACCTGAACACCCATTTTTTCCAATGTATCATGATCAACCTGGACGATCCTTTTGTTCTCGGAGCTTAAATATCGTTCCCTGACCTCTTCATCCACGGTCCCATTGTTGGCAACTACAAGATTGATCTTTCTGGAACCAAGGTATTCATTCAGCACCTCCACATGCTGGCTGACAGACTGGATATCCGTTTCTCCCGGCTGGGTTACCAGATTGGATATGTATAAAAGCGGAGCCCTTGTTTCTTCAAGTGCATTTCTGACTTCCGGTGCAAGCAGATGGGGAATGATACTGGTGTACAGGCTTCCGGCACTGAAAATGATCAGATCTGCCTCTCCGATCTTCTTCTGGATCTCCTGCTCAATCTTAATATCGTGATCATAGGTCAGACGGCTGATATTCCGGATATTCCGGCTGACAGCCTCTTCTCCAAAGTATTCCTTTCCCGTGCTCTCTCCTACAAGATCTATCTTCTCTCCTGTCAGAGGAAGTACCGTTCCCTTGATATCAAGGAGCTTACACATGTATTTGGTTGCCTCTGTCAGATTCCCCTTCAGATCGATCAATGCTGCCAGTACGATGTTTCTGACAGGATGTGTATTTAAGGATCCCTTCTGAAAACGATAGCTCAGGAGATCTATAAAATCCTCATCTACATTTGCCATGGAAAGAAGAACCTTTCCCACATCCCCTACTGCCGGTATATTCAGTTCTTCCTTCAGCTTCCCCGTACTGCTCCCATTATCACTGACAGCGATCACTGTCGTCACATCGATCGGGAAAAGCTTTAAGCCGGACAGGATGCAGGACAGCCCTGTACCTCCCCCGAAAATAACAACCTTTTTCATAGCAATACCGTTGCCCCCTTTTATTGTTATTCCACTACCGTAAAGTCAACTACTGCAGCGGCACCATATTCCGCCGTTTTTTCCTTAAATATCTGATCTGAATCGGTATCGATCTCTTCATCATTATCAAAGGTGTTTTTCTCTCTTAAAAATCCGATGTAGGTTGCTGTGCCATTTTCATCAAAGGATTCCATAACAGAGTCCTTCACCATAACACCCTGAGTTTCTTCAGATACAAAGTAGCTGCAGAATTCATGATTTCCTGCTGTATATAACACATGATCTGCATATCTGACCGGATAAGCCGTGTCACTGCCGCCAACGACAGTAGCAAATCTCACCTTTCCATCCTCCTCCAGATAAACATATGCCATCATGGCTGCTGCTCTTCCATTATCATCATATGTCTGATCTGTGATCAGAAGAACATCTCCCTCATATCCTGTCAGTGTTACATAAGCATATGCCTGTCCTGCTGTCATATTACTGATCAGTTCATCATAGGAATCAAACTCTGTCTTTCCTGCCTGTTCCTCTACAAAAGAGTTCGGAATATCATTTGGTATTTCCTCATCACCTGGCATTTCTTCTATCTGTACTGCTGTCTCATCTGTTACGTCTGCAGCCTGCTGCTTTCCACATCCCGAAAGCACCATCGCTGCCATCAGCGCTGCGCTGATTCTCATAGTCCATTTTCTCATTTTCACTCTTCTCCTCATCCCGCTGCACTGATCCCGGCCAGATTCCCTGTTGACCATGCAATCTGCAGATTAAAGCCTCCTGTCACTGCATCCAGATCCAGCACCTCTCCTGCAAAATACAGTCCCCTGACCAGTTTTGACTCCATGGTGGACGGATTGACTTCCTTCACATTCACACCGCCCTGTGTGATGATCGCCTCATTAAAGCCTCTTGTTCCCGTCACTGTCATGGTCAGCTGCTTCAGCAGATAGCAGAGTCCTTCCCTCTCCTGTCTTGTCACCTCATTGATCTGCTTTTCCGGTTCGATGCCGGACAGCGCTACGATCACCGGTACCAGTTTGGCAGGCAAAAGCGCATCCAGACTGTTTTTAAACTGTTTGTTTTTATTCTCTTCAAAATCCCGGAGGATACGTTTATCAAGCTGTTCTGTGGAAAGTGCCGGCTTCAGGTCAAGCATTAGGGACACCGGTTCCTTCTTTCCCTTTTTCACATAATAGCTGCTGGCACTTAAGATCAGCGGACCACTGATTCCAAAGTGGGTAAACAGCATTTCTCCAAAGCCTTCGTATAGCTTTTTCCTTTTTTCTGAAAGAAGCGTCACCGACACATTTTTCAGGGAAAGTCCCTGAAGAAGCCTGCACCACTCCTCTTTTACTGTCAGAGGCACCAGCGCTGGCACCGGCTCCTTCACAGTATGGGAAAGCTTCTTTGCAAACCGGTAGCCGTCTCCTGTTGAGCCGGTAGAAGCATAGGACATACCACCGGTAGCCACAATGACTGCATCTGCCGGAAGTCTCTTCCCGTCAGAAAGAAGAACACCCGTCACGCCAGGAGTCTGCTGATCCTCTCCCACCTCGATCTGTTCCACCTTCGTATGGAGCAGCACCTTCACATGGTACTTTTCCATCTGACGGTTCAGGGTATTTATCACATCAGAGGAATGGTCTGAAACAGGAAATACCCTCTCTCCCCGTTCTGTCTTCAGACTGCATCCTGCCTCTTCAAAAAACGTCATAACGGCATGGCTGTCCATCTGGTAAACACTGCTGTAAAGAAATTTTCCATTGCTGATTACATGGGAAAAGAAGTCTTCTGTCTCACAGGCATTTGTCAGATTGCAGCGTCCCTTTCCAGTGATATAGATCTTCTTTCCGGTCTTCTCATTCTTTTCAAGAAGTGTTACCCTGGCACCCCTTCTAGCTGCTGCGATGGCCGCCATCATGCCCGCTGCACCGCCGCCGATCACGATCACTTTATTCATTGCCATCTTCCTCTTCCTGTCTCATCAGGGAATAGTTCAAAATCGGTTCTTCATCGATAAAATTGATCTCATCATTTAAGTATACCTGATAATTGTTCCAGACGTCCTCTAGCGTCTCAAGGTTTCTTTTCACATCATCCGGTCTTCGTAGGCAGAGCGCCACTACAAGGGCATTGATCACGCTTAAGGGCGCAACCAAGGAATCCACGATGGAAACCATATCACTCCTTGCCAGAAGATTGCAGGATGAATACAGGTTCATGGGGGAATGGATGCTGTCTGTTATGGTGATCACCTTGGCATTTCTGTCGTTGGCAAACTCCATGGCCTTCAGGGTTCTCATGGAATATCTGGGAAAACTGATACCAATCACGGCATCCTTTTCTCCCACCCGGATCATCTGTTCAAACATCTCCGATACACTTGTAGTCTTTATAAGTACCACATTGCCGCGGATCATATTCAGATAAAAATGCAGAAAATCTGCAAGAGGCTCACAGCTTCTCACTCCGATCAGATAAATCGTCTGCGCTCCCAGAATGATATCAACTGCCGCCTCAAAGGCTGCCGGATCCAGATTTACGATCGTATCCTGAATCTTCTCGATATCTGCACTCAGCACAGAAGTCAGGATCTCCGACTGGGTACTCTTCCCGTACTTGGCTCCCATCTTCTGCACACTGTTCAGCTTGTTCTTCACCCACTCTGCCAGTGCATTCTGAAACTCCGGATAACCCTCATATCCAAGATGCATGGCAAACCGGACAACCGTTGATTCACTGACCCCTACTGTCTCACCAAGCTTTGCCGCTGTCATAAAGGCTGCCTGGTCATAATGATCCGAAATATAAGCAGCAATAGCCTTATGCCCCTTACTCATCTTGATATATTTTTCATTCATTCTGGTTATAATATCAAATTCCTGTTGCTCCATACTGTTCCTCTTCCCTATCTGAATGCCTGATAAGAATCCTTCAGCATCTGGATCGTTTCTTCCTCCTGAAGGTCATAATCACCGGTCAGTGACATACAAGCTGCCCCGTGAATGAAGATCCACATCTTCATGAAAAGCTCCTGCGCGTTTCTGCTCCCCTGGGAAGCTGCTGACTGGATTTCTCTGCTCACATTTCCGCTTCTGCCATTGACCAGATCATACATACTTCTCCCAAACCGGTTTTCTGACAGGAAAATATAGGAAAACAGATTTTTATGCTCTGCTGCAAATCTGATATAAATATTTCCAAGATGGACAAACGGTGTCACAGTCTGCCTTGAAAAGCTGTCATAATAATTTTGGAAAAAATCACATGCCTTTTCAAACAGAGCCTCATAAAGCTCATCCATATTCTTGTAAATACGGAAAATAGGCTGCGTGGAACATCCGGCCTTTGCCGCCAGCTTTCTGGCTGTTACCTGCAGACTTCCCTCTTCCTGCAGAAGTGCAAATGCCGCTGTCAGAAGAGCATCTTTGGTTATGGATTCTTTCCTTGCCATTCTGTTTTCCCTCCTTTGTATAACATCTGTTATTATTTTAGAATCTTTTCGTTTTTCTGTCAATAAGAATTCTTAAGGTCTTCAAGATCTGTCAGGAACTGTTCCCACGCATCTTCATGCTCCACGTAATAAAGAGGACACTTTTTCCCGCCCTCGTCGTAGTGCCGTCTCATATCTGCCGGCTTCAGATGATACTCCGAGAGAAGCCAGGCACTCAGTTTAAGCAGTGACTGATACGTTGCATCAGTAAACTTTCCGTCCTCATCCAAATAACAGCACTCTATGGAAACGGAATCCTCGTTCCTTGTTTTTACTGCATATCCCATCTCATCAAGCGGCAGGCACTGCACAATGGAGCCGTCATAGTTGATCACAAAATGGGCACTTGCGGATGTTTCTCCCGTCACTCCCAGGTTTTCAAAATAGCTTCTGTTCTGCTCTGCACTGGTTCCTGGATTTGCGGTATAGTGCACAAAGATATTTTTAACCTTTTTCAGCTTTGTCTGTGGTCTTGAATAGGGGTTCGGTGTCAGAAATTCTTCTGTGATCTCCGGCTTCTCTGGTCTGCTCCCATTTATGATCTCCTGCAGCTTCCATGTGCTCTCTATCCCTTTTTTTCCTGCAATATTCCGTAACAAAAGAAAAAGAAACAGAGCCAGCAGTCCTGTCAGTATCAGTAAAAGCAGGATATAGAAAACCTTTTTCTGTCTCCGTCTTTTCCTTCTCTTTCTTCTGATTCTGCCTTCTTCTGCTGTTCTGCTTCTGTATCCGGATCGTGAAGCTTTCTGTCTGCCATTTCCCGCTCTGGAAATGTCGATCAGATCCAGCTCTTCCCCCTGTCTTTCCGTTCTCTGTCTTTCCAAAGCCTGCCTCATCGTGTCACCCCTCTTTTCATAAGCTATCTGACGAACCAAAAAGACCCCTCCAAAGTCATGGCATTTCACTATCTGAAATACCATGACCCGAAAGGGCTTAAATTTAATGATTTAATTTCTGTTCAGAATCCCGGATTATACAGGATATGCTGCATTCTTGGTATCAGCCTGACTCATATCAACCTTTTCCTGCTGTGCCTGACGATACTTGAAGAAGTCTGTTGCTACCTGAGGGAACAGTGCATAGGACAGAACGTCCTCATCCTGCTGCTTCCATTCCTTCATCTCGGCTTCGAGCTTGTCCATCTCGTTTGTTAAGCCTGCAGCATCTGCGGAACGGGATGTAAATCTCTCTTCTCCAGGAATAACCTTGTCAATAACCTCCTGGTTCATAGGCTTAACAGTCTGACCATACTTACCACGAAGCAGATCCTTGAACTCTCCTGTAGCCATCTTGTATCTCTCACCCATTAATACGTTGAATACAGCCTGTGTACCAACGATCTGGGAAGAAGGAGTAACCAGCGGAGGCTCACCGCAGTCCTTACGGACTCTCGGGATCTCTTCCAGTACTGCCTGATACTTATCTTCTGCATGCTGCTCTTTCAGCTGGCTGACCATGTTGGAAAGCATTCCGCCAGGTACCTGATAAAGCAGAGTCTTGATATTAACACCAAGAACCTTTGTGCTCATGAGGCCGCTTTCAAGGCACTCCTCACGATAAGGTCTGAAGTAATCAGCAATTTCTGCCAGAAGGTTCTGATCGTAACCGGTATCATAAGGAGTTCCCTTAAAGGTCTCAACCATAACTTCTGTTGCAGGCTGTGATGTACCAAGTGCGAAAGGTGAAATTGCACAATCGATCACATCTACACCTGCTTCTACTGCCTTCAGGTATGTCATGGAAGCTACACCTGAAGTATAGTGTGTATGCAGCTGGATCGGGAGCTTTGTGTTCTCCTTCATAGCCTTAATCAGCTCGCCAGCCTTATAAGGAACAAGCAGACCTGCCATATCCTTGATACAGATAGAATCAGCACCCATCTCTTCGATCTTCTTAGCCATATCTGCCCAGTACTCAAGGGTATAAGCATCACCCAATGTATAGGACAGAGCAACCTGTGCCTCTCCTCTGCCTTCCTGCTTCTTGATCTTCCCGGTAGCATCTACAGCTGCCTGAAGGTTACGAAGGTCATTTAAGCAGTCGAAAATACGGATTACATCAATACCATTTGCGATAGACTTCTCAACGAATGCGTATACAACGTCATCAGCATAAGGTCTGTATCCGAGGATGTTCTGACCTCTGAAAAGCATCTGCAGCTTGGTATTCTTGAATCCATCTCTTAATTTACGAAGTCTGTCCCATGGATCCTCTTTCAGGAAACGAAGGGATGCATCGAAGGTTGCTCCACCCCAGCACTCTACTGCATGATATCCAACCTTATCCATTTTATCTACGATCGGAAGCATGATCTCGGTGGGCATTCTTGTTGCAATCAGGGACTGATGTGCATCACGAAGAACGGTTTCCATAATTCCGATCGGTTTCTTAACCTGTTCAGCCATTTTAATATCCTCCTATATGAATTAAAATATTCCAAATACAGCCATAAAGGTTCCGGCTGCTACTGCTGTACCAATAACACCTGCTACGTTAGGTCCCATTGCATGCATCAGAAGGAAGTTGGTAGGATCTGCTTCAGCTCCAACCTTCTGTGATACTCTGGCTGCCATGGGAACTGCGGATACTCCGGCAGAACCGATCAGCGGATTAACAGCACCCTTGGTAACAACGCACATCAGCTTACCGAACAGAACACCTGCAGCTGTACCGAATGCGAATGCGATAAGACCAAGCGCTACGATCTTTAAGGTATCTGCATTCAGGAAAGCTTCTGCACTTGTTGTTGCTCCTACTGAGGTACCAAGTACGATAACTACGATGTACATCAATGCGTTACTTGCAGTATCTGTCAGCTGTCTTACTACACCGGACTCCTTGAACAGATTACCGAGCATCAGCATACCAACAAGGGGCGCTGTGGTAGGCAGGATCAGGCTGACTACGATAGTAACAATGATAGGGAACAGGATCTTTTCCAGCTTGGAAACCGGACGAAGCTGACCCATTTTAATCTTTCTTTCCTTTTCACTTGTCAGCAGCTTCATGATAGGCGGCTGGATGATCGGAACCAGTGACATATAGGAATACGCCGCTACAGCGATCGGTCCAAGGAGTGCTGTCTGTCCAAGTTTACCCGCAAGGAAAATAGAGGTAGGACCATCAGCACCACCAATGATGGAGATTGCTGCTGCAGCCTTGTCATTGAAGCCAAGTGCGATAGCTCCGAAGTAAGCTGCGAAGATACCGAACTGTGCTGCTGCACCAAGAAGGAAGCTCTTAGGATTGGCAATCAGGGGACCGAAGTCTGTCATTGCACCAACACCCATGAAGATCAGGGACGGGAGGATTGCCCATTCGTCTAAGAGATAAAAATAATACAGTAAGCCGCCGGTTCCGTTTGGGGAATCCTCTATGCTGAGCATAATGTCAGGATAGATATTTACAAGCAGCATACCAAATGCGATCGGCAAAAGCAGTAAGGGTTCAAACCCCTTGGCAATCGCAAGATAGAGAAATACACATGCCACAAGGATCATCAGGTAATTGCCCCATGTCAGGTTGAAAAAGGCTGTCTGATGGATCAGATTGGACAGTGTAGATACGATATAATCCATTTTTTTAACCTCCTGTTGTCATTCACCATGCAATCATCTGCATGCTTCTGTACTGAATTAGTTCAGAGTTGCCAGTACAGCGCCTGCTTCTACTGCATCGCCAACAGCTACATCAATGCTTGCAACTGTTCCATCTTCAGGTGCTACAACGGGGATTTCCATCTTCATTGCTTCTACAACGACAACAGCGTCACCCTTCTTGACAGCCTGTCCTACGCTTGCTTCGATCTTGAATACCTTACCAGCTGCACCGGCTTCTACCTTGATGCTGCCTGCGCCGGCTGCCTTAGCTGCGGGAGCTGCTGCAGGTGCTGCCTTGGGAGCAGCCTTGGGTGCTGCAGGTGCTGCAACGGGTGCTCCTGTAGATGCGCCCTCTTCTACTACTACATCATATACGTTTCCATTCACGGTAATTGTATAATTCTTCATTACTCATTTCCTCCTGTAATTGATTCCTTTACTGAATTATGCTCTCTGCCATTTGCTGGCACGTCTGATACTTCTCACTACAAATCCATCTGTGGATGCAGCACCTTCACTTGCTGCAATTGCTGCTGAAATAACAGCTACCAGCTCCAGATCATCTGATAATTCTTCCTTCTCAACAATCTGCGCAATAGCCTTGTCCACTGCAGGCTCTTTCTTTGCTTCTTCCTTCGGCTTCTTGCTGAATGCAGCCTGAATCTTGGGAATGAAGGTAAAGCAGCTGATCAGCAGGCTGATCAGGATCAAAACTACGAATACGGTTCCCATACCGAGCAGGGTATTTAATGCAGCCTTCTCCATCTTCTCTCCAAATGTATATTCTACATTGACAGAAATACCTGTGATCGCCTGATTGTCAAATACAAACTCAACTACTGCATTTCTGTCAGTTCCCTTAACCACGGCATCGATCGTACCATCTTTGTCATCAAAGCTGCTGGTAACACTGATGACTTCCACATAACTACCCATCTCTTCAGAAGCTGTTTCCCAGCTTTCCAAAGCGGCTGTCCATACAGGATCAGTAACCTGATCCTGTGCGCCCTGCATTACAACCTGATTCATAGCGGCAATATTCTCTGTCGCATAGGTTTCTGCTTTTTCCGGGGTCATAAAGCCTTCAACTGCTTCTTTTCCGCCGCACGCTGTCAGACCTGCCATACAGGTAATCATACCTAATATCAATAACCATTTTTTCATATTAAGTAATCTTCCTTTCTAAACTGTACCATGCTTCTTGGCCGGAAGGTCTTCACTCTTTGAGAAAAGCATCTCAAATGCGCCGATCACATACTTACGTGTATCAACGGGTTCAACGATCTGGTCAACATATCCTCTCTTTGCTGCACTTGCTGCACTGGTCTGAAGTGCTTCATATTCCTTTGCACAGGCATCAATCGCATCTGCTCCCTGTCCGTCACATATGATCTTGGCTGCAAGCTTTGCATCCATTGTACCGATCTTTGCATCTGGCCATGCCATGGTGATATCAGCACCGATTGCCTTGGAGTTCATGGTTACATACGCGCTTCCGTAAGCCTGTCCGATGATCACGTTTACCTTGGGTACAGTTGCGTTTGCAAATGCGTATGTAAGCTTTGCTGCTGCGTTTGCAATGCCCTTCTCGTTATGCTTGTCTGCCTTGAAGCCCTTTACATTGGTAAGGGACAGTACAGGAATTTCAAATGCATCGCAGAAGTTGATAAATTCTGCAGCCTTGTAGCATCCAGCCGCGGAAAGAACTGCTTCATATTTCTCTGTTACGGTTCCATCCTCTCCATAAACCTCGGTTCTGTTAGCAACGGCACCAACAGTAGCGCCATTCAGCTTGATGAAAGCAGTTACCATATCCTTAGCGTACTCACGCTTTACTTCAAATACAGCACCGTTGTCTGCAATCTGGGAAAGTGCGATAGAAGTATCTCCAACACAGCTTGCGATCTCTGCACATGCTCTGTTCAGATCATCACTGCACTCTTCATAGGAACCATCCTCATTATTTGCTGGGAGAAGGGAAACCAGCTCACGGATCTGTGCAAGGATTCCTGCTTCATCAGCAACAACATCAACGATTCCTGCTTCCTTGCTCTGGAAATCAGCAGCAGAGGTATCACACTTGGTGATCACATTGCCATCCAGTGCATTGGGAGCGTTAACAAACAGTTTTGCCTTGGAGCCTTCCATAAAGGTAAAGTCTGTCAGTGTGGGGATCAGTGCAAGACCGCCGCCACAGGTTCCGAATACTGCTGTGATCTGGGGGATCACACCAGAAGCCTTAACCTGACTCATATAAATCTCGCCAAAAGCGTTCAATGCATCAGCAGCCTCCTGAAGTCTCAGTCCTGCTGAGTCGAGCAGTCCGATTACCGGTGCGCCCATTTTCAGTGCAAGATTGTAAAGGTTAGCAATCTTCTTTGCATGCATCTCGCCGACAGTACCGTTTAACACGGAAGCGTCCTGACTGTAAACATACACAAGGTTGCCATCAATCACTCCATATCCGGTAATAACACCGTCAGAAGGAGTTTCTGTCTGTTTCAGATTAAAATCTGTGCTTCTTGCTGTAACAAGACCACCGATTTCAACGAAACTGTTTTCGTCGAGTAAAGCTGCAATTCTTTGACTCGCCTGTGAAGTAGTACTCATTTTTCAGCCCTCCATTTTATATTAAAAAAATAATAACTTAATTCGCAGGGGCATAAAATCCCCATAAATGCGTCTATGGTAGTATAACACAAAAGCCTAAATTCGCATAGAAAAAGTTTCAGATTTTACACAAAATTTTAACATTTTCTTTCTTTTCCTTATATTTCGCCTCCGTTAAAGTGTAGCATGAGCCTTGCATATGCTGCTTCTACTGACTGGTTCAGCAGTGGAATGCCTCCTTCTTTAAGGAGCTGATCCGCACTGGCATACAGATCCCCTTTTGTCTGCTTATAGGAAGCTGCATACAGTGGGATGTCCTTTTCCCGGCATCTTTTTGCAAACTCCGGGAAGCCGGTGTGCTCTCCCACTACGCAGGCCGTTGCGGAATGATACAGATAATGCAGCACTGCCACAGGCTTTTTCTCTCCCTTCAGATTAAAGAAGGAATAATCCATTCCTGGGTAAGGACGGATCACCAGAACAGAATTGTCAAAGCTGTCCGGCACAATGTAACGATGGGTTTCCGTGCCATCAGAAACTGCACTTCGTCCCGTCTGCCCCTTCTGTTTTTCATTTTTTCTGAAGGGAATAAACCTTCCATCCTCCATATATCCAAAGGCTTCCCCTCTAAAGTCATGATAATCATCCAGTACCGGATCTGCCTCGCAGATAGTCAGGGCATGGTATACCTTCATGCAGCTTTTGTGATCCCGGTAGATCACATAGGCTCCTTTCTGTGCACTGTTCCGGATAAAGGAAACAGCAGCCGCAAAGTTGGCAAGCCCGTTTCCTTCCGGCTTTGACAGTGGAAGATTACTTGCCACCAGGACGATTGGAATTTCGTAATGGTCAAAAAGAAGTCCCATAAAAGCTGAAGTAAAGGACAGCGTATCAGAGCCATGGGCAATGATCACACCCGCATACTCTTCTGTCTTCACATCCCTGACCGCCTTAAGCAGTACAAGAAGACTGTCCATTGTCATATTTTCACTTAAGATCTGCAGAGGCACCCGTACCTCAAAGTCCTCTTTTCCAAACTTCTCTTCGTACAGACTGGTGAGCAGATAAACCGAATTTTCTCCCACATCTATCACTCCGTTTTCCACTTTGCTTCCAATAGTTCCACCGGTAAGCAGTACAAGTATTTTTTTCATGGTTTCTTCCTCTTTTTCTTTCTTCTATATTATATGTACTTTTATGCTTTATTCTCACACCATGTAAAGCTGCAGCACCTGACTGACGCACCACCTGACTGTGACTGCCGGAATTTCCTCTGCTGTGCCTATATATTCTACCAGATATTCTTCCCCTTCCAGAAGATACCGGATCTCTCCCACCACATTCCCCGGCATGACCGGTGCTGTCAGCTCATCAGGCAGCTTCTTCTCCACCGTAAAAACTTCTCCCTCCTTCATCAGGACACCCTTTTCCTCTGCCGGTTCCTGTGAAAGTATAGTAAGCTCTGCCTTGCAGATATCCCCGATCCACCTTCCTGCCCCATTCTTCACGGGGAGCTGTGGCAGTTCCTCCACTGCCCCTTCTTCCTTCGGAAAATGGATCTCATAATGGGACAGACCATACTGCATCAGCTTTTTTGTATCACTCCACTTGTATTCCTTATGGGAGGGCCAGCCACAGGCGAGCAGTGCTGCCACAAATGTACGGTCTCCCTGACGGAGGCTTCCCACATAACAGTATCCTGCATTTCCGGTAAAGCCTGTTTTCCCGGAAAGAGCGCCCTCCATCATATGCAGAAAGGCATTGTGGTTCTGACAGGAAAATATCCGCCCCTTTTCTGTGATCACACCGTCCTTTTCCTGATAAGCCGGAAAGCTGTAGCTTTCTGTTCTGGTGATTGTCAGAAATTCCTCCCTCCTTGGGGACTCTGTAATACAATAGGCCATGATTTCTGCCAGATCACAGGCTGTTGTGGAATGTGTTTTTACTTTCCCGGATTCCTCTGTCACAGTATCGTCAAGGCCATTCGGTGTCACAAAATAAGTATCCCTGCAGCCAAGCTCCTGTGCCTTTTCATTCATCATGTCAGCAAAGCCTTCCACACTGCCGCCGATATGCTCTGCAATGGCAACTGCTGAATCATTATGGGATTCCAACATCAGGGAATACAGAAGATCCTTAAGTCTGTATCTTTCCCCGGGCAGCATGGAAAGCTTTACCTTTGGCATGGATGCTGCCTTTGCGGACACTGTCACATAATCATCCGGATTCCCTTTTTCCAGAGCCAGTATACAGGTCATGATCTTGGTCGTGCTTGCCATGGGCCGCACCTGTCTGCCATTTTTCTCAAATAAAATACGCCCGGATCCGGCATCCATCAGAACAGCCGACTGGGCGTATAACTGCATGTCTTTTCCTTCATCCTCTTCCTCTGCAGATACCGGCAGCTTCTGCACCGTCAGCAAAAGAACAAAGAGGATCAAAAACGCGACAGCTCTTTTTATGTATCGCAGGTAAGAAATCATATTCCATCCCGCTTTCTTTTTTAACAGTCTATGTCACCCCGAGCTCTTCTATGCCTGTTCATCAGCCGTTGTTGCAAGCTTAATCTCTTCTTCTGCTTGTTCCTTAAATTCTTCGATCTGCATCTGGGACAGCTCCGGCAATTCCTCCAGAGATTTCACACCAAAGCTTCTTAAAAATTCCTCTGTCGTCCCAAAAAGCAGGGGACGCCCCGGAGCATCCATTCTTCCCACCTCCATGATCAGACCAAACTCAAGCAGTCTGTTTACCGCATGATCACAGCTCACCCCTCTGATCTTTTCAATCTCCAGTCTGGTGATCGGCTGCTTGTAGGCGATGATAGACAGTGTTTCCAGAATGGTATCTGAAAGAACATATTTCCTTGGTGTTCCTACGATCTTGATCAGATAATCATACATATCGCTTTTGGTACACATCTGGAAAGAGCCCTCGAACTCTGTCAGTGTAACGCCGCCTTCTCTTTCCTCATATGCCTGTTTCATTTCAAGAAGCAGTGCCTTTGTGGTCTTCTTATCCTCTTCGATCACCTCTGCAAGCCGCTCCAGCTCCACAGACTCTCCCATGGAAAACAATACGGCCTCCAGCACTGCCTTTGCCTTCTCCCTCTCCAACTGTCAATCCTCCTATGCCACATTCGAAGTGATCATAATATCTTCGAACGTATCCTCCTGAACAATAGAAACCTTTCCCAGCTTCATCAGCTCCAGCATTACAAGAAAGGTAACGATCACCTCCATCTTACTATGCTGCTTCTCTAAAAGCTGCCTAAAGCTGAAGGTCTTATGGGTATGGATGTAATCCTCGATATAAACAGTCTTGGCATCCATATCTATTTCATCCTTTTCAATATTTCCAAAGGTACTTCTGACGGGATCGATCTTTTCTTCCTGCCTCCTCATGACCAGCTTGAACAGATCCTGCAGTCTGCCAAGGGTAGCATCTCCAAGAAGCTCCCGGTAATTCACCGGTGGGCGGTACTCCTCCACTTCCTTTGGCAATGTCCTCCCCTTGTACATGGTACAGGCCGCATCCACCTGCCTGTCCTTTAATTCAAAGGAGATATACTTATACATCTTGTACTCTAACAGCTTCTGTACCAGCTCTGCTCTCGGGTCTTCCTCTTCTCCCTCCTCATTCACTTCCTTAGGAAGGAGCATCCGGCATTTGATATCAAGAAGAGTGGCCGCCATCACAAGGAATTCACTCATCACATTCATATCCTCAGTCTGCATGGCTTTGATGTATTCCAGATACTGTGCGGTGATCTCCACAATGGGAATATCGTAAATATCTATTTTATTCTTTTCTATCAGATGAAGCAGAAGATCCAGAGGTCCTTCAAATACTTCAAGCTTTACCGGGATTGCCATAAAAACCCTTCCTAACTGCAGATCGCGATCGTTGCACTGGTTCCAAGCCTATCCGCTCCAGCCTCAAGCATTTCCACCGCCTTCTCCTTGTCACGGATCCCGCCGGATGCTTTCACGCCCATGGTATCGCCTACTATCTTTCTCATCAGTGCAACATCCTCTTTCGTTGCACCTCCTGTAGAAAATCCGGTAGAGGTCTTCACAAAGTCTGCCTTTGCTTCCATGGCAAGCCTGCAGGCCCTCACCTTTTCTTCCTCATTCAGAAGACAGGTTTCAATGATCACCTTCAAAACCTTGCCCTCGCAGGCTTTTCTGACTGCCCTGATATCCTCAAAGACAACAGCATCATCTCCGCCCTTCAAAGCTCCTACATTGATCACCATGTCGATCTCGTCTGCACCATCCTCTACTGCGATCCTGGTTTCTGCTACCTTGGCCTTTGTGCTCATCTGTCCAAGCGGAAATCCAACAACTGTACAGACTCTCACGTCACTGCCCTGCAACTCATCTGCCACAAATCCAGTATAATAGCTGTTTACACAGACGGACATAAAGTGATGCTCTCTTGCTTCTCTGCAGACCCTCTCTACCATTCCTCTGGTAGCATCCGCCTTTAATATGGTATGGTCAAATAATTTCGTATCCATCATTTCACTCCGTGTTTTTTCTATGCACATCAGCGTTTATTTTATCATGCCCGCCATTTTCAGTCAACGGGAGGATCTCCCTTCCTGCCCTTCTGTGCTTCAAAAACACATAATTTATGGAATCATATTTCCGGCTTCACGATACAGACCATACCATTCTTCTCTGGTAAGCGGAATCTCTGATCCCTCTGCACTTTCTAGAAGCCTTCTGTCTTTGGTTGTACCTAAAATTACCTGAATATCAGCCGGATGCCTTGTAATCCATGAAACCGCTATCGCTGCAGGAGTAACCTGATACTTTTCTGCCAAACGGTCAATCATCTGATTTAATCGCTCATAATGCTGCATGTCGCCTAAAAATGCCCCTTCAAAAAATCCTCTCTGAAACGGCGACCATGCCTGGATTGTGATATCACGAAGCCTGCAATACTCTAATGTTCCAAGCACACGGTCAATTCCCTGATCCACCTGCATATTCACTGTCATTCCACTGTCTATAAGAGGTGTGTGAACCAGACTCAGCTGCATCTGATTAAACATAATCCGCTCCTCACAATACTTTTGCAGCAATTCTATCTGCATTGCATTCTGATTAGACACACCAAAATAACGAACCTTTCCTGTTCTCTTCAATATAGAGATCGCTTCTGCAGTTTCTTCCGGTTCCATCAAAGTATCCGGTCTGTGTAACAAAAGTATATCCAAATACTCTGTATTAAGTCTTTTTAAAATGCCATCAACCGACTCTAAAATATATCCCTTTGAAAAGTCATAGTATCCATTTCGAATGGAACACTTGCTCTGCAGAATAATTTTATCTCTGAAGGAGCCCCGCATATCCACAGCCCGGGCAAACAGCTCCTCACACTCTCCGCCTCCGTATATATCCGCATGATCGAACATATTAATTCCTGCCTCCACAGCAGTTTCAATATGCCTTTGTGCCTCTTTTACACTTAATGAATTCAGACGCATACATCCCATAATAATATTAGATGCTTCTAATTGACTATTTTTAAATTTAAGATACTTCATTTTTTCCTCACTTTCTGATACATTAACAGTCTATAGGTTTCCCTGTTCCAAAGAAAGCTGCGCTGCTCCTGTTATCAGTTCTTTGGTTTCAGGTGGATCACCACAAGCTCTCCCGGATTAAAGATCCTGATCGGAAGGGTATGGGTTCCAAGTCCTCTCGACAGGATCATCTCCCTGCCTGCCTTTGTGAAGCGTCCTCCATCATAATGTGGGAACAGGCACAGCCTTGGTGAAATCACGCCACCAAGCACAGGCAGTCTCATCAGTCCACCATGGATATGTCCGGAAACCGTAAGATCTGCCCCCCAGGCAGCATAATTGTCAAAATATTCCGGATTATGGGCGATCAACAGATTATATCTGCTCTCATCCGCCTTGCCAAGCATCTCCTCCATATAATCTTCACTCATTGGCATTTTCGTGGGCTTATGGTAATACTCCCTGCCCACCTCCAATCCATAGATCTCCATATTATAATCGGGTAGATACCACTTATCATTCACAAGAAGCCGCGCACCTGCCTGACAGATCTTCTCTGCAAAGAATGCATACCGGTCACCAAAGATCTCCGGAAACAGTCTCGTCTTCTGCTCATGGTTTCCATTTCCGTAGTACACCGGATACCGTTCTGCCAGTCTTTGCACAAAAGCAGCAATCTCCTGATTATCCTCCCTGACTGAAGAAGTATACATATCCCCTGCAATCAGGATGGTATCCGGTTTTTCCTGCTCTATTGCCCGAAAAAGTCTTTCGTTCTGTTTTCCGAAGCTTTTATTATGAAGATCGGAAAGCAGAACAAAAGTCCCTTCCTTTTTCAGCTTGCCGGATTCACAGCAATATTCTCTTTTTACAAAGCGGTTGCAGTCAATGATCATTACTATGACAAAAAACAGTACAAGCACGCAGATAATAATTATCAGGCAGTTCACGGTCATATTCCTTTCCGGTCATTCAGCTTCATCTTACCACACTCTTTTATAAACTACAAAACAGTTTGCAGACCTTGAACAAATAATCTCCATATCGGGCTTTTTCGACTGAAAGCTCTGCCAGGATGGATACACTGCCAATCCGGTTCCCATTCAGCGAATATACCGCTTCTCCAACTGCCTCTCCCCGTTCTACCGGAGCCTGTATTTCTTCAGGCAGGCTGATGGTCTTTTCCACCTGGCTCAGGTTCTGACCATCGATATCAAGATATCGGAAGGAACCTTCATACAGGAGCGGCACCTCATCTTCAACACCGCCTGCCACCTTCAGTTTTCCAAGCGGATCTTTATTTTCATCCTCATACAGGGCACTGACACTGTAGCCATAGTTCAAAAGTGTCATGGCATCCTGAAACCTCACTTTATTACTTGGGGATCCCATTACCACAGCGATCAGATCAATATCATCCTTACTTGCTGTCGCTGAAAGACAATACAATGCCTTACTGGTGGAGCCGGTCTTCAGTCCTGTTGTCCATTCATACATCTTAAGCAGTTTATTCGTACTGGATAACGTAAATACAGAAGTTCCCTGACTGGTTTCATGTGTGATATCCTCCATCCAGATTCTGGTATATTCAAAAACCTGGGGATATTTTGTGATCAGCTCTCTTGACATGATAGCAACATCCATGGCTGTGGTATAATGATCGTCCGAATCTGACAGTCCACAGCAATCCTCGAAATGGGTGTTTTCCATACCGAGTTCCTTTGCCTTGTTATTCATCATTTGCACAAATTCTTCTTCACTTCCCGCAATAAACTCTGCCGCAGCAACACTGGCATCATTGCCGGAAGCAACTGCTATACATTTAATGATCGTATCCAGTGACTGTACCTCGCCCTCTTCCAAAAAGACCTGAGATCCGCCCATAGACTTGGCATGGGCACTGGTGACCACCTGACTGTCTAATGTGATCCTGCCTGTATTCAGGTGTTCAAAAATAAGAAGGAGTGTCATGATCTTCGTGATACTGGCCGGGCTTCTTCTTTCATCTGCATTCTGTTCACAGATGACCCTGCCGGTAGAGGCCTCCATCAAGAGATAGGACGGCGCTTCTACTGCCGGGGAAGCCTGCAGCGGCAGGACGTTCATCACAAAGAGCATTCCACTCACAAAACAACACAGCAACGCTTTTTTTATTCTTCTCAACGCATATGCTCCTGACAGATATTCTATATTCATGCATATGCAGAGAAAATGTCTGGCATGCAAAGGATCCCTTCTTTAATACCATCTCGCCCGGAAAGAGCGATATTTATCGATCAGCCTGCCCTTTTCTTCCTGAATACTGGTCTTAAAAAGAAGGTAAAGCCGGATCAGATAGTCTACAGTCACAAAGGCAAGGATCACAATACAGAGGATCCGCCCATAGGCCATATCCATAGCATCGATCAGATGCAGCACTCTTTCATGTAAAAACATGGTAATAATGATTGCATAAAAGCCCCAGGCAATGGTACTTTCGAGGCAGATGATCCCCTTATAGTTCATCGGCTTTTCTGTATAATCCCACCAGACCTCTCCAAGAAACTTCTGCATCATGATCCCCACCAGATATTCAAAGGTGGTAGCCAGAAAAGCCCCTGTCAGATACAGTGCTACATAATGACCCGAAAGCGGATTCAATATCAGGTATCCGATCACTGCGCCAAATCCATATATCGGGCAGAAGGGTCCTTTGGCAAAACCCCTGTTTGTCAGCCTATGATTGCAGAATGACATGTACACTGATTCTACAAACCATCCCAGAACACTGTAAATAATAAAAGCAGCAATCAGATGGTATACATCTGAGCCAAATAATTCTCTCGTCCACATAATCATGTCCCCCTTTGTAAGACATAACGAATCATATCAGAAAAACTCTTCACATGCAACTCTAATAAGAACATTTTCAATCCCGCCCGGAGGTCTTTTTATGTCACTGGAACATTATAGAGTAATTTCTTCTGACGCAAAAAAGTCTCTGACATATATCAGAGACTTTCCTGGCTATAATTAGTTGTATTTACGTTTTCTTGCAGCTTCAGATTTCTTCTTACGTCTTACGCTGGGCTTCTCGTAATGCTCTCTCTTACGGATCTCCTGCTGGATACCAGCTTTTGCGCAGCTTCTCTTGAAACGACGTAAAGCGCTATCTAAAGTCTCGTTTTCTTTAACGATTACGTTTGACATCTCGCACCTGACCTCCCTTCAGTCCCTTCCTAGCAGCATTGACTGATTGGGTTATTCTTGTGCATTCACATACACATGAATGATTATATACATATTTCACTCGTAAGTCAACCCATAATTTGCTATTTCATCACGAATTTTAATTATTTGATCTGTTCTTTCAGAACCTCAGTACTCTTTGTAATAGCCTCATCAATACCGGCAGGATTCTTACCTCCGGCCTGAGCCATATTTGGGCGTCCACCGCCGCCACCGCCAACCAGTGCTGCAATTCCTTTGATCAGGTTGCCTGCATGGGCACCCTTCTTCATCGCATCATCCGTTGCCATGGCAACCATGTTTACCTTACCGTCAAGATCAGACATCAGAACAACTACACCCTCTGCGATCTTGGCCTTTAACTGGTCTCCCAGATCTCTCAGTCCGTTCATATCAACACCTGATACCTTTGTTGCCAGCAGCTTCACACCGTTTACTTCTACAACCTGATCCATGACATCGCCCAGCGCTTCTTTTGCGGCCTTGCTCTTCAAGGACTCATTTTCACTCTGCAGAGCCTTCAGTTCAGCCATCAGATGCTCTGCTCTATCAGTAAGAGAGACCGGAGTTGTCTTTAAGATTCTGGCTGTTTCTGCCAGTTTCTCTTCCATTTCCTGATAGTAAGCAGTTACATTTCTGCCTGTGATTGCTTCTATACGACGGATTCCTGCAGCTACACCGGACTCAGAAAGGATCTTGAAGGATGCGATATCTCCGGTATGTCCTACATGGGTACCACCACATAATTCCCTGGAGAAATCACCGATCATGACAACTCTTACGGTATCTCCGTATTTCTCGCCAAAGAGTGCCATGGCTCCTGTCTTCTTTGCTTCCTCAAGGCTCATCACCTTTGTTTCCACAGGAAGATCCTCCGTGATCTTTTCATTAACGATCGTTTCAACCTTCTTTATCTCTTCTGCCGTCATAGCCTGTCCATGGCTGAAGTCAAAACGTGTTCTCTCACCGTCCTGATAGGAGCCGGACTGCTCTACATGATCACCAAGCACTTCACGGAGTGCCTCCTGCAGCAGATGGGTTGCTGTATGGTTTCGACAGGTATTGCTTCTGTTCAGAGCAGATACCTCAAGTGTTGCTGTTTCTCCCTTTGCAATGCTTCCTGAAACAACCTTACCGATATGTCCGATCCTTCCACCGGGAAGCTTCACCGTTTCCTGCACATCAAAGGTACCGTTCTTTGTCACGATCACACCGAAGTCGCCCTTCTGTCCACCCATGGTTGCATAGAAAGGAGTCTTTGCTGTAATAACAGTTCCCTCTTCTCCCATTTTTAAAGAATCCTTCCACTCGCTGCCATTATTCACTGCTGCGATGGTCTCTTCTGCCTTCAGGGTATCATAACCGATAAATTCACTCACAATACCGGCATTAAGCTTCCCATATAATCCATTATCAGCAGAAAGCCTTGCTGAAAAGTTCTGATTGTCTCTTGCCTTCTGCTTCTGTTCTTCCATTGCTTTCGCAAATCCGTCCTCGTCTACAGAGAGCCCTACCTCACCGGCAAGCTCTACCGTAAGCTCGATCGGGAATCCAAAGGTGTCATAGAGATAAAATGCGGATTTACCGTCAATCTGATCAGAGTCTGCTTCCTTCTTCTGCTCCAGGATCTTCTTGAATTCCTTCATACCATTTTCTACAGTGCTTTCAAAACGGTCGATCTCCTTCTTCAGCTCTGTCAGCACAAACTCTTTATTCTTCTTCAGAAGCGGATAACTCTCTGCATAGATCGTATCAATATACATCTCTGCTATATGCAGAAGATTCTGTGTACTGAGCCCCAGTACTCTTCCATGTCTTACCGCACGGCGGATCAGACGGCGCAGCACATAGCCGGCGCCTGCATTGGAGGGAAGAAGCTTCGCTTCATCTCCGATCAGCATCACGCTGGTACGAATATGGTCTGCCAGGATTCTCATGGATCTGGTCAGCTTCTCATCTTCCTCATACTTTGCACCGGAAGCCTGCTCAATATAAGCAATAACAGGTGCAAACAGGTCAATTCTGTATACATCCCTTGTGCCGTTCAGGAAAGCAAGAATTCTCTCAAGTCCCCAGCCGGTATCTACGTTTTTCTGCTTTAAGGGTGTCAGATGTCCGTCATGGTGCTTCTCATACTGCATGAATACATCATTACCAAGCTCGGTATATTTGCCGCAGTCACAGCCGGGTCCGCAGTCTGGGCCGCAGTCCGGTCTGTCTGCAATATAGAACATCTCACTGTCAGGACCGCAGGGACCGTATTCCAGTCCCCACCAGTTATCCTCTGCAGGAAGATAGTAAATATTTTCTTTTTTAAATCCGGAAGCGATACGGTACTTTGCACCTTCCTCATCCCTTGGTGCGTTCTCATCACCTTCAAATACAGTGGCTGCAAGATGGTCTGCATCAAATCCGAATACCTGTGTCAGCAGTTCAAAGCTCCACTGGCAGCGCTCCTTCTTGAAATAATCGCCAAGACTCCAGCTTCCCAGCATTTCAAAGAAGGTTACATGGCTCCTGTCACCTACGGAATCAATATCATTGGTACGGACACAGCCCTGCACGTTACAAAGCCTTGTTCCAAGAGGATGCTTCTTTCCAAGCAGGTACGGCATCAGGGGCTGCATGCCGGCTACGTTGAAAAGCACACCGGTAGAACCGTCAGATACCAGAGAAACTGCTCCTACATCCACATGTCCTCTTTCAATATAAAACTGCTTCCAGGCATTTCTCAGTTCATCTGAAGTGAATTGTTTCATTTCCTTATTCTCCTCATATTAGAAAGTAAACTTATCTGCAAAATAAGCATCCAGATCAGCAATCGCTACACGCTCCTGCTCCATGGAGTCTCTGAATCTGACAGTTACACAGCCATCTGTCTCAGAATCAAAGTCATAGGTGATGCAGAAGGGTGTTCCGATCTCATCCTGACGACGGTATCTCTTACCGATATTTCCTCTGTCATCAAATTCACAGTTGTATTTCCTGGATAACTGGTTAAATACCTTCTCAGCACCCTCATTCAGCTTCTTGGAAAGCGGGAGCACACCGATCTTGACCGGTGCAAGAGCCGGATGGAAATGCAGCACAGTACGTACATCTCCCTCGCCGATCTCTTCTTCATCATAAGCGCCGCAGAGGAATGCAAGGAACAGTCTCTCCACACCTACGGAAGGCTCGATAACGTAAGGAATATATTTCTGGTTCTTCTGGTCATCAAAGTATGTCAGATCCTGACCGGATACATTCTGGTGCTGTGTCAGGTCATAATCGGTTCTGTCTGCGATACCCCACAGCTCACCCCACCCGAAGGGGAAGAGGAACTCTACGTCTGTAGTAGCCTTGGAATAGAAGGAAAGCTCTTCCTTGTCATGGTCACGGACACGCATTTCCTCTTCCTTCATGCCAAGGGACTTCAGCCAGTCGATACAGTATTTCTTCCAGTAAGCGAACCACTCAAGATCTGTATCAGGCTCACAGAAGAACTCCATTTCCATCTGCTCGAATTCCCTGACACGGAAAATGAAGTTGCCGGGTGTGATCTCGTTACGGAAGGACTTGCCTACCTGACAGATTCCAAAAGGGATTTTCTTTCTGGACGTTCTCTGTACATTCTTAAAGTTAACAAAAATACCCTGTGCTGTTTCCGGACGCAGATATACAGTATTCTTCGCATCCTCGGTAACACCCTGAAAGGTCTTGAACATCAGGTTAAACTGCCTGATATCGGTAAAATTGTGCTTGCCGCAGCTCGGACAGGGAATCTGGTTCTCTTCAATGAAATTCTTCATCTGCTCCTGTGTCCAGCCATCTACTGCTGATTCCAGTCTGATTCCCTTTTCCTGTACATAATCTTCAATGATCTTATCTGCACGGAATCTCTCATGACATTCCCTGCAGTCCATCAGTGGATCTGAAAAGCTTCCCAGATGTCCTGATGCAACCCATGTCTGGGGATTCATAAGGATGGCGCAGTCCACACCTACGTTGGTTGGACTTTCCTTTACGAACTTCTGCCACCATGCCTGCTTGATATTATTTTTCAGTTCCACACCGAGAATTCCAAAATCCCAGGTATTAGCCAGTCCTCCGTAGATCTCACTGCCGGGATGTACAAATCCCCTTGATTTCGCCAGAGCAACAATTTTGTCCATTGTCTTTTCCATAACACATATACCTTTCATTTGTTTTAGTTATTTATAGATGATATAGGCAGGCTCCCCGGACTCTTCCTTCAGGGTAACTGTCTTATATTTCTTGTCTATCTGCACATTGTCACTTGTGTAGATCGCCTTGCCGTCAAGAACCACCGGATCCTTCATATCCGTGATCAGAATCCTCACATCACCGTCCATGGCAAGAATGTCAGCTCCCCCTACCGTTTCCAGAGGATTCCTGGTGCTGCTCAGAACCTTATTCAGATTGTAGCCCTCTTCCTCTGCCTCTTTCGGTGAACCCACAAAAAAAATGCCGTCATTAAAGGCCGCATAGTCCGCTGCACTCTTATAGGTCATTTTCACACTGGCTGTCCCATCCTTCTCAGAAACCTTCTCTACGGAAACTGCACTGTCTCCCACACTTCTGTTATAGGAGGCCGATTCCTCCAGAACCATCTGCTGCAGCTCATTAATATCATAATCCGGCTTGTCAAAGCTTGCGTTTATGACACTCTTCACGCTGCCATCCTTCTGCAGTTCTGCCCTGCTTTCCTCTGTTTCACTGCCACACCCACTGGTCAAAGCCATCGTAAGCAGCAGTACAAGAAGGGCATTCGTCTTTTTCTTTGGTGAAACCAATCTGCTTCTCCACATAGATGCTGCACTCTTCCTCTCACACCTGCAATTTATACCCAACTATTATATATGACTTATTATGGTTTTTCAATCAATATTTCGAGACTTTTAAAATTTCTATCTATAAACCGCTTCCGGAACTCATCCGTAATTTCCTGCAGCTCCTCCAGTACTTTTTCTGTCACTGTGAAAGTATACAACTTTTCCACTGGTGTTCCCACGATAAACGCAGCTGCATAAGCTGTAGATTCTTCATAGCTCTTATCCTTCGGCAATCCCGGATACTCTCCATTTAACGCAAGCGCCTTGATCTCAAATATGTACCGTACCAGCCGGTTATCCAGATTTTTATGGCACAGAGCCCGGAGGGACTGATAGAGAAGCTTTAGCATTTCCTTTTCATCACTGTTTTCTCTGGTATAATAATCCATTACTTCCAGGAAATACATACCATAGCAGGCATTTTCAAAATCTTCCCTTAAGGGGGCAAAATAATTCTGGATCGATGCTTCGGATATGCTGTAGGAGGTTCTTCCCTCATACAGCCTGAATTCTCCAAAGCAAAAGGGATTGGTGGAAGCAAGCAGCCTGCTGCCCTGTCTTCTTGCCCCTTTGGCAAAGGCTGCTATTTTCCCCCTTTCCCTCGTCAGCATCACAACTCTTCTGTCATATTCCCCGAAAGGTTCCGCCTTCAGTATCAGGCCGGTAACGCTGCACAAATCCTGCACCTTTCTCTTCTCCCTCTTCCTGTCTGCCTTCTTCCTGCTTTCCGGCTGAGTAGGAAAGATAATCCTCTACCTTTCCTGTCTTTAAAAACTGCTCCCAGTAATCTGTTTCCTTCATCTTGCGCCCCCTGATCCTGTTTCCTATTAGGGTTTGCTTTTTTTGTTTTTCTATTCGTAATCCTTCTGATTATAGCCGAAATTTTTCAGCAGGAAATCACTGTCTCTCCAGTCCTTCTTGACCTTGACCCAGAGCTGCAGATTCACTCTGGAATCCAGCATCTTCTCAATATCTTTTCTGGCTTCTGTACCGATTTTCTTCAGCATGCTGCCCTGCCTGCCGATGATGATCCCCTTATGGGATTCTCTTTCGCAGATAATGGTCGCATCAATATCAACAATACCTTTTCTCCACTTCATCTTCTCAATGGTAACCGCTATGCCGTGTGGAATCTCCTCATCCAGACAGCGCAGTGCCTTCTCCCGGATCAGCTCCGCTACAATCTGACGCTGTGGCTGGTCAGTCACGGTGTCCTCATCATAAAAGGCCGGTCCATAGGGCAGATATTTCATAATACAGGAGATCAGTTCCTCTGTATTATCCTTTTTCAGGGCAGAAACCGGAACGATCTCTGCAAAATCCATTTCCTTCCGGTACACATCGATAAAGTGCAGCAGCTCTTCTTTCTTCACCATATCGATCTTATTGATCACAAGGATAACCGGTGTATTCTGTTTTGAAAGCTGCTCGATGATATGCTTCTCCCCTGCTCCGATATAATCGGTGGGTTCTACCAGAAAAAGGATCACATCCACCTCCCTGATCGCGCTTTCTGCCGTTCCCACCATATACTCCCCAAGCTTGTTCTTGGACTTGTGGATACCCGGTGTATCGGTAAAGACGATCTGTCCCTCATCAGAGGTATAAACCGTGCGGATCCGGTTTCTGGTAGTCTGCGGTTTTCTTGAGGTGATCGCGATCTTCTGTCCGATGAGATTATTCATCAGAGTGGATTTTCCTACATTGGGTCTGCCGATCAGTGCGGCAAACCCGGATTTATACTGGTCATTCATGTTTTTCTTCCTTTTCTGTGCTCTCTGTATTCTGCACTGCAGCCCTGACAGCATCTGCAGCCTTCTTCGCTGCTTTTTCCTCTGCTCTCTGTGCCTTTTTTATCTTTCTTTTCTTATGTCCTCTCACGATCCCCTTGATCACAAGTACAAATATCAGAAGCACGATCAGGAATACAACGATATAAGGCAGATCGATCAGAACACCTATTCCAAACTCGGAAAGTCCCTCTCCTACATCTTCCAGACTGTTTATAAAGCCGCTGCTGATCCTCTCCCAGGTATCCTGTTCTTCTACCGGTGTCAGCTTTTTCACTTCGTCAATATAAAGATTCACCGTACTGTAATTTACCTGATTGTCCATGGTGCGAAGCTGGGACTCCATGCTTTCGATCTGATACCGCACATCAGACAGCCTGCTCTCTATCGTAATGATATCTTCTACACTTTCTGCCTGCTCCAGCAGGTCAAGCAGTCTTTCCTGCTCTACCTCCAGCGCTTTCTTATGACTTTCCATATCCACATACTGCAGCGTCACATCTGTCACATTTTCACTTCTGCTTGTTACATTGGAGATTTCTGCCACATTGGAAAGAAAGCTGTCCAGCTTATCCTGGGGGATCCGGATAGTCAGGCTGGCATTTCGCAGGCTCTCCCCATAATAACTGCTGTTATTATAAACATTGCTGGATTCCACATAGCCGCCATACGCCTTTGTCTTTTCATTCACCCTTGCATAAAGTGTCTCGAACTCCTCTGTTTCCACATCCATGGAAACATTACGGATCAGCTTCCGGCTGGTATCCTGTACGGCGACCTCTTCCGGGGCACCCTCCTCTGCCACCGCCTCAGCAGTATCATACTCATATTCGTTGGCATACACATCCCCGGTATCATAAAAAGCACTTTCATAAGCACCGTCTGCTGACTTGGATGTGGTCATCATAGCCATATCCGAAGACGCACTGCCGCAGCCCGTAAATGTCAGTAATGCAGCAGCCAGTCCTGCTGCCAGAAAGCCTGTCTGGCTTCTGGTTTTCCATTCTCCGGTTCTGTTTCCTGTTTCTGTGTTTTCCTTTTTCATCCTTTCCCCTCCTTTGCATTTACTTCCTTCCGGGAAGCTGATCCCTTTAATGGAACAGCTGATCCACAGAAAGAAACAGTTTCTTCTCTTCCTTTATCTTCTCTCCGTTTCCTACTACGCAGAGACAGTCATCCTTCATAAAGGCTTCGATATAACAGGAAAGTCCCTTTATCGTTTCTGCTGTAGTTGCCAGCAGCTCATCCCTCTCCTGCTGGATCCTGTCCATCGTAAGACCGGTCAGATACCCTGCAAGAGAATAATTTCCTCTGCCCTTTGGTGTCATAGGTGTATCCAGTTCACTGACCGCACCTATGATAAACTGTGTTACCGTTCTTTCATCAGCCACATAATTCTTCACATAATCAGCAGCTTCCTGATAGGTTTCAATGGTCTTTTCGAGGTTCGGATCCCTATAGGAAACAAAGTAGGAATCTCCACTTCTTGAGAAGGTACACATACATCCGTAGGCTCCTCCCTTTACCCTGACCTGCGTCCACAGATATTCATAGCCCATCATGACCTTTAAAACCTTCAGTGCTCCTGTAAAGGGAAGTCCCTTTTTCAGGAAGTTGCCGGCACGACATACATACTGTACCTGTCCGGCTGTCATAAAGGCTTCATTTTTCTTCGAAAGCTCCGGTACATAAGGAGTTCCTGATACCTCGTCTGTGAAAAGAGTACTTCTGAACTCTGCGATTTTCTCTTCAATACCGGCAAGTCCTTCTTCCGTGCCTGTATAGTCAATCAGAAGGTTTTCCGGACGGAAAATATAATGGATCAGTGCCTTCAGGTTCTTTTTCAGGAATTCCTTTTTCTCCTCAAAGCTGCTGTCCAGATCTTCCAGGAGTCTACACTGTACCATACCGGAAAGCTGCTGTGCACAGGCTGCTGTCGGGGAGAAATAGGAAAGTGCACGCAGTGCAGCAACAGTATGTCCTGATCCTGTCATGGAAGCCTGCATCCGGCTTCTGCACTCGGCAATGATCTCCTTCAGCCTCTTATCATCTGTAAAATCAGATGTCAGCAGGATCTCCCTGATCAGGTCAAGTGCCTCATCCCTGTTTTCATAAAATACTTTGGTCTTGATCTCCAGCGTAGCCAGGAACTTTGAAAGATCTTTTGCATTGCCATAGGTTCCTGCCTGTACATCAATCCCACCGGTTTTGCAGTTGACCTCATTAAACAGCTCTCCATAGCTGTAATGCTCTGTGTTGACACCCATCAGAACACTTTTCAGGATACCAACGTAAGGGAACAGCTCTGCCGGCACCTGTTTCAAATCAAATAAAAGCTTGATATAAGCGATCCCATTGGTGAAGATATCGTGCACAAGCAGGGTACTTCCTGCCAGCTTTCTTTCTTCATTGATATAAGGAGTGGCCTCTTTCTTCATGTCCTCCCGTTTCAGAAGCGGGATCGTCTCTAACGCTTTCTTCGTATCAGGTGCCTCCTGATATTCCCGGAGTGCTTTTGTATTCTCCACAATAGCAAGAACCTCTTCTTCGGAAAGTGTATTCTTATATGCCTGAAGTCTGTCATGAAGGGCTTCATCCTTCCTTGTGGTCAGTCCCTGTACCGGCTTTACGGTAAGGATCGTCTTATGCGGATTCTTCAGCAGATATCTGTCAATCAGCTCCTCATAATAGCCCTCTGTAATAGCCTCCTTCAGCTCCTCATAGGTCTGATTGGCCTCGATATGCATAAAAGGCTCTTTCTTATCATACAGCCAGCTGTCCATTGCCTGCAGACCAAGCATCAGTCCTTTCGGATAGGAGCCAAAATCCCCTTCTCTGTATTTGAAGGTAAAGTAATTGACAGCCGCCTGCAGTGCCTTTCTGTCGATACCTTCCTCCACCAGCTTTTTCAGAGTATCCTCGATCACGGAAACAAAGGCTTCCTTCTGGTCTTCATCCGCATTCTTGGCTACGATACTGAAGTAGGGCTGTGCAACCCCATTTTCCATGGTGCTGTAAACATCCTTGCCGATCCCTGCATCAATCAGAGCCTGCTTTACTGGTGTTCCCGGTGCAGAACAGAGCACATAGTCAAGAATATCCATTGCCGCATACAGCTTTCTGTCAAGGCTGCTTCCCATGGAGACATTATAGGTCAGATAGGTGTTCTCCCTGACAGGTTCATCCTCCATAATGGAATATTCCTTTACGATCTCCCTTTTCTCTGCAAAAGGCTCCTGCTGCCGGATCTCTGAATCAATCGTGAGGCTGTCAAAATCCTTCAGATAATTCTCTTCCAGGAAGGTCAGATATTCTTCCGCATCCAGATTACCGTACAGGTAAATATAGCTGTTAGACGGATGATAATATCTCTGATGGAAGGAAAGAAATTCTTCATAGGTAAGATCAGGGATATCCTCAGGATCTCCACCGGATTCCAGTCCATAAGTGATGTCCGGATACAGGGAATTCATGATCTCTCTCTCTGCCACATCATCCGGGGAAGAAAAGGCACCCTTCATTTCATTATAAACAACACCGTTGATCTTCAAGTCATCTTCCTTATTTTCCAGTTCATAGTGCCAGCCTTCCTGGCGGAAGATCTTCTCTTCCTTGTAGATATTCGGATAAAATACGGCATCGAGATAGACATGAACCAGATTCTTAAAATCTGTGTCATTGCAGCTCGCTACCGGGTAAACTGTCTTATCTGGATAGGTCATGGCATTCAGGAAGGTATTCAGGGAACCCTTGGCAAGCTCAATAAAGGGATCCTTTACCGGAAAATTCCTAGAACCGCAAAGTACGGAATGCTCCAGAATATGGGCAACCCCCGTGCTGTCCTTTGGCGGTGTCCTAAAGCCAATATAAAATACCTTGTTCTCATCATCATTTAATAACAGGGTAATATGTGCTCCTGTCCTTTTGTGCTTCAGCAGATATCCTTCGGAATTCAGATCCTTGATCTGTCTCTTTTCCAGAATTTCATAGGCTGTTAATTTTTCAAGATTCTGTGACATAAATGCTATCCTTTCTTTTATACACTAAAGGTCATAAGACCAAGCTTTGATACGATAATTTCCCTGATGATCATCCCAGAAGCTTTCTTCCTTGCAAGGTTCATCTCCGTAAGTTCCTTCAGGGTCAGGATCTTCTCTGTGTAAACCATCTTTTTCTTTCCAAACAGGGATTTCTTCTCTGTCAGTACATTGACCTTTACTTTGATCCGAAGCTGCTTAAAGGTCTCATATAAAAAGCTGCCCTTTTCCAGATAATAAAATTCACTTTCCAGCGTAGTTTCCAGCGAGGTTTCCTTCAGGAAATAATGCTGGATGATCGTTTTCATCTTAAAGGGAAGCATCTCCTGCTCCATCAGCTCCGCATAGGTCAGTCTGGCACCAATATAAATATTGCCTGTATCCTGCATCACATATTTAAAGTCCGTATCCTGCAGTTCTTCCACTCTCTGCTTCTCGTCCATTCCATTCTCCTTTACAGGTCTTTCTCATGAGAGATTTTCGATATCCTCTATCGTATAACCTGACAGACGCATGGCATCCCTGACTGCCTTTTCGCTCAGTCCTGTCTCTGTGCACAGTTCTTCTACTGTAACCTTCCTGCGCAGCTCCTCAGACAGCTCCCTTGCCTTCTCTGCCACCTGGTTTACCTTTTTTAAAACCTTATTGTCCTTCTGGGTTTCTTCCATGCTATCACTGATAAAATCCTCCATGGCATCCATGACCATTTTCATCAGCATGCCTTCGGCCTCTTCCTTCTTTTCGAGGCATCCAAGCATGGTCACACCCATGGAAAGTGCCACGTTGCCTTCTCCGATCAGATCCTCCACAAAAACACCCTGCCCCGCATAAAGCTTTGCGATCTCCACTACCTTTGGCAGATACATCTGGATCAGCCTGCCCTGTGCATCTGTTTCTCCTGCCATGGCAGATAACGTAAAAGCATCCTTCTCTCCGTCAGAAAACACAGGAAGCTCCAGCAGTTCCTTTTTGTACTCTTCCAGATAATCGATCTCCTCTTCAGAAAGGATATCTTCCTCCTCTGCAGCGCTTTCTCCTATCGTGATATGATATTTCTCCAGATATTCGAACACCATGGCAAGCTGCTCTTTTGAAAGAGCCAGCACCTGAAACGCTTCTTCTACCTGTTCCTTCCGGATGCAGTTCCCCTGTTCTCTGGCAAGACGCTTTACCTTCTCCAGTGTTTTTGCAAATAAAATCTCCTGATTTTCTTCCATCTTTTCTTCCTTCTTTATGAATTATGCTTTACATGCACGTGTGTAAACAAATGCTCCTGACAATATTCATAATTGCCATCGCACTTGGAGCAGAAACGGAACTCCAGCTCCGGATTGGTTTCCTCTGTCCTGCCGCAGACTGCACATTTGTGTCTTGTGATCTTAGAAGAATTCTTTACCTCCCGTTTGAATTCCTGTCTTCTCTTCATCTGCTTTGGTGACATATGGATCCTGCTCCTGCTGGTAAAGAAAAATACAGCAAAGTTCAGCAGGGATGCCGCTATGACAAAACGGTTTGCTGCTGTCAGGTAAGGATTTCCATAGCCTGCAATAAAATTATACACCAGAATCAGTCCGTAGATAATACCAAGGAACTTGACTTTGATCGGAATGAAGAAAAACAGCAGAACCTGCATATCTGGAAAGGTTGCTGCAAACGCAAGGAATATGGACATATTCACATAATAGGTGCTGAACATACCGGAAATCAGAGTGAAATAATTCTCTGCGCCAACTGCTACCAGCACTTCTCCCTGGAAAAGATAAACAAAACCCATCATGGCAAAGGCGCCCACCGCTGTAAAGACCATACCAAGCAAAAGGTATACATTATACCGGTAAGTTCCCCATGCCCTTTCCAGGCTGGTTCCGATCGAATAATAGAAATACAGCATGATCAGGGTAAAGAAATCAAAGCTTTCCGGCGGTACGATCAGCCAGGTAACAAGACGCCATACCTGTCCTTTAAACAGGATCGCATAGGGATTTAAAGTCAGATAATTCAGCATCACCGGATTGATCCAGCTGATCAGATATCCACAGGCATAAAACAGGATCAGTATCAGGGAAATATTCCTGATGGCATATTTGCCGAATTTTTTTTCAAAATTACTCATAGGTTTCATAAAAGAGCTCCTCCGGTCTTTCTTTTCTGCTTAATATGCTACATTTTATCATTCTGCCGGTAAATTGTAAACTCACGGAAGAAATTTAAGAAACAGACTATCCTTTCTTAACAAAATGTTAATTTATGCTCATTGCAATTTAAAAAGTGCTGTCGTATAATAACTAAATATGTCCAGCTTTGTCGGACACATAAAATAAGAAGAAAAAGGTGGTTATTTTCATGAACCATACATATACTCTGGGAATCGACATTGGTTCCACTACCGTAAAAATCGCAATTTTAGATGAAACGCATCAGATCCTGTTTTCTGATTACAAAAGGCACTTTGCCAACATCAGGGAGACACTTTCTTCCCTCCTGCAGGATGCCTATCAGAAGCTTGGAAACCTGACTGTCCATCCTGTGATCACAGGCTCCGGCGGTCTGACCCTTGCCAATCATCTAAAAGTTCCCTTTGTACAGGAGGTTGTTGCTGTTGCCACTTCCTTAAAGGAAATCGCTCCCAAAACAGACGTTGCCATCGAACTTGGCGGTGAGGATGCCAAGATCATCTACTTTGAAGGCGGCAATGTGGAACAGCGTATGAACGGAATCTGTGCCGGCGGTACCGGTTCCTTTATTGACCAGATGGCTTCTCTTCTGCAGACAGATGCCTCCGGTCTGAATGAATATGCCAAAAATTACCAGTCTTTATATACGATTGCAGCCCGCTGCGGTGTATTTGCCAAATCCGACATCCAGCCCCTGATCAATGAAGGTGCTACCAAGGAAGACCTTTCTGCCTCCATTTTTCAGGCAGTTGTCAACCAGACCATCAGCGGCCTTGCCTGTGGTAAGCCGATCCGTGGCCACGTTGCTTTCCTTGGAGGACCCCTTCACTTTTTATCCGAACTGAAGGCCGCCTTTATCCGTACCCTGAAGCTGGATGAGGAACACACCATTGATCTGGACAACTCCCATCTGTTTGCCGCTATCGGTTCTGCCCTGAATGCCAAAGAAAATGTCTCCTACTCCATGGAAGAAATGGTGAAGAAGCTTTCTTCCAATATCAAAATGGAATTTGAGGTGGAACGTATGGAGCCTCTGTTTTCAAGTAAGGCTGAATATGAAGCCTTCAAGAAGCGTCATGCCAGCCACCATGTAGAGACTGCTGACCTTTCCACCTATGAGGGTAACTGCTTCCTTGGTATCGATGCCGGAAGTACCACCACCAAGATCGCTCTGGTTTCCGAAGAAGGAAAGCTCCTTTACTCCTTCTACAGCAGTAATGATGGAAGCCCCTTAAAGACAGCGATCCGCTCCATGAAGGAGATCAGTGAGCTGCTTCCCGAAAAGGCACATATTGTCCGCTCCTGCTCTACCGGTTACGGCGAAGCCCTGTTGAAGGCAGCTTTCCTTCTGGATGACGGAGAGGTAGAAACTGTGGCTCATTATTATGCAGCCGCTTTCTTTGATCCCAATGTAGACTGTATCCTCGACATTGGCGGTCAGGATATGAAGTGTATCAAGATCAAAAACCAGACCGTAGACAGCGTGCAGTTAAATGAAGCCTGCTCCTCCGGCTGCGGTTCCTTTATTGAAACCTTTGCCAAGTCCCTGAACTATACCGTAGAGGATTTTGCGAAGACTGCTCTCTTTGCGGAGCATCCCATTGACCTTGGTACCCGCTGTACCGTATTCATGAACTCCAAGGTAAAGCAGGCACAGAAGGAGGGCGCCTCCGTATCGGATATTTCCGCCGGACTTGCCTACTCTGTTATCAAGAATGCCCTGTTTAAGGTTATCAAGGTATCCAGTGCTGACGAGCTTGGAAAAAACATCGTCGTACAGGGCGGCACCTTCTACAATGACGCCGTCCTCAGAAGCTTTGAAAAGATCGCAGACTGTGAAGCCATCCGTCCGGACATCGCCGGTATCATGGGAGCCTTTGGTGCTGCCCTCGTTGCCAGGGAGCGGTATACCTGCGGACAGGAAACCACCATGCTTCCCATGAACAAGATCCTTTCCCTGCAGTTTGAGACCAGCATGGCAAAGTGCCGTGGCTGTACCAACAACTGCCGTCTGACCATCAACAAATTCTCCGGCGGCAGACAGTATATTTCCGGAAACCGTTGCGAAAGAGGTCTTGGCAAGCAGAAAAATGCCGACAATATGCCAAACCTGTTTGAATATAAGCTAAAGCGGGTATTTGACTATGAGCCGCTTCCCGCTGACGAGGCAAAGCGTGGCAATGTTGGTATCCCCAGAGTCCTGAACATGTATGAAAACTATCCGTTCTGGTTTACATTCTTTACACGTCTTGGCTACCGGGTTATCCTTTCTCCGCTGTCCACGCACAAGATCTATGAGCTTGGTATTGAATCCATTCCCAGTGAATCCGAATGCTATCCTGCCAAGCTGGCACACGGACATGTCAAGTGGCTGATCGACCAGAAGGTAGACTTTATCTTCTACCCGGCGCTGTTCTATGAAAGAAAGGAATTTGACGAGGCAAACAATCACTATAACTGTCCAATCGTTACCTCTTATTCTGAAAATATCAAGAATAATGTGGAGGAGATCGGGCGGGGAGAAGCCATTCTCCGTAATCCCTTTATCTCCTTCCGTGATGAGAAAACGATCTCCGATGCCCTGATCAAGGAATTTAAGGAAATTCCATCTTCTGAGATTATTGAAGCAGTTCATCTTGCATGGGAGGAGCTGGCAGCGGCCAGAAGGGATATGCAGCATAAGGGTGAAGAGGTTCTGAAATGGATGAAGGAGACCGGTAACCGCGGTATTGTTCTTGCCGGCCGTCCTTACCATATTGACCCGGAGATCAATCACGGTATTCCAGAGCTTATCAACTCCTATCATATTGCCGTGCTGACTGAGGATTCCATTTCCCATCTGGCAAAGCCGGAACGTCCCCTGATCGTTTCTGACCAGTGGATGTACCACTCAAGGCTCTATGCCGCAGCAAGCTATGTAAAGACCGTGGACAATCTGGATCTGATCCAGCTCAACTCCTTTGGCTGTGGTCTGGATGCCGTTACCACAGATCAGGTAAATGATATTCTTTCCGGTTCTGGCAAGATCTATACCTGTCTGAAGATCGATGAAGTTAATAATCTGGGAGCAGCAAGGATCCGTATCCGTTCCCTGATCTCTGCGATCCGTGTCAGGGAGCAGAAACATCAGGAGCGCGAGACCCACTCCTCCGCTATTTATAAAGTACCCTTTACCGAAGAGATGCGGAAGGACTATACGATCCTCTGTCCGCAGATGTCTCCGATCCACTTTGATGTGCTCTCCGCTGCCTTTCAGGCCTGCGGCTATCACTTTGAAGTGCTTTCCAATGACAACCGCCATGCGGTAGATGTTGGACTGAAATATGTAAACAACGATGCCTGCTATCCTTCCCTTATGGTAGTAGGTCAGATCATGGATGCCCTTTTGTCCGGTAAATATGATGTCAACAAGGTTGCTGTCATCATGACCCAGACAGGCGGAGGCTGCCGTGCTACCAACTATGTGGGCTTTATCCGCCGTGCTCTGGAAAAGGCCGGTATGCCACAGGTTCCTGTTATTTCCCTGAACATGGCCGGCATCGAAAGCAACCCCGGCTTCCACCTGAATCTGGAAATGCTGATGCGTGCTGCCTATGCTGCCGTATTTGGTGATATTTTCATGCGCTGTGTATACCGTATGCGCCCTTATGAAAAGGAACCCGGCAGTGTCGAAGCTGTCCATCAGAAATGGGTAAAGAAATGCTGCGACTTTGTTTCTGCAAAGCATATGAATTTCTTCACCTTCCAGAAAATGTGCCGTCAGATGATCGAGGAGTTCGATGCCATCCCCATCACTGACAGGAAAAAGCCAAGAGTCGGCATAGTAGGTGAGATCCTTGTCAAATATGCTCCAGCAGCCAACAACCATCTGGTCGAGCTGCTGGAAACAGAGGGTGCCGAAGCTGTCGTTCCGGATCTTCTGGACTTCATGCTCTACTGCTTCTACAACCAGATTTACAAGGCAGACCAGCTAGGCATGAGTAAGAAAACTGCTTTCATTTCAAGGCTTGGCATTGATGGCCTTGAATATCTGCGCAGCGGTGCCAGAAAGGCCTTTGAAAAGAGTGTTCACTTTGAGCCGCCCTGCCGGATCTACCAGACCGTAGAATATGCGAAGGAAATCGTTTCTATCGGCAATCAGACCGGTGAAGGCTGGTTCCTGACAGGTGAAATGATCGAGCTGATCCACAGCGGCGTCAATAACATTGTATGTACACAGCCCTTTGGCTGTCTGCCAAACCATGTCGTAGGCAAGGGCGTTATCAAGGAGCTGAGAAAGCACTATCCGTTAAGTAATATCGTAGCCATCGACTATGATCCTGGTGCCAGCGAGGTAAACCAGTTAAACCGTATCAAGCTGATGCTTTCCACCGCCCAGAAGAATTTAAAAGCACAGAATCAGACTGACTGAGAAAGGAATTCTTATGATCAAACAGGAAATCAATGAGATCAAACGACTGTTTACCCCAAATAGCTGCTCCATCACCAGAATCTGCGGCTGCTATGTAGACGGTGAAAAGAATAAAAAAACTGATTTTAAGGAAGCATTTCTTTCTCTTCCTGAAGAAGAAATCTTCAAATATTTTGAACTACTCCGGAAAACTCTTTCCGGAAGCATTGGCAAGAATCTGCTGAATTTGGAGTTTCCGACAGATACAGAGCTTGAAGGCGGCACTCAGGAATTTCTCCTAAAGCTTCGTGACAGCAAGCTGAAGGATGATGCCCTCCTGGAGGAATTTTATGACCGTGTGATCGGTTCCTACGAATATGTAGGCAACTATCTGATCCTGCTGATCCATGATGCCTATGATGTTCCCGGAAAGGCGCTGGATGGCATGACCATGGATGACGCCTCCGATACTGTATTTGAATATCTGCTCTGCTGCATCTGTCCTGTAGCCCTGTCAAAGCCGGGTCTCAGCTATAATGCCTCCCTAAATGAATTCCATAACCGGATCAGGGACTGGGTTGTCAATATGCCGGAAACAGGCTTTCTCTTCCCTTCCTTTAACGACAGAGCGACCGATATCCACAGCACGCTGTTCTTTAACAAGAACCCGGAAGAACCACACAGTGAGTTCGTAGAAGGGATCCTTGGCTGCTCTCTGCCCTTATCTGCAGGAAGCCAGAAGGAAACCTTCCAGACCATTATCGAGGAAACTCTCGGTGAAGACTGCGAGTATGAAGTTGTAAAAAGCATCCACGAAAACCTTGCTGAAATGATCGAAGAGCATAAAGAGATCCCTGAGCCGCTTACTCTTGATAAAAAGGAAGTCAAGAACCTCCTTGAAAAAAGCGGTGTGGAAGAAGAAAAGCTGAAGGACTTTGATGCTCTTTATGATGCTGCTGCCGGTGATGACACGGCTCTCTTTGTCAGCAATGTGGCAAGCACAAGATCCTTTGAGGTCAAAACCCCTGATGTTGTCGTAAAGGTCAACCCTGACCGTGCCGATCTTGTCAACACCATGATGGTAGACGGCAGACGCTGTCTTGTCATTGAGATCAATGATCAGGTAGAGGTCAACGGCATCAACGTATCTGTAGCAGAAAGGGCTTCCGAATAGGAAGCCCTTATCATTATTATTTTATAGCTTCCTCTATTTTCTGAAGTTCTTCCTCCGAAAGCTTAGCCTTTTCATGCTTTCTGACTGCTTCCAGATTCTTCAGGATCTGTTCCGGCCTGGAAGCTCCGATCAGGACACTTGTAACCTCCTTTTTCTGTAAGAGCCATGCGATCGCCAGCTCTGACAGTGACATACCATAGCTTTCTGCGATCTCATCCAGCTTAAGCAGCAGCGGTCTTGTGGAAAGTATCTGATCCTCGTGCAGGAAACGACCATCCCTCAGCACTCGGCTGTCAGCCGGTATATCCTTCAGATACCTGTCTGTGAGCATACCCTGTGCCAGTGGTGAGAAGCAGATCATGCCCTTACCGGAAATGTAGCCCTGCTTCAGGATACCGTTGTGCTCTACCATTCTGTTCAAGATATTATAGCTGTTCTGATTGATCACAAATGGACAATGCATCTCATCCAGTATTTTCTCTGCCCTCGCCATCGTCTCTCCATCATAATTGGAAAGTCCCACATACAATGCCTTTCCGCTCCTTACGATCTGTGCAAGTGCCTCCATGGTCTCTTCCAGTGGTGTCTCCGGATCCATTCTGTGATGATAAAAAATATCCACATAAGGCAGTCCCATACGCTTCAGGCTCTGATCCAGACTGGCGATCAGATATTTTCTGCTGCCAAAATCACCGTAAGGTCCTTCCCACATATCATAGCCTGCCTTGGTACTGATGATCAGTTCATCCCTATAGGCATTCATTTCTTCCCTCAGGATCCGTCCCAGATTACTCTCTGCGCTTCCCGGTACCGGTCCGTAATTATTGGCAAGATCAAAGTGGGTAATACCATGATCAAAGGCTGCAAAACACATCTGCTTCATATTCTCATAATCATCATTCGTACCAAAATTATGCCAGAACCCCAGCGAAAGGGAAGAAATCTTCAGTCCACTCCTTCCACATCTTCTATAAAAGCCTGTATTATCATTTTCCTGATATCTTGTTTTACTTGCAGTATATTCTCCCATTGTTCTATTTCCTCCCTAGTAAATTCTATTGTTCTGCCAGTTCCTCATAAAACGGAAACTGTTCTTGCCGTTCTGTTTGATGAGGCATCACTGCAAAGAAGCACATACCGGCTGACAGGATTTTTCCAAAGGGTCATACGCAGTCCCAACAGGAATGCCAAAAGCAGCATGACCATCACCGTATAAAATAATCTTCTGTCAACTTTTCTTCCCCGTTATCAATAGCTACTATTTTATGGTAATTATACTCTATTTTTCCTTCTCTTGGAATAATTATTTTATCCTAATCCCCACTTGCTTTTCCGGTTGCGGAGCCTTCCCTTTTTCGCTATAATGGGCATGGACATTATTATGAAATATTTCATATTAAGAGAAAGGATCAACCCTATGGAAAAAATAGCAAGTTTTACCGTCAATCACATAAAGCTTCAGCCCGGCATCTATGTTTCCCGCAAGGATTCCGTTGGCGATGAAACGATCACCACCTTCGATCTTCGTATGACAAGCCCCAATGAAGAGCCCGTTATGAACACGGCAGAGGTACACACCATTGAGCATCTTGGTGCCACCTTCCTCAGGAACCATCCCGTTTTTAAAGACAAGACCATTTACTTTGGCCCCATGGGATGCCGAACCGGTTTTTATATGCTTCTTGCGGGAGATTACAGCTCTCAGGATGTGGTTCCTCTTGTTATAGAATTATTTGAGTTTGTCAGAGATTTTAAGGGTGAAGTACCCGGTGCCGCAAAAAGAGACTGCGGCAACTATCTGGACATGAACCTTTCCATGGCAAACTATCTTGCCAGAAAATATCTGGATCAGGTTTTATACGAAATCACAGAAGACCACCTGATCTATCCGGAGTAAATATTTAAAACAAATACAGAAAGGACTATAGACATATGAAAAAAATCGGAATCATCGGAGCCATGGAACTGGAAGTCAGCACACTGAAGGAAGACATGACCGTTTCCTCTGTTACGACCTGTGCCGGCATGGACTTTTATGAAGGCACTTTAAATGACGCTGCTGTTGTTATCGTCCGTTCCGGTGTCGGCAAGGTCAATGCCGCCCTCTGCGTACAGATCCTCACAGATAAATTTGCTGCAACACATATCATCAATACAGGTGTTGCCGGTTCCTTAAATGCCGCACTGGATATCGGAGATATTCTGATATCAAGGGACGCCATGCATCACGATGTGGATGCTACCATCTTTGGTTACAAGCCAGGCGAGGTACCCCAGCTTGGCATCTGTGAATTTGTGGCAGATGCTCAGCTTGCCTCCCTTGCCATTGCTTCCTGCAAGGAAGTGAATCCGGATCTGCAGGTCCATCTTGGACGTGTTGTCAGTGGAGATCAGTTTATCTCCTCCTCTAAGGTCAAGGAACGTCTGATTCAGGTATTCCACGGTGACTGTGCCGAAATGGAAGGTGCCTCTATCGCCCAGAGTGCCTATCTGAACCATGTTCCCTTTGTCATCATCCGTGCGATCTCAGACAAGGCGGACGGCTCAGCTGAAGTAGACTATCCTGTGTTTGAAGAGGCAGCTGCCAGACATTCTGCCCGCCTTGTCGCGGATCTGGTGAAGAGAATTTAATCAGTTTTTTCCAGCATCCGCTCAATAAAGATACCATATCCCTTTGTGGAATCCTGTACAAGAACATGAGTGACAGCACCGATAATCTTTCCGTTCTGGATGATCGGACTGCCGCTCATTCCCTGTACGATCCCGCCTGTTTCAGATAACAGTCTCTCATCCGTAATCTGCAGGACAATTCCCCTGTTGATATTATCATTTCCAAGATTGATATCTGTGATCTCCACCTCATAGTCTTCAATATCCCCTCCGATAGAACAGCGTATCTGCGCAGATCCTGTTTCAATCTCCTGCTTTAGTCCTACAGGAAGTGCTTCCTGCTCCTCTCCTGCAATTTCCGGAGAGCACACACCAAAGATCCCTCTTGTCGTATTTTCCGTTATGGTACCCAAAATATTCCTGTTATCATATTCGATAAATCCTGTCAGTTCTCCTGGAGATCCATTGCTTCCCTTTGTGATCCCGATGATTTCTGTATGATACAGTGTTCCTTTTTGCAAAGCCATAAGCGTGCTGGTATCCACATCATTGATCCCATGTCCGAGTGCTCCAAAATGTCCTGCTTCATCAATATAAGTCATCGTTCCAACACCCTGCGCATTATCCCGAATCCAGATACCAAGCTTATATTCTCCCTGTTCATTTAGCTGCGGCTTTGTCATCACATACAGTTCCTCCTCATTTCTTCTTATCTTCAGGATCAGATTTTGTCCTTCGCAGCAGCTCACTGTTTCCATAAACTGCTTTTTTCCTTTTACCGGTTCATCATTAACCTCAAGAATATAATCCCCTGACTGAAGAATGTAATGGGCAGGACTGCAGCTCTCCCCGTTTTCTCCTTCAAACTCCCCAACACCTACCACCAGTACCCCTTCTGTTTTCACATAAATACCAATCGGATTCCCAGCAGGCTTAAGCCGGATATCATTTATCACTTCCACAGAAACATCCTTGAGCGGTATGACACCAAATAGTCTTACCTTCAGCTTATAGCTGTCAATCTGCTCTGCTTTCATCGTTACCGGTCTGCTGAAATCTATCATCAGCCCACGATCTGTGATTGCCTTCTGTCCAGTTGCAGCTGTCTCCACCGCTTCCTTATACAAAACTCCTTTGGCAGGTATCTGAAAGTCAAACGTTTCCTCCATGCCTGATTTCACCATAATTGTCGCCGGTATTCTGCACCACAGATTATAATATCCAAATACAGTCGTCATTCCGGTTCCGAATATCAGCAGTATATATAAGAAAAACCGGTAGGCTGCCCGTTTATTTCTGTTATTCCTTTTGATCTGTTCCAAGCCTTCACATCCTTCTCTTTTCCATACAGAAGGTTTTTGAAATAATCTTTCTCACTTCTGCCGGCACTCTTCCCGTATCCCTTCAAACTCAAAGAAAAAGGAACACGCTCTTTGCATGTCCCTTTTAGTATGTGAAATATGGATTTTTTTATGTTACTAATTCTTGGATTTTAAAGCCATCCGCTTCATCTCTCTGGCATTAGTCATAACAGCCTCTGTCACTTCACCCCCGCCAAGGAGTCTTGCCAGCTCCATGGCACTCTCTTCTTCCTTAAGCTCCAGAATCCTTGTCACCGTCCGTTCTCCTTCGATCTGTTTCTCAATCAGGAAATGTACATCCTCCATGGCTGCGATCTGCGGCAGATGAGTAATACAGATAATCTGATGCTCCCTGGAGAGCTGTCCCAGCTTTTCAGAAACCTTCCATGCTGTTTTTCCACTGATCCCGGAATCAATTTCATCAAACACAAGAGTAGGTGTTTCTTCTGTATCTGCAAATACTGATTTAAATGCCAGCATAATTCTGGAAAGTTCTCCTCCGCTCGCTACCTGAGAAAGAGGCTTTTTCGCTTCTCCAGGATTGGTAGAGATCATAAACTCTGTTCTGTCATAGCCCTGCTCGGAAAGATAATCCTCATCACTCATAACGGTAACTGCAAAATCTACATTAAGAAAATTCAGATCTCTCATGGCTTTTATCAGTTTTCCTGATAATTCTTCTGCTTCTTTATTCCGTATCTCAGATACCGCCTTACAGTACTGAAAAAGCTTCTCCTTTTCTTCTGTCAGCTTTCCCAAAAGCTGTCTGTAATATTCTTCATAATCAGAAAGCTGCATCAGCCTCTTTTTCTTTTCTTCCAGTTCCTGAAGCACTGCTTCAACAGTCTGTCCATATTTTCCCTTCAGGTGATTGATCAGATCCAGTCTGTCTCTTATCCCTGCATACTCTTCCTCATCGAAGGTGAGGCTTTCCTGATAATCTGCCATGGATCTATTAAAATCGTTCATCAGATTATCTATTTCCAAAAGCTGATCGGCAAGTGTTCCTGCTGCTTCATCCAGCATCATTACACTCTTCAGTTCCCTGACTGCTCTTCCAATCAATTCTCCAGCACTGCCATCCTCTTCGTATCCAGTTATACTGTAAACAAGACCTGCTGCTTCCTGAAGCTGTCTTGCACTGCTCATTTTACGATAGTTTTTCTCCAGACCCTCTTCCTCTTCTGGAACCAGTGCCGCTTCTTCAATCTCATTTACTTCAAAGGAAAGCAGATCCATTTCTCTTTTTCTTGTCTGCTCATCCATTGCATTCTCTGAAAGCTCCTTCTGCAGCCGCCTGTATTCCCGGTAACTTTTTTTGAGATTTTCCTTCAGCCCTGCAAGCTTTTTCCCCGCGAAAGCATCCAGAAGCTGCGCTGGTTTCTCCTTGCCCAAAAGCTGCTGATGCTCGTGCTGACCGCACATATCGACAAGTACCCCTGAAAGCTGCCGGAGCTGTCCTACGCTCACACTCTCTCCATTTACCCGGCATACACTCCTGCCTTGCATAAGCTTACGCTGCAGGATAAGGGAATCCTCCTCTACAGATAATCCCATCTCCTCTATTCTTTTCTTCTGCTTTTCATTCAGGGAAAAAATAAGTTCGATCAGTGCATGCTCTGCACCCGTTCTGATATAGTCCTTATCTGCCTTGGCACCTAGCGCCAGATTGACAGATCCGATAATAATAGATTTTCCGGCACCTGTTTCACCGGTTAATATATTTAATCCTTTTTTAAATTCCACTTCCGCTTCATCAATCAAAGCCAGATTTTTTACATGTAAGCTTTCCAGCATCTTTCTTCCTCCTGCCAGTGCAAAAACGGTTATTCTTCCAGCACACTGCGGATCTTTCCCATAGCGGTCTCCGTTTCCTCTGTTGTTCTGACTGCTATCATGATCGTATCATCCCCGGCAATAGATCCGACAATCTCCTTCAGCTTCATAGCATCAATTGCCGCTGCCACTGCCATGGCCATACCGGATACTGTCTGCACCACAAGTATATTCTGTGCCATATCCATGGAAACAAACCCATCCTTTAATACACGGATATATTTATCACTCAGATAATGATCATTGTGCGGCAATATCGTATATCTCTGTCTTCCATCCCCGCCGGAGATCTTGGAAAGCTTCAGTTCTCTGATATCTCTTGATACCGTAGCCTGGGTCACATGATAGCCGGCCTCCTTCAGACGATTTGCCAGCTCCTCCTGGGTTTCAATCTCATATTGCTCTACCAGTTCTTTAATTTTTTCATGTCTGCTTTTTTTCATTTTCCTATCCCATCTTGTTATGAAGGCTTTCCAGAAAGCTGACCCTGCTCAGCTTGATGATCCCCGTCGTCCTGCTGGAGCGTCTGATCACGATCCTGTCTCCTGTATGGAGCGTCACTCTATGATTTCCATCAAAGCTTACCTCAACCTCCTGAACTGTCCCATCATGTCCTGTGTCTATACTGATCGTCACTTCATCTTCCGGTGAGAGCACGATACTGCTGTGCTGCATGGAATGTGGACAGATCGGTGAGATCACCATGAGCTGCGCCTTGGGATCCACCACGGGACCTCCTGCCGACAGATTATAACCGGTAGAGCCTGTAGGTGTTGCCACGATCATACCATCTGCACTGTACCTATGCAGGAACTGCCCATTAACACTGATCGTAAATATAATGATCTGCAGACTTCCCTTTCTGGTAATTACGATATCATTGAGCGCCTGCATGGAATCCTCCGGAGTCTCTATATCCTTTTGAAATACATCTCCCGTCAACATCATGCGCTTTTCGATTTCATAATCTCCTTCGATCAGGCGAAGCAGAGCATGCTCAATATCTGTCTTATTGACTTCTACTAAAAATCCCAGGGTTCCCAGATTGATTCCAAGAAACGGCACCGTAAGATCTGCAAGCTCTGCCGCTGCCTGCAGCATAGTTCCATCACCGCCAAGAACAAGCACACAATCAATATTCTCCGGTAATCCTGTACTGTCTGTATGACCCTTTTCATTTCCTTTCCGGTCATCCTTCTGAATATAACAGTTCTTTCCTTTTTTTTGCAGATAACCCCGGATCTGATTAGTAATCCGATGATCCGGATCCTTGGAGCGGTTCGTTATGATATAAAAATTTTCCACGACTCTATTCTCCCGCATTCAGTCCCTCATGCGCTAGCAGCACAGTATCTGTGATCAGTCTGCTCTCTGCTTCCTGATAAGAATAACCACTTTTTTTTTCTGTAATCTCTTTTAACATTTCTTCTGCCTCTGCCTCTGTCACAGCTTCTGTTCCCCGGATCCGCTCTTCATTCTTACGGATATGGACAAGATATTCAATATTTCCTTCCGGTCCCTTGATCGGTGAATAGTCAAGGCTGAGCACATCAAATCCAGTCATGTAAACATAATCAATAATCTTCCGGATCACTTCCTCATGTACTGTCTTATCCCTGACAACCCCCTTTTTCCCAATCTTATCCCGCCCCGCTTCAAACTGTGGCTTGATCAGGCATACCATTTCTCCTTCTCCTGAAAGGATCGCCCTTGCCGGCAGCAGGATCTTGGTCAGGGATATAAAAGAAACATCCACCGACGCGAAATCCGGTGTATCCTCAATATCCTCCGGTTTCAGATAACGGAAATTTGTTTTTTCCATACAGACAACCCGCTCATCATTCCGAAGCTTCCAGTCAAGCTGCCCGTGTCCGACATCTACAGAATAAACCCTCTTTGCCCCATTCTGGAGCATACAGTCTGTAAATCCCCCAGTCGATGCACCAATATCCATGCATATCCTATCCTGCAGGGAAAGTCCAAACTTTTTCACTGCCTTATCCAGCTTTAAGCCCCCTCTACTGACAAAGGGCAGTGTATTACCCCGGACCTCCAGTCTGATCTTTGAAAGCTCAAACGTAGTTCCGGCTTTGTCTTCACGCTGTCCATCCACGAAAACATCTCCTGCCATGATAATGGCTTTTGCCTTTTCCCTGGAGGCAGCATATCCCTCCTGAACTAATATCACATCCAGTCGTTCTTTCATCTATGATTCCCAGCTTCCTGTCATTCTCTTTCCTTTAATCTGGCAAGTATTGTACCAGCTATACTTGCTGCATCAATACCAATCTCCTTTTTCAGAAGATCTACGTTGCCATGCTCTACATATTCATCCGGAATCGCAAAATTCAGCAGCTCCCCCTCACCCGGAAGGGTATCAAAGTACTCTCTGACTCTTTCTCCGTAGCCGCCGCTCGCCACATTCTCTTCCATGGCAGCAGTGATGCCGTGATGCTTCTTGGCATATTCCACAGCCCTTTCATCAATCGGTTTCACAAATCTGGCATTGATCAGACTGCATCCATAGCCGGCTTCCCGGATCAGATCTCTGACCTCTTCTGCAGTCTTTACCATACTGCCTACTGCCAGAAGACAGACATCCTTCTCCAGACAAATGGCCTCTGCATGGAAAGATTCTATCGGTGCCCGGAATTCCTTTAATCCGGCATAAGCTTCTCCCCTCGGATAACGAATCGCAACCGGTGCATTCAGACTTAACGCATATTTCATCATATCGGATAATTCCCATTTATTTTTAGGTGCCATAACGTGCATATTGGGAATAGAAGACAGATAGGAAAGGTCAAAGATCCCCTGATGCGTTTCCCCGTCACTTCCCACAATCCCTGCTCTGTCAACAGCAAATACAACCGGCAGATTCTGGATACAGACATCATGGATGATCTGATCGTATGCCCTCTGCAGGAAGGAAGAATAAATAGCCACTACTGGCTTTAAGCCACCAACAGCAAGTCCTGCTGCAAAGGTAACGGCATGTTCTTCTGCGATTCCCACATCGAAGAACCTATCCGGATACATATTCCGGAACCGCTTTAAACCGGTTCCATCTGGCATAGCTGCCGTGATCGCTACCACCTTTTCATTTCTTGCTCCCAGCTTACACATCACGGTTGAAAAAATATCAGTATAATTGGCTGTTGTTCTCGGCTTTAAAGGAATTCCTGTTTCTATATCAAAGGGCTCCGCCCCATGGAACCTTGCCGGATGTCTCTCCGCCGGTTCAAATCCCTTTCCCTTCTGGGTGATCACATGTACGATAACAGTATTTCTCACACGCTTCGCTTCCTGAAACATACGGAGCATGGAAGGAATATTATGTCCATCCACCGGCCCAAGATAGGTAATCCCCATATCCTCAAAAAACATTCCGGGAACCACAAGCTGCTTAAAACCACTCTTCGCTTTACGGATACCCTCTACGATCCGGTTGCCCTTCGGCATATCCTTCAAAGTATTATACACACCCTCTTTGATATCCAGGTAGGCATCCGCTGTACGGATATTATTCAGATACTTGGAAATACCGCCTACATTTTCTGATATGGACATATTATTGTCATTTAAAACGATAATGAAATTTGTTTCCAGCTTTGCTGCATTGTTCAGTGCTTCATAGGCCATACCTCCTGTCAGGGAGCCATCCCCTATCACAGATATAACACTGTTCTTCTGCCTCTGGATGTCTCTGGCCTTGACAAGACCAAGTCCTGCGGAAATAGAGGTTGAGCTGTGTCCGGTATCAAAGCTGTCACAATCACTTTCTTTCCTCTTGGGGAAACCGCTCATTCCTCCGAATTTACGCAAATTGTCAAACTGATCCTTCCGGCCCGTCAACAGCTTATGAGTATAAGACTGGTGTCCCACGTCCCATATGATCTTGTCCTCCGGTAGCTGAAAAGAAAGGTGAAGTGCCATAGTCAGCTCTACCGTTCCAAGATTGGAGCCAAGATGCCCTCCGGTTTTGGAAATATGTCCGATCAGAAACTGCCTGATCTCTTCTGCTAGCGCAGGATAATCTTCCGGGTCTATTTTTTTAATATCATTTACCGCATTGATTCGGTCAAGTACCATATAAACACCTTCTTTTCTTCTGTCCGGTCTATTTCTGCCGTGCGATCAGGGAATCTATCAGTCTGACCAGAAATGGGTTTTGCTCCTGAAAGGAACGAAGAATCTCTTCTGCTTCTTCAGAAAGCCTCTTTACGTCTCCTCTGGATTTTTCAAGTCCGTTTAATGACACGTAGGTAAGCTTGTGATTCTTCTCATCACTGCCAATGGGTTTCCCAAGAATTTCTTCATTGCCTGTTACATCCAGAATATCATCCTGGATCTGGAATGCGATTCCGATATCATAGGCAGCTTTCTCAAGAGACCTGATCTCTGTATCCGATGCTCCTGCAAGAACACCACCGATCATGAGTGCCGCCTGGATCAGTGCCGCTGTTTTCTTTTCATGAATAAACAGAAGCAGTTCCTCTGTAAGGGGAAGCTTTCCTTCTTCTGCTTCCAGATCTCCGTTCTGTCCGCCGATCATTCCATAAATACCGGCCTTCTCTGCAAGAATCTGAAGTGCTCTGGCAATCCTCTTTATTTCTTCCGGTCCGTCAGCTTTGTCAAAAGCTTTGGCAGCTGTCTCATAGGCATAGTTCAGAAGTCCATCCCCTGCAAGCACCGCCATGCCTTCTCCATATACGGTCCAGGTCGTCTTTCTTCCTCTTCGGTATTCATCATTATCCATAGCCGGCAGATCATCATGTACAAGTGAATAGTTGTGGATCATTTCAAGAGCTGCCATAAAGGGCTCGATCACCTCTCCACGTCCGCCAAAAAGAAGAAAGCTTTCCTTCATCAGAACCGGTCTTAGTCTCTTCCCCCCTGCCAGAGCGCTGTAGTTCATGGCCTCGATCACTTTTTTCTGATACCCTTCTTCTTCAGGAAGATATTTTATCAAAATCTCTTCTGCTGCAGCTGTTTTCTGCTGCAGCTGTTCTTCAAAATTCATCTGTACCTCCATCATCATTCAGCACCAGAACTTTCTTTTCTACTTTATCAATAATTTCATTACACTTTTTAACAAGCAGCATACCTTTCTGATATTCCTGAAAAGACTGTTCCAATGTAATGTCATCCTTTTCCAGATTTTCAATTGTTTCCTGTAACCTGGTAAAGGCCTCTTCCAGTGAGATCTCTTTCTCTTCCCCCATTCGTTTATTCCTTTCCTGTTACAGAAGCATACAAACTTCCATTTTTCACATAGATCTTCAGTTCATCTCCTGTATGGACACGTTCTACATCATTTACGCATCTGCCCTCTGCATCCTCCACATAGGAAAATCCCTGGTTCAGTTTATCCAGTGGTGACAGCCCCTTAAGCTGCTCAATATATAAAGCAAGCTGATGTCTGCTTTCCCCTGTTCTGCCATTCATCAGCGCCATAAGCTGTTCTTCTGTATGTAACAGCCACATTTTCTTTTCACGGATCCGGGAAATCGGAGAATTCATTTTAAGTCTGGCTTCCTGATTCTTAAGCTGCAGCATGCAATAAGCTATTTTCCGCTCCAGTGTACGGTTTAAGACACTTTTCTGTCCCGAAAGCCGCTCTATAAATGCCTTCACATCATATACTGCAAGCTCCGCTGCTGCTGATGGTGTAGGTGCCCGGAGATCTGACACATAATCAATGATCGTAGTATCTGTTTCGTGCCCCACCGCCGATATAATCGGAATTTCACAGTCAAAAACAGCTTCTGCCACCGATTCTTCATTAAAGCACCAAAGATCCTCTATCGAGCCACCGCCTCTTCCTACAATAATGACGTCTACCTTCTGCTTCTCCAATGCATGTATTCCTCTGATAATGCTTTCGGCTGCACCATCTCCCTGTACAACTGCCGGATAAAGGATTATCTGCACATAGGGGTTTCTTCTGGTCGCAATATTGATAATATCCCTGACTGCTGCACCCGTTGGTGCCGTGACAACACCAAGCGTTCTGATATAAGGAGGAATCGCCTTCTTATACTCGGAAGCAAACATGCCTCTCTCTTCCAATTCCCTTTTCAGCTGTTCATATTTCTCATACAGGGCACCTGCACCGTCTCTGATGATATTTTTAGCATACAGCTGATATTTTCCATCTCTTTCATAAACATCAACAGTTCCCTGTACAATAATCTGCATCCCTTCAGCAAGCCGGAATGCAAGACCGGAACGACTCCCTGCAAACATCACGCAGGAAATCGTTCCTTTTCCATCTTTCAGTGTGAAATAAATATGTCCCGAGGAATGATATTTACAGTTACTAACCTCTCCCTTTATAAAAAGGGACTGCAATAAAAAATCCTGGGAAAACATATTTTTAATATATGAATTTACCTGTCCAACAGTATAAACATTCTGCATTATTTATCTTTCTGGACAAACTTTGCCAAAACACCATTCACAAACGCAGAAGATGAATCCTGTCCAAACTTCTTGGCAAGCTCTACCGCTTCATTAATGGCCACTCCTGCAGGTATCTCTTCATCAAATAAGATCTCATAGACAGCAAGACGCAGAACAGTCAGATCTACTTTACCCATTCTTCCTGTATCCCAGCCTTCCACCTTTTCATTCAATGCTGTATCAATCTCTGTAAGCTTCTCGAGAATCCTGTTCAGCTTGCCTGTAATATAAGAAGTATCTGCCACGTCAGCCTGATTTTCCTCCTCATCGAAGAAAAATCCTGCCTGCTCCGGCATTTCCTCCCTGTCATTAAATTCCACGCGAAAAAGAAGCTTGAATATCTGCTCTCTCAGTTCTCTTCTGGTCATTTGTTTATCCTGCCTGTATTCATTCTTACATACCAACGCCGGCAATTCTGATATTCACATCTGTTACATTCAGACCTGTCATGCTTTCGATAGTAGATTTTACCTTGTCCTGTACCTTCTGGGAGATAGCCGGAATATTGTACCCATACTTCACGATCAGGGTAATATCAGCCTTTACATTTTTACCATTGACCTCTACCTTCACACCTTTGGCAAGACTCTTAACTCCCATTTTACTTGCCAGCTCATTACCGATATTTCCAGCCATGGAAACTACGCCTTCAACCTCAGTTGCAGCGATACTGCCAATAGCTGCTACTACATCATCAGCGATCTTGACGGTTCCAAAACTATCATCATCCTGTAATACATAAGTGTTCTGTTCCATTGTCTTTTCCATGATCCTGTTCCTTTCTTCATGTCAGTCATCTGACCTTCATCATACCAAAAAATACGTTTTTTGGAAAGCCTAAATCCAATTTTCCTCTTACTACGTTTCCTTCTACAGCCAGAAGCTCAGGCTCTGCTGCTCCCTGTTATCCGCGTAGGATACTGTACCCTCAGTACCCTGCAGATACGAAAAGATTCCCTGTTCTCTGATCAGATACCGAATCATATCCTCGTAAACTGTCTCATCTGAACATTTCAACGTCACATAGGTGCTTCCCATATCATATGCACTCTGAAACAGCTCTTCCAGCTTCTGTTTGTCAACAGAAGTAAAATATCTGCCTTCCCTGACATAATAATTATCCGCCATGTCATCACATACCGGCATGGACGCACCCGTATCAATAGAGTGTGTCGCTGTCAGCTGTTCTGTTGTTACACAGAGATAATCGTAATTAATTGGCGGTATGCTCTCCTCACCCTCTGTGCTGCCCTCTACCATTTGATAAGAAGCGTCTCCCCAGGTAGTATCTATATAATACCAGCTTCCATCCAGCATTGCCAGATTCCAGGCATGTCCTTCTCCCACAAGTACTCTTCCCATCACAAGTGTTGCATCTATGCCTGCCTGATCCAGCAGATACTGTGTTGCCTTGGCATATCCCTGGCACACACTCCTTCCATACAGAAAAACAGAGCATATGTTCTGATTATCCGGCGCCTCGGAATCGTATTCCGTAGAATTGATGATATACTCGTAAATATACTTGGTCTTTTCATAGTCGTCCATGTCAGGAGTGATGCCAGAAAGACAGTTTTCTGTATAATCCCGGATCATCTTCTTCCTGTTTTCTGCTTCTTCCTCATCCATAGTATAGGTTCCGGAAAATGTGATCTTCTTCACCTCACTGCCAAGGGTGTATCTAGTAAATGTATACCCCTCCACATAAAATATCTCCGGATGATCATTAAGCACATATTGAAAGATCCTCTCTATAGTGCCTGTCTCAAGACAGGACAAGGGGATATCCTTCTGAAATCGCTGCAAAATATCCAAAATCTCCACATATACGGTTTGTTCCTCACTGTGGAGCTGATCAAAATAGAACTGGCCATTCTGCCTTTTTTTCAGATTTTCTGCCACATCATTATTCATTTCACCGGTTCTTGGAATCTGTTTCTCTACTGCCGGAATTTCCTTCGCCTGTTCCTGATCCGTCTCTGCTTCATCAGGCAGACACCCGGTAAGCAGTAAAGAAATAACCAGAACTGCCGAAAGCCATCTGTTTTTCATTTAATCACGTCCAAACTCTGATAATACAAGTCCTTCATTTCTGTCAAGCGTCATGCCAATGCTCCAGGAATTAATAAACAACAGCAGTGGATTATCCTTCAGATCTTTGATCTTCTTCATGTCGGAGGTACCTATCAGCTTCGTCAGATCAATATCCTTATTCTCGATCCATCTGATATGCTCATAAGGCAGCGGCTCCAGCTTGATCTCAACATTATATTCATTTTTCAGACGGTATTTTAAGACATCAAACTGCAGTACACCTACCACACCAACAATGATCTCTTCCATACCGGTATTAAATTCCTGAAAAATCTGGATCGCACCCTCCTGCGCAATCTGGGTGATCCCCTTCACAAACTGCTTTCTCTTCATGGTATCAATCTGCCTTACCCTTGCGAAATGCTCTGGGGCAAAGGTCGGGATCCCCTCGTAGCAGAACTGTTCCTTTGGCATACACAGCGTATCCCCGATAGAAAAAATACCAGGATCAAATACCCCGATAATATCCCCGGCATAGGCCTCTTCCAGAATCTTTCTCTCACTCGCCATGATCTGTTGGGGCTGTGAAAGACGCATAATTTTATTTCCCTGTACATGCTTGACTTCCATGCTTGCCTCATATTTACCGGAACAAATCCTCATAAATGCGATCCTGTCACGGTGCGCTTTATTCATATTGGCCTGTATCTTGAACACAAAAGCAGAAAAGTCATTCTCTGTAGGTGAGATCAGTCCGATATCCGCCCTTCTTGGCAGCGGAGTTGTTGTCATCTTAAGGAAATGCTGCAGGAAAAATTCCACGCCAAAATTGGTAAGGGCTGAACCGAAAAATACCGGTGTCAGCTCACCTGCCTGCACGGCTTCCAGATCAAATTCCGCACTTGCACCGTCCAGAAGATCAATCTCATCCATCAGTGTTCCTGCTGCCTCTTCCCCTATCACTGCATCCAGCTCTTCTCTTCCGGCCACAGGAATATGTCTGGTCTCCCCTTCTTTAGTTCCCTTCTCAGTATCTGAAAAGGTGATCACCTCCTGCTTATGCCTATCATATACCCCCTTGAAACGCTTACCTGAGCCAATGGGCCAGTTGACCGGACAGGTGGCGATCCCGAGCTCTTTTTCAATTTCATCCAGAAGCTCAAAGGTATCATTGGCATCTCTATCCATTTTGTTAATAAAAGTAAAGATCGGGATCTTTCTCATGACGCAGACCTTGAACAGCTTCCTTGTCTGTGCCTCTACACCCTTGGATGCATCAATGACCATAACTGCTGAGTCAGCTGCCATCAGTGTACGGTAAGTATCTTCTGAGAAATCCTGGTGCCCCGGTGTATCCAGAATGTTGATGCAGAAGCCGTCATATTCAAACTGAAGAACAGAAGAAGTAACGGAAATACCTCTCTCCTTCTCGATCTCCATCCAGTCAGATACAGCATGTCTGGCTGTCGCCTTTCCCTTTACACTTCCTGCCAGATTAATGGCGCCTCCGTACAAAAGGAATTTCTCTGTCAGCGTTGTCTTACCTGCATCAGGATGCGAGATGATCGCAAACGTACGTCTTCTGTTGATTTCTTTATCGTAATTTCCCACATTTTTTCCTCCAAGTGATCGTTTTGTATTTAAAGCATGGATGTGCCTGCAATTTTTGATGGTACCTGAAAATAATCAAGCACAGTTGCACCGATATCTGCAAAGGTATCCCTCGTTCCTAAGTCCGCAGGTTTGATTTTCTTTCCATACATCAGAAAAGGCGTATATTCTCTGGAATGATCCGTAGACACCGTATAACCGGGATCACATCCGTGATCGGCTGTGATCATCAGTACATCTCCATCCTCAAGCTTCGCCATCATCCCAGGCAGAGCCCTGTCAAACTCCTCCAGTGCCCTTCCATAGCCCTCGCAGTTATTTCTGTGCCCGTACAGCATATCAAAATCAACAAGATTCGTAAAGCATAATCCGTCAAAATCCCGATCCATACAAGCAAGTGTCCTGACTATGCCCTCTGTATTTCCGCTGGTGTATACTGCTTCCGTAATACCTCTTCCGGCAAAAATATCCCGGATCTTTCCTATTGCGATCACATCCCTGCCTGCTGCCTTCAATGCATCCAGCATCGTTTCTGCCGGTGGCAGAAGTGAATAATCATGTCTTCTTGGCGTCCTCACATAATGGCCGCTCTCCCCCGTAAAGGGCCTTGCAATCACTCTTCCAACACCATGCTTCCCTGTAAGCAGCCCTCTTGCTTCTTCACAGTAATGATATAACGTCTCTACCGGAACCACATCCTCATGGGCTGCGATCTGAAATACACTGTCTGCTGAAGTATAGACAATCAGATCTCCTGTCCTTACATGTTCATCCCCATAATCTTTGATAACCTCTGTGCCTGAATAAGGTCTGTTGCACAGAACACCCCTGCCCGTCATCTTCCTAAACGGTGCAAGGATCTCCTCTGGAAATCCATCTAGGTAAACCGGAAGCGGTTTTTCTGAAATAATTCCTGCAATCTCCCAGTGACCGATCGTGGTATCCTTTCCTCTGGATTTCTCCGTCATTCTGGCGTATGCCGCAGATGGCTCTCTGGTACCTTTCGAGAAATCCACACCATCAATATTAAAAAGCCCCATCTCCTTCAGATTAGGGTAATGTGCATCAGAGCCGCCGGTTGCAGAACGCAGTGTATTGGTTCCTTCATCTCCAAACTGACCTGCATCCGGCATTGCTCCGATCCCGAGACTGTCAAGCACGATCAAAAATACTCTTGCCATTACAGAATTCCTCTCTTTCTCTGTCCTTGTATAGAATATCACATTTTATTCTGCTGTAGTAGTACTGATTACAATATTTTCCGCTCCGATCCCTGTCTTGCGCACTACAATATCCTCGATCTGGGCACGCTGTGCTTCGGTCAGGTCACTGGTATTTATCACCACATCTACCATGCCGTCTGCAATACTCACAACCGCATCATCAAAGCCCTTGGCCTGCAGCAGGATCTCAGCCGCCGTTTCCTTTTCTGCTGCATCTGTGATCGCGATCATGCCGTCAATAGCTTCCTGCTTCTGCACATCACTGATATTTACGTTATTGATAATCTCCAGAAGCGTCTCCTTATTTCTGGCACGCACCTGCTCCTTCAGAAGCTTGGCGCCTGACAGGCTGTCAAGACTGGAAGATGACGTAAATACAGCCTCCCCCGGTACACTTTGATCTGACAGCTCATCCCCCGTGTTCTCTGCCATGCTTTCCTGCATAGTCTCATCAAGGTAATCGGGTTCCTCACTGACTACATCCGAATCCAGGCTCGCAATATCATAATTTTCCGCTGCTTCCATATCTTCGTCAGAGATTTCAAATAATGAAGCCACCTGTGTATCCTCCGTGTCAAGTGCATCTTCTTTTGCAGTCACAGCAGAATCTGCACCGGTTTCCATGATCTCCTCCTCCGAGATCCTGGAACCCGCAAAATTCAGATAACCCGCAATTGCGATCATAATTGCCAGAGCCGTGATCATGATCTGATTCTTTTTCATCATATTTTTCAACGCTGTTTCTCCTTATCTGGAACTCATTTTGATTATTTTTATTTTATGTACATCTATCCCGAATAATGCCTGAATTGCCTCTGTAATGTTTTTATTTATTTTCCCCTGATCTGCGCCGCTTACGCAGACAACAACACCTTCTACTTCCGGATAGATCACCTTTTTTACAAAGGGTCTTGTGCCATCCTCTGTGTAAACCGAAACCATCTTTTCAGTAGTTTCTGCTGCATTCCTGCTGCCGTTTCCCTCTACCTCCGTACTGGAATTAAGAGATGACTCTGTATCCTTTTCTATTACAGCTTCACCGGATCCCTTCAGCGTCAGGAATACCTTTACTTCACCTGCTCCTTCCACAGAAGACAGGAAATCCTCCAGTTGTCCTTCCATCACAGTCGCATACTCCCGCATTGCTTCTGCATCCGTCGTCATCTCCGGAAGACTGGCATCCTCACTTCCCTCTGATACTATCGTATCATGTTGGCTGTCCAAAAAACCGTACTTGCTTTCCTTCTTTTTTTCTTCTGCCGGCCATGCGATCACAAGCAGCAGAATCCCGGCCAGAAACAGGATCAGAAAATTCTCTTTTTTCCCTGTAAGGGATCTGAACAGCTTTTCTTTCCTCTTTATCTCCATTCAGACACTTCAACCTCCATATCCGACATATCCATCTGCAGCCTTTCCGCAATATACTGCTTTTTTTGCTGCAGCCACTCTTCCTTTCCCGCTATCACACCATTTTCTTCCAAGGTACTTTCTTTTTCCTCTTGTCCCAATACGACAAAAAGATACATGCTTCCATCTTCCCTCTCTTTCAGCTTTACATCCAGAATCTGTACCTCTTCCATCTGCCCGAGTCTCTGCATGATTTCCTTTTCCATCTGCCTTTGCACAGGATCTTCCTGCTTCTCACCTGTGAGAAATTCTGTTTTCATTTCATAAACAGGGATCTCCTCAAATCCAGGCAATCCACCACTCCCTGAGATCATGGAAAGAACCGGCAGTGCCAGCCGTACCACCAGAACCATTCCAACGATCAGCCTGATATACTTTTTGTATACCTCTGACGGGGCAAGACAGACCATGGCCTCTGCCACGATGATAAAAATCCCTGTTTCCCGGATAATCTCTGTCATATAATGCTCACCTCACAATACACGACACAATGGCTACCACGATCAGGAACAGCGCCATGCCGGTAAGGACACAGCGAAGAAGAAGAAAACACCCTTCTCCCACCTTATCCACACACCCGGACAGCCGCTTGTCCCCAACTACACTGCAAAGAGCCGCACCAAACCGGATCAATCCAGAAAGCACCAGTATCTTTAAAACCGGCAGTGCACAGATTAGGAGCAGCAATACCAGAAATAAGATTCCCATGGTATTCCGGATAAGCACTGCTGACCCCAGTACAAGCTCTGCCACGCCTTCTACCGCTCCTCCAATCCCCGGGAGCACCTGCATGGCCTTCTTCATTGCCGATACCTTAAGTCCGTCTACTGCCGGTATGATCAGCGCCTGTACAAAGGACATTCCCGTAACAAGCGCAAGCATGACCTTAAAGGCAAAATCAGCGATCCTTTTCATGAAATCCAGCAGGAGATTCAGTCTTTCTTCTGGAAACAGGGCTGAAAGGAGCGCCAGGATCACATAGCTGTAAATAAAAGGAACCATGACCGAAAGAAGGATCTCCTCAATCCCCCATACAAGAAGCAGCATCATTCCATAATAAAAAGAGGCTGTCGTTGTTCCAAGTGAAACAGAAACACTCACTGCCCATGATGGGACAAACAGCTTCACAAAAAGAATAATATTTTCAAAGGTGGCAACTGTGATTCTGGAGATCACGGTAAAAGCTCCTGTCAATGTGGAAAGAAGAATCAAATACAGCAGATAGAATCCGGTTCCTCTCGTATTCCCCTTCGCCAGAACATCTGAGAAATCAGACAACAATGCAGAAAAGATACCGATCAGCAAAATGCTCACAAGCAATGTCCTCATACCTGCAAGATCCCCGACAAATCCCTCCTTTACCGCCTGTGTGACCATCTTAAAAGCCTCCCCTGCCTGTCCTTCCAGTATCAGATTAAAAAGAGAATTCATATCGATCTGATATCCCGGAAACAGCTTCGTAAATGATTCTGATGCAGCGGTCAGCTTAAGCTCCTCCATCTGTTCCGTTAAATAGTCGTTCATTTTATCCCCCTACAATTGTACTGATATTTTCAACGACCGCAGCCATGACCGGCAGACTAAAGCATAGAACAGAAAGCTTGGCAAAGATCTCAATCTGTCCGGCCACAGCCTGATATCCGGCATCCTTACAGACACTGGCGCAGAAATCCCCAATATAGGTGATCCCCACTGTTTTCAGGATCAGGGCAAGCCATGCTTCACTTCCTCCGATATACTTTTTCAGGGACAAGATCTGGGATAGGATACTACCGATCTTTTCCATTGAAAAAGCAAAAATAAGAATACAAAGCGCTACTCCCATATACAGACTGATCTCTGCCCTGGTACCCTTAAACTGGATCGCAAGCATAACACCCGTCAGCCCAAGAATCCCGATTTTCAGCATATCCATTGTCATCCTCCTCTCAGAACTGGAAAAGATCCTGTACCATTACAAACAGATCATAAATATATGGCAGGATCCATGTCAGCACAAGGATCAGTCCGGCAAGACTGATCAGAAAGGCATGTTCCTCTCTTCCACTATGTTTCAGTACCTGACTTAAGATTGTCACCAGTATCCCCACTGCAGCTATTTTAAATATCAGCCCTACTCCCATTGCTCCTCCTGCTCCTGTCACAGCAAAACGATCACAAGAAACAGTCCTGCTGCAATTCCAAGGCTCATTATAATTCTGTTCTTACTCTTAAGCTCCTCCTCACACTGTTGTATCTCACGATCCATATCCCTTATGTACCGGTCTATCGCTCTTGCCTGTCCTCTGTATTCGTTTTCTGCAAATCCGTCCGGAAAGGAAAACAGGATCTGTTTCTGGTTCCCGGACAAATGATAAGAAGCAAGCGCCTTTTCCATCTCCTTCTGCCAGAGCTCCCTGATCGTTTCCCCCTGTTCCATCGTAAGCCTGCCAGCAGCTTCCCTCAGCGCACCGGAAAGCGGTTCCTTTATTTTTTCTGACAGATTTCTGAAAATTTCAGGAAGCGGTAATGCTGTATAGTCAATCTCTCCCTGGATCAGACAGAACATTTCCCTGATCTCCTTCAGCAGCAGAATCTGGTTTTTCCTACCCATACAGATTTCGGCTGTAAATCCGATCGATCCTGTCAGCAGTCCGAATACCCCAAGAATTTTACCTATCATATCCTTCCCCAGCCCGTTTCAGAATAGAAAAAGGTTCTCCTTCCCTCCCACGCCTTTTAAGAAGTACCACACAGTCAAACAGTGTCTCCGGTATTCCCCTCTCCTTCATTTCTTCCATACAGCTTCCATGCATGGTAGCGATCACACTGCAGCCGCATCTGATGATTTCCAGGATCGCATCTGCATCCCTTTTGCCCCCGATCTCATCTACTGCGATCACCTCCGGTGCCATGGATCTTACAAGAAGCAGCATACCAAGACTTTTCGGGCAGGAATCCAGTATGTCTGTCCGAAGTCCCAGATCATTTCCCGGTATCCCCATATAGGAGCCGGCAATTTCGGATCTTTCGTCTACAACTGCCACCTGCCTCCCCCTGTGTGCCCCGCCGCCATAGGACAGCTGCCGGATCATATCCCGGAGCACCGTTGTCTTGCCGCTTAACGGAGGTCCGATCAGAATTGTGTTCAGTATCCTTCCCTTTTCATAAAGATATGGCATCAGCAGACCGGCAGCTCCCGGAATTTCATGGGAAATCCTGATATTGGCATAGCTGATATATTTCATATTTTTTATACCTCCATCCTCCTTCAGGATAACCTGTCCTGCGATCCCAATCCGGTGCCCGCCGGGAACCGTGAGAAATCCCTGCCGTATATCCTCTTCGTAGGCATACCGGGAATAGCTGCAGACATGATCCAGAAACTGCGCCATTTCCTTTTCCTGCAGGAGCCAGCAGTCTTCTGCTATGATCCTTGTCAGCTTTCCGGTATTCCTAAGGAAAAATTCCCCTTCCTCCATAATGACACGTACCGGTCTTCCTACTGCAAATCTGATTTCCTGCAGACCTTCTGCTTTTTCCGCAGCCATTCTGAACCGTCCCCTGACCGCCTGCGGAAAAATATGTAAAATCTCCTCTGCGTTCATCTTGTCCTCCTTTTCCTATATCTCAGTATATGAAAAAGCCCCGGATATATGACAGACAGATAAATGATCCGGCTGACTTTCTGCCAAAGGAGTGTAAAAAAGCCGGCAGGTTTTTACCCTGCCGGCAGTTTCGTATTTCTTTATTTATAATGTTTTCTGATAATTCTTTACTGCTGTGCTACATCCTTCATGGAAAAGCTCATTCTGCCCATCTTATCCTTGCCAAGGCATACAACAGTTACTCTGTCTCCTAAGGTAAGAACATCTTCTACACGATTAATTCTTTCCTTGGCGATCTTGGAAATGTGAACCATTCCTTCCTTGCCGGGTGCGAACTCAACGAATGCACCAAACTCCTTGATGCTGACAACAACACCCGTGAAGATCTGCCCTTCCTGATAATCTGTCACAATGGTCTTAATATACGCAAGCGCCTTTGCCATCATGTCAGGATCAGTTCCGCATATAGATACCTTACCTTCATCAGTAATGTCGATCTTAACACCGGTTCTGGCGATAATCTCATTGATGGTCTTTCCTCTCTGTCCAACAACATCACCGATCTTCTCAGGATCGATCTGCAGGGAAATGATCTTCGGTGCATAAGAACCAACCTCCTTACGAGGCTCTGCGATCGCTTTCTTCATGCAATTATCCATGATAAAGAGTCTTGCTTCACGGCATCTTGCAATAGCGCCCTCTACGATCGCTCTTGTCAGTCCGTGGATCTTGATATCCATCTGGATCGCCGTAATACCTTCTGTAGTACCTGTTACCTTAAAGTCCATATCTCCAAAGAAGTCTTCAAGTCCCTGAATATCTGTCAGAAGCACAAAATCATCATCGCTTTCACCTGTAACAAGTCCACAGGAAATACCTGCAACCATCTTCCTGATCGGTACACCAGCAGCCATCAGTGACATACAGGATGCACAGGTAGATGCCATAGATGTAGAACCGTTGGATTCAAAGGTCTCAGATACTGTACGGATCGCATAAGGGAACTCATCCTCAGAAGGAAGCACAGGGATCAGTGCTCTCTCTGCCAGTGCACCATGTCCGATCTCTCTTCTTCCGGGTCCTCTGGAAACCTTGGTCTCACCTACAGAATATGCAGGGAAGTTATAATGGTGCATGTAACGCTTGCTTACTTCATTTTCATCAAGTCCATCGATCTTCTGCTGTTCTGACAAAGGAGCAAGAGTACATACATTACAGATCTGTGTCTGTCCTCTTGTAAACATTGCAGAGCCATGAACTCTGGGAATAATATCAACTTCTGCCGCAAGAGGTCTGATCTGTTCGATCTCACGTCCATCAGGACGCTTGTGATCCTTCAGGATCATCTTGCGGACAGTCTTCTTCTCATACTGATAGATTGCATCAGGAAGAAGGGCAAGCCATTCTTCTTTCTCTGCAAAAGCTTCTTCCAGCTTTGCAGTGATCACCCTGATGTTCTCTTCACGAACCTGCTTCTCATCTGTAAATACGGCTTCTTCCATTTCTTCAGGAGTTACAACCTCCCTGATCGCTGCAAACAGCTCTTCCGGAACTGCACAGCTCTCATAAGTATGCTTTGGCTTTCCAACCTCAGCAACAATCTTATCAATAAACTCAATGATCGTCTGGTTGATATCATGAGCCTTGTAGATTGCCTCGATCATAGTAGTTTCCGGAATCTCATTGGCACCGGCTTCGATCATGATCACCTTTTCTCTGGTGGAGGCAACTGTCAGGTTCAGGTCTCCCTTCTTCCACTGCTCCTGGCTTGGGTTGATAACAAATTCTCCGTCTATCATGCCAACCTGAGTCATAGCACAGGGTCCATCAAAAGGAATATCGGAAATGCAGGTTGCTATTGCAGCACCAAGCATGGCAACAAGCTCGGGACGGCATGAAGGATCTACACTCATAACCATATTATTCAGAGTAACATCATTTCTGTAATCCTTGGGAAACAGAGGACGCATGGGTCTGTCAATAACACGGCTTGTCAGGATGGCATTCTCACTTGCCTTTCCTTCTCTTTTATTAAAGCCTCCGGGAATTTTACCTACGGCATAAAGCTTCTCTTCATATTCTACACTAAGCGGGAAGAAATCAATTCCATCCCTTGGTTTCTCAGATGCTGTTGCAGTGGATAATACGGTAGTATCCCCATAATGCATGAATGCGCATCCGTTTGCCTGCTTGCCTACACGGTTGACATCAACACTGAGTGTACGTCCGGCAAGTTCCATTGAAAACGTCTTGTACATAATCTTCTCCTTTTCTCTCTTCATCCTTACCAGCCGGTACAGACCCCTGTTCCGGCCATATGCATAACAGCTCCATGCTTCCTTCCACGGCAAACCTGCTGCATGAATTAAAAGGCGGAGAAACCGAATCTCTTCAGCGCTCCGCCTTAAAAACCGATATTACTTTCTTAATCCCAGTTTTTCGATCAGTGCACGGTATCTGTTGATATCTTTCTTCTTCAGATAATCCAGCAGACCACGTCTCTGACCAACCATCTTGAACATACCTCTTCTGGAGTGGTTATCCTTGGGATGCTGCTTTAAATGCTCAGTAAGCTCCTGAATTCTTGCAGTCAGGACTGCAACCTGTACTTCAGGTGATCCTGTATCGTTCTCACAGGTAGCATACTCTTTCATGATCGCGGTTTTCTTTTCCTTTGAAATCATTGATTTCTCCTCCTTATTCTTAAACCGCCACAGACTAAACCAGGGTTGGAGTTTCCACAAGTTGGGTCCGGGCTCAATTCATTCGTATGAATGATAGCACATTTTTTGCTGACTGTAAAGTGAAAATTTATTGATATCCAGCCCAATATCCGCCCCGGTATTCCAGCTGTCATTCCGCCTTTTATGCCTGCAGAACACGTACCATTTTGGCAGGTGTCCTGTAATTGTAATTAGATATTTTAATCCCCGTCTTTGGACTGCTGGCATGGATCACCTGTCCGCCTCCGATATAAATGGCTACATGATTGATCCTTCCTCCCTTGGCATAGAAGATCAGATCTCCCGGCAGAAGCTCATCTGCTGAGATCTTTTTGCCGCTGTTTGACTGGGTTACAGAAGAATGAGCCAGACTGACCCCGTACTTCTTGAAGATACTCATGACAAATCCTGAGCAGTCTGCCCCCTTTGTCAGGCTGGTGCCACCCCATACATAGGGATTCCCCAGAAACTGCTTGGCATACTGGCAGAGCTCCACTCTCACGTCAGATACACCCTGTCCATAAAGAAGCTCTGTCATAGTGACTGCCGTTGCAAGATCTGACTTTACATCCACATAATCACCAGAAACGTACACCTCTTCATCATCCAGAAACACCTTGATCCATCCATTCTCCATGATCTCGGAGATCTCCAGCTCTTCTCCCTTTGCCACCTGCGTTACCACTTCAGCAGCTATATCAGCCTCTTCCCTGATATTCAGAGCATCTGTTGAAGAAACAGCCACTGTCTTTGCTGTCTCCTTTGCCTTTTTCTCCGCCTGATAACCTGAAAGCAGATATTCCGCCTTCACATAGCCTTCTACTTTTCCTGACTTTATATAAGTCCAGTCTCCCTCTTCCCTCAGGATCTCACATGCGGCTTCCTTAGGAAGCTTTCCGACCAGTTTTCCATTTTCATCAGGCTCCTGACGCACGTTCAGATTATTCTCTTCCACGTTGCAGATTCCAAGCTCCGTATATCCCCATCTGGTGCCTTCTGCTTCCCTTGCGATTTTTTTGTACTGATCCTCTGTCAGCTCGCTGGAAAACAGATCCCCCACCCCCGCTGTCAGGAGTTCTTCTGCATTTACCGTCATGGCAGGCTCCAAAAGCATACCAGCCATGCAGAGAGCTGCGACTCCATTTATTACTTTCCTGTTCACACAAACATTCCTCCAGATATCACTTTGTTACAAAACCATTACAAATTTGCAACAACACTATAACAAATTATATAATATCTGTCAAATGTACTGCACTGGCAATTTGTGGTATATCCTTCCCGCTGCAATGTCCTTTTCCATCTGTGCTTTCAGCTCTTCCACACTGCCAAACCTCTGCTCCGGTCTTTTAAAATGAAGAAGTGCCGTCCGGATCTCTTTTCCATACATATCTTCTTTGAAATCATAAAGATAGGTTTCCACACTGATCAGAGGCGCATCATTCACCGTTGGTTTGTATCCGATATTGGTAATGCCCGGATATTCCCTTCCTTCACAGAATACCATGGAATAATACACGCCTCTTGGCGGCAGGAGCTTGTCCTTCTCCGGATACAGATTTAAAGTAGGCATACCAAGCCTTCTTCCAAGCCGCTTTCCTTCTTCCACAATCCCGGAAACCTCATAGGCACTGCCAAGCAGTTCTGCTGCCATCTCCATATGCCCCTGTTCGATCTCTTCCCTGACATAAGAAGAACTGATCTCTCTGCCATTCTTTCTGATCTTATCTACGATATCCACCTCATAGCCAAAGGTATCTGCCATCTTCTGCAGCAGCTCCTGATTTCCCTGTCCCCGGTATCCGAAGGACAGATCTGTTCCCGCTGCTACATAGGCTGCATGAAGCTGTCCGCAAAGAATCTCTTCAATAAATTTCTCCGGACTGATAGCAGCAGTTTTAGCAGTCAGTGGAAATTCCACCAGCATATCTATCCCCAGTTCTGCAAAGATCTGCCTTTTTTCCCTTCTGGTCGTCAGCTGTCCTTCTCCTGATTTTCCAAAGAAAACAGAAGCCGGCGGGTCAAAGGTAAATACAATTGACCTCCTGCCATTCTCCCTTTCCTTCAGAATATGGGAAAGCAGCAGTCTGTGTCCTTCATGGATGCCATCGAACTTTCCAATTGCTACTGCACTTCTTCCTTCTGCTTCAAACGCTGTTGTGCCTTGAATAATCTGCATATCATACCGGCCTTTCTATTCCGGGAAAAACATCTTCACAGGACAGTACAGTCCCTTTTCTTCTTTATATTCATAAACGCCATAGAACCTGTCATCCAGCCCGTGGATCCGCACCCGGTATCCCGATGCCCCTTCCGTTTTTACTGCCGCAGCCTTTTCTGTTCCTGTTGCTTCAAGCTCCGACTTTTTGAGCTGGTTTCCATTCAGCAGTGCTTTCATGCCCGCTTCCTCCACACGCATGACAGGAAGATGTGAAAACACCTCTTCTACCGGAAGAACGGCTTCTGAAAGCCTTCCTTCATCCGAAAGCTGCTGCAGCTTTGCAAGTGGATAAGCCTGTCCGATCTGAAAGCTTCCTACTCTGGTCCTTGTCAGAGATGCCATGGCAGCGCCACAAAGAAGTGCCTGTCCGATATCATGGCAGAGAGTACGGATATAGGTTCCTTTAGAACAGCTCACCCGGATCGTGATCTCCGGTAGCTCTTCCTTAAGGATCTCGATCTCATGGATGGTAATGGGTCTTGCTGCCCGATCCACTTCTTTTCCTTCTCTTGCCAGTTCATACAGCTTCTTTCCATTCACCTTCAGTGCCGAATACATGGGTGGAACCTGCAGCTGATCTCCCTGAAAAGAGAAAATAGTCTCTCTGATCTGTTCCTTTGTCGCAGTGACCGGATACTCTTCCAGTACAGTCCCTGTCAGATCCTGCGTATCTGTCACAATGCCAAGTCTCAGTACAGCCACATATTCTTTATTTTTATCCGTCAGCATATCACAGAGCTTTGTTGCTGACCCAAGACAAACAGGAAGAACCCCCACCGCTTCCGGGTCAAGGGTTCCTGTATGTCCGATCCTTTTCTGTTTGCAAATGCCACGCAGCTTTGCCACTACGTCATGAGAAGTAAATCCCTTCTCCTTATAAACATTGATAATTCCGTGGTACATGTTTTCTCACTCTGCCTCTTTTTTATCTGCATTTTCCTCAAACTGCAGTTCGATCTGCGCAGAAAGATTGTTCACAATATCATGGAACGTTCCCTGCATGGTCACACCGGCTGCCCGGATATGTCCGCCTCCGCCAAAAAAGGCCGCCACTCTTGCTACATCAATAATTCTGGCTGAACGGAGACTTACCTTATATTCCAGCGTTCCTGTCTGGTACATAAAGATTGCACATTCTACACCTCTGGTATTACGGAGCTGGCTTACAATGCCCTCCAGATCATGGGAATCTGCATTATAAAATGCCATGGTCTTCTTATCGATCATGCTGACCACGCATCTGCCATCCATAAAGAGAATGCTCTCCAGAAGCGCCCTTCCCAGAATCTGATTCTGGATATAGGTCTTCTCATAAAAGGTACTGCTGATCAGTGCCGGAAAATCGAATCCAAAGGTGATCAGCCGCGAAGCGGCCTGTAAGGTCTCTGGTGATGTATTGGAATACTGGAACACACCGGTATCATGTATGATCCCTATGTAAAGTGCCTTTGCAATCTCTGCATCCAGTTCTTCCTTCCGGATCACATCATAGACCAGTTCACTGGATGAGCTTGCTGTCGGGATCACATAATTTACATCCCCACAGCCATTTTCATTACTGATATGATGGTCAATATTGATTTTTTTCACTGCCCCATCGAAAAATTTCTCTGCCGCTCCAAGCCTGCTTTTCTCACAGTCCAGTGCAATAAACACATCATAAGGCTCCTTCTGCCCCGAAAAGGTACTGTCAATCTCATCAATACCGCTGATACAGGAAAAAATATCTCCTGGCTTCTCCAGCATCACCTGTACCCTTGCCCCACTGCATTTCTTTTTCAGATAAAGATATAATCCGAGGCAGGAACCGACACAGTCCCCATCAGGACGGATATGTCCACTGATCCCAATGGTTTTTGCAGCTTTTACTTCTTCATAAATATCAATTACTTTCATTTTGCCCTTCTTCGTCCTTTTTGATGACATCATCAATCAGTTTGGACATCCTGACACCATAAGCAATGGATTCGTCTACGATAAACCGGATCTCCGGCGTGTTACGAAGATTGATCTCCTTTGCAAGACGGCTTCTGATATATCCTTCAGCGCTGTTCAGTCCGGCAAGGGTATCCTCTCTTGCCTTTTCATCTCCATACACGCTGATCCATGCCTTACAGGTCTTCAGATCCGGTGCTACCTCTACAGAAAGCACAGAGGTAAGCGGACTGATCCTTGGATCCTTAATACCTCCTCTGATGATCTCTGCAAGCACTCTCAGCACCTCACCGTTGATCCTTGTGTTTTTCATGCTGTTCTTTCTCACCTTGGAACCTCCACCATAATATAGGCTTCCACGATATCAAACTCCTGCATCTGGTCGAATCCCTCGAACACGAGACCACATTCGAATCCTGCCTTGACCTCCTTCACATCATCCTTGAATCTCTTCAGGGACTTCAGCTCACCTTCATAGATCTGTTCCCCTTCTCTGGTGATACGAACCTTGCAGTCTCTTCTGAATTCGCCGTCAAGAACATAGGATCCTGCAATATTTCCAACTGCTGATGCCTTGAAGATCTGTCTTACTTCCGCATGACCGATCACCTTCTCCTCATAAACAGGATCCAGCATCCCCTTCATAGCAGCTTCGATATCCTCGATCGCCTGATAAATGACTCTGTACAGTCTGATATCTACGCCTTCTCTTTCTGCTATGGTCTTCGCCATGGCATCCGGACGTACATTAAATCCGATGATGATCGCTGAGGATGCACTTGCCAGAGAAACGTCGGATTCATTGATGGCACCAACGCCGCCATGGATGCACTTTACAACAACCTCTTCGTTGGAAAGCTTCATCAGACTCTGCTTCACTGCTTCTACACTACCCTGGACATCTGCTTTCACGATAATGTTCAGCTCCTTCAGATTACCTGCCTGGATCTGGCTGAACAGATCATCCAGAGACATCTTGGCCTTCGTTTCTTCCAGCTTCTTCACCTTGTTCTGCGCAAGATAAGTCTCTGCATAAGACTTCGCCACCTTATCACTCTCATGTGCGATAAATACTTCACCTGCACTTGGTACATCAGAAAGACCCAGAATCTCAACAGGTGTGGAAGGCAGTGCCTCCTTCACTCTTCTGCCCTTATCATCCACCATGGCTCTTACCTTGCCATGAGTCGCTCCTGCAGAAATGAAATCTCCTACATGAAGGGTACCCTTCTGTACCAGAACTGTTGCCACAGGTCCGCGTCCCTTGTCAAGCTCTGCTTCAATCACAAGACCTCTTGCACGCCTGTGAGGATTTGCCTTCAGCTCCATGATCTCTGCTGTCAGAAGGATTGTTTCAAGCAGGGTATCAATTCCCTCCCCGGACTTGGCTGAAACGGGCACAAACTCTGTACTTCCACCCCAGTCTACAGGAATCAGTTCGTATTCTGTCATTTCCTGCTTTACTTTATCAATATTGGCACCGGGCTTATCGATTTTGTTGACTGCAACAATGATCTCAATACCTGCTGCCTTGGCATGGTTGATCGCCTCTACAGTCTGGGGCATGACGCCGTCATCCGCTGCTACTACCAGAATAGCGATATCCGTAGAGTTTGCACCTCTCATACGCATTGCTGTAAAGGCCTCATGTCCCGGTGTATCCAGAAAGGTAATGCTCTGACCCTTTACGTTTACAGTATACGCACCTATGTGCTGTGTAATGCCACCTGCTTCCTTATCTGTTACATTGGTCTTACGGATCGCGTCAAGAAGTGATGTCTTACCATGGTCAACGTGACCCATAACGCAGATAACCGGAGGTCTTCTCTCCAGATCATCTTCCTTCTCCTCATCCTCCTTCAAAAGCTCCTCGATCACATCTACCTTGACTTCCTGCTCACAGATAATATCATAATCAATGGCAATGTTCTCAGCTTCCTCATAGGAGATCTCTGTATTAACAGTCACGATCTGTCCCTGCAGGAACAGCTTCTTGATGATCACAGAAGGCTGCAGCTTCATCTTATCCGACAGTTCCTTGATCGTCAGGGATTCCGGCAGAGTGATCACCTTGATCTGCTCCTCCGGCTCTTCCTGCTTTTTCTCAGGCTTGATAAATCTACCGGCTTTGTTCTTATTCTTCAGTGCAGTTTCGTCCTCTTCGTACATGAAGTCCTTTCTGGACTTCTTGTCACGCTCCTGACTGTTCCTGCGCTTTTCTTCATCTCTATGCTTGTCGGCATCCTTAATCGGGGTATCTGCCATGAAACCTTTACCCTGTTTTTCAGGCTTTTTAAATCGATTGTCCTGCCCGCCATTGCTTCTTTCAGGACGTCCGTTGCTTCCCGAAGGTCTGCTGCCATTTGAAGGAGCGCCATCCCTGCGGAAATCGTTCCTGCCGCCCGCATTATTCTGGCGATTGCCTGAAAAGCTTCCTCTGCCGTCATTTCTCTGCGGTCTCTGCTCCTGTGATCTTTCATTTCTCTGATATCTTTCCTCTCTGCCCTGTTGTCTGGCAGGTGCCTGTTCCCTTGACTGCTGATTCTGATTCGGTGTCTGTCTCTGCCCCTGATTCTGATTCTGGGAAGGTGCAGGTCTTCTCTGTGCGCTCTCTGCTGCAGCAGCCTCAGCTTCTCTTCTCGCCTGATTTCTGGCTGCATTTCTCTCTTCTTCCATCCTCCTTGCATTCTGCTTGAAGTCCGGTTTCATGGTATCAGGCATGGAAGGTGCAGTCAGAGGCTTGATGATCCTGTGATGGGTTTCCTGCGCAGGTCTGTTCTGGCGGTTTCCGCCATTGTTTCCCTGTCTGCCATTGCCGCCCTTTCCCGGTCTGTTATTACCCGGTCTCTGAGAAGAAAAATTATTGCTGCCATTATTGTTGCTGACAATAATGATCTTCTTTTTCTTCTTCGGAGCTTCCTCTGTGCCCTGATCCTTCGCAGGAGCTGCTTTCTTTTCTTCTGTTTTTCCTGTATCTGTTCCAAAGTTCTTTCTCACGAGTGCAACGGTATCTTCCTCCAGTGTACTCTGAGGTGCTTTGGCTTCTATTCCCTGTTCCTGCAGAAAAGCAAGGATCTCCTTGCTCTGCTTCTGCAGTTCCTTTGCTAATTCATGCACTTTCATTTTGGCCATTCTACTACCTCCGTCTCATTACCTTTCTTCCAAATGTCCGATTATGTTTGCTGCCATTCCGGCATCTGTTACTGCAAGAGATGCCCTCATTTCTCTGCCTATTGCCTTTCCGAGTTCCTCCTTTGTGGCATAAAAGAAAATCGGTATCTTGCGGTAATTACACATATCACAGAAATGCTTCTTCGTATTCTCCGAGGCATCCTCTGATACGATCACAACCTTCGCCGTTCCTTCCTTTATCGCTTTTTCTGCCATAAATTCTCCACTGACCAGATTTCTTCCCTTTGCGGAAAGCGACAGCAGGGATAAGATCCTATCCATTCTCTTCATCAAACTCCTTTTCCAGGCTGTCATAAACTTCATTTGGAATACTCATTTTAAAGGAGCGTTCCAGTCCTTTATTTTTTCTGGCTTTCTGAAGGCATTCCTTCGATATGCAAAGATATGCGCCTCTGCCATTTTTCTTGCCTGTTTTGTCAAGCACGGTTTCTCCCTCCGGTGTGCGAAGAACCCGCATCATTTCCTTCTTGTTCTTCATCTCACCACAGCCAACACACTGTCTTACCGGAATTTTTTTCGCCATGCGGATACTCCTTCCTATTCCTGTGTGCTGTCAGACTCCTCTGCATATCCCTCTTCATAATCTTCATCGTCATACTCATCATATTCATCCATATAATCTTCATAACGGAAGCCGGGGGCATCCTTTGCCTGAGTCTCACTCTTAATATCGATCTTGTAGCCTGTCAGTCTTGCTGCCAGCCTTGCATTCTGTCCTTCCTTACCGATTGCAAGTGAAAGCTGATAATCCGGAACAACTACCTTGGCTGTCTTCTCATCAGGATCTGCAAATACTGCCACGATCTTAGCCGGTGAAAGTGCATTCTGGATCAGATTACCGGGATTCTCATCCCAGTTGATGATATCGATCTTTTCTCCACGCAGCTCATCTACAATGGAATTTACTCTTGCACCGTTGATACCTACGCAGGCACCCACTGCATCTACATTGGGATTATTGGAGCGTACTGCCATCTTGGTCCTGCTTCCTGCTTCCCTGGCAATGCTCATGATCTCCACAGTTCCGTCCTTGATCTCTGTTACTTCTGCCTCAAACAGTCTCTTCACCAGTTCAGGATGGGTACGGCTCACCAGGATCCTCGGTCCCTTAGGTGTATTCTTTACTTCAAGGATGTAAACCTTGATTCTCTCGGTAGGTTTGAATACCTCACCCTTTACCTGCTCACTCTCATTCAGGATACCGTCTGCCTTACCAAGGTTGATACTGATATTTCTTCCTACATAACGCTGTACAATACCGGTAACGACATCCTTTTCCTTCTCATAATACTGATTATAGATCACGCTTCTTTCTTCCTCGCGTATCTTCTGCAGGATCACATTCTTTGCATTCTGGGTAGCAATACGTCCAAACTCCTTGGACTTGATCTCTACGTGGATCATATCACCGATCTTGGCATCCGCCTTGATCTTCTGTGCATCCTCAAGAGAGATCTGCAGACAGTCATCTTCTGCCTCTTCCACTACTTCCTTTTCTGCATAGCAGAGGAAATCACAGGTATCTCTGTCAATCTCTACCTTGATATTATCTGCCTTTCCGAAATGGTTCTTGCAGGCTGTCAGGAGTGAATTCTCTATCGCCTCAAACAGCGTCTCCTTGCTGATCTCCTTTTCTTTTTCCAGAATGTCCAGTGCTTCCATTAATTCCTTGTTCATTTTCTTATCCTTTCCTCGCTAAAAATCAAATGCCAGTTTTATTGCAGCAATATCTTTTCTGTCAAACTGCAGTTCCTCTTCCTCATTCTGTATTGTCACTGTACTGCTATTGAAGTCCTTCAGGATCCCTTCAAACTCACGGCTTCCGTTTATCGGCTTATAGGTCTTGAGCTCTACCTTATCTCCCAGGCTTCTCTGAAGATGTTTATCCTTCTTCAGAATCCTTCCAAGTCCGGGACTGCTTACCTCCAAAATATAGGCATCCTCTACGAAATCCTCTCTGTCAAGGGCATCAGACAGCTCCCTGCTTACAGCCTCACAGTCATTGATGCTGACGCCGCCCTCCCTGTCAATATATGCTCGAAGATACCATTCACTTCCTTCCTTCACATACTCCACATCATAGATCTCCACATGATTCTTTTCTGCGATGGGAAGAAGAAGCGCTTCTGTCTTTGATTCATAATTTTCCTTCTTGGACATCTCTCTCCCTCTCCTGTATATACCAGAGACTGTCTTTCTTTCACAGCCTTCGGCACACCCCGGTATTTTCATTACACACGGCAGTAAAAAAGTGGACTCTTGCAAGTCCACTTAAAACTGTAATCATTTAACAACATCTGCATTGTAGCACTCCTGTCTATAAATTGCAAGGGGTTTACAAATCTTTTACCTGTTCCTTTGCTGATTTTGCGGCTTTTTCCTCCTGATCCAGCTGATACAGAAGTACCCCGGCCATGATCAGGATAAACAGGCCTCCAATGAGACCAAGCGGCATAGGTCCAAGGAATACATTGTATGGGTGTTCCAAAGAAGTAAAGTATACTCCTATCATGGAAAACCCATTGATCATTCCATGTCCCAGAATGGATGGAATACAGCTTCCTGTCTTGATCTCCGTATAGGAAAAGATCGTCCCCACTGCCATACAGAACACACACATCGCAAGAATTCCGGTCACGGGATATCCTGCATAACCGATTCCATAATTATAACCGGTCAGGGCAACAAGCGGTGCATGCCAAAGTCCCCAGATCATACCATCCAGAAGTACCGCCGGTACCACCGGCAGACATTTCAAAAGCTTCGGAAGCAGATATCCTCTCCAGCCCCACTCTTCACCAAAGCAGTTTACAAGATTAACAAGGGGTGACAGCACTACTCCGATCAGAAGCTGAAAGAACATATACTGCCAGAGCTGGTCTGCCCTATAGGTATTTCCATCCTGCGCAGTAAGCAATGCTCCGATATAGCCAAGATTATCATCAAACTGCTCCCGGAATATCAGGAAATACAAAACTGCCCCCAGAAGGATCATTCCGGCAAGTCCCGGCCAGACCAGCATGTAATATTTCTGATTTCCCTTCCACTTAAATGCCAGATGCAGCTCCTTAATGGCAAAGCCTTCCTTCGTCAGCAGCCTTGTCAGCGCCACACTGACCGCCGGTACAAACATCACAGCTGCAGTCAGACTCTGCGCCATCATAGCTCTGCTTGTATCCCCGCTTCCCGCCATAGGTGCTATAAAAGCAATTTCTATTATATAAGTGATCAGGAATGTAATTGCAAGAAACAGGAAAATCCGCTTTTCATTCTGCATATCTCTTTCCATACGACTGCCCTCTATCGACCGATACTGTAATACTCAACCCCTGCTGCCTTCATAGCCTCCGGTGCATAAAGATTACGTCCATCATATACCAGAGGTGTATGCATCATTTTCTTATAATCTGCCGGTGTCAGCTCCTTCATTTCCTTCCACTCGGTAAACACAAAGCAGATATTGGCTCCTTCCAGTGCTTCCTCCGGAGAGGACACATAATTCATGGTTCCCTTATCCAGCTTTCCTTCCGGAAAAAGAGTCTTTGCCCTTGCTTCCCCCTTGGGATCATATGCATAAATATCAGCACCATTCTGCAACAGCAGTCTGATATTGTCAATGGAAGGTGCTTCTCTTAAATCGTCTGTTCCAGCCTTAAAGGTAAGTCCGAGGACTGCTGCCTTAAGTCCGCTGAAGGAGATCATTCTGTCCTTTGCCTTTTCAAACAGTCTGGTCTTCTGGTCACTGTTCACTGCCACGCAGGCTTCCACTGTCCGGAGCTGGTAACCATGCTCTCTTGCCAGAAATTTCAGTGCCTTGGTATCCTTGGGGAAGCAGCTCCCACCATAGCCGATACCGGCATTCAGGAAACGGGAACCGATCCTTTCATCATAACGCATGCCTTCTGCCACATCCTTGATATCTGCACCAACCAGCTCACAGAGATTGGCAATATCATTCATATAGGAAATCTTAAGTGCCAGAAAATCATTGCAGGCATACTTGATCATTTCCGCCGATCTTCTCTTGACCGATACAATGGGAAGTCCGAACGGATCATAGATCTTCTTCAGCATCTCCTCTGCCTTTTTGCTCTCTGTACCGATGATGATTCTTGCTGCATGAAGAGTATCATGGACTGCAGTTCCCTGTGCCAGAAACTCCGGATTGGAAGCAACCTCCACTTCCACATCATGGACAAGGAAATCCTTGATAAACTGCTCTACCTTGTCATTAGTCCCTACAGGTACTGTGGACTTCACAACAACAAGACAGTCCTTCTCCACAGATTCTGCAATCTGTCTGGATACAGTTGCAATGTAGCTTAAATTGGCACTGCCATCCGGCATTTCCGGTGTGCCGACACCGATAAAAATAACATCTGCATCCTTATAAGCTGCTACATGATCAGTGGTATAGCGAAGCGTTCCTCTTGCATTGTTTTTCTGCATCAGTTCTTCCAGGCCGTCCTCATAAATAGGTGAAATCCCCTGACGCATCATTTCTATTTTCTTCTCATCTACATCTACGCAGGTAACATCATAACCTTTCTCTGCAAAGCATACACCTGCTACCAGTCCTACATATCCGGTTCCTGCTACTGCTATCTTCATTTTCTTCTTACCTTTCTTATCCCTGCCCTCACAGTGATATTCTATCTGTTCTTTTTATATTACCTCAAACTGTACTGTGTTGCAAATTCTTCTCAGGGCATCGGATACTTGATCTTGTCCTGTACAGTAATATCCCTGCCAAGCTGTGATTCAATGACCTTAAGCTCTGTATCTGCAATAATGGTATGCCTGCAGCCTGCCGGCATATACAGCACATCACCCGGTTTTACTGTCTGCTCCCTGCCATTAAGGATCGCCTTTCCGTTTCCTGCGATCACATTCCAGATCTCATTTCTGTGCTCATGGCTGTGATAATTCATCCTGTGCCCGGGATTCAGTATGACCTTGATCGTCATACTTTCCTCTTCTACATCCAGTACCCGGAAGCTTCCCCAGGACTTTTCTGCAAACATGATCTGCTGACTTATCTTATCCACAAATGGTTTGATATAACTGGACTGTTCCTTATCTGAAACAAGGATTCCCTCCGCACTGGCAGACACGACCATGTTTTTCAGTCCCATACAAAGTACCGGCACATCCAGTTCATTCACGACATGGACATTCTCACAGCTTTCATTCAGCATGACTTCTCCGATACTTGGTTCTTCCATAGCCTCTGTCAGGGTGTTCCAGGTACCCATATCCTTCCACTGACCGCCAAAACGCAGCACCTGGATATCCGGTTCCTTTTCCACTACAGCATAATCAAAGCTGATCTTATTCAGATCCTTATAACTGTCAAACAGCCTCTGATAATCAGAAAAACCGATCAGTTCTTCCGTTTTCTCAAGCACATAGGAAAGCCTGTAAGCAAATACGCCTCCATTCCAGAGTGCCCCCTGGCTTAGGTATTCTTTTGCCTTCTGCAGATCCGGCTTTTCCTTAAAGGCAACTACAGGACTGACCTCTTCCTTATCCCCCGGAATGATATATCCATATTTTTCACTTGGGTAAGTGGGTTCTATTCCCATCAGTACCAGATTCGAGCTTCCTTCCTTTGCCATATCGGAAAGACGCTTTACTGCTGCAAAATAATCTTCATTCACATAAGGGTCTACCGGACATACTACTACAGAATCATCCCTGGATACACCAAGCACATCATGCAGATATGCCGTTGCCAGGGCAATGGCCGGAAAGGTATCTCTTCTGGTAGGCTCCACACAGACGTTGACATTTTCCGAAAGCTGATTATGAATCGCTGATACCTGTGTCTTTGAGGTAGCGATCGTTACTGTAGCTGTCTCATCCATAGCCCTGATCTGCCGGTATACCCGCTGAACCATGGATTCATAGTCTCCATTTTCTGTCTTAAAGATCTTAATAAACTGTTTGGATCTGATATCATTGGACAGGGGCCACAGACGCTTTCCACTGCCTCCTGACAATAAAATAATATTCAATCTAAATTTCCCCCTTCATCTTCTCGTGGTCAAAATATCCCACATAGCTGACCTGATACTTGCCATTCGGGAACAGATAATGATAGAGGTCAATAAAATAATCATCCGTCATGCTCGCCATATAATCCACTACGACATCATTGGCATCCTCTGCCTCATAGGCTGCAAAATTCGCGTAATAATGGGTCATATCATACAGATAATCCATGTGATGAGTATAGATCACAGAGCTTCTGTCCTTCTTTTCATAATCAGAAAGAAGCTTCTCATAAATATCACGGAACATGGGACTGATCTGCTTCCGGTAAACAGCTTCCAGCTTCTCATTTCCATAGATCCGTCTGTAATTTTCCTTTTTGCTTCCCTTCAGTGCCTCGAAATACTGATCATCCATCTTCAGATAATTCTGTCCGTAACTGTTCTCCATGATATTGACAGAAATATTATTGATGATCTCCGCGTTGGTCGTTCCAATACTGCTGATCTCATAGTCCGGATCCTCCTCAAACAGTCCAAGCTTCATGGCATCCTGCCTGTCCTTGCCAAGGTACGCGATAATATCAGATACCCTCACAACACATCCCTCCAGTGTGGACGGTACCAGTCTCCTCACTGCTTCCGTATCGGTATAGCACTGCTCCATCTTCTGATCAAACAGTGCAAAATCCTCATAAGGCACCGGTCTGTATTCCTTCAGCTCCAGTTCTCCATTGTGACAGATCACACCATCCAGTGTCTGCAGACTGATATTTAAAGGGAAGATCCTGTCAATCACCCTTGCACTCTGTATATTATGGTTAAAGTACCGTCCCGTATGCGCATGATACAGATCATTCAGCATCCGTTCACCAGCATGTCCAAAGGGAGTATGCCCAATATCATGTGCCAGTGCAATCGCCTCAATCAGATCCTGATTCAGATTCAGGACTCTTCCAATATTTCTGGCAATCCTTGCTACTAACTGTACATGCTGGGAACGCCTTGAAATATCGTCATTTTTATATAAAGAAAAAACCTGTGTCTTATCTGCATACCGGTTGTAATAGGGAATATGCATGATCTTTTCGCAGTCCCTGACAAAAGCAGGCCGCCAGAGATTGGCTCTGTCATGATCCGGTCTTCTTCTGATCACCTTTTCATCTGGAAATGCGTAAGGATTCTCCACATGATTTTTCCGCTCCTCCAGAATCCTCTCCTGCAGCTCCATGGAAAGACTGTCGTACTTTTTTTTCTGCATGCACACGCTCCTTTTTCTGTAGACTTTCAACTATGTCTATCGTACCATTATGCAGTTTTTTTGTAAACATCCTCAATTCTTGAGATTGATTACTCAGAAACCGCAAGCAGCTTCCCCTGATCCATCTCATACACTTGATCGCACAGCACTTTTATATTCTCTTAATTTCTCTAACATCTTCCACTCCTTTCATCATCACAAATTCCAATCTTATACATGATCATTTCCTTTTGGTTTATAATCATCCGTCTATTTCTTCTAATGCCGCCTTCAATATTTTTGTCATTTTTTCAGCGCCACTATAGCAAATCCATCCTTGAAAAGTTTTATAAACAGCTGACTCCAGAGCAACTATCCAGCATCAGGGTTGTCACCGGCGATGGTGCCAAATGGATCACAGAGTGTGTAAATGAATACACTCCTGACTGCGCCCGTTGTGTTGATTCCCTTCACGTAGTCGAGTGGGCTATGACAGCTCTCGATGAAATCAGAAAAGATATCTGGCATGATGCCTACAGCGAATATAAGCAGGTCAAAAAAGATAATCCACGTGGCAAGGGACGTCCTAAAAAGGATGGTCCTGAACTTGCTATTGTGAAAACAGCTAAAGCAGATGAGATAAAAGGCTCTGCATATGCACTTGGAAAAGCTCCCGAACATCTGACCGAAAAGCAGCAGCTCCGATTATTACTAAAGCTCACAAACGCAGAGGAAGCCAAGAGCGAACGCAAGCGCTGGCTATGGAAAGCCAGCCATAGCAGAATACCTGCTTTCAAAGAATTATATCAGAAGATCAGGCGTCACAAGACGCATACCTTAAATACAATCCACTATGGTATGAGTAATGCCAGAATTGAAGCAACTAATAACAAGATTAAGCTCATTATCCGTAAAGCATATGGATTCAGAAACATACAAAATATGCTCGATATGGTGTACCTTGTATGCTCTGATATACGCATTCCACTTCCTAACCGAAAGTTGAATGCCGCTTAATCTAGATAAACACTGGGGTTGTGGCGGTTTTTAATCCATCATTACCCTTGAAGAGCCCAATTTTACCATAGTTATGAGCCACCACATTTCTTAATGCTTTTACCTGATTCCAAGGTACTTTGTTATATGCACTCTTAAATTCATCCGTAAAATGTGTTGTCAGTTCTCCTATCTGCAATACACAAAGCGCTACCGCATTCTGGTAAATAGAGTTGGAAACGAAGATATCATGATCCCTTCCAAACGTATCCATTGTATGATTGATTTCTGCGCAATAATCTCTGATATGCATTAAGATATCTATATTTCTACTGCCCTGCATATAGCATCACCTCATCCCTCTTTATACTCTCCAGAAATTCATCTGACAGACTTCCTGTAGTCAGTACATCTACTTTTCGTCCTAATGCATCCGACACTTCCGTATAAAAACCGCATAAGGCAAACATTCCTTTCAGGTTCCCTTTCTCAATACGGATGTCTATGTCACTCTGTTCATCAAAATCTCCTCTGGCAAAGGAACCGAATAGATATACCTGTGCAATCTGATATTTCTCCGCAATAGGTGGTACGATATTTTTTATTTCATCAATCGTATATGTTTTTACTTCCATTCTGCATTCCTCCACTCACTATAATTATACCCGCCTTCTTGATAAATGTCTATGGATAGCCCTCTTTTTTGGCAGTTTTCCCTTTCCTACATTCCAAGAATTGTCCAGATATAGGCAGGTGCGGTCAGGGTAAAGACCAGACAGGCAAACAGAATTGCCGGAGCTGCCCATTCAAACTGTCCGTGCTTTCGGTAATCAAAATATGCGGTTCCCAGCTTTGCAAAAAAGAAAGGCTGTTGATAATATCCACAATCAGCAGCAGGGTTAAACAAAGCACCTTCAGAAAGATATATCTCTTTCCGTTGGTGCTTTGTTTGTTATTTCAAATCTTCCATTGTCATACAAGGGATTTCTTTTTCTTGCGATACATGAAGATCTCCGTTATACTCAATTCTCTTACTTCTGGAGAGGAGTGATTACATGTCAGCGAAACATTATTTTGCAGTCAGATATGGTGACATTGCTGTTCTTCTCTATCATGAAAATATGCAGTCTGTCAGAGAATTATTATTTGAGAACAGCCGAAAGGAAAAGACACTGAAAAGATTTTCGGAATACTGTTATATGATAGATGTAAAAGTGGCATTTGAAGGTTTAAATGGAGAAAAAAACAGAGGGTTAAAGGCAGCACTTAAATATGTGAAAGAACATGACATGGGGATGACCGAAGAGCAAAAGGTCTGAAGCCTTATGAGCCTGCTCAGCTTTGCCCCTCATATCGCTGCCCCTTCATTCCTGCATCGATTGGTAAAAACCATGTTCGTTTGCTATCCATACGTTTTGCTCAAAAAAACTGATGGTTTCTTCTTTTTGATTACAAACTACCATAAGCCGGCACTTCTCTTTCGCCATGATCTTCAGATTATTCACCCTCCCATTCTCCCAGGAGAAATCTACTGTAAAGCCACCCTTGGCTTTCATCCCTTTTACTCTTCCCTTCTGCCATTTCTCGGGAATCGCCGGCAGGATAACAATTTTTCCTTCACTACTTTGCATCAGCATCTCAGCCACGGCCGCTGTATACCCAAAATTACCATCTATTTGAAAAGGGGGATGAGCGCAGAAGAGGTTGCTGTAGGTTCCTCCCCCTTTTGTACTGATCTCTTCCTCATGGGTCAAACCCAGTTGATGATTCAACAGCTCTAATGCTCTGTCTCCATTCCCCAATCTGGCATATAAACAGGCTTTCCAGGCAAGACACCAGCCGGTTCCCTGGTCACCTCTGCGGTTTAACGTAATTTCACAGCCTTTTTTCAGTTGTTCATCCCGAATGGTATCTGAGGGATATAAACCATACAGATGGGAGACATGACGATGATTTACTTCCGCTTCCTCATCATCCCAGTACCATTCCTGAAGCTGCCCATACTTGCCCAATCGATAAGGAGGGAGTTTTTCCAGAGCATTCTCTGCCTCCTTTTTCATCCCTTCCTTCTGTAAAATGAAGCATATGCGGATATAATTGGCAAGCAGCTCCCTCAGTATGCTGATATCCATGGTGGAAGCAACCGTAACTGCATGAGCCTCCCCTTTATTGTCCAAAAATAGATTTTCCGGTGAGGTGGAAGGCGCCGTCACCAGATAGCCTTCAAAAGGACAAAGATAGCCCAGATAAAATTTTACTGCTCCCTCAATAATAGGATAGGCTCTTTTTTCCAGAAATTCTTTATCCAATGTATATTGATAATGCTCCCATAAATGTCTGCACAGCCACGCTGAACTCATATTCCACATGGAATATACGCTGGGAAGGCTATCCTGTCCATAATACCCCACCGGAGTGGAATGTCCCCACAAATCAACATTATGGTGACTCACCCATCCCTCCAACTGATAAAGAGATTCTGCCGTCTTACGCCCCCTTTTTTCTACCCGTTCAATCAGTTCAAACAAGGGCGTATGGAATTCGCTGAGATTACAGCTTTCTGCCATCCAATAATTCATTTCGGTATTAATGTTTACCGTGTAATTTGAACTCCAGGGTGCCCTCAGCCGATGATTCCATATCCCCTGTAAATTTGCACACTGACTTCCTGGCGCAGATGACGCAATCAACAGATATCTCCCATAATGGAACATGAGAGCAGACAAATCCTGATCCTGTTCGTTTTCTCCATAATCGATTAAGCGCTCAGTGGTCGTTGTCTTCTGTCCGTTTTCCTTTTCCCCAAGTTCCAGCTCCATTCGTTCAAAGTAACTGCGGTGCTTAAAAATATGCTCTTTTTTTAAGCAGGCAAATCCTTTTCGTTCTCCTGACTGTATCGCTCCCTTCAAGACCTTTATCCAACCCTCATCTTTACCAATATAATCCTCTTCATCCACAGTAAAATTAGTTCCCCCGGTAAGATAAAGGGTAAGCTTCGTTTCTCCCTTTATCTGAAGACTGCCTTTTTCCTCATAAATTTCTCCCTGCTCTCCGCAAAGAGAAAGAAGAAAGCAAAAAGAAAGCCCTTTTTGCTCATAGCGGACAGGATCCTCACAGGAATAGTAAACCGGCGCTGCATACGAGGGTGCCTGTCCAAACAAAACAAGAGTTTCCGGTTCTTCTCCCTTCTTTATTTCATGCACCAGAGGACTGGTCAGCGTTAACTGTGCATCAAAGGGTACTCCCCTGGTACTTCTTAAAGAAAGCACCAAAAGATTATCTTCCATGCTGGTAAAGATTTCCTTCTCCAGAGTATTATTTCCCAAAGTAAAGGAATTCTGATAAAGTCCCTCATTAAGATTTAATTCTCTAAGATACTCTCCTTCTTCCTCTTCCTGTGCCTTCAGTTTTATCCATAGGTCTCCTGCCGGGAGATAGGATTCTGTCCAGTCTCCCAGCACATCTCTCTGAATTAAGTCCTCTGCCTCCTTATGGCGGCGCAGAAACAGCAGCTTACGGATTTTCTCCCAGTCTGCCTTCCCCGGATTTCCTTTTTCTCTGCCACAGCCGGACCACAGTGTATCCAGATTAAGGGCAATTCTCTCCTCTATAGTGCCTCCATATACCATTGCTCCTATGGTTCCATTTCCTAAAGGCAGTGCTTCTGTCCATCTTTCTGCCGGCCGATCATACTTTAGCTTCCACTGTCTCATCTTTCCTCTCATTCTGCTGCTTCAGCAGCATTTTAATCACAGGGACTTTGTGCATCAACACAAAGCCCGGATTCCTCTCCATCCTTTCCCCATTTCAGCCAAAGGGAAAAATCAATCTGCTTTTCCGATAAACGATATTTTTCCATAAGCTTTGGTCCACAGCTTGCAGAACCAATTCCACTCACCCGGTAATCCAGACGTACATTTGTGTCTTTTTCCACCAGCTCATGTCGATGTTTTTTTATCGTAAGCTCTTCCGCAGTATAATGCAGTACCTGACACTCCATCTCGGCAGCAGCCACAAGATGAAGCCCTTTATTTTTTTCTTCATCCCATACCTTCAGATACTTAACGTGTGTATGGTTACCGTGCTCCTGTGGCTTAAGGTAGGGAACATACTCTTGGGAAGCAGTAGAAAAATACCTTCCGATTCTGGTATAATGACAAATATCCTGATAATTCTCTCCCGCTCCCATTCCAAAATATTCCATTTTTTCCATTGAATAGGGTAACGCAAACTGAAATCCCAGCCTGGGAAGCCAGACTGCATCAACCTCTACCTGCGTATGTACACTGATTTTCAGCCAGCCACTATTAGTTACCAGATACTCAGCTTGATAAACCAGAATAGGAGTTCTTCCCACTCCGGCAAGACTGCCTCTGGTAATCACACAAATTTCTTCCCCTTCTCTCTCCCATCTTGTTTCATAGCACTTATGAAATAAACGATTCAGATTCCAGGCTCGGATGTTGTCCTCATAAAGCCCCCAATCCTCCTTAATATGCCTGTCATTATCAGTAGGCGCCCGCCATACAGACAGCTTCATCGGCTCTGTCAGAAGATTTTCCGCCTCCTCATATACTCCCCAAAGGATTCCTTTGATTTTATGGAAGGTATAGCCGTTTCCCCTTTCATCTTTTATCTCTAAAAACAGTTTATCTTCTTTGACACTCCATTGGTGCTTGTTTTTACTCTGGGGTTCCGCCTTTAAAATCTCCACCGGCAGCTTAAGCTGAATCGCTGCACATTCCCAGCCCTCTTTGGCCCAGATACAGGGGGTTCTTCTTTTTAATTGAATCGTCAAAAAGCTGCCCAGGTGGCAGTGGAGCGGAAGTTGTATCTGCGGACAAAAACATACACTTTCTCCGGGAGCAATCGGCAATATCAGCTCTCCCGTTTTTTCAGGGCAGCCGTCTACTTCAAAGGTCCATACCAGGGCATACTCATCCAGATTAGTAAAATCATGGAGATTGGTTACCTCTACTGTTACAGGCTCGGCAGAGATCAGACGAATATATATCGGTTGATAAACTGCCTTTGTTTCCAATGTCCCAGCCTTTATTTCTCTCTCCGGAGATACAAGGCCATCTACACAGAAGTTACCGTCATGGGTCAGCTCTCCAAAATCACCTCCATAATAAAAGTTATCCCCTTTTTTCACGGCATGATCCGCCCACTCCCAGATACAGCCTCCTATCAGTCTGGGGTGACGACAGATCACCTCCCAATAGTCATACAGGTCTCCCGGTCCATTTCCCATAGCATGGGAATACTCACAGAGAAAAAAAGGTCTTTTGCTTTCCTTCCTCCCCTCTTCCTCCAATTCAGCAACACTCAGATACATACGGCTTTCGATATCAATACATTTGGGATTATCAACAATATATGCACGCTCATAATGAATCAGCCTTTGCGAATCTCTCTTTTTGGTCCATTGACACATTTCATCAAAATGGCGCCCATAGCCGCTTTCATTTCCCATCGACCAGGAAAAAATACTGGTGAAATTTTTGTCTCTCTCTACCATTCTTACGGCACGTTCCAAAAAAGCCTCTCTCCAATCCGGATGGTCTGTCGGCCAGGTCTCATCGTATGCTTTGTATTCCCACATGGTATCCTTAGTCACAAATCCATGCATTTCCAAATCTGCTTCATCCATCACATAAAATCCCAGTCTGTCACATAGTTCCAGAAATTCCGGTGCCGGAGGATAATGCGAGGTACGTATGGCGTTAATATTGTGCTGCTTCATCAGCAATAAATCTTTTTCCATATCTTCCCGACTCATCACCTGCCCCTTTGTAGGATGGGTGTCATGATGATTCACACCTTTCAGCTTTATCGCTTTTTTATTCAGCAGCAATTCTCCCTTTTCGGATACCTCTATTGTCCGAAATCCAATACGCCAGGGTATAAACTCCTCTCCCAATTGTAGGATCAGTGTGTACAAATACGGCTTCTCTGCACTCCACAATTGAGGATTCTTTACTGTAAAAGAAAAATGTCCTTCTGCAGCCGTCGTTCTTTGTATAAGTTCTTCACCATCGTAAAGAAAGACGAGAATCTGCCCTTCTCCTTTCGCAGACGAAAGAATGACCTCTCCCTCCAGAGCCTCCAAGGTGGTATTAAGCCTGAAATCCCGAATATGCTGTCTCTCCCGATGAAGCAGATAGACATCTCTGAAAATCCCTGATAAGCGAAAAGCATCCTGATCCTCCAAATAACTGCCGTCACACCATTTCAGAACTTTAACCTGTATTTCATTACTCCCTTTTTTCAGATAAGAAGTGATACGAAATTCAGCCATATAGCGGCTGCCCTGACTGTAACCAATCTCTTCTCCATTAATGGTGACATAAAAGCAGGAATTTACTCCTTCAAAAACCAGATAGATCTCCTGATCCAAATTCTCTACCACAAACTTGCGGCGGTATACCCCGCAAGGGTTTTCATCAGGTACATGGGGAATGTCTACCGGATAAGGATAATTTACATTGGTATAACAGGGACTGTCGTAGCCCTGCATCTGCCAGTTGGAGGGAACCAAAATGGAATCCCACTCCGTAATTATTTCAGGGACTTCATAATATGCCCCATAGTACTTAAATTCCCAAATTCCATTCAGCAACTGAAATCTTTCCGACTTTTCTCTTCTTCCTCTTAATGCCTCTTTTATGCTTTTGAAGGGAACGTAATATGCTCTTGCTTCCTCCCTTCCTTTCTGTAAAAACTGCGGATTTTGCCAATTATTGTGATTCACCTTGTCCTACTACCTTCTTTCCATCCATGCTCCATTAGTAAAATCAGGAATAGCCATCGGCTGTCCTCCCAGCGCAATAGATTCTTCTGCCAATGCAGTAATACTCATCCATGCTGCCATATCATACACATCCGCTGTCGCTTCTTTCCTCTTCTTTACAAACTCCACAAAGTCACAAAACACCAACCAGTCCATTCCGTCATGTCCCTGTTTAACCCCATCCTCAAGATACGCTTTCCAAACAGGATGCTCATATTGATTTCTGTATTCTTCTACATTTCCCCAGTGTCTCTTCCAGTCAAAATGATCCTTTTCATGTTCTTCACCCTCCAAATAAAGAGAGCGATTCTCCTCGCAGTACATTCCCTTCGTTCCCTGTACGGTAAGGCCTCTGGAATAATACCGGGGAAGAGTTGTGTCCAAAGTCAGAAGAATGGTTTCTCCGCCTGCACAGGTGATCATAGTATTTACAATGTCCCCCTGACAAAATCTGACTCCTTTCAATGCGCTGTCCTGTGGCTTTCTGACTTTTATGTATTCTTCAAGCCCTTTGGCCGCAGAAGCTACTGACGTTAGGGTCATCATTCGGTTTCCTCTGTTGATTCCTAATATTTTCGCAATTGGCCCCAGCTCATGCGTAGGATAATTTTCTGTATTTCGGTGAAGGTAATTGGTCAGTCGATAGTGGCGGTTCTCTTTTCCAAAGGCAATTTCTTCCCGCAGGTCATGGTGATATCCACCTTCACAGTGAATAATTTTCCCCAACACGCCTGTGTCGGCCATATGCCTGATCATCATCTCGTCTCGCCCGTAAAGACAATTTTCCAGCATCATGACCGGGACTTTCGTTCTTTCATAGGCTTCTACCAATTTCCAGCACTCTCTGACAGAATACGCCCCTCCTACTTCACAGCCTACATATTTTCCAGCCTCCATGGCTTCAATACACAAATGGATATGCTGATCCCATGATGTACACAGAATGACTGCATCAACCTCCTGCTTTTTAAGTACCTCTCTATAGACAATATGTAATGACCTCCGATTTGTAGCAACGTGGATTTACCTGTATACTA